>Ga0208826_1000019_pt1 | contig 213402 bp, 185 predicted proteins | sample AD_UKC115_MetaG_FD_184451 | JGI IMG/M metagenome (GOLD analysis project Ga0208826, IMG submission 184451) | Active sludge microbial communities of municipal wastewater-treating anaerobic digesters from Hong Kong - AD_UKC115_MetaG (SPAdes)... | ecosystem: Engineered > Bioreactor > Anaerobic >...
AATATTTGACCGGTGTATTAAGGCTTTGCTAATTCAAATTCTAGGAGAGATATATGTCTAAGAAAATTCTGCCCCTGATCAGCATTTTGCTGATTCTATCGTTCGCATTAACTGCCTGCAAACCAAAAGCAACTGAAGTGCCAGTTACCGAAGTCACCTTCTGGCATGCGTACGGCACAGGCTCTGCTGAAGAGGTTGCATTAACAAAGAACCTCACACAGGCTGCAATTGATCTTCCAAACATTAAGATTAATGTTTTGCAGGTACCATTCAATGATATTTTCAACAAATATCGAACCGATGTTGCTGCAGGTGCTGGACCTGATATGTTCATAGCTCCGAATGATAGCCTGGGAGATGATGTTCGTGCTGGTTTGATCGCAGACATTACCGATTTGGCTGCAGGCAAGCTAGAAGGTGTCAACCAGCTTGGTATTGACGGTATGTCCCTGGATGGCAAATTATATGGTATCCCTGAAACCTTGAAGGCAGTTGTATTCTGGTACAACAAGGATATGCTTCCTACGCCTCCTGCAACCACCGATGAACTTCTCAAGCTTATGCAAGATGGTACTCCCATTTCCATCAGCTATGGATGCTATCACCATTATGGTTTCTTTGGTGCCTTTGGTGGCAAAATCTTTGATGAAAACTGGAAAGTAATTGCAGACCAGGGAACCGGCGTCATCGATGCGATGACCTACTTGAACGAACTTTATCAAATCTCCAAAGCAAATAGCTGGCCAAAGACCGATAGTGATGGTTTAGCTCCCTTCTCTGAAGGGAAGATGGCTGGCATCACCAATGGTAACTGGGCAATGGGTGATTACAAGAATGCCCTTGGTGATAAATTGGGCGTAGCTCCACTTCCCGCTGGCCCTGCTGGTCCTGCTACTCCTCTCCTCGGTGTTGATGGCTTCTATTTCAATCCCAACAGCACCAATAAGGAAGCTGCTCTGGAAGTTGCTCTCTACCTGACCAATGTTAAATCACAAACCGTAATGATGAATGAAGCGGGTCATGTTCCTGTCCGCACCGATATCACAATCTCCGATCCTCTCATTCAAGGTCTTGTTGATGCATTTAACAAGGGTGCAACCATTCGCCCGCAGGTACCTCAATTAGGTCTATATTGGACTAACTTCTGTGGTCCCGATCAGATCTTTGAGCAGGGTATGGATCCTGCCGAATGGGTAAAAGCTGCCACTACAGCCTCTAATAAGTAATTTGTTATGATGGGATGATGGAAGTCCATTCCATCTTACCTGTAAACAGATCAAAGCTAGCAGGGTTTACCTGCTAGCTTTGACAATAATTTTAATAAAAAGTAAAGAGGGACCTATGGCTTCGATATCCCTTCCCGCAAAACACAAAAAAAGATTAGGTCAATCTTTTTTGCCCTATCTTTATCTTTTGCCAGCTTTTGCTGTTATGGGTGTGGTCACCTTTTACCCATTGGTTTACCAGGTGATCATCTCATTTTCCGATTTTTCAACGAAAGACCTCCTTCTCCAGTTGAATTCACCAGACCTGCACTGGATTGGTGTTCAAAATTATATTGACATCATCATTGGTGGGTTACCTGTTCAGAATTTTAATTTTGTTCGTGTCCTCGTATATAACTTCTGGTGGGCTATAACAAATGTCATGCTGCATGTTCCTGCCGGTGTGCTTATTGCTACATTGTTAAACGTAAAAGGTATATGGTTTAAAAAAGTCTATAGGGCTATCTATGTTTTACCTGTAGTTATTCCTCCTATTGTGGTAGGCACAGTATGGCGCAACATATTTGATGAGCAATATGGCGCCATGAATCAGATGTTAACATTCTTTGGTCAATTGTTTGGTTCAACAAGCACAGTTCATATCCGTTGGTTATTCGAATACCAACCTCCCATTTCATGGCTGCTGCCCACCGGTGCACTTCCCCTGGCATACTATGCTATGATGATCGCCAATTTCTGGTTGGGTTGGCCTTTCATGACACTGGTAGCCACTGGGGCGTTGCAGAGTATTCCAAAGGAGCTTTATGAAGCAGCTTCCATTGATGGGGCTTCGAAAAGTTTCCAATTCTGGAACATCACTGTTCCGCTTTTGAGACCAGCAATGGTTCCAGCTGCCATGTATGGTTTCACATTGTCATTTAACTTATTCAATTTTGTCTACTTCATGACGGGGGGTGGCCCAGCTCGCACGACCGAAATATTAGTTACCTTTGCCTATGACCTGGTAAGAAATCTACGGCTATATGGAGCAGCTGGTGCATTCTCGGTGATCATTTTTGTTGTTGTCTTGTTCATCTTCCTAGTGACGAATAAGTTGACCAAGGCAACAGAAAGTTATGCGTAGGCATACTATGGCAACGACAACTTATACTCCCAAGAAAAAGAATTTCTTTGTCCGATTTTTCACCATGGATACATCCGGCAGTAAAGGAAGTGGTGAAAAATTACCTTTATGGAGACAGTTGCTCATCCAGGTTCTATGCATCCTTATTGTCATTGAGGTGATGTTCCCCATCATGTACATCATCACCCTTTCGTTAAGCTCAAAAAGTACAAGACCATCCTCTCTTGAGTTGTTTCCTAAAGAGATTTCGTTCATTGCTTTTAAACAGGTATTGGATAGACCAACTGCAAATCCGGTAACCTTTATTGAGCTCTTGAAGAATAGTTTCCTGCTATCGGTGGTGGTAGGTGCAATTGCACTCTTGATTGCTGTAACCGCTGCCTATGCATTTTCACGGTTCAAGTTCAAATTACGCCAGGTTTTAATGATCATGGTTTTCATCCCGTTGTTGATGCCAGCAGTAGGTCTTTCGACTCCTCTATTTTTATTGCTGAACAGCTTCCAATTGAAAGTGTGCGCAAATGGTGCAACTGTTCTCTATCCCTTCTTGCAATGCGACCCAGTTAATACCGGGAGAGTACTCTTTAACCTGCGCGATTCTTTGGTTGGTGTAGGTATTGCCATGATCTCTACTGCTCTGCCTTTTGCAGTCTGGAATCTCAAAGGATATCTCGATACGATTCCCAAGGAATTGGAAGAAGCTGCATATATCGATGGCGCTGATTCGAATCAAACATTCTTCCAGATCGTACTTCCACTGGCAGCACCGCAACTTGCAGTTACTTTCTTCCTTGGTTTTATTGGACACTGGCAGGAATTTGTTATGCCCTGGTTGTTCTTGACGCAGCCAAAGGATTACACGCTGGCAATGACTCTTTATAACATGACTGGTCAATATGCCAGTTCCATCCCATGGAACAGGTTTGCAGCTATGGCGATTATTGTGGCATTGCCAGTAGCGCTAGTCTATATCCTATTACAGAAACAGATTGTCAGTGGTTTAACTGCTGGCGGCGTGAAAGGTTGATTAAAAGCGGCCGAAAGGCCGCTTTTTTATTCACGGGTAAAGAATATGAAGAAAATCACCTGGATTCTCCTTCTTCTACTTGTAACGGGTTGCACATGGAAAATGTCTTCTGTAAAATCGTTGAATCTTAATACGGAATGGTGGAAAACGGCCGTGTTCTATGAAGTTTTTGTCCGGAGTTTCTATGACAGTAATGGAGACGGTATTGGAGATATTAAAGGTTTAACCGAAAAGCTTGATTACCTAAATGATGGTGATCCCAATACCACAGATGACCTGGGTATTACAGGCCTCTGGCTGATGCCAATCCATCCCTCACCCTCTTATCATGGGTATGATGTTTTGAATTATTACGCTATCAACCCGGAATATGGAACGATGGAGGATTTTAAAGTATTTCTTGAAGAAGCCCATAAGCGCGGAATCCATGTGATCATCGACTTGGTGATCAACCATTCATCCAGTCAACATCCATTTTTCCAAAATGCTTTAACCAGCGAGAATGCCACTTATCATGATTGGTATCTATGGTCGAATACTTCAAAGGGGAATGGTTGGCATGAAGCTATTATCAGCGGTGAAACGAAATACTTTTATGGCTATTTCTGTGATTGCATGCCTGATTTTAATTATTCGAATCCTGAGGTGACTACCCAGATGGAAAAGGTTGTTTCATTTTGGTTGAAAGACGTGGGTGTAGATGGCTTCCGAATCGACGCTGCAAAACATTTATTTGAAGAAGGCACTCAATTGGAGAATGTACCGGAAACACACTCCTGGTTCAAAGAATTCTATCCATTTTACAAAGCGATAAACGAAGATGCCTATACTGTGGGAGAAGTGGCTCAAAGTTCAGCCCGATTAACCACCGAATATGCAGACGAGCAAATGGATATGATCTTCAATTTTGAAATGGCAAATGGCTTCATGAACAGCACCAGGGGTGAATCGAATTCTTCCATCAACAGTGCAGTGACTTTCACCTTGCAGGATGCCCCTAATTGGAATTTCGGTACTTTTCTTACCAATCATGATCAGAACCGAGTGATGAGCGTTTTGAATGGAAAGATCGAGAAAGCTAAGGTGGCAGCTTTCTTGTTGTTAACATCTCCAGGTACTCCATTTATCTATTATGGTGAGGAAATTGGCATGGTGGGTGTCAAGCCGGATGAAGATATTCGCTTGCCAATGCAATGGGATGGTACAAAGAACGGTGGTTTTACTATTGGTATTCCGTGGAGAAGCCTCAATGCCGATTACACAACGGTAAATGTTGCTAGAGGAATGAAAACCCCCGATTCATTGCTGAAATATTATCAGCAATTGATCGCCCTTCGTAATGCCTATCCGGCACTTTCTAGAGGTTCTTATCTGCCCGTTGCAACTGAGAATTCAAAAATATATACTGCCATTCGTCAAGCTGATAAACAAACCCTGCTGCTTATCACTAATCTATCGAAAGATGTAATCGCAGAATATACGTTAACCTATAGTGGAGATGGGATCAGACGAGGAGACTATGTATTGAAACCGGTTTTTGGAAGTCAAAAAGATGGCAGTTTGAAAGTAGAGAAGAATGGTTTTTCTGCTGTTTCACCTGCTGGTGAACTCCCACCTTATTCAACCGCTATTTACATTATAGAAAGATGAAGTAAATAAATCATGAGAAAGTCGCGCATTATTCATATTTTGCTCATCTGTCTCGCTGTATTGGCAGTTGCTGGTATCGCTGGTTTCTTGCGTTGGCACGCTCTCACTACGCTTAACGTCGATTATGATGAAGATGACTATTTGCGAGCTGCCCAAGAATTCGCTCAATTGATTCGAGAGGGGGATTGGGTTGGATTTATGGATACCAACTACCGCCCAGAACATCCTCCTCTAGCGAAAATCATCTATGGCTTAAGCATTCTGCCTGCCAAAGAATATCCACTTATCCCTGATGTTTCGACCACTGCACAACCTAACCAGAATGTTCCACGTCCTTTGTTAAGGAATGGCAGGATCATAAGCGCCTGTTTTGGAGTGATCACTGCCGGGATTCTGGCAATCGTGAATCCACTTGCGGGTTTGATGCTGGCAATTCACTCATTTACCATCAAATATACATCTCAGGTGATGCTTGAAAGCCTGCCAGCATTAACCAGCGTTCTGTTAGTACTTTGTTATACCCAATGGAAGAAGCGTAAAGAACAGAAAAAAGGATTGGGATGGTTGATCGGTTCAGCCATTTTTTTAGGGCTAACTGCAGCGTCCAAGTACATTTACTGTGTCATCGGGCTGGCGGTGCTGGCTGATTGGATGTTAGACGCGCGATCTTCCTCTACCTATAAAAAGAACATCTTGAATATTCTACTCTGGGGATTAGCAGCGGTTGCAGTTTTCTTTCTGTTCGATCCTTATTTGTGGTCTGATCCCATAAACAGATTAAAAGAATCAGTTCTATTCCACGCTGCTTATTCAAGCAGCGCAAGTGAAGTGCAAAGTGCGGGATACCCTTTCTGGCAGGTATTTTATTGGATCACTTCTACACCCCGTTTCTGGCAGCCCAACTCGATGTATTTTGCCATTGATCCTCTGATCACTCTAATGGCGATCTTTGGACTATCAAGAGTTTGGAAAACGAGGAGAGTCTATGTTCTGTGGTTGATCTTTGCCATAGTCTTTTTATTACTCTGGCCGACCAAATGGCCACAATACATTCTTATTCTCACTGTTCCACTATCACTCGTTGCCGCTGAAGGATGTGCGGTTATCGTGATTAATCCCATCCGAAATCTTTATTACCGACTGCGTCATCGAGAAAAGCACTTGATAGTGCCTGTTAAAAGTGAGATCAAGAAAGCACTTCCCTGGCTGATACCAGGTTTGATCATTTTCTTTGTTTTTACCATTTTGCCACTTCTCTTCCAGCTGGGCGTTTCAACCACAGATTTCAACAGTGTGTCAATTCGCGACGGACTTAATGGCGGTATCACCCGGGAGGTATGGAAAGGCCTTACTGGACAGGTCAAGGCAGGCTATTTCTCGTTTCCTTTTCGTTCGACCACAGTTCATTATTTGGGATTTAATAGCTATTTGCCACTCATCAGTTATCTATCGCAGCAAGAGATTTTCATATTCAACATTTTGTGGACAGTTTTTTCGGTAGCATTACAGGCGGCGCTTGGGATTGGAGTAGCTTTATTATTATGGCAACGAGGATTGAAATTCAAACGGGGCTGGCAGACGTTATTCATCCTTCCCTGGGCAATCCCTGAGATGATCGGCGCTTTAATGTGGATGAATGTGTTTCAACCTGTTACTGGTTGGTTGAGCCTGGGTGTACAGCAATATGGGGAAGGATTTCCATTCTCATTTCTCATGGGTTGGGAAAATAGCTGGGACGGGGTGTTGTTAATCCTTTTAATTTCAGGTGTATGGTATGGTTTCCCGTTTTTAATGCTGGCTGCTTCTGCAGGCTTGAAAATGATGCCTACCGAAGTATACGACGCAGCAGAAATGGATGGGGCGAATTCATGGCAAATCTTTAAATTGATCACATGGCCATTATTGATGCCTTTAATCTTTCCCGCCATCATTGTACGGAGTATCTTCGCCTTTAACCAGTTTTATTTATTCCAGACATTTGGGGTATGGAATGGTACTTTAGCAACCCTTTCGTATAACTTCTTTAATCCCAGCGGATTTCAAATCAACGGACAATTCTCGATTTCTGCTGTGATAAATATCATCACGATGATCCTTCTCATTGGTTTTGTGGTTTTGCTAAGCCGATGGGGTAAGGCTGATGACGGAGTGACCTATGCGTAAGATCAAGTGGCTTAGACATGTGGTGTCTCAGTTGTTGTTATGTATAGTTGGGCTATATGTCATCCTGCCTATCTGGGGGATCATGAGGCTTGCCTTTGATGGCTCATTGTATGGGAGGGCAACAGAATTCAGATTATTTCCCAAAGTTTGGGCGTTTGATTCTTTCCTTAAGGTATTGGATAGACCTTATCAATCTGTTGAATTCCTGGTACTGCTGAAAAACAGCCTCGTTGTCTCCATTGCCGCAGCATTGATGGCATTGATCCTCGGCGGAACTCTGGCATATGCTTTTGCCCGGTTTCGATTTCCTGGCAAAAAACCTGGTTTATTTGTGTTGTTATTGACTGCAGTTCTCCCCCCCATTGCTTTTGCTACACCGTTATATATTGTGTTGAGCCTTCTTCAATTACGCACCACTTTGCTTGGGTTGACCATCGTATATGCTGTTTTTGCCTTACCTTTCTGTATATGGAACATGCGGGCAGGATTCCAATCTGTCTCAAGGGAATTGGAAGAGGCAGCGTTTCTGGATGGTGCGGGACCATGGATGACTTTTCAAAAAATTACGCTCCCCCTGGCGCTACCTTCTGTTTTTGTTGCAGGATTGATAGCCTTCTTGATGGCTTATTCTGAATTTGCCATTGGTTGGTTGTTTGTAGATCAGGCAAGTACTGTCACGCTGGCGATGTCCATTTATGCCATGATCACTTCCGGTAGCGCACAGCCCTGGAGCATGCTTGGATCGCTGATCATTATCATGTCCATTCCTGTGGTGACCATTTTTGTTCTACTGCAGCGTACATTATTTGAAAGAATGATGTTTGGAAGTATTAAATCGTAATTCTCGATCTCATTTTTTTGAGATATAGACAAATATGGCATATACGAAAGAAATAAGTAACGCAAACGCTGAAATGATCACTCCCGCGGTCGCAAGAACACGGCTTTCTGATTTCCTGCCAAATAATCCTGCGACCAATCCCAATGTTCCCACGATGATCCCAGCAATGGGGATAATCCCGGAGCAAATTCCTGCTACACCCAACAGCACAGAGATGGCTGCCAGCAGTTTATTGATCCTTTCTTCCGGGTCAAGATTCAGATAGTTGGGTTCCAATGCTACCTCAATTGAGCGTAATTTCAGTATAGCATATTAAGAAAGAGGATTTTTGCTATGATCGTTAGTACACCTGAGTGGGTCAAGGATGCAGTTTTTTACCAGATTTTTCCGGATCGGTTTGCTCGCAGTAAACGGCTCTCAGAACAGAAAATGAGATTCCAATCCTGGGATTTAGCTCCAACTCCTTTTGATTTCAAGGGCGGAGATCTTTATGGCATTATCGAACACCTGGATTACCTGCAAGATCTGGGCATCAACGCGATCTACCTGAATCCGATCACTGCATCAGCATCCAATCACCGATACCATACATATGATTATTACCATATTGATCCCTTGTTAGGTGGTGACGATGCTTTTCGTGAATTACTGGATGCAGCCCATGATCGTAATATACGCATTATTCCGGACGGGGTTTTTAATCATGCCAGCCGGGGGATGTGGCAATTTCACCATGTGCTGGAAAATGGCAACGGCTCACCTTATGTAGATTGGTTTTACTTTAATCCAGATAGGCTGAATGGGAAAAAGCCCTGGGGAGCATATCCTGGAAGGAAAGAAAAGCATGAGCTTCGCATTGGTAATGATTCGTTTCGGGCAATTGGGTATGCAGCCTGGTGGAATTTACCTGCATTGCCAAAATTCAATACTAACACTCCCGAAGTACGAGAGTTCCTTTGGGGTGCGGCTGTTCATTGGATTAAATTTGGAGCAGATGGCTGGCGTCTTGATGTTGCCAGTGAGATCGATGATGATTCTTTCTGGCGTGAATTTCGCAGACGAGTTAAGGAGGTTAACCCCGATGCCTATCTTGTGGGTGAGATATGGAATGAATCACAGCGCTGGTTAAAAGGTGATCAATTCGACGCGGTGATGAATTATCTGCTTACAGAAGCGCTCATTGAATGGTTGATCGGTAGAAAAGCTCCTTCATTTGTTCGAAAAATTGGAGATTGGGAGAAAAGTTATCATCCGCTGAATGCACAAGAATTTTCTGATCGCATTGATTATTTGAATAATCTTTATGATCCTGAAATGAATTTTGTGCAATTTAACTTACTGGATAGCCATGATACACCTCGATTTTTGACCGCTGCTCGCAATGATGAATCAGCTCTGAAACTTGCGTGGTTGTTCCTGTTTACATACCACGGGGCTCCATGCATCTATTATGGAGATGAAATTGGGTTGACTGGTGGACCAGACCCTGAATGCCGGAAAGCTTTCCCGTGGGATGAGATGAAATGGAACTTGCCATTAAGAGAATATATTAAGAGCCTGATTCAACTTCGTAAAGATCACTCATCGCTACGCAAGGGGAATTATCATAAGATGTATGCTGATCGGGATATATACGCTTATGCTCGATGTCTCAATGATGAGAGAATCGTTATTGTAATTAACTCGGCAAACGGTTCAAAGAAAGTGGACATATCGTTATCGCAACTTGGAGCCCAGGAAATACACCCGGCTATTTTATTTGGTGAGGGTTCTGTCAGAGAAGAAAGCCAGATGATCAAAGTGAAGCTATCTGCGCGTAGTGGTGTGGTCTTAAAAATATAAGTTCAACGTACTTTAATCGCATGAGAAACAATAGTAAAAAAATCACATCGATATTCACCACGAAAACATTAAAGGTGCAAACGAATTCTCTCTCCAAATTTTGTTATTAAAAATAGCCTTCTTCCCAGCTTTCTCCTAAAACCAGTTTTTGAATTTGGGGGAAAGCATTAGATTCTCTCCTTCTCGATTATTGAAAAATGGAGATTAACGCGGACGGGATGGGTTATGCTTATTTATTTGCTTTACCCGACATTAAACACAGATTATTCAACATGAGCAAATTTTGTTGGGGTTTAAATGCAGGGGTAAGAACAGGATAATTGTTGATGACTGGCTTCCCCGAACCTAAACCCGAAAGTGATTCTCACGATTCAACCGTTTTTAGAAGTCACTATAAATGGAAAAGGAAAGCATAATTCTTTATGCCTGATTCATATTCGTTATATTTTTCAGTAAATGCGATTTGAGCTTTTCGTGGTGAAGAAGAATGATGTCTCGCTCAGCAGAGGTGGTGGAATTCACAATGATAACAAAACCCTTCAACAAATAATTTCGTATATTTTGCTCATAAAAAGCTTACACAAAGATCAATGCAATACCGATAATCGCCACTAATGTGCCAATGACCGCTTGCCAGCCTATGCGTTCCTTAAACGCAACATAACTGATGGGTAGCATGAATACAGGAGGTAGAGCCATTAGTGTGGAAGCTATCCCAATCTTGGCATATTGCAATGACAGGAGGGAGGCTGATATTCCGACCACTGGACCGAAAATCGACCCTATAAATACCCAACGAAGCGATTTTGGATTTTGCCAGGTGATCTTGATAGTAGGGATCACCTGTTTACTGATGAGGGCAGAACCCCATAAGAAGCCAAATCCAGCGATCATGCGAATCAAAGTGCCAGCAAAAGGAGAAATATCACCCTGCATACCCTGCTTCGAAAGGACTAACCCGGCTGCCTGACCCAGGGCAGCGATTACTCCAAATAGAATACCTTTGCCAGAAAGTTTGTGAGGTGAATCGCCCATTTGTACCTCGCGATTGGTGAGAATGACCCAACCGATACCTACTAGCGTCACCACCATACCTGCCAATTGAGAGATTGAGAGCTTTTCATTAAAGAGAAAGAGAGCGATAAGGGTGCTGAAAACTGGAGCCAGGCTGAGCAATAATAGCCCAAGACGGGGACCGATCAGTTGATAAGTACGAAAGAGAAAAGTATCGCCAATTGCCAGACCAACTGCTCCCGAAAGGATCAGCCAGAACCAGTTATCAATACGAAGATTTAGAGGGATAGGCTGACCAAGCAATATCCAATTGATCACCATCAGCATGAGGAAAGCTAGTAAAACCCGGATTCGGTTGACAACCTGAGAGCCAATGATTCGTCCGCTGAGGGTAAACGCTAGTGCAGAAAGAGACCAGCACAGCGAGGTGAAGAGTGCGGCTAACTCACCAATATAGGGAAATGCCAATGAGAACTCCAGAAATCAAGAAAGCTGAACCAAAAAGAAATTATAACTACTTAATGAAAAAGTAGTAATAATTGCTCTGATCTAATTAGAGAAAACGAGCGTAAATAGGGAAATGCCTGGTTTTATGAATATTTCACATTTTCATACCTTTAAATTTGTTATAATAATTAGTACTTCTCCTTCTTTAACACAATCAAAATATCAAAACCTAAAAATCGGGTGACTTTGGAGGGAACATGGATTCAGAACAACGAATGCCCAGTTTAAGAGTGCTACCCAGTGATATTGCCGGGTGTGTATTAGTGGTAGGAGATCCTCAGCGTGCAGAAGAAGCTTCGCACCTATTGGATGATGCAAAAGAGGTGGGATTTTTTCGAGAGTATCGTACTTTTACGGGATTTTATCAAGGTAAAAGGATCTCCATCAGCTCCCATGGTGTAGGTTCTGCGGGGGCAAATGTCTGCTTTCACGAGCTGATCAAGTGTGGTGCACATACCATTTTGCGGGCAGGCACCTGTGGCGCGATGGTGAAAGGTATTCGCGACGGTGAATTGATCATTGCCACTGGTGCGTTGCGCGAAGATGGCTGTTCAGAACACCTGGCTCCGATGTCATATCCTGCAATCTCTGACCGGCATGTGGTGGCTGCGCTTGAAAGATCCGCCATACAGCATGGGATTCCTGACCCTCATGTGGGGTTAGTGATTACCCAGGCTTATTTTTATCCAGGAATGCTTCCTTCCGAGGTAGATGTCTGGTTAAAAACTGGGTTGGTGATGGCGGTGGAGATGGAATTGGCAACCCTGTTGGTGATGGCTGGATTAAATAAAATTCGTGCAGGTGGGATTTTTACATCCGATGGCAACCTTACCGAAGAACCCGATCCGAACATTTATGACCCTCACCGCCAGGTGGTAACAGAAGGGAAAGCTGAAATGCTGAAGATTGCCCTGGACGCTCTAGTATCATTTGCTTAGTTAAGGAAAGTTTAATGCATAAAACAGCCCTGTTTACTTTGAATGACACTACCGATGTAGCCTCTTTTGCCCGAAACTTGGTTGACCTGGGGTGGAAAATCCTTGCGACTATGGAGACCGTACCTCTCCTACAGGCAGAAGGTATTCCCTGCCAGGATATCTATACTTTTACCGGAATCACAAAGGATTATGGTTTTCCACCCACTTTGCACCCAAAAATGGAACATGCGCTCACAGTGGAAGATTCACCTGATCGCATCGATATTGTGTATGCCATCCCTTATCCTTTAACTAAAGGAAATGATGTGGGTGGGCGCACATTGCTGGCACTGGCGGGAAAAGGTAACCGCATTCCTGTCATGAGCCGTGAGGATATGAAGCGTGTGATCACTGACTTGCAGCAACACGAAACCCTTGATCCAGATTTGAAGAGAGAATTGCTGGCAAAGGCTTTCGCAGAAATTGCTTCTCACTACCTTGATCTGGTTCAAAATACCAAAAGTGAAGACTATACAGGTATGGTGGGAAAACGTGCCTATCGCTTGATGAATGGTGAGAACCCTTACCAGACAGCAGACCTCTTCAGCATGAAAAGCGATGATCCTCTCCGCATTACCGCATTCCAGAATTTATCCGAGACGGTTATCTGCCAGGTCAACCTTTCGGATGTGGATAACTTGCTGACCACTCTTTGTCTGTTGACCGACGCGCTCAAAACCCAATGGGGAAAAAATCTCTATGTTACAGTTGCATCCAAGCATGGGAATGTGTGCGGAGCTTCTTTTGACTTGACCGATCCACTCAAGAGTATCGAGAAAACTCTATTTGGCAATCCCTTGGCAGTATGGGGTGGTGAATTGATGACCAATTTTGCAATTGATGACACTCTTGTGGAGGTGCTGATCAAACATCCTAAGCGTGCGGATATGCTTGGCACGGCTGCCTGGATGTTAGATGTAGTTGCTGCCCCTTCTTTTAGTGAAAAAGCCCTAGAGAGGTTACAGCAGCGTGCATTTCGTAAAATTTTAGTCAATCCAGCGTTGTCAGATCCCACTCCTGATGTAACAGGATATTCCTACCGCATGGTACGTGGTGGGTTCATTCGCCAAACCCCACCCTGGCGTACGCTAAGGATCTCTGATTTCAATCAGGAGTATCGTAGTATCACGAATGAATGCTTTTCAGACCTGGCGATTGCCTGGTCTGCCGCCTACACCTCATTCCATGGGGGAAATGAGGTTGCATTAGCAAAGAATGGAATGTTGCTGGCAGTAGGTGGAGGTCCTTCTACAGTGCAGGCTGCCCAGGTGGCGGTGGAACGCGCCTTGCAAGCCGGGCATAACCTTCAGGGAAGTACATTCTGCGCTGACGCTTTTTTCCCATTTACCGATGCCCCTGAAATCCTTGTAAAAGCAGGTGTGAAATGGGGTATGGTGCCTTCCGGAGGAAAGAACGAAAAGCAAGTGATGGACTATTTTGCCGCCAATAATCTCAAGGTAGTAACCCTCCCTGAAGATTTTCGAGGGTTCTGCCGTCATTGATCTTATTGAATGTACATCTGACATGAAAAGGCTCTTGTCATTAAAAGAAGAAAAGAAGATGTGAACAATTCTTTTTCATGTGAAGAAGGAGGAGAGAACGAGCGAATTAAGAAAAAAGAGAATGATGTTAGGAGACATAAAATCTTTGGAGGAAAAACATGAAAACCCGTAAATATTTTGTTCTTTTTACTGTCGCCGTCATACTGACTGTTTTAGCCAGTGCCTGCCAGCCAAAAGCCACCGAAGCTCCTGCGACCGCAGAAGAAACTGAAGTTGCTGCTACAGAATCGACAGAAGAAACCGGAGCAAAAGAAGTAAAGAAAGTCCTTCTTATTACAGAGGATCCGATTGGTGTCAATCCGTATTTCATCACCGCGCAGGATGGTCTCAATAAAGCTGCCACTGAACTTGGTGTAGAAACAAAGATCATCGAATGTAATGGTGACCCAACCAATATGGATGAGAACCTGAGAGCAGCAGCACGCGAAGATTATGACCTGATCATAGCTATGACTTTTGGTTTCAATGACACTCTACTTGAAGTTGCACCAACTACACCAGATAAATTCTATATTTGTGTAGATTGTGGGTTGGACTTGACCGGCATCACAAATGTAGCTGATGTAGGTTTTAAATCTCATGAAGCTGCCTATTTGTTAGGTATTGCTGCTGCGTATTTGACCGAGTCCCGTATCATTTCATCCATTGGTCCTGTGGAAAGCCCCTTCATGACTCGCTGGACAATCCCCTTTGCCAATGCTGCATTGTCAGTTGATCCGGAGATCAAAGTTCTTGATACCCTATGGGTAGGCGATTGGGCTGACCCTGCCACTGCCAAAGAGCTTGCATTATCACTGGCCAATCAAGGTGCAGATGTGATCAATGGCGCTGCTGCTGCTGGCAACCCGGGTATTTTTGAAGCTGCCATTGAAAAAGATTTCTTGAGTACTGGTGTAGATGTAAATGAGTGCCCTAAAGCACCCGGACAAATCATTGATAGCACCATCAAACGTGTAGATATTGCCGTCTATGACTATATTCAGAAACTGCTCGATGGCAAGCTCGAAGCCGGGTATTTTGAGTATGGATTAAAAGAGGGTGGTGTAGACCTGGCTGTTTTTGCCTGGCCCGATACCGAAACCCAATGTGTTCTGGCTGAGCACCCGGATGTGATGGAAAAGGTTTCTGCAGTACGCCAGCAGATCATTGATGGTACATTGGTAATCCCAGATCCACTGACTCAACCCTGATCACCCTTATTGTAAAGTTATCTAGTTTTAAACCTGACTGAAGAAGACCACATGGTACTTCTTCAGTCAGGATAAGGAAGAATCTCTTTGGAACAAAATACCTTTCCCCCTGAAGTTGAAATGATAGGGATCGTCAAGAAATTTGGCGATCTGGTTGCCAACGACCATATTGACCTTTGCATTGAAAAGGGTGAGATCCGGGCTCTGGTTGGTGAAAATGGAGCCGGAAAAACAACCTTAATGCGCATCTTGTTTGGGCTTTATAAACCCACTGCTGGAAAAATTCGTATTCGAGGTAAAGAAGTCAGCTTCAACAACCCGCACGATGCTATCGCAGAACAATTGGGAATGGTTCACCAGCACTTCATGTTGTTCGAAGACCTGACAGTGACGGAAAATATCATTTTTGGCAGAGAACCCAGCCAGGTGGGATTTATCAATCATAAGCGGTCCATACAAACAGTCTCTGAACTGGCAGAAAAATATGGTTTCCATATCAACCCTGAAGCAAAAGTTTCCAGCCTTTCTGTGGGCGAAAAGCAACGGATTGAGATCCTTAAAACGCTTTATCGCGGTGCAAATGTCATCATATTGGATGAGCCAACAGCTGTCCTTACTCCACAGGAGCGCGATGAGTTGTTCAAGGTTTTGCGCGGTTTATCCAGCCAGGGGAAAACTATCATCTTGATCACCCATAAATTGCCAGAAGTCGTTGAGCTGTCACACCGGGCTACTGTTCTACGTCGAGGGAAATTGGTGGGGACAGTGGAAACCAAAGATACCACGATTGAGGAACTCGCCAGGATGATGGTGGGAAGGGAAGTATTTCTCACAATAGAGAAACCACTTGCAGAAATCAAACAGCCTGTTTTACAGGTGAAAAATCTGACCCTGACAGGGGAACATGGATTGAAAACCCTCAACGATGTCACCTTCGATGTACATGGAGGTGAGATTGTTGGGCTGGCTGGCGTGGCGGGCAATGGGCAAACCGAATTGGTAGATACTCTGATTGGCTTCACACGGGCTGATCGGGGTGAGATCATTCTCAATGGTAAGAATATCACCCACGAAAGTATTGCAACACGACGGGCACAGGGTTTTGCATATATTCCTGAAGATCGCTACCGCCGGGGACTGGCAATTACAGAAAGCATACTGGAAAATCTTTCATTGGGCTTTCAGAATGACGAAAATCATTCTAGCCACGGGATGCTCACCCGCCGTGCAGCTTACCAATGGGCAAAAGGCATTTTAGATGAATACGATGTGCGGCTCTCTAGCCCGGAGGAAACTGCTGGAAACCTCTCTGGTGGTAACCTGCAAAAAGTGATCCTTGCTCGAGAATTCTCAAAACCCGTCAATTTCATCCTGGCAGATCAGCCAACCCGTGGGGTGGATATCGGCGCAACCGAATATATTTACCAGCAGATCATCGCCAGACGAAATAAGGGAGATGCCATTTTGCTTATCTCAGCTGATCTGAACGAGATCATGTCTATTTCTGACCGAATTCTGGTTATTTATGCTGGCATGATTGTCGCTTCGATACCGATCAATGAAGCCAAAGAAGAAGATATTGGATTGTACATGTCTGGAAGTACCATAAAACAGAAAGTGGATTAAAGGTGCATTATGGATCAGGATAAATTAAAGGCACCCATTGAAACAAGAGAGCACAGTTTTTTCCATTCGATTACGAAAAAGTGGAAAGATGCTATTCCTATCGTTTTGGCAATTTTAGGCGGGATCATCATCGGTGGGGTGATGATGCTGGTTGCGGGGCATAACCCTTTTACCGCCTACACCGCATTGCTGGTAGGTGCGGTCGGTGAACCGTACAACCTGGCTGCCACCCTTGGCAGAGCCATTCCCATTTTGGGATGTGGTATTGCGGCAGCTCTGGCTTTTAAAGCCGGATTGATCAATATTGGTGGTGAAGGGCAATTGGTTCTGGGGGCGTTGGGTGCTACATTGGTTGCACTGTTTTTTCCACCAGGGTGGTTTTCTATAATCGTTGCACTACTTGTTGGGGTGATCTTTGGTGGTTTCTGGAGCTTCCTTTCTGGCTTTTTCCAGACGAAATTCCGTGTTCCAATTCTCATCAGCAGCTTGCTGATGAACTATATTGCTACTGGATTTGTTTCATATATGATATTTGCCCACCTGATCGAACCGGGAGGTTCACGAAATCAAACACCACTCTTTCCTGAAGCGACCCGCTTCGCCAAGCTGATTCCTGGAACTACTGTTCATTGGGGCATCTTTGTTGTACTTTTCATCGTGGTGATTGTTGGATTCTTAATGTTCCGTTCAGTGGCTGGCTACGAGCTACGTATGTTTGGCGCCAACCGTGAATTTGCTGAAGCAGGCGGGATCAAACCTAAACGGATGACCCATCTTGTAATGGCTCTGAGCGGGGGAATTGTTGGTATCACGGGAGCCTGCCAGGTTTTAGGAGTATATTACCGGTTGATTGATACCTCACTTACACTTCCCGGATATTATTGGTCAGGGGCAATGGCAGCCATTCTTTCCAATAACAATCCGATCGGGATGGCATTGGCAAGCATATTTTTTGCAGCGGTTCAAACAGGTGCTTCAGGAATGGAGCGCGCCACAGAAATACCATTTGAATTATCTTATGTTGTTCAGGCTATCATGATCCTGTTGATCGCAGTGCGTGGTTTCTTAAAGCCTGTACCAAAGGAAACCCTATGACAGAACTTTTCGATGTCACCCTGTTGAATTCAACGATACGGATGATTGCGCCGATCTTGCTTGCTGCATTAGGTGGGTTGTTATGCGAGCGTGTGTTGGTATTTAATATCATCCTGGAAGGTACCATGTTGATTGGTGCTTTCACTGCAGTTGCGGTCAGTTATGCTACCGGTAGTTCTGTGTTGGGGGTGGCTGGAGCAGCCCTGGCAGGTCTGCTTTTCAGTCTTCTTTTAGGTCTGTTTGTGGTAACTCTGAGAGGTGATGCCATTGTTGTCGGAATTGCATTGAATATGCTGGCAAGCGGCATTACCACTTTCCTGCTGCGTTCTCTTTTTGGGGTGAAAGGGCAGTTCACTTCCCCCAATATTCAAAGCCTGTCGACATGGGATATCCCCGTGATAAAAGACATTCCGATCGTTGGAGAGATACTTTCGGGGCATAGCTGGGTGGTTTACCTTTCCTGGCTGCTGGTGATCGTTGTTTATATTTTTCTATTCCGCCATCGTGCCGGATTGCACATGCGGGGAGTGGGTCAAAATGATATGGCAGCATCGACCCTGGGTATTAATGTCGCCCGCATCCGGTATGCAGCCGTGGCGGTGTGTGGTCTACTGGTAGGCATCGCTGGCGCACAGCTATCATTAGGTCAGGTAACATTGTATGTAGAAAATATGTCATCCGGACGTGGATGGATTGCATTGGTGGCGGTGATGCTGGGAAGAGCACACCCGGTGGGGGTGTTATTAGCCAGCCTGTTGTTTGGTTTTTCCGATGCGCTGGGATACCGTTTGCAGGGATCAAGCCTGCCTTCTCAAATTGCAGTGATCATGCCTTATGTGGTTACGCTCATTGCTTTGTTCTTCCAGCAGAGCAGGAAAAAGCAGCAAGTATGATTCGACACAGGTAAATAACAGGGTTGTAAGCACAAATTTCAAGCAGGACAACTATTTACAGCCTGTCATTGATGTATAATCCGTTCCATGTCTCCTGATCCCTGGATTACATTAGTGATCGTTGTTGTCACTTTTATTGGTATCGCTGTTGGGCGGTATCCGATTATCAAGTCCAACCGCACAACCATTGCCTTGATGGGTGTGGCGCTCCTGCTGGCAACCTCACAGGTAAAATTCAAAGAATTAACATCGTATATTGACTTTGATACGATCATACTGCTTTTCAGCATGATGATCATCAACGCTAATTTAAAGCTTTCTGGCTTTTTTAATGTCGCAGCAGAAGGAATCACCCGAGTTACGCACACACCACGTACTCTGTTGGCTGCTGAAATTCTGGCAGTCGGGGTACTTTCAGCTTTATTCCTCAACGATACGATCTGCTTGATGTTTGCACCTTTCATCATCAACCTGACCGATGCCTTGAAACGCAATCCCTTGCCCTACCTGATCGCCCTGGCTACAGCTTCAAATGTAGGATCAACCGCAACGCTTACTGGCAACCCACAGAATATGATTATCGGTACAGCATCTGGCATCAGCTACCTGGATTTTTTGCTTGCTCTCTCACCTATTGCCATCCTTGGAATGGGTGTCATCTGGCTTGTGATGGTAAAAATGTATCCCTATGAATTTGGTAGAGGCGCGAGTTTCAGTATACCTGAAGAAAAAGACCTGCAGCGCAATCGTCCCTTGATGATGAAAACCATGTTGGTAGCGCTGACACTGTTGATCGCATTTTTGGCGGGTGCACCCATTGCATTGGCAGCTTTCCTGGCCGCCTGTTTTTTGCTGATCACCCGGCGGCACCAACCCGGAGCGGTATTTGCTGAATTCGATTGGACTTTGCTCGTCTTTTTTGCCGGGATGTTTATTGTGAGCGGTGCATTGGAAACCAGCGGTGTGACGAGCACCCTGGTCGATTTGAATGCCCTGGCAAGTAAAACAAACATCTTCAACCTGTCTGTGATCACAGCCGGATTGAGTAATATCATTTCCAATGTGCCTGCCGTGATGCTTCTGAGACCGGTTATTGCCAGTATGGCTGATGCGCGGCTGGGCTGGTTGACCATTGCTGCAGCCTCCACCCTGGCTGGTAACCTGACCCTTCTTGGCTCAGTGGCGAATTTGATTGTTGCAGAGACCGCAGAGCGGTGGCGCATTAACTTAAGCTTTTGGGAATACACCAAATCGGGGATCATTATCACGCTGGTCACCCTGGCGATTGCGATAGGGTGGCTTTATTTGTGGTCATTTGCGTTTTATGCGGGGTAACCATAAGTATATTTTTTTAGTAATTAGTTGAGTGATCTGTTGCCAAATCGATGATTTGTTTATACAATTAGTATCATTCTTTATTGGGGGAAAATGAGAAGAAAACCATCTCAAATCATAATAAATATAGGTATTACACTTGCTCTAGGAATTCTTTTTTTTAGCATAGCTGTATGGGTTGTGAATCTGAATGATTATCACAATAGTGACTTTTTTACTTTCTGGTTATCGGGTCGACTTGCACTTACTGGTCAAAACCCATATCTGGCAGAGATTTGGATTGAAGGTCATCACCTATATGGCGCAACCTGGATACCAAACTCATCTCTAGTGTATCCTCTTCCTTTATCTATTTTCTTTATGCCTTTTGGAGCAATTCCTTTACATGAAGCATTTGTTCTTTGGGTTGGATTGAGTCAAATCTTAATTCTTCTATCCATTTTGATGTTATTTCACCATTATCCACGTCAACAAGTAAAGCTTTATGCATTTCCTTTGGTTGCAGGGGTAATCCTTTTTCGCCCAACAATGATCACTCTAGTTAACGGTCAACTCAGTGGTTTACTGCTATTTCTACTTGTATTAATAATCTTCTTTTGGGAAAAAGAAAGGTGGTGGCAGGGGAGTGTTTTCATCCCATTATTGGCATTAAAACCCAATCTCGGGGTTCCGATAATTCTATTCTTAATTGTTTACCTTATTGTTAAAATGCAAAAAACATCATTGATTACTGTATTCACGGGTGGAATATTTTTAATTCTATTGGGAATGATTCTAGATCCCAATTGGATAGTTCATTACTGGTTCGCTGGCTACGCAAAGATGACTCAAACTTTTGGGTACGCGCCCTCCATTTGGGGATTATCTCGATATTTGTGCGCTGGAAAAACATCATGCATCACCGGAGCCGGAAGTGGAATGGCGATTTCTCTCTTCGGGATTTGTACCTACTTTATCCTAAAAAATGGCAAAATTGTAGCTCCAAAATTCATTATCTGCCTATCGATTGTTTCAATGCTTTTATTAACTCCCCATACCTGGCCTTATGACCAGTTGCTCCTTATCATACCCATAATAATTGTCACATTGGGTCTAGCCAAACAAAAGGTAAGATTTCTACCAGCCGCAGTAATATTTCTATTATTGGATATTTTGGCACTCATTATCTTAAAAGTTAATGCTTTTCTGCAAAATGAAATTTGGAGTGTCATGCTCACAATCATCGTCTTTCTACTATTATTGTGGTACCAAAAATACGAGCGAGAAATTGTTTATAGCGGGGATACCTCAAAAGTTATTGATTAATGTTTTGAAAATTCTAGACCACTAAACTAGAGTTTTAAAAATGGGTTCATATTGAATTTTATTAATATTGAACTTCTATTACAACGATTTATAATGCTTTATAGTATCTACAAAGAATTATGTCCTCTACCCTTAAAACCATCTTTCGTTTTCTTCTTCTCTTGCTCGGTATTCAGGCTGTCCGGGCGCTGCTGATCTTTGGTATGTGGACTCTCTGGCATCCAGCCGGTGAATCCATTACCTGGATATACATGGATATGGTTTCCTTTCTCCTGGTTGGCACGGGGCTACTCCTGATCTTCCGGCCCCAGCCACAGCAGCTTGGTTTATCATGGAAAGATGCACCAAAGCTCGAACGCTGGGCGTATATTCTGGGCGGAGGGATCATTGTGCTGATGGTGGGTGGTTCCTACTTTTTCAGCCCCGAAGTGCTTATCACCAATATCCAGACAGTCATTATTCTTCCCGTTTTCGAAGAACTACTGTTCCGTGGATGGGGTTGGAAGCAGGTCGAGCGGGTAGGTGCATCAAAACACACCGGGTTGATCTGCTGGCTATTGATTTCGTTCTTTTTCGGCATCTGGCATTTCGGATATATGGACATTTATATTCTCAAAGTCGCACCTCTCTGGCCAGAAATGCAGTGGGGAAGTTTTTTGTTGATGAAGTTTTTGACCACCTTTGTCATAGGGTTGGTTGTTGGCTTGCCACGCTGGAAAACAGGCAGAGTGTATGGATCATATTTATTCCATGCTATGATCAATTTAATTGGTCGATGATCGGAATTATTCTATCGGGAGGTGGTTATGGCTCGACGTGATTGGTTTTGCGAGGATGTCCTTTCGGGTAAAATACCGGTAGAGGTTGTATGGCAGGATGACCTGGTGATGGCATTCCACCATCCCAAACCAAAATCAGAAATCCATATTGTGGTGATACCCAAACAACACATCCTTTCTATTCTTGACCCGTTGGCGCTGGATGGGAAGTTACTGGCTTCCATGGTGAAGGCGGTACAACAGGCTGCAACTATTACTGAACTTGACAAGAATGGATTTTCCGTTCGCACCAATGCCGCTGGACCCGGTGTGACACCCCATATGCACTGGCACATCATGGGTCCTGGAATCCCAGAATGAAATTAGCTTCTCTTTTACCCCCTGAGAAGAGGCTGGGTTGAGGGGCTTACGAATTATCATCAACAACCCTCACCCGATCTCACACTGGCATGATGAGTAAAAACCAAAAGAATTATGCTTATCTATACATCTGACTTGTGGAATCTGCGATTTGCGGTATAAAGGTAAATTATCAGTAAATTGCCAACTGTATTGGTAGATTTCTGGTATCCCCAGGGTATCGTAAATCACGGATTACATAGCGCTTCATCTTTCTTATTGGCATTTATTTCAAACTCTACGGGAAAAATATATGGCATCTCTCAGTTTCTTAAATAAAGAACGTACGATTGCCAAACCAGGTTTCAACCGTTGGATTGTCCCTCCGGCGGCGTTAGCGATTCACCTGTGCATTGGCATGGCATATGGGTTTTCAGTCTTCTGGATACCTCTGTCTAAGTCCATAGGGATCACTAAAGCATTGGTCTGCCCTGAAACAATGGGCTTCTTTGAAAAAATATTTACTACCACCTGTGATTGGCCTATTTCAATGCTTGGCTGGACATTCACGATGTTCTTTGTTTTTCTAGGTTCGTCGGCAGCAATTTTTGGAAGCTGGGTAGAGCGCAGTGGTCCGCGCAAAGCAACAGTTGCTTGTGCTTTATTATGGTGTGGGGGATTGGTAGTTTCTGCGGTGGGAGTGCTGGTGCATCAGATATGGCTGATCTGGCTGGGTGCTGGTGTGATCGGCGGTATTGGTTTGGGATTAGGGTATCTTTCTCCCATTTCAACCCTGCTCAAATGGTTCCCTGATAAGCGTGGCATGGCAGGCGGGTTGGCGATCATGGGATTCGGCGGCGGCGCCATGGTGGGAGCTCCTCTGGCAGAGACCCTGATGAAGCATTTTGCCTCTGCCACTGGTGCCGGTGTCTGGCAGACATTCCTGGTATTGGCAGGCATCTATTTCCTGTTTATTATGGGTGGAGCATTTGGATATCGGGTTCCACCGGTGGACTGGAAACCAGAAGGCTGGACACCACCCATTCAGAAGAATAAAAATGCCATGATCACTCAGGGTCATGTACATGTAAAAACTGTTCTGAAAACCCCTCAATTCTGGCTACTTTGGGGTGTGATCTGTATGAATATTTCCGCCGGCATCGGCATTATTGGCATGGCATCACCTATGCTGCAGGAAGTCTTTGGGGGCAGATTGATCGGGTTAAATCTGGGGTATAGTGAGCTGACTGCTGAACAGCTAACGCAAATTGCTACTATCGGTGCGGGTTTTGCCGGTTTATTATCATTGTTTAATATTTTAGGACGGTTTGCCTGGTCTTCTATCTCTGATTATATTGGGCGTAAGAACACATTTTTCATATTCTTTGTCCTAGGAATAACGCTTTATGCGCTTGTTCCAACCATCCGAAACACTGGCAGTAATGCGTTATTTGTAGCTACGTTTTGTGTTCTAGTCTCCATCTATGGAGGTGGATTCGCTACATTGCCTGCCTACCTGGCTGATCTGTTTGGCACACAAATGGTCAGCGCAATTCAGGGCAGGGTGCTCACCGCCTGGTCAACGGCAGGTATACTGGGGCCGGTGCTGGTCAATTACCTGCGCGAATTCCAATTGGCTCGAGGTGTTCCTGTCTCGCAGGCGTATGACCTCGCCATGTATATTCTTTCGGGACTGTTGGTGATCGGGTTCGTTTGCAATGTATTCATCAAACCGGTTGCCAAAAAGTTCTTTATGAATGATGTGGAGCTGGCACAGGAAAGACAGCTTGCACATGACAGGAATTCTGGTTTAGCCATTGAGGGCAAGGATAAAGTATCACTTGTAGGGAAGGGAAACAGAAAGGTTGTTGTCTATCTGGCATGGCTGGCTGTTGGTATTCCCATGATCTATGGATTCTGGAATACCATTCAAAAGGCGGTTCAGTTATTCCGTTAAGAAAATATTAGGGGTTGGCATCACATGCAAAAATTTTGTACTGCCAACCCCTTTTTTTATTTTCCCTAATCATCAAAATAAATTGGATTGGTAATGAGAGCTGGCAGCATGGGGAGACCGGGAAGGAAAGCACGATACACCTCCACGCGGGCAAATCCGGGTTGCTTCATTGTGTAACTGGCCTGATAATCTCCATCGGTGGGAGCCTGTAATAGCAGATCTCCGCCATTGGCGGTGATCACTTTAACCACATCACCCGCAAGCAGATCTTCAATTGCGATATGCATTTCACGTCTGGCATCCCAGGGGACACTGTCGCCCATCAAGGCTTCCCCTGCGGTGAGGATGGCAGTGGGACCAGTAGGAGAGAAAGTCAAGAAAACATGTCCCTGTTTGATAGCAACAAGAATATCTTTTGAACTGGCAGAGGGGGCATAAACGCAGGTGGTGGGTCCACCTAAGAAGATGAAAGGCGTGTCGCGGTGATAATCGCTACCACCTGTAATGGGTATCTTTTTTCCAGCGCAAAGCAAGTTATGCCATAACCCCACCGCCTTCAGATTGGCTTCACGCATCGGTCCATTCCATATCTCCAGACAGTCGAAAATCAGGCTGTTAATGTCATAATACAATTTTGCCACTTCTTCAAAAGGATGGTTAATTGTGATCAATGCACCGCGCTCACGTGCAGAATGGAAACGTTCAAGTGTCTCATCAAGCGAATTGGTCGCAAATGGTTGATCATAGGGTTTTTCTGAGCCAAGGAAATTGGCGTGACACATGTAGTGTGTCCATTCCACTCCTGGGATGAAGGTTACCCCGATACCTTTAGGTAAAGCATCTGGTGTAACCATCTGGTTATGATCAGTAATAGCAAGAAAATCCAACCCGTTCCGTAAGGCTTTCCAGCCAAGCTCTTCTGCAGTGTGCACGCCATCGGATGCCAGGGTATGGGTATGTAAGTCACCTTTCAGCATACGTAATCGCTTTGGGATAAATGTGATCTCATAGGTTACATCTACTCCTTCAGAGGCAACTTCGTATGCCCCAATTAGAATTTTCCACTCACCTGCAACTATTGGATAAGCACGATAACCAGGTGTAGATCCAGTTTCGCTGATGGTGATCTCGGTTTTATCAGAACCAGATGCGCCTACCTGGGTACCATCTGGTGCGATGAGACCCAGATCAATCGTATTTAACCTCGGACGCGAAATAAATGAGCTGGTTCCTACAGAAGATTGTTTCTTGGGTCTGCGTTCATAGTGATAGGTCAGGGTGAATGATTCTACATTGGATGGTACTGTAAAAGGTAAAGTGAAATATGTGCCTTGCTTCTCTTTCGCTATGAATAAGGGTATTGTGATTTTTTCGGTCATGCGTTACTCCATATTTCAGGAAGGCAAAGGCCCCAGGATTTCTGCCAACACCCGCTTGATTTGAATATCCCAGAAATACCAATCATGCCTGCCATTTTCTTCATGAAAATGTAACGGAACTCCAGCGGTCTGACAGGCTGCCTGAAAGATACGGTTAAGCGGGTATAGGTCATCTTGATAGCCACAGGCAACATATAGCTCTGGAAGTCGTGCATTATTTTTTACAGCATTTACCAACCACACAAGCGGATCGTGTTCGCTACCAGATAACTTTGTCAGGTCACCGAATAGAGTTTCAAATTCTGGCTTACGGGGATCATTGGGATGGGTATGGAAAATTTCCAATGAAAGCACCCCAGAAAAACTGACGGATGCAGCGTATAGTTCGGGGTGTAACAGGGCTGCTTTCATGGCTCCGTACCCTCCCATGGAGATGCCTGCAATATAGGTATCTTCCCGTTTGGGAGCAAGATGGAAAACATCATTCAGATACTTGGGAAGCTCTTGGACAATATAAGTGAAATATTTCTGCCCATTGGGTTGATCGATGTAGAAACTACGACCAACTGAAGGCATGACCACTATCAAACCGTAATCTTTGGCAACTGTCTCAATGGATGAGTATCGCTGCCAGGCGCTGGCATCGTCGCTCAATCCGTGCAGTAGATAAAGGACTTTTCGTTCCCGAATAGGTTTATCCTTCACTTTTCCTGGATCGGGAATGATGATATTCAATGGCAAATTTACCTGAACAGTATCTGGAACATGATCGAGATGGATAAGCGCCATAATGGTTAATCCTCCTTTTGTAGTTGATCAACAGGCTTTTCATCATTGGTTTGTGATATCTCTGGCAAGAGTGATTGTGATTCACCTTCAGGCATCACCGATTCGGGACTCTTCTCATGATCTGTAAAGTTGATGAAAAAAGAGAAGGCAAAACTGATAACCATCAGGATCATCGGGAAATAAGTCAGCAAGAAACGGGATGCTTCATCGGGTCGTGTGCCCGGGTTAGTTCCACTCTCAAACCCAAAGATTTTAAAAACCATTAAAAACGCAAAACTGGTAAATAATCCATTCAGACGGTTCATAAAGCCAAGGGCATTGCTGATGATCCCTTCCCGGCGAACATTGTGCTTCTGTGTGTCTTCATCCATGATCTTTGCCCCGATGAGGTCCATAGTGGTGATCACACCTGCGAAACCAAATCCAACACAAATCCCACCAATGATCGCTGTGGCGAAAGAATTGGCAAAAGACAGAGGAATGAATGCGATCGCTAATGAAATCAGCGCTGCACGCCATACTCGCATAAGGCCAAATTTGCGTACCAGGAACGCCCAAACTGCCACACATCCTATGGCAATCAACAACACAGCTGCAAATAATATTGTTTCCTGGGTGCTGCCAATCTTTAAGGTGTATTTAGCAAAGAAAGGCAAACCAACCAGTACCAATGACATAGCTGCGCTGTAAAATGCATTGGCGAAGCCTGCAATCCAGAATTTTTTATTGATGATGACACTTTTAATACTATCCCAGAGTTTTGGTTTTTCTTTGACTTCCTCAGCGCTTACTTCTTTACTGGTGAAGGTCATATATAGGATCACCGTACCACCCAGAATACCGTAAACAATGGATGTCAGGCTATACCCCAATGCTTTAGTAACCATAGGCGTAAGCGCGATACTGATGATCATGGCAACCAGTTGAAAAGCCTGCCGCATTGCATTGGTAGTTGCCCGACTGGCATCTGTCCGGAATAATTCAGGGAATAACGCGCCGTAATTTGCATTAATCAATGAGTCCATGGTGCCTGTAAAGATATAAATCAGCAAGCAGTAAGCAAATAACCCATTGCCGGTGAGAGCGGGGGGAGAGTAGAAACTGATAAATCCCAGGATCAAGAGAGGAGTACCGATCACCAACCAGGGACGTCGGCGTCCCCAGCGGGTTCTTGTCCGGTCAGAAAGATAGCCATAGATTAGATTATCCGCTGCATCGATGAAAGTGTAGATAAAAAGGATCGAGGCAAGTTGAGAAGTCCTTAATCCTAATCCAACTACATAAAAGATAGCAGCAAAGGTCTTGAACATATTGATGGGAATGGAAGTACCAAACATTCCAATAGCATAGTTGAATGATTTCAACTTGGGCGACATTATTCGTGACATTGCAACCCTCCTCCAAGTTACGATATTTCGTTTTTATTTGCTTTTCCCCGTTTCAATAAATGAATTCACAGACATGATAATTATCTACCGGTTTTCAATATTGGGATAGCAGTTTATTGGATTAGTTTTAAAAACATATTGATTAAGAAAGGATAATAAAACTCTCAAAAATGAACGGATTCCCAATATTTCTAGAAGAAGGTGATATACTATCACCTGGCTGAAAATCAGCCTGTGGTTTTTGGGAATTTGTATTGATGTTTTGAATGCTTGCCCGATGATCGCTCGTCGGGCTTTTTTGTTGGCATTTGCCGTTTCTCCGCAAGGAATTCGCAATTAAAGACCAACCGGGACTTTCAGAACGCATCAATACAAAACAAAGAATTTGATTGGAGTATTGATGATAACTGAATTTTCGCAATTGGCTCTGCAGCCACGTCTGCTGCAGGCAGTATCCGAGATGGGGTATGCTGAACCCACTCCTATTCAGGCAGAAGTAATCCCCCTTATGCTGGAAAGACTTGATGTAATTGGTCAAGCCCAGACCGGCACAGGAAAAACAGCTGCTTTTGGACTTCCTATGTTGAACAATCTATTGCCCCGGCAAAGAATGCCTCAGGGATTAGTGTTGGCACCTACCCGTGAGCTGGCATTACAGGTCGCTGATGCCATCCGCAATTATGGAAAAGAATGCCATGTTGAAGTGTTGGCAGTATATGGCGGGCAGGCATATGGACTCCAGATTGATCGTCTCAAGCGTGGGGTGGATATTGTTGTGGGCACTCCTGGAAGGTTGATCGACTTAATCGACCGTAAAGTGTTGGATCTCAGCGCCATTTCGATGTTGGTGTTGGATGAAGCGGATGAAATGCTCAGCATGGGTTTCGTTGATGATATCGAGACCATCTTGTCGAAAACCCCTACGGAAAGGCAAACAGCACTTTTTTCAGCCACACTTCCACCGGAAATCAGGCGGCTTGCAGAAAAATATATGCGTGAGCCTAAATCTATCACAATTAAACGTGATCAAATCACGGTGGATACGATCGAACAGCGCTACTATCTAGTGAATGCGGCTGACCGTGTTGCTGCCCTCACCCGTCTTTTTGAGATAGAAGAGATCACCAGCGCTTTGATCTTTGTGCGGACACGTATCGAAACCGGTGACCTGGCTGGAGAATTGACTGCACGTGGGTATCCTTCTGAGGCATTGAGCGGTGAGTTAAGTCAGGATGCGCGTGAACGCACTCTAAATCGCTTTCGCCAGAATCAGATCAAAGTAGTTGTTGCTACGGATGTTGCTGCCCGAGGGTTGGATATTGAAGATATTTCTCATGTATTCAATTATGGGTTGCCCGATGATGCGGAGCTGTATGTTCACCGCATTGGGCGAACTGGCAGGGCGGGTAAAAGTGGGGTAGCGATCACACTGGTTACTCCCAGTGAGCGTCGTCGGTTATCACAGGTGGAAGGATTTCTCCACCAGAAGATCAAGAAAGCCACTCTGCCAACTGAAGAAGATATTCGAGCCTACCGTGATCAAAAGCTTGTGAAAAAAGTAACCATCTGGCTGCAACGCGGTCGCTGTTTGAATGAAAAGGCAATGGTGGAAAAAATGATGGAAGAAGGTTTCGAACCTTTGGATATTGCTGCTGCCGCTATGAAAGTTGCCCGTGCAGAGGAAAAACAGCGCCCCATTTACCCAATAAGTGATGTGACAGAAAGAAAACCTCTTCAGCGTTTGAAAGACAGACCAGGGTTTTCAACACCACGGCAAGGAATTCAACGAACCAGGTTTCAACGGGATGAACGAGAAATGGCATATGAGCCAGGGATGCAGAGACTTCAATTGAGCATTGGCAGACAGCAGGGAATCAAACCAGCTGAAATCGTTGGAGTGATCGCACGAAAAGCGGAAATTCCCGGAAGTGCCATTGGAAAGATCCGCATCCAGGATGAAATGACCTTTGTAGATGTACCGGAAGAAATGGCGCAGCATGTTATTGCCCGTACCAGAGATGTATCCATTCGTAAGATGCGTATGGATTTGCGCGTGGCATAGATCCCTGATCAAGGGATGATGTTGTCAATAGAATAACTGATCCAACCCCCCGAAGTTTCAGAATTTCGGGGGTTTTATGTTTCTTGCAGGGGTTAAGGTTTCATGAATGAGATTGACGCCACTTGCACAAACCACAAGTCTCGCAATGATAGGAGAAATAAAACCTCAAGGAATGATGTTCACCTACACTGTGTGTGGTTCAGGTCGCTTCCCTCAACATGACAGTAACAGGGTGTGATTGCCCATTGATCGCATAAAAATGATTGAATAATTGGTGCGGTTTGAGAATCGATTTACCCAACAAATGCTTGGCGAATCATCTTTCATCAGTTTACATCCTGAAGAAGAGTAGGGAATTATTTCCTCTCCCTTTAGGGAGAGATCAGGCCAGGGTGAATATCTATTTTTGTCTGATTTCTGATATATTTGCTCAAGACAATGCCCTGGAGAAAAATGATCGGTTTAAAACGAGGAATTGTTCAATTGACTCCTTACTCCCCTGAATGGAAGGATGCTTACAGGGTAGAAAGAGAAAGCATTTCTACCAATCTTGGGTCCTTCATTCTGGACATTCAGCACGTTGGCAGTACGGCTATACCGGAATGTTGGGCAAAACCCATTATCGACATCGCCATTATTATAGAAAGCCTCGAAAAGGTAGAAGAATGTATTTTCCCTCTACAACAGATAGGGTATGACTATAAGGGTGAAAATGGTATCCCTGACCGGCACTATTTTGTTAAGCGCATAGGGGGAGATATCCATACTTTTCATATTCATATGTGTACACCAGATAATCAGAACCTTCAAAACCAGATCATCTTCAGGGATTATCTGTTAACTCATCCTGCCATGATACAGGCGTATTCACAGCTTAAACTGGAGCTTGCTGAACGATTTCCTGAGAATAGAGAAGCATATACCGAGAGTAAAACCTCATTTATTGAATATGTAATCAATTTGGCAAAAAATCAAAAAATTTGAGCCAATTCCTTTACTGTATGAAAAATGGATTGACTATTATGCTATGATATATTCATCGACCTGAAAGCTTTAACGGTAGGCAGATCCAAGGGTTGAAAAACTACCATATGCGGAGGTTGATGATGAACGCTTACCATCTTTCAACCAGAAAATGGGGGGAACTCATTCTGCTGGTATTATTTTTCGCTATTATTGGATTAACGCTGACCGCAGTTCTGAGTCCATTCACTCCCCTGCTTGGAAACAGGACATTTGGATATCTGGGTAGAATTGGATTGACTTCCCTGCTGGCAATCTTCATCTGGATCATAAAGAAGACTGGGTTCTGTAATAAATATGATCAAATTGTGCAGGGATTGTTCATCATGTCTCTTTCCATTACCTTGATTTGGGTGTTTGGGATGTTTGTCTTGAATTCTCTCCCTTTGGATGAAAACTCAATTCCTGGTTATGTCATTCCCAAGGTCCAGGACTTCATCCTTGTCTACCTGGTGGTTCTTTTCTTTACCCGTTTTTTTGGCAATAATTTTTCTTCAATTTTTCTGCAAAAGGGAAACTTGAGGCTAGGATTGTTGATCGGAATCGTTACATTTCTTGCTGCAGCAGCGGGTTCGATTCCCATGTCAAAACTACTCTTCAACGCAACCAACCTGACAACTGAACGAGTTATTTCCTGGGCACCGTGGATCTTTATCTTTGTGCTTGCCAACGCTGCCATGGAAGAAATGTTATTCCGCGGATTATTCTTAAAAAAGCTTGAACCATTCTACGGGAAATTCCTTTCAAACTTTTTTATTGCATTGATCTTTACCGGACTCCATGGAATGGCAACTTATTCTTCCGATAATTATATTTTCCTTGCTGCTGTTTTTCCCCTGGCCTTGCTCTGGGGGTATATGATGCAAAAAACTGATAGCATCTGGGGATCCATTCTATTCCATGCAGGAATGGATATCCCCATCATGCTGGGTATCTTTTCCAATTTTTGATACATGGAAAAATTGAGTATTTAGAATCCAAAATGTAAGGGGTTTCGATGAACGAAGATGTAATTGACGTCAATCATTTTCGTAAGGTCTACAATAATTTTATTGCAGTGGATGATATCAGCTTCTCAGTGAAGCAAGGCGAAATATTTGGCATATTGGGACCCAATGGCGCTGGAAAAACCAGTACATTGGAATGCTTGGAAGGATTGCGCGCACCTGATGGTGGTGATTTGCGTATAGCAGGTATTAATCCGGTGCGCGAACTAGCGAAACTCCGGAACGTAATTGGCGTTCAACTGCAATCAGCTGGATTACCCGAAAGCATCACACCAGACGAAGCCATGAAATTATTCTGTGCCTATCACGGGGTGAAACCACGGATGGATCTATTGGAAAGGTTGAGTATTGCTGAAAAGAAGAATACTCAATTCTACAACCTTTCCGCAGGGATGCAGCGACGGTTAGCACTTGCACTTGCTATTGCCCATCATCCCCGGGTATTGTTTCTGGATGAGCCTACTGCAGGATTAGATGTGGCATCCAGGGTAGAGTTGCACAACCTGATGTATGAATTGAAAACCGAAGGCACCACAATTGTCCTTGCTACACATGATATGGCAGAAGCAGAAAGCATGTCAGACAGAGTTGCGATCTTACTGAAAGGTCGGATTGTCACTACAGGAACACCTATGCAGATTACTGCTGCTGGCGCAGGGCTGACGAAAATATCCGTAAATACTCAAAATAGATGCCTGATTCATCCTTTGATCACTTTCCCATCGGTGGAGCAGTTCATCACTCATGATGATTACAATATCTATTTCAGTACAGATATTGGTGTTACGGTTGCCGCTATCATTCAATATATCCAGGAACATGATGATGTGATCATTGATCTGCGCGTTGAGCGACCCTCGCTGGAAGACCGATTTTTGGAAATAACCAATGCGGGAGGTGTATCATGAACGCATTTGTCCAACACTTTCTTTTCGAGTTTCGAACAGGTATTCGTAACAAACAATTGCTTTTGATGAATTATCTGTTTCCCCTGGGCTTTTATGTGTTGATCGGGATCATCATGCCGAAGATAAATCCTCTTTTTCTGGAAAATTTGATCCCGGCATTGGTGGTTTTCAGTATTTTGTCCGCTACATTATTGGGTATTCCTGATCCTTTAGTGAACGGCAGGGAAAATGGTATCTATCGCAGCTACAAGATCAATGGCATTCCAGCAACAACGATCTTGCTAATTCCTGTTTTGACGACCTTGCTACACCTGTTTATTGTTGCAGCGATCATTACGGTTACTGCCCCTGTTTTCTTTGATGCCCCGTTACCAACGAACTGGTGGCGGTTTATCCTGGTAATTTTCGTCATGGCAATTGCGTGTGCCGGGATTTCAGTTTTGATTGGAGTGGTTTCTCCAAATTCTCGGATGACTGTGTTATGGTCGCAGATCATTTTTGTGCCTTGCATGCTGCTGGGGGGGATAATGATCCCTTATAATATGTTACCGGGTATTGCTGGAAAGATTGCCCACCTTCTTCCTGCCACCCATGCGATGAATTCGTTTAAGGGATTGGCGATGGGAGGAACAGCCGATTTCTCCGCCTGGGGTTCAATGGTAGTTTTAGTGGCTGGAGGTTTGATCGCTTTTGGGCTGGCACTTTTCCTTTTCAGCTGGGATAGCAGAAATACAAAAAGACGCGGAACAGTCTGGCTGGCATTCCTGTTCTTGCTGCCGAATATTCTTGGAATCTTATTTTTACTGTAAAATTATGAAAAATCTCTGGAGAAATCATGTCTTCAATTCAATCACAGATAACTCCGCATATTGCTGAACGGCTGCAAAATGAAAAGGTCATCTGGTTGACCACCGTGAATAAAGAATCGATTCCACAACCCACTCCTGTATGGTTTTATTGGGATGGCAAAGCTTTTATCATTTATACCAGACCCAATTCTTTCAAGATGAAGAATATTTATGAAAACCCACATGTCTCGATAAATTTTGAAGGAGCTGATGAATTAGGCGGTGATGTTGTGATCTTTACCGGCACAGCTTTTCCAAAAGGTCAACAGCCATCACTGGATCCAAATTATCTGGAAAAATACGCCTCCTCCATTGAAAAATGGGGTACGAGTGTGGAGGAATACAGCCAGCTATATAGTGAGAAGATCGTGATCGTACCATATAAAATTCGACTTGTAGAGTAATGCACTTACGATCTGACACTATGTTTTGTTTTATGCGAAGTCACATTTAAGACGGTACTCGCCAGAAAAAGTACAGCATAGATATACCATAAGAGTTTAAAGAATAATGCCAGCGGAAACCAATAGAACATAATGGTTGCAAGGTATACGGCAATATAGGGGATCAGCACTATCCACTGGATTGGGTTGCGCCATTGGATGTGTCTAATATATTCCACAACGTAGCCAAATATCCCCCAGATCAAATAAAGGAATCCACTCATCCAGAGAAACCAGGGTTTCCCTACCAGAACAAGAAGTAAACTTAAGATTGCTGCAGGGATGCCCAGAGCATATACAATTGGTCCATACCGCAAGGCAATATCAAATTTCCATTTCCGTAAAGCAAAGTGGATGATCAATACGACCTGGAAGAGAAATGCTGCGCATATGAACAGAGTGTCATATTTATCCAGCATCATGACTTACCTCCCTCCACTTCATTTTATTTCGAAAATTGGAAGCTCTGCAGAAAATGATTGTAGACTTCCCAATCTTCTTTATCACCCACATGACCGATCACGATCATATATAGCTGACCCGATTTAGCAAAGAAGAAGCGGTCGAATGCGTAAGATTGCGGGCTGCGATCATGACGTACATGGATAGTGGGCAAGCCAGCAATCGTCACATCTTCGCGGTAATCACCCTCTACCAAATTGTGGTCTAAAAGCCATTGTGCCAGGTCAGTGCCTTCGGGGGGAAGATAATCTTCTCTATCGTTGGGATGACTGATTCCGAATTGAGGCCAGTTGTCGTTCTCTTTCGATGCCCCAATAACGGTTAATCCTTTCAGCGGGTCATCGTTTACGATGATCTCACAATTCGAAGGATATTCAAAACTGTATCCAGGTTCCTGGTTGTTGTAGATTAACCAACCCTCCGCAGGTTCAATGGTTGCTTCTTCTGTTGCTATTACTGTATCCGTCTCCGTGGCGACTGGATTAATGTTCAGTGAATCTCCGGGTTTACATTCCTTACGGTAGTAAGCCCATTCATCGCATTCGCTGCCATCTGAAAAAATACAAATACCCTGTACATTCCCTGCTGCGTCAGAACGGAGATCGAGAGTGCCTCCGTTTTCTTCACAAAATACCGAAGCCGGGTTGGGGATACTTGCTTCAGATGTTGGCACTTTCGGTGTACAGGCGGTTGCGATCAAAATGATTACAACAGCTGTAAAAGAGTAGAATTTTCCTCTAACCATTCTTGCCTCCTCAATTCATGCACTTTCCGAGGATTGATCAAAGGGATAAGTAGGGACCTTTTGCACTCGTTCATGTTAAAACAATGACGATTTGTTTATGCGAGGAGTTCCTATCAGTAATTCATTTATAACAAAAAATTCTCCAGATGGTTACTAGAGAATTTTTCATTTGCAGGGACAAGATTATTTTCCTGACTGCCTGCCTTCTACATAGACCTTAACTGCTTTCAACATGAACTCTGCCAGATTGGGATGAACCTTGTCAAAATTTGCTTTGAAACGGGGATCAGTGCTGTACCCTTCTGCAATAGCCAGAAGCTGTCTGTCATTGGGAGTCCAGAAGTATTCCATGTGTTTATGCCACCGAACAATGCACGCCTGCACCTCAGAAGAGGAGGCTCCCTTTGGCATTGCTTTGACGATATCTTGATAGATGGAGTTTCCTTCTTCCCCAATACGCTGTTTTTCAGAGGTAGTGTATCTTTTCCATTTTTCATTGGATGCTTTTACAATTTCTGGGTTATATTCTTGCAAAGCTTCTTTTTCATAATCAGCCTGTTGTTTGTCATTAAATACATCAAATAATTGTTCTTTGTTCATCTTTTTGTTACCTTTCAAAAACTCCTGTGTATTCTCCACTGTCATGATCAACCGTTTAATATGATGCGCTTTCTGTTCCAGTTTCTCTTTGTGATTTTCCAACGCAGAGAGAATGTCGAAATTAGGTTGGTCAAGGATTGATCTGATCTGCTCGAGTGGCATATCCAATTCGCGAAAGAGAAGGATCTGCTGCAAGCGCATTAGTTGCTCATCGTTATAGTACCGATATCCATTTTTTCCGACCTGACAGGGCTTTAGCAAACCAACGCTGTCATAATAGTGCAGAGTTCGGGTGGTGACTCCTGCGATTTTAGCAACCTGTTTTACTGTGTACATGATGCCAGTATAAACTATGACGTAACGTTAATGTCAAGGGGTTATTTAAATTTCGCGTTGCATTTTCATATATTTTCTTAACCGTCATGTCGCTATAATATTTTTGAGGAATATGCCATGAAAAGAACATTTCGATATGAACGCCATTCACAACCTTTGCTTCCGAGAAACCAGTTCTTCCAACGGCTTTTAGGGCATGGATTGATTGCCTTTCTGTTGCTGCTTTTTTCTCTTTTCATTGGAGTCTGTGGGTATCATTTCACCGAAGGCCTTGGTTGGCTTGATTCATTATTAAATGCGTCGATGATCCTTGGTGGAATGGGCCCGGTAAATGCTTTGCAAACTGATGCGGGCAAGTTATTCGCTTCTTTTTATGCCCTATTTTCAGGGATTGCATTTCTGGCATCCTCTGGTATTTTGATCACCCCTGTTGTGCACCGATTCCTCCATCACCTTCATCTGGAAGCATCAGATCAAAAATCGGATTGAACATGGATCATTATCAGGAGGAGAATGCATGCTTTCGATACAATTTATCGAGGCACGGTTCAAAAATTTATCGCCAGATCTGCTTGATGTGGTGTTGGAATTGCGCAATATCATTGTACAGATCGCCCCCGGTGTCACTGAGGAATCAATGCATAATGGAATGGTATATTACATGAAAGAAAGGGGGGGACATGTCAGCGCGGGGGTTTGCCTTATCCGTGTTTACGCAGATCACATTCGCCTGGCATTTTTTCATGGAGCATTCCTGCCTGACCCTGAACACCTGTTGAGGGGAAACCAGATTGCCATGCGTGACCTGAATATTCAGTCGTTTGACACCGCCCCCTGGGAAGCTATCCGAGATTTGATTGAGGCTTCATATTGCTTTGATCCGTATACAAAAACCTTTCAAAAATGAATCATGAATTCTTTTCCAATAAAGGTATCCAATGAAAATTAACAAAATTACTGGTAGAAGAATTTTCAAAGTAGTTTTGATTATTTTTGGGGTGTGTGCTGCAATTCCAATCACGGGAATCGCCCTTTTTGAAGCTGTAAATCGAACCAATGGAAAGATTGTTTCTTCGGGCGAGATACGTAGATACTTGATCCATGTACCTGCCAACTATAACCCCGCGAAACCAACTCCGCTTGTTTTCAACATTCATGGATTCGCTCAATGGCCAGCAAATCAACAGCATATCAGCAAATGGAATGACCTGGCTGATAAAGAAGGATTTATTGTAGTGTATCCTATGGGTACGAAATTCCCGTTGCGGTGGAATTCTCATCTTCCCATTGATAAATCGCCCGAAACACAAAAAGATGTTATTTTCTTTGTTGATATGATCGAGAAATTCTCCAGCGAGTACAACATAGATCCTGACCGGGTTTATGCCAGCGGGTTATCCAATGGGGGAGGAATGGCATTTGCGCTTGCCTGCACTCTTTCAGATTATATCGCAGCCATCGGAACCGTAGCGGGTGCTTATACCTATCCCTGGGAGGCATGCAAACCTCAGCGTCCGGTACCTTTGATTGCTTTTCATGGGATGGAGGATCTAATTGTTCCTTATGATGGTGGTTACGCAAAAAGCATCCCTTATCATTTGCCTCCTGTTCCAGAATGGATAACTGAATACGCTCAACGAAACGGTTGTACTGGAGAACATCCACTTGTGATTAATAAAGAGGTCAAGAGTATTCAATACTTTTCTTGTGAGCAAAGAGTTGATGTAATCCTTTATACAATCAAGGATGGAGGTCATTCCTGGCCTGGCGGAAATCCGCTGCCTAAATTCATCGTTGGGAAAACCAGCCAGGATATTGATGCCACTCGCTTGATGTGGGAATTCTTCAAAGCGCACCCGATGGAAAAATAATTTTTAGCGGATAATCCTTTTCGGAGTTTTTAACTGCACCATGAGAATTCCTTGAAATATTCATGTCTAAAAATGAGTACTTGCCTTAATTCTCATATTGACCTGAAAAACGATGCAGAGAGTGATTGGATTACCTGACTTTATTATCCCTCCGCTACTGCCCCGGCGAGTTTCACCGTCATGTATTCCAGCTGCTTTTGACTGGTACGCTGATCAATATTGAGTGTGAGCATATGGTTCATCATATCCAAGGCCTGAACATTTTTCTGGGTGGCTGGGTGCTGTAACATCTCACTCCAATGAACCAGCAGTCCTATCCCGGATTCACCTAAAGATTCAAGTACTCTATCTCTATCTACGCTTTTGAGGTAAACGGGCATTCCCATGGGCATGATGTCATCTGGTAGTACTGGATATATGGGCTTAATCTCTGGGATGGTCTGGATCAATTTCAGCAGGTATGAATAATTTTCTCGGCGGATTTGCCTGATGCCGTCCCAATCAAGATGCTCGATGGCATTCTTCTCTTCCTCGTCACCTAAGACAACGCCATCTGATTCGTAAAACTTTTCTGCTTGCAAGAGGATTTCTGACAGTGTAGCGCGATCATCTTTATCATTATAGAGATAGTCATACAGCCGTTTACGGTAGTCTCGAATGAGGGGTAAGCGGTGATTGACCCTGCCCTCATATTTCTTCAAGACTGGTGTAATATCAAATTTCGTAGAAAGATACCCGCCATCGTACGGTACCAATTTTCGCATACTGTTAAAAACGAAGTCACCGATTGGATTCTTCATTAAACCCGCCTGGGCATTATCTTCGATCACGAGAACACCATGGCTTTGCAGGTTCTGGATAAAATATCTCACAGAAAGCGATGGCGGAAAACCGAAGTAATTAATGAAGTAGAAAACCCGATACCCCTCGATCTTCTGTACCACATCATCCAGGTTGACGGATAGATTGTGGTTCACCTGGTAGAAATCGCAGGTTATTTCATTGCGCTCGAATGCATTTACGATGGTGGGACACAAATAGGCTGGCAGCAGTACTTTGTCAATCCCTTGCGCCAAAAGAACATCACCTATTACTTTGAGGCATGCCTGTCCCCCGTTGAGGAAGTGCATCCCATCAAATAAAGTTGTGCGCTGCCGGGTGGCCCAGCTTTGATCGTAATAAAATTCACCGCCAACGAACAATTGCTTTTTCTCCAGTGAGAAAGAGATATTCTCTGGCGGTGATTATAATCCCTGAAATATTCAAAGGCTTATTTGGAACTTATTCTTTAGTTACTCTTCCATCAGTTCTTTTGCTTTTTTTACCAGCTTGCCGCGTTCTTCAGAATCTAGAATGCGTTTGCGAATTCGCAGGTTCAGCGGGGTTACTTCGAGTAATTCATCTTCACCTAGAAATTCAATCATTTCATCCAGGCTCATCGAACGGAGGGTGTTCAGCCTTACTTCGATATCTTTATTGGAAGAACGCATGTTGGTAAGGTGTTTCTTCTTGCAGACATTGATCACCAGATCGCCCGGGCGAGGTTGCTCACCAACGACCATACCTTCATAAACTTCTACACCCGGACCATAGAACAATGTTCCGCGTTCTTCTGCGTTTTTTAAGCCATAGCTGCTGGTAAATCCGGGTTCCCAGGCTACCAGGCTACCGTTTAACCTTGATGTGATATTTTTCACCATAGGAAGATAGCCATGAAAAAGGGTGTTGATGATGCCCATCCCGCGTGTGGCTGTAAGGAATTGATACCGGAACCCTAATAATCCACGGGTTGGCGCGAGGTAGGTCAGATGAACGCTGCCGGTACCGCTATCCTGCATATCCAACATCTGCCCACGGCGGTTGCCAAGCATTTCAACCACCACACCGACCGTATCTTTACTGGTGTCAATGTGTACTTCTTCGAATGGCTCGAGCAGCTCTCCGGTAGCACTCTGTTTGAAGATCACTTCGGGGCGAGAAACCTGGAATTCGTATCCTTCACGACGCATGGTTTCGATCAAAATGACAAGATGGAGTTCTCCACGACCTGAAACTAAGAAGGTATCGGTTGTATCAGTTTCTTCCACACGCAGTGCAACATTTCGCTGCAATTCATTAAACAATCTTTCGCGTAGATTACGGGATGTACCCCACCTCCCATCACGACCTGCCATGGGAGAAGTATTCACGCCAAAGGTCATGCGAATAGTAGGTTCTTCTACCCGGATGGGTTCAAGTGCTACAGGATTAATCGGGTCAGCAAGTGTTTCTCCAATGGCGATCCCTTCCAAACCCGCCAATGCTACGATCTCCCCGGCTTCAGCTTTTTCAACTTCAACTTTATCCAATCCCTGAAAAACATATAGATATCGGGCGTTTTCAGGTAGGTTCTGACCATCCAGGGTCATGCGTGCCAGAGAATCTCCTGCATGGATGGAACCAGAGAAAATTCTACCTACTGCGGTGACACCTCGATAATCGTCATATCCCAGAGTGGTTACCAGTAATTGAAGAGGAGCTTCTTTATCTACTTTTGGGCAAGGGATGGATCGAAGGATAGTATCAAATAAGGGCTGCAGGTCAGGGCCCAACTCTGGTGTCAATCCAGCCTTGCCAGTAACCGCATTGGTATATACCACTGGGAAATTGGCTTGATCATCGGTTGCTCCCAATTCGATGAAAAGATCGAATGTTTTGTTAAGCGTTTCGTTCGGATCAGCATCTTTGCGGTCAACTTTATTGATCACAACTACTGCCCGGTGACCACATTCCAGGGCTTTCTTCAAAACAAAACGTGTCTGAGGCATAGGACCTTCTGCTGCATCGACCAGCAGCAGTACGCCATCTACCATATTCATGACACGTTCCACCTCGCCACCGAAATCCGCATGTCCGGGGGTGTCTACGATATTGATCTTTACATTTTGTTGGGTGAGGGGATCGAAGATTTGAATCGCAGTATTTTTCGCAAGGATTGTAATCCCGCGTTCACGTTCGAGATCGTTTGAGTCCATTACGCGTTCTACAACTTGCTGGTTGGCACGAAAAGTATGTGCCTGTTTCAGCAACCCATCCACCAGGGTGGTTTTGCCGTGGTCAACATGGGCAATAATGGCAATATTTCTAAGATCGGTTCTTTCCTGTAACATAAACTTACTCTTTCCTTATATAACACAACGTTCAGACAAGCAGGAAAGTATACACCAATTTTAAGAAGGTGGGGGAAGGTATTTTTTCTTAATGAAAAATTCTGCAATTATCAGAATATGTTGGCAAGTAGTTCTCGCAAGGCAAGGTGTCGAATTTATTGTTGAAAATGGAAAGTAACTGCCTGAAAGAGAAAATCCTTTGCTTTATCTACTTGAGAAAATAATATATGGCTACAACCAATCCGATTCCTACAACCAGCCAGCGAAGAGTAGATGGTTTGATCCGGCTCGCGATCCGACCTCCTATTGCTCCCCCTAATAAAGCAGAAACTGCCATTACGGCTGCTACAGGCCACAACACATTCCCTGAGAAAATAAAAAATATAGCTGCTGATATATTGGTGCTGAAAGAGATTACTTGCTTGAGCGCATTTAATTTGGTCAGATTGTCGCTCAGGGTGAGGCCTAATACTGCTATGACAATAACACTTAAACCGGCTCCAAAATAACCTCCATATACTGCTGCCAGGGCTACCGGAATGACTGACCAAAAGAACTGATCGTGACCAGGGTTATGGTTTTTCATTCGTTGACTGACCCAACTGCGTACTGGATCAGCGACTGCCAGTAAGAGTGCAGCAAGCAGAATGAGATATGGTACAAGCGAGGCAAACAGCTTTTCACCAGTGTTGAGGAGTAATACTCCACCAATAATACCTCCTGCAATACTGGCTGGGATGAAATACCAAAGCCTTTTTCGTTGAGATTTGAGATCGTTCCATTGAGCCAGAGTGCCACCCAGATAACCCGGGCAGAGCGCTACCGTATTGGTAATATTCGCAATTACTGGGGGAATCCCTAGAGCTGTGAGTACAGGAAAGGTGATCAACGTACCACCGCCAGCTAAAGCGTTTACTGCGCCTGCTACCATAGCTGCCAGGGCGATTATGATGTAGTCAAGTAGGTTCATGTTTGAGTCCCGTTATATATCTTTAGGATGAAGTATAACGTATCCAGATGGAATTCAATGAATAAAATCCCAAAAACCACCTTCATATTAGAATGGCATTAGAATGGCAGGCAATGCTTATTTGGGTTTTGCACCAGGGAGTCGATTGTAAGGATGAGCGTAAGCTTCATCGCTGAGCAGTATGGTGGTCTCTTTTTAGAGATTACTTCACCCCGCAAAGAACGCAGGGTTTATAAGGACAACCCCGGAGGACTATGTGTAGCGCTTAACTCTCAATAATCAGGATTATTTCGCATCACACCACACTCTATTTCTGGCGAAACAGATCTCCAAAATACATAGCCAGTACACCCTTTACCAATAAACATTTCTCCCTCCTGCACCTTCTCTATTTTAGAAAACTAAAAAATGAGGAAGAAGAATCTCGATGTTTTAACCATGTCGTGCTGAAGAAGTAACCTGTACCACACGGAATGTGGGTTAGCTTCCTGCATTGGAATGAAACAATTTTGGGCAATCGGTGGAGTCAGAATCGACTCAACGCTGAACAAACCGTGTTCTTTCAAAATGACAAAACCCTACTATTCCATCAATTGTTTTGCCAGGGCGATTGCGCCAAGCATACCTGAGCGGTTACCCAAAGAGGGAGATACGATGTAGTTGTCCATCTGCTCCAATAATTCAGGTACATGAATGTACCCATTGAGAATGTGTAATACCTGCTGCTGCACTTTTTGTAATAACCCAGCCTGGTGCATAACGCCACCCCCCAGCACGATCCGTCGAGGAGATAGCGTACAAATAAGATTAGCGATGCAGTAAGCAAGGTATTCTGCTTCCAATTGCCAGGCAGGGTGGTCATCCGGCAAGGTTTCTGCAGGAGTGCCCCATCGTTTCTGCATAGCTGGACCAGATGCCAGACCTTCCAGGCAATCATTATGAAACGGGCACATTCCCTTAAAAGGATCCTGTGATAAATCATGAGGAATCCTGAGATGTCCTGCTTCTCCATGCAACAAACCATGTAGCAGACTGCCATTGATCAATACTCCCACACCAATACCTGTCCCCACTGTGATATAGACGAAGGGATCAAGCTGGTGGTTGGCTTCCACCCATGAATATTCTCCAAAAGCGGCTGCATTGACATCTGTATCAAAAGCCACAGGAATACCCAATGCCTGCTGAACCTGACCATAGATGTCAGCCATTCTCCAACCTGGTTTGGGAGTGGTTGTGATATATCCATAAGTGGGTGAAGAAATATTCAGATCGATTGGTCCAAAAGAAGCGATACCCACTGCAGCCAGTTCGTTTTTAGCCAAATAAGGGCGAAAAAAGGCGACAGATTTCTCTATAGTTTCTGTTGGGTTTGTTGTGGAGATACGGATTTCCTCTGTGATGTGGTTTGGGTCAGTTGCTACCATACAGTTGAATTTCGTTCCACCGGCTTCTATTGCACCAAATAGCTTCCTCATTTTTCTTCACCTTTAATCAATATTTTTAATTATGTGTATTTCAAGACACGCAAGGCACGGATAGTCATCCAGGGGTTGAGTTTTCCTTTTGTACCGTAGCTTCCCCAGGTCTTCCCGGCATAATCATATTCCAGAGGCAATCTGCCTTGCTCGTCTTGTTTGCTTTGGATCAGCTCGAGGCAATGCTGCATTCGCGGGTCATTCGCATACCCCAGGGGAGCAAGAACTTCTGCGATCTGTAAAATATCTGAAATGTAGAAAACTGGAAAACCGAATTTCCACCAACTCCGGTTTGGGGGTTGTTCAGGGTTTCCGGTTGGGTAATCAGCTGTTGCGGGATCCACCGAAAGAAAGAAATCCACCCCGATCTGGATTGCTTTTTGAATGAGTGGAGTATGTTTGTTCTCTGGCAATTTGCTGAACGCAAGCAAGATTTTCAGTGCTCCCCAGGCACATGCCTGTTTATTATTGGCGCCGCATGCAAAGCCTGGACCACATTTATATGCATAATACCGCAAAGGATTACGCTTTTCAGTCTGTGGCGCGATTCCTTCTCCCGTTACCGATCGTGCCATCCATTCAAAGGCACTATCCAGACGGGGATCATCGCAACCCAGGGCGATTAACGCATGGCACAAATTACCCTGTAAACAATCAATCGTTCCAGAGGGCGTACCGTTATAGCTAAATTGTCCATACGGGCTGAGACTGTTCTCCAGCACATAATTGCAGGCAGTTCTCAAGCGTTCGTCATATCGGATATCGGCACCGAGCTGTGCCAGCAGAGTGACTGCCCAAACGGTGGATTTGTATTTAGGACCATACCCGGCACCAGGTTTTACCCAGTATCCTTCGGGCTGCATTTTGTCGAGAACAGTACCAATGGTTCCATCTTGATGTGCAACTATAGCAGCTTTGTTCAGTGCTATATCAGTTTTGGGCACATCAGCAATGTCACGCAAAGTAAGGTAGTGTACACCTGGATCGTCGATCCCAAGCAGCCATGAAACTGTTTCTGGATTATTGGACATCATATGATCTCCTGAAAGTTTATAAACTTTGGAGCAAGCCTGCCAGACAACCTGCGATGTTTACCAATTCCTGTGGGTTGACGTTATCAATGATGTCATTGGGGGTATGAATGATTTTTGATGTGAATTGACCGAAATCCTGGGTGGTGAGGGCAATCGCGGGGCGCCCTTGTTGAATGAACATGGTGTGGTCACTCTGATACCACTCTTCTCCCTCTATCATTCCGCAGGAAAGAAATGTTGACCGCGCTTTTTCTTCCACTTCTTTAGAGCATCCATATAATGAAAAAGCGGTTGGGCAATCTTTCAAACCAACGCCATCCATGTTGATCACCAGGGCGATCTCCTGCATGTTCTGGGCATTGGAATCCATATATAAGATCTCACCAGAACTCGCATAATAGTCTTCGCCATTAAAAACCACGATTTCTAAATCGAAGTTACCTTTATAATCATGAAGCAATTCTCCCAAAAGCAGCAAGATGGTGATACCTGCAGCGTTATCCAGTGCGCCCGGGGTACCTGGTTTGGCATCAATATGCGCGCACACCACAATTCTCGATCTTTGACGTCCTTGTTTCGTCGCCAACACATTGTATCCAAATGTAGGGATCCGTTGAGAATGACATTCCAACTGAGCGATTTGCCCACCCAGCTTTGCCAATTGTTCTCCATCAATATCTTTCATGTAAACAGAGGGGATTTCAAAATCACCATCTTCGAACATGGGAAAGGGATACATTGCCCCTGCCAGGTCTGGGTTCTTCCCTGTTGCGGTGATAATCGCTTGCGGAGCACCTGCTTCAAGTAGGCGATAGATATGCTGGTGTTCTTCAGGGTTATAGAAGCGAAAATTTTTGGGGAAGAGTTGTGAGGAAGTTACCTCACCATGCAACAACAAGATTTTATTGCGAATAACCAGATCTTCGAGTTCCGCAACTGTACTTGCAATAACAAGTTCCCCCTGCCCTGAAAATCCATTGGAATAAGGACTTGGAAATACATCAAAAGAGGTGTCATTTACCACTAAGCTGGCGCCTTGTTCTTCCCAATCGATGCAGTTAAATCGCGGTGTTTCTACTGAAAAACCAGATGCAGCAATTTTCTCAGCAAAGAAAGAGGTGGCTCTCAGATTTCCTTTGCTTCCTACCCGCCTGGTGGGTAACTCTTCGCACAAAAAATGCAAAATTCCGGCTGCCATTTCGGTCAATTCATGAGAATCCATGTTTACCCTCTATTTTTAATCTAATCCGAACTGAAGAATTGCGTAATTATTGTACAATAATCCTAATGAATTGATTGCTATCTGGTTGTTGCAGAAGGATTCATATCATGAAAGTGAAAAAGCAACCTGGATTACTCTGGAAAATCATGCGATGGATGAATTCCCGCATGATTCAGAATTATAAAAAAGGTTTTGGACCGCAGCGGATGGTGCTGCTGCTGACTACGATTGGCAGGAAAAGTGGTTTACCCAGAGTGACACCGTTGCAATTCGAAAAGATAGGTGACGCGTATTATGTTGCTTCAGCTCGGGGCAAATACTCTGATTGGTATCGGAATTTGCAGCAAAATACTGCAGTTCATGTTCAGGTAGGGAATCACGAAAGTGATGGGATTGCAGAACTGGTGACAGACCCGGCACGTATTGCAGATTTTCTAGAGTTACGGCTGAAAATGCATCCACTCTTTATCGGAGTGTTGCTTCGTCTCGAAGGGCTGCCAATCCATTGGAAGCGAATAGATATGGAGAGGATTGCCTCCACGAAGGTATTAGTGATCCTTCACCAAGTTTCTGCTCAATAATCCATAAGAGAGTAAGGCAGATCAGATTACTGGCTCAACCTATAATTGGCAACGTGGGCAGAAATAACATGACCCGCCCAGGTATTGCATTTTTAAAATGTTTCCGCCACATTCCGGACATGGTCTGTTAACCGCATCAGCATCCATGATCCGCCTGTATCCTCCCGGGTTGTCGAAAAGGTCTGTCTCATCGTTACGCCCTCCGGCTGCTATCACTGCTTTGACTGTGTCAACAATGGCATGGTAAAGCATTTCGCGTTGATCAGGATAGAGTTCTTTCAGGGGATGCCGTGGGTGAAGCCGGGCATTGAACATGATATCCTGTGCAATAGCATTTCCCAATCCTGGGATGATCTGATCCTGCGTGAGTAAGCTTTTCACACTGCGTTTTTCTCCCTTGATAAGCTCATCGATCATCCCATTGAAATAGGAGAGGGTGAATTCTCGGCTGTCAGGAGTGATTCGCATATTTTTGATGTATTGTCGATTAAGTTCCTTTCCAGTTTCATAGAGTTCCATCGCGCCCCACATCTGGGTGGTCGATGTGAACAGAGTGTTGTCAGTAAAGCGTAACGCCAGATGATATTTGGCAGGCAAACTACTTCCGGCTGGGTGAAGCAGGACTTTCCCTCCACATTCACCCAGCACCAGCACATAGCCCGGATCAATAGATATACATAACCAGCGCCCACGAGGGATTGCGCTTCCGACGGTTTTGCCTTGTGTCAGTTGCGCGAATTCTTCATGGGTGCGGTTGTACCAGACAAATTTGTGTGGGCTGTTCCCCAACATTCCTTCCGAGATGATTTTTCCAGTCATGTGGCCATTAATCTGCGCTGCCAGGGTGGTTACTTCGGGAATCTCGAACATCTAAAGCTCCTTATGATCTTTTTCGATTGGAATAATGATGGCGATGATGCTAACTGCAGCCTTATATACACATGAAGTTGATTTTACGAAAAGTCAACCGGTTCACCCACAATTAAACAAATTATCCAATTCGGACGATATGGGTTAAGACCGGTTGATCAGCCTTTTCACTTACAACGGTACGGTTCTCTTATTCCACTGTAAATTCCAGCGAACGGTCAAGCTTATCATTCAGATAAATGTCTACTTTATAACTACCTGTAGGCCAGGTGGTATCGTTTGAAAGATCGAAGGTGATCAAATCATTGCCATTGGAAGTAGTACTGGTCTCTTCGATCACAAAATTGGGATCAACGTCCGGTACATCTACTGCAATCCAGACTGCTTTCAGAGTGGTATCGTCTGGGGCGTTTTTCAACTCGACAATCGCATGGAAAGTGTCAGTGGGAGAAAAGACAGTTGTTTCACCTGAACCGTCACTGTTAGCGGTGAGGTAAGCATTGGAAATTTTCGCTGTGCTGATGCTTCCACCACATGCCAAAGAAACCAGCATGAGCACTGTGATCACAATCAACACTTGAATTTTGGTTTTATTCATGTTGTCCTCCGGTTAAATTATCATATAGGTTTTATTCGCAATTTACAAGCAAGTAGTTTGAAGCTATTTCCCCTGAAATAGGTGAGCACGACGCAATTGTGTTAAAAATCATTAAAATTGCTGAAAATACAATAATATTTATGTTTCTGGTGTCTCTGGGGTCGTGCTTTCTCGAAAATGGCTTTGCTATGTTATGATCGCAAAAGCAATATAATAAAAATAATCAAACGCTCAATTTATGGTATCCTAAAATGATAAGAACAGTGAACAAATAACCTTGAGCGATATATTAACAAATTCTTTGTAATCAACATTTACAGGAGTACCGTATGAGTGAATGGAAGCGTTCTACAAAAAAATTAGATGTTATTGACATTCAGATCGATCGGCAGCGGGCTTTTTACAAACATATTAATTCTAATAACCTGGGCAATCCTCTTGGGAAAACGATCATGTGTGTCGAGACGGTTTCTGAAAAGAAAAGTGGATCGGGGATGGGCGATTCTGTGATCACTTGTGATGCAGTCATTACACCCGAATGGATTATGTGGGTCACACGGGGGGATAAATCAGATCTGGCGGCCTTTTCTGCAAGGTTGGAAAATGTGAAGATCACCGATTATGCACAAAATCCACAGGCAGCAACAAATCCCGATACGGGTTTGGAAATTACCGGTATTTTTACCGGAATAGATGGAGAAAACAACGCATTTATTGGATTAGGCGAGGAACCGGAAGCGAAAGCATTCAAAGAAAAGGTTTTTCAAACCATCCAGAATCTGAATAAATAAAGCCTGTCACCGATCAGAATTTCCTTCGCCTGTCATACGTAGATGCTGGCAGAAGTCTGAAAGACCTTTACCTTTTGATCATCGTTACGAATCAATTTGCATTGGGTTAATCATTGCATGAAAAAAGGATATTTCTATTCCATTTACAGGTTTGGTGTAAATCTTCCAGGTAAAAATGAATAAAAAAGTAGCGATAGTCACCGACAGCACTGCGCATATTCCTGAGGAACTGACAAAAGGATTGCCAGTTTTTACCATTCCCCTTCACCTGATCTGGGGAGGAAAATCATATCGGGATGATGTGGATATTACCCCTATAGAATTCTATTCGCGTCTTAAATCGGATCGGGAGACCCCAAAGACATCACATGTGACGCCTTACGAGTTTCAAAAGCTTTATGACGATCTGTATGCCAGCGGATTTGATATTCTAAGCATCCATATCACCAGTAAATATACAAAAGTATACGAATCTGCCTTGCAGGCAGCGCGAACGCTCCCCGATGCCAGAATACAGGTGATGGATTCTGGTTCAGGTGCCATGGCAATGGGATTTCAAGTTTTAGAAGCCGCAAAAACTGCTGAACAGGGGAAAGGTATTGATGAGTGCCGGAAAGCAGCTGAAAAAACGCAGGCAAACACAGGAGTTTTCTTTATTCCCGCTACTCTCGAATTCTTACGACGAGGTGGGCGGATAAGCCAGATGACCGCTCTTATTGGTTCGATGCTGCAATTTAAACCTATCTTAACAGTCCAGAATGGATCATTGGTGGCATTAAGTAAGGTTCGCACTATGCATCATGCCAAAGATCACCTTGTTGAGATCGTAACTCAGCATATTCTCGCTGGAAAAAGCATTCACTTTGCTTTTCTTCATTCGAATATCCCTGAAAGAGCCCAGGAATTGCTGGAGAAAACTTTAGCCAGGTTTCATCCAGATAGGATAAAAGATGTCATTGTGACGGACATTAGCCCTGCGTTAGGCACTCACATCGGTCCTGATGCGGTTGGATTGGCTTACATGCTGGATGAGACTTAAGTTGTACAGGGTTAATTCGGAATGGTGCTGGCTGATCGTGGCGATTGGATTGGAATAGCCGAGAAGATACACGAAAAGAACAACAGGATCGCACTGATGGTATAAACCCAATGGATACCAATCAGGGGGATCAATGAAAATGCCAGGGTCGGACCAAAACTACTACCGATATCACCCATCATGGCGAATTGTCCCATAGCAGTACCAGTATGTGTGTTTTGAGCGTAATCTCCGATGGTAGACATTAACATAACCATGATCGCTCCACCACAGAAGGCAGTAAAAATCGCGCTGAGAACCAGACCTCCCTGTGAACGAGTAAATGCCATGAAGAGATAACTGCCTGTACTCATCAAGAGCACGGTGGTTAGAACTTGTTTCCGACCGAAATGATCTGCGATTCTGCCTGCTATGGGGCTTGAAAGGGCAGCGACTACAGATCTAATCGCAAAGAGTGAACCGCTAAAGGTTGCCACACCCACCCAGGATCCCAGGAAAGGAAGGGTATTGCCCAGGCGTTCTTTCAATAACAGGGTAAGGGTAGAAAGAACCACGCCATCCCCTGCGAACATAAAGATCGCCAGCAAGATCTGTGTTCTCAATATCTCCCGGTTATTTGCAAGGGGGTTAAGACGCGAAAGGAAATCATGCCAGGTAAAACGTGGATGGGAATTCTGGCGAGCATCAGGATAAGTTTCTTTTATCAGGAAAACAGATAGTAATAAACCCGATGCAGCAATTCCACTACAGATCAGCATGGCTATTTTGAAACCTTCAGTGTCCGTTAACCTTCCACCCAATGCTGGTCCAATTGCAAAACCTATCCAGATGAAAGTGTTATACAAACCAGCCAACTTTCCGCGATCTTTGGGAGTGCATAGGTCAAGCGTCATGCTCATTCCGCCAACATTTATCAAACCCCAGGCAGTTCCCCATAATAGACGACTGATGAAGAATGGAATAAACCCATGAACCACTCCATACATGAAGGTGGAGGTCATCGCAAGGGTTAATCCCATCAGAAAGGGGATGCGGCGACCAATTCTATCTTGCAGAATGCCGATCAGGGGATTGAGCGGGATGCGGATAAGACGGTGGATACTGAGGAGAATTCCCACCTGTTCAAGAGTAAGATGTGTGACTTCTAATTGAGTAACCAATACAGTAAAGAGAGTCAGGTCACCAAAAAGCGATAGTGCCACAGCTGTGCCAATTGGGATGATTCGTTTTATGTTTATTTCAGCAAACGTCATAGTAATCTTATTGTACATAAGAAGAAGCATTCTAAGAAAAATCTTATGTTTTTCCTATTGACAGACCTGAAAAAAAGATATAAACTTCCGTCCCTAATAGTTCTATATAGTACTAAATTGAGGGATGATGGAAAGAGCCTGCAAGATCGATCATAAGAAATTCGAAGAGATCTTCCGCCAAAAAACGATGGAGTTATTTGAACTAGAAGACACCACCGTGTTCGAATTGTTCGGGAAGATTCAAAGAGTAGCACAATTGTGCGAAATTCTTGATTACGCTCAGGGAGATGAAATTACACTTTCGGGTCCTCGTTGGCGTATCATGCTGCGATTATTGATGGATGAAAAGTTTGGCAACACTGAGGGGGTTACTCCCACCATGTTAAGCCATTCTCAACGGGTCAGTAAAAATACCATCAGTGCATTGTTGCGCGGGCTTGAAGAACAGGAACTGATCAAACGAAATCTTGATCCAGATGACCTGAGAGTTTTCCGTATTCAACTCACCGATAAAGGCCGCGATCTAATTCATAAGTCAGCCCCTGATCGTATCGATTCACTGAATAGAATGTTCTCTACCCTAACACAGGATGAGAAAAAGCAGCTTCTTGAGCTGCTGGAAAAATTACATCAATCCTTAATATCACAGGTTCGTTCATCACAATGTATAGATGAGCTGCCCCCCTCTCTGAAGGAGCAATGAATTAATGGCGCGTTTGCTGAAACATTTAAAACCATATACCATAATGATCCTGATCGCAATAGTGCTACTGTTTGTTCAGGCGAACAGTGAGTTGGCACTGCCAGATTACCTATCCCGAATTGTTAATATAGGTATTCAGCAGAACGGCATTGAGAATGCTGTGCCGGTAGCAATTCGCAAAAGCCAGATGGAAAAGATTGGCTTATTCCTCTCTCAAAGTGACTATGCCAGGCTACTCCAAAATTACTCCCTTAAAGATACCAACGCTGAGAATTATTCAGAATTACTAAAAGATTATCCTGCAATCGAAAATGAAGCGATCTATGTTTTAAACCAGGTGGATAACACAGAAATGTCCTGGCTCAATTCCACTATGATGCGGGCGTTACTAATTGTTAATAGCATTCAACAAATGATCGATGATCCAGAAAAAGCAGCTGCATATGGTGCAAACCTGGGATTTGATCTCTCGAAACTCCCATCTGGGGTTGATCCCTTCACCATCCTGGCGAATTTGCCTTCTGAACAATTAAGTCAAATCCAGGCAAAGATTTCTGCTGCGTTTGACCAGCAGATTGCGACCATGGGCGAAAAAATGGCAGAGCAATCTGCTATCCAATATGTAAAAGCAGAGTACCAGGCACTTGGGATGGACCTTGCAAGTGTTCAAACCAGTTACATTTTGCGTACTGGCGGGATCATGCTCCTGATCACTTTACTTGTCGGTGTCAGCGCAGTGCTGGTTGGTTTCCTGGCTTCTCGAACCGCTGCTGGATTTGGTCGTGATGTACGACGGGATATTTTCAGCCGGGTGGAGAATTTTTCAAATGCTGAATTTGACCAGTTTTCAACAGCTTCTCTGATCACCCGGTCAACGAATGATGTCACCCAGATTCAACAAGTTACCTTTATGATCATCCGCATGGTGTTCTTTGCTCCCATCATGGGTATTGGAGGCATCATTCGGGCGATGCAAAAAAACTCTTCCATGTGGTGGTTGATCGCAGTAGCTGTAGGCTTGTTATTAGGTGTCATTGCACTGTTATTCTCTGTTACCCTCCCAAAATTCAAGATCATCCAGAAATTGACCGACCGATTGAATCTGGTGACTCGTGAGCACCTTACCGGTATGATGGTTATCCGGGCTTTCAACCGGCAGGATATGGAGCAGAAACGGTTCGATCGTGCCAATGTCGATCTGACAGATACATCCCTGTTTATCAATAAAGCAATGACTGCTCTCTTTCCAACAATGACGATTATCATGAATGGCTTATCTATCATGATCATTTGGATCGGAGCTCACCAGATTGCAGAAGCAACCATGCAGGTAGGAGACATGATGGCTTTTATGCAATATGCCATGCAAATTGTGTTTTCCTTTCTGATGATGTCTTTTATGTTCATCTTTTTACCCCGGGCAATGGTATCTGCCACGCGTCTTGCAGAAGTGTTGAATACCGATCCAGTGATCAAAGATCCTGCACAACCCAGACATTTTCCCGAACCATTTCGTGGAGAAATATCTTTCAATAACGTATCATTTAAATATCCGGGCGCAGAAGCAAATGTGATTTGTAACTTGAATTTTGTAGCAAAATCTGGTCAGATGACAGCCTTTATTGGATCAACAGGCTCGGGTAAATCTACTATTGTTAACCTCATCCCCCGATTTTATGATGTCACTGAAGGAAGCATCACAATCGACGGGGTGGATGTGCGTGACGTGTCGCAGCATGAGCTGCGGGAAAAGATCGGATATATTCCCCAGAAGGGTGTATTGTTTTCAGGGACAATTGAGAGCAATCTAAGATATGCGAATGAAAAAGCCACACCAGAAGATCTACAAAAGGCGATTACCATCGCCCAGGCTGATGAATTTGTAAACAGTGATGGAAAAGGTCTTAATCTAGAAATTGCTCAGGGTGGCATGAATGTTTCTGGTGGGCAAAAACAACGCCTTACGATCGCACGAGCACTGGTTAAAAATGCCCCTATTTATATCTTTGATGATAGTTTTTCAGCGCTAGATTTCAAGACAGATGCAGCTTTAAGAAAGGCACTTAAAGAAAAAACCTCTAGTTGCACGTTGTTGATCGTCACCCAGCGAGTTTCTACGGTATTGCAGGCAGATCAAATCATTGTTCTGGATAATGGCAACATTGTTGGTAAAGGTACCCATAAGGAATTGATGAAAACATGTGAAACTTATCGTGAAATAGCATTATCTCAGCTGAGGGCAGAGGAGTTGGAACTATGAACCAACATATGCGCGACTCACGTCCTTCTCAACAGCAGAATACCCAAATTCGCCCATTGGGTATGGGTGGGCAAAGACCTGGTGGGCCTGGTGGTGGTCCAGGGGGTGGACCTCCTGGAATGAGGATGACAGAAAAAGCCCGTGATTTTAAGGGCACCATGAAAGAATTGCTCAAGTATCTGCGCCCTTTCAGGGTATCCATAATTATTGTTATGGTTTTGGCAGCTATCTCAACGATCTTTAATATCTTTGGACCCAAAATCCTGGGAAAAGCCACAACAAAGCTATTTGAAGGTGTGATGGGGATGATCACCGGCAAAGGCACGGGTATAGATTTTACCTATATTGGTAACATCCTCCTTATCATGGCAGGCTTATACCTTCTTTCTGCCGTGTTTTCTTACATTCAAGGTTGGGTGATGGCAATTGTGACTGCCAGGATCACTTACCAGTTCAGAAAGGAAATCTCAGAGAAGATCAATCGACTGCCATTGAAATACTTTGATGGTGTCAGTCATGGCGAGGTACTATCCCGTATCACCAACGATGTAGATACGATAAGTCAGACAATGAATCAGAGCCTGACTCAGATCATTTCTTCTGGAGTGACTCTGATAGGCGTCCTCATCATGATGCTTTCGATCAATGTGGTTATGACTTTAATTTCACTTGTAGTGATCCCACTTTCTGTGGTAACTACTATGTTTATTGTCAGACGTTCTCAGCATTTCTTCAAACAACAGCAAGATTACCTGGGACATGTCAATGGGCATATAGAGGAGATGTACAGCGGTCATCAGGTAATGAAAGCCTTCAATGGTGAAGAGAAAAGTGTAACCAAGTTTAATACTTATAATGACGTGCTTTATCACTCTGCCTGGATGTCGCAATTCTTATCCAGTCTGATGCATCCTGTGATCAACTTTCTGGGCAATGTGAGCTATGTCGTTGTTTCCATTCTGGGAGGTTGGTTAGCGATCCGTGGCGCCATCACAGTGGGTGACATACAGGCATTCATTCAATATGTACGTTCTTTCAACCAACCTGTTACACAACTGGCTACCATTTCTAATGTGTTGCAACAAACCGCTGCGGCAGCTGAACGTGTATTTGCGTTCTTGAATGAAGCTGAAGAAATTCCTGAAACAAGCAATCCGATCCAGCCTGCCAGTGTTAAAGGAGAGGTTGAATTCAGCCACGTTCACTTTGGATATACCCCTGACAAAGTGATTATCAATGATTTTTCAGCTCGCGTTTACCCGGGGCAGCGCATTGCGATTGTTGGGCCAACTGGTGCAGGCAAGACAACCATGGTCAAATTGCTGATGCGTTTTTATGATGTGAACAGCGGAGCCATACTCATCGATGGACATAATATTCAAGACTTTACCCGCAATGACCTACGAAAGATTTTTGGTATGGTATTGCAGGATACCTGGTTATTCAATGGCACTATTATGGAAAATATCCGATATGGGCGACCGGAGGCGACCGATCAAGAGGTGATCGCAGCAGCAAAGTCTGCTCATGTGGATCATTTCATTCACACCCTCCCTGGAGGGTACGAGATGGTGCTGAATGAAGAAGCATCAAACGTCTCTCAGGGGCAGAAGCAGTTATTAACTATAGCACGGGCTATCCTGGCAGACCCACATATCCTGATCCTCGATGAAGCAACCAGTTCTGTAGATACCCGTACTGAAATACTTATCCAGCGGGCAATGGCTACCTTGATGCAAGGGCGCACCAGCTTTGTGATAGCTCACCGACTTTCTACTATTCGTGATGCTGACCTGATTCTGGTGATGTGCGATGGTGATATTGTCGAACAAGGCAATCATGAGGAATTGCTGGCAAAGCATGGCTTCTATGCTGAGTTATATAACAGCCAATTCGAAACGGCTATAATCGGAGCTACAGTTGAGGTGTAACCGGTTGTCTTGTCCGGTAGTGGTATGTATGATAGAATTCGAAGGCACCGGTTACTACCGAACCTGGAGGGATGGCCGAGAGGCTTAAGGCGCCTGTCTTGAAAACAGGTATGGTGAAAGCCATCGTGGGTTCGAATCCCGCTCCCTCCGCTGGAGCGACTGGGGAGGTGCCAGAGAGGCCGATTGGGCTCGCCTGCTAAGTGAGTGCTGGGCTTAAACTCAGCCGCGGGTTCGAATCCCGCCCTCCCCGCTAAGACACCTGAAAGGGTGTCTTTTTTTATAACAGGTTTGAACCCTATCGAAGGGCATTCTCGCCCTCCCCGCTAAGACACCTGAAAGGGTGTCTTTTCTTATAACAGGTTTGAACCCTATCGAAGGGCATTCCCGCCCTCCCCGCTAAGACACCTGTGAAATCAGGTCTATTATTAATTCATCTGCTGGTTTTATCGAGTGATGAAATTAGGAACACTTTTTTACATAAACACGAACGAATTGCCTTAAAAATTCATACCCAGCTCACCTGTTCTCAACAGGTAGGTAAAAACATTTACCAGCACTGGGTCAAAATGCTTGCCAGATTGTTCACAGATATATTCGATGGCTTGTTCATACGACCAGGCTTTACGATAAGGCCTATCAGTAGTCAAAGCATCGAAAACGTCTGCCAGTGCAAACATGCGGGCTGACAAAGGAATATCTGACCCTTTCAAACCGCGGGGATATCCGCTTCCATCCCATTTTTCATGATGACAATAAGGGATGTCTAAAGCTGGACGCAAATATTCAATGGGATAGAGCATATCATACGCCAATTGAGGGTGACGTTTCATTATCTCTCGCTCATCTTCTGTAAGGCTTCCTGCTTTTAACAGGATATTATCTGGAACTCCCAATTTACCAATGTCGTGCAAGAGTGCTCCGCGCCAGATATGGACTATCTTTTCTTCATTGATTCCCAGGCGGCGCGCAAGCCGTAACGTAAGTTCTGTTACTCGTCGAGTATGGTTTTCCGTTTCTTTATCACGCATATCAAGGGCTTTTGACCAACCCTCAATCGTTGCGTTGTAAGCCACTGCCAGATCATGATTAGACTGTTGCAAACTTTCGAACATAGTGGCGTTATCCATTGCGATCGCCACCTGCCCAGCGAGAGTATCCAAAAAATCAAACCATTCTTTTTCAGGGGCTAAAGCAGTTCTATGGAATACTTCAAGAACACCTTTTACTTCATTTTTTACAATTAGCGGTACAGCATAATGTGCAATGAATCCCTCTTCGGGAATTTCGAGAATGCGTGCACATTTGAAATCAGCTGACGGGGTATTATCTGAGATTCCAATTATTTTTCTTTTAAGCGCAGCCTGACCTGCGTGACCCTCACCCATGCGAGCCCGAAATTTATGGGAGGCGGACGAGTTGAAGCCTAATCCGGTGATGAACTCTAGATTCTGAGTCTGTGGATCAAATTGCAAAACATCTGCCGCATCAACATGAAGTTGAAGGGTGATATGACTTAATAAAGTATCCAGGAGCAAGTGAAGGTCAAGAGTTGAGCTTATTGCTTGATCGATATCATGTAGAGTGGATAGATGTTTCAATTGTCTTTGGGTTTGATCGTGTAATCTGGCACGATGGATAGTATTTCCAGCGATCTCAGAGACCGTAGTAAACAGGCGAACGTCTTCTTCACCCCAATGGTGTGGGATTTGTTTTGCAACGTATAAAACACCAATGGTTTCCATTTCTGCTCGAATGGGTACACAAATTCCTCCCCATCCTTCTGGTACCTCATTTATGGTTCCTTTATAAATCAATGGATCCCGCCTGAATTCTGGAGAGACATGTACTTCACCAGTTTTATAAACTGTTCCAGCTATTCCTTCTCCTATTGTCATGTTTGGTTTCTTTAGTTGGGTAAACCACCCACTCGCAACGGTATGTTCGAAGTTCCTTGAATGGTTATCATACAACCATATGGCACCTGTGTCAGTTTCTGCCATGCTCAGAGTTTCTTTAAGGAGGTGGGGAAGTATTTCATCCAGGGTTTGTGCACCGCGCAAGATTGTTGATATACGGTTGACCGCTTTCTGGTATGTCAGTTGCTTCTTGATCTCTTCTTCTGCCAGTTTGCGTTCAGTAATGTCTTTTGCTGCGCCATAAACACCGATACATTCACTGGTTTGTTCATCAATAACAGGACGAGCATAAACACTTAACCATACCAGAGAACCATCTTTTTTAAATGTCCGAATTTCAGAAATGATCGATTGGTTGGAACGCAACTTTTCTTGGTCATGGTCATCTATTATCAGATCATCTGGGTGGAGAATAGTCCGCCATCCCCCCCGCGCGTTATATTCTTCCATTGTGTAACCTGTGATATTCTCGAACGCACCAGCAGTCCAGATTAAGAACGATTGCCCTTCTTTTCCAAAACGGCTCTCAAACATATAATCAGATGCAATGGAAGAGATCATCTGATAACGTTTTTCACTTTCGAAGAGCGCTTTTTGTGCCAGTTTCTGTTCTGTTATATCGCGACAAATTCCCTGATACCCTGTCAATTTGCCTTTATCATTCATTCTTGGAGTGATCCGATCAGATATCCAAATATAATCATTTTTGGCAGCATTCCATGCGCGATAAACTCGATCGACGGGACTTTTTTCGGTCAGTAAAGTTTTCTCAGAGTTTAAAAATTGGGGAAGATCATCCGGATGGATCAATTTTATTATCGAGTTGTAAAAAGATCTGGGATCAGAATTTAGCTCTTTAATATTTTTTTCTAAACCAAAAATTTTACTGACCTGAGGACTTAAGAAAATCACCTTTCTTACAGAAAGATCGTCATTCAAAGCGACTTGATAAATAAAGTCGGATCCATTTTCGATCAGCAAGCGAAATCTGTCTTCACTTTCCCGTAATTTATTTTCGGCTCGTTTTTGTGAAGTAATATCTGTTAGCGAAATTAGTAATTGTTTTACACTTCCATCATCGTTACTTAATAGAGAAGTTGCCCGTTGTTGTACCAAATCCAACTGCCATCTTTCTTTTTGAATCTGTACTCAATCTGATGGGGAGCTCCAGTTTCCTTGCTTTCATTCCATGCATCGATAACTAAATGGCGATCTTCTGGATGTATCCAGCCTAGAATTGTCTCAGAGTTCTGCAGTTCTTCGATAGAAAATCCAAAAAGGTCAAGGCGATTGATAAACATGAACCTATTTGTTTGAATATCAAATGTATAAATAATATCTGGTGAGTTCTCAAGGACGCTGCTTAATAAGTGCTCGTTTTCCTGTAGAGCTACCTCTGCCTGTTTACGTTTGGTGATATTAACTGCCATGATGAGAGCATAATCCCTGCCCTTGAAATGAAGAGATTGCAGTGATACCAGCCCGGTTATAAGTTTCCCAGATTTAGTTCGGAAAACCAGTTCAACGTTATTGACTTCGCCTTGCTCAGATAATATTTGATACAGCCGCAATCTATGGTCTGGATTAGTATAAATTTCCAGATCAAGCGTTGTGTGCCCGATTATCTCTTCAGGGGAGAATTCCAACATGCTGGTAAAACTGTCATTCACCTCTACACATATTCCCTCCGGAATAGTCGTTATCAACATGGCTGCAGGATTATATTTGAAGGTTCTAAAGAAAACCTCTTGAGTTTCTTTTAACTGTTTTTCTAATTGTTTGCTTTTTGTAATGTCATAGGTTGTACCAGTAAAGCGAACCGGTTTGCCTGTTTCGCTGAGAATGGCTTCTCCGCGAATCTGTATATAACGAACGGAATTATCGGTCGTTAGGATTCGAAAATTGCACTCATCAGCATAGCCAGTCTTTTGAAGTTCCACAAGGAATCTTTTTACAGTTTTACGGTCATCAGGATGGATTAATTTCAAGAATGATGCAGATGTATGGGTAAAAGACGCTGGTGAAATGCCAAAGATATCAAACATTTCATCGGAAAAATATAGTTTTTGGGTGGAACTGTCAAATTCCCAACAACCTAAATTGGCAATTCGCTGTGCTTCTAATAACCGGCGTATTTCATCGACAATACTATCTTTAGCAAGTTTTTGTTCGGGAACTTCGGTGATCAGGATACAGACCCCATCGTTCGAGGGATAAACGCTATTTTTGTATTGTTTTCCCCATGGACTATTTTTCCCTTCGAGAATGACAGTAGCCTGAGTGTCCTGGGCACTTTCTATTGCTTTAATAAATGCTGTGTCTTTTATTTCTGGAAATACATCTAACAGGTTCTTACCAACCAGATCATCTGTGTTTCGTTTAAGTGCCTTAACTGCCTGAACATTGGCATAAAGGAAAACTAGATTCTTGTCTACTAATAAAAAACCATCTGGTAGATGATCGAGAGCAGTTGAAAAACTTCTTATCGAAAAATTTTGTAAATCTGTTCTTTCATTTTGTTTTTTCTTGTCATTTGCTTCTTGCCAATAATTACCTGTTAATTGCACATCCTGCACTGTATACTCCTAAAATGCTACCAACAAAATGCGAATTCTGTAACAACTGTGCTTTTTGCTAAGATGTAAATAACCAGAATGCAGCGGAATTACAGTCGGGTGCTATTTTAACACAAAACTAAATAAATTCTCAGTGGGTATTCATTTTTGTAAGTGTCTCAATAGATCATCTCACCGGAAATTAACTGAATAGAATGCCCAATATATATCCATTTTGGCTTTGCAGCCTGTAGGATTAATAAACTGATTGAAAGCTGATTCCAATTGGTAGCTAGTAAACTTTGTAAACCGGGTTGAGGAAAACCACCCAGCAGGTCACCAGCAAAAACTATTCCTTCTTCTAATTTAACACAGGTATGCCCAGGTGTGTGACCAGGGGTGTGAAGTATTGATGCTTCAAGGCCATATTGTTCCAAAGTATCACCATCTTCACACACAAAATCTGGTGGGGTTGGTGGAAGGGGGTGGAAATGGTTGAGTGCTTTTTGGACGGGAGGGTAAATAAAGCCATACCTGCGTGTGGTCCCCAGTGGCGAAAAACCTGCCGTCATGCTTACAGCATCATCTATATGTACTCCGATTAATGCACCTGTAATTTTTCGCAATTCAGATGCGCTGCCATAGTGATCATAATGGGCATGTGTGATCCAGATCAGTTTCAGATCGTCTCTTCCCAACGCTTTCATTTTTTTGAGAATTCGATTTTGTTGGTCAGGAGAACCACTATCGATCAAGAACATACCACGGGTGGTTTCGATCAGGAAGGCTATTCCCCACCCACACGGTATTGGATGAACTTTCATCACTACCTTCTAAGAAACTAATAGCTACACACTCAAGAAAACTGATGCAATAAGATCTGCGACGATCGAAAAATGTAAAGGGTTTCCATCCATATTGGTTGTAATGAAGTATCCCAGGCTGATGTATTGCTGATGCAAGAGCTTAAGATCATTTGAGTGCGCCTGAGCCATGAGTATTGACCCACATCAGTCATTATCATGGATCCCCTTGGCGATCATTTTGGCAATCTCAACGATGATCAACAGTAAAATAGCAATCCCTGCAATGACACCCCATTCCATCAACGATAATGGAACGATTCCCAGCACATTCCGCAAACCGGGGATCAGAAATGCGATCAATGCTGTTGCCAACCCCGCAAGGATCGTCCAAAATAATGGTTTGTTTTCGCGTAAGGGCACCATCTTCCAGATTGGTCGGCGCATGGATCGATATGCAAAGATATAGATCATAGAATTGATCGCAAAGCTTGCAAAAACCATACTGCGCCCTTCTGTTACATTACCGTGAATTGTGCTGAAGTGATTGAAGATTAAAAGAGCAAATACTGAACTCACAATGCTGATCACACCAATGAGACTTAAGCCCAGATGGGTCAGGATAGGGGCATCCTTTGACTTGGGCGGTTCATCCATGATGCCCCTTTCTTTGGGTTCGAATCCCAACACAATATCTGATGGCCCATCACAGATCAGATGGATCCATAGGATTTGTGCCACTGCCAGAGGTGCCGGCCATTGCAATACCATCGCAATGAAGATCGTTAAGACTTCTGCGAAGGAATTGGAAAGAGTGTATGCCACTACTTTACGGATGTTTTGGAAGATGGTGCGTCCTTCCTCAACTGCTGCTACTACGGTGCGGAAGTTGCTATCCAGAAGAACAAGGTCTGCAGTTTCTTTTGCTACATCGGTAGCAGAGTCAACAACCACACCAATGTTGGCTCGCTTCAAGGCTGGAGCATCATTCACCCCATCACCGATCATGGCAGTTACCTGATTGGTGCCCTGTAATGCTTTGATAATACGAAGTTTATCGTTTGACCGGATTCGAGCGAATACCGCCACATGATTCACCAGTTGTTGAAGCTGGTTGTCGTCGAGTTGTGTCATCTCCTCGCCATCGATGATTTTGTCGCCATCACGGATTAAGCCAATGTTGCGACCAATGCGTTCTGCAGTTTTTCGATAATCTCCTGTGATCATGCAAACTCTAATTCCAGCATGCTGGGCAACTTTTACCGCATCGACCACACCTTCACGTATGGGGTCTTCCATGCCAAGTAATCCAACCCAAATATAACCTGTATGGTCTTCCAATATCCCCAGAGGGCGGTACGCCAATCCAAGCAATCGAAGCCCTTCGCCAGCCCATTCATCGATCTGAGAAAGGATACGTTTTTTCACATTCTGGTCGATCTGGCACATTTCCAACACAATCTCTGGTGCACCTTTGAGAAAGTTGAAGCTACCTTGCCCATTCACTTTATTGGCAGTGATCATGTACTTGGTTTCACTGGTAAAAAGTTCTTCTGCCAATCTTTCAGATTCATCAAACCTATCTTGAATATTGTTAACCCCATTTTGAGATTGCGCATATTCCCACAAAGCAACATCTACAGGGCCTTCCAGGTTATTGCAGAGTATCATAGTTTCAAGAGCACGTTCACGGTCTGTAAGCTCAACGTGGTTCACACGTATGACCTTCGGTAAGTGTTCCTGTTTTATCGGTACATATCGTGGTCACTGAACCCAATGTCTCCACTGCAAGCAGGCGCTTAACAAGACCGTTTCGTTTTAAAATCTTGCGCATACCCAACACGAGAATTACTGTGACAGCGATCAGCAATCCTTCTGGTACTGCAGCAATCGCCAGGATGATCGATGTACGCAGCATATTCAGAAAATCTCTACCCATGAAGAGACCTGTAATAAGTATGGCAATAGTAAATCCGACCACGATGAAAGTCAGAGTCTTGCTGAATTTTTTTAACCGGATCTGCAGGGGGGTATCTTCTTCGACATGTTCACGCAGACTGGAGGCGATTTGACCCAGCTCAGTGCGAGTTCCCGTTTCGGTCACTTCCATCAACCCGCGACCTGTCAGGATCGTAGTCCCCATAAAGGCTTTATTGACAGTAGACGGCTCATCCTTGTTAACAATGTCGCTCTTATTGACCGGCTCACTTTCACCTGTCAGGATGGACTCATCCACTGCAATTTTGTACCCTTCCAGGATCACCCCATCTCCTGGCACTTTTTCTCCTGCGTTCAACACCACAAGATCACCCGGTACGAGCTCACTAACTTCTACTTCTTTCCGTTCTGCACCTTGTTCGCCCATTCTGATCACGGTTGTCGTTGGTTTGAGAAGATTCTTTAATGCCAAATATGTGTTTTGAGCCTGATATTCCTGAACAAAACCGAGTATCGCATCTACGATAACTACAACCATAATGATGGCAAAATCGCCATATTCCGCTACGATCAAAGAAACCAGAGCAGCAACCAGGATAATATAAACCAGGGGACTTTTGAATTGATTGAAAAGGATGATCCACCACGTAGTAGTTTTTTCTGCGGGAAGAACGTTTTCTCCGAATTCTTTCCGGCGTTCTAGAACCTGGCTTTCAGAAAGACCGGTTGTAGCTACGGGTTTGTTGTTATCAGTTGAAACTTGCATCCTCTTTATTCCTGAATGTTGTTTAGATTTTTGATCATACTTTCTTTTTCATAGACACCATATTCTGATTTTGACAAATTGACGAAATGGAATGGTTATTAAAAGCAAGTTTACTTATTTGAATCATATCTTTTTAGAAAAATATTTCAAGCCTGAATTTTCAAAGCAGAGTAGAAGAATTCCACCTCGCTGGTTTGAGGGCGTGTATTCAATACCCTCCCCAAAAGATGCAATTCTGGCAAGGGATGATCAAAATATTATCTGTAGCATCATTTTTTACACGGAGCTTCTCACAGATATCTTTCGTAAGGTTTTCGAATCTCTGGTTGAACACTTTGAAACCACTAATACATTCTAGATTAGTAAAAGTTTCAGCAGCATCTGGAACTGATAATTCTGGTTTTTGTTCTTTTATAAGTTTTTCTAGTTCATCGTGATGGCCCCTGTTTGGACTTGGCGTCAACCCGTATCTTAAAATGTCTTAATCTAAAAATGATTTGCATCAGAAAATTATTAAATTTAAAGCGGAGGAATTTGCACAATTAAAATTCCTCCGCCAATTTTGATCGATCAGACTGGACTAAGATTCTATTACTTCCAGAGCTTTTTTGACTGCTGTGCCATCCACTGTCTCGGTTTCCAGCAATTGTTTTGCCAACTGTTCAAGAGCAGGTCGATGTTCAATAAGTAATCGCTGCACACGTTGATATTGCTCACTTGTGATCCGCATTACTTCTTCGTCGATCAATTTTTGAGTTTCCGGACTGGCAACAGAGCCAGCATCACTGCCAGTCAAGAATTGAGATTGTTGTGTGACGTAACGCACTACACCCAGTTTTTCGCTCATACCAAATTCTGTCACCATACGACGAGCTAATTCACTTGCCCTTTGGATGTCATCACTTGCACCGGTGCTGATGGTGTTGCAAACCACCTGCTCAGCAGCTCTTCCACCTAGCATGGTGGCAATATGATCTTCTAGTTCTTCACGTGTCAAAAGGTATCGGTCTTCGGTTGGCATTTGCATGGTATATCCCAAAGCGCCACGCCCACGAGGAACGATGCTCACTTTAGCAACTGGGTTGGCATGAGGTAATAATTCCGCTATTAAAGCATGCCCGCTTTCATGATAAGCTACAGTAGTTCGCTCTGTTTCATTCATTACGCGTGATTTCTTTTCCAATCCAGCAATCACACGTTCGATAGCAGCTTCAAAATCATTCATCGTCACATCTTTTGCGTTGCGACGGGCAGCTAGAAGCGCAGCCTCATTGATGATATTGGCAAGGTCAGCGCCGCTGAAACCTGGAGTGATCCTGGCAGCTCGCTCCATATCAAAATCAGGTGCAAGCACAACATTCTTACTATGAATGCGTAATATCTGTCGTCTTCCAATCAAGTCAGGAGCTGCAACCGTGATCTGCCTGTCAAACCGTCCAGCGCGCAGCAGCGCCTGATCAAGCACTTCGGGGCGGTTCGTGGCTGCCATGATGATCACTGGCTTATCTTTTTCAGTATGGAATCCATCGATCTCAGAAAGAAGCTGGTTGAGGGTTTGTTCTCGCTCATCATTTCCACCAAATCGAGTTGCTCCAACACGAGATTGACCAATTGCGTCGATTTCATCGATGAAGATGATAGCAGGTGCAGCCTTGCGAGCCTGCTCGAACAGATCACGCACACGTGCTGCACCAACACCAACAAACATTTCAACAAATTCAGAGCCACTGGTTTCAAAGAAGGGAACTTCTGCTTCACCAGCAGAAGCTTTGGCAAGCAGGGTCTTTCCAGTTCCAGGAGGCCCAACCAATAAAACGCCTTTCGGGATGCGCCCGCCGAGATTTGAGAATTTTTCCGGCGTTTTCAGGAATTGAATGATCTCACTCAATTCACTGATCGCTTCATCAGCTCCTCCAACATCTTTGAAAGTAATTCCAATGCTTTCCGGCTTTACTTCTGTTGCTTTGCTTTTTCCCACTCCCATGATGCTGCCAGCACCCCCCAATCCGCTCTTTGCCAATTTTTGATACCCAAAATACCATACTGCCCCAATAAGTAGGAGCGGAATACCATATGACAGTAAAAAACTACCTACCGGGCTGGGAGGTGGACTGACGCTATACTTTATCCCCGCAGCATCCAACTCCTCGATCAAGCTGGGGTCACCATTGGGTACTGCAATGACGGTGAAGGGGATACTTTTGAGACTTGTAGCGGTATCACCGGTGTTCTTCATGGTTCCAACGATCTTTTCTTCACCCAGTGTAGCTTCGAGGATATCACCCGATTTGATCTTTGCCTTGAACTCACTATATGGGATTTGAATTTCTTTATTTAATAGTGGGGTTAATACGAACTGCTGAAATAACCACAGACCGATCATGCTTACAATCAAATAACTCAAACCAAATCCTGTTTGTTTCCTGCGCAGGTCTTGTATCCTTTTATCTTCGTTCTCCTCACCTTTCTTAGGTGAGTTATTCTCTTTTTTCATCATCTTACCTCGCTTATTTTATAAAAAGCCAAATTGCAGATATTTGCTGGCAAACAGAACCTTCGTAAAGAAGAGTATTTTTGATAATATCATAGAACGTTTTTATAGCTGCGCCATTCATATAAATTTCTGATTATTCTCTATTAGTTTGATTATCTACAACTTTAAGAATGCATTACAAAGGGTTTGTTGAATCAATAGGCTTGCAAACTCTTACTACCATGTTTAGCACTAAAGGATCTCTTCAAGCATGATTCCTAGAGGTAAATTGATTGATTATTTGTCTGGTTAATTAAGGTCATCTAATGTTTGAATTGAACCCAAAAGGGTCCAGTTCGAAGTTTATGTTCTTCGACTTCAACTTTTGCTTTTAAATGGTGCCATCAGGATGCTCAGGTGGAGAGTACAGGGTGTACAGTTTCATTGCCAATCTCTTCTTCTGTTCTTTTTTCAAGTTCTATAAGGTATCCAGCAATATATGTCTCATTTGATTAAAAAAGAGGCTGCCAGTCTGGCAACCTCTTTTTTCATTTTGCAAAATTACTATTCAGAAGGATTATTTTTCTTTACCGCTTAATTTGAGATATTCATCAAGACGGTCTTTATTGGGGATCACACAAATAAATCCAAGAGGTTCATCTCCTGTGTTGATGACCCCATGAACATCATTTGGAGCAACATAAACCATATCACGCGCTTGAATAGGATAGGTTTTCCCATTGATCATCACTTCACCCTTGCCATGCAAGATATACATCCCATGATCATGAATATGCTGATCGGGCATGGTTGAATGACCGCCAGGTTGGACACAGAAATATCGGAAAACGTAATTAACTGCATCATCTTGAGGACCGATTACTACTTTCCCTTTTGCAAATTTGGCAGTATCTGTGGGTGGGATTTGTTTTGGGATGCTGTTTTCCCAATCATATTCTGTTTCAGTACCATTGAAATGATGTACAGCCGAACTCATAATTTATCTCCTTTTTCTTCACATGAGTTGTTCAGTTCTTCTTTAATAACTCTTTTGCACTACTAACATCTGTAATGAGAACATTGATGTAATTGCCAAGTAAAGCGGCTTTCATAGCTCGAATTTTGTTTTCACCACCAGAAACCAGCACACTATAAGGAATGTATTTCAGATCGTCCAATTGAATTGCCATTAATCTACCATCCAGTGGGTTTGAAACAGGGCGACCGCGTTCGTCGATAAAATGACCCAACAAATCACCAACAGCTTTCTCTCTTTGCAGTTGTTGCAGAATTTCGTCATTGATGTACCCAATTTGATGCAAAAGGGCGTCATCATCAACGGTACCAACACTGGTAATGAGAATATCACAGTGACGGGCTATCTCGAACCTTTCTGCGATATGAGTTTCGCTCATTAACAGATCCCGAATGGATTGGTTTGACACAAAGGTAGGAACATCCAGTAAATGAGCCTGTCCGCCGTAAAGCTGGGCAATTCGGCTGATGACAGCATAGGAGCTGAAACCACTATTGACGGAATCGGATGCTCCCATTACTTCAATGAATGTTGTTCCGGTAGGTTGTTTATTTTCAATTACTTCCGGTAGGTATGCAAGGGTTCGTCCCATCGAAATACCTACTACAAGCTCTGGTCGTAGATGCGGAGTCAGCCATTGGGCAGCTGCTTTTGCCAGCAGCCGGCGAAGAGGCTCCCCATTGGGGATATCCAGAATCACCGAAGCGTCACGAAGATTGTACCGACTAATGAGTTCCTGTTCAAGGTCAACAAACATCCCAGAGGGTTGATGAATTCGAATATCTACGATGCCATAACTCTTCGCCCTGGCGATTAATCTGGTAACTTTGATCCTTGAGACATTCAGTTCTTCCGCGACTTCCGTTTGAGTCAATCCCTGAATATAATAAAGCCAGGCAGCGCGCGTGATTAAACGTAATTCATCTTGCTGGAGTTCGCTTGTTGGAATATTCTTTAGAGGTTCCATCAGAACTCATCCTCTTTATAGAAAAGCCATTAAAGAGGTTTTTCCTCATTCAATCCATTTGGATAAACTATGGTTTTTAACGATTCATCAGCTTTCACCATCATTTGAAATGCTTCCAGAGTGTCATCCAATTCTACACGATGAGTAATAGCAGCTTTAACATTGATGCGACCTGCTGAAATCCATTTCATGATCTGACTGGTGTCAAAGTGATCTGCAGAATATTTTGCTGAAATCTTAATTTCTCCAAAGTATTCATGTTGCGGATCGATCGTCCACTTTGGTTCAGGCATAGTGGGAGCACCAAGATGGAGAAAACCGCCTTTTTCGACCAGGCTGTGTCCCTGTGCATAAAGATTGACAGAAGGTACCGTCACGATCACAACATCAGCAAGATACCCACCGTTGATATCTCGCAATTTTTCCTGAACATTTTCCGTTTTGGGATTGATGGTGTGGGTGGCACCCATAGTTAATGCTTTTTGTAAGCGCCAATCGGATAGATCCATCGAAATGACTTTGCCAGCGCCAAAAAGGGGTGCCATATGCAAGAATCCCATTCCCATGAAACCAGCACCAATCACCAGAACGGTATCGCCGGGAAGGATTTCAGTAACTTTTAACCCACCAATGACACAACCCCAGGGCTCACAAACGGTAGCTTCAGCAAAGCTAACGTTTTGTGGAATCAGGATGGTGTCCCGATTGAGCTGGCGGGAGGGCACCCGAAAATACTGGCAGGTGGTACCCGGGAAAAGCATAGATTCTTTTAAACGCTCACAATTGGTATACCGTCCACGTAAGCACTGCCGGCATGTACCACAAGATACATAGTGGTTGACAAAGATATGATCTCCGACATTAAAGTTTTTTACCTGGGGACCTTTATCGACAATAATGCCTGCAGGTTCGTGACCCATAACTTTTGGAGCGCGTGGGGCATGATACCATTCCATTAATTCGCCGCCACAAATGCCACTGGCGACCGATTTCACCAGCACTTCATCCGGACCAATTTCGGGAATTGGAACCTCTTCAATGCGGATATCATGGTTATTATAGTAAACAGCAGCTCGCATCATATTAGCCATAGTATTTATCCCTGTAATAAAATGAACAATTGTACATATATGTGTACAAATGTATATGTTTGCACATATTGTAAACGAAAGATTGAAAAATGTCAATTTCCTTGAAGAGAATAGGTATCAACAAAAACTCATTATAATTTTAATTAAGGGGAGAAAAAATTAATGATCATCTCATGTAAGGGAGAAAAATCGGTCTACATGACGCGCTTATTTGTAATCATTTATAAACGCTGGAATAATTAAAAACCAGATTAGTGAACAATATTTCACTATTGCACTATTGACACGGCAAAGAATCCTGCTATAATGTTGAAAACGTTCAGTATTGAGCATTTGTTCACATCCCTGACTAAAAATGGACCGAGGAATATGAACGTAAGTCTTCTCGAAAAAGTTGCTAAGCTCTATTACGAAGATGGATTGACGCAAGATATCATTGCTAAGAAGATTAGGGTATCGCGTCCAAAAGTATCTCGATTACTGAATGAAGCGCGCGAAATGGGGGTTGTACAAATCGTTATCAGCTCGCTTTCTAATCAATATGAAGATCTCGAAAGAGAATTGGAACAAAAAACTGGCTTGCTGGATAGTGTTATTTGTAGAGTAAGCGACCCTAACGATCCTGGAATAGTCAGCCAGGAATTAGGTGTAGAGGCAGCCCAGTATTTTGAGCGGATCGTTCAGGATACGGATGTGGTTGGATTTACCTGGGGTAACACTCTCTCTGTTATGGCTGATCAGATCACTCCCAACAAAATGCCACAGGTTGTAATCGTTCAAATGGTTGGTGGGTTTGGAGAACCAATCTCGGATACACACGCGGGGGATATTGCCCGCCGGGTGGCTCAAACTGTTAATGCAAAGCTGGTGATCATTCCTGCGCCAGGAATTGTCGAAAGTGCCGAATTATGTGAAGCCATTCAGAAGAATAAACATGTAAACTACGCGCTTTCGCTTTGCGCTGAAGTAAATGTTGCGTTTGTGGGCATTGGATCTTTCCGTAAAGATGCTCTATTGATGAGGAACGAAGACATTATCACCTGGAATGAAGTTGACCCCCTGATAAAGCAAGGCGCGATCGGAGATATTGGATTGCGCTTTTTTGATGTTCATGGCAACCGGGTTAAATCTGAAATTGATCAAAGAATTATCGGTGCAGACCTCGAAGTAATGCAAAAGATTGAGCGTGTAGTAGGTATTGCGGGCGGGACGCAGAAATACGATGCCATTCTGGGTTCGATACGTGGTAAATTCATTAATTCTCTTGTAACAGATGATGAAACAGCCCGACGCCTTATCCACGATTTTTCACTTTCATAACGGAGACATAGTTTTGCAAAAGGAGGAACTAACGAGTAGAAGATAATTCATTAATATTCCCCGTACGAAAATTTTATAAATCTGTACGAAAAAATTGAGGAGAAAAATGAAAAAATCAAAGATCGTTGTAGTTGTAATGCTTGTTGTTCTGCTAGCCTCCATGATGAGTGCCTGTGGACAAAAAGCCGCTGATGACACCATCAAAATTGGTTACATTGGTGCTCTCTCTGGCGACACCGCTGTTTGGGGTCAGGCTGGTTTGAATGGTATGCTGCTCACCGCCAAAGAAATTAATGAAGCTGGTGGTATCCTGGGTAAGCAAGTGGAAGTAATTGGTCTTGATGGTCGTGGTGATCCCACTGATTCAGTCAACGCCTTCCGCCGCCTGGTAACTGAAGAAAAGGTTATTGCAGTTATTGGTACCAACTTCTCAAGTTGCAATATTGCCATGGCTCCCATTGCTGATGAGCTGAAAGTCCCATTGATCGCAACTGCAGCCTCCAATCCTAAAGTAACCGTTGATGAAAATGGAGTTTTACATCCTTACAGTTTCCGCATCGGTTTTATCGATCCTTTCCAGGGACAGGTTCTTGCTAATCTGGCTTCCAATGAATTAAAAGCCAAGACTGCCGGTATCATCTATGATATTGGTTCAGACTACTCGACTGGTCTTTCTCAATACTTCGAAGATCAGTTTGTAAAGAACGGTGGCACCGTTGTAGTCAAAGTCGAAGCGCACTCTGGCGATAACGATTTCCGTGCTCAACTTTCTAAGATTGCTGAAGCCAAACCAGATGTCCTCTTGGTTCCATGGATTTACAAAGACGTCGCTCTGATCGCAAACCAGGCTCGTGAACTTGGTATCACCGTCCCCTTGCTGGGTGGTGATGGCTGGGATTCCCCCGAACTGATCACCATGGCTGGACCTGCAATTGAAGGCAGCTATTATACTTCTCAGCCTTCCTTCGCTAATCCAATTACCAAGCCATACTACGATGCCTACATGAAAGAATATGATGGTTTAGTACCAGAAACCGAAGCTCTGTTCGGACATGATGGTCTCTATTGGATCAAGGATGCACTCGAACGTGCTGGCGAAGCAACTCCTGCTGCTCTGCGCGACGCACTCGAGAATACAACACAATTTGACGGTTTGATGGGCTCCATGTCCATTGATCCTGCAACCCATAATCCTGCCAAACCAGCCAGTGTTTATACTTTTACCAATGGCGAACGTGTCTGGTACGGTGATTTCAAATAATTTACCTTTCTAGTTCGTACTCGGGGGAGCATATCGCTCCCCCGAGAAATTGGTTTATGGAGTAATCCTTATGATCTGGCAACAAATTGTGAATGGAATATCTGTAGGAAGTATTTACGCCCTGATGGCAACTGGATATGCGCTGATTTATTCATTGTTGGGCTTTTCCAACTGGGCGCATGGTGATATTGCCATGGTTGGTGCATATATAGGTTTCTTCTCTGTAGCAACAATGCATCTACCCTGGTGGGCTTCTCTCATTCTAGCGCTGTTGGGTGCGGGGTTGCTCTCATTACTTAGTGAAAGACTTGCTTACCGAAGAATTCGTCAAAACAATTCTCCAACCATGTTTTTGATGATAGCAGCTATGGGTTTATCTGTGGCTCTGCAAAACTTCGTTCTTGTCACTGTTGGTTCAAAATTCAAAACGTATCCCCAGATCCTTGCCGTAAAAGCAATTCAAATTGGTGATACCTATATTGGTTTAATTGACCTCATTTCACTGTGCATCACCATTGTGGTGATTGGTATCCTTTTCTATCTTATTGAAAAAACAAAATTTGGTTTGGCAGTGAAGTCTGCTGCGACCAATATGCAGGTGGCTTCTCTGTTGGGAATAAACGTAGACAAATACATCAGCCTGGTATTTTTATTGGCTGGTTCTCTGGCTGGTTTATCAGGTGTATTCCTTGGTATGAAATATACTGTGTATCCACAATTAGGTAACTTTGCTCTAAAGGCATTCATTGCATCTGTTTTCGGTGGTTTGGGAAGTGTGCCTGGTGCAATTGTAGGTGCGCTTTTTATTGGCTTGATGGAAGTTTTCGTGGCGGGATACATCAGTTCTGGCTTGCGTGATTTCTTCACATTTGCCTTATTGATTGGTGTGCTTGTCATTCGACCTACCGGTTTGTTTGGCAAGGATATTCAAGATAAAGCCTAAACAGGCTGACTATTCTCGGAAAATGGAGCTCTGTAATGGCTGGATATTATGAAGGATTGTTTATTTTAGTTGGGATCAACATCATTGCGGTGATTGGCGTTTCCATCTTGACAGGTTTCACCCGATTATTTTCCTTCGGAAATGCCGGTTTCATGGCGATTGGTGCTTATACTGGTGCAATCATCTCTACCAAAGTCCATGCCCCACTGGTTGTTTCCATAATTGGTGGGATGATAATTGCGGGATTCATTGCTTTCCTCTTAGGAAAAATCACCCTGGGTTTAAAAGGTGATTATTTCTTGATTGCTACATTAGGTTTTGGTGAAAGCGTACGTGTGATTATTGAGAACCTGCAAAAAATTACAGGTGGAGCGCGTGGGTATACAGGTATCCCAATGAAGACCGACCTGTTAGTGGTACTTATCTCTGTAGTAATCGCAATATTTATTGCCTGGAATTTACTTCACTCCAAAATTGGACGGAATTTTCAGGCCATCCGTGAGCAAGAAGTAGCAGCGGATGCAATTGGCATTGATACAGCTAAATATAAAAATATTGCTTTTATTATTAGTGCTATGTACGCAGCATGGGCGGGAGTATTATGGGCTCATTTTTACTCTCTCATTGTTCCCAGTATGTTCAACCTGGGAAAATCCAGTGAACTCACTATTACGGTGGTCATTGGCGGTTTAGGCTCACTGACAGGTTCAATAATCGCAACAACGATTTTGACTTTGCTGCCCGAATTGGCTCGTGCTGCTGCTGAATACCGTATGCTGGCATATGGTGTTGCTGTGGTATTGATTATTACATTGAGACCAAGTGGTTTGATGGGGTATCGAGAGTTTTCATTAAAAGGAACGATCGCCTGGGTTAAGGCACTATTTTCGAAGAAAACCTCCAAAATACGAAAGGAGGATGCATAATGTCTGATACCATTTTGCATATACGCGATCTACAAAAGAATTTTGGTGGTGTAATAGCCACAAAAGACTTCAATTTACAGATTGAAAAGAATCAAATAGCAGGATTGATCGGTCCAAATGGTGCTGGAAAAACTACGATTTTTAACATGATCACTGGCATTTATAAACCAAATAGTGGCAGTGTCGAATTCATGGGAAATAATTTAATCGGCAAGAAACCTTATCAGATCGCTCAAGCAGGGATTGCTCGTACATTCCAGAATATACGATTATTCACTAATTTAACTGTACTTCAAAATGTGGTCATTGCCTGCCACAAAGAATGCAAATATTCGGTCTTTGAAGCAGCGTTGCATTTGGGTAATTATAAGAGAGATGAAAAGGCTGTACACGACCGTGCCCTAACATTGCTTGAGATCGTAGGTCTGCAGGATGTTGCTAACCGGATAGCGGGTGGACTGCCTTACGGTTTTCAACGCCGTCTGGAAATCGCTCGAGCGTTGGCGATCAATCCAAGGTTACTTCTTTTGGATGAGCCAGCAGCAGGTATGAATGCGGAAGAATCCAATGATCTGTGCGGGTTTGTGTTTGATTTACATAAAAAGTTTGATTTAACAATTTTCTTGATTGAACACCATATGGATGTAGTTGTGAAGCTGTGCGATCGGATCACAGTACTAAATTTTGGACAAACGATCTGTGAAGGTACACCAGATGAGGTGATCAAGGATAAACGCGTTGTTGAAGCGTACCTGGGAGAGGAGAATAACCATGCTTGAAATCACCAACCTGGAAGCGAGCTATGGTGGTATCCGAGCCCTGCGCGGTATCAACCTTCATGTGGATGAGGGTGAAATTGTTGCGGTATTAGGCTCAAATGGAGCGGGTAAATCTACCCTGTTGAAGTCCATTTCATCGGTTGTAAAGCCAATCGCCGGTGAAATAAAATTCGAAGGAAAGCCCATTCCAAAACTTCCGTATAAAGTTGTTGAAGCCGGGATTGTTCATGTACCGGAAGGGCGTCAGATCATCCCGAATTTAACTGTGTATGAAAACCTGATGATTGGTTGTTTCTTACGAAAAGACACTGAACAGATTCATAAAGATCTTGAAATCGTGTACTCTTATTTCCCAAGGCTTCTCGAGAGAAAGAATCAATATGGTGGGTTGCTTTCTGGTGGCGAACAGCAGATGCTGGCATTGGGAAGAGGGCTAATGTCAAAGCCAAAGATCATGATGTTGGATGAGCCTTCTCTGGGTCTTGCTCCAATCATCGTGAATCAGATATTTGAACTTCTTTCTGAGTTTAACCGTGAACAAGGCGTGACGATCTTGGTCGTTGAGCAGAATGCATATAAAGCTCTCTCTATTGCCAATCGCGGTTACATCATGACCACTGGTGAGATCACTGCTGAAGGTGATGCAAAAGAACTCTTGGGAAGGCAAGATATGAAAGATATCTACCTTGGTCGAAAAGAAGGAAGCCTTTAGTTTATCGATAATTATTATAAGGAGTATTGCATGAAAGGCATTGGTGTTGGTGTCTGGTCTTTTGGTATGGGAACTGATCGTTATGTAGGTAACGGATATAAGCCATACATGAAGGTGGAAGAACGTATAGCACAAATTGCCAAACTTCCTAATGTGACCGGTCTCGAAATTACTTTCCCCAATGAAGTGGATACAAAATCAACAAAGCAATTTAAACAATTGTTGGATAAGAATGGCTTAAAGCTTTGTGGTATGGGTGTCGAGATCGTATGTGATGGAGAATGGAAAACTGGTTCGTTTACTTCTCCTGACCCTCAGCGGCGGGAAAAGACCATCAGCATGGTTCGTGATGCGATGGACGTCGCAGCTGAATTTGGCGTGTCTACCGTCAGCCTCTGGTTGGGGCAGGATGGTTTTGATTATGCATTTGAGGAAGATTACGAGTTTGCCTGGAACAATCTGGTAGAAGGGCTACGTACTGTTGCCAGCCATCGAACAGATATTCAGCTTGGATTGGAATACAAGACGAGCGAACCAAAAATGGCGAATTATGTCAATTCAGGTGGAAAAGCCCTGGCATTGGCTTATGCAACCGGAAAGAAGAATGTTGGCATTACTCTGGATGTTGGACATGCCTTCAATGCTCGAGAAAACCCTGCAGAAATTGCCGCAGTTTTGCTTGCAGAAAAGCGATTGTTTCATCTGCATTTGAATGATAACTATGCCTGGGCAGATGATGACATGCCTGTAGGTAGCGTCCATTTGATCCAATATATTGAGCTCTTTTATTGGTTAAAGAAAATGCAATATGATGGTTGGTTGTCGCTCGACCTCTATCCTTATCGTGACAATCCTTCTGAAGCCTGCCTAACATCACTCCATTTTATTGAAAAATTACAGAACCTGGTGAACCAACCTGATTTTGACGAAGTGGTAGAGAGCAACCGCTACAAGGGAAGCCGCTCTATTCGAGCGATGTATGAACTATTAATGGGTAAATAAGAGGAGAGTTGCCATGAAAGCAGCCCGATATTATGGTTATAAAGACATACGCATCGAAGATATTCCAGTCCCGGCAATTCCAAAAGGTTATGTCCAGGTAAGGGTTGCCTGGGCAGGTATTTGCGGAACTGACCGTCATGAATATACTGGACCCATCTGGATACCGATAGAAAAACCGCATCGTATCACTGGACAAAAAGCACCAATTACTCTTGGGCATGAACTTTCAGGTGTGATCGTGGGATTAGGTGAAGGTGTGGCTGGATGGAATGTAGGGGATAGGGTTACTGCCAGTGGTAATATCTATTGTGGCGAATGTGATCTATGCAAAAGTGGTAAGGTCAATTTATGTGAAAATCTGGCATTTAATGGTATTGGGTGTGATGGCGCATTTGCGGAATATGTTAATTTACCAGCTTACCAGTTATTCTCTGTGCCTGATAATGTCACACTTGAGCAGGCTGTACTGGCAGAACCTCTAGCTTGTGGTTGGCATGCTACCAAGATGATGGGCGACATGCAGGGGAAAAATGTTGCAGTGGTTGGTCCTGGTATTATCGGTATTAGCTGTGTAATTGCTGCCCATGCTGCAGGGGCGAAAGAAATCATGGTATCAGGGATTGGTCGAGAAAATGAAGCAATAGCACGCCAGATGGGTGCTACTCACTACGTTGACAGCCGGGAGCAAGATCCCATCGCTGAAGGGAAGAAACTAACTGGAAAACCCGGTTTTGATGTCGTCTATGAATGCGTTGGCATTCAGCCCTCTCTGAATACAGCTTTGGACTTGCTGCGAAAAGCAGGGAAACTTATGCAAATGGGTGTCTACGAAAAGATGCCACTGTTCAATATGAATATTTTCCAGGAAGGCGAGAGAACTCTCTATTCATCACAGGCATATACCGATGAATTGCGTGATGTTCTCCTATTGATGAAGAAGCACACTTTTCCTGTTGAAAAACTAATCACTGCAAAAATATCTTTAGATCGTATCGTGGAAGATGGTTTTGAGGAATTACTTCGCAACCCATCTAAACATATCAAAATTGCCATACAGATCAAACCTATCGATTAAAGAACTGAAATTAGAACTAAAGAGGTAAAACAAATGGATTCAAAGAATAAAAAATTTGCAACTCGTGCTGTACATGCAGGGCAACATCCAGATAAGGAAACCGGTGCACTGGTTTCTCCAATGTATTTAACAAGTACTTTCGTATTCACTCCAGAAAAAATGGAGCGATATATTCATGGTGATAAAGAGGGCATTTTCACATACGGTCGTTCCCGCAACCCAACCCAGAACAGTTTCCAGGAGAAAATTGCTTCTTTGGAAGGTGCAGATATGGCGCTGGCAACTGCTTCTGGTATGGCAGCCATTTCAACAGCCTTGCTCGCAGTCGTCCATGCTGGAGACCATATTATTTCCTGCAAGACCGTTTATGGGGGCACCTTTGCTCTATTCACCAGTATTTTTCCTGAATTGAATATTGATGTTACTTTCCTCCCTGAGATGACACCTGAAGCTCTCGATGCTGCAAAACGACCTAACACCAAGGTAGTTTACATGGAAACCATCCTTAATCCAACGCTTGAGGTGCTGGATCTCGATCCTATTTATGCTTGGGCAAAGAAGAACAAGGTCATGTCATTTGTTGACAACACCTTTACCACCCCTTATCTTTACAGACCAATTGAACACGGCGCTGATGTAGTTGTTCATTCCACCACCAAATACATCAATGGTCATGGCGATCATATTGGTGGAGCCATCGTTTGTGATAAAACATTTCACGAAAAAGTTCGCAGCGGTGTATACCAGGAGTTGGGACCTGTGCCAAGTCCCTTTGCCTGCTGGCTGGGTTTGCGCGGCTTAAAAACCCTTCACCTACGTATGAAAGCACATTGCGAAAACGCAATGAAACTTGCTGAATGGCTTGAGAAGCAGCCCAAAGTTACATCCGTTTCTTACCCTGGTTTAAAAAGCCATCCCCAGCACGATCTGGCGAAAAAACAATTCCCCGATGGTTTTGGCGGCATGGTCGGTTTTTGTGTGAAAGGCGGTATCGACGAAGCCAAGAATTTGATCAATCACATGGAAATGGGTTATTATGCTGTTTCATTGGGCGATCTGGATACGCTGGTTGAACAACCTGCAACCATGACCCATGGAAAGATGCCAAAAGAGCAACGTGAAGCAATGGGAATTCAGGATTCATACATTCGTGTGTCTGTGGGTGTTGAAGATGTGGATGATATCATTGCAGATATTGAACACGCATTGACCTTTATTTAAGATTTTCTTATGGACTTTAATACCATTCTGACCGTCGATGCCGGAACATCCCGGCTGAAAGCTGCTTTATACAGCGAGAAGGGTGAGCTATTAGCAATTGCCTCTCGTGTAATGACGGTCATCCATCCCTTTGACGGTGCATCTGAAATAAACATGTGCACCGTCTGGGATGGAATGGTTGAATGTTGTCTTGAATTATCCAGAGCTCATCCTGAAGAGTGGAAACGATTGATCGGTATTGCTGTAACAGGGCAAGGTGATGGGTTATGGCCAGTTGATAATAATGGCAAACCTGTAAGGAATGCCATCTTGTGGAATGACAGCCGGTGTAAGAGGTTGCAGCTTGCCAATGAAGCTGAAATCACGGCATTTGGTATAGCACATTCCATTTCTCCGCTTTTTGTTGCTGCAAAGCCTCTACTGTTAAAATGGATGCTCGAATACGAGCCTGATCAGTTTAACCGAGTGAGCCATGCACTTTATTGTAAAGATTGGCTGGTGTTTAACCTGACTGGCAAGATAATCACCGAACGTACCGATGCTTCTACTTCGATGGTGAATATTCTGGAAGACCAGTATGAATTTGGATTACTGGAGCTGTTGGGTCTTCCATCAAAAACTTCAGAATTATTCCCTGAAATCGTGGATTCACTGCAGATTGTAGGAACAACTACCCATAACGCTCAGGATATTTGCGGTATTCCTGCAGGAATTCCTGTGATGGCAGGAGCCATCGATGTTGTCGCAACATCTTTTGGCGCAGGCGCACGACTACCAGGAGATGCAGTGACTACCCTGGGAACCACATTCTGTAATCAGGTAGTACTGACCGCTGATCAGGTATCCCATGAGGATGTCGCAGGAAGCACGCTTTGCTTTATGTATCCAAAAAGGTTTGTGCGGGTGATGGCATCTTCCAACGGCTGTTCAGCCATCGACTGGGCACGCAATATTTTCATGCAAGGTAAGGATTTTAGTAATATCGAATTAGGAGTATCCCAAATTCCTGCTGGTTCCGAAGGAGTATTTTTCCTCCCTTATATGAATGGTGAAAGGGCTCCTTTCCGGATTTCCTGTGCTACTGCACAATTCAGTGGATTATCATCTCACCATACGCCCGATCACTTGATGAGGGCAGTGTATGAAGGATTGGTTTACAGCCTGAAAGATTGTTATTCTCACCTTCCGACAGGTGAAACACCCATTGTGCTTGCGGGTGGCGCTACAGCCAGCAAGGCACTTTGCCAGATGTGTGCAGATATATTAAACCGTCCCATGTTGCGTATCCCTGAACAAGAATTTGGACTGCATGGAATGGCAATGAGCCTTTTAGAAGCTTTAGGAATTGGCGCCCCGCAATTGTCTTTGGAAGAACGTGGAGAAGTATTCACTCCGGATGAGAAAACTATTGCAATTTACCAGGAAGGTTTCGAGATTTATCGTCAATTGCGAGAATCGATGATGCTTTTTTGGAAAAACCGGGATGAATTTTTATCGAATATCCATTCCTGGTAATTTTGGAGATTTTTCATGATGCTGCAAGAGTTAAGACAAGAAGTATATAAATGTAATATGATGTTGCCCGAAAACGATCTGGTAAAAATGACCAGTGGGAATGTCAGCGGGCGTGATCCGAAAACGAATTTCATTGTGATTAAACCCAGTGGTATTCCATACGATTTGTTGACGCCGGAAAACCTGGTCATCGTAGATATCGATGGGAATATCGTCGAAGGTGAATTGACTCCGTCAATCGACACAGAAACCCATCTGGTTGTCTACCGTGCGAGACCTGATGTTTTTGGTATGGTACATACACACTCAGCCTATGCAACCAGTTTCGCTGTCTTAGGGCAACCGATTCCACCTGTTACCACAACCTGTGGTTTGATCGGCGGGGGTGTACCTCTCGGTGGATTTGCCTGTTTTGGTGGTGAGGATATTGGTAAAGAGATAATCAAGAAAATCGGGAGCCATTATTCCATCATTATGCAAAACCATGGCGTGTTTACCATTGGTCCAACTGCTTCATACGCCACCAGAGTTGCTGTTGAAGTAGAAGATATGGCAAAAATCGCTCACCTTGCCATGTTACGAGGAAACCCCGTTGTTCTTACTGATGAGCAAATTGCACTTGTTTCTGGGGGGTATGAAAACAACTATGGGCAAAAGAAAAGATAATCTGCGATGAAAGCATTTGTTACTGCACGCATTACTGATAAATGGCTTGATGAATTAAAGAAAAGATTTGAAGTACACCAATCTATGAACTTCAACCGCGGTGACCTGTCAGCCGCTGATCTGATCGCCGGACTGCAAGATTGCCAGGTGGCAGTGATCGAAAATGACACGATTACCCGTGAAATACTGGCGCAATGTCCAGGATTGAGTGCCATTGTGGATTTTCGCGGAACTGCGTCTAATATCGATATCAGCGCGGCAACTGATTCTGGTGTAATAGTGATAAACACCCCTGGGCGCAATGCCAATGCTGTCGCTGATCTTACGGTTGGGTTGATGATTGCTTGTGTCAGGCATGTTTATCAAGGAATCGACGCTATCCGTCAGAATCAATGGGTGGAAAAAGGAACGCGCAGGGTGTATGTGCATTATCAGGGATTTGACCTGGCAGGCAAAACGGTTGGGATATTGGGACTGGGAGCTATTGGAAGGTTGGTGGCAAAAAGGCTGCTCGGGTTTGAAGTTAACCTTGTGGGGTATGACCCATTTGTTACTTCAGAGGATGCTGCTTCGTTCAATGTCAATTGGATGCCATTGGATGAGGTTATGAAATGCTCTGATATCATCACTATTCATATTCCCTTGAATGCATCCACAAAGAATATGTTATCTGAACACGAGCTATACTTGATGAAACCTACGGCTTACCTGATCAATACCGCCAGAGCTGAAATTGTGAATGAACAGGCACTGATCAAATGCCTGGAGGAAAAGAGAATTGCAGGTCTGGCACAGGATGTTTTCCCTCATGAGCCCATTGGTATCGATCATCCACTGATGAAATTACCCAACGTAATCTGTACCCCACATTTGGGTGGAGCCAGTTGCGATGTGATCGGAAACCAATCACAGATTGGTATCAGCGATTTGTTTGCATTTTTGGATGGGAGGAAACCGAAGCACTGCATCAATCCCGATGCTATTCCGGCAGCTTTACAAAAACTAAATAAACCTGTTTCCCGATGAAACCAGGTTGATTCTCATCTCATTAAAGCCCGGCAGTTTCCTGTCGGGCTGATTTTTTGATATCTTTGTGCGATTTTTATGAGAATTTGATAAAGTATCAAGTAAAATAAATTAAATTCGGCTCAATAATTTTTAATAATACCTCATGAATCTCTTCTTCAATGTCATCCTTATTATTTGTGGATTAGGTCTCATCTGTCTAATCATTGGATGGTTAATCGCAGAACGTTGGCATCTTTATCTTCCATCCTCGAAAAAATTCATTCCCTGGTTTACATTCAATCCAAAAATAGCCGTAAAAAGCCTGCTGACATATATTTACCATCGTTGGCCAAAGGTCATTCAGGGGGTATTGATCAATGTCATTCATCCCTATCTCAACGGTCCAATCAAACGATATGTGCGAGAGCATTATCATGGTAAAGTACTCACCCAGGAATTGGCAGAAGCCGTAATCAATCTGGACCATGAAATTCCGCTGCAGGACCTTGGGCAACATATTATTCCCTACTCGATGGCAAGAGACCTTGTATTACAGCTTCCGCTGGATATTGTGGCATATGAATGTGGTTGCCGTTCATCCCGTCCAAAACATTGCGAACCCACCCAGGTCTGCATGCTTATTGGAAAACCTTTTACCGATTTCGCTCTGGAACATCACCCTAAACATAGCAAACGGTTGAGCCGGGAAGAAGCCATTCAATTATTGCGCGATGAGCATGAACGGGGGCATGTGCACAGCGCGTTTTTTAAAGAAGACCGGATGAATCGCTTTTATGTCATCTGCAATTGTTGTACCTGCTGCTGTGGAGGATTGGAAGCAATGGTGAAATACCACAATCCGATGATCGCTTCTTCGGGATTTGTGGCTCATGTGGATGTTAACACATGTATTGCCTGTGGGGTTTGTGCTGAAAGTTGTCCCACTGGCGCGCTTACTGTTCATTCAGAAGCAGTAGTGGAATGGGAGAAATGCATCGGCTGCGGAATTTGTGTAGATAGATGCACACAAGGTGTAATTGAGTTACTTCAAGATGTACGTAAGGGAATCCCCCTGAATGTTGCAGATATAAAATAAACTTGTTCCACCAGATAAAAAATGGCGTAAGATAAAGTATGAAGTCCAATTTCATTTTATGAGGAGGATGAAATGCTGAAAGAATTTAAAGAATTCGTAATGCGCGGGAATGTTCTCGACCTTGCCATTGGCGTGATCATTGGCGGTGCGTTTGGGAAAATCGTTTCATCTTTGGTTAATGATGTAATCATGCCACCTATCGGTTTACTCTTAGGGAAAGTAGATTTTTCAAACCTCTTCATCAATCTCTCTGGCACACAATATGATACTCTTGCTGCCGCACAGGCAGCAGGTGCACCTACTCTAAATTACGGGGTGTTTTTAAATACAATCATCGAGTTCTTGATCATTGCCCTGGTGATCTTTTTGATGGTTCGGCAAATTAACAAGCTCTTTAAACCAAAAGTTGTTCCGGCTGAACCAACAACAAAAATCTGCCCATTTTGCCAGACAGAAATTCCTATCAAGGCTGTACGCTGCCCACATTGCACATCGGAGTTGTGATTTTTCATGGATACCTGGACAATTCTCTGGATCATTCTCGTAATTCTGGTAATAGGTAGCTTTACGATTCTCATCATTTTCAATAATCGTCGATCTGCATTAGAAAAAGGACTCAAAGAAGCGATCAGGCAGGCTGGTTGGAAGATGCGTGATGACTTGATTACTGGAAAAGATAATCATGGCAACAGTTGGCAGATGAGCTTTAACGGTGAGGGAATCAATTGTGCGCTTCACTGGACAACCACATCTGTTCATCTTCGAAAGGGAGCATTTGTGATCATGCCTGCAGCATCGGCGGATATTTTTACTGGTCCAAATCGCCGGTTGGTTTATCGGCTTACCGGAACTGGTAAGAACTGGTTGGAAGATGGGATGAAAACGTTGCAGCTCGCGACATCCAGAGGAAATACATTGGTGTTGGGTTCAGATGATTTTCGAAAGCGATTCAGTATCTATGGATTTAACGAGGGAGATGTTAATGGATTGATAACTCCTGAGATCGAGGTGATGCTATCGAATTTCCCCAATTCACCAGGTCAACCACCTGCGCCGGTGTATGTGTTCTTAAACCGCACATCGCTTCAGGTATACGCTGAACCTGCAGAGCACAGCATGGATCAATTTACCCACATGGTGATGTTGGGAAATGCTTTAGCACAAAAGATAGCAGAAATTCCTGAAGAGAATATCCAATCCTGAAGAACGAATATTACTATTACCGATAGACAGACCAGATGAATTGCATCATGGTCTGTTTGTTAAACAACGGGATGGCATCATTCCTGAAAAATCGAAACCATCGATTTTCGTAAGAATGCAAAATTTGGCAGCAAAATTAAGGAAGGTGTAATATATTCATATATTGGCTTATCCACCCGTTCTATTCAGGTGGCATTAGATACCCTCATTAAAATCATTTCTTGGAGGTCAAATGCCAACAAATAACGAAATATTAGCAGTAATTTTGGGCGGTGGTCGCGGTGCACGTCTGTATCCACTTACACAACAGCGTTCGAAACCAGCGGTACCAATAGCTGGAAAATACCGATTGATCGATATTCCCATCAGCAATTGTATTAATTCGGAAATTTATCGAATAGCGGTACTGACACAATTTAATTCGGTATCATTGCACCGTCACATATCGCGCACTTACCAGTTTGATAACTTTCATACAGGTTGGGTGCAGATCTGGGCAGCAGAACAGACGATAGAAACGACTGATTGGTATCAAGGAACAGCGGATGCAGTTCGAAAACAATTCTTTGAGATCCGCTCTACACGTGCTAAATATGTGCTTATTCTAGCGGGAGACCATCTTTACCGCATGGATTATGCTGCGATGGCGCAATTCCATTGGGATAATCAAGCAGATATTACCGTTGCTGTTCAACCCGTACACGCAAAGGATGCTGATCGCTTTGGCATTCTCAAGCGTGATCCATCCATGCAGATAGTCCAATTTGCCGAGAAACCTAAAGACACCAAATTGCTAAAGAAGATGGTCAGCAGGGATGAACCAGAGAGACCTTATCTTGGATCAATGGGCATCTACCTCTTCAATATTGACGTATTGGAAGAGCTCTTGTTGCGAAAAGATTTCGAAGACTTTGGCAACCATGTGATACCGCATGCCATTCACCACCACAAAGTCTGTGGATTCGATTTCGATGGCTTTTGGGAAGATATTGGAACTATTCGTTCATTTTATGAAACAAACTTACAACTGACTATGCCAAATCCGCCTTTTAACTTATTTGATGATAAACGCCCCATTTACACACATCCACGCTACTTACCTGGTTCTACTATCGAAGATAGCCAGTTGGAGAATGTGCTGTTATCAGAAGGTTGCTGTCTTAAAAATGCAGATGTGCGCCACTCGATCGTCGGGCTGCGTAGCCAGATCGGCAGCGGGGTAAGAGTTGAAGATAGTATCCTCATGGGTGCTGATTACCTGCAATCTACCGATGGAAAAGAAAGGGAAGATTTCATACCCATTGGAATTGGCGACGGTTCACTTATTAAAGGAGCTATTGTTGACAAAAATGCCCGGATAGGGAGGGCGGTAACGATTTTACCTTTCCCCCGCGGAACAGATATGGATGGAGTGAACTGGTATGTAAGGGATGGGATCGTTGTCATTCCCAAAAATGCTGTGATCCAGAATGGAACTTATATTGGGCCTGAGCGTAAACTTCCAGAGGTTCAGACTCCTGGCTGATTGTTAGTATGTCATCGTGAACAAAGTAGCAGGGTGTGAAGGTAACTCACAACAAGAGATAACCACATTTTGATGAATCAGGCTCGCAACAGTGAGTTATTTGACCACAAGACGCAAAAAGAGCGCGAAGAACGACAATAGATTATTGTATTCTTCACGCCTTTTGCTTTTATTAGAATATTTGTGTTTGTTTGTGAATTTAGTGGTTACTAATCCTCAATGAGATCACCTTATGTGGAGCAGCATCGAAGGAAACACTATCTCCTGAAAATGCTGGCGCTTTCTCCTGAAGTTCTTCTGCAAGAGAAGTAAAGAGGACTTCTTTTACCGGAATGAGAAAATGGATTTTACATTTCAATAGTCCATCTGTTAGATTAACCCCTCGTAAGACCCAACCCTTTCCATCCTCAGAGGGCTTGATGGCTGTGATATAGAAGGCATCTGGTTCAACCTGGATGAAGCTACTGGTTGATCCTATCGATCCTTCATGTTGCTGGCTGATGACCCCAAACATGGGTGTATTGAAGCCATATCCTTCTGCCATAGCTTGATCCCATTTTCCTGCGTGGGGAATCAAAGAATATGCGAATATATGGCTACCATGCATCTGAGCGCCTGGGGTGGCAAGCATCGGTCCGGCATGACCTTTGCGGGTGGAGAAATCATCGCGTGAGATCCATCCCACACAGCGTAAAAGTGTTAAAGCTGCTTCAAGATTTCCATTTTCCTGATACAGTATTGCTACCTCTGGTAACCCCCGCACAGCCAGCATCAATCCATTATTTCCATCGGTAAGGTCAGTGAAAGCGCGTTGCGGAGCTTCGGGGCGGCGCTGTTCGATCCAATCCGATTCCATTTTCGGGGGTAATACCGGACGTTCGACGATCTCAAAATGCCCATCATAAAATGCAGTGGATGCAGTGAAAGGTACAGGAAAATGCACACGAACCCGGTGATCACTGGCATGTTGGGTGATGGTGGTTTCAAAATCAAGCCTTGAGATACCCGGATAGAGAGAAACCCGGGAGATGATTTCCATAGGGAGTAATGAGTCAGAGCGACTTTTGCGATCTGAGGATGCGCTTTTGGGAATTTGCATAATCCAATGAAGCTGTAATTCGTCATGGTCAGGATACGAGACTTTAGTGGCGTGTTTAAACGAAAGGTGCGAGTTGATCAATGGATCATTTTCTGGGGGAGCATAGTTGTATTCATCACCAACATCTCCGCCATCGGTGAAGAAATGCAGATGAGGGTATCTACTGCCTGTTGTAAGATCTATCAATGTCAGGGTGCCATTTTGAGGATTGACTTCTATTCTAAGAGTTTCATTTTCCATCCAAAGCGAATCAATAACTTTCACTGTAGAAGTAGAGATTGCTTTCAACCCAAATACTTTTTGTCCAAAGCCAGGAACCTGTGGAGCAATAAATTGAATTTCTGCCTGATTTGCTGTGTGTGCATGAATGGAAAACTGAGAAATCGTGTCATCAGCAAGAAGACACTGTATCATGGATAATCCTTCTGCCACAGCCTGAGGTTTTGAGGGCTTTTCTTGAAGCATCTCAACATCGATGATGCCTGTTTTTCCTTCTTTACGTACACCTATCGCCTGAAGACCATACCCTCCATTGTTCCCCTGAAGGCTCGGGATCAGTTCTTCCAGCCCACTTCGATCGACTTCATAATGTGCGATTGTCAGGTTTTCCTGTTTTAAAATACTGCAAGGAATTACTTTTCCATCAGAATCTAATACTTCAATTGCCTGTACTGCGGGAGGAAGATAGATGCTCGCATTAACCACATCCGTCCGGTTGTATTGCAGCGGATTGAATATAATAAGACTGGCAAAGCAATTTTTGTCCAGCAAACGAGTGTCAATCTTTTGAGAAATAACCCTCAGATTATGGTTGATAATATTCATTCCAACCTGTTCAACCTTTGTAAAGCGAGTGCGCATTTCCTCATGCACTGCATCGATAGAGCATCCACAGATGGAATCATGGGGATGATTCTGAATAAGCAAACGCCAGGCATATCTCAGGTACCCGTTGGAGAAAGCAGTGAATTTTTCTTCTGGCTGGAATAAAACTGCAAAAACAGAAGTGGGTTCAGCCCATCTTTCTAATAGATTCTCACATAATGCGTTTTGTTGCTTGATCCACATGCGGGTGCTCAACACACCTGGTAGCAAGTTAATATAAGGCGAGGTTCGTAATTCACCATGAATGACAGGAATTTGCTCTTCCAGATTGTTTTTTTTGAACCACTCGCGTGCTGCTTGAATGTAGGCAGGGAGATTGGAATGGATGAGGTGAATATCATCAATCGGGTGGTTTTGAAATTGTTTTACTGCTTCAGAAGTGCGTGCATCCGGCATCTGATGATCGGTACCAAACATCAATAAACGATGGGGTGCCACTGTATAAGGTGCCAGAGCTGCTTCTTTCTCTTGAATTTTGGCGGAAAAGCCTTCTATACCATTAGTCAGTATATCCCAGGCATTTGAATAGCTTTCTCGGAGATTACTCAGGAATACTTGCGAACCATCTGGTGATTCCCAAAACAACTCGCTAGAGGCTGGCTGCATCCCTCTCCATAAGCAAGCTGCATCGATCCCAAAGCCCTGCAGAATTTGTGGCATTTGTCCAATATGCCCAAATGGATCAGGGATATATCCCACTGGCATCATTTTTCCATACTGTTTGCAAATATTCCTCCCAATCAGCAGGTTACGGATGGTTGCTTCGGGGCTGACCAGGAATTCATCTGGCAGAATATACCAGGGGCCGATCTGAATGCGACCATCTCGTATCCATTGGTTTAGCTTACCTTCATTCTCCGGACGAATTTGCAGGTAATCTTCCAGTACGATTGTCTGTCCGTCCAACATGAAACAGTGGTAGTCAGGATCGTTGTCGAGAATATTCAGCAGACTGTCGATCAGGGTAACCAATCGAAAGCGGAAATCTTCAAAGGAGCGATACCATTCTCTATCCCAATGGGTATGTGGAACAAGGTGTAATGTGGGCATTCATCCTTCCCTTTCAACAGTTAAATGGGATATACAGTTTTTATTGTAAGCGAAAAAAAGTATTTTCGTATTAACCAACGCAGGTGAGAAATGAGCTAGATGGATAGAAGAAATTTGACAAAACTGAACACGCTTCAATGTTATAATTTTATAGATATGAAACATTCTTTTCGATTCCTCATCCTGTTGATTCCCTTACTCATCCTGGGTTTTGCATTTGCATTGACCATTCCAGCTCAAGCAGGTTCTCAACAACAGGTATATTACGTAACCAACACTCCTGATGAAACTGGCAGAATCCTGTATACTGTTCAGGCTGGAGATTCTTGTCTTGTTATTGAGCTACTGACTGGAGTGAAAGTCAACCAGATCGTTCAGCTCAATAACCTGGATGAAGCATGCACCCTACGTGAAGGTCAACAGCTTGTCCTGGCATATTACGAGACTCCAACTGTTACAGCCGGGCCATCTCCAACACTCACTCCTGTCTTACCAACAGCAACACCCTTCAATGGAAACGGAGAAGTGTGTGTATATCTTTTCGATGATATCAATGGAAATGGTACTCCAGAAGGCAACGAAGCGCAGATCGCAGGCGGAGCGGTTAGCATTACAGATCGTGAAGGGAAAGTAAACCTGACCGGAAATACCCTGGCTGGTATAGATCCATTATGCTTTGCTGAAGTACCAGAAGGTGAATACAACGTCAGCGTGGCTCCACCAGAAGGATACAATGCAACCACTGCCATGAATTACCCGCTGGTTGTCCGGGCAGGAGATCAGTCACTGATGAATTTTGGTGCTCAGGGAAGTTCTTCAGCAATTGAGCCTACTATTGAAGGTGGAAAGTCACCAATCATGCTTATCCTGGGTGCAATCTTAATTTTGGCAGGCGGTGGGGTTGGCTTTTACTTCTTCAAGATGAAACGATAAATATGCATGAAAATTGAACAAAAATGTAAACCAGCAAGATGCCATCTTGCTGGTATTTTCATTTATACCAGTTCATCACGTGGTAGAATCAAAGAGTACTAAAAGATTTTTGAGGAGGTTTTATGGAGAAGGAAGTGGCGACCTTCGCCGTTAAGAAGGGTTTAGCGCAGATGCTAAAAGGTGGAGTGATTATGGATGTGGTTACTCCAGAGCAGGCAAAAATAGCAGAGGACGCGGGTGCCGTAGCTGTCATGGCACTCGAAAGAGTTCCTGCAGACATTCGAGCCACGGGTGGAGTGGCGAGGATGACCGATCCGGAGATCATTTTGAAGATCATGGATGCCGTAACGATACCGGTTATGGCAAAAGCCCGAATTGGACATTTTGTTGAAGCACAGATCCTTGAAGCAATTGGAATTGATTATATTGATGAATCCGAAGTATTAACCCCTGCAGATGAAGAGCACCATATTTATAAACATTCATTCAAAGTGCCTTTCGTCTGTGGCTGTAGAAACCTGGGTGAAGCTTTGCGTCGGATAGGTGAAGGTGCAGCAATGATCCGCACCAAGGGCGAAGCAGGAACCGGTGATGTAGTCGAAGCGGTTCGGCATGCCCGTACCGTGTTGGGAGAGATCAGACGGTTGCAGAGCCTTCCAGAAGAAGAAGTGATGGCGTTTGCGAAAGAAATTGGTGCACCGTATGAATTGGTGCTTGAAACTCGCAGTTTGGGCCGCATGCCAGTGGTCAACTTTGCCGCAGGTGGAATTGCCACCCCAGCCGATGCAGCCCTGATGATGCAAATTGGTGTGGATGGTGTATTTGTTGGATCTGGTATCTTTAAATCTGGCGATCCTGCCAAACGGGCTGCCGCCATTGTAAAAGCTACCACTCATTATAATGATCCAAAAATTCTAGCAGAAGTAAGTCGAAACTTAGGCGAACCGATGGTTGGGCGTTCTGTAGCTGTAATGCCAGATGTTGAAAAAATTGCAGGAAGAGGTTGGTAAGAATTCGTTATGGAAATTGGAGTACTGGCTCTCCAGGGTGATTTCATTGAACACCAGTCAGTGCTTGAAAAGCTCGGCGTCAAAGTCAGACAGATAAGATTGGCAGAGCACCTTGTTGGTCTTGCGGGTCTGATCATTCCGGGAGGGGAATCAACTACGATTGGTAAACTGGCTGTTGCATATCATTTGATGGAACCGCTGCGTGATTTCGGGCAGAAGCATGCCATCTGGGGTACTTGCGCGGGTGCGATCTTTCTATCGCGCGATATTAATCGCAATCAACCCCTCCTGGGTTTGATGGATATTACAGTGGCTCGTAATGCGTTTGGCAGGCAGGTTGATAGCTTTGAAGCAGATCTGGATATTCCAGTTCTGGCAAAAGTAGATCCATCGAACAAACCCTACCATGCTGTTTTCATACGAGCCCCCTTGATCGAATCCATTAGCGGTTCTGCGTATGCAATCTCGAAATTGCCAGATGGACGCATTGTAGCTGCACAACAAGGGCACCTTCTGGCAACATCGTTTCACCCAGAATTGACTGATGATGACCGTTTTCACCGGTATTTTGTGGAGATGGCAAAATCGACATACGACCATTAGCCTGGTACGACCTTCTGGCAATATATCGCCATCGAAAAGACGTTGTTTCGTTGGATAGTGCCATGGTGCTTACGCATGGCAAGCCTTTAAGCCCATCTGGTGTACTTGTGCAGTTACATCCAAGCCGGGGGAGCTTCACAGGGGTAGTGGATAATGATGATGGCCCAAACTTGATCGGGCAATTCAGTTACAACCAGGGCGATCGCTTTGCAAGGTTATCTTTCTTCCTGCCAGAAAATACCCTGGAAACAAAAGCTTTCCCGGTTTTTCTTCAGGGAATATCTGCTTTAGCCTGTGAATGGGGTGCATTCAACCTTTTAGGCGAAGTGCCAGAAAGTGGATCGCTATTCGAACGCATGCGACAGAATGGATTTTCTACTTATGGTTGGCAAACAGTCTGGAAAGCCGTAAAACATTCTGGTAGTGATCTCCCTTCTCAAAGCAACTGGCAATCTTCTGGAAGTGGCGACTATCTCGTAGTTAAAAACCTTTACCAGAGTCTGATACCACCATTGGTACAATCCATTGAACCTTTTCCTGATCATATTCCTTCAGGAAAGGTGTTCCGCATACAAGGAGAAACAGTTGCCTGGGCATCGATCAACATTGGATTAGAAGGAGTATTTGTTGTACCGCTTTTTCATCCAGAGGTACAGGATATTCAAGAGAGGTTGATGACACTGTCAATGCAAATTCAACGGGAAACCCGGTTGCCTGTTTACTTTGCCATTCGTTCATACCAGACATGGCTTGAACCTGCTCTGGAGTCCCTGGATTGGAAAGCGCTTCCCCGCCAGGCGCTAATGGCTAAACGTCTGGCAGTCGTTCAGAATACATCTGTGCTTGCAGCACGTACAGCAATGAATGACCAGCGCATCGAACCAACCACTCCTCTGGTTGGATATGCTGTACCTGGCGAAGAAAATGGCAAGGAGATTTGATCATTATCCTTGCGAAATTACAGGTAGAATAAATAAGATAATGAGATTTAAGGAATGACACAACGAAGAATTACAGATGACCTACAGGCACTATTGAATGTATTGCCACCTCATATTTCCAAAGCAGTACAGGAAGCCAATAATTCTGACAACCTGGTTGAGATTGTTTTGGATCTGGGGCGGGTTCCTCTTGCCCGTTTTGTTGACAGTGAAGTTATACTCGTTGAAAAAGAAACCACCCGTGCAGATATCGATGCGGTAGTGGATAAGATCGGCGATTTTGACGCTGACAATCGGGCTGGCCTGGAGCGCACCCTGCATCGGATTTCTGCCATTCGCAACCGGCATTCACATATTGTTGGGCTTACCTGTCGTGTAGGTCGAGCAGTATATGGTACTCTTGATATCATCCAGGATCTGGTGGAATCAGGGAAGAGTCTGCTTCTATTGGGAAAACCTGGTATTGGTAAAACTACCATGTTACGTGAAGCTGCCCGCATTCTGGCAGAAAACAAACGTGTGATTATTGTAGATACTTCCAATGAAATTGGTGGTGATGGAGATGTTCCCCATCCAGCTATTGGCAGGGCACGCCGAATGCAGGTTGCCACGCCTGCACTGCAACATGAGGTAATGATCGAGGCGGTTGAAAACCACAACCCAGAAGTGATCGTAATCGATGAAATTGGGCGTGAGCTTGAAGCAGTAGCTGCCCGTACCATCGCAGAACGCGGTGTTCAATTGATCGGTACGGCACATGGAAGAACCCTTGAAAACCTGCTGCTCAATCCTACCCTTTCTGATCTGGTGGGTGGCATTGAATCGGTCACTTTGTCAGATGAAGAAGCTCGCCGGCGAGGTACGCAAAAAACCGTTCTTGAAAGGCGATCTGCCCCAACTTTTGATGTTCTTGTAGAGATTCTGGAACGGAATCGCCTGGCAGTTCATGCAGATGTGTCAGCTGCTGTTGATTCTTTAGTGCGCGGGGTTGCACTTCCTCCTGAGATCCGCTGGCGTGATGAACAGGATGAAATCCATATTGAAAAAGCGCCAACTCCACCTGTTTTTCCATCCAGACAATCCTCAACGCAGGGACAGCGCCGGTTGATGGCTGGCGGGATGGAACCATATCAACCGGGAAGGGCAGGTGTATCCGGCTCTCGTACAACTCGCATAGAAACCGAGATGTCTTATCCTTCTACAGATGAAGCACTTGAGAAAAAAACACCGAAAAAACCGGTTAACATCTATCCTTATGGCGTCGCTCGTAACCGTTTGATCCAGGCTGCTAAAAGGCTTGGGGTTCCTCTGATCATTGTCAAAGATCTGGGTTCAGCAGATGTTTTGATCACCTTACGTACGTATTACCGCAGCCGCCACGATACTATTTTGGAGGCTGAACATCGGGGAATGCCAATATTTGTTTTACGTTCGAATACGGTCAGCCAGATTGAACAATCCCTGGCAGATCTGTTCGATATTGCACTACAGCCCGAGTCTGCGGATGTTGATGATATTACCGATCAGACACAGGCAGCCATACAATCAGTTCTAAATGGCCAACATTGGGTGGATATGCCGCCAGCAAATGCACAAATACGACGTATCCAACATGAAATGGCAAAGCAGGCTCAGCTTGTTTCTCATTCGTATGGCAAAGAGCCACACCGCAGAGTACGTATTTTTAAGGAATAAATATGTTCATTACATTGGAAGGCCCGGATGGAAGTGGTAAATCCACACAAGTTCAACCACTGGCAGATTTTCTTCGCCTGCAGGGGTACACTGTCTTTACTACACGTGAACCAGGCGGAACAACCATCGGTGACCAAATACGCAATACCTTAATGCGTTTGGATAACCAGACCATGCATCCCCGTACAGAAACCCTGCTATTCTGTGCTGCACGTGCGCAACTGGTTGAAGAAGAAATCCGCCCCCGATTAAAAAGAAGTGAAATCGTAATCAGTGACCGGTACGCTGATTCAACATTGGCATACCAGGGATATGGGCATGGTAATGACCTTAACAACCTGCGCCAACTTTTAAATTTTGCAACAGGCAACTTATGGCCTGACCTGACTGTGCTGTTCGATATTGATGCTGTCACAGGTCTGAACAGGCGCAAAGAAAGTGGGGGAGAATGGAATCGCCTGGATGATTATCAGGTGGCTTTTCACAGGCGTGTTAGAGAAGGGTATCTGGAAATGGCTCGCCTGGAACCCGAAAGATGGGTAAAAATCAATGCAGAAATGGATATTGACAGCATACAAAACGAGCTACGCTCTATTGTGATGAATCGCATTAAGAAGATGCAAAAATAATTATTAAGTTAGAAAATTCACCCGTAAAGCAGTCAGGAGTGTACCTATGCCATTGGAAAACGGTCCAGAAGATCAAGAGATAGTTAAAGAAAAAATTACACCACCTTCTTCTCGTCCAAAAAGGAATTATGTAATTATTGGGTTGATGGGAATTGCTGCTGTTTTGGTTATCGTTGCAGCAGTTTTGGCAGTGATTGACTCATCAAAGAGTAAAATGTCAGCAAAACCAACCGAGCAAAAGATAGCAACCATTGCACAAGGGACTTCCTTACCCATTGAAGAAGCGACGCAAGAGGTACCTCTTAAAGAACCCACCCACATTCCTACCAGTGGACCAGCCTCCTGTAGTACCTACAACATGATAGCTACAGTAGACCCAACTACTTCCAATCTATTCCCTCCGGTGAGTGAAACGGAAAATATTGATGGTCCGTCTGATGCAGCGGTTACGTTTATCATTTATAGCGACTATATGTGTCCGGCTTGCATGGCTTATGTGCCCGTATTGGCTCAACTCCGAAAAGCATATCCAGATGATGTTCGTATCGTCTATCGCTATTATCCTCTAATCACCATTCATGATAAATCTTTCCTGGCTGCCACTGCAGCTGAAGCTGCTGCTCGGCAAGGAAAATTTCTGGAGATGAATCAATATCTGTTTGAAAATGAAGAAAGTACCTGGGCGAGTATGACCTCTGAAGATTTTGAGAGCTGGCTGGTAAAAACTGCTGCTGTTCTTGGACTTGATGTAGAGCAATTTAAAGCTGATCTTAAAAATGAAGATGTCATTGCAACTGTACAGGCATCATATGACAGCGCCACAAGCATTGGAATTCCAGGTACACCGTTCACACTGATTAACGGGCAGCCATACCAATCTGCAAGAGATTATTCCAGTTTATCTTTGATTGTTGACCTGATCTTGCTTGAAAACCGTCAGTTCAAAGATTGCCCTCCTATGGAAATCGACGTAACTGCAAACTATCTGGCAATTCTTCATACCACAAAAGGTGATATTACGATTGCGCTTTATCCTGACGCAGCACCTGTGACTGCCAATAATTTTGTGTACCTGGCTGAAAATGGCTGGTATGACAACAACGCTTTCTTCCGCGTATTGGCTGGACAGCTCGCCCAAACAGGTGACCCCACAAATTCGGGATATGGACTACCGGGCTATATTTTTGGTGATGAAATCAGCAACCTGCGATTTGATAAAGCTGGCGTAGTTGGCATGGCATCTGCTGGACCAAACACCAATGGTAGCCAATTTTTTATTACCATGGATGCCCTGCCTTCTTTAGATGGAAACTACACCATATTTGGTCAGGTGGTGGATGGGTTGGACGTGGTCCATTCTTTGACCGCACGCGATCCTTCGACTGGTAATACATTAGCTGAACCAGATTATATCTTGAGCATAGAAATTATTAAGGAATGACACAAACAAACTCAAAACTCCACCTTCCTTCGCTGCTCTATCTCATCTTCAGTGGATGTGGGCTGTTGTTGACCCTTACTGTCGGTGTGATTGTTCTTTTAAGTAGTCTTGTGGGTGTTATTGGCGGTGAAACACGAGATTACCTTTATCCGGGATTCGTAGCAAGTTGGACATTGATGGGTATCAGCGTATTGCTGGTACCGGGAATTGTGTACGCTATTCTCCGATTGATGAATAAACCTTTTCCTGATAAGCTTGTTACAAAGCAAAAATACTTACCATTCGTTTTCCTTGGACTCTGGTTGCCACTCCTTGCATTGGGTGGTGTACTTTCACAAAAAGCAAGTGGAGATTGGCTTCTATTACCCGCCCTGACGGTTTTCTTGGTTGCAATCCCCCTTTGGATATGGATAAGGCTTGGAAACAAAGGTATCCAACCAGAAGATAAACAAGCGATCTGGAGCCTGTTAGGGGTCAATATGTTGATCACACCAGTCTTTGTTATGGTATTGGAAGTCATCGTTATCATGATGATCGCACTCATTGGTATTATTGTGATCTTCATTTCCCCAGCGTTGGCAGAGGAATTCATGAAAACTGTCAACCTTTTGAATTCTTCTGGCATGAATACTGTTCTCATCATGCGCGTTATCAAACCCCTGATACAGAATCCCTGGGTAATATTCAGTATCCTGGGCACCATGTCGGTAATTATTCCGATCATTGAAGAATTGTGTAAACCGATCTGGATGTGGGCTTTTGTAAAAAAAATTGATCCGTCTCAAGGTTTTCTATATGGCATGTTTTGTGGCGCAGCCTTTGCGTTGATCGAAAGCATTGGGTATATGGCTACCCCTATGGATGAAGCCTGGGCTGGTTTAATGGTTGGCAGGGTGGGCACTGGTTTGCTGCATGTGGTTACTTCAGGTCTTGTTGGCTGGGGTCTGGCGAGTGCATGGCATGATAAAAAATATTATCGTCTTGCTAAAGCCTATTTTCTGGCTGTTTTCATTCACGGTTTATGGAATGCAATCGGTTTATTGATGGGATTTGTCGAATATCTTGAACCGGTTAACTTATTGAATCTGATCCTGACACGTATAGGTAATATTGCTCCATTTGCCTTGTTTACACTGACTATTTGCATGATTATATTCTTGGTTATTGCTCGTAATCATCTGATCAGAAAGTCTGAGACAGGTATTCCTGTGGCAGAGATGAGAATAGATTTAGACAATTCTGATTCAACCTTGAAAACAGAGTAGAATACTTAATTACTACTCATTAAGAAGGTTAGGTTCCATACATGGATATTATTATGAGCGTTGTTGATTTCATCCTTCATATGGATGTGCATCTTGCGCAGATGGTTACAGATTTTGGTTTCTGGACATATCTGATTCTCTTTGTTGTGATCTTCATCGAAACCGGGTTAGTATTTACTCCATTTCTCCCCGGAGACTCACTTCTTTTCGCAGCAGGTGCGATCAGTGCATTACCTGAGCAAACCACGCTTCAGCCAGTGCTTATTTTTGTTCTCATGGCTACTGCTGCGATTCTGGGAGACACGGCAAACTACTGGATCGGTCATTACATTGGACCGCGTGCTTTTTCAGGAAATATACGATTTCTAAAAAAGGAATATTTGATCCGTACTCAAGAATTTTATGATAAGCACGGTGGTATAACCATCTTCCTTGCACGTTTCATCCCTATTATTCGCACTTTTGCTCCTTTTGTCGCCGGGATTGGGAAGATGCGATATAAATATTTCATTACGTATAATGTTATTGGTGGTATTTCCTGGACTGCTGCTTTTGTTTTCCTGGGGTATTTCTTTGGGCAGGTACCCTTTGTGAAGGATCATTTCTCATTGTTAGTGATCGCCTTAGTATTGATCCCTGGCATTCCTGCAATTATTGAATTTCTCAAAACTCGTTCACATGGAAAGAAGCAGGAACCTGTTCAATCGCAAGATGAATCGATTTAATCAGGTTTGATAATTTCTATCTTGATTACTTTCGAAAATACCCCCGTTTCTTTCGAATCTGCTTTGTGTTTATCCTGTTACAGGAGTCAACATTGAAACGAGAAAACTTACAAAAACTAGTCGGTTATTTGATGCCGAAATTAATCAATGTGATATATATCGGTCTCGAACACCTTCCTCTTGAAGGGCCGGTTCTCATCACAACCAATCACCTCAGTAGATTTGATATTCCTGTCCTGTTCATGAATGGACGCCGAAAAGATATCACTGCCCTTGTCACCGATAAATATAAATCAAATCCTTTCTTTCATTGGTTTGCGACAAGTGCAGGAGGGATTTGGATAGATCGGACACGGGCGGATTTTACAGCATTCAAAGAATCGTTTGAATTGCTTAAAAAAGGTATTGCATTGGGTATCTCACCTGAAGGTACACGCAGCCAGACGGGTGCATTGTTGGAAGGAAAATCAGGTTCTATACTCTTAGCTACAAAAATGGATGTGCCGATCGTGCCGGTAGGTCTGGCAGGTACCGAGACGGTCGTTCCTATGTTCAGAAAACTTAAAAAGCCTACCGTTATTGCAAAGTTCGGTCCTGCTTATAAGCTGCCACCTATCGATCGAAAAAATCGAGAAGCGAGCATAAAAGAATTGACCGATGAAGTCATGTGCAGGATCGCAGCATGTTTACCAGATAAATATCATGGGTTTTATGCGGGGTACACCCGCATCAGAGAAATTCAGGCGGAACAAATTTAAATTTTCCCCCTTTATTTGGGGGTTCTATCTTGTAAATGCTCTGTAAATTTATGATGCTATTTCTTACAATGCAGTAGAGCATCTACTTCTGCTGCTGCTTGTTTCATATCTGTATTGCTCGAAGATCGATTTTCGATGCGCGTCCATGTTTGACATAACACAGTGTTCATGCCATCTGTTTTCGATAAAGCCTGTTTGGTTAAATCGAGTGCGCGGCTAAAATCTCCTGAAGCAGCAAATCCTTCAATAAATGGGATCAATTCGGAGCCATTATATGCACTGTATCCCAGGATGTCAGCTTCATTGTGGATTTTTGTTATGGAATCCCAATCTTCTTGCTGGCGTGCAAGATCAGCACGTTGATAATAATAGCACCAGTCATCAACAGGAGGTGCACCGAAGATGGTGGTCAACAGACGGTCATTACCAACCGGTTCAGCAAGGATCTGTTCGGTGTGAGAGATGCCATACAACTCAATTTCTCCTTCGTAGATCGGGTAATCAGAGAGGTAGGGAGCATCCTGGTAGATCGGATCCATTACACGCACACATCCACGTGCAGGTTTATAATTCACCGCAATCGCCTGGTCTGTATTTCCTTCGAAAACAATATTTCGCAGCTCTTTATAGGTAATTGGTGTGTCGGGTAGGAAATCCGCCAAAACATTACTATTTCGATAGCGTAAGGCTTCGATGTACCAGTATGGCACATGGGTAGAATCAGGTTCCAGATCGTAGAGAATATTATAAGCAAATCCCATTGAAGTACCTGATACATAAGAAAATGGCATTTCAGGGGAAAGGATTCCAGTGCCTTCAGCTAATGATGGAATACGCCAATGAAGCTGCCAGTAATATTGTTTTTGGAGCTGCCAATGATTGGCATATTTATCTGAAGTACGTACATGAGCAGCGATAGAAATTCCCATCAGAAAAGCCAGCATGATCGCCTTGCGGCTTGGGGTGCGTCCCAGCCAATCTACAAGAGCAACGATCAGTATGATTGCTCCCAGCATTGGTGCCAGAGTGAAACGGTCAGACCATGCACCTACCAGAATCGAACGATTTGTGATCCATACTGGAATACCACCCAGAAACAATCCAGCCAAACCAAGAAGGATTGCCTGCCTTGTAAAATGGGGTTTATTTTCCGGTTCAGTGTTTTGATCTTCCGCTTTTGAGCAGATGATGCTTCCCCAGGCGATTGCAACAGCCACCAGGGCACCTATCACCCAAGAAAATAAGGTGAACTTTGAGGTCAGGTTAATGGTATCAGGTGCTATAGTATTAATCCAGGCAAAAAGAGAGGTATGCAGGGTGTCTTGTACCGCTACCTGAATTAGCTGAAGTAATGTACTGAATGGTTGCGAGATCAGTTGTTGCAGTAACACGGGGGCGTTTTGGTCTTTTATTGGCAGCCAATTGGGTAAGAGCACAAACCGGTAGACGAAAAAGAGAGCGAAAGTAATGATATAGGGAAGCCACTGCAAGAAAATTTTACGTAAGGCTGAACGGACATTCTGCTTTTCCGATAAAAAGATAAACCCGAGAATCAAAGGTCGTAGAAGCTCCAGACCGGCAAAGTATTCCATGGTCAACATCTGCAAAAGACTGGCAATTACTGATAAGGGCGTGAAAATCCAGTACTTTTTGGGTTGAAGAGCTGCAGCAACCATCCCTGCCAGAGATAATGTAAACAGCGCATACGTGATGAAATGTTGCGAATATGCTACTGAGATTGCCTGCTGAGTGAAACCAGGGAAAATCGCCAGCAGCAATCCCATCCATTGTACTTGCCAGCGACGTTGTGGCCAGACACCGCTCAATGCCCAGACCAGCCCCATCACACTCAGCCAGCGAATAAGCAATGTGAAAAGTTGCCAGGCAAGCGGATGAAGCCCCAACACTGGCATGGTGATGATATATGTCCAGGCTGAAATCGGACGATCAAAAAGGAAGAAATCCCAATAGGCTCTGATGTTGTCAAATCGGGAAAGATAGAGTGCCTGCCAGTCATCCCAATAAAAACCCAGTTTTGTGATCTGTAGCCCATAAGCTATCAGCATTATAAGAAAAAGAGAAAGGGGATAAACCCATTTCTTTTGCAATATTTTCTGAAATTGCATCCGTTTCATCTCCGGGTTAAAATCATACCATAAGGTAGAATGGTTATTATGATAAGCGTTTTGATCATTGTACTGGCAGTTGGAATTTGGGGTGCAATTCACTCAATCTTAGCATCTCTGACAGTTAAAGATTTGCTTGAAAATAAATTTGGTCTCCTGTATCACCAATATTATCGACTCATTTATGTGATATTCAGTGCTCTATCTTTTTGTGGGGTGCTGGCTGCAGTGATTTTCCTTCCTGATAAACATTTCTACACGATCCCATTACCTTGGATCATTATCACAGGGATCATCCAATTGGCAGGTGTTGGGCTTGTAATGTATAGTCTTCATCAAACAGGAACTATGATCTTTTTAGGTTTCTCGCAGGCGGTGAAGCCTGGATTCGAAAACAAAACTGTTCCTTTCATTACAGATGGAGCATTTAACTATATCAGGCATCCCATTTATACCGGCAGCTTTTTACTGATATGGTTTCTCCCCTTTATGAGTCAGAATATCCTGGCGTTTAATATTGCAGCGACAGTGTACATATTTATCGGGGTGATCTTCGAAGAGCGAAAATTAGAAATCGAATTTGGAGAGCAGTATCGAGAATACAAAAGGCATACACCAAAGTTCATACCATTCTTAAAACGATAATCAATGCGGTATTTACCTTTATTATGGATATCCCTGGCATTCATGACCGGCATTCTTCTTTCCGCTCAGGTAAACTTGCATTGGAGTTGGTGGCTGTTTTTTACTGTACTATTATTGGCAGGAAGCTGGTTCGAACAACGATTTACAGTATCATGGTATACAACTCGTCGATGGAAGAAGATCAGTCCATTCCCCCTATTGTTTCTCCTTGCTTGTATCACAGCAGGATCAGCCAGATACCAATTATCGCAACCTGTGATTGAGCCTTCAAATGCAGCCTGGTATACCAGGTACGACAATGTTACGCTAAATGGAGAAGTAAATTCCTTTCCTGATATCCGAAGCAATGCAGTACTGTTGCGTGTGAAGGTGAAAACTATCATGCCAGAAGATGGCTCTGAAATTCGCGTGAAGGGAAATGTGTTGGTACGGCTGCCCTGGAATCCGAATTGGCAGGTGGGTGACCAGCTTGTATTGAATGGAAAGCTAAATGACCCGCCAGAAAGTGACAGTTTTGATTATGGTGATTATCTGGCTAGAAAACGAATTTACACCTATATGGCATATCCCAGTGTGTTAGCTATCCAATCTGCAGAAACGTCATCCTTATTGGGATTACTCTGGAAGATCCACATCGCTGCTGAGGAATGTATCTTTAGGCTTTTGCCACAAGATGAAGCAGCTTTGCTGACGGGGATTCTGTTGGGGGATGAGCAGTACATTTCAAACGAATTGGTTACCGCTTTTCGAAATACTGGTACTTCGCATATTATCGCCATATCGGGTTTTAACATAGCCATTCTTAGTGGAATGTTCATAAAGATATTTTCTCGTATATTCTCGAATAAACGTAAAGCTTTTTGGCTCACGGTCATAACGATCTTCTTATATACCTTGCTTGTTGGTGCGCAACCCCCTGTAGTTCGCGCAGCTATTATGGGTATGATGGGTATTCTGGGACAGATTCTGGGTAGGAGACAGGTCGGAATGAATAGCCTTGTTTTCACCGCGGCTGTGATGACAGTTATTACCCCTGGGCTGTTATGGGATGCGAGCTTTCAACTTTCCTTTTGCGCTACCATGGGTTTGGTGCTGTTTGCTGATCCGATCTCCGTCTGGTTTGAAGATTTGATGACCAGTTACTTTCCACGTTTACAGAATTCTGTTATTTCCAGAGCAATTGTTGAGTATTTCTTCTTTACCCTGGCTGCACAGATCACTACTTTGCCAGTTCTGGCATTTCATTTCAAACAGTTTCCGTTGATCAGTTTGATCGCAAACCCACTCATCCTTCCCCCTCAACCATTAGTGATGATCCTGGGTGGGGTGATGGTCATCTTTTCTTTGATCTTGTTTCCATTAGGGCAGGTATTTGCCTGGATAGCTTGGCCGGCGATCGCTTATACCATCAAGATGGTCAGTTGGTTGAGTCAGTTGGGTGGTACCCCGGTAGCCTTGCAATCATTTTCTCCTCTTGGATTAATCTTCTTCTATTTTCTTATCATACTGATCGCTTTTCGCACCAGGTTATCAGATATCTGGCGAAAGATGATACTGCCTTCTTCGATACTGTTTTGCACTGCGTTGTTGGCAATCGCGGTATGGAAACCGGCTATTGAACGACTGGATGCCCGGCTGCATATTGTTATTCCCGAGCAGGGAAGTGGACAAGGGGTATTTCTGCAGGATAGACATGGAGCTACTTGGTTGATTGCTGGTGGGAAAGAAGCATCTACAGCAATACAGGGAATTGCTCAATGGCAGGATGCGCCATCTACAAAGCTTTCCGGTGTAATCTGGGTGGCTGAAGGCATCGATCGAAAGAGTATTTCGCAGATATCATCCAGATATCCCGGGTTCATTCTGGCAACTGACTCTCTGATCGCAACAACAAATGGAGCAGAACTTTCAAGCAAATCGGTAGAATGGGGAGGAGAGTATCAAAGTGTGGAACTTCCGAGAACCATAACCCTTGGCGATTCGATTAAAATCTTCGTATCATCAGTTTGTGACAAAAGCTGCCCTTATGTGATCCAGTATGGTAAATTTTCCTTGCTGGTACCAGGAAGAAATGATTCTGCTATCTTGAAATTGTGGCTGGAAGAGAATAACCTTACACCTGATGGACTGATCCTGGCAGAATTGGAAGACGATCCTGGCACACGGATTGATATATTAATTGGAGATCCTCTCTTTATCGTGGATACAACATCGGGCGTGAAGATATCTTCGAGACATCTGTTGAATACAAAATCTTGTGGATGGGTGGATATTGCAACAGATGGAAACCGGGTATGGGTGGAGACACAGCGTTAGGGCATTGTTTTGAAAATTGAATCGGGTTATACTGCTTTAAGGAGGTTTGTTATGCTTACCGTTTTTGACCTGGTGGCGAAGAAAGGGCACACCATTTGGAGCATTGAACCTGACGCTAAAGTATTTGAAGCCTTGCAGATTATGGCTGAAAAGAACATTGGTGCCTTATTAGTTATTGAAAATAATAGCCTTATTGGTGTTATTTCTGAGCGTGATTATGCTCGAAAGATCATTCTAAAAGGTAAGGCTTCTCGAGATGTTCCAGTACGAGAGATCATGTCATCTCCTGTGATTACAATCTCACCACGTGATGATCTGGAGAAAGCTCTAGAGCTGATGACCAGAAACCATATCAGACATTTACCTGTGGTGGAGAAGGGCGAAATCCAGGGGGTTTTATCAATGCGCGATGTAATGGAAGCCATTATTCAAAATCAGGATGAAACCATTCGTTTCTTAAATGACCTTGCATCTGATACCATTTAATTTTGAGCAACCATTTTGTTCATTCTCCGTATATAGAATTAAGGAGTTCAAAATGGAAACGCGAAGATTGTACCGAAGTAAAAGTGATATGATGATTGGTGGCGTCTGTGGTGGACTGGCTGAATATTTTGGTTGGGATCCGACATTAGTACGATTAGGATTCGCCATCCTTGCGTTACTGGGTGGAAATGGATTACTTCTTTATATTATTTTATGGATCATTACACCTGTTGCACCTTGATAATATTTATTGCTAAAAACTTTATTTATTGAACCAATCATGATCAACACTGCTCCACCAATCAAAACGGTGGAGCAGTGTTTTTGCGAATCTGTAAAGTGAATTTTCTTGAATCATGAATTAAAAGCACTATATAATTGATTTATTCAGTATAAATGCATTAATCCATTTCATTTCAAAAAAAAACAAAGGTATGACTTATGTCAGTAAAACCAGTAAGGGGCAATAAATCCAAAGAAACTGATTCTTTTGATTTTCCCGTTATTGATAATTACTTGAAGAAAATGGGGGCTATAGATATGAATTCTATGATCAGTTATTCAGAAACACCTGTAATGATGCATACGATCGATGATCAGGGAAAGATTATCAGAGTAAATGAATATTGGTTAAGGCATTTAGGTTACGAAAGAGATGAGGTTGTTGGGAAAAAAGTAACCGATTTTCTGGTAAATGGTATTCCAGAAACACAAAAAAAGAAATCACAACCTCAGTTGATCGACCTGTTATCTTGCAATGAGCTTCCACTGTGCTTTCGACACAAGAACGGCAGGCATGTGGATGTCCTTTATTCAAGTGTTATAGATAAGTCTGATGATGGGAAGCCTTTCCAATCGTATGCAGTGCTGATAGATGTTACATCTTTTAAACGGACCACATTAGTTCAAGAAGCGCTGTATAAAATCTCGCAAGCAGCACATACTGTACACAATTTAGATGAGTTGTATTACTTGATCCACACAATCGTGGCAGACCTGATGCCTGCCCGTAATTTGTATATTGCCTTGATCGAACCTTCGGACAATCTTATCCATTTTGTTTATTGGGTGGATGAGTTTGACCCCATACCTGAACCTCGATCGCAGGGGGGTAGGGGATTAACCGATTATGTATTACGCACAGGAAAACCCCTGCTAATTTCAGGTGAAAATTCTTTTGACGAACTGGTACAGACCGGAGAGGTGGATAGCTTTGGCTCTCCATCCATTGATTGGTTGGGAATGCCTTTGTTGGTCTCTAATTCCATTATTGGAGTCATTGTTGTTCAAAGTTATGACCAGGGAGTAAGATACACCGAAGAACACAAAGATATTTTAGAGTTCGTTTCGGAGCAAATAGCTTCTGCAATTGATGCAAAAAGAGCTGAAGAAGCATTGCGTCAAAGTGAACAAAAATATCGAAGTATTGTCAATAATATGGATGATGGTGTTCTTCTCCTGGATGAGAAAGCTAAAATTGTTGAATGGAACAAAGGCATGGAAGCCATTACCAGGATTCCGCGGGATGAAGTCATTGGAAAAGATGTTATTGAATTTCACCAGATGGTCCTTCCGAAAACAGCAGAAAAGTATGAAGATCCTGAAGAGTTTAATAAATTTATCAAAGAAATGTTGGAAAAAGGCGAAATTTCTGATAGCGGAAATCTAAAACAATCAGGGAAATATTTTGAAGGCGAAATTGTCAATCGTCTCGGAGAAACCCGGATGGTTCAAATAACCTACTCTCCCATAAAAACAGACACAGGATTCCAGGTACTATGTCTGACAAATGATATGACCGAGAGGAAGAAAGCTGAACTGGCGCTTATTGAAAGTGAAACTCGTTACGCTCTGGCTGTACAGGGTGCAAACGATGGTATTTGGGATTGGAATTTACAAACCAATACGATCTATTATTCACCGCGTTGGAAAGCAATGCTGGGTTTCAATGATGATGAAATTGGTGACAGCCCAGATGAGTGGTTTGGGCGTATTCATCCTGAGGATATTGAAAGTGTAAATGCTGATATCAAGAATCATTTGGAAGGTCATACCTCTCATTTTGCTAATGAACACCGCATTTTCCACCGGGATGGGTTTTATCGGTGGGTGTTGGCTCGTGGTAATGCAAATTGGGATAGCAAAACTGGCACTAGAAGAATGGCAGGTTCCTTGAGTGATGTCACTGCTCGCAAAGTGACGGAAGAAAGACTACTGCATGATGCTCTGCACGACCCACTGACTGGTTTGCATAACCGTATTTACTTCATGGATCAATTACTACGTGCAATTGACCGCAGTCATCGGCGGTCCAATTATCAGGCTGCAGTGCTTTACCTCGATCTGGATCGATTTAAGATTGTCAATGACTCACTTGGGCATGCTATTGGTGATTCTATGCTGCTCTCTATCGCTGACCGGTTGCAGTCAAGCCTGCGTACTGGGGATACTCTAGCACGTCTGGGTGGTGATGAGTTTGCTATTCTATTGGATGATATTGAAGGAATTCAGGATGCCATACGCGTTGCCGAAAGATTGCAGCAGTCACTGGAATTACCGTTTAATTTATTTGGTCATGAAGTATTTACAACCGCCAGCATTGGCATAGCCCAAACCTCAACGGGTTATGAACGTGCTGAAGATATGCTGCGTGACGCCGATACTGCGCTGTATCGAGCCAAAGCAGCTGGTAGAGCACGCTATGCCCTCTTTGATACTGAGATGCATGCTCAAAATCTGGAACTCTTACAACTCGAAGCGGAACTTCGCCGGGCTGTTGAACGGGAAGAATTCGTACTTTACTTTCAACCTGTAGTAAATCTTAAAAGCGGGGTCATCAGCAGTTTTGAGGCGTTAATTCGCTGGCAACATCCAGTACGGGGGCTGGTTTTTCCTCATGAATTCATTCCTTTGGCTGAAGAAACTGGTCTTATCATGCCCATTGGAGAATGGGTGCTTCGCCAGGCATGCAAACAAGCCAAACTTTGGGCTGAATCTGGGTATGAAAATGTTCCCATTGCGGTTAATTTATCTGCCCGCCAGCTCCAAGATCCCAAATTGCCAGAACTTGTGCAATCCATTATGAAGGAAGTAGGTGTCCCTTCAGAATTGATTCACCTGGAGATCACAGAATCCGCTGCGATGCAGGATATTGCGGTCACCGTTCGTGCGCTGGAAACATTACACTCGGTTGGGCTTCAATTTTCTATTGATGACTTTGGAACAAGCTATTCATCTCTTTCCTATCTTCAACGTTTTCCTGTTACCCGTTTGAAGATCGATCAATCTTTTATTTGGGATATCCATGAAGCAACTGATGAATCGGGCATTATTACCGCTATCATTGCTATGGGGCATATCTTGAATTTAAGTGTTACTGCTGAAGGGGTAGAAACAATGCGACAATTGGAATTCCTCCAATCGAAAGGTTGTGATGATGTTCAGGGATTTCTGATCAGTAGCGCAATCAGTGAAGAGGAAGCAAGCAAATTACTGGCAAACAGACATATGTTGTTACCTTCTACAAAATAAATTTACTGTATGTAAGGAGGATACTATGTTATATCAATTGCTATTAAAGCTGGATAAGTTATTTCACTTTAAAACAGCCAGCGCCCATTGTGATATTCCATGTGGAATTTATGATCCGCATCTAGCCCAACTTTCTGCACTTACCGTCATCCGTATGATTGATCTGATGAATGAGCTCGATAAAAAAACTGAAAAAGTTGATCTGGCTTTTCGTAACAGCATGATCCGTTATGTTTCTGTTAAAGAAGAACACGCTGAACAATGCAAGCGAGAAATACGGGTGATCATGGGTGATTATTTCAAGAAAGAACATCTGGAAAAATTTCCCGAATTGCCGGAATTGACTTATAAGATTATGCAGATGGGATCGAAATGTAGGCAGTCTGTCGCACGAGAAAATGGAGTGGAGCTACTCAACCTGGTAAATCGATTTGCTGAAATATTTTGGGAAACCAAAGGTGTGCAAACGAAGAAAGTTGTCGCTCCATATAAACCTTCCGAAGAGATCATCTACCCAATACTATAATGGATTAGTTTGACCTGACCCTGCAACAATAACTAATTCATGAGTTGATGATCTACCATTGATACGTATCCTGCGTATTACCGGCGCTTCTCTTACCCCGAAATTTCAACCGGGTGATTATATTCTTATTTGTACCTGGGTTGATAAACGCAAGTTAAAACCAGGCGATGTGGTGGTATTTCACCAACCTGGTTATGGTACCCTCGTAAAAAGGGTACAGGAGATATATCCTGAAAGAGAAGTCTGCTGGTTGATCGGCAATGTGCCAGAGAGTGTGGATAGCAATGAATTTGGAGAGGTGCCTTTCACAAACATCATTGGAAAGAGTGTAATGCATTTCTCAGTAAGGAAGTAATGTTGATTTATTTTCTTATAACCATAAAAACTCGAATATCGAGGTGACCAAAGGAAATTGGTGAACGAACCCTGTCACTTTTGAGCAGGTGTGGTTGCCAGAGGGGGACCAATCCAAATTTATCTTACCCCAACAAGATACTTGCCTGAATAATGAGGCGGGTATTCGCGGTAAAGTAATCCTTTGCCCGGTATCAGGAGGTGGGCAGCAATGACCTTTGCTGGTTGCTGTTGGTGTCAGATAACGGCTTTCGAGCAATTGCCTGCTCAACTGATGCAAGATGAAATGGTAGCACGGCGAGAAGAAAGGAACCACTTGAATTTCGCCATACCCTTAGCGAACAAATTGTTGAGTAAACAGCAGCAATTATTCAAATGGCACGCTTTTCTGAAGATATCGACCCTAATTTAATAATCTCGAAAACTTTCCTGAATTTATTGAAACTTTGGCGATCAAATTGTAGTCTTCTTGAACGCTAAATCTCTTGCCGCTACCTGCTTCATGAAATTTCGGCTACGAATATACATCCATAATACCTGTGCACTGGTTCCTGAGACTAATGCAGATATACCAAAATATACCCCGGCAGTTTTGGACCAGAGGATACCGCTCAATAGAACAAGAATGATCACTCCTAAATAAATTGCCACCGATTCTGGTATGGAGCGTGTATTTTTACTGAATAGAATTGCTCCCTGATACCAGCTTTGAAGAACAGTAAGAAACGGCAAAGGAATGCCAATCCAAAAAGCAATTAATGCCAATTCCAATAGGGCAGGTCTCAACTCAAACAATTCTTCAAACCAAAGTGTTGCCAAAGGTGTAGCAGCGATAATGAAATATACTGCGGTTGAAAATATGATTAAATAAATCGCAAACTTCTTAAGTGCGCGATAAGCTCCTGGTTTTTCTAGAAAAGCTACCACTACTTCATTAAGTGCAGTTCCTGGACTTCGTAAAATAAATAACAATCCGAATAGCACTTGCCAAACAGCCAGCGATTCTACAGCTTTTGGCATTCGACTTAGTGCTGCGCTGCCAATAGGCTGCCAGATGAGAGACAGATAAGATGTGAGCATAAGTGGGATGTAAAAAGCAAAGAATGCCTTCCAAGTAAGAGGTTTGACAATGGGGGCGGGGACGAGGTAATTGCGGATTACGGGCTGAACATAAATTCCGTTAAATATTGCTTCTGCCAGAACGGCAAAACCCTGTGCACCTCCCCCAACCATCACGCCAGGCAATGACCCGACGGAATACCCGATAGTCAAAAGTATAATCAGACTGAACAGTCGTACCATGGTTCCATACCAGACTGCCTGAGAATGGTTATATCGTATCATTACCCCTTGTTGAAATCGCCTGTACCCAATCGACCAGGTCCAGGGAGTCATGAGCATTAGACCAATCCGGGCAGGTTCAATGATCTCCTCGGGTGAGCCGATGATATTACGAACTACCAGATAATACAGTGGGGTGAAGGCTACCAAAATGTGAACTACTGTCATACTGAATCCGGTCCACATCATGAATTTGTACATTTTTCGATAAGAGGGCATATCCAGACTGAGGGCTGTCGAGGCAGCCAACAGCATGATGATCGGAGCTTCAATAATTAAAGAAACCGGATAAACAATTCCCCCATAAGCCGCAAGATTTACCTCTGCATTGGGAAGGCGGGCGATTACTGCGCTGATGGCTGGGCTTTCCAGGCCCATAAGGAGCCAACTGGCTGCCAAAGGCCACCATGTTCTAACAATCTGTTTTGAGGATAAAGCCATGAAGCGATTATAATACATGCATGAGTTTAGCTTTACCTTTTTGGGAAACAACCCCATTAGAAAAAATGAGTACAGAACAATGGGAATCATTATGCGATGGGTGCGCACAATGCTGCTTGCATAAACTGGAAGATGAAGAAACGGGAGATATTTATTTTACCCGGGTGGTATGTAAATACCTGGATATCGAGAATTGCCAGTGTACCCAATATGAACAACGCCATAAATTTAATCCCGAATGTATTGAGCTTACACCCGAAGTGGTAATACGATTACACTGGTTACCTGAGACCTGTGCATATCGCCGGCTTGCTTTTCATGAACCTCTTCCCTCATGGCATCCTTTATTAACGGGAGATGTAGAATCCGTTCACCATAGTGGAAATTCTGTCAGGGGTAAAGTGCTTTCAGAGACAGACATTGATATGGATGAATTGGATATGTATTTGCAAGAATCGGAATGAGACGTAATCCTGAATAAGCATACGGCTGTTCGAGGTGAATAAAAAGCGCAGATGATTTCATCTGCGCTTTTGTTTATATTCGAAAATCACTCTTCTTTGTTGTTATCGTAAGGAGTAAGGTCGATTATCCCATACCCGGGATCCCAGGGATGCAAGTCCTGCATTTTTGCGCATAAAAGAGTCACTGGGTTAGGAAGAACCAGATTCCAACATAATTCTGGCTGCCAATCACGTTCTAGATGAATAGGGCTCTCCCATAAAACGCTGCCATCCTGAGATTGGAGTTGTATATGATAATCAATGAACCATAAGGGCGGGGCGATAATATAGGAATGGTTGGTTGTACCAAACGAAATCTGTTCATTTGTTGGATCGGTTTGAAGGTTCATGTTCAGCCAGGGAGTGACCAGATTGCTTTTTTCAAACCATTTCAGTACCAATCCTTCAGGTGAAGTCTGATTGAAAGTGAATGAAAAAACACAAACGCTGTCTGGATACAAAAGTGACATCGTACCATCATCAGTTTGAGAAGCTGCCCTGCCATTCTCTGGCATGGCTGCAGATGTAATCGTTCCGGCAGATCCATAGATTTCAGGCACACACCAGGCATTTACCGTTTCCACTTCTAATGCTGGTATGGGAGTGCTTGTTGCTGTAGCGGTTGGTTCCAATGTTGGTTCTTGAGTGGGGGTTGGAGATATAGTTGATTCTGTTGTAGGAGTTGGAGAAGCAGCTAAATTGACTACTGTGGGTGTTGTGTTTTCAATTGTAGAAAAAGAACCTGAGCATGCAGATAATGCGATGCTCATTAAAAATATCATAACAACGAGAAATAAGCCAATTTTATTCCAATGCATTCGAGCTCCCGATATTTCCAGAATGGAGTAATGCCCAAATTCTACGCCTACGATCATCCAGCTGCAAGATACTACTAAGACGGAGTATTCATTCTATGAAAGGAGAAATGCCAGAATCCAACGTGTGGTGGCAATCAAACTATCTATGTGTGTTCTTTCATAATTATGAGAAGCGTCTACTCCGGGTCCAATCAGTGCTACTGCAACATCTGCACCTGACCGCAAAAATGCCCCACCATCAGATCGGTAATATGGATAGATATCAAGTTTATAGTCGATCTGATTTTGCTTAGCCAGGGTTTTCAGACGTTCCATGAGATCAAAATGATATGCGCCATCGCCATCTTTAACACATAATGTGGTGTGAAATTCATCGGAATTCTGTCCTTCTCCAACGGCTGCCATATCAACTACTAAAAGTTCATCGATCTCTTTAGGCAACCCTGCTGCGCCCCCATGCCCGGCTTCTTCGTAGTTAGAGAAGTAGAAATAACTATTATAAGAAGGCGTACAACCTGCATTAGAAAGAGCTTTTATGGCTGTTGCAATGCAGGCTGCTCCACTCTTGTCATCCAGATGTCGTGAACGAATAAAGCCATTGGTTATCTCTACACGGGGATCAAAAAATACAAAATCGCCAACGTCAATACCCAGGGATTTTGTTTCTTCGAGACTGGTTGTGATAGCATCCAGTCGAACTTCCATTGTTGCATCTTCGCGAGCAGTTTTTTCGACCCTGTCGGCATGCACATGCACTGAAGCTTTGTCGATCAGGATGGAACCCCGTATTCGCCCATTATCATGAGTCTGCACCCAACAGCCTTCTCCTTCAACGGTGTTCCACGCATAACCGCCTAATTTGCTCAATCGAAGCCGCCCATTAGGCTTAATCTCTTTCACCATTGCACCTAAGGTGTCTACATGAGCAGTAACCGCCCGCGCCACATCAGACTCTTTACCAGGCAACATTGCCAATAAGCCACCTTTACGGATCACTCTGGCTGGTTGTGGTAAAAACGGATCGATTGTACGCTGCATACAAGCAATTGCTTCTCGACTATACCCGGTAGGACTTGGGGTTTCTAAAAGTTCTTTAAGAAACGCCTGCAAGAAATCGGCGTCAATGTTTGGGAGTTCCATAGCATCCTTTTCGTTTTATAAAAATATTGCGAATTATTTTGTAAAATCAAGCCCTTCAAAGGCACTGATAGCCTGACGCCATTGATCAGATACAGGTTGGCTGGTGTGTGTATGGAAGTCATATGCTACCATTACGTTTTCACAAGTCGCAAGTATAGAGCCATCATCAGCGTCTTCAATTTGATACTCAAACTGCAGACTTTTATTCCCTATATGAGCTACTCGTACACCCACGCGCACATTCTGACCGAGCATGATAGGAGCCTTGTAAGCAATATGAACATCTGCAACGATCGCCTTAAGATCTTCAAATGATTTGCCATCAAACAGGCCTAATTTAACCAAATATTCAAAACGTGCCTGTTCAATGTAAGACATGAATTTGGCATTATTCACATGCCATTGGGCATCAAGATCACTATAACGTACTTGTATCGGAATATATAAATTATATTTTGTCATGCTGTGATTATACCAAAGTAAAAAGGTCATTATTACCCTGTGACCAATTACACTTGTTGGATAATTTGGAGTAGAATAGACAAATTGCAAAGTAGAGTATTTTTACCTGATATTAAGAAAAGGATTTAGAAAGATGCAGATTACTCGCCAGGCTGATTATGCACTCCGTGCGATGATGTTCTTGGCTCGTTTGGAACCCAAAGAACGAGCAGCAACCAGCCGAATTGCAGAAGAACAACAAATACCGCCATCATTTCTCGCGAAAATCATTTCGCAATTATCTATTGCCGGATTTATCCATACTTCGCGGGGGGCGCGAGGCGGTGTGTCATTAGCACGGCCCGCATCAGAAATCTCTATTTTAGAAGTAGTGGAAGCGATCGATGGCCCTATCGCGGTAAATGAATGCACTTTATCCCAAGTGGGATGCCCATTTGTCAAGGCGAATTGCCCATTACATGAAATTTGGTGTGATGTGCAAAAAGAATTGGTTGACCGATTAAAAAACACAAATTTTGCGCAAATTGTCGCTAAAAGTTAGTCCATAATAAATAAAGTTTTTCATGAGAGGCAAGTCATGCCAGTTGGTTCACCGATTGATCGTCATTGGGTATTGATGTTGCACGATGGAAGGGTTGTCATCGATTGGGGAAATGACCTTTTCCAGGATGTCGCCGAGGGGACTTTCATTAAAAATTGCGAACCTCTTGTCAGTCATCATATATTAGACGAAGAGCTGGAGATTTTGATCCGCGCTGGTCGAGTGGATCGATATGACAGTAAATGGGTTTATTTCTTTAGCCTACCTGAACGGCCTCAAAAGCCAATAGAATAAAATAGTATCATGATCTATAAAGAATGGCGGTGAAAAACTCGCCATTCTTTTTATACTGGTTGAGCAATGAATCCATAAAGTTTTACCATCGAATTATAAAGAATATAGGTATTATTGATCTATGAAAACCAGACAAACCATCAGCTCAACAATGAAAATCCAGATCACTTTATTCACATTGGTACGAACGATCTTCAGTACTTCTAACCGCATGTTCTATCCTTTTTTATCACATTTTGCACGAGGGATGGGAGTGACCATTGGAGAAATGTCACTCGCACTTACTGCTCGTTCCATGATAGGAGTCCTCAGCCCATTATTTTCCAGTCTAGCAGACAGATATAACAAGCGACTTGGGATGTTGATTGGGACTGCATTATTCACTTTTGGAAATGGTCTGGTATGGATCATGCCTTCTTTTAAAGTATTTGTGGTCGCAATCAGTGTTTCATTTTTGGGTGTGTTCATTTTTGTTGCTTCTACCCAGGCTTTTATGGGTGATGAAGTGGCTTATGAACAGCGTGGAAGCATGATGGCAATTGTTGAATTCAATTGGTCGCTGGCGTTTATAGCGGGTGTTCCCTTAATTGGACTATTAATCGCTGCGAAAGGGTGGTTGGCTCCTTTTCCCTTATTAACCATTCTGGGAATTATCTGTTTTGTTGCAGTTCTCCGATTTGTTCCAGGGGGTTCAGTAAACGCGATCCAGACAACCGGCTTCAAGCAGAATATTGGAATTGTCTTCCATAATAAATCAGCTCTAGCGGCTCTCATTATGGCAATGGCTGTCACGGCGGGAAACGAAATTGTTAATATCGTGTTTGGCGTATGGCTAGAGGATTCATACCAGTTGCAGATTGCCGCGTTGGGTGCAGCTTCGATCGTTATTGGTTCTGCAGAGATGCTGGGCGAAGGTGTCACAGCATTTATCGTTGATAAGGTGGGAAAGAAGCGCACTGTGATGATCACCTTGACCTTAAACATGGTCGTTGCCGTAATCATGCCCTGGATAGCACATTCCGTAATAGGTGCTTTGATTGGTTTGTTTTTGTTCTACCTTAGTTTTGAGACAATGATCGTTAGCAGTCTGCCGATCATGACAGAAATTCTGCCTTCTGCTCGGGCAACCTTGATGGGGTTGAGCGTTGGCGCTTTTTCATTGGGTAGGGCAGTCGGAGCCGCAACAGCTCCAATACTTTATACCTTTGGGTTTCGTGTGAACACCATTGCCACCATTGTTATGAATTTACTGGCGTTCTATATGCTTACCTGCATTCAGGTCAGTGATAAAAAGAGAGAAACGTTACCTGGGGTATCAGATCAGCTTATAGAAAAGCAGTAGATAAAATCCATCACCAATTAACCGATTACATTTCTTAGCACTTTATCACCTTGAATATTTTCTCCTGGAAAGATTTTTTCCACATCAAGATAAAATGCAAAAGCAGTGAATGCTTTTTGCAATGCAGCGATCATATCTCCACCTGGTTGAATGCCTGCTTCCCACCACCAGTTTTGGACGATCAATTGGTGTTTTTTGCGATTAAGAATGGGGTCAAAACGAGCAATAAAGCGATGACCATAAAGAACAGGCATGGTGTAATGTCCGTATTTTCGTTTTGAAGCCGGTACATAAACTTCCCAGGTGTAATCGAAGTGAAAGAGATCCAGCAATCGGCGACGATCCCATAGCATGTTATCCAAAGGAGATAGAAAGACCACTTCAGAAGGCTTGGATATGTCTGTGGTTAACAGGAGGAGATCGTTTGTTCGAATGAAATACTTTTGACGAGATAATCCTTCTATACTGATTTCTTCCAGTAAACCTTTTTCGATTAACCTGCTAAAAGATACCTGGCGTTCTTTCGATTTAGTGTCCAGAATACCCAGCCATTTATCACCCGCGCCGGCATCTGATAATCCCATGCTGCCAATTCGGCGTAGTATATGCCAATCATGATATTCTTCCAGAGTTGGGTTGGGGTCTGGCTGGGATAGTAATTCATTCGGCAACAATCTCTCAACTAGGTCAAATGAACGCCTGGTGCCTGTGCGATGGTGAATTCCTAACCTGCCCATAAAGAATAGAGATTCAAGGGTTGCCCGTGCCAATCGTGTGGGACCCCAATGCCAATCTGTTTTATCCGTGTGGTCAAAGTCAAGAGAAGATACGGGGCCTTTCTCTAGAACAGTCTGCATTACTTCATCTGCTAGCTGCATGTTCTCCCTCTGGGGACCACCATACTGTTGGATCATTCTCTCTCGGCACCGGGCAAAGTAAGGCCAATCTTGCGATAGATATATGCTCATCACTTTATCAAAGCCATCCCATAGGGTTCTGTCAGAATAAAGCATTTCATCCAGAAGAGCAGGCGTGAAATTTGCCACCCGGGATTGCAATACGACATTAGGATTGGTGCCAACGATATTCACGGGATCGAATTGAATACAACCCAGACGTTGAAAAAGGGCAATAATCCCTGATTTGCCTTGCAATGAGCGGGGTGTAGCCAGGAATTGTTGGCAAAGAAGGAAATGGCGGGCTTCTGCAAGGGAAATTCTTCTCATCGCGCGATTATAGAACAATTGTTTTATATGGTCAAGCCAGAACGATTGACATTCAGAATTATTCGGGTGCATGGGCAATCAGGTTGATCATTTGAGGTAGTTCTATCAAAAACCTCCTTTTGATTCTAAAAATTGCCTATTGACATTATAGAAAGTATGTTCTATAATACGAACAATCGTTCTAATAATGATAGTTCACTGGTTTTGAAAGGAGATGATACGATGAATGTGTCCACGGCCCGACCTACTGGATTTAACCCTGTAAAGAATCTTAAACGAATTCAGTTTCGTTCTGGAGTACTATATGGTGCAATCATTCTACTGGCATTACTGGCATTTGAAGCATTCAACTATAGCACTACAGATTTTGCTTTGAAAGACCTTCTCGGTGACCTTAAGTTTGCTGGAATACGCTGGTCTACCATACTTGCCTTGGCATTCTGCGGAATTGATTTTGCTGGGATTGCCCGTCTCTTTTCTCCAGAAGACTCACGAAATGACGCGAAAGAAGCATGGTATCTTTTTGGTGCCTGGCTTCTAGCAGCTACCATGAATGCAATATTAACCTGGTGGGGTGTATCTATGGCTATGACAACCCATGTATTAAAAAGCTCAGCCGTGATCAATGCCAGTGCCCTTACTAATATTGTCCCAGTATTTGTAGCCATTATGGTATGGGTCATCCGTATCCTGGTTATAGGGTCACTCACTGTTACCAGTGAACGAATGATGAGTGGGAAACGTAGTTCAGCAAGTACCTCTACTCATAGTATGGCAACTCCGATGCGCGATGGCGAAGTTCGAAATATGCCCCTGAGTTCAGCCACTCTATCTCATCGACCTATAACCCGGCCAGCTTCCAGTCAGTCATTCTGTCCTTCTCGCAGACCAGAACCCAGTTACCACAATGTAAATGTCGAAGCTTCATCAGAAACCAGTTCCGCACGTGTTCTTTGACAAATAAGAACCATAAAAGCTCATTACGGTTGCAAGAAAATCCATTTCCGCCAGACAATAAAAACACAGCAGAGATGTCAAACTTAATTCCCATCTCTGCTGTGTTTATTTTTAAAAATTCCTTAATCTATGATCAGGATTTAGCCCATCAAAATGGCTATGCCTTGAGAGAAACCTGAGTTGGCTTAATCTCTCCCAAAGGTAAATTGACACAGAATGTTGTTCCTTTATTTTCTTGTGATGTGACTTCAATTCGACCGTTATGGTTTTTCACGATCCAGTTAGAAATTGAAAGTCCCAGGCCAAAACCAGTATTCCGATCTCGTTTGCGAGACTTTTCACCCCGATAGAATCGATCGAATATATGAGGCAAGTCTTCTTCACTGATCCCTCTTCCTGTATCGCTGACAATAATCTGAGCGTATTTTTCTGTCCTTTGTAAGGCGAGTGTGACTTGCCCATTCTGGGGAGTATATTGAATGGCATTCCCCACCAGATTGAGTAAAACTTGTTTAATTCGGTCTCTGTCTCCAATAATTTGGATCTGATCCATTTCACCCAGTTTTAACTTCACTTTTTCCCCAGCGACAACCTTCATTTGGCGATAAACATCAAGCACTATAGTATCCAAATCTATGGTTGCCATTTCAAATGGTACATCTCCAGATTCTGCTTTGGCAAGCAGAAGGAGGTTGTTCACCAGCCTGGTCATTCTAGATACTTCAGAGTCAATCGCTGTCAAGGATTCTGCATCGGCTTCGCCAATTTTCTTAATCAAATCGACATTGATCTTTATGACAGTTAGCGGGGTACGTAGCTCATGGCTTACATCTAAAAGGAATCTTTGTTGTACATCGAATAATCGTTCCATTCTTTCAAGCGATTGATTGAACGCCACGATCAATTCGTCAATTTCTTCACCCGCATTAGGTGGCAATGGAATACGACGATGAAGGTCATCCGCTTTTGTGATTTGGGTAGCAGTGTTGGTTGCAACAGCCAGAGGTGCCAATGCCTGATCTGTCACAACCCAGGCTGCCAGAGCGGAAAAAATGGCACCGATAAAGGAAACCACCAGTAGCACACTGATGAGTGTTTCCAGAGCAAGGTCAATAAATGACAGATCGAGAGATAACTGCAAAACCCCCACATTTCCATCGATAGATTTAAGAGGAACTGTGAGAACGCGTAAATGAGCCTGATCCACTGTGACGGTACTGAAAACTGGTTTGCTGCTCTGTAAAGAGAAATCATCAGCAGGGTTCAGATTTCCAGTAGGGTGAGAATATACCAGTGTATCATTGACATCCCAGAGTTGAAAACTTAATCCTTCATCAGCTTGATAAGAAGAGAGTTGATGAATATCAAACTGTTCAGCTGAATTGATCTGAATACGATTGATGAGTTGTACTGATTGTTGTTCCAGACGGACATCAGCCTGGTTTAAAAGGATCAGACTGACAAGACCATAAACCAATGAACCAAATAGGAGGAGGGTTCCCGCTAGAATGGTGGTATACAGTAATGTCAGCCTGAGCCGTAACGACATAGGCTAATTTTTCTCACGCAGCACATATCCTACGCTGCGTACCGTATAGATCAAGCGTGCTTCCCCACCAGATTCCAACTTCATCCGTAAATAGCGAATGTATACATCCAGGACGTTCGATTCACCACCAAAATCATACCCCCAAACACGGTCAAAGATCATCTCACGGGTTAATACCTGGCGTGGATGGCGCAGGAAAAGCTCTAAAAGATCATATTCTTTTGCCGTAAGATTGATCACACGATTCTTCCGTGTTGCCTGACGTGTCGAGGTATCTAATGTCAAGTCAGCAAATGCCAGAATTGGAGCCCGGTCTTGTTGAGTACGGCGCAACAAAGCTCTTACCCTGGCTAATAATTCTTCTAATTCATAGGGTTTAACCATATAATCATCGGCACCAGCATCTAAACCTTGAACCCTATCCTGTGTGGAATCTTTTGCGGTAAGGATGAGAATTGGTACGTTATCACCAGAGCGTAATCGCTGGCAAACTTCCAAGCCATCAATTCCGGGAAGCATCCAATCAAGGATAACCAGGTCGGGGGTATGATCACGAGCAGCCAGCAATCCAGTTTCGCCATCTGTTGCAGCATCAACCTGATAACCTTCATACGCCAAAGCGCGCCTGAGTGTCTTAACGATTGCTTCATCATCCTCAATTATTAAAATTCGTTCATTCATCGAGCCCTCCCGTTATTTTCCTGTTAATAATTATATTGCATCTACCAGAATTAATCATTCATCTTTCTTTCAATTATATAGCTCAGCCTTATACGAAGGAAAAACTCGGCTATAATTTCTTGCATGATTGCACCTCCTTTATCTGAACCAGTCTGGATCGATACAATGGCAGGATTGAAATGCATGGCTGCTGATCTGAAACACTATTCGCAGGTAGGTGTAGATACAGAATCAAACAGCTTATTTGCGTATAAAGAACGTGTGTGTCTGATCCAGTTTTCTACTCCCACCACTGATTATTTACTCGATCCCTTTCCATTTGATGATTTGCAAATCCTGGCACCGATCTTTGCGGATCCCAATTTAGAAAAGATATTTCACGCTGCTGAATATGATATCATCTGCCTGAAAAGGGATTATGGGTTTGTATTTAACAATATATTCGACACGATGCTTACCGCCAAGATATTGGGAAAGAAGGAAGTAGGTTTAGGAAATTTATTAGAAGCTGAATTTGGTGTAACAGTGAATAAACGTTTCCAGCGTGCTAATTGGGGAATTCGCCCAATAGATCCTTCTTTGATGGCTTATGCGCGAATGGATACCCATTACCTGATTGCATTACGACAGAGGATGCAGGCTGCGCTTACTGCAAGTAGTCTTGAAAACCTGGCTAAAGAGGATTTCAACCGCATATCTCAAGTGGAGCCACCTGTAGAAAACAACTCTTGCAACTGGCGGATATCTGGCAGCCAGCAATTAGATCCTGTTCAGCTCTCGGTTCTATGTGAATTATGGCATTATCGCGATCAAAGAGCAAAACAAGCTAATCTCCCGCTTTTTAAAGTAATTTCTAACCAGGTCCTTTTGAATATTGCCAGGTCATGTCCAAAAACCAAACAAGATCTTGTAAAAATCGAAGGAGTCACCACGCGTCTTCTTGAAAGACATGGAGAAGGTTTGATGCAAGCAGTAACTACTGGATTGCAGAAACCTCCGAAATCACAGAGAGGCCAGAAATGCAATAAACCTTCTGATGAATGTTTGAAACGAATTGAAGCATTGCGAAACTGGCGCCGGATAACGGGCATGAGTTATAAAGTAGAATCTGATGTAATATTACCTCGAGAGTTAATGGAAAAAATCGCACAACAGAATCCCACCTCAGCACAAGATCTTGAACAGGTGATGAAGGATTTTCCCTGGCGATTCCAACATATGGGTAAGCAAATCCTGGAAGTCTTACAAACAATCTAAAGAGGGAAGAAATGAAAATTAAATTCAACGGTGCTGCAAAGACGGTTACTGGTTCTCAGTTTCTTATCGAAGTAGATCATTATTCGATGCTTCTAGAGTGTGGTTTGTTTCAGGGAAGGCGACAGGACACTTTCGAGCAAAACCGTTATTTCAAATTCGACCCGAAGAAAATCCAGGCAGTCGTCTTAAGCCATGCACACATTGACCACAGCGGCAATCTACCCAACCTTGTGTTGAGTGGGTATGATGGCCCTATTTATACGACCACTGCTTCAGCCCGATTGGGTGAAATAATGCTGGAAGATTCCGGACATATCCAGGAGGAAGATGCCCAGTTTGTGAATAAAAAGCGAGCGAAAAATGGTGAACAACCCATTGAACCGCTTTATACCGCAAATGATGCCAGAAGGGCTAGCCAACATTTCCATCCTGTCAGGTATAACGATCCCTTTGAGCCCATTCCAGGAGTGATAGTTCGCCTGATCGATGCCGGGCATATCCTTGGCTCGGCAGCTATCTGCCTGGATGTGAAGGAAAAAGGGAAGGCTTTTCGTTTCTGGTTCTCTGGTGATATTGGAAGGCTGAATTTGCCATTGATCCCCGATCCGATGCTGCCAGAAGCAGTGGATTACTTAATGATGGAATGCACCTATGGTGATAAAGCTCATCGTGATCCAGCAGAAGCATACATCGAATTTCGAGATGTGATCAATCGAACGATAAAACGCCACGGCAAGGTCATCGTTCCCGCTTTCGCTGTGGGAAGAACCCAGGAACTGGTGTACGACATCAACCAGATGATCGAAGAAAATGAAATTCCCCGTATACCCGTTTTTGTCGACAGTCCTTTGGCAGTGAAAGCGACAGAAGTATTCAAAGCCAGTCCAGAATATTTTGACGAAGAAACCCGGCAATTCATTAATGAAAACAGGCATCCTGCTCTGTCGTTTAATGGGCTGGAATACATTAGTGATGTAAACGATTCGAAGAAATTAAATTTTCGCAAAGAGCCGATGATCATCATTTCAGCTTCTGGCATGGCGGAAAATGGGCGAATTTTACACCATCTTGCCAACAATATCGAAGATGACCGTAACACCATTTGTATCGTAGGCTGGCAGGCACCCTACACCCTGGGACGCAGATTAGCTGAGCGACAAACATCGGTGAACATTTTTGGTGAGAGGTATATTCGCCGGGCAGAAGTTGCTACCATTGGGGGGCTATCTGCCCATGCCGGGCAGGATTTCTTATTGAAATATGCCCAAGCTACCCAGAGTAGTTTGAAGCAGATCATTCTGGTCCATGGTGAACAGAATGCTGAGGAAGCTTTCAGGCAGGTGCTGAGCGACAATGGTATGAAGAATATCAGCTATCCTGTTCAATATGACGAAATGGAAATTTAGGAATTCTCTGCTATAATCTTATCCGCAATCCGGAGAGGTGCCAGAGTGGTTGAATGGGACGGTCTCGAAAACCGTTGTGGGGCTAGTCCCCACCGTGGGTTCGAATCCCACCCTCTCCGCTAGCTAATAGAATTTCATGATGGGTTCGAACACCATCGAGGTGCAAATATCCCACTCTCTCCGCCAGCTAATAGAATTTCATGATGGGTTCGAACACCATCGAGGTGCAGATATCCCACCCTCTCCGCTAGCTAATAGAAATTCATGATGGGTTCGAACACCATCGAGGTGCAGATATCCCACCCTCTCCGCTAGCTAATAGAAATTCATGATGGGTTCGAACACCATCGAGGTGCAGATATCCCACTCTCTCCGCCAGCTAATAGAATTTCATGATGGGTTCGAACACCATCGAGGTGCAGATATCCCACCCTCTCCGCTAGCTAATAGAATTTCATGATGGGTTCGAACACCATCGAGGTGCAGATGTTTCCCTCTCTCTGTCGAGGTCAATTTGATGTTTTCTCTCCCCATTTTCATGTGGGAAATGGGGAGAGTGGTGAAGCTGGGTGGGGTCAGCCATATCACAGCTGATTAATTGATCATGAAGGCTATTACTTCCAGCACACCTACTCCATTTTTTGTTAAGTACGGGATGAAGAGTTTTTTATAAAGTATTTATAAAGATATTTCCTTTAAAACGTTATATAGAAAGGAGCAATTCATCTCAATTACACTCATACTTGATAAATATTCATTACTTATCGATTACTTATCAATAATGATCAGCGAAATATTTGCCTGTGATGAAAGACCTGCACTATTTGAAGTTCATAGAACCAGTATCATATTTCAATAAGAAGATGAGCTTATTATCGCGGTAATTGATCATGAAATTACTAACTTCAGCTAGTGCTTTTAGGAATTCATCTTCCTGTGATCCTTCACATCCATTGGAAGTAGAAGGTGTCAATTCAAATGCTATTTGATTGAGCCCTTCAGCGTTATATTGACCAGCAAACTCATTGCAATCAGTCGTACCAGTGATGGTGCCATCTTCATTGATCGTGATTGTAAAAGCATCTGCTTTTTCGGGCATGAGTGTTGTTCCATCATTCATTAAAGTACTTTCCCATTTCCATACTCGCTGGCTGATCTGAGAAAGGTTGTAAACTTCTGTCAGATATTCATCCTGTACTTTGAAATGTTTAGAAATTCCAACTGTGGGTTGTGTAGTAAACGGCTCATCTGATTTTCTATCTGCATAGTTCACAACGATCTGACCATCTACTATTTCAGTGGTCTGTGGAGCAATGCGATCACCAAGAAGAATCGCATTTGTTCCTGAATAGCCGCTTTCAGTCTGTACTGCTGCAACTACATAGAAAAAGGTTCCACTTCCACCACCATCCTGGGTGATCAGAAACGCTGCATCTTCCTTACTGTCCGCATTCAGATCCCCAAAAGTTTCATTTCCAAAATAGCGAGTGACAGATTTTAAAGCCGAGTCTGGTGCTGCTTTTTCTTCAAAAGTACCATCGAGGAGGGTGATAGATTTACCATCAATCTCAAAAGTCAAGTTCATCAATTTCGCCAACTTATCATTGGTCGAAATGGTAGCTGATGCATCTGTTTTGTCAGTTTCGGTTATGGTAGGTGTTTCTTCTTTGACGTCATTAGTGGGATTCTGCTGATTGGATACTCCACACGCTGTTGCGGAAATGGTTATTAGGATTACCATGGCAATAAGTATTACGTTTTTCATTATTTATTCCTGTATATTGGTTATAGATTTTCCAAATTATTCTGTAAACTTCGTCCACATAATTGTTTAGTTACTACAATATGCTTATAACTATAGGAATGGAAAAGAACATGAAGAAATATAACAGATTTATGCAACATTTTTATAAAGCATAAAGGAAATTGCATAATTGACTGTTCTTGTTTATATGGAAATTTTTCTAGTGAACATGCTCAAACAGACTCATGATTTTATCAACTCATAGCCAAGTGATTATTGACTACCCGCCAGGTTCCCTCCCAATTTCAGGGAAACCGAAAATTGGGAGGGGAAAAGAAGCCTGTCACTGAAACCGGCTTTTACTCTTGATCAAGGTGTTTCTTGTATCCAAATTTGCATTCATTACCAGTACAATTGAATTCATTGAAGCGAACAGAATTCTAATTTTCAAGTAGAGGTTCTACCATGGATTGCTCATTTAAAACTCCTGTCGGAAAATTCAACTTCAAAGCAGGTGCAATCATCATCAAAGATGGAAAAATTCTCATGGTTAAAAACCAGCGAGATCCTTATTACTATGTGCCAGGGGGTCGAGTGAAGATGAACGAAACAACAGAAGAGGCTGTCATCCGTGAGGTTTTCGAAGAGACGGGTGTGCATTTTGAAATCGACCGCCTTGGATTTGTTCAAGAGAATTTATTTAGAATGGAACTAACAGGGGAATATTTTCATGAATTGTGCATGTATTATTATATGAAGCCTAATAATCAATATGACTTGATCGGTCAAAGTTATACGGAAGATGGCATTTCAGAGAGTCTCGAATGGCTGCCTCTCGCCGGTTTAGAGAAATCCTTTATTTATCCCGAATTTTTCAAAACGAAATTAGCAAACCAACAGCATTTTGTGGAACACATCATCACCCGTGAATAACTACAAAAAGTAGATAACAAGCTTGTATCACACGTATTAAGCAACGAAATAATGCGTTGCTCTTTTTGCTTGAAAATGGGGATTCAACCAAAGGCTACCAGGTCAAAATTGAATGGAGCTGTTATCCAGGTATCTACATGAACTAGGTTCTATTAAGCATTTCACATTAGCCCATTTTATATTAATCACTATCTACTTTAAATTGAGAAACCATACTGGAAAGTTTCTTTGCCATTTCATGCAAGTCGCTTGCAGAAATTCCAACCTGTTCCACCTGTGTGGTCAATCCCTCAATATTTTTCGCAGCATGGTTTGCAGATCTTGAATTGTTCTCACCCATCTTCGCAATCTCACGGATCGTTTCTGTGATGACCTTTGAATTGTTGAACATTTGCTCTGTCGCAACCGTATTTTGCTCAACGACATTGGATACGTTCATGGATTGGTTGGCTAATTCAGTAGATAATTTTTCGATTTGTTCCGTTGCTTCTAAAACCAGTTCAGTTTGTCGATTAACTTCTTCATTGGATTGAATGATGTTACCAAGGGATGTACCGGATTGGTTGGCAAGCCTTTCACCAATTTCAACCTCTTTTGCACCATCTGCCATAGCAGAAGCAGTCTGCGATATTGCTGATTTTATATCCTCGATCAACGAAGCGATTTCTTTTGATGCATCATGAGAGCGATCTGCAAGCTGGCGAACTTCTTCCGCGACGACTGCAAACCCTTTTCCCGACTCGCCCGCACGAGCTGCTTCTATTGCAGCATTAAGCGCAAGCATATTCGTCTGAGAAGCAATGTCATCTATTGTTTCCAGAATGACATTGATCTGTTCAGATCTTACCAACATGTCTTCTACTTTATGGGTAGAAATATTGACTTTTTCCTTAATGGTCGCCATTCCGCGGATCGTTTTTTCTACCGTATCCGATCCTTCCTTTGCAGTTTCAATCGCCTGAGAGGAGCTTTTCACCATTTGCGAAATATTTGAGCCAACAGACCTGATCGCTGTATTGAGATTATTGAAAAGAAGAGCCATTTCACCAATAGATGTCGATTGCCCAACTGCACCGGTAGACACTTCATCAATCGCCTGTTCCATTTCTTCAATCGATTCCAGGGTGGATGATAAATCGCCAGACGTCTTACTTGAACCCATTGATACTGCTTTCATAGCAACTGCAATTTCTTTCGTTTCCAGGTCAGCCTTGTGAGAAATATCAGCCAGTTTATTCGAATTAGCCATCAGATCATGCGAATAATTTAAGAGGGATCTCATCTGTTGATTCAAGTTTGTAACCATCTTGGAAAAAGCGATCCCGATTTCATCTTTATCAGAACTGGGATTAACTTGCACAGAGAGATCTCCTGATGCAATTCTCCCAGCCAGATGTGCCATACCTGCAAGATATCGTTTGGTAAGAGTAAAATACCTCCCAATTTCCCCGATCTCCCCTTTTTGCTTTGAAATAAAATTATCTTCCAGGTCGGTTGGAATCTTTCCTACTGATAAACCTGCCAATTCGTCTCTCAAATGGATAATGGGTTTGCTGAGAGCTTTTCCTACAAAGTAGCCGGTGAATAAACCGATGGGGATGGAAACGAAAAAAATAATCATTGCAGTAGTAAAAGCCCGTCGCTTATTTTCTAAATAGCTATCTGCGATCATGTCAACTGCCAATATTTCTGCTACCGTTCCATCACTTCGATATATTGGAGTGTAAGCGGATAACCAGGTTCCCCATTCATCGGTATAAACATCTGGTTCAATAGAAATAACAGCACCATTTGAAAAAGCCTCAATCACCGTATCGGTAGCATCGGGATAAACTTCTCCCACTGCCGGTGCATCTTCACCAGAGTATGCATCAACGCCAAAAACCACATTCCCATCCTTATTCATCCTGAGGGTGTAAAGATCGTCAGCTTGAGGAATATTTTTGATCGCATTATTTAAATATTCTTTATAGGCTCTAATTTCTTCGACGGTGGTATCAGGCGAAGCTTGAATTAAATCTAATTGATCGCCGTCCAACCCGGCAGAAGCGGTAAGCACGATATAGCTGATCTCTTCTTTGAATTCCCGAATGTTTTGTTTTTCCAGAATTCCATAAATTGAGAGAGAGCTGATGGCTGATAGAGCAACGGAAAACCCTAAAAATAAGAGAATAATTTGTTTCTCAAAAATGGATAATTTTTCATTAAATTTCATACATTATTCCTTAATATCTTTAGTATGGTATTACAACATGCGAGATACTGTAATAAAAAATGAATAAACATTTCCGAATATTTTCAAAAAGGAAGTGATAATTCTAATGACGATCATAAAAGTTTCTGAGGGTTACAAAACGTCTGTGTTGATGATGATAGATTATCTAGACGTTCAAGTACTCAGAATGGGTCGCCTTCATGGTGGACTGAAATTAAGATATGAATAAAAGGCAGTCGCTGCTGTTAAGATCGATCCCAACGCTGATGATATTGTGGAGTTTTGGAGCAAATAAGCCCGATGCAATTCAGGCAAAGGTTAAGCTTTTACCAGCAGCATCACATGTTTTTGCAGGGAGGTTTATAGATAAAATTTGATATTTGCATTCAACCTGGATGCTTTGATGATGAGAAATTTCAAGTCTGGTTCGTGCCCTTAAAAACACCGCTGTAAACAATCTGAAAGAATTACAGAGCTGGTGGTAGGAACAATGGTCAGAATCAGCAAACTTCTCTGAACGAACAAAAGAGATGACTAAAACAGCATTAGATCAGGTCGAAAATTATTCCTCGATCGTGGCAGTCATTCTAACCAGGATGATCAAGTTAAGGGTAAAGTAAATCCAGACTACCAGATTGTAATGATATAATCGCCGCATGGTCTCCATAACTCTGATTACACAAGAACAAGCGGCGGAAGCAAGGCGAGTCATTTATACCATCGCACATGAACTATTCCACGAATACGAAACTATTGAAGAATCTATTCGTGTATATACAATGAGATGGCCATTACATGATTTGGATGATCTTGAAAAGAATTATTTTGCCAACGGGGGGATTTTTCTTGTACTTTGTGATGACGGGGAAATAGTAGGTACAGGTGCATTGAATAAACTAGAAGAAGGGGTGGCTGAACTCAGAAGATTATGGTTCTTACCTGAATATCGGGGTAAGGGCTTAGGCTACCAAATGGTTATCAAACTTCTTGATTTTGCGCGTCAAAATGGCTATTCCAAAGTGAGATTAGAAACAAATCCTGAACTTCAAACAAGAGCCTATGAGCTATATAAACGCATGGGGTTTTATGAAATTCCCGCTTATGGTGATGAAGACTGCGATATAGGCATGGAACTCATTTTATAGTGAGTATTAGCCCTGATGTGATCGATAAATTTCCATAGATCTAGCCAGCCGTTCATAAGCATCTGGTGTCGACGGGTTGAGATGAAACATAAGTTCATCGGCTCCTTTGGCGTCATATTCAGTAAGCACCTCGGCAATTTTATCAACCGAGCCTGTCAACCAGCCGCGTTTTGTGTTCTTTGTCCAACCTGCCAGATCAGGAAATGCCTGGCTGATTGCAAATGTGAATTGCAAAGTGTCCGGGTCGCGTCCAACATCTTTGCAGGCTTTCATCATGGAGCGATACATAGTATCCATCGAACGGGGGATTGTCATGTAGCACACATTCCAGATGTCGGCGTATTGCGCTGCCAATCGCAGCATACGATGCTGCCTTGCTCCAATCAATAATGGTGGTCCTCCCGGGCGAGGTGAACGGGGAGTGATCTCGCAATTCCTGGCGGAGTAATACCTTCCTGAAAAGTCCACTTTTCCTTCTTTAAGCAATGGCTTGATGATCTTCAGCGCTTCTTCGAAGCGGTCTACCCTGTGATCGAAAGGCAATCCAAACGCGTCGTATTCTGGCTGGTTCCAGCCGGCGCCTAATCCGAGGATCAGTCTTCCATTACTGATTTCATCCACCGTATGTGCCATTTTTGCTAATAGGGCTGGATTGCGGAAGGAATTGCAGGAGACCAGAGTTCCCAATTCGATCTTGTTGGTAGTGGCTGCCAAAGCAGAGAGCATGCTCCAGCTTTCCCAGATCCCTATCGTTTCATTTTTCTTTTCTCTATAAAGGAGGTGATCGTAAACCCAGATGGAATCAAATCCAAGGCTCTCGCATAAAGAAGCGATCGCCTGAATTTCTTTGTAAGTCATGGCGCGTTTTAGGTCTCTAAGCTCAACCAGTTGAATTACAACCCCGATTTTCATAAAAGTCTCCTGTCAGGCTAATAGCATGGGGCAAAAAAATCTTACTTGCGGACTTCTGAATAAAAAACTTCGAGATTCTGGATTGGGATATGAGGTGGAATATCACAGCCAGAAGAGATGAAATAATTGCGATAATTATTAGTCTGATCAAGCAAAGTTCGGGTTTGCTGCCGGACCTCCTCGGGTTTCCCACTAAAAAAGACACTGGTTGGATCAAGATTGCCACCCAGGATAATAGTTTTATCAACCTGTTCGAGTGCCTTAACAATATCCATAGGTGCACCAAAATGATATATTCTCGCACCTGATTCTAGTATTTTCGGCAGATGTGCAATTTTTGCCCCACAGTTATGTAAAAGAAGAGTGAATTCCTCGGTTTCCACTTCATCAACAACTTGTTTTACATAGGGAGCAGAGAAACGCCCCAGCCCTCTTGGAGAGAGCAATCCGGCGGCGGGTTCAGCCATGATGACACCTGCTGCTCCTGCGTCACGAAATGCTTTAACATATTCGATGAGGAAAGAAGTGGCTTTTACCAGCAGTAGCTCAAGTGTGTCAGGGTCAGTGAGGGAAATCTCCAAGGCTTCACTGACACCAAAGAGCCTGCCAGCCAAAGAGAATGGTCCGATGACACCACCCAACACCGGAATATCTGGTAATTGCTTCACCAGATTGGCAGCAGTCTGCAGGTGAACCGCGGTTCTGGCAGTACCTACAACCGGCACATTTAATTTCTCCACTTCCCCCCTTGTTTTGGCCAATCTGCCAATGACGGTAGGAATTTCTTCTTCTTCCATGCGAATGGAACAACCAAACGCTTCTGATTCAGCACTTAAGTCCATTGCTGTGAGCATGGCAGGGGTTTGAAAGCGTTCATGCAATGCCAGAATTGCTTCGGTTTGTGCTTGCGCGCTACTGACTGCATTTCGAACTGAAGCGCCAGTGATCTCTAAACCGGCATAAATTCCGATGGGCATTGCCAGGCGGGTAGTCGAATTGAGTATAAAATCTGCGAAATTAGTTTCCATTTGTTAATTATACAATGGCAAGTTAATTCGAAAACTGAGTGACGCTGGTAAAACAGGAAGGAATACCAAACGGAAGATTTTTGATGTATGATAAAAATGTTTAGTCAGTCATGATATTCATTCACAAGGAGTCGTTTATGACCAACCCTGCAATTGTAGCTCAGGAATTAACTTATTCGTATGGCGATTTGGTGGCAGTTGACCATATCAGTTTTGAAGTTGAGGCAGGGGAGATTCTGGGATTATTAGGTCCAAATGGTGCGGGCAAATCGACTACGGTAAAAATGCTTAGTGGTCAGTTAAAACCAAAAGGGGGCAAGGCAACCGTTTTGGGAGTGGATATCGGTAGGTTTCCGAAGAAGGTACAGGCTCAGGCAGGGATCTGCTTTGAGATCACCAACCTGTATGAAGAAATGAATGCTCTCGAAAATCTGAAGTTATTTGCCCGCCTTTTTGATGTGAAGAATTTCAATGCAGAAGCATTACTTGAAAGGGTTGGCCTGGGTGGGCGTGGAAAAGACCTGGTATCTACGTTTTCAAAAGGTATGAAGCAGCGACTCATGGTAGCTCGGGCTTTAATTAATAAGCCAAAAATTCTCTTTCTTGATGAGCCGACAAATGGGTTGGACCCGGTTTCAGCAGAATCGATCCGGAATGTTATTCTCGAAGAACGCAATCGCGGTGCAACCATCTTTTTAACCACGCATGACATGATGGAGGCAGATAAACTATCTCATCGGGTGGCATTCATTAACCAGGGAAGAATAGCTGCCCTGGATACGCCGTATGCGTTAAAACAAGAATATGGAAAACGCGCACTTGTTGCACAGGTGGTAGGAAAAGATGGTCGGTTGGAAGAGCGAGAAATTGCTTTAGATAACAGTGATACTGCAGGCAAAGTAAGCGATATATTCGCAAATGAGAAAGTGGTTACTGTGCACAGCGAAGAAGCCACTTTGGAGGATATTTTTATTCGGATCACTGGCAGGGGGCTGGCATGAACATCCGTATGATCTTTGCGCTGGTCAGGAAAGATATCAGCCTGTATTTTAAGAACAAATTTTTCGGCTTAGGCACAATATTGGCTCTGGCAGCTTATCTCGGCATTTTCTTTCTCATGCCAAAAACAGTCAATGAGAAAATCAGCCTTGGGTTTTATGCCCCTTCATTTCCAGACACTGTATGGGATCAATACAACAGTGAAGAAGTAACCCTGCTTCATTATTCTTCTTTGGAGGCATTAAAGCAGGCGGTGACTGATGACAAGGCTTCGGTTGGGTTTGTATTTCCGGATGACTTTCTGCAGAAAATGTATAGTGGAGAACAAACCAATGCACAAATATATATTAAATCTGATTTGCCAGACGAATACCGGCAAGCATATACATTGGTGCTGGAAGAAATCACACAACAACTAGCCGGGCACTCGTTGAATATAACGACGAATGAAGTAGTGATCGGAACAGATATGGCAGGGATGCAAATACCACCCCGCAATAGAATGCTGCCTAACCTGGCTATTTTGATCTTGATGGTCGAAACGATGGGGCTGGCGGCACTCATCAGTTCAGAAGTTGAATCTGGGACATTACGTGCACTACTTGTTACGCGTTTACGCCCTGCAGGCTTGTTCATCAGCAAGGGTATTACTGGTGTAGTAATGGCATTTACTCAAGTGCTCCTTTTATTAGTTATTACTGGGGGACTGCAGCAGAAACCAGGATTGATCATGACAGCACTGCTCCTGGGCTCCATTTTGATCACAGGCATCAGCTTTCTGGTTGCTTCTCTTGCCCGTGATGTCATGTCGGTTATTGCATGGGGGATGATCGCCATGATTGTGCTGGCAATACCCTCTTTTAATGTGATGTTACCAGGGCTTACTACAGATTGGATCAAGATTATCCCTTCATATTACCTGATTGATGTACTTAATAAGGTGTTCAATTATGGAATGGGATGGCAAACAGCAACCACGAACCTTCTGGTGCTGCTAGGTTTATCCATTCTTTTCTTTATAGGTGGTATGGTTGCCATCAGGAGGAAAATATAATGAGTTTACGAAGGACCTGGTTCTTATATCTCAAAGAGATAGCACAAGGACCTAAGAATTTTCTTTTCGTCCTTTCTCTGGTCATGCCACTGCTACTTACTTTACTTTTCTCGCTCATTTTCAGTTCAACAATTTCAGGAAAAGCTGGGATTGGTATTGTGGATGAGGGAACATCGAAGTTGACAGAACTGACCGCACAAAATCAGTCTGTGCTTGTACACACATATGATGATGTCGCCACCCTTAAGAAAGCCATCGAGCGTGGTTCCTTGGATGTGGGGTTGGTATTGCCTGCGGGTTTCGATGATCACTTGGTTGCTGGGAAGCAGACTTTGATCGATTTTTATGTTTGGGGTGAAAGCAAGCTAAAGAATCGCACGATTGCGTCTGCTGCGATCGTCAATGCCATGCGAGAAATTGCAGGGCAAAAAATATCCCTCAACATTGAGCAAGTGATTCTGGGAAAAGGAAGCAATGTCCCATGGGAAAAGCGTCTGCTGCCTCTAGTTGTCTTAATGTCTATTGTTCTGGCAGGTGTGTTGATCCCAGCCAGCTCACTGGTAACAGAAAAAGCCAAGCATACACTAATAGTGCTTTCTGTGAGTCCCACCACCATGCTGGAAGTATTTATTTCAAAAGGTTTGCTTGGGATAACAGTCAGTATTATCACGGGTTTGCTTACTTTATTCCTCAATCGGGCATTTGGTTCTCAACCTGGGTTGTTGATGTTAACTCTTATCCTGGGTGCAATGCTTAGCTCGGTTATTGGAGTGATCATAGGAATCTTTGTAAAAGATATCAACAGCCTGTTTGCCACCATAAAGGGAATAGGTATATTACTTTATGCACCTTCGATAGTGTATATGTTCCCTGTAATTCCAGCATGGATCGGGCAAATCTTCCCGACGTATTACATTATTCAACCGGTGCTGGAGATCACTCAGAACAATGCTGGATTTAAGGATATTGCTTTTCAATTAGCGATTCTGGCTGGTTTGATCCTGATTGGCTTTTTCATCATCTGGCAGCTATCCCGCAAGCGAGCTGAAACTCTGGTCCCCGTGTAAGGAAAATCTTCCAAGAGAATCGCCAAAAACAAAGCTTTCTTCCTAGCCTTCCCCCATCTCATACTTAAAAATTGGGGGAAGGAGTATGATGACCTCTTTTTTTTATTTGTTACACCTCAAAATGATGCTTTCAGCTTGATAAGAGGCAAATCTCTCAATGATGTTTTAATGGAGAAGTTCAATGGAAGGTAAAAGCGAATTGATTGTAGATCTCGATAATCTCCTTTATGCTATGCTTAAAAACGATTGATCACCACGAAAAAAATCTAAAGCACAAAAAGAAAACCTTTTGGATTTGTTTTTGAATTATTAACTTTCCCTCCGCATAACCCACAGTATCAATAATAGTTGATTAGTTAAAACTCGGGATGGGTATTTTGAAACCCAGAATCGATATTTTATGAGACTACCTCAGATACTAAACCCAAACAAAAATTGTTATCACGGAATTTATCCTCTAAGAAAGTTATAGTACTCATTTGCGCATGTATAGATCTATCAATAATTGACAAATATATGATTAAGCAATATTATATATATATAATATATAGCAATAATATATAGAAAGGTAATCATATGACTGAATCTGCTGCAATTACTCACGACCTTCTGACCGGTTTGATTAACCGGAAAACCTTCCATGACATGTTTGACAAAGCCCTGGAAAAAAGCAAAAATAGCAATGAACCGCTTTCGCTGGCATTCATTGATATTGACCATTTTCTCAAACTGAACGATACCTATGGTCACAGCGGTGGTGATGATGTTCTTGTTGCCTTGGCAGAAATTCTGCGTGAAAAAGCTGGTGAAAATGATATTATTTGCCGATATGGCGGTGATGAATTTGCCATCCTCTTTCCTTCTACCGAGCGAGAGCAGGTCTTTCTTCTGGTGGAAGAGATTCGTGCCAGCGCTGCAGCACAAACAATTCTCTTGAGTAAATCAGATCAAAAAATACAAGGGATTTCCATTAGTGCTGGGATTGCCTGTGCACCCATAGACGGGTGCTTGAAATCCGAGATCATGCGCAAGGCTGATCAAGCTCTATATCGCGCCAAGCTCACTGGGCGTGGAAAAGTTCGCCTGGCTTATGACGAGCGAATGGTGCCCAAAACCAGTCATTACACCCAGACCCAATTGGAAAGATTGTCGAAACTTGCTGGAGAACGCCAAGCGGGAGAAGCTGAACTCTTACGCGAAGCGCTGGACGATCTGATCAGTAAATATGGTGTGAACGAGATTGAGCGGTAAAAATTCAATGTCAAGAAGCAAATAACTAAAAACGGAGAGTGAAAAGAAAATCACTCTCCGTCTATTAAGCCAGTCCAGCTATTTCTTAAAATCCAGGATCGTTTCTCGGATCTCTCCCCATTTTAATGCATCCGAAATGCCTTGTTCAATAGGAAGCTCTGCTTTCCATCCAATTAGCTTAAGGGCTTTATCTGCATTAGCATATGCGCCAGCTACATCACCGGGGCGGGGAGGGGCGATCCTTTTATTGATGGTTTTCCCATATACCTTTTCGAAAGCGGTAACCATTTCTTTAACAGTAACCCCTTTGCCGGTTCCGAGATTAATCACGAGGTAGTTATCGTCAGGATTGCCAGCGCGTTCAAAAACCTGATCAAACTCTACCATAGCACGAACATGCGCCTGTGCCAGGTCCCAAACATGAATATAATCCCGAATTCCCGTTCCATCACGGGTAGGCCAGCCATTTCCGGTGATTTCAAATACTTCCTGCCGTCCCTGAGCAGTATCGACCAGCTTGCCAACCACATGTGTAGGGACTGGTACATGAATACCGCTGCGCATCTTGGGATCAGCACCTATCGGGTTGAAATACCGTAAAGCGATTCCTTTCATTCCATAAGCCGCACAAAAATCTTTTAAAACCATTTCTATCATAAATTTTGTACGTGAATACGGACTGTTTGGTTTAATGGGAGATTCTTCTGTGACCATAAAATCAGGGGTCACATCATAAAGCGCAGCAGAAGAACTGAAAACTACACGTTTGTAACCAGCCTTTTGCAGAATATTGAAGAACTCGATCGATTTGGAAACATTGTCTTGATAATATTCATACGGAGAGGAAACTGATTCTGGTACTACGATCAATGCAGCACAATGAACCGTGGCATGAATATCTGGATGGTCTCGGAATATTTTACCGAGAAGACCTGCATCAACTATATCGCCCTGGTAAAAGATTCTATTTTTTGTAAATTCTCTACGACCAGTGATAAGTGAATCGAGAATAATTGGGGTATGTCCGGCGTCTTCCAATGCTGAACAGATAGTACTGCCGATGTAACCAGCTCCCCCACTGATGAGAAACTTCATGGATCCTCCAATTTTGAAGTATTACCTGTATTCTAACCCATCTTGAAGATCATGGTGTACAGTTCAAATCACGCTGCAGAGTAGAAAGCGTATCAACGGGAATTGTATCTGAGCCTAAATCGCGTTCGATGCGCTGCCAGAGTTTGCATAATACTGGTTGCATCAGCGGAGTGATGGCATTGGCTTCATTGGTAAGGTTGATTGATTTTTCCCACTGGGCAGTGTGAGCATACCCTTCAATGAAAACCAATCGCTCTGTAGGATCGTTCGGGTAATCCTCCTGCGCGAAGGCTTCATCACCTAATCTTGCTACTTGTATCCAATCACCTTGCTGCCGTGCCAGATCTGCTTTTTCAAAGTAATAACACCAACCATGAGGGGGTTCTGTACCGAATATTTGTGCCATCGGTATAGCTGATACTCCTGTTGGAATTGGCTGAATCAGATCGACCCTGGAAAGCGACGCTGCCTGACGAATGAGCAGCGGAAGCATCTGGTTAACAGAATCCAGCTCCGGGTCGAGTATTCGCACACATCCTGGTGGACTGTATACCATCGCGATCATTTGATCTGTACTTCCCGTGAAAGTGGCTGCCAGGTAATCTTTTTTAATGGTCATGCCTGGCTCAAGATTCTTTAGTGCAGTTTCAAGGCGGATGCTGGGATAGAAGAACATGTAATCCAGGGTATCGCTGTGATTGTCTGGTGAATACATCCAATTCAATGGTGATACCAGTGAATTATCGCTGGAAAACTGGATGGGCGTATCGTTCGATACAATGATCGTGTTTGATTTGATCGCAGGGGCGCGCCATGCCAACTGCCAGAATAGATTTTTCTGGGTATTCCAATCGCGGCGAAAATCCATTGCAACCTGTATTTGATACCCCGCAGCTAACGAGATCAAAGTCGCCAGAATGGCTGAAGATACCGCTGGGTAGGCAGGAAGGATCCTCACCAATCCTACCAGAAACAGGCTTACACCCAGGATAAAAGGCAGCGTGAACCTGCTGGTGGCAAAATGCAGACCGATCTCCAGGTGAGTCAACCAGAACGGCCAGCCAGCAATGATCATCCCCCATAAACCAACCAGCATGAGGGTAATTGCAACTTTCTTTTTTTCAACAGATTCGTTTTTTTTCTGCCAGAAAACACCTGCCATGGTGATACCCAATGTGGCAAAAATGACAGCCCCGAAAAGTAGCGTTGACCTTAACCCAAATTTATCGAATACTGGGAAGTTAAATGAAAGTGCCCATGCACCTAACGTAACCTTGAAAATGTCTTTAAGCACTGTCGCGATGAGGATTCTCAAAGTTGCCCAGGGGGCAGCTTTAAACTGATCAAGCAATCCAATTTCATAGTTGTTCGTTTGATAATCAAAAATCAAGAATCGCCAGATCAACGCACTGAGCCATACCAGCAAGAATGGCATCCAATACAACAATACACGTTTAAGTTTTTGAGAATTATTAAAACCTTCTTCTTTCAGACTGAACCAAATGAAAACCGGTCGTAAGAATTCCAACAGGAAGAAATATTCGAGTGCCAGATGGTTATAGGCTGCCAATGGAATTGCCATGAGAAGATACAACCAGGCGTGTTTTTTATCGCGTATTGCCAGGATCGAAAATGAAAATGAGAGCATCAAGAAAGTGAACAGCAGGAAGAAATCGGTGTAATTGATGGCGATTGCCTGCTGGTCAAAACCCGGGTACACAGCAAAAAGCAGTGCAATCCATAAAGCTACATCTTTTGCTTTATGCCATACCAAACGCATCACCCACCAGACGCTGATGGCACTGGCAGCACGCATGAATAACATCAAAACATGCCATTTCCATGGGACGGTACCCAACAAAGAGATGGTCAACTGCGGGATCCAGGCGATGAAAGGGCGATTGGTGGAGAAATATCGGGTCAGACCCTCAGTACCAAGTTGTGTGCGAATGAATAAGAAAGCCCAATCATCCCAATAATACCCCAACCAGGGGATGACCACGCCATAGGCAAAAAAACATACCAAAAAAATGATGAGAGGTTCTGCCCAAATGGGGAGTCTGAATTGCTTAAGGTTTAGATGTAATTTACTCATTTGAAGGTGAATGATTGCTTCCCTCAATTTTTTCTGTGATGGCTGCGGATTGGAATTTACGAACCAGATAAGTGGGACGCCACTTGACCTGTTGGAAGATATACCCGATGTAAATGCCGATGATCCCCAGGGCGATCATCAATGTGCCACCAACAAAAAGCAGAACGAACATCAAAGAACTCCATCCGGGGGCAAGCAGGTCTTGTCTGCCGGATACCCAGAAACTGAGCACGTAAATAACTTCGAATATAGAAAGCAGCAAAAAGAGTAATCCCAGTGAGATACTGATATACAACGGAACCAGTGAAAATGAAAAGACTGCATCCATCGACAGCCTAACCATTTTTCGCAGAGAGTATTTCGATTTGCCGGCAATACGTTGTGGGGGATGAAAAGGTAAAATGACCTTTTTATACCCTACCCAGGCTACCATGCCGCGCAAGAACCTGTGATGCTCTGGCATGGAATTGATGGCATCCACCACCTGGCGTGACATTAACCTGAAATCTGCTCCACCAGGAGTGATATTGGTATCACCGATCCAATTGATCAGGCGATAAAAAGCGTGAGATGTCCAATTCTTGAAGCTGGCTTCTTTCTCCTCAACTCTCTGGGTAAGTACAAGGTCGTATCCCTGTTTTATGAGTGCAAGCATATCTTTGATCAATTCTGGAGGGTGCTGCCCATCGCCATCCATCGTGATCACATAATCACCCTGTGCTTTGCTCATCCCAGCTGTTAAAGCTGCCTGGTGCCCAAAGTTGCGGCTTAACTCAAGCACTTCCATGCGCGGCTCATTTTTCCGAATTTCATCCAATTTTTGTGAAGTGTCGTCGCTTGAACCATCATTAACATAAAGAAAGCGAAAATCATAGGGCAGGTCGTTCACAACTTCAGTCAATCGCTTGTGAAAGGCTGGTAAAGCTTCCTGCTCATTGAAGACAGGAACCACAATAGTCACCAGGCATCTTTTTTCAGGCATAAGAAAGATTCGCTTTCTTGAAAGAATAAATATACCGCTATTATATCGAAGAAGTAGACTCATGATTTATTGAAACTGTAAATCGTGTAAAATGATGGGTGAAATCCAATTTATTTACAGGAGAAAAAATGCCCATTCCTTTTGTCGAACCCTTTCGCATAAAAATGGTAGAACCGATCCGTATAACCACTCGTGAAGAGCGGGTGGATATTCTGGCAAAAGCATTCCTAAACCTGTTCAAAGTAAAGGCAGATGATGTATTTGTCGATCTACTGACAGATAGTGGTACAAATGCCATGAGTGACCGGCAATGGGGCGCCATGATGCAGGGTGATGAGTCGTATGCTGGAGCTCGTAGTTTTTATCACTTGAAAGATGCCATAGAAGACATCATGGGTTTCCCCATGTTCATCCCCACCCATCAGGGTCGTGCAGCTGAAGGTACATTGTTTTCTGTTATGGTGAAAGCGGGAGATGTAGTGCCCAGTAACCGGCATTTCGACACCACCATGGGTAACCTGCTGGAATTAAAAGCCAGACCTGTTGACCTGGTAGTGGATGAATCTGCGGATCCCACATTGATCCACCCGTTCAAAGGGAATATGGATATTCAGAAACTCGAGGCATTCATCAATGAAGTCGGAAAAGAGAATATCCCGCTAGGCATGTTGACTATTACAAATAACACAGCAGCTGGGCAGCCGGTCTCTATGGCAAATATTAAAGCTACTGCAGCTGTGTATCATAAATATGGCATCCCATTTTTCATTGATGCCTGCCGATTTGCTGAAAATGCATATTTTATTAAACAGCGCGAAGAAGGATACGCAAATAAAAGTATTAAGGAAATAGCGCGCGAGATTTTCTCTGTGGCAGATGGCTGTACCATGAGTGCAAAGAAAGACGCCATCGTCAATATTGGCGGTTTCATTGGGCTGCGCGATCAGGAATTGTATAACCTGCTGGCAGCAAAGCTCATTTTGCATGAGGGTTTCATCACATATGGCGGTCTGGCTGGACGCGACCTGGATGCCATAGCACAGGGCTTGTATGAAGGAACCGATGAGGAATATCTCAAGTATCGGATCCTGCACACGCAATACCTTGGTGATGTTCTGGAACAGGCAGGGATGCAGGTTTATCGACCTACCGGTGGGCATGCTGTTTATCTCAATGCAGGATCAGCATTACCGCATATTGCACCTCATCAATTCCCTGGTGTGGCTTTAGCAAACGCTCTCTATATTGAAGGTGGGGTGAGGACCACAGAAATTGGCAGTTTAATGTTCGAACATAAAGATCCTGTAACAGGAGAAGAAATCTCTCCTGATCTTGAGTTGGTACGCCTGGCTATTCCACGGCGGGTATATACCCGTAGCCATCTGGATTATGTGGGAGAGGTTGCCCATGTTGTGTATGAAAACCGTGAAGCAATTCGAGGAATTACGATTGTAGAAGCACCGGCTTTACTACGTCATTTTCTAGCGAAAATGGCTAACGTATAACAGATATCATAATATCAGATTTATGTCCCCTGTCCGTTCTTTACGACTGGACGGGGGACTTTTGTTGGATTCGCCATTTCAAACCGGAACATAAACCTGCCAAATTGAACAATATCACCATGCTGTAAAGGAAAGGGTTGATTATTCACTGGGTTATAGTTAACATAAGTTCCCGCTATGCTATTGCAATCTGAAACTGTCCAGGTGCCGTCAGGTAAACAGTGAAGACGGGCGTGAAGTGGATTCAATGCGGGTGAATCGATATACCTGGTTACTTGACGCATGTCATTACCTACCGTGACTACTTCTTCTGTGAGAGCCAATGGGGGGGTGGATAATACCTGACCATCATCATTTAGCCAGACCAGTCTTGCTGAAGATAATATACTAACGGGCAATGGAGGGACCGGGATGGTTGGTGTTTCTGCTTTGCGCACAGGTCGCGTGGCTACTGGTTCAGCTGACGGATTTTGGTATAAAGGCTGGCGTTGTAATGGCTGTCTGGCTGGTATTGCTGTTGATCCTTGTTTCTGTTTTCCAGCTGGTTTTGAGCCAATCTTTAAGGATGCTGAACGATTTAGAGGTTTCTTGCCACCTTTTTTTACAACCCTTATGGGTTGTTCTTTTCTTTGAATGTTGGCTTTCTTTTGCAAGCGGATAACCAGATAAATAACGGCAACGAGAGCCAAAACTCCCGCAATCCCTACTCCAAATTTGAAGATATTGGCAGGTTCCTTAAAGGCATCCAGACCAGAGGGCTCGACATTTACTTGAATTGGGATCTGAATACTGCGTTGCACCAAACCAAGAGCGTCTTCTACTTCAAGCTGTAATTGAATAGTTTTTGATTCTTGAATTTCTTCTAGAGATAATTCAATTTCATTGAAAGGAGGAGTTGTGTTCTGGGCTACCAGGGTTTCATCTGCAAACAATCGTACTGCCTTTAATTCACGCGTGTGTCCATCTGGAAACTCTATCAGGTACGATATTGGCACGGTGGATGGAGAAAGTACCCTCTTGCCTTCTTCATTCTTGATCTTGACCCTGTCAACCACTGCAGGTGGAGTGAGAAAGATGGGAGATGGAGGCTGTACAATGATTGAAAAACTTGCTTCAGAACTGGTCAGGGTTTCACCAGATCGTTCTACCACCGCCTTCATAATATGAGTTCCTGATTGGTTAATCTGGGATGTATATACCGCCTGGTAAAGAAATCGCATGGGTTGCAAATAGGTATCCAATCCGGGAAGTTCCTCATTGGTGGAAACAACATAGAACTCTCCACCCGTATTTCCAGCAAGCTGAATGAGAGGTTCACTTGCTGCAGTATTAGCCGTGCCATTTGGGGCAACCACCCAGACGAAAACCGGAACTTTCGCCAAAAGCGCCTTTTCGATCTGGTTGGGCAGATCATCTATTAGTTCGTTTGGTAATAGAGAAGTAATGTAAAAAATCACTGTGTGCATACCAGGGCGTTGAGTGGGATCGGTTGCAAGATCCAGGGCAAGGGATAAACTGATTAAACTGGATTGAGCGTTCATTAATTCGGGCTGGTAACTGCTGATGGCTTGCTGCCAATCAGATACGTTAGTCAATTGCATTGCTTGCAGGCCTGTATTGGTTGCAATCGTCAATGAGTTGGGTGTGTTTGTAGGTTGGTTTTGTGCCCATACGTGGAGGGTTTTCTGAATGTATGTGAAGTAATTCCCTCCTGGTGCTGTAACTGCAAATGCAGAGGAGGGATTGTATGCCAGAATGATCTGGATGCCGGGTTCTATCCTATCCAGGGAATCCAGAGTGATTGATTTTCCATCTTCGATGACAGTGACCTGGTCTTTTGTCACATCAGCAAGGAAATTCCCTGAAGGATCGTAAACTTCCATATTAAATTTCACAATGGGGAACTGGCTGGTATCAGGTGTAGAAATATCTAATCTACCAGGAGAAAGAACGGATGCTGCTGCTGGAATAACAGGCTCACTTATTCTAAAGAGTAGAATGAGTAAAAGGGAAATAATGAATATTCGATAGAGATGGGGTTTCATCACCTCTATTCTATATGAAAATCTCAAGAAAGTTAGCGAAACTCAACAAAATCCGAGAAAACTCTCATTAGATTCTCACGTGTTTTTTTGTTTTCATTAATATGTATAACTTAAACTATAAAAGTCAGAACAAGTTTCTCCTCCTTTGGCTTGAAGCTGACAGTTGTGGTTGAGGAAGCGACGGTTAATGGTTAGCAAAACGGGCAGTTCATAACTGCTCGTTTTGCATTAAAATCATAGTAACAATTTACTGCGAGGTGTCTTCATGCCAAAGATAACCATTATCGGAGCAGGTAGTACCGTCTTTACAAAGAACTTCCTGGGGGATATTCTCCTTTTCCCCGAACTTTCTTCCAGTACCATTTGTCTGATGGATATTGATCCAATCCGATTATCGGAATCAGAGATGGTGGCAAAGCGACTGGCTGACACGCTACAGGTAAAACCACAGATCATAGCAACCACCGATCGCACCCGAGCATTGGAAGGTGCTGATTATGTTATCTGCACAATCCAGGTAGGTGGTTATCAACCAGCAACCGTTACAGATTTCGAGATTCCTAAAAAATATGGATTGAGACAGACGATCGGCGATACCCTAGGAATTGGTGGGATTATGCGGGGGCTGCGCACCATACCCGTATTACTCGATGTTTGCGCTGACATGGAACGAAATTGCCCGGATGCCTGGCTATTGAATTATGTCAACCCAATGGCAATTAATTGCGGTGCTATCCAGCGAGCTACACATGTGAAGTATGTCGGCTTATGCCACAGCGTACGATCCACGATAGAGACAATCGCAGAAGATATGCAGGTTCCTGCCAATGAAATCCGTTATCTCTGTGCAGGTATCAACCATATGGCTTTTTACCTGAAACTAGAGAGGACGACAATTGAAGGTGAAACCACTGACCTGTATCCAGTTCTAAGGCAGGTGGTTGATGAGGGCAGGGTTCCATTCTGGAATCAGGTTCGTTATGAATTGTTTAAGCACTTTGGATATTTTGTAACGGAATCAAGTGAGCATCTTTCAGAATATGTACCCTGGTATATCAAACGGGATCGCCCTGACCTGATCGAACGTCTGAACATCCCACTGGATGAGTACCCCCGGCGATGTGAAGCGCAGATCGCTTTCTGGGAATATCAACGAGATATGATGCTCGATCCTTCCAACGAATTTACTGTGAAGCGAAGTGGTGAATACGGCTCTGAAATTATCCACAGTATCGAAACGAACACCCCACGTGTTATCAATGGGAATGTGGCTAACCAGCATTTGATCGATAACCTCCCAACAGCAGCAATCGTTGAAGTGCCCTGCCTTGTGGATAGACAGGGTATCCAACCTACCCATATCGGCTCACTTCCAATCCAACTGGCAGCATTGATGCAGACAAATATCAATGTGCAGCTTCTCACCGTAGAGGCTGCTTTAACCCATAGCAAGCAAACTATCTACCAGGCTGCCATGCTTGATCCACACACTGCAGCAGAATTAGACCCTGACCAGATCTGTCAGCTTGTAGATGATCTGATCGCTGCCCATGGAACATGGCTGCCGGAATATCAATAAACGATTGATTCGAAAGAATACAGGTTTTCTGGGGGATAGCTTTCTTTCTGTTGGGTATATTTAATAAAGAATAGATTTTGGTTTGATACCAGAAAAAGGTATAATGATTTTAATGATCATCCCGAAAAGGCAATAAAAATGAACCTCATTTTGGATCCGAATGTAGCGTATTTGCTATTGATCATTGGATTCTTCCTTGCGATCATGGCTCTTTTTTCTCCAGGAACAGGTATTTTGGAGATCGGTGCTCTCTTTATGATCGTGATGGCGGGATATTCCATTTATAATCAGCCAATTAATTGGTGGGCATTAGTAATATTGATCATCGGTGTCTTTCCTTTTTTATTGGCTTTGAGAAAATCAAAGAAATGGATTTTCCTGGGACTTGCTTTGTTATCTTTTATGGCAGGTTCCATTTTTCTATTCAAGCCCGAAAATGGAATCATCGCAGTCCACCCTGTGCTGGTTGTTCTGGTATCTGTTACCATAGTTCCCCTGGTCTGGTTGATCACCAGGCGTGGATTGGAAGCGATCGGACGGAAACCAGTGCATGATCTCGAGAGATTGATCGGAGCTGTTGGTGAAGCGCGCAGTGACATCGAGATGGAAGGAACGATATATATCGATGGTGAGGAATGGAGTGCCCGCTCAAATTCCCCCATTCATGCCGGATCAAAAATAAGAGTGGTCAACCGAGAGGGATTGATCCTGGTGGTTGAACCCATAGAACCAACTAAACCCTAAAGGAGAAAGCTATGACCAATTTATTCACTAATTTCTCACCGTTGTTTTGTCTGGTCGGTGTAGTTGTTTTGCTGCTGTTGATATTTATCTCTTCAGCCTTAAAGATCGTCCCTGAATATCAGCGATTGGTGGTATTTCGACTGGGGCGATGTATTGGTCCAAAAGGCCCTGGTTTGATCTTACTAATCCCCTGGGTAGATCGTGCCGTCCGGGTGGATTTGCGGGAGCAAGTACGAGAAATTCCTGCGCAAACATCCATTACAGCCGATAATGCGCCTATTTCGATCGACTTCTTATGGTATTACAAGGTATTCGACCCTGTACAAAGTGTTTTGCAGGTAGGAAGTTTTGAACTCGCAGCACAAGGTATTGCTACCACAACCTTGCGTGCCGTAATTGGTGGAATCTTACTTGATGGTGTGCTTTCAGAGCGAGAAAAGATCAACATTGCCCTGCGTACCCGCCTCGATGAAGTTACAGAACGCTGGGGCGTAAAAGTTACCAACGTTGAAATCCGCGAGATTATCCCACCCAGAGATGTCCAAGACGCTATGAACCGGCAGCTTTCTGCAGAACGTAACCGGCGTGCGGTTGTAACGGAATCTACCGGTACCCGTGAAGCAGCGATCAATGTTGCAGAAGGTGAAAAACAAGCCGCAATTCTCCGCGCTGAAGGTGACAAGCAATCAGCCATCTTGAAAGCAGAAGGTGAACGACAGGCACAATTGTTGCGTGCAGAAGGTTACTCTGCTGCTCTGGATAAGATTTTCGAAGTTGCTAAATCCATTGATCACAAGACGATGACATTGCAATACTTTGAAACCTTAAAGAACATGGCAACAGGAGCATCTACTAAGTACATCTTCCCGATGGAATTTACCAGCCTCCTGCAGGATTTTGTTCATCCTAAAAAGGAAGAATAAAAGGATGTAGCGTTTAACAATCGCAGACCACCTGTCTTTGTCAGGCAGGTGGTCTGTTGCATGGTGATTATGAAACCGATCACGATCATTGAAGCTACCCTTAAAGATCTAAAAGACCTGATGCGTTTGGAGAGGGAATGTTTCGACGTGGATAGATGGCCAATTTGGGACTTGATATCCGTATTAACGGCGTCGGGGATAATCCGTTTGAAAGCTATTGATAATGAAGGAAAAATGTTGGGTTTTATTGCCGGTGATCTGCGCGATTCGAAACGTGTAGGATGGATCATCACTTTAGGAGTTTTTCCAGAATACCGCAGAATGAAAGTTGCCAGTACCTTATTGGAAGCGTGTGAAAACCGTTTGCAGCGAAAGTGCTTCAAGCTATGCGTCCGGCGCAGCAACCAGGCTGCGATTGAACTATATTTAAAACATGGTTACCAAAAGATCGATGAATGGATTGATTATTACTATGGCAATGAAGATGCCATTGTGATGGAGAAAAGACTCACCTGAATCTCATTTGACTTTCTTTCCAACTCGGTATAATATTATTGAAAGCAGGAGAAACCCCATTATGCGATTCCATGAAGTTTCCAGGTTTATAAGCCATTGAAAGGCACGCGTTTGCGTGCCTTTTTGTTTATTTATCACACCTTGAAAAGGAGAAATCAGCAATGGATTACGGTATGATAGGGAAGATTGATAAAGCTAAACGGTACGCGCAAGAGAAAGAACGCTTTCATTTTTCAGATTTCACTGTCACTGTGCGAGGGGAAAACAATTCTCACGTCGTACATTATGCGAATCGATCTTTTACCTGTGATTGTGATTTTTTTCATACCCGTGGTCGTTGCAGCCATACTTTGGCGCTCGAAATGTTGATGGAAGGCATGATCAACGGTGAAGAAATAAAATAAGCGTATCTGTTTCTTTATACGCAAAGCGAGGCGCTTCATTAGGCTCCTCGCTTTGTGTTTCTTGTAACCGTTAGATCGTGGATTTTTAATATTCCAGGATAATTAACTCACTACACTTTTTATCTTGAGGGATTTTCAATGAACATTTATTTTTCACCCAAACAACCTTATTCTCTGTCTTCAGTTATCCGTTCGCATGGTTGGATCCAATTGCTGCCATTCGAAAATCTGGATGACCATCAAGCCTTTGCATATACACTTCAAATGAATGATGGCAAAGTGCTTCGCTTTGAAGTGCACGAGGAAGATGACAAAATATCGGTTACAGTACCCGATGAATTATCAGACCTGGAACTGAGAGAGCTTCGCCAAACAATATCATGGATGCTGGCATTGGATGTGGATCTTTCTGATTTTTATAAAGTGGCAATGGAAGAACCACGCCTTCAAAAAGCCATCCGAAAATCAGCAGGCAGAATATTACGCGCTTCCTCCCTTTTTGAAGATGTTTTAAAGACTATATTAACAACGAACACTCTCTGGGCAGCCACAATCAGCATGAATCGTAGACTGGTTGAACATTTCGGTACACCGTTGGCAGAAGCCCCCGAAATCCATGCATTCCCAACTGCTTCTACGCTTGTTAATGTATCAGAGGATGAGTTGAAAGAGAAAGTTCGTGTTGGGTATCGGGCTCCTTTTATCCACGATCTCGCTCTGCGAACTTCGGAGGGGAGTTTGGATTTGGAAGCATACCGGAACAGTACCCTAACCACTGCAGAATTGAAGAAAGAGTTGTTAGGATTGAAAGGTATTGGACCATATGCTGCTGCTCATCTTTTAATGTTAATAGGGCGTTATGACTTTATTCCCATTGATTCATGGGCGTTAAAAATGGTTTCTTTGGAATGGCATAATGGTGATCCGGTGAAACCTAAAGATGTGGAAAATGCTTTTGAGCGGTGGGGACAATTCAAAGGACTGGCTTATTGGATGTGGGATTGGACAAATATGCCATAGGCAAGCGAGTGAAAAGCAGAAAATAGGGATCCTGATTACAAATCTGTAGGTGAAAGTTATTTCGAAAACAAGTGACCCTGGATAAGACTATGGTATGATAAGCTCATCAAGAAATGAACCATTCATATAATACGCAGGATATATTATTCTACTAAGGGAGAAATCATTATGTATCAAAATCAGCAACCCCCAGCATATAATGAAAAACCAGGACAAATTACCGCAATCGGTATCTTAATGCTTTTCAGTGGTATCACGGATGTTGGGTTATTTTTCGCGTGGTTAATTGGCATCATTACTGGTGGAATTGCTTCTTTAGGTATCGGATTACTCTGTTTACCTTTAGCGGTTCCTCCATTGGCTTTAGCAGTCTTTGAGTTCATTTTTGGAGCCAAACTTTTCAGTGAAAAACCTGCATCAGTCAAAGCCTATAAGACAATGGCGATTTTAGAGATCGTCTCTATTCTGTTTGGTAACGTTGTGGGTCTGGTGACAGGTATTCTCATTCTGGTGTGGTTAAATGATCCGCGTATAGCTGATTGGTTCAATCGCAATCATCCTGTGGTTATTCAATAAGTAAGATAAATCTTAAAAAAGGCAGCTTTAGGGCTGCCTTTTTGATATCTGGATCTTTCTTAACATAGACAATGTTTCCTAATCCAATTCAGTACGCGCATTTTATACTTCCTTCCATTGAAACACAGCCATTGTGAATGAAGGATACAATGCCTGGGTTGCAGTAAAAATCTCAATTTTTAAATAGCGCCTTCGCATAGAAAGGAGATAATCATGACCAACTTAATTGACCTGGTTCCTTTGTTTGTAGGTTTGGTTTTCCTGGTGATTGGAATAGTATTTTTCTTTAATGCGATCAGAAATAGAAAAAAAGCAGAAGAGAGTCTTTTATGGCCTACAACAAAAGGGTTGATTTGTGCGGCGACAATGAAGGAACACAGGCATCAAGATTCAAAAGGTCGTCGAACTACCAGTACATATGAACCAGTTATTGAGTATACCTATACAGTCATGGGACAATCTTATACTGGTAATAAAGTTGCATTAGGTGCGCGAAGTTTCGATTCTAATCAGGCCTACGAAATATTTAATCGTTTTCCATTGGGTAACCATGTCGATGTACACTATAATCCTCAAAACCCATCTGAAGCAATTCTCGAAACACATTTTCGTGGTCAAGTCACGGCATTTATTACAGCAATAGCTTTAGGTGTTATTGGGTTGGCTTTATTGATTGTAAGCATCTTTACCCTGATTTCATAGCATCATTCAATCCTATTCCTAAAAATGCACAGGTAGAATTTCTTTGATTAACTGCCTGGTATAAAAACTTCCTCTGACCTGAGACTTTTCAGGCGGGTTATACTTGGTTAAGATCAAATGATTGTTCACCTGAATGTTCATTCTTACTTTTCTTTGCTTGAAGCGGAACCATCTCCTCAAGAACTTGTTCGAACCGCTGCAGCATTGGGAATGCATGCCATTGCCCTGACAGATCACTATTCTCTGGCAGGTGTGGTGGAATTTCAACGCGCATGTCTAAAATCAGGTGTTGATCCCGTTTACGGGTTGGAAATTGATCTGGCGCCGTTATCAAAAGAAGTCGAATTTCCTGGTAGGTTGATCTTGTTGGCGCAGAATGAGCAGGGATGGGCAAACCTTTGTTCGATTAACAGTACCCTTAACTTACGTATACCATCTGCTCAACCTGTTACCCTAGATATCCTGGCAAAATTTAACGATGGCGTGATAGCCATCAGTGATGATCAGATGGATCGAACGGGGCGAACCCTTCAACAATTGAAGGATATTTTTCCAAATAATCTGTATGTGGCACTTAACAATCCTGATGGCAGGCAAAACATCAAAATGCAGCAGTTGGCTGATCTGGCAAAGCAGAAGCAATTGCCTATTGTAGCAGTTCAACCCATATTTGCTATAGATGCTGCCAGTGTACACCTGTTGAAAACCCTGGCAGCTATACGTCTTGGCACAACAATAGACAAAGTACCAGCCAGGGATTTACCTCCTATAGAGAGTATTTTTCTTTCACCAGAACAAATGCAGCAGCGTTATGTCGAACATCCACAGGCTTTAGCTGCCACATTGGAGATAGCAGACCGGTGCAAGTTTGATCTACCATTGGGAAAAAGAAATTTTCCTTCTATCCCTTTACCAGAAAACACCACTGCGAATCAAATCCTGCGACAAAAAGCGAAAGCAGGAGCGATCAGGCGATATGGGAAGATCAGTCCGGATATTCATGAGCGATTGAATTATGAATTGAACATTATCGGACAATTGCAATTCGAACCGGTTTTCCTTATTGTCGAAGAGATCATCAACTATGCCCGGCAAAAAGGAATACCTACATCTTCTCGTGGTTCGGCAGCTTCTTCACTGGTCGCATATTGTCTGGGCATCACCAACCCGGACCCCATTCGCCATAACCTATATTTTGAACGATTTCTCAACCCGGCACGCACCTCTCCTCCTGACATCGATACGGATATCTGTTCCCGTGGGCGTGAGCAGGTGATCCGTCATGTGTTCGAAACTTTTGGTGAAGATCAAACTGCCATGGTGGGAACCATCAATCGGTTCAGGCCGCGTTCTGCAATGAGTGACGTCGCTAAGGCACACGGTCTTACTCCAGAGCAGGCACACGCACTCTCGCGCTCTTTACCACATTCATTCTTTTACCGAATTGAGGAGAGCGACGAGAATGAGCCTTCACCTTTCCAAGAGTTGGCCATTGCCAATAAGCAGCCAGAATATCAACGAATATTCCAGGAGGCAGATGCAGTGCTCAATCTGCCGCGCCATTTTTCCATCCATGCGGGCGGAATTGTAGTAGGGCCGGGTAAACTGGCGGGGATCGTTCCCTTGCAGCTTTCAGGTTCGCATAACACAATCATCACACAAATGGATATGGAATCGGTGCAGGCATTTGGATTGGTTAAAATAGACCTGTTGGGTATACGAGGTCTCACCGTGTTGGGAGATGTTGCCACAGCAGTTCATTCATGGCGTAAAAGCGAATATTCTTCTCCTATGCAGGTGCTCGATAATATTCCTCTTGAAGATACAGATACTTCTGATTTGATCTACAGTGGTCATACGATTGGCTGTTTTCAAATCGAGAGCCCCGGGATGCGTTCCACATTGCGAGAGATCAATGCCCGCAAGGTGGATGATATCATGGTGGCATTAGCATTATATAAACCCGGACCGTTGAGAGGTGGATTGCGGGATAACTTCGTCAGAAGAGTAAAGAAATTGGAACGCGTTGAACATCTCCATCCTGCGGTGATACCTATCCTGGATGAGACGCAGGGAATCATTCTATATCAGGAACAGGTTTTACGCCTTGCGCACGAATTGGCTGGGCTTTCTCTAGCAGATGCTGACCTTCTACGGCGTGCTATCAGTCATTTTGGTACGACTTTCGAACTGGAAGGTATTCGGCAGCGCTTTATCCATGCAGTGCATGAGGGCAGACAAATCCCCCTGGAGATATGTGAGCAATTGTGGAGTCTAATGGCTGCTTTTGCAGGGTATGGGCTGCCAAAAGCTCATGCAGCTTCATATGCTATCACCTCATGGAAATCAGCCTGGTTGAAGACACATTTCCCTGCTGAATTTATGGCAGCCGTACTTGCAAACTGGGGCGGGTACTATAGTCAACGCGTGTACATAAATGAAGTACGCCGAATGGGATTGAAAATTAAGCCACCCCATATTAACCATTCAAAAAAGCAGTTCAGTGTGACTTACCCATCAGGAGAGCCTGTTCTCTACATGGGACTCGATCAGGTACGCGACCTGACGCAGCGTACTCAGAACAAGATATTTCATGAGCGGCCTTTCACCAGCCTGGAAGATTTCCTGGTAAGAGTAGATCCACGACCACAGGAAGCAGCGAACCTGGTTTGTGCTGGCGCGCTGGAAGGGTTTGGGTCAGCACCCACCATGCTCAAACGCATCACTGGGGGAAAGTGGTTGAACAGTCAACCCGGTTTATTTTCGATAGGGGAGTTCGAAGAGCCTGATTGGTCGAAGGAGCAGTGGATGGAAGCTCAAGAAAAAGTCCTTGGTATCAGTCTGGCAGCTCATCCACTTGAATTGGTGGCTGAAAAGATTGCAAAAATGGGAGCCATCAGTGCTGTAGAAGCAGCAGGAGAGATAGGGAAAAAGGTAACTATTGCTGGTATCCGTCAAAGCTCACATCGTGTAAGAACAGCCAAAGGTGAAACGATGCTTTTCCTTACCCTGGAAGATATGGAGGGAACTATAGATGTAATGATCCTGCCAGATATGTACCAGCGGGTGAAGAATATCGTGTATGATCGGGCTCCCTTTCTCATAACTGGATTGATAGAGTTGGATGAAACGCGAGGGGAACCGATGATGAGAGCGGAAAACTTGCGCATAGTGCGATGATCCATCCAATTCATTTGATTTATAGGAGAACAAAATGAAAACATTTGTGAACGTTATTTTGTGGATCTTTGGCTTCCTTCTTGTTTTCCAGGTGCTGATACGCATCTTTCGAAAAACCATCCATTTCCCTGCACCAGCATTCATAGGTAAATTTCTGGATAGTAAATGGCGGAGAACCGTGCAACCTCCGCAACAGATCATCCAACGATCAGGTTTTCAACCCGGGATGAAAGTGTTGGAAGTGGGTTGCGGAAGCGGATGCTATACCACATTTGTTGCCCGGGCAGTTGGAATGGATGGCGAGGTTTATGCCCTCGATATTCAACCCGAAATGTTGGAACAGTTGCGGAAAAAGCTATCCCGCCCTGAGTTTTCCGATATTCAGAATGTCCATCTGATAGAGCATAGTGCTTATGATCTGCCGTTTGAGGATGAATCATTTGACATTGTCTATTTCATTACGGTATTGCAGGAAATTCCTGATGCGATCCAGGCATTAAGAGAAGCAAGGCGAGTTTTGAAACAGGCCGGTATCGTAACGGTCACAGAATTGTTGCCAGACCCTGATTACGTGCCGGCATCTATCACTGCCCGGATGGGTGAAAGAGCTGGATTAACTTTTGATCAATCTCTAGGAAATTTGTGGACATACACTGTGCGATTAAAAAAATAAAACTTCAGTAGAGAAACATTGCTTCTTTGCATTTTCCAGTAAAATAGTAGTATCCCTGAAAAAAAGAGAATATTATGCAGATACCACTGAAACCCCGAATTTCACTGCGCTCCTGGATCGTTATGGCAGCCCTGGCATTGACTGGTCAGATCGCCTGGGCGGTTGAAAATTCCTGGTTCAATACTTTTGTTTACGACACCATCACTCCCGATCCGCGCCCTGTAGCCTGGATGGTGGCAGCCAGTGCTATCACTGCCACTTTAACAACACTCATCATGGGGACTTTAAGCGATCGCACACATTCCAGGTGGGGAAGGCGGCGACCATTTATTCTTCTTGGCTATATATTATGGGGCTTATCCACCATTTTATTCCCAACGGTTGCTTATATCAAAGTTAGCAGCGTGGCGGTTGTGATGGTGGTGGTGATGGATTCGGTCATGACCTTTTTTGGTTCAACCGCCAATGATGCAGCATTCAATGCCTGGACTGCAGATATTGCCAGTACTGAAATGCGTGGAAAAGTTGAAGGCGTTTTGAACATGTGCGTCTTTCTCGCAGAAATTGTAGCAATGGTGGCAGCCGGTATGTTGATCGATTCCGTAGGTTATTTCACCTTTTTCTACACATTAGGTGGAATTGTGATGGTTGTGGGACTCATTGCTGGTAGTTTCTTACAAGATGCCCCTATGATTTTCAAGGAAGAAGAACCACGCCCGACTTTCTGGGAAGAGTTCAAACAATTATTTCGCTGGCAGACTTTACGAGAAAACAAAAACCTTTTCATCCTATTGATATTTATTATGATCAGTAGTATCGGTATGAATGTATCTTTCCCCTATATGATTGTCTACCTTGAAAATTATGTAGGGATCACAAAATCAGAGTTCAGCATTATTGGTGGTGCTGTGATGGTAGGCAGTGCAATTTTGGCGATTCCCTTTGGCATGTTGGCTGATCGTTGGAATAAACGCCTGATGATCGGTGCTGCTACCATTATCAGCGGTATTGGTGGTATTCTCCTTTCATTGATGACTACCATACCCGCCCTGGCGATCTCTGGATTGTTGTGGCAGGCGTTTGCCCTGGCAGGCAGTATTGCTTCGGTGGCCTGGTTGAAAGACCTGCTGCCCGAACAAAACCGGGGAAAATTTCTGGGTATCCGGATGATCTTTTGGATTGCGATTCCAATGGTATTGGGTCCATGGATTGGTTCGACCTTGATCCAGAACTTTGGCATACCCACTTTTACAAACGGAGAAGCCGGTTTTATTCCGGTGCCGATCATCTTCCAGGTGGGGTCAGCGATCGCCATGCTTTCCATTATTCCATTATTTTTTATGCGCACCAAAGAAAAATAAGCTGGACAGGTTACATGCAGATCACAATTCAACCTGGTTATTGGTACGAACGTATCCGGATCAATGCAGAACAATCCATCTTTCATCAATGGAAGATGTTGGAAGAAACTGGATGTATCCAGAACTTTCGCATAGCAGCAGGTGAAGAGGAAGGCTTCAGAGAAGGATGGTTTTTCTCTGATTCTGACGCGTATAAGTGGGTTGATGCTGCGGCACGCATCATAGGACAACATACTGATCAAAAATTAGCTGACCTGATGGAAAGTTTTATAGCCCTTATTGGGCGGGTTCAACAAAGCGATGGTTACATTTTTACCTACAACCAGATCCATTTTCCTGGTTCAAAATGGCAGAATTTGCAGATTGAGCATGAGCTTTACTGCCATGGTCATTTGATCGAAGCTGGGGTTTCGCATTATCGGGCAACTGGGAATGCATGTTTGCTGACTATTGCCCAAAAAGCTGCAGATTGTGTGGTTAGAGATTTTGCTGGCAAGGGTGCGCGCCATACACCCGGGCATGAAGAAATCGAGATTGCACTACTGCGTCTTTACGAGGTTACCAATCATCGTCCTTACCTGAAGATGGCTGAGCAATTCATCAATCAACGCGGAAAAACTTTCCTTTTTGGATTGAGTCTTTTAATGCAATCTGGAAATTCAAAAAAACGTCTGAATGAAGTGAAGGTGAACCGTCAGAATTATCTAAAAGAACATCCGGGTTATCATTCTTACGCCTTACCTGCTGGAAATGCGGCAAAAAAGCCAAAAAATATTCACCTTCGCTGGGCATGGAACACCTTAAGCGGAAAGTTCTTTCAACAGCAAAAGCCCGTACGATCACAAATAGTGCCTGAGGGTCATTCAGTAAGATATTGCTACCTGGCTACCGCCAGTGCCATGCTGGACAGGTTGCAGCAAACGCAACAATTTCTCCCTGCCCTAAAAACCGCCTGGGAGAGAATGATCACCCGGCGTTTGTATCTGACAGGCGGTTTGGGATCATTGCCTGTCATCGAAGGTTTTGGCAGAGATTATGAGCTGGATCCTGAATTTGCCTATGCAGAAACATGTGCTGCAATTGGCAGTTTCCTCTGGAATTGGGAAATGGCTCAATTGACAGGGGATGCTTGCTATAGTGATTTGATGGAATGGCAATTGCATAATGCCATTTCCGTAGGGATGGGATTGGATGGAAAAACCTTCCTTTATAACAATCCACTGGCATGTCATGGCAGCATTACCCGCAAAACATGGTATGAAGTACCCTGCTGCCCATCCAATCTTTCGCGTCTGTTAGCAGACCTGGAAAAGTACATTTTCTCCAGTCAGGCTGATACCGTTTGGGTGCATCAATACATCAACAGCACCTATCATGATGGAGAATTAATGCTGGAAATGCGATCGGGTCTTCCCTGGGAAGGTGATATTAGCATAAAAGTATTGCAGGCGCCTGATCACGAACAGGTTTTCCATCTTCGTGTTCCATCATGGAGCAAGGAGACGAAGGTCAGAGTGAATGGGGAGGATATTCCACTCTCTCCTATGAAGGAAATTAATGAACCTACTGCCTGTGGGGTTGATCCTCGACTGTCGCATTGGCAAACCATTCACCGAAAATGGAAACCAGGTGACCAGATAGAGATGGATTTGGATATGTCTCCAGTAGTACGCTTTGCTCACCCGAAGGTCAAGCCTCATCGCAACCAGGCAGCCCTCACACGCGGACCACTGGTTTACTGCCTGGAGAGTGTGGATAACCCGAATGTGGATATTTTCACAGCTGCAGGATGTGTTGAAGCCATTACACAAAAATACTGCCCGGATGTTTTAGGTGGTATCCAAATGATCCAGATGGAAACAACGGATGAAAGGAAACTAAATCTAATCCCCTATTTTCTATGGGGTAACAGGGGAAAATCTACCATGACAGTCTGGTTCAATCATTCCAAGGAGGCATTATGCAAACCGAACTAACCCAATCAGGAAAACTACTTAACCACGATGGCAGTCTGGCACAGGTGGGGTGGGCGCGTCAGCCACTATTGGATTGTAACCTGGAAGAAGCGAAATTCTATTCTTTGCGTTTTCTGCAGCGGTATCGCATCAAACGCTGGGATTACTATGCCATCTTCACCCCTCAGTATTTCTTCTCGGCAACCGTGGCTGATATTGGTTATGCTGGAAATATTTTCCTGTATGCTATGAACCTGCAAACCAAAGAACTTCATGAAGAGGGGCTGGTTGTCCCTTCAAGCAGAAACATCGTTTTGCCCCGCAACAGCGATGAAGGGGGAACCCATTTCGAGAATGAAAAAGTTAAAATGGATTTTTCATTAGCCGATGGAAAACGGCATGTATCTGCCAGCTGGAAAGGTTTTCACAATGGACGGGGGATAGAAGCTGAGATTGACCTGATTTGCCCGCCAGGATATGAATCAATGAATATTGTCATTCCTATTGGCAAACGACGGTTTTATTACAATCGAAAGATCAACTGCATGCCAGCCAGTGGCACTTTACGGTATGGAGATGCGCAGGAAACACTTGATCCTGCTACTTCTATTGGTTCGCTGGATTGGGGGCGTGGTGTGTGGGAATACTCTTCCTACTGGAACTGGGCATCCGCTTCTGGCTTCCTGCCAGATAAGCGTACAGTAGGTCTTAACCTGGGATGTGGGTTTGGTGACCTTTCTAAAGCTGGAGAGAATGCATTGATCCTGAATAATCGCATCCATAAACTGGGTGCTGTGCCATTTGATTACACCTCTGGCGATTACATGAAACCCTGGAAGTTTAAAGACGAAGAAGGCAGATTGGATGTGACTCTCACCCCGTTCAAGGAGAGGATCGCAACAACAAAAGCGGTGGTGATTGATAGCGAGGTGCATCAAATGTTTGGGTTCTATAATGGTAAAGCCATTGCTGATGATGGCGAAGAAATAATTATCAAGGATCTGATTGGATTTGCAGAAGAGCATCATGCCCGCTGGTAATTTGATCCGTACACCCTGGCAGCCGGAATTGCCCATCCCTTTGCCTGAATACCCTCGTCCGCAAATGGTTCGCCCAGATTGGTTGAATCTGAATGGGGAATGGGACTATGCCATTTGTAAACAGAATGAACCAGAACCAAACCAATATGCTGGAAAAATTTTGGTACCATTCGCCATCGAATCCGTTTTGTCTGGTGTACAACACAGTCTGCTGCCCGATGAAAGGCTTTGGTATCGCAGAACTTTCACTATTCCAGAAGCCTGGCTGGGCAAGCGAGTTCTTTTGCATTTTGGAGCGGTGGATCATACCTGTGAAGTATGGGTGAATGGCGTATCTATTGGCAGCCATATAGGTGGATACCTGCCATTTACATTTGATGTTACTCGTTCTTTAATACCAGGTGAAAATATGCTCATTGTTGCTGTCACTGATCTCACCAACAGTGGATTGCAACAGCGCGGAAAACAGGTGCTGCAGCCAAAAGGTATCTGGTACACTGCGGTTTCTGGTATTTGGCAAACCGTCTGGCTGGAGTCGGTGCCAGAAACCAGTATTGCTTCGTTTCAACTGACTCCTGATCTGGACGCTGGTACTTTGACCATTACAGCAAAGATCACTGGTGAAGCTGTAGGGGTGACACTGACAGCAATTGTTTCAGTTAATGGAAAGCTGGATATCATTGGGCAATGCGGTGTGGATGATTGTCTGGTATTAACCCTCCCAGATGTGCATCCCTGGAGCCCGGTAGATCCATTTCTTTATCCTCTTCATCTCAGACTGGAAAAAGATGGGATTGTTCAGGATGGGGTGGAAAGTTATTTTGCAATGCGCAAGTTCAGCCTTGTCTCTGATAGTCAAAACAGGCAGCATTTTGCGCTCAACAACCAACCTCTCTTTTTGTACGGTCCCCTTGATCAAGGGTATTTCCCCGACGGTCTATACACGGCGCCTTCAGAAGAAGCTATGCTATTCGATATTGAGTTTGCGCGTAAGATTGGCTGCAATATGATCCGTAAACATGTCAAAGTAGAACCAGCCCGCTGGTATGCAGCCTGTGACCGGCTGGGGATGATTGTCTGGCAGGATATGCCAAGTGGAGGACTGCCGGATAATGATGTTGTCGCTTACCTGGCAATCATGGTGGGATTATGGAGGGGAGATAAGACACATCTGAAGCGTTTTGGAAGAGCTGGACAAGAAAACCGCCAGCAATTCAAAGATGAATTATTTGAAATGATCACCACGCTTTACAACTCACCTTGTATTGCGGTCTGGGTACCTTTTAATGAAAGCTGGGGTCAATTTCATGCAAAAGAGATTGCAGACCTGGTTAAAGGAGTCGATCCCACGCGGCTGGTTGATCATGCATCAGGTTGGTTTGATCAGGGAGGGGGTGACTTCATCAGTAAGCATGTTTACTTTAAGAAACTCCCACCAATCAAACCAGATGAACAACGTGCAGCGGTGATCTCTGAATTTGGTGGGTACAGTCTTAAGGTGAACGGACACGTTTGGGATGAAAACAAGAAATTTGGGTACCGTTTTTATTCGAATCGGGAGCAATTGACGGAAGCATATATTCATCTATTGCAAACCGAGTTAGATCGCTTACTCGATGCTGGATTATCCACCGCCGTCTATACCCAGACTACTGATGTAGAGATCGAGATCAATGGATATTTGACGTATGATCGTAAAGTAGAGAAGATGGATGCTTCGAAATTACGGGAAATCCATCTACAGATCATTGAAAAGGGGAGTAAAAGATCAACTGCCTGATGCGGCAGCGCGGCCAGCCAGGGCACCGCTGCTGAAAGCGAATTGCAAATTATACCCACCGCAAGGGCCGACCACATCCAGGGTCTCTCCCGTCATATAGAGACCCTGAATTATTCTTGATTCTAGCGTCTCTGGATGCACTTCGGTGACTGGTACACCCCCGGCGGAAAGCTGGCAGAATTCAAACCCCTTTACCCCTTTAACGATGAAGCGCATGTCTTTTAACATCTGACCCAGATGGTAAAAATTGTCTTTTTTGAGGTCATTCAGGCGAATTTCAACAGGCAGGTTCATCTGATTGATGAAGAATGCAGCTACTTTTGGTGGAAAGAATGCCTGTAGAAAGACAATCAGGGGAGTAGCAGTGCCTTTCTTTTTGCTTAAAAGTTCTTCATATTCAGCCTGGTAAAAATGTAAAAGATCGAGTGAAAGCATCAGTTTGGCACCTGGCCGTGCTGAAATATGATGACTGAGGTCCATCACCGCAGGACCGTTCAACCCCCATTCGGTGAAGATCAGGTTGCCAGCTGTCTGGGCAAGGCTTTTCGAGCCTTCATAGAGAGTGGCACCTACGTCTAAACGGACACCCTGCAGGGGTTGGTATGCTCTCATATCCGCAAGTACAGGCGCTAATGCAGGGCGTTTGGGCAGAACAGTATGCCCCAATCGTTCCAGGACGGAGAAAAGTTCTCCCCTAGATCCCAAGGATGGGAACGATTTTCCTCCAGTGGCGACGATCACGCGATTAAAAGCAGTTTTGCTTCTCCCTTCGGGTGAAACGGATTCAATAGACAGTGCATGATCTATCAGCTGGATATCCTGCACCTGGGCTGCATAATGTACAGCGCAACCTGCCAGTGTGATGGCGTTTTCCAGCGCATCCACTACCGTTTTGGCAGAATCAGATAGCGGGTAGTACCAGCCATCGAACGTCTTGTATGTTGGCACTCCGATTTCGTGGAACATCGCCAATAGCTCTGAAACACCAAAAGAGGAAAGTACTGTTTCCATCCAGATAGAATCGGAACAGGTATATTTCGAAGCAGCAACTGCATCATTGGTGATATTGCACCGTCCGCTACCAGTTACCTGTAGTTTTTTTCCAGGTACCGGATTGCGCTCAAAGAGGGTTACAGAAGCACCACGCCAGGCAGCCTGGATTGCAGCCACCATGCCAGATGCTCCCGCGCCAATCACAGCAATATTCATGAGACTATTATACATGGCGAGGGTTTGATTGAGGTTTCAGATAATGAAATCACTTACTCTTTTAGAACTGTATTTAGAATGAGCAGCGTCGAGAATGACTCAGGACGTTTGCTGGATGATCTGAACAGCAATATCCTTGATTTCCTTTAGTGTTAATACCTCAAAAATCAAAGCAACCTGGCCGAAGGGACTGCCTATCAGGGGAATGATATTTCCCAGAAGGAACCAGCAATGCAATTGTGCGTTTTTGTCGCAGGCAGGAGCGATGGTTAACTGGTGGCGTTGAATAAATCCATTAACTTCAGCAGGTAATTTTCCGAATGCGGTGAATTCCCAATACAATGAATAGTAAGGGATGAACCTGAAGCCTACTGCTTTTCCGGGTGTGGTACAGGCATATCCATCCTGGATCAGGCTCCAGAAACGATGTAAAAGAATGGATTCAATAACAATGAAACCTATGGTGCTCAATCCCCCTGTGACAATTGTGCCTATCAAACAAATCCAGCTCCACATGAAAAGTTGTTCGATGTCGTGGATCTGTGAAGCCTTTGCTACGGCCAGGCATGAAGGGGGAAAGGCGGGGTTACTAACTGGATATGCTTGAGGTTGGTTGGCTGCAATTGGTTGGGGAGCAGCGGCAGGTTTTTGCCAGACTGGGAGGGAAGAACCTGCTGTTTGAGCAGGTTGCTGCGGGGTTCCCGCAGAAGCAGCAGAAATATTTGCAGCCAATGGGCTATAAGATGCGGGCAGCCATCCCGGCATACCTTGTTTCCAGACAGGGATCTCTTTTGAAAGTTTTCCACTGGTGATAAGCGCGATTAATTGCTGTTCAGATACTGGTCCGACAGGTTTATTGTTAATGATGTAATGCCACATTGATACCCCTTCGATGTTGAATTTGTAGACTGGTGAGAATTATCTGTCACCGGGCTTTTTGATACGAGTGTAGAGAACTACAACAGAAAGTAAGAACAAAGCTCCATAAAGGGCAAAGATCACCATGTACCCCAACCCTGATTGAAAGCTGTTGAAGAAATCCGCAATTGGACCACCAATACCAGCACCTACGATGCCGGCACCTGCACCTGCAAGGTTGGAAATACCCAAAAATTTTCCTGCTTTTTCGGGCGGAACCAGGTCTGTTCCCAACGCCCAATTGGTGGCAAAGAATAGCCCTGTTCCTGTGCCAATGATACATCCGCTTATGATGACCATGGGAATGCTGTTGGAATACACCAACAAGAAAGTACCCAATGCTGCAATGATCCCTGATAATCCGACCAACCTGATGCGCCCCATTTTATCTGCCAGCCAGCCACCCAGTATGGCGAAAAGGATGAGAAAGATCGCCACCACCATCATGAGGTAGGTGGTGGTTTTTGCGGGTTCGGGTACTTGCAAGACATCTGCTAGAAAATACTGTGCAAAACCCTGTACCGAGCCAATGGCAGCCAGGAAAAGTAGCCTGTTTACTACCCACCAGATAAACCTTCCCTGGGTTCGCCCTTCTTTTCCAAGCCCCACCCAGGCGCCAAAATACACACCCACAAGAACTGACCCTGCCATCGCAAATAACCCTGCGAAACCTACCACCATAACGCTAGCAAGCTTCGAAGTACTTTCAGGTAGCAACGCTGCACTCCATTTGACCAGTAACTGTGCTGCCTGTGTCACAACAACAAAGATGATGGTCAATAGAATAATTCGTATTACCTGTGCGTTGATTTTTTCTCTGGGTTTTTCCTCAAGCGGTTGTTCTTTGACAAAGATCAGCGTGATCAACATCATAATGATGTATCCGCCCATCATGATAATGATCACCGGCCAGAATTTTTTCTCATCCACCAGAGCGCCAATACCAAGCACAGCGATGAGCAAGGATGGCAGTAGCTCAAAAACAGCTTTTACACCTGATGCCTTCCCTCTCTGGTCTTCTGGAACCATGTCTGGGATGAGACCCTGTAATGCACCATGCCCAATATTGGTGGAAATTTGCCATAAAACAGTACCCAGTAAGAGAACAATATAGGCAAGTGTGAATCCATACGAAGAGAACATGATCTGGTTGAGGGGAGAGTTGGTAAAGAAGGTCGATGCACCAATTACAAAGAGAAAAGCAACATTCAAGAGAGCCCCTGTAATGATATAGGGCCTGCGGCGGCCCAGCTTGCTGGTACAGCGATCACTGAACATACCAGCCAGGGGTTGTACCATCATTGCCATAGCCAGACCAACCACGCGGACAGTGGCAAGATAGGTATTCTTTTGCTCTGCTGGCATAAATAAGACAACAAGTGCAGGTAACAATACAGGGGTGATAATTCCCGTGGCGATATTAATGCCCAACCAGTAGCTGTTAATAGTCAGGAAATCGTACCAGCGCAGTTTTTTCTCCATGAATTTGCCTCCTTTATCCTTATAAAATTGTACTCTTGATAGGTTATGCAGCATAATGAAATCATTAATGTTTTGCTAACAATTTCTTAACTCATTCATAAGGTTAATTTGGTATTTTTAGCAAGTTATTGCATCTATCATTCAACTAAATTTGAAGTCTTTCATCCTTTTCTCCTTTTTGAAACATGTCCCTATCATTCAATAGGGACATGTCAGTTAAAAAGCACACACCCCAGAGTTCTCTGGGGCGTGTGCTATAATGGGAATGCCGAAGGTGGGAATCGAACCCACATACCTTACGGTACACGATTTTGAGTCGTGCGCGTCTGCCAATTCCGCCACTCCGGCGTAGTGAAATGAGTATATCCAAATTTATGTGAAGGGTCAAGGTATCAGAAGAAATATATGCGATTGGGAATTATTGGACTTCCACAATCTGGCAAAACAACCATTTTTAATGCGCTCACCCGGGGAAGCCAGCCTACCGGTATGGTGAGTGGCAAGATTGAAGTGCACACCGCAGTAGTCGATGTGCCAGATCCACGGGTGGATAAATTAAGTGCGATGTTTAAGCCAAAGAAAACCATCTATGCCAAAGTCAATTATTCTGACATCGCTGGTTTGGATGGGTCAGCGGAGAAAAGTGGAATTTCGGGGAACCTGCTCAATCAACTCACACAGATGGATGGTTTCATTCATGTTGTGCGTTGTTTTGAAGATGAAGCAGTACCTCACCCCGCTGGTTCAGTGAATGCACTGCGCGATATTTCATCCATGGATAGTGAATTTGTGTTGAATGACCTGATTGCTACGGAACGTAAACTGGAACGCCTGGAAGAAGAGAAGAAAAAAGGAGCCGGGCGCGATAAAGCGGTCATTGAACGCGAACATGAATTGTTTACCCGCTTTCATGAGTATTTGAGTGAAGAAAAACCCCTCCGAGATATGGAGATTTCTACTGAGGAAGAAAAAGCCATTTCGGGATTTGGGCTGCTCAGCCGAAAGCCATTATTGATTGTATTGAATCTGTCTGAAGGACAAACCCCTCCACAAATTGATTATAGGCATAATGCCAGTATGGTGGCAAGCCTGCAGGGGAAACTGGAGATGGATATTGCCCAGTTACCGGTGGACGAAATGCAGGCATTTCTCGAAGAGTACGGGATCGAGGAGCCAAGTCTGAATCGGATAATCCGCATTTCTTACGACCTGTTAGGTTTGCAATCTTTCTTTACGGTTGGTCCAGATGAAGTGCGCGCCTGGACAGTCCATAAAGGTGCCACAGCTCCTGAAGCTGCTGGTGAGATCCATACTGATCTGCAAAAAGGTTTCATCCGGGCAGAAGTAGTGGCATATGATGACCTGATCACTCTGGGGGGGATGCAAGAAGTGAAGGCAAAAGGGAAGTTCCGTCTGGAAGGGAAAGAATACATCGTCAAGGATGGCGATATCCTGAATATCCGCTTCAATATATAGATTAGTTAGATACCAATGCCCCAAAAGCATGGATTGTCATTGCGAGCCCTGTTCTTTGGGGCGTGGCAATCTGCTCGTAGTGGAGGTCACTTCGCTGCACTCGTGATGACAGAGGGGTGCGGTCGCTCTTTGACCACACCTGTAAAACAATTAAACACAAAAAACACGAAAAGCACGAAGAGATTAATTTCTCCCTCCCTGTGTTTTGTGCCTCTGGTGACGAAATAATTTATCTATGATTCCCAGAAGATAATAAATTTTCCCCATTCTGTAAGAGATGCTATTATATAAATAACCTATTCTACTTTTTGAGGTATTAAAATGGCCCAGAATGATCCTTCAGTTAAAGATTCATCCAAGAAAGTCAAGCTTTCACCTAATTTACGTGGTGCGATTCGGTTTCTTGCCTTATGCCTGATCACTGGCGCTGCGCTTTTTCTCACCGCAGGAACAATCAAATGGGTGGAGGCATGGATTCTGATGGGGATGGCTGTCATCAATATGGGCGTTCTTGGGTTGACACTCTCCCGTGAACTAAAAGAGGAACGAGCCAGTGATCACGAAAACGTTAAAACATGGGATAGGTGGATTGCTGCCTGTATGGTTGTGATTTGTCCCACAGTGGTCTACTTTGTTGCAGGATTGGATAAACGTTTCGACTGGTCGCCTGACATTGGATGGGGAGTAAAAGGAGTCTGCATCGGTGTGGTCGTGATTGGATACCTGATCTCCGATTGGGCGATGGTTTCCAATCCTTTTTTCTCTGCCAATGTGCGTATCCAAACAGAACGTGACCATCATGTGATCAACCAGGGACCTTATATCTGGATACGTCACCCTGGTTATATGGGCTCATTGTTTGCTGCGCTGGCAATTCCTTTTCTGCTTGAATCTTTATGGGCGCTCATCCCTGCAGGTATCTGGATTGGCATGATTGTTTTACGCACCCGGCTGGAAGACGAAACCCTGGTGCGCGAATTGAATGGGTATAGAGAGTACACCAATCAGGTGAGACACCGCATTTTTCCGGGTTTATGGTAGAGATTGTAAAACAATTGTAATCTGTACAAACCCCAGATATGAGATAGAATAGACGGAATTACCTGCTGGAGTTTGTTATGGAAGAGTCGAATTATCAGCTTATTGACGGGAAAGTGATCATCAGGGTACGCGATCGTATCTGTGATTCGGGGGAAGAACTTCTTGCCAGCCCATTATTCATGGAAATTCTCAAACGCTGTACCGATGAACTCAGGCGGCATAATTCAAGTCTGTTAGATATCTTTGAAGATCATAATTTTACCCATAGCGACCTTCGAAAGCTGGCAGACACCCTGCATTACCTGTTGAAAGTGCCCGCTGATATGGTGCCACGATTGGTAGAAGGTTCCGAACATTTTTTCGCAAACCGGGCCTTGTTCAACGATTTCATCGAATACCTTTATAACTACTGGCGAAACCTGCAGCGTTTGATCATCTGTGATTCAGAAGGCAATCGTTTTGATAAGAAGCCATATCGCACTTTTAATAATACCGTTGAGCAGTTGACCAATGTAGTTCGCAGCACGTATCGTGATCTGCAGGAAAATATTACCGGACTTCACCCACGAATTTACAGGCAGGTTCGTGCTGGTGCTGAAATTGCGACCATCGCCCTGCCACGCGATGTTGTTTACCCTGAAGATATTTACAACAATTACAATAAGCTAAATGCCATACCCATCATCCGACAGGTGCTCACTTACCCACCGTTAATTTTCAACCCGCCCATGAATAAACGTTCGGGAGTTTTTGAACGAGTGGATGTTAACCCACTCGATCAGGTGGAGCTACGTAGAAATAAGTGGTTGTGTTACCCCGCAAAAGTGGGTGATCTCATTATTATGGTTTACTTCACTCTGCGCTATTTTGACCTGGGTTTTTCTCTTGCGAACTTATTCGAGTTGGCAGACGATGAAGACTTGAAACGAAAACCAGATGCAGTTTTTCTGTTTGGTGTACCGGCTCCCATTCAGGCCAGCCCAAACAACAATCAGACTATCTTTTTTGACGATGTTGAAAATGATATGCTGGTGGGAACTGTTCCGGATAAGCCGGAATATGGCTACTTTGGATATCTCAAGAAGATGATCCTGACGCTCCATAATATCAAAATGATGAAGCGAAATCGAATGCCATTCCATGGTGCGATGGTGCATCTGGCTATTAAGGGGAGAGGTAGTGCCAATATCCTGATCATGGGTGATACTGGCGCGGGGAAATCTGAAACATTGGAAGCGCTGCGAAATATTGCCGGTGATGATGTCGAAGACCAAACGACCATAGCAGATGATATGGGTTCTTTGGAAATCACTGCTGATGGGAGGATCGTTGGATATGGTTCTGAAATTGGTGCATTCATCCGCTTGGATGATCTGAATCCGGGGTATGCATTTGGTCAAATCGACCGCACCATTATTATGAGCCCTGCAGAGACGAATGCGAGGGTGGTGCTGCCAGTTACCACCTTTGACACCATCAATCGAGGTTATCCGGTTGATTTTGTGCTGTATGCCAACAATTATGAGGCAGTGGATGAGAAAAACCCTGTCATCGAGCGATTTGCAAATGCCGAAACTGCCTTGCAGGTTTTTCGCGAGGGAGCAGTAATGAGCAAGGGCACCACCACAACCACGGGGAAGGTAAGTACCTATTTTGCAAATGTATTCGGACCTCAGCAATACCAGGATGTGCATGAAGGTATTGCTGACCGATTTTTCCATGCTTTTTATGAACGGAATGTTTACGTCGGGCAGATGCGCACCCAGCTTGGGATCAATGGGTGTGAGCAATCTGGCCCAGAACAGGCAGCTCGTATGCTTTTGAAATTAGTAGGAAGCAGCAAACAGCTTTAAGTTTTTTCCTGAGTCAATAGAATATTGCCTTTGCTCAGAATATTCTTACTGGCTGAAGTTTTAAGCAGAAAATATAGGATAAAATTAGGAAATTAACCCATTTGGGAGAGTCATATGCAAATTGAAATTGCAACCCAGGTAAATGAAGAACTGGTGGAAGCTTTCAACCGGTTGATACCTCAACTATCCTCCTCTGCAACCATCCCAACACGACAAGAACTCGAAGATCTGGTTGCCTCACGGTGTAACTCGGTTATTCTTGTTCGTCATGAAGATTTCGACAACCGCATCATGGGTACGCTGACTCTCGTGACTTTCCGCATTCCAACAGGTGTGCGTTCGTGGATCGAAGATGTCGTGGTGGATGAAGCTGCTCGGGGAAAAGGGCTGGGGAAAGCGCTTACCCTGGCAGCATTAGATCAGGCTCGAAAATTAGGTGCTAAAACGGTTGACCTGACATCTCGACCCAGCCGTGAAGCTGCCAACCACATGTACCAGAATGTGGGTTTCAAATTGCGCGAAAGCAATCTATATCGCTTTACACTTTAGGTTTTAAAAATTCAAGGCAATTGTTTTGACTAAAAAGTATCCGGAGAACCTCCGGATACTTTTGTTATTTATTGGTTAGTTCAGCTACCAGAACATCGAAAGCCAGTTCAGGTGCGATCTGGCTGGTTTTTAGAGACTGATCCAATTTCAGTAACCGGCGATATATTTCTTTCAATTGTTGAAGATCATACCGGCGTGCCTGTTTTGCCATTTTTTCTGCCACCAGAGAAGAACGGATTTCGGGTATCTCGCTTGATATGGATTGTAACCCGCCGCCATCATCCAGAAGTTCACGCACCTGTAATAGAAGCCTGAACTGCCGTACGACCATGCTAAAGATCTGTACTGGCTCCAGTTCATCCATCAGACGATGCAATTGGCTGAGCGCCTGCTTTTGGTTATGTTCAGCAAGTGCATCGACAAATTGAAAAATATTCCCGACTGCGTTGTTGGTGGAAAGGTTTTCTACATCAGCGACGTCGATGGCACGTTCATAATTGGTGAACGTCAGGAGTTTCTCCAGCTCTTTTTCAGCTTGCCGGGTATCGGTGCCGATCCATTCAGCCAACTGGTCGGCTGCCTGTGGGGTGATCTTCCCACCCATCACCTTTGCCTGTTTTTGCAGCCAACCTGGCATAGCATAGGCATTCGGAAGATGATACTCACGCCAATCTGCTTGAGATGGATGAGTCTTTACCCATTTTGCCAGCCAGTGCTTTTCAGGGTCAAAATGCTTCCATTTACCGCGGTCGAATGAATCGAATGCTTGAATAACAAGAAGAGTTGAGGTTGGCATTTGCTCTAGAACTGCCAGAAAACGCTGGCTATCCTGATGTTGAGATAAGTCGTTTACCAACACAAGACGACGGTCGGATAGGAATGGAAGAGTATTAACCGCAGTGCTGAGGTCTTCTTCGCTCATCTGTTTGCCTTCCAGCCGGGTAATATTCATCCCGCTGGGATCATCTTCCTGCATGATTTTTATGAGCTGTATGCATTCCTGGGAGATGGCAAACTCATCATCACCGTGAAGGATGGAAATATTTTTACCAGGGCCACTCATCCTCTATCCTTAACCTGTAGTTAACACCCGGTGAGCGGTTGTATTTCGAAATGGCTGAAATTGGATGGACGAAATTTTCAAAGTATCTGGAGTAGGGCAGGTGGTGATCTTCTTTTGAGCCATTGGTCCAAGAGGTTGGGCAAGGATCAAAACCAGGGTTACAACTGTCACTACCAGTGGAAGCCGGTCGAGTTTCTTCTTCCACCCCATACCAGCGCCTGCCATGGCAGCCCAGGCAGCGCTGCCAGCCAGCAATCCGCTGATGGCATAATTTGTTCCACAGTGGGGGTGAATTGCCAGGGAAGATTCACCAGCATTGAGACGTTTTAGAGCCTCTTCTGCTGCTGACAGCAGATCTTCTGTCTGTATATCCCCAATTACCCAAAAACCACGCCAATCAGAGTAACCAGCCATGAGAGGATATTTTTTCCGATTGGCGAGTACCTGCAGAGTCGCGTGCTCTAAAGCGTGATTTCGACGGATCCTGCCAATAATACCTTGATTGAAATAATCCATTCTTTTCTCCTCTTTAAGAACCTGTTGAGGTTATTCATTACTTGCAGAGAGAAATGCATTTTCAAGAGCTTCGCGCAACGATCGGGCTTCATGAATCAGAATGCCATCGGGAAGGGTTTCTCCCCTGCGCACCCTTTTAGGAATGATCGCCTTCTTGAATCCTAATTTGGCAGCTTCACGTAAACGAGTTTCCATCTGGCTGACCCAACGCAACTCCCCTGAAAGCCCAACTTCACCGATCAGCACTGTATCTGCTCGCAACGGAAGGTCTTTTTGGGATGAAGTGATTGCTGCCGCAATTGCCAGGTCAGCAGCGGGTTCGCTGATACGCAATCCACCAATCACATTCACGAACACATCCTGTTCTGCCAGGCGAAGGCCCAGTCTCCGGGTGAGAACTGCCGAGAGAAGTAACAACCTGTTCATATCCACTCCGTTGGGGGTGCGGCGCGGGTTGTTCAGGCTGGTATGGCTGGTAAGTCCCTGAACTTCAACCAGCAGGGGACGTGTGCCCTCCATGGTGACTGCAATTGCACTGCCCGGTGTGTTGATAAGCCTTTCGGCTAAAAATGCTTCTGATGGATTGGGAACTTCTACCATACCGCCTTCACGCATTTCGAACACTCCCACCTCTGAAGTTGCGCCAAAACGGTTCTTTACCGAACGAAGCAGGCGGAAAGATTGGAAAGCGTCGCCTTCCAGGTAGAGCACGGTATCTACAATATGTTCGAGGACACGGGGACCTGCAATCACGCCTTCTTTGGTAACATGACCAATGACAAAAACTGCCATTCCACTCGTCTTGGATAGCTCACGTAAACGGGATGCACTTTCGCGCACCTGGCTGATCGAACCAGCGGAAGATTCCAGATCAGGAATGAATACCGTCTGGATGGAATCCACAATCAACATTTCTGGCTTGATTGCTTTTACATGCTCCAGAATGATATCCAGGTTGGTTTCTGTAACGAGAAACAAATTCTCTGGGTATTTATTTTGTTCTGACTTTGGCAATAACCGGGTGGCACGCATTTTGATCTGTCGCTCGGATTCTTCTCCCGAAACATACAACACCTTGAAATGCGAGGCCATTTCGAGAGCAACCTGAAGCAGCAGGGTGGATTTGCCTATACCTGGATCACCACCTACCAGGATGATGGAACCGGGCACCACGCCCCCACCCAATACACGGGCGAATTCGCCAATCGAGAGTGGCATTCGCTTTGTCACATCTCCTTCGATTTCATCGAGGCGCATGGGTTGAGAATGTGTCAAACTGACCAACCCGGTGATCTTTTGTGGAGGTGCTGCTTTTTCGATGACCTCTTCTACCATGCTGTCGTACGTACCGCACTGAGGGCATCGCCCGAAAGAGCGTGCAAAAGTACGTCCGCACTGCTGACAAACATATTGGGTGATTAGTTTCGACATATCATTCTCCGTGGGTACTATGCTATCATAAATACAAGCTGATGGGTTAATGAGACTTAAGTTTTATTCATTGATAAAGCGATTATACAGGTAGAAAACCTATGCCATTGCTTAAAAATTCCACACGTTCTTTCCTTTCAGAAGCCCGAAAAACACAGAACTATTCCTTCTTTGATTTTCTTCACGGATTGTTTTACATGATCTTTCCTTATCTGTATATTGGCAATGCGATGGGGGTGAGGAACCCTGCAAAAATATTCCAGTGGGTCACCAGACAAGGGCGAAAAGCCTTTCCTGTATCTCGATCACTGGAAAAGGGGAATCCAAACGCCATACGATTTGCCGATACTTATCACGGGAAGGTTGTGCTTCTGGAAACCGCGACAAAATTAGTGACAATCAACCAGGAAATTACTTACAGTTATCCCGAACATGTGATCCCTTACAAACTGGCGCGAGACATCATCCTGCATAATTCGGACCATATCGTTGCATTGGATTGTCCTTGCAGGGTGAACAGGGAAAATCCCTGTAAACCATTGGATGTGTGTCTGATAATTGGTGAACCATTTGCCAGTATGGTCATAGAACATAACCCTCGTCATGCGCGATGGATAAATTCACAAGAGGCAATCAATATTCTCAAAGCAGAAGAAGATCGGGGGCATGTACACCATGCTTTCTTCAAGCAGGCAACTTTGAACCGATTTTATGCCATCTGCAATTGCTGCTCATGTTGCTGTGGGGCAATGGAGGCTCACCTGCATGGCAACCCCATGCTGGCTTCGTCAGGGTATATCAGCAAGATTGATGTGACAAGGTGCCAGGGATGTGGCACGTGTGAAACAGTATGCCAGTTTCATGCAATTAAAGTTGTGAATGATGTTGCTTTTGTGGATGAGGCTGCCTGCATGGGTTGTGGGGTGTGTGCCAGCCATTGCCCAAACGAAGCAGTCGAGCTTGTGCTTGCGTCGCAACGAGGGATGCCAATGGAAATTCCTTAAAATGTCCCATTTTTATCTCATCACGCTCTCAACCTCCTCCTAAATTTTGCGATTTAAGGGGAGGAGCAGCAAACCGATCTATTAAACCTTTCAGGGTTATTCATAATAAATCAAGGCTCCCCTAAATATTATAAACGGGTAGATTGGGTGTGGTCATGAGACTTATGTAAACTTTGATTCTTCTAAGGGCTTAAATAAAACTGGGCGAGAATTTTCTCGCCCAGTTTTTATCTTTCATAGTACCGGCTCGGGTTCTGGCTCCGGTTCGTCTGTTTTATGCTTCAACACGACCTGGTTATCTTCATCGAGGGCAAGAACGATGGTTTCACCGTCTTTGAAGGCATGGGACAGCATGGCATCAGAAAGTTTATCCTCTATCATCTGCTGAATGACACGCCGTAATGGGCGGGCACCCATATCAGGGTCGTATCCCTGTTCCGCCATCAAATCTGTGACTGCCGGGGTGGTTTCAACTGTGATATCATGCTCCTTCAACCGTTCTGCTACTTTGGCGATTTCCAGATGGACGATCTGGTGAATATCATCTCGGTTCAGTGCACGGAAGACGACAACGCCATCCAATCTGTTGATAAATTCTGGGCGAAATACCCGCTTGAGAGACTCAAGAAGTTTCTTGCGCATCTCTTCATACGCCAGTTTTTCCTCGGTGGCTTCATCTCGTTCAAGCTGGAAACCGATGGAAGTTTGGTGCTTGATCACATCCGCTCCGATGTTGGAGGTCATGACAATAATCGTGTTGCGGAAGTCAACCTTGCGTCCTTTTGCATCCGAGAGATGCCCCTCTTCCATGATCTGAAGCAGCATATTCATGGCTTCTGGGTGGGCTTTCTCGATTTCATCGAAAACGACAATTGAGTAAGGGTGACGACGAATTGCTTCAGTAAGCTGTCCGGCTTCTTCGTACCCCACATATCCAGGAGGTGCCCCAACCAACCGGCTAATGGAATGCCTTTCCATGAATTCCGACATATCCAATTGCACCAGGGCTTCTTCGCTGCCAAACAGGAAGCGAGCCAGGGCTTTGGTAAGTTCTGTTTTACCGACACCTGTTGGTCCCAGAAAAACAAATGAACCAATGGGGCGGCGGGGGTCTTTCAACCCTGAACGGGCACGCCTTACTGCTTTGGAGATGGTTTCAATCGCTTCCTCCTGACCGATGATGTGCTGGCGGAGTTCATCTTCCATATGCAACAGACGGAGTGACTCTTCCTGTGCAAGCTGCATCACGGGTACGCCTGTCCACATGGAAACCAACTCTGCAATATCATCAGCCGTTACGACAGGACTGTTCTTACGATCCCAACCCTCGCGTAAAGAATCGAGCTGTTCTTCCAGTTTGCGCTGCTGATCCTGCAATCTATCCAGATCAGAATATCGGTTTTCCTGCATTGCCAGTTTGATCTCTGGTTGCAAATCGCGGATCTTCTTCAATAATTCTTTACTGGTTTGCGCAGCTGGGCTTTTATACATTCTCACTCGTGAAGAGGCTTCATCGATCAAATCAATTGCCTTATCAGGTAAGAAGCGATCGGAAATATAGCGAGCAGATAGATTGGCAGCAGCATCAAGCGCTTCATCGCTGATCTGTAAACGATGATGTTCCTCATATTTGCTGCGGATTCCTCGCAGGATTTTAATTGTCTCTTCTACGGTTGGTTCATTCACTGTGATGGGTTGGAATCTACGTTCCAGGGCGGCATCACTCTCAATGTGTTTGCGATATTCTTCTAATGTGGTAGCACCGATCACCTGTAATTCTCCACGTGAGAGTGCCGGCTTGAGAATATTAGCTGCATCCACAGATGAACCAGCTGCACCAGCGCCCACGAGCATGTGTAGTTCGTCAATGAACAAAATAGCGCCGGATTGTTTTAATTCATCGATCACGCGTTTTAAGCGCTCTTCGAATTGCCCACGATACATCGTGCCAGCAACCAATGAACCAACGTCAAGCTGTAGTACCCGCTTGCCAAGTAGCAATGCAGGCACATCACCTTCAATGATGCGCTGTGCAAGACCTTCAACAATTGCAGTTTTACCAACTCCCGGTTCACCGATCAGGGCAGGATTGTTCTTATTACGCCGTGCCAATATCTGAATAACACGTTCGATTTCCATTTGACGCCCAATGACTGGATCGAGCTTTCCATCTTCCGCTTTGGTGGTCAGGTCGGTGGCCAATTGGTCAACCAGAGGGGTTTTTGGTGATTCTTTTTCTTTCTTTTGTGGAACAGCAGTTGGTGCAAGACCTCCTCCAGTGGGAGCAGTCTGTGAAGGTGTATTTTCTTGCAATACCCGGCGTGTCTGCCTTCGAATCTGTTCTGGGGTAACACCCAGCTTGCGAAGCACTTCATGCGCCTGCCCGTCGGTAGATTGCACCAGCCCAAGCAACAAATGTTCTGTGCCAACATAGTGATGCCCTAATTTGCGGGCTTCGTTCAAGGCATTTTCCAGCACTTGTTGAACACCAGTTGAAAGTTCGATCTTACCACCTTGATATTTTCCAAAACCGCTGATCAATTCCACAACTTCTTGGACTCGTTTTGCTTCGAGACCCAATTCTGTCAGAACGCGATGTGCAATTCCATTGTCTTCCAAAATCAAACCGATCAGAAGATGTTCTGTTTCAATTGTTTCATAGTGAAGCCGTTCAGCTTCTTGATGTGCCAGGCTGAGCACCCGGCGAGCTCTTTGGGTAAACCGCTCCATTCCAGCCATAATAAACTCCGTTTCTTCGAAAACCCATTACCGAAGTAATGAGTGATACCTTTAAAATTAAACGATACACCATTTTGATGTGTCGTAATTCTACCAGAGAACGCATTCCATTTCATCCCCCAGGAAAATTTCTTGCATAAACTAACTTAAGTATTCTCTAATCTGGCAGCCATCCAAAGCGACGAAAATCAATCTGTCCCTGACTGTCAAATTCTACACCTTCTTCTTCGAGTAGCACCCTTTGCATCGGAGTGTCAAAACCTTCTCCCCTGAAGCTGATCTTCCCTTTCGAGTTGATTACCCTTTGCCAGGGAATGTCGCGACCGTCTGGTGTAGCAGCCATGGCATATCCCACCATACGAGGAGAACAACCTCCAACAATGCGGGCGATTTGACCATAACTGGCTACTTTGCCACGAGGGATTTGCTTGACCAGGGCATAAATACGCTCGTAAAGACCTGATACTTTTGGAAAATCATTTTCATTACTCATATGAATAATATATCTCAATTTTTCTGGATGGCAATAGTCACTTAAAAAGGAGACAAATAGTCGCTCGCTTTCACCTGTTGTATAATCACAGCATACGATTTCTATCATTCCGGAGGTAACTATCTCTATGCCCGGTCCTCGAGAAGTACGTGCCCCACGAGGCACACAATTGACCTGTAAAAGTTGGCTTACAGAAGCCGCTTATCGTATGATCCAGAATAACCTTGATCCAGAAGTAGCAGAATGCCCCGCAGATTTGGTAGTTTATGGGGGTAGGGGGCAGGCAGCCCGCAGTTGGGAAGCTTTTGAAGCTATTTTGGAAAGTCTCAAAAACCTGGAAGACGACGAAACATTACTGGTTCAATCAGGAAAGCCGGTAGCGATATTTCGCAGTCATCCTGATGCACCACGGGTATTGATCGCTAATTCAAATCTGGTGCCACATTGGGCTACCCAGGAGCATTTTGATGAATTAGCTAAACGTGGTTTGATCATGTTTGGCCAGATGACAGCTGGTTCGTGGATATACATTGGTACACAAGGTATTCTTCAGGGTACTTACGAAACATTAGGCTCTCTCGCGCGACAGCGTGGATGGAGTTCATTAAAGGGGAAATTTGTGCTTACTGCAGGATTGGGTGGTATGGGTGGTGCTCAACCTTTGGCGATCACTATGAACGAAGGCGTGGGGCTGGTAGTCGAGATCGATCCGGCGCGCGCTCAACGAAGGCTGGAACATCGCTATGTGGATATGGTGGTAAATGATTTGGAAGAAGCCATGACCCTGGTAGAAGAAGCCTGCGACAATGGCATTCCAAGATCTATTGGGTTGATCGGGAACGCTGCTGAAATTTATCCCAGGTTGGCCGCAATGGGAGTCATCCCTGATGTGGTGACTGACCAGACACCAGCCCATGATGTAATGATGTATGTTCCAGCAGGCTTGACGTTAGAAGAAGCGAATGACCTGCGTGTTTCCAATCCTGCTGCATATGAGAAACACTCATTGGATTCAATGGCTGATCATGTAAAAGCCATGCTGAAATTCCAAAAGATGGGCGCTGAAGTTTTTGATTACGGAAACAATTTGCGGCAAAGAGCATTTGATCATGGTGTCAGTGATGCGTTTGAATTTCCTGGTTTTGTTCCTGCGTATATTCGTCCTCTTTTTTGTGAAGGTAAAGGACCTTTCCGGTGGGTGGCGTTATCTGGCGATCCGGAAGACATTTATCGTACGGATGAAGCCATTCTTGAGCTCTTCCCCGAAAATGATCATCTGCGTAGATGGATCAAAATGGCAAAAGACCGTGTTCATTTCCAGGGACTACCATCTCGTATTTGTTGGTTAGGATACGGTGAGCGTGCTAAAGCTGGATTGAAATTTAATGAATTGGTTGCAAATGGCATTGTAAAAGCACCTATTGTGATAGGACGTGACCACCTTGACGCAGGTTCAGTAGCCAGCCCCAACCGTGAAACCGAAGGGATGTTGGATGGCACTGATGCGGTCAGTGATTGGCCAATCTTGAATGCACTGATCAATGCTGTGAATGGAGCAACCTGGGTATCTTTCCACCACGGAGGCGGGGTGGGTATTGGCTTCAGCCAGCATGCAGGGCAGGTGATTGTTGCTGATGGAACACCTGAAGCTGCCAAACGTCTGGAACGGGTACTGACCTCAGATCCAGGTATGGGCGTGGTGCGCCATGTAGACGCAGGCTACCCTGAAGCGATTGCAGCCGCAAAACGCAACGGGATTAAAATTCCAATGATGAAGGACCTGTAAGTTCATGCGAGTCAAGCGGTTGGTGTGGTTTTTCATTGCCATCGCCCTCGGTATTGCAGGGGGAATCGCTTACGGATGGCTGGTGAACCCTGTAAAGTATGTTAACACCCCGTTATATTCTTTGCGTGAAGATTACAAAGCAGATTATGTCCTCATGGTTGCTGAAGCATATCAAAATGAGCATGACCTGGTGGCTGCCAAAGATGACCTCATGAAGCTGCAAGATGAAAGCCCGGTGAGGTTGGTGCAGCAGGCGGTTATTACTGGCCAAGAATTGGGTTATAGTAGCCGTGATATTGACTTGCTAGGAAAATTACTCCAAGATCTGCAATCCATTTCTGCTCCTGTTGAGGTAACGCCATGAACGAAAAACGTGGCTATGGCTTCCTCGTCACAGGTTTAATGGTAGGGTTGGTATTGGGTCTTGTATACGCCTGGTTCATTAACCCAGTTTCATATTCAAACACATCACCGTCGACCTTGCGGGAGGATTTTCGTGATCAGTACCGGTTGTTGATCGCTCGATCGTATGCATATAACCAGGACCTGGGAAGATCAGCTGCTCGTATAAATCTATTGGGTGATAAGGATCCACAACAGGCATTGGTAAGCCAGGCACAACAATTGTTTGCCAACAATGGAAAACACAATGATGCAGAAGCTCTGGCAGCTTTGGCAAATGCGTTGGCTGATTTTTCCGACTCTAATCTAGCGCCTACAATTGGAGAAGACAGCCCTACAGAAACACCAGAGCTGACCACATCAACGATTGATACGGAAAATGTTATTCGTACCGCCACACCTCAACCTGTCACTGAAGGGAAAACCCCTGTACCAACTTTTACTCAACGGGCTGGAGTCACATTGAACCCTGTTGTTAACTTGCCCTTTGTACTTGACACAAACGAAACAGTTTGTAATCCAAACATTCCAGAAAAATTGCTACAAGTGGAAGTACTGGATGAAAGCGAGAATCCTCTGGCTGGGGTGCGTATCGCTGTAACATGGGAGGGGGGAGAAGATGTTTTTTACACCGGACTACACCCCGAGATGGGACCTGGATATGCAGATTTTGAGATGGATCAAGGGATCGTGTATAGTTTGAAGGTGGGGGATTCCAGCAAGCCGGTTACTGGATTAAGAGTTACCTCATGCAGTAGGGAAGATGGAAGCTCTTACCTGGGCGGGGTAAAATTGATTTTCAAGTAGGGTTTAAATAATCAAATAGTTTATAACAGAAATAGTGGCACATAATTTGTGCCACTTTAGTTTAACCCATTCATGCAGATTATTTAGAATATCTTGATGTTCAATAGATAAATGGTTCTTGACAAATATATCGGGAGGCGATATACTATATATCGTAAGACGATATAACGGAATACGCTATAACGGAAGGGGATATATATGGTAAATGAAAACAGCAATATTACCCTAACAGAGGCAGTTTACTATATTTTGTTATCTTTGTTGTCGCCACTACATGGATATGGCATTATGCAAAATGTAGACGTTCTTTCGCGCGGCAGGGTGCGGCTAGCAGCTGGAACTTTATACGGGGCAATCAATGCAATGCTAGAAAAGGGTTGGATACGGGCGTTGCCAGGTGAAAAGGATAGCCGCAAGAAGGAATATGTTATCACTTCGCCAGGAAAAAAAGTGCTTCTCAACGAAATTAAACGACTTGAAGAGTTGTTGGACAATGGGAAACGATTAACGGAAGAGGTTTAAGAATGAAAAAAGTGATTCATAAATGGTTTTGGGCATGGGAATTCGAGAAAGAAGAACAATGGCTCAATAAAATGTCGAATATGGGGCTTCAACTTACAGATGTAAGCATATGCAGGTATGTTTTTGAAGAAGGTAGACCAGGAGAATACCAATATAAACTACAAATGCTTGATAATTTACCTGACAACATCGAGAGTCAGCAATATATCAAGTTTTGCGAAGAAACAGGAGTTGAGCATATCGCGAGCTTGTTACGCTGGGTGTATTTTCGTAAAAAAACGGATGGCAAGAAATTTGAGTTATTTTCGGATATTGATTCAAGGATCAAACATATACGTGGAATCCTTGTATTACTCTCTGTGCTAACCGGTACAGAGATGTTGATCCTTCTCTCGAATTTAAATAATTTTCTCCACTATAAAGAGCTGGGATTTGGAATAATCGTTGGTCTGTTATTCGTTGTAACAATGATCTTAGACTATGGTGCAGTCAGGGTATGGATATCTTATCGAAGGTTACAGAAAGAGCGAAATATACATGAGTAAAAACCGGGACCGGTAGCAATGGTAGGGTGTGGTAAAATGAGCGACCACACCCTGTTACTGTCATATTGGACGAAGCGACCTGTACCACACACATAATATAAGTTAACATCTTCCCCCGAATTATTTTTCTACAACAGGATAGGAACTCGATTCTGAAGTATCAAGGGGATAATCCCACATCATTATTTATTTATAAAATTTCGATGTGAGATTCTTCGCTACGCTCAGAATGATGAAAAAAGCCATGAGGTTAATCTCTGGAAGGTCCTCTTGAACAAACAATCGATCTGTTTCCCCTTTGCTAAACCCCTAAAAACGATTATTGTGAGACTCGCGTTTTTCGTAAGGCGAAGTATTCTATACAAGGTGAAGCATGTTGCGAAGAATTACCCTACTCGCTTGTGCTTTCTCATTTTTGGACATCGAAAAGGAAAAAGGAATTCTTTTCGTGCTTTTGTGATTTTAGTGGTGAACTTTATACTTTTCTGGCAACAAAAAACTCCACAGAAGAAATTCTGTGGAGCTTGGTCTGCATATAATTTTGGTGCTAGGGAAGCGGGTTATTGTTTGCCCAATCTTCACCCAGAATAACAATAATATCTGCGTAGGAATCTGGCTGATAACGGTTGTAGATATTGCTGGTCTGAACTCCCATAAGTTGTGCCATATATCCTGCCGTATAGGGCTTCCCATTCTGAATCAAAATAATGGAGTTATAGTAAATCTGATCAGCATTTGTCTCTTCGACAATATTCAGCCCTTGACCACGTAAATATTCCGCTGTACGTTGTGCCAAGCCAGGATCGGAGGTTCCATTTTGGATCGAAATTCGGGCAGCTTCTACTGTTGCCAACCCAATCAGATCCGTCGAACTGCCACTCGTTGCAAGGGCAACCGGACCCGCAGCTTCGCCATTGGCAAAGATCTCATCGCGTTTCAAGCGGATCTGGTCTAGAATGGGGATCTCAATGGATTGTCCATCATACATGGAGGGTGTAAAGCAGTTTTGATCAAGAACAGCTTTTTTGATGTTCTTTTCTGGTACATTCATCGCCAATACTGCCAGTTCAACGATTTGCTGTAGATTGAGGTTGGTGTGAATGCCTGCTGAAAGCTCCTGGTACATTTGCGGAGCTTTTGAAATAAGTGTAGGCAGCATATTGAAGGTAAGAATCTGATCGCGCACTGCCATGATCACCTGTTGTTGTCGATCAGCTCGATCATAATCTCCCATACCTGTATGACGATTGCGAGCAAACGCAAGAACTGTAGCTCCATCAAGATTCTGGACACCAGGATACAATGTAACTGTATTCCCAGGACCCATAGGATCTACGGTGATTTCTTCACGGATATAAATATCCAATCCGCCCAAAAGGTCGATGAATTTTACAAATGCATCAAAATCGATCTGAGCATAATAGTTGATGGGAACACCTATGAACGCTTCTGTTGTTTGAACTGCCAAACCAGCTCCGCCACCTGGCAATTGGTACGATTCGCCCAAAAAATATGCGGTATTGATTTTGCCATAATCAAATCCTGGAATGTTCACCCAGGCATCACGAGGAATGGAGAGCATACCTGCAGTATTGGAAATTGGATCCAATGTAAGAAGCATCATAGAATCTGTACGTGGTACACGCCGCTCTGCCGTATCTTCGTAATCCAACCCCATCACCAGAACGGTCACCCGGCTTTTACCATCCCAGGGCTGAGCTGTTGGTGCTCCAACAGGTTGTAAAGCTACCACTGCTTCGGTACCACTTGGGGTTGCGATTCTTCCTGCGGATACTTCTGGTGCACCTGGAAGACCTGCAGTCAAGTTCCAGGAACCTACCAGGTTGCGGATGATGTTGAAGGCGACAACCGCAGTAATGACTCCGACAACCACAAAAGCAGCCAGTAAACCAATTGTCAACCGGTCAAATTTGATATTTTTTCGACCTCGATCACGTTGTGATCGATTTGAAAAACCGTTGTTCTTTGGGCTTTTTGCCATTTGTACAGAATTGCGATCCATAGGCTAATTGTAATCCATTTCTTCTGACGGAATCAGGAATACCTGCGCTTTTTGATGCAACAATGATGCCAGATTGATTGGTGATAATGGTTGAATAAATAAAGCGCTAGAGTATTTTCTTTTTCAGTCAATTGCTGGAGGTGGTACTGGCAGATCGCTGGCTGGTGTATTCATCCATTTTTCCCCTTCATCAACTAACATTACAGGAATGTCTTCAATGATGGGATATTTGCGATTACATTCAGTACATAGCAACCAGGATTCTTTGTATACTTCGAGAGCGCCGCCATTTTCATGTTCCCGAACACAAACAGGGCAACGTAGAATTTCGAGTAAATCAGGTTGAACCATAGAGCCTCCAAAACGCTTTGACAAATTGTACCATAGCATGCAGGGATTCATTCTTCTGATGAATCTTCTGGTGGCGGCATATCTGGTGTGCCAGGTCCATATTCGTACACAGCCTGCCAGGGTTGATATTGTGTAAAGAAGGAGTCCTGGAAATAAATCGCACCGTCTTTGTAAACCGTTCGCTTAACAGTAATGTCTGCCCCTTGTGCGGAATAATCAACCTGACGAACTTCTCCAGTAGGGAGATCCGGATTTTCTCGATAAAGGGGTTTAGGGGCTTCGACAGTATTCACTGGTCCGGTTGTCGACCATTCGACACTGCGTCCGTCATAGGTTGAATAAAATTTCCAGGTGATTGAGCTACTGCCAGGGTAGACATACGTTTCCATCAACAACCAGTAAGGGGTATCGTTGACAAATTTCAGATCGACAATTGGAGCATAGACTGTGGCATCCAACCCGGCCAGATTTGGGTCAATAGCACCTCCTGCCACTCTTTCATAATAGCTCACACGGTAAGCGTGAGCATACCGTTCTGTAATCGGGAATCCAGCAAAAAAGGCAGCCCGGAAAAGCGTTGTACTCACCTGGCACACACCTCCACCTACGCCTTTGATCGTTTGATTGCCATAGATGATCAGAGCTTCAGCGTACCCATTTTCAAGACTGATATCGCCCAAAGCAGAAGCCATCGAGAAGGTTTCACCAGGTGCCACAAGCAATCCATGAAACTGGCTGGCGGCTGCCTGAATATTTTGCACACGTTCAGCACTGGAGCCATAGAAATAGGATGTCTCACTATGAACCAATTCGGTGATACCAAGTTGTTCTCCCGTCATCGAATCGGTGATTTGTGGATCGGTGAAATTGAATACCAGTTCAATATTGTGCTTACCCTCCATTAACTGCTTTTGGATAGTCTTGATGCTTTCTTCAATATTGAGATCACGACCGATGGTGGCGCTTTTGATCACTTCAAGCTGGCGAGTATCGTCATTGAACATAAAACGAGTATTTTGCGGAGCAAGATACAGGTCAGGTTGTAAATTTGTTAAATACTCACGAAGTACTTCTGTTTTTACAGATACCTGATAAAGCGAAGAACCATTCGTTTGCACTACCTCGAATGCCAGCATTTTTGAAAGGTCTTCAGGAGTGAATATCCAGGGACCCTGAGAATCAGGTTGCCCTGAAGGCATACTCAATGTGAGGTTCTCACCGAGCAATTTTTTTACCAGTTCAACTTGCTCATCAACATTGATAATCACAGGATGAGTTTCTTGAACCACGAGTTGAACCAATCCATCCTGTAATGTGGCGATCTGTGAAGTTATGTTTGCCATTGATGCGGTGTGATCCAGGCATAATCCACTGATGCCAGGTGAAATTCTGACAGTTGTTCCATCAATTTGAATTGAGGGTTCTTCCAGGGGACGATTGATCTCTGTTGCGATCTGGTCGAGGTAGGTAAATGTCATCCGTTGATCAAAAATTAAAATTGGTGAGAGATTGACTCTCTTTTTCCGTGATGCCAATTGAAGATCTAGCCGATTGAAAAGGTTCCCTGTTCGACCAATTGCAAAAGCAGCACGAGATGAACTTTCGCTATCCAGCATTACTCCAAGCTGTGAAGGAGATAATAGCCAGCTTTTATCTGCATATTGCAAAACTAAACGTCCGGTCAAAGGGTATGTAAGTGTTGATTCTATTTTATCCCTTGCATCTGCTACAGTTAGTCCTCCAACTGGTATACCTGCAACCTGAACGCCCGGGAAGATACGCCCGGCGTACCAGAATTGATACCCAAGAGTAATAACCAACACCATCATACCAAATACCGCAACAGCCAAGAGAATGCCAAAAAGGGCATACTCCATCTGGAATTTGCGGGGATGAATCTTGTTGGGTTCTGTTATCAATCGAGTTTGCATAATGCTATTAATTATAGACCATCAATGTAGAGATTATTTTCGTTGAAAACCGAATTATTGAGCATATAACCTGAACGAAGAAGGTGCAGGAAAGGTTCCAAAGCAACAACTAATATTGATGATAAAGAATAGGTAAAGATAGGGTAAAATATTTGAGCAATATTGATCTTTACGAATGTCTCAGTGGTGTGAGAGTGGTTGGATAAAAGGAAAAACAAAAAGAAAACCAATTTTAAAATTGGTACCCCAATTCCCTTGACAGAATATGTGGACGCGATATAATCCAACCCGCTGCCTCAAACGGGCAGGTTTCGCCGAAAAGGCAAACACTTAACAACAGAACATAGTTCCCAGCTTTGCCGCTCCTGGGTTTTGTGAAAACAAAAAAGAAAGTGGAAAAACCACTTGACAAGAAAAGGATACTCGGTTACAATTTGGTTCCTAACTTGCGATCTCGCTGAATGCAGATCTTGAAAACCGAATAATTCCTTGAGGCCATTTCCGCAGGGAAATCGTTTTTAGAGGGCCGATGTCATCACAACAAAACGAGATAGACATCGGCGTTTTGTCTGAAAACAAGACCAACGAGGAAAGCGGACAAGCGAAAGCACCTTAACAATTGAAGAGTGATAGGAAGTACAGATAGCCCTGTCGTTCAATTTCTTTCCGAAATGTACATCTGAAAAGATGACAAATTTAGCGGAGAGTTTGATCCTGGCTCAGGATGAACGCTGGCGGCGTGCCTAATACATGCAAGTCGAACGGAGATTGTAGCAATACTTTCTTAGTGGCGAACGGGTGAGTAACGCGTTGGTGACCTGCCCCGAAGAGAGGGATAACAGCTCGAAAGGGTTGCTAATACCTCATACGGTTTTAGAGATTAGATGCTCTTTAACCAAAGGAGAAATCCGCTTTGGGAGGGACCTGCGTCCCATCAGCTTGTTGGTAGGGTAATGGCCTACCAAGGCGATGACGGGTAGGGGACCTGAGAGGGTGGACCCCCACAATGGAACTGAAACACGGTCCATACACCTACGGGTGGCAGCAGTAGGGAATATTGGTAATCTGGGAAACCGGGAACCAGCAACGCCGCGTGTGCGATGAAGGCCTTCGGGTTGTAAAGCACTTTTTAAGAGGATGAGGAAGGACAGTACTCTTAGAATAAGCCTCGGCTAACTACGTGCCAGCAGCCGCGGTAACACGTAGGAGGCAAGCGTTATTCGGATTTACTGGGCGTAAAGCGCGTGCAGGCGGTTTGGTTAGTTGGATGTGAAAGCTCCTGGCTTAACTGGGAGAGGTCGTTCAATACTACCAGACTAGAGGATGGGAGAGGGAGGTGGAATTCCGGGTGTAGTGGTGAAATGCGTAGATATCCGGAGGAACACCAGTGGCGAAAGCGGCCTCCTGGCCCATTTCTGACGCTCAGACGCGAAAGCTAGGGTAGCAAACGGGATTAGAGACCCCGGTAGTCCTAGCTGTAAACGATGTGAACTTGGCGTCGGCGGGTTTAAATCCGTCGGTGCCGAAGCTAACGCGATAAGTTCACCGCCTGGGGACTACGGCCGCAAGGTTAAAACTCAAAGGAATTGACGGGACCCCGCACAAGCAGCGGAGCGTGTGGTTTAATTCGATGCTACACGAAGAACCTTACCAGGGTTTGACATACAAGTGGTAGGGATCCGAAAGGTGACCGACCCTTCGGGGAGCTTGTACAGGTGCTGCATGGCTGTCGTCAGCTCGTGTCGTGAGATGTTCGGTTAAGTCCGCTAACGAGCGCAACCCTCGTCGTGTGTTACAAGTGTCACGCGAGACCGCCGGTATTAAGCCGGAGGAAGGTGGGGATGACGTCAAGTCAGCATGGCCTTTATATCCTGGGCTACACACACGCTACAATGGCAGGTACAATAGGTTGCGAAACCGCGAGGTGGAGCCAATCCCCAAAGCCTGTCTCAGTTCAGATTGTAGGCTGCAACTCGCCTGCATGAAGTCGGAGTTGCTAGTAACCGCAGGTCAGCTATACTGCGGTGAATACGTTCCCGGGGTTTGTACACACCGCCCGTCACGTCATGGGAGCTGGCAACACCTGAAGCCGGTATCCTAACCCGCAAGGGAGGGAGCCGTCGAGGGTGGGGTCGGTGACTGGGACGAAGTCGTAACAAGGTAGGTGTACCGGAAGGTGCGCCTGGATCACCTCCTTTCTAAAGAGAACTGAACAAACATCTACGGATGGGCGTTCAAAAAAATCCTCGTCAGCGGTGGCGAGGTAACGGCAGGAAAACCTGCTTCCTATCACTCTTCAGTTGTTGAGGGCTGCGAGGGCCTTTAGCTCAGTTGGTTAGAGCGTGCCTCTGATAAGGGCAAGGTCTCAGGTTCGAGCCCTGAAAGGCCCACCTGATACCCTGGCAAGTCCGGGGATGTAGCTTAGTTGGGAGAGCGCCGCCTTTGCACGGCGGAGGTCAGGGGTTCGAATCCCCTCATCTCCACTGAGCATGTTGGAGAGAGCAGGAGAAAGATATTTGACGAAAAGGTCAGATTTCTATCAATAAAAGATCAGGCGACACCGTACGGTAATTACGACCCGGCGGTAAGCTGGGTCGATTTGTCTCTCGAAAATAATAAAGTTGATTGGAGCTCTCTGCTCCTGAAACATCAGAGGTAGAGAGCGCCAGGCAACTGGCACAATAGAACCTTAAAAACCGAATAGTATGTAGGCCAAAATCATACATTATAAGCCATTTGATCTAACAAGATCGATTTGGACGTAAGAAAAAGTATCAAATTCTCCGCATCACGTGCGGAAGCTACTAAGAGCTTATGGTGGATGCCTTGGCGTCAAGTGCCGATGAAGGACGTAGGTCACTGCGATAAGCCTCGGGAAGCCGTGAACAGGCGTTGATCCGGGGATTTCCGAATGGGGAAACCCGCTACCGCGAACCGGTAGCATCATCCGTTGAACACATAGACGGATAGAAGGGCACCTGGGGAACTGAAACATCTAAGTACCCAGAGGAAAAGAAATGATTCCCTAAGTAGTGGCGAGCGAACGGGGAAAAGCCCAAACCATCTCAGCTTGCTGGGGTGGGGTTGTAGGGCCTGAAATATGGGAGTTACAAAAGAATTTGCTAGCAGAATGGTGTTGGAAAGCCAACCAAAGAAGGTGCTAGTCCTGTACGCGAAAGCAAGTTCTCTCTCTTCAGGTTCCTGAGTACTGCCGGGCACGCTAATCCGGCAGGAAGCTGGGGAGTCCACTCTCCAAGGCTAAATACGCTTGACGACCGATAGTGAACAAGTACCGTGAGGGAAAGGTGAAAAGTACCCCGTTGAGGGGAGTGAAATAGAACCTGAAACCGTAAGCTTACAAGCAGTTGAAGGGCTAATGGCGGGTCGGTGCTCCGGTGAAAGCCGGGTGCGCGCCGCTAGGCCTGACAGCGTGCCTCTTGGAGAATGAGCCTGCGAGTTAATCTTTGTGGCGAGGTTAAGAGAGTGACACTCGAAGCCGTAGCGAAAGCGAGTCTGAATAGGGCGTTTAGTCGCAAGGATTAGACCCGAAACCGGGTGAGCTAACCATGACCAGGGTGAAACGAGTTTAATCGCTCGTGGAGGCCCGAACCTACTAATGTTGCAAAATTAGGGGATGAGTTGTGGTTAGAGGTGATATGCCAACCGAACTCGGAGATAGCTGGTTCTCCCCGAAATAACTTTAGGGTTAGCGCCATATGTTTAGTACCGGAGGTAGAGCACTGAATGGGCTAGGGGGCTTAATGCTTACCAAACCCAATCAAACTCCGAATGCCGGTACTCCAAGTATGGTAGTCGGACTACGGGTGATGAGATTCGTGGTCGAGAGGAAAACAGTCCAGACCATCGGCTAAGGTCCCAAAATTTATGCTAAGTGGGAAACGAGGTGGGATTACTTAAACAACCAGGAGGTTTGCTTAGAAGCAGCCACCCTTTAAAGAGTGCGTAACAGCTCACTGGTCAAGTGATCCTGCGCGGAAAACTTAACGGGGCTAAGCATAGTACCGAAGCCATGGAATTCAGCGTAAGCTGGATTGGTAGGGGAGCGTTCTGTTCGCGGTGAAGGTCGATCGTAAGGACGGCTGGAGCGGACAGAAGTGAGAATGCAGGCATGAGTAGCGTAAAACACGTGAGAACCGTGTTCACCGTATGTCTAAGGTTTCCGACGCCAGGTCATTCCGCGTCGGGTTAGTCGGGGCCTAAGCTGAGGCCGAAAGGCGTAAGCGATGGATAACCGGTCAACATTCCGGTACCGCCTGAAAGGAGCGATGAGGGGACGCAGTGAGGTAGACCAGCCTGTGATTGGTTGTGCAGGTGCAACCAGCGTCAGACGTTGAGGCTTGTAGGTAAATCCGCAAGCTGAGTTGAGACTAGTTGGCGAGTCCCTGAGGCATAAGTGAGTTAAGCCTCGCTGCCAAGAAAAGCCTCTAAGCGTTGAGTTTCAGGTGCCCGTACCGCAATCCGACACTGGTAGACGGGTAGAATATACCAAGGTGGACGGGAGAACCTTCGTTAAGGAATTAGGCAACATTGCCCCGTAACTTCGGGATAAGGGGTGCCTCCTGGTGTGAATGTATAATGAGCATCGGGGGGTCGCAGTGAAATGGCTCTAGTGACTGGTTAGCAAAACCACAGGTCTCTGCTAAGTCGTAAGACTATGTATAGGGGCTGACGCCTGCCCAGTGCCGGAAGGTTAAAGGGAGAGGTTAGCGCAAGCGAAGCTTTGAACTGAAGCCCCGGTGAACGGCGGCCGTAACTATAACGGTCCTAAGGTAGCGAAATTCCTTGTCGGGCAAGTTCCGACCCGCACGAACGGCGTAACAACTAGAGCACTGTCTCAACGAAGGACCCGGTGAAATTGAAATGGCTGTGAAGATGCGGCCTACCCGCAGCAGGACAAAAAGACCCCGTGGAGCTTTACTGCAACTTGGCATTGAGTTTGGGTGTTGTTTGTGTAGCATAGGTGGGAGGCTTTGAAGCTGGGGCGCTAGCCTCGGTGGAGCCGCCGGTGAAATACCACCCTAACTACATTTAGACCCTAACCCCATACCGTAAACCGGATGGGGGACCGTGCCAGGTGGGCAGTTTGACTGGGGCGGTCGCCTCCTAAAAGGTAACGGAGGCGCCCAAAGGTTCCCTCATACTGAATGGAAACCAGTAGAAGAGTGCAAAAGCATAAGGGAGCTTGACTGCAAGACCAACGCGTCGAGCAGGTACGAAAGTAGGGTTTAGTGATCCCACGGTTCAGAGTGGAATGGCCGTGGCTTACCGGATAAAAGCTACCCCGGGGATAACAGGCTGGTGAAGTCCAAGAGTTCACATCGACGACTTCGCTCGGCACCTCGATGTCGGCTCATCGCATCCTGGGGCTGTATAAGGTCCCAAGGGTCGGGCTGTTCGCCCGTTAAAGCGGTACGCGAGCTGGGTTCAGACCGTCGTGAGACAGGTCGGTCTCTATCCGCTGTGGGCGTAAGGGATTTGAGAGGAGCTGCCCCTAGTACGAGAGGACCGGGGTGGACAGACCTCTGGTGTGCCAGTTGTCGTGCCAACGGCATTGCTGGGTAGCCATGTCTGGCAGAGATAACCGCTGAAAGCATCTAAGTGGGAAACTCGCCTCAAGATGAGATCCCTCGTTCTGTAAAGAAGTAAGGTCACAGGTAGACCACCTGTTTGATAGGCGATATGTGTAAGTGCAGCAATGCATTCAGCTAAATCGTACTAATGACCGAGGGCTTCCGTGCGTGGTGCGGGGAATTTGGTACTTTTTCCGCTTTCTACATACTATTCGTAATCGTGTAAATTAGTCTCTTGGTGATTTGTGCGACAGAGGTACACCCGGTCTCATACCGAACCCGGTCGTTAAGCCTGTCAGCGCCGATGGTACTTGGGGGGCGACCCCCTGGGAGAGTAGGTCATTGCCAAGAGACTTTTTTATTTAACTACCCGATTGTTAACCCTATGTGAACCAAAGCTACTTGAGGAATGCGACTCCATTTGGGGGAGTTCCGGTCATTGCAGGGGACTTTTTTATTTAACTACCCGAATGTTAACCCTATATGAGCCAATACTACTTGAGGAATGCGACTCCATTTGGGGGAGTTCTGGTCATTGCCAAGAGACTTTTTTATTTCAACTACCCGAATGTCAACCCAATTTGAGCATATACTAACCAGGGGAAACAACTCCATCTAATGTAGCTCTCGTCATTGTTAAAAGCATTTGCTTTGATGAGCTTTTTAAACCAGAGAAAAACAACCTCGGATTGTGAGTAATTAAACCAGGTTATTTTTACTTTTAATTATTCAAACCTTGGCAAATGTTTCAGCTGGTGAAAACGAGGCTCAATGTAAAGAATATGCGTTATTATTGAAAGGAAGTCGGTGTGGATGAATACCAGCCGCATAAACTCTTACCCTTTTTCTGGGATATGGCAGCGTTTTAATGCGACCCTATTGTATTCGCTGCTATACGATAAAATGTTATTGTATAGATACACTTGTGGATTAGGAACAATTATTTCGTCGACAAATTAATTATTGTATGCATTGCATCATAATAATTAATTGACAAGAGACAAGCAAAGACGTATAATACTTCTGATTTACGGCACGACTATTAAGCCGAATTGTTACATTATTAACTTCAGGAGGTTGTAAAAGGGACGCAGTTTGAGAGGCATTATGTTTCTCTCCCAAAAATTCTCGGCTGCATCTATGCAAGCCGATTTTTTTGTCTCTTTCGCAACCCTTGCAGGAAATGAACTTAGAAACAGGAGGAGGTGAGAAACATTTATGGCATTGGTTAACCTTCGCCAAAACGAGAGCCAGGACCAGTTGCTCAAACGTTTTCGCAAGAAAGTTGTAAAGAGCGGTGTATTAAGCACAGTCCGACGCAAACGTTGGTTCATTTCCAAAAGTGAATTACGTCGTGTGGAAAAGAAAAAATCAATGCGCCGAATCAAAAGGCGCCAGTATACCCACATGGCTGAGTAAGATATGTGGTTCAGTCATAACCCTGTATGCCGGGGTATGACCAGGAGGTTTTATGGCAAAAGAAGATGATAAGATCACAGTTGAAGGTACCATCGTGGAGGCTTTACCAGCCACTCAGTTTAAAGTGCGGTTGGATAATGGTCACGATGTATTAGCCTATTTATCTGGCAGAATGCGCAAATATTATATTCGCATCCTGTTAGGCGACAAGGTGCGGGTCGAAATGAGCCCTTATGACCTTACCCGTGGCAGGATTGTTTACCGCCAGAAGAAAAACAACGAAGGTCCTATCGAAGAATAACCTCCAATGAAGAAAAAAACGCCCCACGAAAAATTTCGGGGGCGTAATTAACTCTTATTAAATGAAGAAGTTGCGCATAAAAATAAGGCTGGCTAATTTTGCCAGCCTTATTTTTGTTAGCATATTGCTCTAAAACAAGATTTTCCCATCAAAACTGGTAAGCACTTTCATGTAGTTTGCACGTTCAAATGTGGATGGTTCTGCCACATTTATTTGACTCATGCTACCATGGATTTGAGTAATGGATTCATATTCCAACTTTTCCATCCAATTTTGTATTTCTTCCAGTATTTCTGCCAGCCGTTGGCTTCCACTTCGTAGCAATTCCGAAGTAAGCATGGCAATATTAGCTCCCGCCATTACGGCTTTGAGAACATCTTCTCCTGAATGTATACCTGATGTCAATGCCAGATCTGCCTGGAGGCGTCCATAGAATATGGCAATCCAGCGTAAAGGCAGGCGCATATCCCCCGGGTCACTCAAAATGAGATTGGGAACGACTTCTTGTTCTTTGATGTCAATATCTGGTTGGTAGAAACGATTGAATAGAGTGAGCCCATTAACCCCTGCGTTGACAAGCTGTTTTGCAAAGTGGGGCAGCGATGTGTAATAAGGGCTTAGTTTAATTGAGAGTGGAATGTGAATCTCTTTTCGAACATCACTAACCAGAGCAATGAATTCATCTTCTAGCTGCATAGATGTGAGAGAAAAATCAGTCGGCACAGAGTAGATATTCAATTCCAACGCATCTGCACCGGCTTCTTCGATTTTTCGAGCGTAATTGATCCAACCACCACGTGAAACTCCATTCAAGCTGCCAATAATGGGTATTTCGACGGAATCTTTCAGCTTTTGAATGAGATCGAGATAACTTTCTGGTCCGACATTGTATTTTTCGAAATCCGGAAAATATGTTAAAGCTTCAGCAAATGATTCGGTTCCTCTATTAAGAAAATGATCCAGAGCTTTACTTTCATGGATGATCTGCTCTTCGAATAGCGAATACATGACTACCGCTGAAGCGCCAGCATCTTCAAGGCGTTTAACGTTTTCCACCTTTTTTGAAAAAGGGGAAGAAGATGCCACAACTGGATTTTTGAGCGTCAGTCCAAGATATTTTGTACTCAGGTCTACCATTCAAGCCTCCGTTTTTACTCTTCGGTTTTTTTGGTTTCTCCAAACTTGTATTCAATCTCTGCCATCTGGCGGTACAGATTCCAACGTTTTTCTACATCGGTGCGAGCCTGTTTCATCAAAATTTCAGCGCGAGCTTCGTCGCTCTGTAATAACATGCGATAACGGGTTTCGTTATATGCATAATCTTCAACTGAAATGGTTGGCTCTTTCGAGTCGATCTGCAGAGGGTTCTTTCCTTCGTCGATCAGGGCGGGATTATATCGGAAGAGTGGCCAGATACCACAGGCAACGGCGTTCTTTTGCTGCTCCAGCCCTTTACGCATATCAATACCATGAGAAATACAATGGCTGTAGGCAATGATAATCGATGGTCCGTCGTATGCATCTGCTTCTAAGAAGGCGCGTAATGTATGGGCATCATTGGCGCCCATAGCAACTTTTGCTACATACACATATCCATACGCCATAGCGATCATTCCCAGGTCTTTCTTGGGTAAACCCTTGCCTTTGGCTGCAAATTTCGCAACCGCTGCTCGTGGGGTTGATTTGGATGCCTGACCACCCGTATTCGAATACACTTCGGTATCCAGAACCAGAATATTCACGTTGCGCCCTGCTGCCAGAACATGATCGAGACCACCATAACCGATGTCATACGCCCAACCATCACCGCCTACGATCCAGACTGATTTTTTCACCAGGACGTCAGCAAGACTTAATAATTGTGCTGCGCGTGGGTCGTTACTGGTTGCTAAGCGGTCTTTCAATTGAGTTACTCGTACGCGCTGTGCAGCAATTCCAGCTTCATTGCTTTGATCAGCCTGCAGGATATCGGTTACTAAATTTTCACCAAGCTCTCCACTGAGGGCTTTCAGCAGTTCGGTTGCAAATTCTGTTTGTTTGTCGATCGTCAAACGCATACCAAGACCAAATTCCGCATTATCTTCGAACAATGAGTTAGCCCAGGCAGGTCCACGACCTTCTTTGTTGTACGACCAGGGTGTAGTCGGAAGGTTGCCACCGTAAATTGATGAACAACCCGTTGCATTTGCAATTACCATGCGGTCGCCGAATAATTGTGAGGCTAACTTGAGGTAAGGTGTTTCACCACAGCCAGCGCAGGCGCCAGAGAACTCGAATAAGGGAGTCAACTCTTGTGAATTCTTAACGGTAGTTGGTGCAAATGTTGTTCGATCTGGCTCAGGCAAACCCATAAAGAATTCCCAGTTCTTACTTTCACTTTCACGCAATGGAACCTGATCTGCCATGTTGATCGCTTTACGCCCAGCCTGTGATTTATCCTTTGCAGGGCAGGCTTCGATACATAAACCACAACCTGTGCAGTCTTCGGGAGCAACCTGAACAGTGAATTTCGCACCAGGCATTTCTTTAAATTTGGCATCCACAGATTTGAAAGTGGCAGGGGCATTTGCAAGCAGTTCAGGGCTATAAACTTTCTGGCGGATCACTGCATGCGGACAAACGAAGGAGCACTTACCACATTGAATACATAAAGAGGGTTCCCAAACAGGGATTTCGAGGGCTATGTTACGTTTTTCCCATTGGGTTGTACCAGAGGGGAAGCTGCCATCGACAGGCATGGCAGACACTGGCAGGCTGTCGCCTTCATATTCAATCATTTTCCCTAAAACATCTTTGACAAATTTCGGTGCGGCGGCTGGTACTGGGCTGTGGCGGGTTAACTTGCTGGTAGCTTGGGCGGGTACTTTTACTTCATGCAGGTTAGCCAGAGATGAATCAACCGCATCATAGTTCTTTTGAACAACAGCTTCGCCACGCTTTCCGTAAGTTTTCTTGATGGAGCGTTTAATTTGTTCAATTGCTTCTTCACGTGGCAAGACACCACTGATTGCGAAGAAACAGGTCTGCATAATTGTGTTGATACGTCCACCCATGCCAGTCTTTTGCGCAACTTCATAGGCATCAATTACGTAGAAGCGTAATTTTTTGGTAATGATCGTTTGTTGGACTTCGACGGGGAGGTGATCCCAGACATCAGATGCGCTATAAATGCTGTTCAGAAGAAATACCCCACCAGGAGCAGCATATTTTAGCATGTCAACCCGTTCCAGGAAATTAAACTGGTGACAGGCAACGAAGTTCGCATCGCCAACACCGATCAGATAAGGCGCATGAATCGGTTTTGGTCCAAAACGCAAGTGTGAAATTGTGACTGAACCAGATTTCTTCGAGTCATAGACAAAATAACCCTGCGCAGAATTGGTAGTTTCTTCACCGATGATTTTGATGGAGTTCTTATTGGCGCCAACCGTACCATCTGCACCCAAACCAAAGAAGATGCAGCGTTTAGTTTCGGGGTATTCAATAGAAAATTCAGGATCGTAATCCAGGCTCGTATGCGTGACATCATCCACAATACCAACCGTAAAGTGGTTCTTGGGTTGATTCTTCTTCATTTCGTCAAAGATGCTCTTTGCCATGGCTGGAGTGAATTCTTTTGAGGATAAACCATAACGTCCACCAATAATTGCAGGCATTTTCTCGAACGGAGCTGTACCTTTGGCAAAGCCTTCATTGAGAGCGGTAATAACATCCTGATACAGAGGTTCTCCAGCCGCACCAGGTTCTTTGGTGCGATCGAGGATCGCAATTGCTTTTGTACTAGCGGGGATGGCTTTCAACAGGTGCTCAACCGAGAATGGGCGATAGAGATGAACGGTGATCACACCCAGTTTTTCGCCTGCTTCATTAAGGAACCTGGCAGTCTCTTCGACTGTTTCGGCGCCAGAACCCATTACGATGATTACGCGTTCAGCATCTGGTGCACCTGCGTAATCAAATAGATGATAGCTGCGACCTGTCAAGCTGGCAAATTTATCCATTGCCTTCTGAACGATTGCTGGGCAGGCATTGTAATAAGGATTATTGGTTTCACGTCCCTGGAAGTAGACATCGGGATTTTGTGCAGTTCCACGGATGGATGGGCGATCAGGAGAAAGCCCTCTTTGACGATGAGCAAAAACTTTCGTATCGTCAATCATCGCCTTTAGATCATCATCACTCAGTTGCTCGATTTTGTTGACCTCATGTGAGGTACGGAATCCATCGAAGAAATGAAGAAATGGTATACGGCTTTCAAGTGTGGCTGCCTGGGCGATCAAAGCCATATCCTGGGCCTCCTGCACTGAACGGCTTGCCAACATTGCAAAACCGGTTGTGCGGGCTGCGGTTACATCAGAGTGATCACCAAAAATAGAAAGGGCATGTGCTGCAAGACTGCGTGCAGAAACATGGAAGACTGTTGAGGTAAGCTCACCAGCAATCTTGTACATGTTTGGGATCATCAGCAGTAGACCCTGTGAGGCGGTAAAGGTGGTAGTTAATGAGCCGGTTGTTAAAGCACCATGGACTGCACCTGCTGCGCCTCCTTCAGACTGCATTTCCATCACCATTGGAACAGTTCCCCAAATATTCTTGATCCCTTGTGCGGACCAGGCATCGGCGAATTCGCCCATTCCAGAAGATGGAGTGATGGGGTAAATAGCAATTACCTCATTGAGGCGATATGCTACTTGAGCTACTGCCTCATTGGCATCTAATGTGATCATTTCACGCTTCATGTAATTACTCCATACAGTAAAAATGAATTCCACTCAAGAAAAATTTTTCTCACAGTGGGGGATTAAACAAGATTCAACCTTATAGTATATTTTTATTCATACCATCTAATAAGTACAATTGGTCACCGATTATCATGTTTCATGTCATGAATATATGGTTGGGCTAATAACAAAGCAGCAAGGGTTTTTCCATCGTTAATTTCACCTGCTGTTGCCATCTGGTAAGCTTTTTCCACAGGTAAAGCTGTCAATTCAAGAAATTCGTCTTCATCTTCTGGTAAAGGATCATGCGTAAGTTTTGTTGCAAGGAATATGTGCATATATTCACTGGAATAACCTGGTGCCAGGTAGAATGAACCCAGCTCTTTCATCTCTCCAGCAGCCATGCCAGTCTCTTCTCGTATTTCACGGCTGGCACAATGAAAAGGTTCTTCGCCTTTTCCAAGAGTACCTGCTGGCAATTCCAGGAGAGACTTTCCTGCCCCCACCCGAAATTGTGTAACAAAAAGGATATTGCCTTCATTATCAACAGGTACGATGGTTACGGCTCCAGGGTGATCAATTAATTCGTATTGCCTGATCTTTCCATTAGGAAGCTGCATTTGAAGCAGGTTTACTTGAAAAGCTCTACCTGTAAAAATGATATTACGATCTTTTATGTCAAAAGCCATTTGTTTCTCCGTGTGTAAAGTGAGGTGCAATAAATACCGGCGGGGTATACTTACCCGCCGGTATGGTTGGCTGGAATGGGCTATGGTATTTGAAGTATCTGCCCCGGACTGAGCTCGTAAGGAGCAGTGAGGCTGTTGGCTGCAATGATAACATTGGGGTCTACATCGCCATAATGACATGCAATGGTATAGATGGTATCGCCTGAAGCAACTGTATATTTCGCGGGATGTGAAACCAATGCACGAGGAACATCCAGGTTCCATTTGCTATCCTGGGGTATCTTAAGTTCATAGCCAACAGGTAATGTTGTTTCGTTGCCGGTCAAACCATTCAAGCTGAAGAGATCCATTGGGCTCAGATTGAAACGTCGTGCGATACAGTAAGGACTTTCTCCTTTCTGCAGCGCATAAGTATCGGGCAAGCCAGGAGTTGCAGTGGGTACTACAACCGGTGGTGCGGTATTGGTTGGTGCAGCAGTAACAACTTCAATGGTTCCGACAGGTTGAGTGGAAATAATGATGGGTTGGGTGGGTAAAATGGTACCCAAAATAGCCTGTGCGGTTTCTGTGCCACTTTTTACTTCAGCCATAACATCTGGTTGTGTTGCTACAGGGAATGGAATGGTTGGCGATGGTTGAACTCCTGTTACGGGGGCCTTGTAAGCAGATCGTGTGCAGGCGGTTGTCCCTATCATCAGCACCAGGAGGACTAATAATATCCAGGGCATGAATTTTCTCATCATACATTCTCCTTTTTACAAACACAACACAAAAACATATTCAAACATCATCCTAGCATATGCGCGTGGAAGCGTCAAGCCGGGCAATGAAGGATTACTTATTGGTTACAATATCTTCATAGTTCGGTAATTGATCTAATGCACCTTGTACAGTCACTTTTGATGCTTCGACAAACCCGCCTTGAGTCTGGCTGATGACGATCACCAGCCATGCATAGTCTGCTGTATGTGCAATTACCTGAACCTGCCCACCAGCGTTGAGAGTACCCAAAACCGTTGAATCTAACGTTGGCATTGCATAAATAGGGAGATTAGCACCGCTGGTATTGGTTGCCAGAACAACTACCTGGGTAGGTTGAGGTGTGCTGGTTGGGACGGGTTTGAAAGCTTCGCCAAGCAATCGAGATCTTTCCTGCAGGTATGCATTTCTTAATTCATCACCTTTCTGAATGTCTTCTTCAGAAATGGCACTGCTTTGAATGGCTGTGGTTAAATAAGCGATTCGCTGATCCATATAGCTGATGAGGTTTGTTTGCAAGGTGGCAGCACAGGCGGGTACTTCCAACTTTTCTATATTTCGCCTTACATCCTGTAATCGAAGTACCAATGTTGTAAGGCTATCCTGTTTAGATACCATTGCCAGGGATAATACATCTTCAAATTCCTTTGCTTGAAAATCAATCTCGTCCATCAGGCTTGAGATTGAGTCTACAGAGCAGGGGTCTCCTGCTGCTACCGTACTTGATTGTAAGGTTGGTGCAGTTGCTACGGTTGCTTCTGGAGAAGTTGTACATCCAGTGATCAACATGACGATTACAGTCAATAGCGAAAGTCGCAACAGGAATATTGAGCGCATAGGATCTCCATTTATGCAAACAAGATAAGGAATTTTAATGCCAAATAACAAATTCCATTAACCCGATACTTCTCAATTAATTTTACAACAAAACCCGGGTTGAAAATTATTCATTTGATCGTTAATAATGAAGAGAATCTGATATGATTGTGATCATGAATTCTCTTGAGCCAATTGCGAAGTTCATCATCCTCGCGGGTATTATTCTGATCATTTTGGGTGGGGTGCTCTGGCTTGCCAGCAGGATACCAGGATTGGAGAAGATCCCTGGTACAATCAAATTTTCGGGATCAGGCGTAACTTGTGTATTTCCAATTCTCTTATGTATTATTCTGAGTATTGGATTGACTATATTAATAAACCTGATTTTTAAATGGATTAATCATTAAACTAGCTCGTCTTTTCTGCCTCCTTAATTAGTTCAAAATCCCAACTGATTTCTGCAACACCTCGAATAGTTGCAGCTACCGAACAATACTTGGTTTCAGAAATGTGAATTGCCATGTTGGCTGCTTCTTCCGTAATTCCTTGCCCTGCAAGCCTATAGTGAAGATGGATCTTTCTGAATGCCCAGGGGGGCTCTTTATCCTGTTCTGCACTTACTCCTATTTCTAATAAGGATAAAGGCGTCCGACGTTTAGCCATGATCTCTACAACATCCACTGCAGTACAAGAAGCAAGAGCAACTAAAAGCATCTCAGATGGTTTTACACCAACATTTTCTTCGCTGGTAGAAAGGACAACAGAATGTTTCGTAGAATCGATCCCCACAAATTGTTTCCCACCAATCCATTTTACTGCTGCAGAACTCATACTCCTCCTGCTTATGCCTTTATATCCATTATTCAGTTAAATCCCTTTTCCGATCAGCATGACGATATCTTTAACAAGCTGTTCGCGCTGTAGTTCTCCGTCTTTAATGGGTTGGTGAAGCAGGCATTCTGTGGCATATTCTTGTAAAAAGTCGAGGCTTGCACCTTGTACTGCTGAACGGATGGAGGAGAGCTGCTGAAGAATTTCGCGGCAATCTCGTTCGTCTTCCACCATCGTCTGAACACCCCGCACCTGACCTTCTATCCTTTTCAAGCGGTTCAGCAGATTCCTTTTCGATTCAGGGTTCTCAAGTTTCATAGAAATCTCCCTGGCTGTCACGCAGCCAAAGGATTAACCTCAGCGGAATAAACTGGAAGAATTCCCACACGAACTGGAACTGGAGGTTTCTTCGCCAGAATTACGAGAGGCTACCAGAGAAAGCTGCCTGCGAGTTTCTTTACTTTTGCACTTGGGGCAGATTACTTCATTATTTAAGTCGAAAAAATGAACTACTTTTTCAAACTCATTCCCACAATCAGAACAGATGTACTCATAAAGAGGCATATGCACTACTCCTGATACAATATACTATAGGAGAGTATACTATAATTAATCATTCTGTCAAGCCAAAGTCATTTATGCTAAAAGATTTACTTGTAAAAAGGGGCTAAAAAGCTAATCTTTAAACCAACGCTCGCTATGATTTGTTTGAATCTTATAAGAGTTTTCTTTAGGTGCTTGACTTGATTTTTGCTGCATGGTATCATGATTGACATAATGTTAGCACTCTCGGCACGAGAGTGCTAAATTGGAAATGAAATGGAAGCGTTATCTGAACGACAAAAACTAATCCTTAGTCTGGTGGTACATGAGTATACCCAATCAGCTCAGCCAGTTGGCTCAAATACGCTGGTCAAGCGGTATCACCTGGAGATGAGTCCAGCAACGGTTCGTAATGAAATGGCTGCTTTGACTGATCTTGGCTACTTACGTCAGCCGCATACTTCTGCGGGACGTGTCCCTTCAGAAGAAGGATTTCGCTATTTTGTTGGTAGGTTAATGCGAGAAACCGAATTGCCCGACTCTACCAGGCATATGATCAGCCATCAGTTTTATCAATCGCCGCCTGATATCGATCAATGGATGCGTCTGGCTGCGTCGGTACTGGCTCACCAATCCAGAGCAGCTTCTCTAGTCACCGCACCACATCCTGAAAAGGACCTGATCAAGCATGTAGAGTTAATCTCCACAATAGGGCGGCAAGTGTTAATGGTACTAGTGATGGTTGGTGGTGAAGTTCGCCAGCGGATCATGACATTATCCGATGTTATATCACAGGAACAGCTTACAGCAGCAGCCCATAACATTACGCAATTATTGCAGGGCAAAGATGCAAGTGCAATTCAAGCAGCTTTACCTCAGTTGCAGGGGCTGGAATATGACTTAACCCGCTGGATGATGCAGACGATGGGAGAGTCAGATTCTATTGTAGCCGGAGAAGTTTACCTGGATGGGTTATCGAATGTGCTGGCCGAACCGGAATTTTCTGATAACACAGAAGCCCGTCGAGCTTTACGGGTGCTGGAAGAACGGTCTCATTTGCAGCAGATCCTGACTCGATCGATGTTGGGAAGTGGAGTAGGTGGTGTTCAGGTATTGATTGGTGGCGAAGGTGCAATGACTGAACTCAGCCAGTTTTCTGTGGTTTTAGCTCGGTACGGTATACAGGGTGTGGTAACTGGAATGTTAGGAGTGTTAGGCCCCATGCGTATGTCATATGGTCGAACGATTTCTACCGTTCGATACATTGCTGGAATTTTGAGCGAATTGGTTTCTGAATCAGTTAATGAAGAGCAATACGGATAAGAAGGTTGGTGTAAACCTTGCATCCCGGCTTCAAGGAGATGGAATGGAAAAGGAGAAAAAGAAAATTAAAGAAACCCAGGCAGTTGAAGAAGCTGTCTCTACACCAGAACAGAAAACCATCGATGAGGTGGTTACTAATGTAGATGAATTAAAAATCGAATTAGAAAAAGCAAATCAGCGGGCTGCTGAAAATTTTGAAGGTTGGCAGCGTGAAAGGGCTGATTTTCTCAATTATAAAAAGCGTGTTGAACGTGATCAAATCACCACACTCCAGGCAATGAAAGGTGATATCTACAGGAAATTCCTGGATGTGCTTGATGACCTGGAACGTGCGTTGAAAACCCGACCTGTAGATGGTGATGGCGCTGCATGGGCAGATGGAATTGAGTGTATATACCGTAAACTCTTGAACACGCTCGAAGCCAATGGCGTGACCCAGATGGATGTAGCGAATAAAGAATTCGATCCCAATCTGCATGAAGCCATTACGCATGAAGAAAGCCCTGATCGTGAAAGCGGGCAAATAATAGAAGTAATTGAACAAGGATATATGCTTGGCGACCGGGTAATTCGCCCGGCGCGAGTTCGAGTCGCTCGATAGGAGGAATGAATTATGGGAAAAATTATAGGAATTGATCTTGGTACTACTAACTCAGTGGTTGCAGTGATGGTTGGTGGTGAGCCAACTGTCATCCCGACAGCAGAAGGGGAGCGTTTATGCCCATCTGTCGTAGCGGTGAATAAAAACCATGAACGGCTGGTAGGGCGTGTGGCGCGTAACCAGGCGATCATCAACCCTGAGAATACAATTTTTTCGATCAAACGTTTTATGGGCCGTAAGTACGATGATCCGGAAGTACAGCGTACAATTAGTCGTGTGCCATACAAAGTTACCAAAGCACCCAACGGTGATGTACGTGTTGTGTTGGATGGTAAAGAGTATTCACCACCAGAAATTTCTGCCATGATCCTTGCAAAACTTAAGACAGATGCAGAAGCATACCTGGGTGAATCTGTTACACAGGCTGTAATTACCGTCCCTGCGTATTTTAATGATGCACAGCGAAATGCCACAAAAGATGCCGGCAAAATCGCAGGGCTTGAAGTTCAGCGTATCATCAATGAACCGACTGCTTCATCCCTGGCGTATGGTCTAGATAAGAAGAAAAATGAAGCAATCGCGGTGTATGATCTGGGTGGCGGTACTTTTGATGTTTCCATCCTTGATGTTGGTGATGGTGTCTTCCAGGTTCGCTCAACTGCTGGAGATACCTTCTTGGGTGGTGATGATTTTGATTTACGTGTGATGGATTATTTGTTGGAAGAATTCAAGAAGCAGAGCGGTGTTGATCTACGCCAGGATCGCCAGGCGCTGCAGCGTCTACGTGAAGCGGCTGAAAAAGCAAAGATTGAACTTTCAAGCATGATGCAGACTGAGATCAACCTGCCCTATCTGACTGCTGATGCTACCGGTCCTAAACATCTGGTGATGCCATTGACACGTGCAAAATTAGAGCAATTGACAGCTGATCTTGTCAATAAGACTCTGGATCCCGTACGCCGTGCCTTGTCTGATGCTGGCATGAAAAATGGCGATGTCAATGAAGTGGTTCTGGTAGGAGGTATGACCCGTATGCCTGCTGTGCAGGAGCTTGTGAAGCGGGAATTTGGAAAAGACCCCAACAAGGGTGTTAACCCCGATGAAGTTGTTGCGATTGGTGCAGCAATTCAAGGTGGTGTGTTGGGTGGTGATGTCAAAGATATATTACTGCTGGATGTTACCCCACTTACTCTATCGGTGGAAACATTGGGTGGCATCGCAACCCCATTAATCGAACGCAACACCACCATTCCAACCCGACGTTCACAAATCTTCTCCACTGCCAGTGATGGTCAAACCCAGGTTGAGATCCACGTACTGCAGGGTGAGCGACAAATGGCTGCAGATAATAAATCATTGGGCAGATTCAATCTGGATGGCATTCCCTCTGCTCCACGTGGTATTCCGCAAATTGAGGTAACCTTCGATATTGATGCCAATGGTATTTTGAAAGTGACAGCTCTGGATAAAGCTACTAACCGCTCACAGCATATTACGATCACAGCATCCTCTGGTTTGAGCGAAGCAGAAATAGAAAAGATGCGCCGCGACGCTGAAGCACATGCTGATGAAGATAAGAAACGCAAAGACCTTATCGAAGCTCGCAACCAGGCAGATAGTGTGGTGTATACAACTGAAAAATCATTGCGTGATTATGGCGATAAAGTTCCAGCCGATTTAAAAAGTCAGGCTGAAGACGGAATCAAGAAAGTGCGTGATGTCTTAAACTCTGATGATCCCACCACGATCAGGAAAGCTGCTGATGATTTAGGTCAGATATTGCAGAAAATGGGAGCCAGTATGTACCAGCAACCAGAAACCGGTCAAACCCCAGGTGCTGGCACAGATAACACTGGCAGCACAGGTGGACCATCCTCTAACGATGGTGGTGAAGACGTAGTTGATGGTGAATTTAAGAACGCTTGATAAATAGACAAATCATGCCATGGGGCTGTTTTTCAAAATCAGGCAGGTTAATTTCCTGAAAACTGGTTCTGCAAAAACAGTCCCATGGGTGTATCATAATCTTCCATGACAAAACGAGACTATTACGAAATTCTAGGTGTAAATCGAGAAGCATCTCCTGATGAGATTAAAGGTGCGTTTAGGAATCTGGCACGCCAATATCATCCAGATATCAATAAAGCTCCGGACGCAGAAGAAAAATTTAAAGAGATCAATGAGGCGTATGTAGTCCTTTCAGATCCTGATAAGCGTGCCACTTATGACCGGTTTGGTCATGAAGCGGTCAATGGTATGGGTGGTATGCCAGACTATAGTACCATCGACTTTTCAGATATTTTTGAAGGTCTTTTTGGATTTGGCGGAGGAGTTTCGCGAAAACAACGCAATGCCCCGCGCCGTGGAGCAGATTTATCACAGACGATTGAGTTGACATTTGAAGAAGCAGTGTTTGGTGTAGAAAAAGAGATTCAGATCACCCGAGATGAAGCCTGCAGCGTATGCCATGGCACAAAGGCTGAACCTGGAACCAGTCCACAACGCTGTACTACCTGTTCTGGCAGGGGAGAAGTACGTCAGGTAAGGCAGACATTGCTTGGTTCAATGGTTCAGGTAACAACATGCCCTACCTGCAATGGTACCGGTGAAGTGATTGGTACTCCCTGTCATTCATGTCGTGGCTCTGGTCTGGAAAGAAAAACTGTACGAAAAGTAGTTCCCATTCCCTCAGGTGTAGATGATGGTACACAGATCCGGCTGGCTGGTGAAGGACAGCCTGGTATTAATAATGGGCCGAATGGAAATTTCTATCTAGACCTCAAAGTAAAACCTCATAAGTTTTTCCGCCGTAAACAGGATGATATCTACCTTGATCTAAAAGTAAATGTTGCTCAAGCATCATTAGGTGCTGAAATTGAAGTCCCTACTTTACAGGGGAAAGAAAAGCTAAAGATACCCTCTGGAACACAGCCAGGTAAGGTGTTCACGCTTAAGAACCAGGGTGTTCCACATTTACGTTCTTCGGGCAGGGGAGATCAATTTGTTATTGTGAATGTTGAAATTCCCACCCATTTAACTGCTGAACAACGAAAATTGTTGGAACAACTGGCAGGAACGCTGGGCAGTGAAGTAAAACCGGATGAAAAAGGTTTTTTTGATGTATTAAAGGATGTGTTTGGTGGCTGAATCAGATTGGCTTGAAATAAAAATGACTGTAGATGGCGAGCTGGCAGAAGCAGTTTCCGAAGTGCTGGCTCGTTATACGGTTAATGGTGTTGTGGTTGAAAGCGATGTGAAATACAACGATGCTGAAGATGAAGGTACGCCATATGGTCCTGTACGTATCTTTGGTTATATCGCTGCTGATGAAAAAGTGGAAGATACCCGGCAAAAGATCGCTGAAGCGTTATTTTACCTGGGGCAAATCCAACCTCTACCGGAACCAGAGTTTCACTTTATTGCTAACCAGAATTGGATGGAAGCCTGGAAGGATAAATACAATCCCATTCCAATTGGAAAACGGCTGTTGATCCTGCCTGCCTGGATTCAAGAACCAGAAGGCGAACGTATCGTGGTGAAAATCGATCCGAGCATGGCATTTGGAACAGGTACTCATCCTACCACTCAACTTTGTCTGGCGATGCTTGAAAAATACCAGCAGCCTGGTGAGAATGTCATTGATGTAGGATGCGGTTCGGGTATTCTTTCGATCGCCGCGAAAAAACTGGGCAGCCCGCATGTGCTGGCTGTGGATATTGACCCCGAATCGGTCAAAGCCACTCATGAAAATGCAGAGGCGAACAAAACCCTCGATGGTCTGGAGATTGGTGCTGGTTCAGTGGCAGAGATCAAGTCTGGAAAATTCAGCATCAAACAGGCACCTCTTGTGTTGGTAAACATTCTGGCACCGATCATCCTGCGGTTATACGACCAGGGGTTATCCAGTCTGGTTACACCTGAGGGATTGCTAATTCTTTCTGGTATTCTGGATGAACAGGCAGATGGGGTGATTCAACGCAGTGAGAAAGAGGGGTATCGATTGCTCGAAAAAGCCTTGATCAAAGACTGGGTTGTGCTGGTGTTCCAGAATAAGGATCGTTAACGATAACTGCCAATAATATAGCTTTCTAAGCTTTCTATAGTTGATTCTCTATTGGCAATGATAGATTTCACAATATCACCAATAGAAACTAACCCTACCATTTTGTTATTTTCCATAACAGGAAGATGACGAATCCTTTTTTCTGTCATCAACTGCATGCAATCTTCAATTAATGCATCAATGTTGATAACATAAACTGCCTTGGTCATATATTGTCTGACTGCAGAATCAAGGATGTATTTTCCTGTTTTGGCAACAGAATGGACAAAATCTCTTTCAGAAATTATCCCAACAATTTGATCGTTTTCAGTAATAACAAGAGCTCCAACCTGTTTTTCTGCCATGAACTTAAGTGCATCAAGAATTGAAGTTTCAGGTGAAATTGTCCAAACCTGGGCACCTTTGATTTGTAAAATATTTCGAACGGTTGTCATCGAACTTCTCCTTTCGATAATTAAAGAATCAATTAATTACGAAATTATTGAATGACAGCCAAAATCATTCTGAACTGTAGAATTAGTTTAGCATTTAATATTGAAGAATTCAATATAGACAATACGGGTAGATATTATACATTTACCAGACTCGTTCAAGATCCGGATTATCGTTAGAGCGGCGGCCAGTCTTTGCCATATCAATCCATTCGCCATGCACCTTTACTTTTACCACATCTGCGGTGAAATCTGTAATCGTAGGACCGTGATAATCAAATAAGGCAGAACCAACTGCATAAATATCCACCGGCACATTCAGTTTTTCAAAGCGGTCAATTCTTTCGGGATTGAAACCACCTGAAACAACAATTTTCACTGAGTGGCAATATTGTTCTGCTATGGTTTTTTGACTGTCAGGAATATCCCAGGTTTTCCAGGCAGAATCCAGCGCCTGACGAACATTGAATACCAGGCGTGGGGTTACACCCATATCCAGATTAGGATCTCCTAATGGGGGAACCGATACATCTCGCAAGGATTTAGATGTATCCATGCGTACACCATAGAGTTTGTACCGTTCGGCTTTTTTTATGTCCCCTGCTTCAAAGAATTTCATAAATTCATTGAACATGGCACGGCACACCAGTAAAGAATCTTTGACACAATCATTGTTGAAGTCTACCAGAGCAATGCGCGGTATGTTCACCGGCAGAATTCTGGAGAATGCCAGCATGGCTTCAGAAATATCACCCATGAAAGAAGCAATGGATGCATGGGCTACAGTTCCACCACCTGAACCATTCCACCAGTCACCCTGTGCATCAGTAGAGATGAAAGGCCCTAATTTTTCAGCATAATCCATGTTAAACCGCTGGACAGCGATATTGTAGGCGTAGCCATCTGCTGCCTGTACTTCATGAATATCAAAACGGGCTGGGAAAAACATGATAGGTTTTCCACGGGTCGCGATCAAAGATTGATATACATTGGTAGCTACTCGGCTGGAACGTCCCAATATTCCCAATGTTGGGGTTTCTAATATGGAGAAATCACGATATCTGCCTCGAACTTTTAAAACAGGTTGAATATCCATAGGATTATCATTATAGAAGGTTGTGCACCCATCCTGAACAGCCCATACTTCTAAATTATTATGTGTATCAATGAATTTATCGCCTTCAAAGTACCCTGTGCAATGTTGCAGCATAGCAAGAGCTTTATCCACCCCCACAATAATTGTCGTTCCAGGACGGCGCGTAAACCACTGCATTTCTACTTCAATATCCCCACAATTAATTCCTTCTGAAGAAATTCCGGCAGGCAGCCTGCTGGGATCACCCTTGAATGTGTACCCTTCTTTGGATAATGTTTCCAGTATAATGGCAACATTAACAAAGTATTTATCTGTATACCAACCTTTTCTCATACGTTCAATATCAAGTTTGAATGTGTCGTTGTTCAATCTCTGATGATCAAAAAGACTCATAATCCCTCCAGTATAGATTTAACAATTCTAATCCAAATAAGATTAAACAGTATTGAGAGTTTGCTGGTATTCGCCAACTATTGGATCACCAACCACCAGCATAGATCATGACTCTATCATATGGGAAGGGATTTCATAGATACTTTTAGAATTGGTTTAGGATATAAACAAGCATCAGAGCTTTATTGTATAATCGAACTGAACGATGGAGGTTTCATGGAAATTTTTTGGTATGGTCATTCCTGCTTTAAAATTACAGAAAGGGGTATGGTCTCGGTTGTTTGTGATCCTTTCGACCATAAACAGATCGGCTATGACCCACTGAAGCTAAAAGCAGATATTGTGACGATCAGCAATCAAACGCCTGGTCATAATCATTTGCCTGGTGTAAAAGGGTATACCTTTGAGGTTACCAGCCCGGGTGAATATGAGATCGGTGGTGTTTTTATTACTGGTGTACAAACAAATGGGTTCAATAAAAAGAATGAAAACGAACCCCGCAATACATTATTTGTGATTGATTATAATGGTATATCTGTTGCTCATTTGGGAAGACTTGATCGAGTACCTACCCAGACAGAGGTAGAAGCATTAGGGAGCGTGAATATTTGTCTGGTGCCGGTTGGTGGGGATGGAGCGTTAAATGCAGCTAAAGCAGCTGAAGTGATCAGCCTGCTTGAACCAAGCCTGGTGGTACCCATGATGTATGCCATGCCTGCATCTCTGATTAAGCTCGATCCATTGAGCAAGTTCCTGAAAGAGATGGGATTGAGCAGTACAGAAACGAAGCCTTCACTAAAGGTGACACGTGCTTCTGATCTACCTGAAGAAACGCAGGTGATCGTTTTAGATATCCAGAAATCATGAGGTCGACATGCCACCGGTAAAGCTGATTATGAGCTGGGATATCGCACCAGATCACGAACAAGAATATTTCGAGTTTGTAATCCGTGAGTTCTTGCCCGGGTTGCAGAAGCTAGGTTTTGAGTTAAGCGATGCCTGGGCAACTGTATACGGAGAAGAACCACAAATTATGGTTGCCGCTCTTCTCCCATCCCTTGAAAATGCGAAGGTCATGCTTATTTCTCCTGAGTGGACCAGCTTATATCACCGGCTGCTTGATTATGTTAAAAATTATAATCAGAAGCTGATACCGGCACGTGGTGGTTTTCAATTTTAAGGATATTCCCTATGGCTGGCGCTTTTGCCAGACAGTTACTCGATTGGTACCAAAAGAACGCACGCAACCTTCCCTGGCGAGAAACCAAAGATCCTTATGCCATTCTGGTTTCAGAAATAATGCTGCAACAAACCCGGGTGGATACGGTTGTGCCTTATTATCAGCACTGGATGGAACTCTTTCCAACGATCACCTCGTTAGCAATCGCTACAGAGGATGAAGTGTTGCGCGCCTGGGAAGGACTTGGGTATTACAGCCGGGCGCGCAATTTGCATAAAGCTGCCCGCGAAATTGTTCAAAAATATGCGGGTGTAATTCCTGGAAATTTAGCAGAATTACAGAAGTTGCCGGGTGTAGGCTTATATACGGCTGCTGCGGTGGCAGCTATCGTATATGGTGCGGATGTTGTTGTCGTGGATGCAAATGTTCGCAGAGTGGCTGCCCGTTTGTTCAACATTGATGATCCTGTAGGATCACCAACCCTGGAAGAGCAGGTTCATCAGACCATGCAGGTAAATCTTCCAAAAGGGGAAGCAGGTGATTTTAACCAGGCGCTGATGGAATTAGGCGCATGCGTATGTGTACCACATAAGCCCGCCTGTACCGTCTGCCCAATACAATCTTTTTGTATGGCATACAAAGAGGGGAAACAAGAAGAGCGCCCTGTGAAAAAAATAAAAAAGGAAATACCCCATTATGAAGTGACAGCTGCAGTCATCTGGCAGCAGGGTCGGGTTTTACTGGCAAAACGACCTGCATCCGGGTTACTGGCAGGGATGTGGGAATTTCCTGGGGGAAAACTTCAGATGGGTGAAAGTTATGTGCATGGGTTGATGCGTGAGATTCAGGAAGAACTTGGCGCGATAATCGAAGTAGGTGAGCGAATTGGAATCTACCATCATTCATACACTCATTACAAAGTCACTCTGTACGCATTCCATTGCACGTTGAATGGTGGACAGCCAGAAGCTCTGGAAGCCCAGGAGATCCGTTGGGTGGAATCCGAAACACTGCAACAATATCCCATGGGAAAAATCGATCGCATGATTTCCCAGGATATTTTAAAATTGGGCAGGAAAATGCCTTAACGGATTTCATTGTTTTATTGTGTATGAGGTGATAGATGCCTTGCCGGGCTGGTGATTTCGAAAAAGAAAGGTTGGAAATGGTCTCACAACAGTTGGAGGCGCGCGGGCTTCATGATGTGAGTGTTCTCGAAGCCATGAGGACTGTTCCCCGACATTGTTTCATACCGGAAAACCTGCGCGCTTTCGCCTATGAAGACCGTCCATTGCCAATTGGACAGCACCAGACAATTTCTCAACCCTATATGGTGGCATTGATGTCTGCGCTGATGCTACCTGACCCTGAAGAAACAGTTCTGGAAGTTGGAACTGGATCAGGGTATCAGGCAGCCATCCTTGCACATCTTTTTAAACAAGTGTATACCATTGAAATGCGAGAAGAGTTAGCTCTCCAGGCTATAAAGACCTTTAAAGAATGTGAGATACATAATATCGAGACAAGAATAGGGGATGGTTCTACTGGCTGGCAGGAGCATGCTCCCTACCATGCAATTGTGGTTACAGCAGCATCTCCCCGACCACCCAGACCGCTTCTTGATCAATTAAAAGAAAAAGGCAGGTTGGTCATTCCAGTTGGTGGCTGGGAAGGACAAACTCTACAGATATGGACGGCAGAGAAGCAGGAATTCGTATGTACGTATTCGATTTCTGTAGCATTTGTTCCTTTACGCGGGCAGTATGGATGGTCGGAAAGCGAATGGCAGTGGTATGATAAATAGAAAGAAGAAATGAACCTTCAGGAGGATTGTATGAGTATTTCGCTTCTTGATAACAGCCTGAATGTCCAAATTTTCTATGAAGAATCCGACGCTGGATTTGAGGATAACATTTGTATTTGCATTAATGAAAATTGTCGGGATGAGGAACGGCTTTTTCGAGGAGAGCAAACACAGATTTACCTAACAGTAAAAGAAGCTAAAGCGCTTGTTCAAGCATTGTTAGATGCAATTGAAGATAGTGAACCGCGCAGTAAGAAAGTAGATGGATGAATCAGAGCATCATTCTCGAACAAAGCATCGCAGAGTGAATGGAAGGAGAGGAATATGGCTTATAAATTAACAACGAATGACCGCCAGATGATCAAATGGCTTGAGAAGATCCCTGTTTCGGATGAAGTGAAAAAAGGTTTGATTGATACCATCAACCAGACAGGTTTATCAGATGATATGGTGGATTCAATCCACAAGGTAGTGGAGACGCTGACGGGAAGCGATCACACCCGCTATCTTGCAGAACTCACACAGCATGTGAAACAATGGCGGATGTCAGAACAGGCACGCCATTTTCGGCGCAGATGAAAAGAAAGACACCCTGAAGCTGAAAAACTTTCAGGGTGTTTTGTTTTCCATCTTATTGCCCAGTTCGCCACGAAATTCCTTCCACGAATGTATCCAATGGGATGCCGGATGCCTGAACCAGAACAAAAGGTTCCATATTAAGTGAGAGGATTGTCATTCTGGAATTGTCAGTATGAGACAGGAGAAGTACATACTGTGAATTAGGAGAAGGAGCCAGGCGATTACCGCCTGTATTGGTAGCCAATGCCTGCATTCCCGTTCCATCTGGATGAATTGCATAAATCGTTGCAACTGTATTATCAGGTGAGGTGGAAGCAGTTACTTCAAAAATGATCCAATTACTGTCTGGTGTCCATACTACGGTGGATATCCCACTTTTTTGAAAAGAAGCAAGGGTTTTTAATGGATTGTATTGGTTGTCAAGAATAGCCAAAGAGGCATTCTGGTTATCATCATATGAAACGGTAGCAATGAATTTTTGGGCGGGTGATGGTACTGCATACCCTCCAATAAGTGTTAGGGTTTTAACAGGAGTTACCTCTCCACCAGATAGTGAGAGCGTAAAGTATTCCAGCGCGCGCCCTGCCAAAGAATGGCTCACCAGTAGTGCATTATTTACCCAACCAGCAATAGCGAGAGCCTGCTCTTCACCAGTAAAAGTTCCCTGAGTCAGATTATGGATTGGTGAACCTCCTTTGGCATCTATGGCATATACATCAACCTGCTTATCTACACTACCAACAAAAGTGATAGTTTTACCGTTCAAAGACCAGACTGGTGTGCTGATATATTGAAATGTTGCCAGTTCTATCCATGAGTTTATACCAGGAGCATAAAGATATAACTTATCGACGGATACATCATCATTGACCGTTACCACCAGAGCTGCCTGTGTACCATCGGGTGACCAGATGAGGGGATTAATTGTGCCATTGATATTGGGATAATCAGTAACAACTGTGGTTTCAGGACAGGCTGCCTGCAAGATAACACAGTCCGCAGGCAACGATTTAAGATTTATTTTTCCATCATGTTCCATAATTGTGAAATACAGAGTACCCCATTGGGTAGACGTAACAGTGTTTTCTACCTGTGTTGTTTCAACCGGAGTACCAGTGTAGTCGGCTGCGAATGTGGGCATGGAACTGATGTTAGTGGAAAACAGGTCTTTAGAAAATTCTGCGTCAACTTGTATCAGGTTTACGATCAGCTCTGTACTTACTTTATTGCTGTCTGCTTTTGAGAAATCCTGTCTTTTCAGTACAATACCAGTAAAACTGTCAACCCACATGCGGGTTAACCTGAAACCTTCACCGACCAACCTGTCAACTACAATCGCATCCCTGCCGGCAATGGTATCTTCTCCAATGACCACCAGCTTACTGGTATTCTGCGCCAATCCAGTTGGGAATACAAGATCGCTTAGAGGTGTGGACATGCTCATCGCCAGTGGAAAGGGATAAACGGTATCCGATTGGTCGATCGGTGGAGTGAATGGATCTTTCACCGATGGGGGCAATTCCTGGGTTTCTTGTTGACCTGTTGTGGCGTCAAAAAGAACAACCAGATTCCCATCACTGACTTGCACGAATGTCGGGTTACCCTCTGGGGATCCACTGATGATGCGGAATTGAAAATCATCACTGTCTACCCAGATCTGTTGGTGGCTTTGTTGAATAGGCGTAGCGCCATCATCGCTATAGCCTGTCACCGTTGCGTCCATCCAGACGGTTTTCCAGAAAAGATGGCTGAGGATCATACGCAAACGGATTTCGGATGGATCAGTAGCAATCGTGATGGGCAGGTCATTGGGATTTGCGGTCAAAAAAAGAGTGGGTGTGATGGATGTCGCTGTGATTTGTCTCGGAGTGCTGGTCGGTGTGTATGGAGTGGTTGTACAACCACTAAAAAGAAATATAAAACAAATTAGAAAAGCAAGTATTTTTTTCATTCTTAGATAAATCCTATTATTTCGATGAAAATCCAGTCTTTGAACGAACGACTGCATACTTAATGGATGCTTGTTGTTATAATTTTGTTCCCGATGAGGGAGAAATGTGATGTGAAGCAGAGTCTGTGGCTTAAGGCATATTTGACTATCATACTACCGAGTGCTATCATTTAAAGATATTATTATTCTATTATCCTTTTTCAATAAGTTAAGGAGAAAAATGAGCACTGATTTTAAGATCCGTCTCATTGGAATGATCATTTGCACCATACTGGGAGTCAGTTGGGGAATCTCATTAGGACAGGCTGCGAATGTCAACCCGAACCAATCGTCACTAAATGTTGAACAATATGCATTCACCCTGGGTCTTGTGGGAGCACTTGCTGGACTTATTCTTACTCCTTATATTACCACTCGACCCATTCGAGCAATTCGATCTGTGTTGAGCAAGTTGTCCACTCAATCTTTGTTTGCTGCCCTGATCGGGCTGATCGCCGGATTGGTTGTCGCAGCGCTACTTTCATTCCCCCTTTCATTATTACCTTATCCATTTGGTGACCTGACGCCGTTTATCGGTGTGCTGGTATTCGGATATCTGGGGGTGGCGGTGTTTGTTGCCCGCCAGAATGATCTGTTCAGCGTCATGCAGGCGATATCAAATAAACAAATCAGTACTACTG
>Ga0208826_1000021_pt1 | contig 208424 bp, 162 predicted proteins | sample AD_UKC115_MetaG_FD_184451 | JGI IMG/M metagenome (GOLD analysis project Ga0208826, IMG submission 184451) | Active sludge microbial communities of municipal wastewater-treating anaerobic digesters from Hong Kong - AD_UKC115_MetaG (SPAdes)... | ecosystem: Engineered > Bioreactor > Anaerobic >...
CTTTTTTTTGTATTTTTTTTTTTTTTTTTTTTTATTTTTGCCTTAGTTCTTTGACAATATATTTAATACTTTAATGGTTATTAAGAAAAGCTTCCTTCGTATCTTGCTTTTCTTCTCTTTGGGGTGTTGCTCGTTTTGCTTTAAGTTGTTCTCTCAACCAAGTGAACAATTCGCTAAAGCTAATCTGGCGGTTTTCCTCAACCAATCTCTTAACGATGATTGGAAAATGGGTAAATATCAGTCTTTCGAATGTTCTTCCGCAAATGAACTTTTGTTTAAATTCTCTTTTTTTGACAGATTTTTTTGCGAAAGCAAAAACAAAGTCGCTATCGGTTGCAAATACGAATATTTCGAAAGCAATAAAAATAGATATTTTCTTCCCACTGATAATATCATTCAAAGTGATAATATGTTGAAATACCTGATTGGCTGGAAAATCGACCCATACGTTAGTTTTAGCCTAAATACTCAGATTACTGAATCGTTCAGAAAATACCAAAATTCTGTAGTTCCTACCTCAAAATTCAGAGACCCTATTACTACTCAGCAAGGATTAGGTTTTGCCTCTATTTTAATCACAAATAATCATACTTTAATTGAAACATCACTTGGTGCAACAACAAAACAAATTCGAGCAAAGCGGTATACTTTGCTTACCGACAACAGACAAACCAAAGAAGTAGAAAAGTATAGAGCAGAAACTGGTGTCCAAATGAGATTCGACCTTATGCACAAATTTGCTGAAAAGATTGAATATCGAGGTAAATTTGATGCACAATTGAATCAGCTTGACAAGAAGCAATGGATATGCAACGCTGATAACGAAATAAAAGTTCAGCTATGGAAAATCTTTGGGATATTGATTAAGTTGGAACTTACTTATAACGAACAGGTTAGCAAAAGAATTGGTTACAAGCAATCGACTAAATTCGGTATAATCACCAGCTTTTGAACAAATCGGTTTAGAATGAGTTTTGGTAATGCTTTATTATCAATGATTGTAAAAATGATTACTCCCTTTGCATTTTTATTATCAGAGATAATAATGTATTACAAAGGGAGCAAAACCATTCTAAACAAAATAAGCGCAATTAAAATTAACTATTTTTGGGAGATTTTACAATGAAAAAGTTTGGAATGATTTTGCTTGTTATTATTGTTAGTTCTACTACTTTATTATCAGAAATTAAAAGAAAGGAATATTATCCACCCAAAAATTATTGTAGAGCAACGGCAACAGTTTCTGTTATTTTGAAAAAAATAGGCTTAGGACCAGAAGAAGATTGTGAAGTTCACTGTCCTTCAGGTACTCTTGCACGATGTACTGCATCTTTCTTTACTGCTAGTTGTGGTTGTTACAAAAACTCTGGTAGTCCTAAACAAACGATATTAATACCCGGTGGAATATCTAATATTCATATGCAAATTGCAAACGATTTTATCAATTTTTGTAACCAATCATCAAGTATTAATATTCAAACCCTCGGGAATTATGTATTAGGAGCCAAAGAAGCAATAGTGAATAATGATCAGGCTATGTTTTCTGATTATGAAATAGCATATGACGAGCTTTTCGATCAATTATCACCATCTGAAATAATGGAAATAGAAAATTGGATAAATAATTATCAATAATATTTTTTAAATCATTACAATGCCTGGCTGTCTCAAAAGGATAACCGTTCAAACAATATCTATTGTCAATTCTCTTTTAAGCCCGGGATGAGTTTTTGAAGTAAAGATACTATTTATTCACAATATGATTAATATTCCCCTTTTGAGACAGCACTGCTTAATTTTAAATTAAAAGGAGGTAGAATAATGAGAATTATTTTGATTTACACAATTAGCATTTTCAGCATTTTTTTGAGTTGTTTGAATTTATTATCTTATGAGATTGCTGGGAAAGTATCAATTCCTTGTTCGCACACTCAAACAGTTGCAAATATTACAGTAACATCATTGACAGATAGTATTTTCGAACAGATTTATTCTGTAGATGAAAAAGGAAATTTTCAATTAAACCTGCAAAAACCTGGATTTTATGCATTTAATATTACTGGAATTAGTTCGGAACATCATAATTTTCTATATTATTGCGATGCAAATCAATCAAATACATTTATTAACATTAATTTGCCACCAATAAACTATCCAAATGATACTTTTTTTGTTTTAGGAAATTTTAATGATTTCGAATTTGATTATAAGCACAAAATGGAAAAAATAAGTGATGATGAGTATGAAATTGAAATTTACTATCCTAAGGATACTTTAATCTACCAAATTTATTATTATGATCATATCAATGAATATGGTCGTAGTTTCAATGGGAATCAAAATAATGAGACGTATAAATTAGACAAAGCAGGCGATTACTATTCAATAATGGTTGACAAACAACCAAATAAAATAATTCGATTTAAAAAATGTTCATCTGTTAATAGTTATTTATCCAATATTGTAGTCGACTTTAAAAACGACATACTTAACCAAGAATTCTACAATTTTCAAGAGAAAATATCAAAACGAAAAAAATTATTTGATTACTCAACAGCATTAGAAGAAAATGGGAATTCAATTGATCAAATTAAGAAAAAATTAAATGATTTTGTAGAAGAATTAGAAAATGATATGGATTATTATAAGGCAATTTTTGATACTACAAAAAATATTGCAATAAAAAAATACATCGCTGCTTACATTGTGAATCATTTCTCAACTATTTATTTGTTAAATTGTTCTAAATTATTAAAGTCATTAAAAATAAAAATGTTTCTTGTAAAAAATCAGAGTAGTTTTATAAATGAAACTATTAATCTTGTTGAAATCACTTCTCCGTTGAGAGAATATTTAAAATATTCAGATGGTATTATATTTGCTACTTGCTTATTATATGAAAATACTGTTTATGACATAAACAAAACTTTTCTAAATTACTTATCTAATTCCAAAAATATCGATTATAAGATGAGAGAGCTTCAAAAAGCTATTTTATATTATAAATATGATAATTATAATGAAAAGCTTTTTAAATATTATTCAGGATTATTTTTAACAATGTTTCCTGATGATATCTTTGTTGAATTCTTGTTAAAACATTTGAAAAGCGCAGAATTACGTAATAATCCATTACCGAAATTTACAGTTAGCAGTCTTTATAATTCAAACAAGGCTATCTCAAGCAAAGAATTAAAAGGTAAGTATACCTTAGTTGTTTTTTGGTCAACTTATTGTGGACCTTGCTTAAAAGAAATACCCAAATTAATGGAAGCAAAAAGAAAGTTCCCTGAACTGAATATCCTTATGATCAGTTTTGATACCGACACTCTAAAAGTACAACAATTTGCATCTAAACGATTTACAGAACCCTGTCTACATGGAATAGAACCACAAAGTTTTTTAAGTAATATTGCACAAACATTCGAGATTATAAGTATTCCTTATTTAATATTAGTGGATCCAAATCTGAAAATAGTGGCGACAACTGGTGAATTGCTCGGTGATAGATTGTTTATAACATTAGATAAAACGTTAAATAAACAATTAAAGTATCTAAAACAATGAAAAAGTTTGGAATGATTGTTATTTTAGTCATTGGATTTTATTCAAGCAATATATTGCTTCAAGCGGGTACTGCTTCCCCATATTGTCCCAATGGACCAGCCAATAAAAGACTTGATAGAGAATTATCCATTCCAAAGAATAAAACTGGCAGTTGGGTTGAGATCAATCGTCGCTATAAAGATGGGGAACCCGATTGGGGTAATAGTGCTTGTATTGACCCTGGTACTGCCTGCCATTATGGTGACTGGTTTACCTGGTGGTACGGTATGGTACAGCCTTCAGCAAACGACAACTGTAAACCGGAATTAATAGATTTTATTCCTGGTAGTTACAACCCTGATACAGGAGAGTATTTACCTGTTGAAGAAAAATAATTACAAGTTAAGAATAATCAGCATTCGCTCATTTTGGAGGAGATTGGCTAAGAAAGCTACAATCTCCTCTCTAATAAATTTACAATGTGTAATATAAAAAAAGGATTTAATGATGAAAAACAATTTCTATTTATTTATCTTCCTTTGTGTTTTATTTATTAATATCAACAATTCCAATGCTGAATTTACTATTCAAATTATTTCAGCTGAAAACAATGAACAAATTAATAATACAGTTATTGAAAACCACAAGTATTATTTTGAAATCTTGAAGGATTCACCAGTAAACATTACCAGTAAACATTAATAGTCATTACTGCGCAATTTATGGTTACTATTTTTACAACGATACAAGAATGATTGATAATTTTTACAAAATATAGTTAGTATATAACCAAGATAAGAATTGCCTGCTTTCAGATACATTTTCAATTCCTCAAAATAGCACTTTATTGTTTGTTAGAATATATGAAAACGACAACATTGCAGTTAATATGGAGTATTATCCAGTTATAAATCAACAAGGTGAATTTAATAAAGGAGTGACAGAATACTTTATTTCAAATGGAGAACCCAAAGAAGCTTCTGATTTTTTCAAATATGAGAGAGAAATGTATCCTGATAATATAAATGTATTTGCATTAAAATGGATTAATAAAATAATAAATCAAGTAGATACAAAAGAAATAATTCAAAGCGAGATAAAATCTGATTTGCAGGAGATAGATCAAATTAATACCGAATTATCTAACAAGTCAGTAATTTACTTTATTGGTTATTATTTAATGGGTGATACAACAAATTATGAAAAAGAGCTTTTAAATATTGTAAATTACAAGAACATCCCAATATTAAATAATTATTTTATTGCTGATTTTTTTCATTCGATACTGGCAATGAATAAAACACCCGAAGAAATTGGTCAAGACAGCACATTTGTTAATATTCTTATTAATAATCCTGAATCACGATTATCTGAGACTATTTTTAATAGCGGACAAATATTTGATTATTATCCACCAAACTCGAACAAAGCTACAATAGTGATAAATTTAATTGATAATAAATTAAGCAAAAATATTCCTCTAAATATAAGTGAACAACTTGCATATATTTTATACTCCTCTTTTTCGGCTGATACAAGGCAAAGGGAAAAGGCTATAAGTATTACAAATGATTTATTGTCGCTGCTTTATCAAGAGAAGGATTTTTGTGAAAGAAATGCTTCCCCAACTACAATAGATCCTTTAAATCATTTTTCCTTAAAAAAAAGTTCGCTATATAATTTTGCAACATTATTATTTTTTAATACTGATAGTATTGAAAAAGGATTGAAATTACAAAATTATATTATTTCGAGGACTAAACCTGATGACGATGATTATTTAGAATCTGTATTGTATAAAGCGCGATTTTTCCAGAAAGCTCAGATGTATGATTCAATGTTAGTATGGTATGCTAAATCTTATAAGCTTAGTTCCTCGAAAAGAAATTTAAAAAGAATAAAAAAATACCTCAGTGAAATTATTAATTTAGAAGACGAAGAATACATTCAACTTTTTGACACAATTATTCGCACAAATCAAATTCCAGAATCATTTCATATATACAATGGTCTAGATATTACCACACCCGATAGTGGCAAGGTTAATTTAAAAAGTGGGAAATACTTACTTGAATTTTATTCGAAAAATTGCACATTTTGCAAAGCAAACTTGAAATCATTAAATAAGTATTCTGATGACTTTTTCCGAAATAACAATTTGAAAGTGCTAATAGTAACAAATATTGAAAAATCTCAATATACAAAAGAATTTTCAACTTATAATTTCCCCTATGAAGTAGTCGCTAACTCAAGAGAAATAATTTCATTTTTCAATGTTCAATTATTCCCAGTTACTATATATATTGATAACAATGTTGTAAAAAAAAGAATTGATGGTGGAAATAAAAATGGAATAGCGTTAGAAGAAATATTGAAATAAGTATTTCAATAATTTTCAATACTTATTGATCTAACCTCTTTTTACGAATTAACAATTCCCTATTGATTATTAAGAAATTAATAAATTTAAGAGGCGTATCAAAAAATACGCCCCCATCTTTAATTATATATATTTTTTCTTACTCCTGGCAATTTCTACATATAGAATTTAATTATGAAAAGAATTGCGACAATGATTGTTATCAGAGAGACTTCTTTAATTCGACCACTTAATATTTTAAAGAACACATAAGAGAGAACTCCAAACATAATGCCATCAGAAATAGAGAAAGTGAGTGGCATCATTACGACTGTGAAAAATACGGGGATAAGTTCGGTGTAATCGTCGAGTTCGACATTTTTAATTGGGGTCATCATCATTGCTCCAACTAAAATCAGAGCAGAAGCAGTAGCAGCCGACGGTATCATTAAGAAAATTGGTGAAAATAGCAAAGCCAAAAGGAAAAGTATCCCTGTTGTCAGTGCTGTTAGACCAGTTCTGCCACCTTCGGCAACACCTGCGGCACTCTCGACATAAGTAGTAACAGTAGAAGTTCCCAACATAGCACCAGCAGTTGTTCCGATAGCGTCCGCCATAAGTGCTTGTTTGGCGCGTGGCACTCTTCCTTCGCTATCAAGTAAATTTGCTTTCGAAGAAACTCCAATTAGAGTGCCAACAGTATCAAACATATCAACGAACAGGAAAGTGAAACATACCACTACCATATCCATTGAGAAAATATCTGACCATTCGAACTGCATAAAAATTGGCGAAAGCGAGGGCGGGGCAACTTCAAAACTCGATGGAATAATTGTAAGATTAAGCGGAATGCCAAGCAATGTCCCGACCAGTATTCCGATAAGCAAGGCACCTTTTACGCGTAGAGCAAGAAGAGTGCCTGCAACCAACAACGAAATAATCGTAACCATTGGGGCAGCGCTATGAGAAACATCGGTAATATTGCCTAATGCGACAAAAGTAGCTTCGTTGCTAACAATTATGCCGGCGTTTTTCAGACCGATGAAAGCAATAAACAAACCAATACCGACAGAAATAGCGTGCTTTATGTTAGCTGGAATGGAATTAACAATCAACTCTCGAACGTTGAAAATGGTAAGAAGTATAAAAATTATACCTTCGATAAAAACAGCAGTTAAAGCGAATTGCCAGGTATGCCCCATTCCCAAAACAACTGAAAATGCAAAAAACGCATTCAAACCCATCCCAGGCGCAAGTGCAAATGGTAATTTAGCATAAAATGCCATTACCAGTGTTGCTATCGCCGAAGCAAGGGCAGTTGCAGTGAAAACTGCACCTTTATCCATACCAGCTGCGCTAAGAATTTGCGGATTTACAGCAAGAATATAAGCCATAGTCATAAAAGTAGTAAATCCAGCAATCAGTTCTGTCTTGAAATCAGTTTTATTTTCAGCAAGTTTAAAGTAATTTTCAAGAAATTTCATAAATCACCTAAAAATTATATTTTACTGCAACTGTTGGATTAACTTTGAAGCCACTCATTCCAGCGAAATCGTTGCTAAGCTCGACTTCGCTACCTACTGAGAAAGTTTTATTAATGTTATACCAAATTTGAGGTTCGCTTATAAATACAAAGTTCGATTTTTTAATATGAGTTTGGAAATTATCTTTTGAAACGTAGTGCTTTTCTCTCCAAAAGTCTGCAAAACCGCTGAAAGTTAGTTTTCCATCAAACAAATGCCAGTACCATACACCAGTGAGCTGAAAATTATGTTGTTCTTCGTTTCTCTCAATGTGTTTATACATAGCCTGCAAAGTGAAACCTTTTGTGAAATCGGGTGAATTCCAGAAATATGAAGCACCAACAAGGTAGCAATTATTAAACTGAATAGCAGTATTGAAGCCGCCGTTATATTCGAAGTGAGCAGCAACAGGGAATTCCCAGAATTTCAAGTCGCGTGAAATTTCCCAGTAGGCTTCTGTTACACCTTTTATGCTATGATTGAAATCGACAAAGAAGAAAGTGCTACCATAACTGTCTGGCTTAAACTGTTCCAAAGTAGTTGTGATATACTCGCGATTGTCACCAAAATCATAATGAATTTGTAGATTTTGCGGAAACGCAGGTGAAAATGAAATAAGAAAAACAGTGATAAGAAGTAACCGCTTGAACATAATACCTCCGAATTTTTCAAAAAAGGACAAAATTAATAAAAAAATTGAAATCATAATTTGAGTTTTGTTAATTCATTCTAAATATGTTTGAAAAAAAAGCCACCCAATAAGGGTGGCCAAATAACAAATTATTTATTAGATTATTCTTTAATTGGTTCAATCTTATCGATGCCATCTTCGGGGCATCTCTGATGAATTTTGTATGAAGCAGAAAGTGTTGTAATTGGAACTGCGAGAAGTCTTTCCTTTGCTATCAAAATACCGCAGACGCGGCAAATGCCATAGGTTTTGTCTTTAATTCTGAGCAAAGCTTCGTCCAATTTCTTGATGTAGTCTTTAATTCTCTGGATTTGAGCGTAGGTTTTTTCTTTTTCCATAGCTTCGGAGCCTTGTTCTGCCATATGCATTGAATAAATCATACTTTCTTCGGCAAAATCGTAGTTAGTGAGGTCTTCGAGACGGTCGTAGAGCATTTGCAATTCGTCGAGAGCTTCGCTGCGAGCTTCTAAAATAACATTTTTGAACATTTCCAAATCTTCGTCAGAATAGCGGACGTCCGGCTTTGGAGCCTGTGGTTCGACAGGAACGGGCTTAGGCTCAGTTTTTTTAGCAACGGGCTTTTGAGCTGCTGGTGCGGGAGCTGGCGTGGGTGCAGCTTTTGGTTTTTCGACAACTTTCTCGATAGGTTTAGCAGCGGGTTTTGGCTCTTCGGCTTTTGGCTTTTCCTCTTTTTCAGTTTTTTTGCGAGAAGAGCGTTTTGTCTGCGATGGTTCTTCCTCGTATTTTATAGGTTCGAGCAAAGCATCATCTTTAATAATTTTTGGCTTAGCTTCTTGCTTAATTTCAGTTTTTGGTTCTTCTGCTGTTTTTGCAGATTTCTTTTTCTTGTCTTTTGGTTGCTCGACTATTACTTCAGCTTTTGGTTCTGCTTCCTTTTGAGCTGTTTTATTTGTCTTTTCGGCTTTGGGTTGCTCAATTTTTTCTTCGGCTTTGGGTGCTTTTTTCGATGCTTTCGCTTTTGGTGCGGGTTCTGGTTCGGTCGCGACAACTACTTCAACCTTTTTCTTTGCTGATTTCGCAGCAGGTTTTGTTTCTTTCTCGACTTTTACCTCAGCTTTTGGTTCTGCTTCTTTTGTTGCTGTTTTCTTTGTCTTTTCGGCTTTGGGTTGCTCAATTTTTTCTTCGGCTTTGGGTGCTTTTTTCGATGCTTTCGCTTTTGGTGCGGGTTCGGGTTCGGTTGCAACAACTACCTCAGCATTTTTCTTTGCTGATTTTGTAGCCTTCGAGGATTTGATTTCTTCGATAGGCTCTTCAACCTTCTTAGTAGATTTTGTAACCTTTTTTGGAGTAGTCTCGACTACTTCCTCTTTTTTCTTTTTGGTAGGCATAATATATTCCTTGATATTGAAATTTCATTCATTAATAATCATTGCAGTTCTCAAAAGAAAACTGCAATGACATTTACTAATGTATAAGTTATAAAGAAAATTTAAATTTTCAAATTATTTTTTTAGAATTTTGACAAAAACAATAGCTTCGTCGATGTCAATTTTTTCAAAATCACTTTTATCATCGACAAACTCAATGTTTTCAGCAAGAGTTTCATTTTTAATATAATCAGATTTTGCAGAAAGAGCGTTTTTGATGTTATCGGCGGCGGAGACGAAAATATCAATTCTATCGGTAACTTCAAACCCTGATGATTTGCGAAGATTTTGAATACGGTTGATAAACTCGCGAGCAATGCCTTCGCAAATCAAGTCTTCATCGAGTGCGGTATCGAGTGCTACGGTAACGCCATTTTCAGAAGCAACGAGCCAGCCTTCAATATCTTCGCTGTAAATTTCAACATCTTCGAGAGTAATCAAGAATTCTTCACCATCTATTTGCAATTTATATTGGCTATCCCCAATCAATTTGTTAACCTCTTTGCTTGGCAAATCCTTGATTGCATTAGCAACTTTTTGGGTAGATTTTCCGAATTTTTTGCCGATGGACTTGAAGTTAGCTTTTGCACGTTTGCTTACTATAGCAGAAGTTTCATCTGTAACAAATTCGATTTCCTTTATATTAATTTCTTCTTTAATAATATCGGCAACAGCTTGAATATCGCGGCGTTCCTGAGGGCTATCGACAGGCAAAAGCACGCGACGCAATGGCTGACGAACGCGAATTTTGGACTTTTCGCGAAGGAAACGTGCAAGAGAGACAATTTGCTGAGCCTTAGCCATACGATTTTCGAGAGCCATATCGATTTTGTCGTGCTCAACTTCGGGGATACGGCACAAGTGAACCGATTCGGGTTCGTTTGCGAAACGCAAGAACTGATAAATTTGTTCTGAAAGAAAAGGAGCAGCAGGAGCCATAAGCTGCACAACAGTTTTCAGAACATAGCGAAGTGTCTGGTAGGCAGCAATTTTCTCATCATCTTTTTCACCTTTCCAGAAACGGCGGCGATTGCGACGAATATACCAGTTAGAAAGTTCGTAAATAGTGAATTCCTGGATTGCACGCATAGCTTTTGTAACTTCGTATTCGTTCATAAATCGAACGAAATCATTAATCAAGGAATTAGTGCGGGAAATTATCCATCTATCAATTTCGGGCTTTTGAGCGTGAGGGATTTCGGGTTCGCTGCCATCGAAACCATCTATATTAGCATAAAGAGCAAAGAAAGCATAAGTGTTCGTCAGAGAACGGAAAAAGTCGGAAATGACAGTTTTGACAATATCTTCTTCGTTGAATAGAGTTGCTTTCCAGGGTGGATTATTGACAAATAAATACCAGCGAACAGCATCAGCACCGAGCCTATCCATAATATCGAACGGGTCAATAACATTTCCTTTGGACTTGGACATTTTAACACCGTGTTTGTCTAAGATAAGCTCATTGACAATGATATTTTTGAAAGCGGGGCTATCGAACAAAGCGGTAGCAATGTTGTGAAGAGTGTAGAACCAACCGCGAGTTTGGTCGATACCTTCGGCGATAAAATCAGCAGGAAACTGACTGCGAAAGAGTTCTTGATTTTCGAAAGGATAATGAAACTGAGCAAATGGCATCGCACCGCTATCGAACCAAACGTCGATAACTTCGTGAACGCGGCGATATTTATTTCCATTGCGAATAAATACGATTTTATCGACAAATGGTCTGTGTAAATCAATTTCAAGGTTTGCTTCTTTGAGAGGTACAAGACTGCCGTCCTCTTGCTCATAGAAACCTTCCATCAGTTCAGCAATAGAGCCGACAGCAAAGATGTCCTGTTTATCGTTTTCGTTCACCCACAAAGGAAGCGGAGTGCCCCAGTAACGGTCGCGAGACAAGTTCCAGTCTTTTACTTCTTCGAGCCAGTTACCGAAACGCCCTTCCCCTATTTCTTTTGGTTGCCAATTTATTTGTTTGTTGAGTTCAATCATTCTGTCTTTGTATTGAGGCGATTTAATGAACCAGCTTTCGCGAGCGTAGTAGATAATTGGGTTGCCCGTGCGCCAGCAATGTGGGTAGCTATGGAGATAATCGTTTGTTGCACGGTAAATTTTACCTGCATATTTGAGAGCAACGATAATATCTTTATCGGCACCTTCTTCGGTGTGGTCGTCGTAGACGAATGTTTTAACAGCACGACCAGCGAACTCGCCCATATCATCGGTAAAGTGCCCATCAAGAGTAACAGGTTGAACAAACGGAATGCGGAACTTACGGCTCATTTCGTAGTCGTCCTCGCCGAAAGCAGGTGCGATATGGACAATGCCGGAACCATCTACGGTGGAGACGAAATCACCTGGAAGGACGCTCAAAGCATCGGGGTATTCATCGCTATTCCATTTGCAGTAAGGGAAAATTTGTTCGTATTTTGTGCCAAGGAAGTCGCGACCTTTGAATTCTTTGAGAACTTCATATTCACCATCAAGAGCCGATAGGCGTGCTTTTGCAAGGACAAGTTCGTCGAGCAGTTCGCCATCTTTTGTGCTACGTTTGTTTCGGACAAGCACATAGTCAATATCTTCGCCCACGGCAGTAGCAACATTGGCAAGAAGCGTCCAGGGAGTAGTTGTCCAGACAAGTAGATGTTTCCCGACAAGTTCGTTTATTGGAGAGGACAGGATTTTCAATTTGATGTAGCAATTGGGGTCGCGAACCTCTTTGTAACCAAGAGAGAGTTCGTGAGAGCTGAGCGGGGTTCCGATAGTGGGAGATTGTGGGACAACTTTGAAACCACGGTAGATAAGCCCTTTATCGAAGAAAGATTTTAAAGCCCACCAAACTGACTCGATATAGTCATTAGTACAAGTGATATAAGCTTTAGATAAATCGACCCAGTAGCCCATTCTTTCTGTGAGATAGCCCCAACCTTCGTCCATTTCGATATTTTTATATACTAATTCTTTGCATTTAGCATTGAATTTGTCGATACCTAAAACTTCAATTTGAGATTTATCTTTAATTCCAAGTTCTTTTTCGACGGCGATTTCCACAGGCAAACCGTGAGTGTCCCAACCCGCCTGACGGCGGACGAAATATCCTTGCATAGTTTTGAAACGGCAGATAGTATCTTTAATGGTGCGAGCCATCATATGATGTATGCCGGGTTTGCCATTTACAGTTGGGGGACCTTCGTAGAAGCTATAAACTTTGCTTTTGTCAGCATTTTCAAGTGTTTTTTCGAAGATTTTGTTTTCTTTCCAAAAATTCAAAATGGATTTTTCAACTTCGGGATACGATATTTTTTCGGGTAATGATTTAAACATTTTTCTTCACGTATAAGTATTAAAACATACAAATATTTACATAAAACAAATTTCAATTTTACGACTTTTTTTTCATATAACAAAAAGAATAATGAAATAAGATATTATAAAGAGAATTAATTGAAAAAACAGAAAGTTATCAACACACGAAAAAAATATTTGTTATTTAGAAACGATTTGTTATATTGCGTGTGAAAAAGTGGGATAAAGTGGTAAAAAATCCCAAAATAGAAATCAAATTGGAAGAAAATGGCATTCTTTAAAGGGCAAGAGACATACTCGATAGATAACAAAGGTCGGGTGAATATTCCAGCGAAGATGAGGAAATCGCTTTCGCCGGAAGCAAATGATACTTTTGCCATTACACGTGGTTTGGACAGATGCATCACAGCATATCCGATAGATGAGTGGAAGAAGTACGAGGAGAAGTTTGCCAATTTGAACCAGTATGATGAGAAAAACCGATATTTTTTGCGAATGTTGCTAATGTGGAGCGAAGAGGTAACACTCGACGCCCAGCAAAGAATAAGCTTGCCGCGCAAGTTGCTTGAATTTGCGGGCATCGAGAGCAAAGTAATGATAGTTGGGATGGGCGACCACATTGAATTCTGGAACCCAGATGAATTTGAAAACTACTTGAATAGATTCAACGAACCTTACGAGAAGGTCGCTGAACAAGTGTTCTCTGACAGTATGAAGTGAGACTGGCTGTGAAAAAAAAAAGCATAAGAAGCGGCAGAAACCACCAAGCGCGGAAGCGGCAAGTTATGATTACCACTTGCCGGTGCTTGGCGAAAAGTCTGTCGAATTGCTAATCAACAGGCAGGACGGAATATATATAGACGGCACTCTTGGAGGCGGTGGGCACGCGGCGATAATCCTTCGAAAGCTCAGTTCTGGGGGGAATTTATGGGCTTTCGATAAAGATGAAAACTCAATTCGGCACTGCCGAATAAAATTTGAGGAAGAGTTAAACAAAAAGCCTCCAAGACTTGTGCTGTTAAATTGTGGCTTCGAAGAAGCCTTCGACGAGCCCGCGCTGGAGGGCAATTTCTCTGGTCTTCTGCTTGATTTAGGCGTTTCCTCGATGCAGCTGGACACCGACTCGCGGGGGCTAAGCTACCGAGTAAATTCGGACTTAGATATGAGGTTCGGTGGCAGCGGCATTTCGGCAGAAGACCTTCTCAATTCTTCAACGGAAGAGCAAATCTATCACATTCTGCGAAATTATGGCGAAGAGCCACGCTCGCGGGCAATAGCCCGTGCAATTGTAACTCGCAGAAAGCTTAGCCGAATTTGCACTACTTTCGAACTTCGTGAAATTGTAGAGAGCTGCACTCCGAAACCGCTGCAAATCAGGACGCTTTCGCGTGTGTTCCAGGCATTCCGCATTGCCGTTAATCGAGAGCTGGAAGTGCTTGAATATTCACTTCGCAAAGCTATTGAGATGCTTTCGCCGGGCGGTCGGATTGTAGTAATTTCCTATCACTCGCTTGAAGACAGAATTGTCAAACACATTTTCAAAGAACACGCAATAAAAAAAGGCACAGATAATATATCAAACACTGTGCCAAAATTGAAAATTCTTACGACAAAACCAATAATTCCTGATGAAGAGGAAATCGCTATTAATCCTCGTTCGAGAAGCGCAAAATTGAGAGCCGCCGAGAAGATTAATTAACGAATTGCCTTACTTTGAGTTTTAATTACAATTTGTTCTTCCGAATTTTTATCTAATTTAAATTCAATTTTTAAAGTTCGTTTGCCTTCGAGCTTGTATTTGTGCGATGAAGATAAAATCTTTGTATTTGTGAAATCGCCTGAAATCATCAACACAATGTCCTCGGAAGTATTGCCATTATTTGAAAATGTATATTTGTAGGTTCTAATCTGGTCGGTGCCAGAAAATTCCAGGTTCTCAATTTCTTCTCTACCGCTAATATTAAAAGCTCGGGAAAGTCTGAGAGGTTCGGTATTATTGATGTCGATACCAGATGTGTTAATTTCGCCAAGAAATTCGATATTGTCTTTGTTTGCTGAATAGATTGAGAAAATACCTTTTGGAATTGCAAATCCCAAGCCATATTCTCTGGTATTGCGAAGTTCGACAACGTTGAAAATGAAAATATTGCCACCAGTATTTTGCCAGGGTTCGAAACTCGAAAAAGCATATTTTTTCTTTTGAATTTTGATATTATCGGCGCTTTTGTAGGCTATTTTTTTGAATTGTTGGTTCAAAATTGAGAAATCTTCTTGAAGTTCGTAGATGAAGAGACCCGACATTTCTTCTTCTGTTGTATTAACGGTGTTCATTTTTAATTCAGGCGAAAATCTTACGATGCCTAAATTTTGTTCTGCAACAATGTTGTTTAATCCAATTGGTCGGGGAACGTCCCCGTAGATGAGTTTCAGTTTCGAATTTTTGAAATCTTTGCCTGAATTGTTGTAAATCTGGAAGTTAGAAGAAAGAGTTGCAGTATTTGTCTGGTCGTTGATAATCAGAAAATGTTGGGCGTCCCAAGAAATATCGTTTATTTGATAAGTTAGATTAACATTTTGCTGTCCCGATTTGTTGGGTTCAAGTTCGAAATTATATTTATTGTTTAAATAAACGTTCTCGGGAAGTTCTTTGATTTCAATATCGTATTCAAGTAGGTTTGAGAGAAGAACAATAGAGTTGTCGGGCTTTTTGATAATCAGTCGGGGATTATCATTTGGGAAGAATGAGATAATTTTGCCGTATAATTTTTCGTTACTGAATTTGTGGTAAACGGTTACATCTTTGTTGATTGAATTGGATAAAATTTCGTTGAACAATGATTTTCGTAAGAAAGAGTAAGAATGGACTTTTCCGTTCAGATTAAGCATTAGTGAATTTGGGATAACGCTCTCGGGAAGGTTGTCGATGAAGAATTCCTGACGACCATTTTTCAGATTAGCCTGAATGGTTTCCTCGACGACTGCAAATCCATCGTTGTAAATAGTAAGCTTAGGCGTTTGTGCAATAAGCAAATTGCACGCACAAAGAAAGAGCAAAAATGAATACTTCATTTTTTAGTCCTCTTTTTTATCATAATAATTTTTGAGGGACTTGTTTTTTAAATCGTATTGCCCTTCTAAATGGTTGGCTTTTGTTTTTTCCCAGAGGGAAGCACCATCGAGATAACCAGCGCGCCCAATCATATGAGAGGAAACAGGTGAAGTCATAAATACAAATATTACAATAAGAATAGAACGAGCATAAACAGCAAGGTCGTGAAAGAAAACAGCGGTTCCAACAATGACCAAGCCGACACCGAGAGTGCTTGCTTTTGTGATAACGGAAACGCGTGTATATAGGTCAGGCATTTTAACTAAACCGACAGCGGTAAGAAAGATAAAGATGCTACCGGCGACAATTAAAATTCCAGCAATGATTTCGAGAACAAGGTTCATTGTAGGTTCCTCCTTTCGAGATAGTAAGCAAAAGAAACAGTTCCAAGAAAGGAAATAAGAGAAAGAATTAGAGCAACATCAAGAGCCATTGTTTTCCTCATAAACACACCGAAAGCAGCCATAAATGCAATGCCGATAGAGGTCATTGTGTCGAGGGCAACTATACGGTCGGCAATATCCGGACCTACGATAAGCCTGAAAAGAGAAATAAGGACGGAAAGAATAATCAATGGCAGCGAAATATATAAGCAAATATCGAGAAAACTCATCTCATAACCTCCAAAAGTTTTCTTTCAAGACCATTTTTTAAATCTTTGATAAAGGTGTCGACGTCATCAACATACATAGCGTGAATGTAAAGGGTTTTTCTATCGTCGGAAACATCGATGCTCCAAGTGCCGGGCGTCATAGTAATCATATTTGCGAAGAGTGTTATTTCCAGGTCAGTTTTGCAATCAAGAGGAATAGCCAGAATTGCAGGTTTCATAAAGTAGCCCGGAGTTGCAACGTCGTAGGCAACTTTCAAATTGGAAACAATGATTTCTTTGATAAAATAGAAGATAAACCAGATAACCTTGAAAAAACGGGTAAAGTAAGGAGTTGGTTCAGTAGATTTTCGAGTAATAAAGAGAAAGAGGAAACCAAGGAAAAATCCTTCGAAAAAAGCAAAAAGATGCAAATTTCCTTGAAGGAACATCCAGATAAAGGCGAACATTATATTAACCATTAGTCTATTCATTGGGCACCTCCAAGAACAGCGTTGATGTAAATGGACGGATTAAGAAGCTGCTGAGCTGCTTCGTTTGCATAATCAAGGAAAGGTTCGGGATTAAGTCCAATAAACAAAGTAATAGCTGCAAGAAGAATAATAGGAACAAACATCATAGCGATTTTAAATTTTGGAAGCTGGCGAAGCGCTTGCTGTTCGGCAGCGAATTCGGCTTTTTGCTCTTTCCAGAATACTTCATTCCAAATTTTAATCATAGAGAATAAAGTAAGCAAGCCAACGAACAATGAAACAGCAAGAGCAAGGTATTCCCCTTTCTCAACGGCTGCTACTGCGACAGTGTATTTTGCCCAGAAGCCAGAAAGCGGCGGCACTCCACCAAGAGACAAAGCAGGGATTAAAAATAGCAAACCAAGCAGCGGATACAATTTAAGCACACCACCGAGTTTTTTCAGCAGGTAGGTGCCTTTAAGTTCATTGACAACGCCTGAGACAAAGAACAGATTAGTTTTTACAATAATGTGGTGGAAGATATAGAAGACGCCGCCAGCAATACCAAGTGGGGTCATAAGCCCCAGCCCTAAAACCATATAGCCAATCTGGCTAATTATATGGAAAGATAGAATTCTGCGGAATTCCATTTGAGAGGCGGCTCCGAGCACACCCGAAAGCATAGTAAGCATTGCAATGATAATTATTATCGTGTGAGTGAAGGCAACATTTGTAACAAAAATTAAAGTGAATACCCGGAAAAGAGCATAAACGCCAACTTTTGTAAGCATACCTGCAAAAATTGCAGAAACTGCGGCTGGTGGAGTGTGATACGAAGCAGGCAACCAGAAGAACAGTGGGAAAATGGCGGCTTTAATCCCGAATGAAATCAAAAAGAACATTGCCATAACATTGACAATTCCTTGATTGGGAAGCATCGGGATTTTGCGGGCTAAATCTGCCATATTTAATCCGCCCGTTATTCCGTAAAGGATGCCAACTCCGACGACGAAAAGAGAAGATGAAAGAAGGTTGAGAATAACGTATTTTATAGCACCTTCCAATTGAGAACGTTCGCCACCAAGAGCAACAAGCGAGAAAGACGAAATTAGCAAAACTTCGAACCAAACGAACATATTGAACAAGTCGCCCGTCATAAATGAGCCGTTAATACCCATAATCATAATTTGCAGAAGCGGATAATAGCCAAAATGTTCGCGGGTTTCGTCCATTGTTCCGAGCGAATAGATTGAGGTTGCAAATCCAATGATACCAGAAACAAGTATCATTGTCATAGTAAGCAAATCAGCAGTGAAAATAATGCCGAACGGAGCTTTCCACGCACCGATATAGAGGCATTGAATTCCACTTGTTTTAATATACCAGGTAAGATATATAGCAAGGGCTAATGTTGCGGTAGAGCCTAAAAAATTAATAATTCTCTGGATTTGACGATGTTTCCAGAAGAAAAGCATAATAATTCCGGTAAACAACGGAAAAACAACAGGCATAGCTAAAATCGAGTTCATCTATTTGTCCCCCGGAATATCTTCGTTGCACATAATGTCGGTAGAGTTCATTTTATCTAAGTCGTCGTCGCCAACTTTCTGGAAAGCTTTGCGGAAAAGAGCAATGGCAAAAGCCTGGGTGCCGAAGCCAATTACAATAGCAGTCAGAATGAGAGCTTGTGGAAGCGGGTCGGCATATACACCTTCGAGAGTGCTTGCGTTTTCGGGAATAAACGCTGCGTAACCTTTTGTAACGCGAGCGACGGAAAAGATAGTAAGATTAACTGCATTGCCAAGGAAGACCATACCTAAAATTACTTTCACAAGGCTTCTTCGCAACATTAAGTAGAAGGCTGATGTAGCTAATATCCCAACAATTATTGCTAATACAAATTCCATATATATTACTCCTTATCTTCGAACAAAGTGAAAATAATATTGAGAGTAACCCCTAACACAGTGAAATATACTCCGGTATCGAATACTGTCGGTGTGCCTAAACTTCCGACAATCGGTAATTTGTGCTCGTACCAAACACCCGTCATCAGTGGTTTGCCGAAAAAAATTGGGAAAACAGTGCTGCTTGCAGCAAGGAACAATCCAAAGGCTAATACTTTTATTGGTTGAATACGAAATATAGACCTGACTTTGTCGATACCGAAACCAAGCAGATAGAGTGAATAAGCAGCAGAAGCAACAAGCCCGCCGACGAAGCCACCGCCAGGGTGATTGTGCCCGCGAAAGAGCAGAAAAACTGAGAAAATGAGTAGTAATGGCAACAAATACATTGTCATAGTTCTAAGAATAATCGACCTCATTGCTCTCCTCCTTGCTTTCTTAAACGGAGTAATGAATAGACACCAACAGCAGCAATTGCAAGAACAGTAATTTCGCCCATAGTATCAAATCCACGGAAATCCACAAGGATAACGTTTACAATGTTCTTACCGTGACCGATTAAGTAACTTGTTTGGGCAAAGTATTCGCTAAGCCCCGAATCGAATTTACCGTAGGCACTAACGAAAATAATTATAATTGTGAAAATTGAACCGAAAGCTAAGGCAATCACTAAATCACGAATTCTTGTTTTAAGCTTTGAATAAGTAAAAAAGCGTGGCAATTTATACAAAACGAGAACGAACAAAATAACAGAGAGAGTTTCTATGGAAAGTTGTGTCATTGCTAAATCGGGGGCACCATAGATAATGTAAATTAAAGAAATTAGTGCTCCGACAATGCCCATTGACGCAATTGCTGAAAGACGTCCCTGGGAAATGAGAGCAAAAACACTCGCAATAAGAACAGTTATTAACATCGAGATATCATATATATCTATACCTGCAAGGCTTCTTTCGATAGAAATTGCAAAAGCATTTAAAATGCTTTCTGAGGTATTGAAACCAAAGAACGAACCACCAACTAACAAAATGAATAGTGCTAATATTGTAAATATGTAGTAGCGAAGATGACCATTTTGCAAGAATTTAGTTTGAATTTCGGCAAAACTTAATGTGCCATTGAAGGCGTAATCATACCATTTGGAAGGGAAAAAGAATTCAGGTATCCTAATTTTCTCGATAAATTCAACAAGCGAATTGCGTTTAAATACAAACAAAAGCCCAACGGCAATTGTCAGAGCACTTAGCAGCAACGGTAAGTTAAATCCGTGGAAAAGTGCAAGATGATGCGACGCCGAAGGGAAAATCGACTGCAAAGCTTTGTTTGTTAGTCCATCAACAGTGGAACCCGCAAACAACCCGAACACCAGACCCAGCAATGCAAGAGCAATGGGACCGCTTGTCATCTGGAAAGGAGCTTCACTTACGTGTTCCGCAGGAGATTTATATTCGCCGAAGAATGGCAGAATGCCGCTATACGCCATAACAGCGAAAATATTGATTGCAGAAATGACGGTGATAGTAATAAACAAAGTGCTATATTCACCTGAAAGCAATGTTGCTTCGTAGAGCATTTCTTTGCCGATGAAACCAATGAAGGGAATAATACCCATACCCGAAAGCGCTGCTAAAACGCCAATAACAGTAGTAACAGGCAGATATTTGCGAAGCCCACTGATATTACGTATATCGCGGGTGCCAGTTTCGTGGTCGATAATCCCGGCGGTAAGGAACAGGGCACCTTTGTATAGTGAATGAGCAAACAAATATATTATCATTGCAGAAATTGCTTTTTCGCCGCCAAGTCCGATTAGCATAGTTAAAGTGCCAAGCACAGAAACGGTTGAATAAGCGAGCAGGCGCTTCAAATCGGTTTGCTTCAATGCCATAGTCGATGCCATAAGCATAGTCCAGCCACCGAAACCACCAAGCAACCACATCCATAAATCAGTTCCACCAAGTATCGGAAGAAACTTAATCATAAGGAATACACCAGCTTTGACCATTGTAGCAGAGTGTAGATATGCACTAACAGGTGTTGGAGCTTCCATTGCATTGGGAAGCCAAAAATGAAATGGAAATTGAGCCGATTTTGTGAATGTGCCGATTAAAAATAGCACCAGTATTGATGGATAAAGTACGTTGCTAACAATAGTGCTATGAAAAGCAGACATCTGCGAAATTTCGTAGGTGCCTGTAATTTGCCCAAGCATAATCACACCTGCAAGAAGGGCTAATCCACCGCCGGCAGTAACCAGCAAGGACTGCAAAGCAGCGTAACGCGAGCGTTCCTGCTCGTGATTAAACCCAATCAGCAAAAATGAGCTAATTGAGGTGAGTTCCCAGAAGACAAACAAAGCAAGGGTGTTATCGCAAGTTACTACACCAAGCATAGAAGCCATAAAAATGCTTATGTAGATGTAGAATGGCACAATCTTTTCGCTTTTTTCTAAATATGCAGAAGCGTAAAGATACACCACAAAGCCAATTCCACTTATTATAAGTGCAAATGTCAGGTTTAGCCCATCAATCAGAAAATTCAGATTGATTTTAAGGAAAGGTATCCAGTAGAAAGTAGTTAAGATTTTTTCGCCTGCAAGGACATTGGGAATAAATTGCAGATAGTAGATAAATAGCGAAAGCGGCAAAATCGAAAGCAGAGCTCCTGCCACTTTCCTATTTAGCTTGAAAATTAGCGGCACTATGCAGGCAACAATAAATCCTGATAATACAGCAAAAAACATTAAAATACTCCGAATAATTTATTTAATAAGTTATTTAGCATAAATAAAAATTAATAAAGCAATACCAATAATTATTCTATAATAAATAAAAATATGAGTTGTGTGCTGTTTTAGATATTTTATGAGAAAATCAATGGCAAAATATCCGCTAATTGCCGAAACCAGAGTTGCAACAAGAATATTAAGCCATTCGCTCGCAGAAACAAAAGACAATGCCTGATAGAATTGTAGCAAACCGCTTGCAAAAATAGCAGGTATGCTAAGCAAAAAAGAAAAACGAGCAGCTGTTGCGCGTTTCATTCCCAGAAACAGCCCTGCGGTAATTGTTGTGCCCGAGCGAGAAGAACCGGGAATAAGTGCAACGCATTGAGCAAGCCCCACCACAAGCGCATCCCAGAAAGTCAAATCAGTTTCTGATTTGCGAAGTTTGGCTATTTTTTCGGCAAGGAGCAAAATCAAAGCAAGAGCAATCAGACTAATGGCAATTACTGTAAGGCTTTTAGTAAAATCACCTTCGATTATCTTTTTCAGGGCAAGACCTATTGTCATTATTGGCAAACTACCAACGATAACGAACCAACCAAGACGGCTATTGAGGCTTTGACGGGAAAAAGCAAGCCGGTTTCGTCCAAGGTTTTCACGGAAAAAGGCAGCTGGAATTTCGTAAATTTCACGACGAAAATACCAGAGAACAGAAAAAAGCGTTCCGAGCTGAATAATTGCAATAAAAGCAGTCCATTGCTCAGGGTGAGCGTGGTCGACAGTCCCAAAAAGTTCGCCGAAAATTGTTAGATGAGCAGTAGAACTAATAGGAATGAATTCTGTGAGACCCTGGATTAATCCTAAAATAACAGCAACGAGCAAATCCATTATCGATACTTATAGTTGAACAATATTATTGAAACATAATGCACTTAAAAAAACAAATTAACAAGAATTATCGAAATTTGGAAAGGTGATAAGTATTTTTTTCTTATTTTTGTAAATTATTTTGTTTTTTGGGGAGTTTAATTGATGATACGGCTTAATGTAAATATCGACCATATTGCAACAATACGAAACGCACGAGGTGGCAACGAGCCTGACCCGGTTGTTGCAGCATCATTGGCAGAATTGGCAGGAGCAAGTGGAATAGTATGTCATCTAAGAGAGGACCGTCGACATATAAACGATAGAGATTTGCGATTGCTGCGCGAAATAGTCCAAACGAAATTAGATCTGGAAATGGCAGCAAACGAGGAAATCATTCAAATTGCGTTGCAAACGCGTCCCGAGCTGGTAACGATTGTTCCGGAAAAGCGTCAGGAACTCACAACAGAAGGTGGATTAGATGTTTTTTCGCAGAAAGAGAAGCTCACATCACTTTGCGAAAGAATGCACGAACGCGGAATAGAGGTTAGTTTGTTTGTCGAACCGGAAGAAAAGCAAATAACAGCTGCAAAGGAAGTCGGTGCGGATATGGTCGAACTTCATACAGGAACTTATGCCAATGCCAGAACTGCAGAGCGTTTCAAATTCGAGCTGAATAGAATTATTAATGCTGCTGCTTTTGCGGGCAATCTTGATTTGAAAGTTGCAGCAGGACACGGGCTTAACTACTACAATACAAAGCATATTTGTTTCATTTACGAAATAGAAGAGCTCAGTATTGGTCATTCGATTATTTCACGTGCTGCATTTGTGGGAATAGAACGAGCAGTAAAGGAAATGATAGAGCTGATTAACAATTCTACATTACACAGGAACATAGATATTTAATTTGTATGTGTGGAATAGCAGGAATATTTAATTACTCGGGACGGCAAAACGCTATAAGTCATGAAATATTAAAGCAAATGTCTGATTGTATAATTGAGCGGGGTCCAGATTCAGATGGTGCTTATATTTCAGATGATGAACTGTGTGGAATGTCCTTCCGCCGATTGGCAATAGTAGACCTCTCGTCGAATGGGAACCAACCGATGCAAACTGCCGATGGGCAATTCTCGATTGTGTTCAATGGCGAAATATATAATCATCTTGATGTTCGAAAGCAATTGGTGGAATTAGGGTTCAATTACCGTTCAAGAACTGATACAGAAACGATTTTATATGGCTTTGCAAGATGGGGAAAGGGCGTTTTGCAAAAATTGTTAGGTATGTGGGCAATTGCAATTTATGACAACCGCAGGCAGGAACTATTTTTAGCACGCGACAGAATTGGAATAAAACCTCTATATTTCTACAAAAAGGACGGAATTTTTCTTTTTGCTTCGGAAATCAAGTCAATTCTTGCTCATCCACTGGTAGAGAAAGATTTCAATTTTGATGAATTGCCTAATTATTTAAATTATGGCTTGTCTTCCAATCGTGGCACATTATTTAAACATATATACAAAATACCAGCGGGGCACTATTTAGTAATAAACAAAGATGGTGAAACGAAATTAGAGCGTTATTGGAGCCCGTTCAACAAAGAAAAGGAAACCGAATTAGAACATTTGACTGACAAGGAAATCCAGAAGCAGTTGCTTGATTTATTGCGGCAGTCTATTGAAGCAAGAATGATGAGCGATGTCCCGTTTGGTGTGTTTCTCAGTGGTGGAATTGATTCGAGTGTGAATGTAGCATTGATGGCGGAGATTATGAACCGACCGGTGGATACTTTCACGGTTGGATTTCGCCAGCTCGATAAATACAATGAACTGCAATACGCGAGAAAAATTGCCGAAATTTTCAAAACAAACCACCGCGAAATATTGATTGACGAAAGTGATGCAATTGGAATAATGGAAAAGCTCGCCTACCGCGAGGACGAACCCAACGCAGACCCCGTTTGCCTGCCGTTGTATTTTCTATCGAAACTGACACGCCAGAGCGGCACAATAGTTGTGCAGGTGGGCGAAGGGAGCGACGAGCAATTCGCAGGATATCCCTGGATTGTGCAGCATTACAATGTGTATGAAAAATACTGGAAGCACTATATTAAATTACCTCAGTTTATTAGAAAGTCGGCATACTATGCTGCCAAGCCTGTTTTGAATTCAACGGGTCAAATTTTAGCACTTGATTATATTCGGCGTGCAGCATACAACGAGCAGTTTTATTGGAGTGGTATGCCAATTTTTTCTGTTTGCCATTTGAAGAAGCTACTTACGGCGAGCTTTGAGCATTTAGCAGCAAAGCCCGCAGAATATGCTGATTACTTACATCGGCAAGCACTTGAACTTTCGCCCGACGCTGATTATTACCAGCGGATGGCGTATCTGGAGCTTACTCAGCGGCTCGCGGAGCTATTGCTTATGCGAGTAGATAAAGTAACAATGTCGCATAGCATAGAAGCACGCGTTCCATTTTTAGACCACAGAATTGTGGAATTTTCGACAGCACTGAAAGCAAATTGCAAGATGCCTGACGGCAAAACAACAAAATACATCTTGAAAAAGGCAGTAGAAAGCATTTTGCCGAAAGATATTATTTACCGCCGCAAGCAAGGATTTGCCGCACCTGTCGAAGAATGGCTTCGCAAGGAATGGCACCAGTATGCACAAAATGAAATTATGAATTCTTATTTTGTTCAAAATAATATTTTCAATAAAAACTTCGTCGAAAAACTCCTCGCAGAACATCATTCGCATAAAGCAAACAACTCGAAGCAAATTTTTGCACTTCTTATGTTATCGCTTTGGTGGAAAAAGTATTTTTAATTATGGCATATTTCTTGCACAAGTAAAAATACTTTTGAAATTCGACCAAAGTTGGTAATTTTGGAATGGGTAATTATGATTAAGAAAACTAAAAATATAATTTTGCCAATGATATTGGCAGCGGTTTTGTTTATTGGCTCAACTCAGGATAAAGCTAATAAAATACCTCAAATTGTATTGCCCGACAAAGAAGAATTGAACAAACGCACACCAATTCCACTGATTTTTTCCCCTGTTAAAGATACAATTTACGTTCTTGGCGATGAATATATAGAAATCTGCCTTTCGACGCAGACTGCTAAATTAGTGCAAAGAGATGGCGACAGTTACGAGTATAAGATAAGCTCGGGCAACCCATATATTTCTAAGGGAATGGAGACAACAACAGGAATTTTCACGGTGCAATCGAAATCACCGAAAGCGATATCGAAGCAATTCAATAACGCTGAATTATTCTGGTGGGTTGGATTTAATGGAAACATAGGTTTTCACGGGCTTGCAGGCAATGGATATTATCATCATTTAGGGGTGAGATGGTCATCGCACGGGTGTGTGAGAATAAGCCGCGAGGACGGAAAAGATTTATACGAGAAGGTGCGGATTGGCACTCCTGTAATGGTCTATAAATCAGAGCCAGCAAGAGTATTTGCTTTTGCAGATTTTGATTTTTATGCAAAATCGCCTTCTGCTATAATATTGAATGATGATGCGAGTATAAGAAGTTTTTTGAGCAATCGGCTTGAAAATTTGTATCAAGGAAAGGCACATACAAAAAACAAAACAAGGGTATTTATAGATGGGGCAACAAAAATGAGGCAATTGCGAATATCGGAAGGCGATTTTGCGAAAGTCTCGATTATACAGGAAGTGCCGATAGGTGAAGTTCCACTATTCGCTGCTCAGAAAGACAAATTGAATAGAAATCACAGTTATTGGGCTAAGGAAAATAAGCCAAAAGACGAACTGACGGAAAATAGTAAGAAATGATTGAATAGAAAGGCATAACGATAAACTAAATTGTGTCAGATATTACTTATTTTTAACCTTCGGAAGGACGTAATCCAACCTTCGGAAGGGTTCAAACCTTCCGAAGGTTTTTATTAATTGCTTAGAATAGGCTTGTGTATTATTTGGTAATCATTTCGAGAGCCATTTGATATTTTTCAAGGGTGCCGCGGATAATTTCGGGAGGCAATTCGGGCGGTGGTGGTTGCTTGTCCCAGCCTGTGCTTTCGAGCCAATCGCGAAGAATTTGCTTGTCGAAGTTGGTTTGGGGAACGCCCGCCGCATAGTTTGCCTTCAACCAGAAGCGTGATGAATCAGGAGTTAGAGCTTCGTCGATAAGGATAATTTTGCCGTCGATTGTTCCAAATTCGAACTTTGTATCGGCAAGAATAATGCCGCGTTGGTCAAGGTAATTTGCAGCGAATTTGTATAACTCGATTGAAGCTTTCTCAATGAGATCGAAAACAATTTCGCCAAGAATTTGCTTTGCTTTTTCGGGGGAAATATTTTCGTCGTGTCCAGCATCTGCTTTGGTAGAAGGAGTAAAAATGGGTTCAGGAAGTTTCTCGAATTCTTTCAGTCCCGAGGGCAAAGGAATACCGCAAATTGTTTGTGATTTCTGGTATTCTTTCCATCCGCTACCGGCTATATATCCCCGAACGATGCATTCGACAGGCAAAGGAGTGCATTTTTTCACAATCATCGATCGACCATCGAGAACCTGTCTGTATTTTTTGCAAATATCGGGATAATCCTCGATGTTGGAGGAAATGAAATGATTATCGATAATGTGTTTAGTATTATTGAACCAGAATTCGGAAATTTTGTTAAGAATAATTCCTTTGCCGGGAATAGGTTCGTTCATAATAACGTCGAAAGCAGAGATGCGGTCGGTAGCAACAAACAAAAGGCATTCGCCGAGGTCGTAGACATCTCGGACTTTACCTCGGCGAATGAGCGGAATATCTTGAAAGTTTGTTTCGAAAACGTTCATTTAGAGCATTCCTGCAATAACAAGAGAAACAACAGCCATCAACTTAATAAGAATATTAAGCGATGGACCGGAAGTATCTTTGAATGGGTCGCCAACGGTGTCGCCTGTGACTGCTGCTTTGTGCGGGTCTGAACCTTTGTAGTAGCGTTTGCCATCTATTTCGACGCCTTCTTCGAACATTTTTTTGGCGTTATCCCAGGCACCACCAGCGTTAGCCTGGAATACAGCAAGAAGAACACCAACGACGGTAACACCCGCAAGCAATCCACCTAATGTTTCGGCACCAAACGCAAAACCAACAACGAGCGGAACAACCACAGCAAGCAATCCGGGAGCAATCATTTCACGAATTGCGGCTTTGGTCGATATAGCAACGCATTTGGTGTATTCGGCAGCATCTTGTGCCTGATGCAGAGCGTCTAAATCTTCTTTGCTCCATTCTTTTTTATCTTTGTCGCCATATTTTTTCATTAATTCAAGAGCTTTCACCAGAGAAGGGATTTCAGTAAATTGACGGCGAACTTCCTTAACCATACTCATAGCGGCACGACCGACAGCACCCATAGATAAAGCACTGAACACAAACGGCAGTACACCACCGATAAACAGTCCAGCCATAACGTTTGCTTTGGAAATGTCGATGGATTTGATATGGGCAGCAGTCATAAATGCACCGAAAAGACCCAATGCAGTCAAAGCAGCGGAACCGATTGCGAAGCCTTTGCCAATTGCAGCAGTTGAATTGCCGACAGCATCGAGTTTATCAGTGCGAGAACGGACTTCTTTTTCGAGTTCGCTCATTTCCGCAATACCGCCGGAGTTGTCTGCGATAGGACCGTAAGCATCAACAGCAAGCTGAATACCGGTTGTTGCAAGCATACCGACAGCAGCAATTGCTATACCATAGAGACCAGCATAATAGAAAGACCCAATTATTGCAATAGCGATAAGAATTACAGGAACGGCAGTGGAAAGCATACCAGTTCCAATTCCCGCAATAATATTTGTAGCGTGACCGGTTAGTGATTGCATAGCAATTCTGCGAACGGGGGGTTTGCCCAAACCCGTGTAGTATTCAGTGATAAAGCCAATACCAACACCCGCAAGAAGCCCAACTATTGTAGCCAGAAAAACGCCAAGAGAAGTGATTGTAAATACTTGATTATACAGTGGGTCTTCGTAGAGCCATTGTGCGGGAAGAATCCAGTGAATAATCAAGTAAGAGACGATTATCATCAGAACGGCAGCAATGCTTGTTCCAACATTGAGTGCAGCCTGAGGATTGCCACCTTCACGAACTTTTACGAAAAATGTTCCGATAATGGAAACAATAATACCCCCACCAGCAAGGAAAAGCGGCAGAACAACAGCGGAAAGTCCTTTGAACATAGTTGCTTGAAATTCAGGCACAGCAAAGAAAGAGGCACCAAGCACCATTGCAGCAATAATAGAACCGACATAAGATTCGAACAGGTCCGCTCCCATACCAGCAACATCGCCGACGTTATCGCCAACGTTGTCTGCAATAGTCGCGGGATTAAGTGGGTGGTCTTCGGGAATTCCAGCTTCGACTTTGCCAACAAGGTCGGCACCGACGTCAGCTGCTTTTGTATAGATACCACCGCCAACTCTTGCAAAAAGTGCGATTGAGGAAGCACCAAATGAAAAGCCCGTTAACACATTTACAACTAATAAGATTGCTTCACTCGAACTTGCACCATCAAAAGCGCTGTTGTATAATAGGAATAGAATACTCAAACCAGTTACACCGAGACCAACAACGCCCATACCCATTACGGAGCCACCATTGAATGCAACACGCAAAGCGCTGTTGAGCCCAGTGCGAGCGGCGTTAGTGGTGCGAACGTTTGCTTTTGTTGCAACTCGCATACCAATGAATCCAGCCAGACCCGAGCAAAATGCCCCAACGATGAAGGAAAGCCCAACGAGTGGGTGTGTGTTCGCAGTATTAGCACCCTGAATTGTGAGTAGAATTGCGACAAGGACAACAAAAATGGCAATCATTTGATACTCGGCTTTGATAAATGCCATAGCACCATCAGCAATTGAGCGAGCAATTCGCTGCATTCGTTCGTTGCCAGGATCCTGGCTGCTAATCCATTTCGCCCTGATGTAAGTATAAAGCAAAGCAATAATACCAGCGGCAGGAATTAAAAACAGTAGTGAATCCATTAAAAACCCCTTAAATTAGTTAATATTAATTGTTTAGTGATGCATAGAATTATATGTAATTTTGTTCAAAATTAATCACATATAAGGTAAATAAAAAATAAAAAAACGTTAATAATTAATATCTGCAAGTAAATAGAAAGAGCCAGCAACAATTACGGGTTCATTTTTTGATTTAGCGTATTCATAGGCTTGCTGTGGATTTTCTATTATAATACTTTCTATTTGTAATTTATCGGCTATTTGTTTGATAGAGTTTGCCGGCATCGCACGCCTGGTAGAAGGTTGGGCAATGATTAGCAAATTAGTGATGAGTTTTATTTTATCCAGCATTTCGGAAACGTTTTTATCAGACATTGCACCGAAAACAAGGTTGAATTTCGTCTCGGGAAATAGCAATTGAGTAGTTTCGGCAAGTTTTTCGAACGCTGCAGGATTGTGGGCAGTATCAAGAATTATCTTTGGAGAATGAGAAATAATCTGAAAACGTCCGCAAAGACCTGTATTTTGCACCACATTTTTCACACCGTCATAAATTGACTGCTGCAAAACACTGAAATGCTGGCTTACGCTTTCCGCAGCAAGAACAGCAAGCGAGTGATTTATTGCCTGGTGGTTTCCAACAAGCGGAGAATTAATTAAATAATTGTTGGAATTAGTTTTTATTTGATATTGCATTGAAAAATCAGGATTTATTCCTATAATATTAGCAATAGCAGAATTAGATTGAATTAATCGACTTTTTCGTTCAAGGCAGATTTGTTCAATCACACTGAAAGCGTTCGTGGGCAACAGACCAATAATGGTTGGGGTGTTTTGCTTGATAATACCGCCTTTTTCGAAAGCAATTTGCTCGATAGTATTGCCCAGATAATCGGTGTGTTCGATAGCGATACTTGTAATTATGCTTAAAAGCGGAGATAACACATTAGTCGCGTCGAGACGCCCACCCAAGCCAGTTTCAACAACGGCAATCTCGATATTGTTGCGAGCAAAATAGTCGAAAGCAATTGCAGTTGTAATCTCGAAGAAAGTGGCACCAACGCTATTGCCTATTTCCATATACTTTATTGCAAGTTGGATTAAATCATCGTCGGGTATTGTTTTGCCGCATATACGAATACGCTCATTGAATTGCTTGATGTGGGGCGATGTGTAAAGCCCGGTTCGATATCCCGCTTCTGTCAGAATAGAAGCAATAAGCGAGGCGGTCGAGCCTTTGCCGTTTGTCCCGGCAACGTGAATAGATGGGAATTTATCATGTGGGTTGCCGGTTTTTTCGAGAAGGTAGGAAATTCTATCAAGTCCGGGATTTATTCCTTTGCGTTCGAGCGAGAACAATTTTTCGAGTATTTTTTCTTTCGAAACAAACATTTCAGCCCTATTAATACAAATAAAAATCAGCAAAAATCGTAAATAGTTTATTACAATAATAATAACAATTTTGGAGATTTTATGTCTAATAATTCATTGCAAGGCAAAACTGTATTAGTAACGGGTGCAAGCAAAGGAATTGGCAAAAGCATAGTTGAGGTGCTTGCCCGCTACGATTGCAATATTATTGCAACTGCTTCGAAGATGGGAAGTTTTGGAAATTATGAAATAACAAGCGATAAAATAATGTTCGAAGCATTTGATATGAACCAGGAAAGTGAAGTAATTGAAGGAATTGAAAGACTTAAATCGAAAAATATATCACCTGAAATAATTATTAATAATGCGGGCGTTGGAATTTTCAAAAATTTTGCTGATTTTTCGAAAATAGACATTGATAAATTGATAAACATTAATTTGAAAGCACCTGTATTGATTGCAAAAGCGTTTCTTCCGGCAATGTTGGAGAAGCAGTTCGGAATGTTTGTCAATATTATATCAGTTGCGGCGGTAGAAAGTTTTCATCGTTCATCGCTTTATGGTGCGACAAAAGCGGCACTGATGGAAGCGATGAAGACAATTCGCAAGGAATACAGGCATCAAGGCATAAAAGTGCTGAATATTTTGCCAGGAGCAACAAGAACGCCAATCTGGTCGCAGAAGGTTGTTCAGCAATTTGGAGATAGAATGATGGCACCGGAAGCAGTTGCAGAATTAATCGTTGCAAATGTTGCTCTTGCAATTGAACAAGACATAATGCCCGAGGAAATTGTTGTTCGACCGCATTATGGGGATTTGGGGTCGTAAAATATAATATTTTTATTACTCGCAAATAGGAGAAATTCACAAGATGAAGGTATTAATAACAGGTGGAGCGGGATTTATTTTTTCTCGTGTTGCGGAATTTTGCGTTGATGCAGGCTATGAAGTTGTAATTTTAGATAAGCTTACTTATGCAGGCGATTTAGCTCGAATAAATCATTTGCTTGATAAAATTAGATTTTATCAGGTTGATGTATCCAATCAAAAAGAAGTGTTCGAAATATTCGAGCGTGAAAAACCAGAAATTGTAATACATTCTGCCGCAGAAACACACGTAGATAGAAGCATATTGGACGGCAAGCCATTTCTGGAAAGCAATGTTATCGGCACCTATGTTATGCTGGAAGCAGCCCGGCACTACAATGTTGAAAAATTTGTGAATATTAGCACAGACGAAGTGTATGGAGAACTCGGTAGCGAAGGGCATTTCCACGAAACAAGCCCGCTTCGACCGAACTCACCCTATGCAGTGAGCAAAACTTCTGCTGATATGCTTGGACGCTCGTATTTGCGGACTTATCAGTTGCCCGTGATAACTGTTCGCCCATCGAATAATTATGGAATGTTTCAGTATCCAGAGAAGCTAATACCCGTAGTTTTTCTGAAAGCATACAATCAAGAGAAAATACCCGTTTATGGAAAAGGAGAAAACGTTCGGGAATGGCTATTTGTCGACGACACTGCACGGGCAATGCTGAAAATAATCGAAAATGGTGAAATTGGAGAAATCTACAACGTTGGTAGTTCCGAAGAAAGACGCAATATTGATGTGGTAAGGAAAATACTGGAAATAATGGGCAAAACAGAGGAATTAATTGAGTTTGTGAAAGACCGACCGGGACACGATTTCCGATATTCGCTTTCATACGAGAAAATCAAGCAAGAACTGGGTTGGCAGCCAGAAGTTAGTTTTGAAGAAGGTTTGCAAAGGACAATTCAGTGGTATTATAGCAATATCGATTGGTTGCTGGAAAAAATCGAGCAATTAAGGAAATATTGGAAAGTAGCTTACAAACAATGAAAAAAATATCCAGGGCAAAATATTTGATTACGGGCGGAGCGGGTCAGCTTGCACGGGCGTTTTGCACTTTGCTTGACAAAGCTAATGCGAAATACATTGCCTTAGATATCGATAAACTTGATATTTCGGATATTGATGAATTAAGCAAAGTATGCAGAGAGTACAATCCGGATTTCCTTATCAATTGTGCGGCTTACAACAATGTTGATGCAGCTGAAAGCGAGTTCGAAACAGCAATGAAGGTAAATTACACCGGTCCGAAGAATATTGCGACACTGAGCGTTGAGCACAAATTCAAAGCAATTCATTTTAGCACTGACTACGTTTTTGGTGGACGCCAGCTCTACATTCCATTCAAAGAGCAAGACGAAACTGCCCCACTCAACAAATATGGAATTTCGAAGCTCAAAGGCGAACAGATATTCTTAGAAATTTCACCAAAAAACCTTGTGTTTCGGGTGAGCTGGCTTTATGGAGAAGGGCGACAGAATTTTATATACAAGCTGTTGCAATGGTCGCAATCCCGCAACGAAATACTTATAGCGAATGATGAAATTTCTGTGCCGACAAGCACGTATTTTGTAGCGATGAATGCACTGGAAGCACTTGATGCAAACGGCTTATTTCATCTTGTGCCGGATGGGTATGTGTCGAGGTATGATTATGCTAAGTTTGTGCTAAACAAATTAAAGGTGAAATCATCGATAAAGCCAGTGCCCGCTGAATATTTCAAATTACCAGCTCGAAGACCAAATTTCTCGGCAATGGACAGCACTCTTTTTTTTAGTTTGGTTAATCGAGAAAAGAAGCATTGGAGCGAGTATTTAGAGGAATTTCTGACTAATTACAAATTTTAATAAAGAATAACATAACACCTTCCCTATTCTTCTTCAAGCAAAACAATGTTTTCGCAGGAATTAATCCACGTATTCTTTTTTTATTTAATTAAAAGCAATATTTAGAAAACCCATATTATTAAAAAAAATTAATTGATTTTTGTTATCATAAAAAGAAAATTTAGTCGTTATAATAACTGTAACTTATTCTAAACTAATGAAAATCAAGGATTTTTTTCGAGAACAAATATTTTTTCTTGATTAAAAAGTTATATAGTTGTAATTTATTTTTTGTAAGCAGATACAGCAAAACTAAACAAGTTCGCAATTAATAGATAGGTTCAAATGAAAAAAGAATTTCTTGACTACGTTTTAAAAGTTCGGCTACCGGTAACACTATTTGTAATTTTTGGTGCATTTGCGGTTACATATTATGTGGCGCGACCCGAGCGAGACGGAATAGGATATGAACCTGAACAACCTATTGCGTTTTCGCATCGTTTGCACGCAGGCAATATGCAAATTGATTGCCAGTATTGCCATACAAGTGTCGAAAAGTCGCGTCACGCAAGTATTCCGGCAGCGAACATTTGTATGAACTGCCATTCGGTAGCACGCAAGGACAAGCCCGAAATTGTGAAGCTCACAAAGTATTATGAGCAGAACAAGCCAATTCCCTGGAAACGCATTCACAAAGTGCCACACTACGCATATTTTAGCCATCAATCGCACGTAATGCAGGGCATTCCTTGCCAGTCCTGCCACGGAGCAGTCGAGAATATGGACGTTGTTATGCAGGTGAACTCATTTACGATGGGAAGCTGCATCGAGTGCCACAGAAATCCGAACAGCAGATTACCGAAAGATTTTCCGAAAATGAAAAGTGGTCCCGTTCATTGCAACGCTTGCCACAGATAAGGAGGAATTATGAAAGAGAACAAGCGAAATTTTATTAAGAAAGCCACTCTTGGTGTGTTTTCCCTGCCTCTTCTGAGCAACATTTCTATCGAAAACCTTGTTGCAAAAGCATCTCGCCCGAAAAAGCCGAAAACAAAAGTGAAAATCAACTCCTACGCAGTAAAAAGAAATACAGGAGAATAATCGAATGAAACTTTTTTTCAACTTATTTAAGAATAAATCAGAATTTAGCAGAAAATCGAAATCCGCACCTGATTTTGAGAAAATGTCCGCAGAAAGCCGCAGGCGTTTTCTTGCTCTTATGGGTGCGACAACGGCGTTAACTGCTACTGCTTGCAAAGATTACCGCGACAAAGGCGAAATCATCTCTTACAACCGAAAACCTCAGGATGTAACCTACGGAAAAGCAAACTACTACGCCTCGACTTACCGAGATGGTTCGCCAATTCTGATTAAAACACGAGAAGGGCGCCCAATTGGAATTACAGGCAATGACATTCATCCGACAAGCAAAGGCAAAGTCTCTATTCAGGCAGAAGCAAGTATTTTGGATTTATACGACCCCGAACGATTAAAATTCCCGCTCAAAAATGGAAACAAAACCGAATGGAAAACCGCAAACCAAGAAATTGTAAAGCGTCTGGACGAAATTTCAGCAAAAGGCAAGGAAATTGCGATAATTACAGGGAAAATAAATTCACCAACTTATGCAAAATTGTTGAATGATTTTGCAGGCAAATACAAGAATACAGGGATTTATCCAATCGAACTATTTAGCGACAGGAATAAAAGATTAGCCTGGAATGCTTGCTACGAAAGCAACGAATACCCCGCGATTGATTGGAGCAAGGCGAATGTAATAGTAGCGGTGGAAGCAGATTTATTTGCATCAGATGGTGTTCCCCCAGAGCAAATAAACGAAATAACTAAACGAAGAAGTGGCGAAAAAGCAGAGAATTTCAATAGAATTTATGCAATAGAAGCGGGAATGTCGTTGTTTGGAGCTAATGCGGACTATCATATTAGAGTGCGTCCAGGTGTTTATTACTCGCTTTTGCTTGCCATTTATAACGATTTGGTGGTAAAATTAGCACCATTTGGACATTCGACAATTGGCGATTATTCGATTGAAAAGGTAGTTGCCGAAAACAAATTAAATCAGAAGAAAATAAATGCACTGCTAAATGATTTGCTGAACAATCAAGGCAAATCTATTGTTTATGTTGGCGATAATTTGCCCGTTCAACTTCATATTATCGCTAATTTCATCAATGATATACTTTCCGCTTATGAACTATTTGATTACAATTCCAGTTATGTTGAGTTCTTCAAGATTTTAGAGACATCAGAAATTGAAAATCTGATTGGAAGGATGAAGCAAGGTGAAATTGGAGCTGTAATTTTTGCGGATATCAATCCTGCTTATATCTTGCCACCAGATTTTGATTTACAAGGTGCCTTAAAAAATATCGAGCTCAAAATTGCACTAACTGAAAGAGAGAATGAAACATCGAAGCTAAGTGATTTCGTTCTTCCGATAAATCATCCGTTTGAGAGCTGGGGCGATTATCAAACAAGAAAAAATATAGTTAATTTGCAACAACCCGTAATAGAGCCAATATTCGATACACGACAGAAAGAAGCAATATTGCTTAGCTGGATATATGGAAATAATGCTGAATATTCCTTCGACCTGTATCATAAATACTTGAAAAATAAGTATTTGGAAGTCGCCAAGCAATTAAATGCCGTCGATTTTGATAGTTTCTGGTATAGTGCTTTGCACGATGGATTTATTCAGTTGAAAGGCAACGAAAAAAACATAACAAAGCCTAAATTAATCATCTTGCGACAAACTAAAAAGCCGATTGAAGATAGCGGAATTTCCATTGTGTTGAAAAAAAGTCCGCTAATTGGCGATGGTCGATATTCATCGAACGGTTGGTTGCAAGAAATTCCGCACCCTGTTTCGAAAATCGTGTGGGATAATTACGCTGCAATTTCGCCAATAACAGCAAAACGCTATGGCTTGGACTACAAAGATTTCAAAAGCTCAGTAATTAAAATTTCTATTGGCTCGAAAGAAATCACAATGCCAATACTTTTGCAACCGGGCGTTGCCGAAGATACAATCATTATTGAACTCGGTTATGGGCGAAAGGAAGCCGGGACAATTGGAACAGGAGTTGGTTTTGATGCAATACCGCTAATGGACAAGACGCTTTCGGTTGTGCTCTCGGGTGCCAAAATAGAGAAAACGGGCAAGAAATACAAGTTGTTTGCTACGCAGGAATTTCATAAGCTGGAAGACGAGTACTTGAAAGACCTGCATCGAAAACGTCAGTTAATACAGGATGGAACGGTTGCAATGTATTTGAGCAATCCCAATTTCATTCAAAAGCAAAGAATAATGACAGAGGAAGAAATTGATAAGCATAGCGTAAATCCGCCGCACAACTATCCCGAAGCAAAATGGGCGATGGCGATTGATTTGAGCCGTTGCGTCGGTTGCTCAAATTGCGTTGCTGCGTGCAATGTGGAGAACAATATACCGATTGTTGGCAAAGAAGAATGTGGGAACGGTCGAGAAATGCACTGGATGAGGATAGATAGGTATTACAGCGGGACAAGCGAAGAACCTATTGTGAGTTACTTGCCGGTATTGTGTCAGCATTGCGATATGGCACCTTGCGAAAATGTTTGCCCGGTGGTGGCGACAACACATAGCACAGATGGATTGAACCAGATGACGTATAATCGCTGCGTAGGAACTCGCTACTGTGCGAACAACTGCCCATATAAAGTAAGGCGTTTCAATTTTTACGATTTTCGGCACCGGTTTGCAGATGGGTATTATGAGCAAGATAGCCTTGAATTGTTGCATAATCCCGAAGTTACCGTGCGTTCGCGTGGTGTGATGGAAAAATGCACATTTTGCGTTCAGCGGATTGCAGAAGCAAGGCAGGGCGCTAAATCAAAAGGCAAAGAGTTCACCGGAGCGGAAGTCCGCACAGCTTGCCAGGAGGCTTGCCCAGCGAATGCTATTGTATTTGGAAATGTAAATGACCCGAATTCTGAAATATCGCGATTAATCAAGCACAATCTGGGATACAAACTCATTGAGATACTGGGGATTAAGCCCAATGTTACTTACCTTGCTAAATTAAGGAACACAAATTCGGAGGACTTGACGTGAGCATAGAAGTACTTAAAGAGCCTTCGGTTATAGAAGGTAAGCCAACTTTTGTAGAAATAGATGAGCAAATATCTTCCCCTATCGACAAATCGCCCAATATTAAATACTTAATAGCATTGGGAATTACTTCGACAATGCTTCTAATTGGTGTGATAAGCATTGGAGCAACTTTTTTCTATGGAATAGGGCTATGGGGAAACAATAATCCTGTTGGATGGGCTTTTGATATTATCAACTTCGTATTCTGGGTTGGAATTGGACACGCAGGAACGCTAATTTCGGCAATATTGTTTCTGTTCAGGCAGAAGTGGAGAACAGGTATCGCACGATTTGCCGAAGGTATGACAATTTTTGCTGTAATGACTGCTGCTTTGTTTCCGCTTATTCACGTGGGGCGACCGTGGCTTGCGGGATATCTGTTCCCATATCCAAATCAGCATCATTTATGGGTGAATTTCACTTCGCCTTTGCTGTGGGACGTGTTTGCAGTATCTACGTATTTCACAGTATCGTTTGTGTTCTGGTATATTGGATTAATTCCTGATTTCGCAACACTTCGTGATAGAGCAAAAAGTGGAGTGAAGAAGGTAATATACTCAATATTAAGTTTAGGTTGGCGTTTTTCGAACCGTCACTGGCACAATTACGAGATGATATATTTAATACTTGCGGGATTTGCCACACCGCTGGTGCTATCGGTGCATACAATTGTAAGTTTCGACTTTGCGGTATCGATAATGCCCGGCTGGCACACAACTATCTTCCCGCCATATTTCGTTGCGGGTGCAGTATTTTCGGGATTTGCAATGGTTCAAAACGTGCTAATTATTATTCGCAAAATATTCAACTTTGAGCATATAATTACGCTGGACACACTCGAAAAGATGAACAAAATTATGCTTGCCACCGGATCAATGGTTGGTTATGCTTATGGGATGGAGTTTTTCATTGCCTGGTATAGCGGAAGTCAGTTTGAAAGTTTTGTGTTTATCAATCGTGCTTTCGGACCTTATGCCTGGGCTTATTGGATTATGGTAAGCTGCAATGTAGTATTTCCGCAGTTATTCTGGTTTAAGAAAATACGCCGAAATATACCAATAATGTTTGTCATAGCTGTGCTGGTAAATGTAGGAATGTGGTTTGAACGCTTTGTGATAATAGTAACGTCGCTCGCACACGACTTTATGCCATCGAGCTGGGCGTATTACAAGCCAACCCTTGTAGATTTTGGGATTTTGATTGGTAGTTCTGGCTTGTTTTTCACATTGCTATTGCTATTTATCAAGGCAATGCCAGTAATTTCGATTGCAGAGGTCAAGGCTGTGCTCGATGGTGCTCAACCACACCACCACACTCATAATGGAGGTCGTAATGGAAAATAAGATAATATATGGAGTTACGGGGATTTTCGACACACCCGATGAAATCATTTCTGCTGCAAAACAAGTGAAATCGAGCGGTTTCGAACGATTTGACGTCCACTCGCCTTATCCAATACACGGTATGCCAAAAGCGATGCGGTTGGGTGCGTCGCCGCTTGGTTATTTTGCACTTGTATTTGGGCTGACGGGGGCATTTGCAGCGTTTGCTCTTATGACTTATCTAATGGGCTATGATTACCCATTGATAATAAGCGGGAAGCCGTTTATTCCAATACCTGCATTTATTCCCGTTACATTCGAGGTTACTGTTTTGCTGGCGTCGGTGGGAACAGTCCTTGCAATGCTATTTTTGCTGTTTAAGCTTCCGAACAATAGCCACCCACTGCACGACACAGATTATATGAAGAAGGTATCTTCGAATAAATTTGGCGTATGTATAGAGGCAAAAGACGAAAAATTCAACGAAGCGGAAGTTATTGAGTTTCTGAAAAGCATCGGAGCAAAAGATATTGAGGTTATCTATTACGACAATGAGGCATTGAACTTTAAGGTAAATATTTTTGAGTGGATGTTTGTTGCTTTTCTGGTGGTTTCTGCTCTGGTTGTATCGGGTGCAACATATATTGTTTTGAATAAGCTAATGTTTGCACCACCATTTAATTGGATGATGGAGCAACATCGTCTGGATGCACAGGTAGAAAGTAAATTTTTCGGAAAAGGTAATTTTTCTATGAGAGTAGCACCTGCGGGAACAGTATCGAGGAACTCAAATCAATTTAAGTTTTCGGGACAACCTGAACTTGCCGATGCGAAGCTAATCAATCCATTAATTCCGACAGAAGAAAATCTGCGTAAAGGGATGAAAAAATACGATATTTATTGCAGTCCTTGCCACGGTTATTATGGGATTGGCGATGCCCGACTGAACGGGCAGTTTCCAAATCCACCGAGCTTACACTCAGAGAAAGTGCGTAATTGGGGTGATGGGCATATTTTCTATGTAATTACAGAAGGACAAAACTCTATGCCATCGTATTCCTCTCAACTGACAAATGAGGAAAAATGGGCAATAGTTTTGTATGTGCGTGCTTTACAAAGAGCTATGAACGCAAAAGAGGAGGATGTAAAATGATAGCAATAAATTACCAAAGGAAAGAGCTACCGTCGAAATTAATGAAAATTGGTGTTTTGCTTTTAGGATTGGGATTTATTCTTGCCTTGCTTGGATACGCGATAGACCACGAAAGGGCTGCATTCAATGGTGTGATTTTACTAATGTTTGTGATGAGTGTTGGGCTGGGAAGTTTGTTCCTGATTGGTTTAGAGTATTTGGTGGGTGCGGATTGGAGTGTGCCGTTTCGTAGAATTATGGAAATACTGGCGATAGTAGTATTCGCAGTTCCTGTATTTTCTTTGCCGCTGTTTGCAAACTTACATTCTCTATTCCACTGGACGCACATAGAAGATGTGCTGAAAGACCCAATTTTGAAAAACAAGATACCATATTTGAATGAAATGTTCTTTTCAATTCGCTCGACCGCTGCGTTTGTGCTGATGTTTCTTTTCTGGTGGTTGCTTGCGGGGCGTTCATTCGGGCAGGATTACGCACCGACGGGCAATTTCCGAAAGGTAACTATAAGGATTTCTGCCCTATTTATGCCAATTTTTGCGATAGTGCTTACTTTTATGGCGGTTGATTGGTTGATGAGTTTAGAACCACACTGGTTTTCGACAATTTTCGGGGTGTATTATTTTGCGGGAACATTTTCAGTTGCGTTAGCAGTAATCACACTATTTGCAATATACTTGAATGAAAACGGATATTTGGGCGAAGGTATCGGTGGCGACCATTATTACAATTTTGGAGCATTACTATTTGCATTCACAAACTTTTGGGCGTATATAGCGTTCAGTCAGTTCTTACTGATTTGGTATGCAAATTTACCGGAAGAGACATTCTGGTATCTCCACCGATGGGAAGGCAGCTGGGCAGTGATTTCGGTCGGAATAATCATTATTCATTTTATAGTTCCCTATGCAGTATTACTTCCACAACCAGCGAAGAGCGACCCGAAACGGCTAAAATTTATTGCGTGGTGGCTTGTGTTTGCTCATTTTTACGACCTTTATTGGCTAGTGATGCCGACATATTCTGCCAGCGGTGCAGTATTCGGCTGGATGGAATTATATCCCGTCTTGATTGCACTGGGAACAATTCTAATATTATTCTATACTTTTGCAAAAAATAAAAATTTATTGCCAATTGGCGACCCAAAATTGCCGAAAGGTATAAATTTCCATTTGTAATTCATTAAATGGGGATGATATGGAAGAACTTAACAATAAAAAAATCGAGGAAGAAATAAATTTCAAGAATGTGCTGAAAACACCTATTCGTTGGTTCGGAATAATTTATCCGTATTTCTTGTTTCTTATCGTTGTGGGCGGATTATATTACGTTTCGAACCTGAATAGTATAAACGAGAACAAGATAAAACCAGCAATTATAGATAGCACGCGGCTTAAAACGGAATTGCCCGTTCGCCTGGCAGTAAAAATTGAAGGGGTGAAAGTGCAAGAAATTGCTAAACCGACGGCAGAACTGATTTCGAAAGGGCGTGAGCTGTATTTTGCCAGTTGTGCATCCTGCCACGGAAACGAAGGGCGTGGCGACGGAGTTGCAGGTGCGGGGCTTGTTCCACCACCAAGAAATTTCCTGGAAAAAGACAACTGGACAAACGGAATGACGCTCGCAGATATGTTCAAAACTTTGGAAGAAGGCATTTCGGGAACAGGAATGGCGGCTTATGAGTATATGCCGGTGGCTGATAGGTTTGCAATTATTCATTTTATTCATTCGCTAATGGGTGAATATCCCGAAAATACACCTGACGAACTCGAACAATTGAACATTAAGTATAAATTAGCAGAAGGACGCACACTTCCAAATCAAATTCCCGTAGAAAAGGCGTTGAAGATAATTTCTGAGGAAAACCTGCCAACGCTCAATAAAGCAATTGCCTATGGAAAGGTAATCAGCGTTAATCAAAATAAGATTGAAAGCTTAGCAAAAGCAATTAGCAAAGAAGATGTTGCGGCATACTACCTTACAAAAAATGATTTATGGCGTCGAAGCAATAATGAGTTCAAAGAATATGTTGCTTTAGGGCTTCCGACAAATGGGTTTAAAGCGGGTGTTTATCTGCTTTCGGAGGAAGAACTAACACAATTGCGAACATTTCTTGCTGATGTGATAAAATAATTAGGAGAAATAAATGAGAAAAATCACATTGATTTTTGCGGTATTTGTGGCAATTGTTCAGATGTCCTATTCAGAAAAGCCACCTGAAATTGGAATAGTAGAGAAATTAGGCAATCAAATTCCACTTGATCTGGAATTTACAAGTTCTGATGAGACGAAAAAGAAGCTGCGTGATGTGATTGACAAGCCTACTGTTCTCTCGCTTGTTTATTACAATTGTCCTGGAATATGCAGTCCATTGCTTACAAATATGAGCGAAGTGATGGACAAAGTGAAGCTGGAACCAGGCAAGCACTTCAAGGCACTCACAATTAGTTTCGACCATCGTGAAGGGGCAGACAAAGCAAAACGCTGGAAGGAAAACTATCTTGCTTCGATGAAACGACCATTTGGCGAAGAGAATTGGGAATTTATGGTCGGCGATAGTGCCTCAATTCGAAAGCTCACAGATGCAGTTGGGTTCTATTTCAAGCCAGAAGGCAATGATTATGTTCATCCAGGTTCACTATTTATTCTAACACCCGATGGAAAAGTATCGAGGTATTTATTGGGCATAGAGTATAATCCATTTGATTTGCAAATGAGCATAAGCGAAGCTGCAAAAGGAAAATCTATGCCAACAGTAACAAAAATTCTTCAATATTGTTTTAGTTACGACCCCGAAGGGAAGAAATACGTTTTCAATGTAACAAAGGTTGCAGGGACAGTAATATTTCTTGCAGCGGGAATTTTCTTTATTACATTAGTATTGATGGGAAAATCAAAAATGAAAAAGAAAAACAAGGAGGATATTAACAATGAGCAATAGCAATTCGATACCGATAAAAAGTTTTTACGAATACGAGGGAAAACATAAAGGGATATTAGGCTGGATATTATCGACCGACCATAAGCGAATAGGTTTGTTGTATTTGTGGTCTATGGTAGGTTTTTTCCTTGTTGGTGTATTTCTTGGTTTTCTGATGCGTTTGGAAATGCTATCGATGGGACCAACGATAATGGGACCACAAACATATAACGCAATTTTCACACTACACGGAATAATAATGATATTTCTGTTTATTGTTCCGGGAATACCTGCGGCATTCGGAAACTTTCTATTACCAATAATGATAGGAGCAGAGGACGTTCAATTCCCTCGCTTGAATTTACTATCGTGGTGGCTATATGTAACGGGCGGCTTATTTGCGATAGTATCGCTATTTTTAAGTGGCGGACCAATAGACACGGGCTGGACTTTTTATGTTCCGTATAGTATTAGAACATCAACACAGGTGATATTGCCATTACTTGCGGCATTCATATTAGGTTTCTCATCGATATTGACAGGTATTAATTTTATCACAACTGTCCATCGGATGCGAGCAAAGGGAATGACCTTTTTCAAGCTTCCTTTGTTTGTGTGGGCATTGTATGCAACGGGCTGGATACAAATAATTGGCACACCTGTGATTGGAATAACAATATTGCTTGTGATAATAGAGCGAGTGTTCAGCGTGGGACTATTCGACCCGGCATTGGGTGGCGACCCAATTTTATTTCAGCATTTGTTCTGGATTTATTCCCACCCCGCAGTTTATATAATGATATTGCCTGCGATGGGGGTTGTTTCCGAGATAATACCAACTTTTGCACGCAAACATATTTTCGGATACAAGGCTATTGCATTTTCGTCGCTGGCAATAGCATTTATCGGGACGCTTGTATGGGGGCACCATATGTTCACAAGCGGAATGAGCGACACAGCCCGCTGGGTTTATTCATTCCTAACATATATTGTAGCACTGCCGAGTGCAGTGAAGGTGTTCAACTGGGTTGCGACAATGTATAAAGGTTCAATCAGAATGAGCGCACCGTTTGCATTTGTGATGGCATTTATAGTATTATTCTCAATTGGCGGGCTAACGGGCTTAATACTGGGTTCGGTTGCAACGAATGTACACGTTCACGATACATATTTTGTAGTGGCACACTTCCATTTTGTAATGTTTGGCGGGACGGGATTTATATTTTTCGCCGCAATGCATTACTGGTTCGCGAAAATGTTTGGAAAGATGTACAACGAGAAAATTGCAATGACAGCGGTAGGGATACTAACTGTCGGATTTTTAATGCTTTATTTCACAATGTTTATTCTTGGCTACGAAGGGATGCCACGCCGGTATTATGATTATCTGCCACAATTTCAGTTTCTGCATATTTTTGCAACAGTTGGTTCGTGGGTGCTAATTTCCGGGCTATTGCTTATGTTCGGGAATTTGCTTTATTCTTTGAAAAAAGGTGCACCTGCAAAGGCAAATCCTTGGAATGGGATGACGCTTGAATGGATGACGTCCTCCCCACCACCGTTCGAGAATTTCAATTATCACCCCGAAATAAAGTATGGTCCTTATGAATATGAACATTATGATGAGGCGGTAAAAGATGAATACAAATAGTCAAAACATAGCACACCACCGCGACGATTTCGGTTCGAAAATGGGAATGTGGTTGTTTCTCTTTACCGAGCTGATATTATTCGGTGGATTATTCATAATGTATATGGTATATCGCGTTGAATATACGGAGCAGTTCCATCTTGCTGCGAAGGAATTGAATTTGGCACTCGGGACAATAAACACGCTGATATTGCTCACAAGTTCGCTTACGATGGTGCTTTCGATTGTAGCAATTGGGCGCGGTTCGAAGAAAGTATCAATTATATATTTGATTGCAACAATACTTTTAGCATTGGGATTTATGGTAATCAAAGCATTCGAGTGGGGTGCAAAGTTTTCGCACGGGCTATATCCTGGCGGGGCTGAACTTGCGAATTTATCGAACGGAGAAGTGATTTTCTTCGGTATGTATTTTGTGATGACTGGACTTCACGCCCTGCACGTACTAATTGGAGTGGTAATTTTATCTTTTATGCTTGTTTTTCTATTGCGAGACAAAATCAACAAGGACAATTTCATAAAGCTCGAAGCCGGGGGACTATACTGGCACCTTGTGGATTTAATCTGGATTTACCTTTTCCCACTATTTTACTTATTACATTAATGGAGGGTGGCTATGGAAGAAAATCTCGTTCATCAGGAACATAAGAATACGCCTGGGTATGGTTATAATATATTAATCTGGCTAACACTGATTTCTCTAACTTGCGTATCGGTTGCGGTGGCGGGGCTTGATCTGGGAGCGTATATTTTGCTTACAGCGTTGGTAATTGCAACTATTAAATCAACATTGGTGATTAATATTTTTATGCACATAAAATTTGACGACCCGATATTTAAGTTGTTTTTTTCGTTAATAATATTCACTCTATTTGTGTTTTTTGTATTAACCGCTTTTGATATATTATATCGATGAGGAAATTATGTTCGAAGGTGCTTCATATTATGCTGATAAAGTAGATACCACGATGCTTATAATCGTTGGTATATCCGTATTTTTTCTAATAGGGATCGTAGCAGCAATGATTTACTTTGTGGTAAGGTACAACCATAAAAGAAATCCAGTTGCTACTCAAATTAAAGGGAATAATTTGCTTGAAGCAATATGGATAATTATTCCTCTGTTCATAGTATTAGGTATGTTCTGGCTTGGATGGAAGGATTTCAGCAGATTGCGTAAAATCACCGACTATGCGATGACAATTGAAGTTACGGGAAGAATGTGGAAATGGGACTTCAAATATCCCAATGGTAAGATGTCGGACACGCTATATGTTCCCGTTGGGAAAACAATCAAACTTGAGATGAGGTCTGCCGATGTTAATCACGCTTTCTTTATTCCCGCTTTGCGAATGAAAGAAGATGTGATAGCCAGCAGAAACACTTATATGATAATTGAACCGCAAAAATTGGGCGAGTTCGATATTGCTTGTGCCGAATATTGCGGGCTAAATCACGCTTATATGTATACCAAACTGATAGTTGTGCCCGAGGACGTATTCGAAGCGTGGCTCGCAGGTGATGAAGTAAGTCCGGAGGATAAGTTGCCTGCCCCAGCAATTGCAAAAATAGAACCTAAAAACGAGAATGAATATTTGAAATATATCCGCAACCATAAAAATTTCGAACTACTGGTGAAATATGCTTGCGTAAGCTGCCATACAGTGGATGGCTCCGCGCATATTGGTCCATCGTTTGCCAAACTTGCTTCGGGGAAAACAGAGGTTATTAGAGATGGGAAGAAAATCACAGTAGAAATAGACGAAAAATATCTTCGCACTGCTCTGCTCGAACCAGATTATGAAATAGTTGCGGGATATAGCCCATACACTATGCCCACACTACGCGGCAGAATATCTGAAAACGACTTGAAAGCAATGATAGAACTACTGCTTGGAAAAAATTAGGAATGGATAAAGCCTCGATTGAAATAAAAGAAAAAGTAGAAGTGATTGAACGCGGGCATCTGCTTTCGAGCTTTGTTCAGCTTGCGAAGTTGAGAGTTACTTTTTTCGTTGCGTTATCATCGTTTTTCGGGTATATTTTTTTCGATGGGTTTTCACATCAGGCACTGCTTGTTGCCTCGGGTGTATTTCTGACAGCAGTTGCTTCCTCCGCTATTAATCAATATCAGGAACGAAAATACGATAAATTGATGACAAGGACACGCCAACGTCCGCTTCCATCGAATAAGTTGCGGAAAGAAGAAGCACTTATTTTTATAATTTTTTCGGGATTATTGGGAATATTTTTGCTTGGGCTGACTTTCAATTTCACGGCTGTCGGGCTAGCAGTATTTTCGATTATATGGTATAATCTTGTATATACACCGCTGAAACGAAAAACTGCGTTTGCTGTGCTTCCTGGGGCATTGCTTGGGGCAATACCACCCGTTATAGGTTGGACTGTTGCAGGTGGAGATGTATTTTCACCTAAAATTTTATTTATCGCTATTCTATTTTTTTTGTTTCAAATTCCACATTTCTGGTTTTTATTTTTGATATACAACGACGACTATAAGCAGGCGGGCTATCCAACGCTAAAAGATACTTTGAGTATTTCTCAAATTGGGCGAATTTCATTTGTCTGGATAGTATGCCTTGCAATTGTGGCGGTCGCCGAACCTTTTTTCTTTGTGAATAATCCTTTGTTTCTGGCAGTGATATTCGGAATGTCCGTAATATTAATCTGGAAGAACAAATTTTTGCTTAATCTCGAAGAAGCAAATGAGACAAATAGTTATAGAATTGCATTTAGAACACTTAATATTTATGTTCTGATGGTTGTAGTATTGCTTACAATTGAAAAAATTATTAGTAATTAATAAATGGTTCAATTATGGAATTACTTTACAAACTTGTAATACCGCAGTCTGAAACAAATCTGCTGTTGCTTAATTTGCTACAAATGATTTCGCTATCGGCTCTTATGATTTATTCGGGGATATTGCTTGGAAGCATATCGCTTTCGATATGGTTTTACAGAAAATCGATAAAGGAGAATTCGCTCAGATATGCTGAACTGGCAAAAGCATTGGCAGATTTGATAGCAAGCGGGAAAATGTTTGCTTTCGGGCTGGGAGTTGTGCCATTTCTGGCTATCATAATGGTTTATATACAACTGCTGAACTTAACGGGTTCGTATGTACCCAAATTTTTGATACTCTCATTTGTTCTATGGCTTATTGCCATTGCGTTGATATTTATATACCATCATTCAACTGAGCTGAATTATTATCTGGAATTCTTCAAAACAAAAATGAGTTCAGAACGAGGAGATGAAGATTTCTTGATGTTTCAGGAAAAAGCGGAACGTTACAGAACAAGAACGGGCTTTTGGGGAATAGTGTTGCTTGCTGTTTCGCTGTATATATTCATTGCGGCGTTAAATCTGGCGGTGGAGAATTGGCGTTGGGGTGCGGTGCATAATACATTCGAGTTGATTTTAAGTTTCTCTGCTTTTTTCAAGTATATGAGTTTTATCACTTCGGCTTTTGCAATAACGGGCATAGCATTTCTCTACAAGAAATACAAATGGATGGAGGAGCCACCTTTTGCAGATGCAGAATTGAACGATTACGCAAAGCGTTTCAATTTGTCGGTGGCACTAATTGCGGGGATGTGTATGCCACTGTTTTACGTATTGAATTTGCTAATCACGCCAAAAACTGCAATAAACGACTTTCTTTTTGGTTTTGCTCTGCTGGGGCTTGTTTTGCTGTTTGTGTTGCTTCATTTCTTATATGAAATGGTGCGAAAGAGCAAGTTTATGTATATTTCCGCAACATTTTATTTGTTGATTGCAGTAATTGGCATTTCGCAGGTGAAAGAGCAGCTTGTATTCAAGTATGCAAATGCCGAACAAACTGAACGCCTCGCGAAAAATTACGAGGTATTCTACCAGGATTTGCTTGCCAAAGCGGGGCGTGGCGAAGCGGAAATAAACGGTGAAGAAATTTACAAGGGCAAATGCGTTGCTTGCCACGATTTCGAACGCAAAGTAGTAGGACCACCGCATAAGTTGGTGCTTCCTAAGTATATTGATAATCCCGACGCTCTTGCAAAATTTATCTTGAACCCAGTAAAAGTAGACCCTGCTTATCCGCCGATGCCTTCGCAGGGATTACGTCCGAAGGAAGCCGAAGCAGTCGCAAAATATATGATTGAACATTACGGACCGAAAATTAAGTAGTAAATAAGAACATAGAATAAAAGGCTGCCTGAGTAGGACAGCCTTTTTGCTTTTATTATAGGGCAATTCAAAAATCGCTCTCACTTTCGTTAGAAAATAGTTAATATAAAAAACCTTCGGAATGTTCCGCACCTTCCGAAGTCTAAAAATGTGAATTTGTTAGGATTTGAATTTAATGAAAAATTAGCGTTTTTTCCACTTCATCCAGACAGTTTTATTTAAGTCTGTAACTTCAGCACCCATATCCCATTTACCAACATCTAAACGGTCGAGCCAATCAAGAAGTTTGGTAACATTTTCCCCACGGAAGATAGCGCCGTGCTGCGGACAAATCATTTTAGGATTAATCAAACGGACACGTTTTACCCAATTTTTAAGTGCGGTGGTGGAAGGCATCCAGCGAAGGTGGAATTTTTCCATTAGCTTAATGTGGCGTTCGAAATCTTCGACATACAATGGGTAATCAGGTGGAATTAAAGCGGCACCGATATCGCCCGAAAAAAGTATTTCAGATTTCGGGTCGTAGACCGAGAAATTGCCCGACGAATGGCAATAATGCGCTGGGACTAAATAGATATTAGAACGAGAGTTGCCAATCTGAACTTCCATACCTTCATCAGGAACGCCGATAAGAGAAAGCTTAGTGCCCATTCCGAAATGAGCAATAAAACCAGTCCAAATCCAGGAACAATAGACTTTAATATTCGGGCATAAGTCTGTCCACATAGCAAGCGAAGATGAAATATCGGGGTCCTGGTGAGAGGAGATAATACAAGCAATGTTATCGGTGGAGATATGGCGAGTGATTTCAGTAAGCACCTGAGGGAAAATTTCAATTCCACCTGGGTCGAGCAGGCACGCTTGCCCATCAGAAACAATAATATATTCGTTTGTATCGATAACTTCTTCGGATTTTTCAGGGTCGCGACCTAAAACAATCCATTTGTGGTTATCACCATCAAAAATAACTTCACTTTTCATAGAGCACCTTTATTTTGATTTTATTTAATTAACGTAGTAATAACACTATCACCATAAGACAAATCTTCCGAAATTTTCATCAGCTGTTCGTCCAAAATTTTAACTATATTTTTAATGTTTTCAACAAGTCCCGAGAAGCTTTTCTGGTCGGAAGAAAGGTAGGACGATTCGATTAAAATATTAGAGCCCATATAATTAGCAATGAAACCATTACGCTTGATAGAATCCAGTTTTTTCGAAGCTTTGTTCATAAGTGTGTGAGCATCATAAAGCAAATCATTAATCAGTTCGATAACTGTTTGATTTCTCGAAGCAAAACGGATAATATTTTCTCTATCGTTTTGTGTAACATTTTTAAAAGCGGGGTGATTAGCGAGTTTGGCTAACACTTTTGGGTCGAGCAAGTTGAAATCGTCGGCAGTATATGCAGTTCGTGAATATTTCAGAACACGAGCAATCAAGTTCCGAAGTGCTTCTGAATAATTCAAATAACGACGCACTGCGATTGAGCATAGAGTAAGCTGGCGGGCAAATTGAGCAGAAATTTGCTCTAATTCTTCGAGTTCAGGTGCAATTTGAACGGGCAAATCCGAGAGAAATCCGGAAAGAGTTATAAGCGATTGCCCTTGATTTGTTCCAATTTTTGCAGCCTGAACAATACCATTGATAGCCAGCAGCTTCAAATCCAGACTAATATTTTTCAGCGAACGAGTTCCATTAAGCACATCAACGCCAATTGCGAAGACTTTGGAAATCTCGTTCATATAATTGTTAGTAATCAAACTCATATTTTGGCTTCTAATAGTGGATTTTACCAATTGTAATTTTCGGTAAAATACGAATAAACTTAAATATAATTATACAAATTTTTACTTAATTAATTTCGCACTTTCAGCTTGAAGAATTTCATAATCAAGAGACTTGGAATAAACATAAGCTACAATTTGAATATTAGAGGGTTTCCAGTCCTTCGATTGAGGAATAATGTATGAATGATTGAAGTTGAATTTTTTGCCCGCAGTGATGTCGCTGGACGAAACACGTTCGCCCCAGGCAGAATTAATGCTACCACGAAGGACGTGATTATGAACATAGTCCAGAATATTTTGATTTTCGCCAAGCCTGTAATCTTTCTGAAATTGAATAATGCTATCTTCCACTATTAGCAGAACCAAATAATCTTGCGAAGTAGAATTTTTTAGATATTGCAAATTGGTAGAGACATCTATTTTTCGGGTGTTTTCGTTATATGAAACGTTCAATTTAATAGACAAAGACGGTTCATTTTGAAGTTCAGTTGTAACAAGCGAAGCCCATTTTGTGTGGCGGGTAATGTAGGAATTGCTGAATTTCTTTCGGTTAATCATACCATTAGGAAGACCGGCATTGCTATTGCCGAAAAATGCGTCGTAGGCGTTGCCTTCGGGTGTGCGAAAATCATAAGGATGTTCGGGATAAGGTTCGGCGAAAGAACCGACGTGAATGGCAACGGGAATAAGACGTTCGCCATAAGTTTTTTCGAGTTGCTTGATAACATCGTGTGCTGCGGGACAGTTCCCGCAAGTATAGCCAGTGAAGTCTTCCAGAAGAACTTTACGAACAGAATTGTTCGACGAAGTATCGATATTTGGATTTTCAGTAACATCACCAGTTATTTGGTCGCAAGAAATAGCAAAAAGCAACAGAAAAGCAAACGCCAGAATATTTATTGTTTTCATAGCAATCTCCTTAAAAAGATGAACTAATCGAGAGATACAAACCGTTTGATGCGGGCACTGTTCGGCAGACACCACCAACGCAAATTATACCTTGATTTTGTTTTCCATAAGTAAGTTGAATACGATTTGAGCCTACAACATAAGTGAAAGAAGCAGAATAGTAGTGTATTTTCAAGTCGTCAAATTCATTGCCATAGTTGTAATCGTCGCTCACAGAGAAATAGAACGAAGGGGAAATCGAGTATTCAATCAAGGCGGTAATCCAATTACCATAACGAGTATCGCCTATATGGGCAGCGGAATCCTGTTTTGCCCATAAATGCTGCAATTCGAAGCGAATTGCATTTTTGTCGTCTATTCTATAAGTCCCGTCCATAATTAAGAAGTTGCCTTTGATTTTTCCGTATTTTGGTGCACCTTCGTTTTCTAAAATATCTTTGTCGTAAATCATATTAACGTATGAGAGACTACCTTTGAATTTAGATGAGAATTTTTTAGAAACGTTTATAGTAAAATCTTGATAGTATAATCTATTGCCAATAGCGAATAAATCTGAATTATACTTGTATTGGCTGGTATGAGTGGTATCGATAGATTGTATTCGTGAGAAATTAATATTGATATTAGTTCCGTATTTGCCGCCGAAAGCCGATAGAGCTGGCAAAACGTAGTTAATTTCTGCCTGGACGCCCGCTTCACCATTTAATTTAGTTGCAAAAGGAAACATATTGGGAAGTTTGTAAGGGCTTTGCTTGTTAATTGGGGGAATGTAGCTTAAAGTGAGGTTATTGCCAGCAGCAGACCTATCAGAACGGAAATCCATATTATCAAGTTTGTGAGCTGATAGAGCGAAACTAAACCCTCGTGTAAAATAAGAACCATTAAGCGACAACCCATAGCCATTGTTATAAGAATTATTATTTGTAGTATTTGGGTCGTTGTATTTATATCCGAATTCAGCATCGAACAGGAAACTGCTACCGGAAAGCCCTAACCGAGTAGAATATGCAAGCACATTTTCAGGCAAACGCAGGAAAGGGTCGTCGTCCTTCTGATACCGGCTAACGACACTACCACCAAGTTTTATATCGAAAGGAAGTTCTAAATTGGCAAATTCATTAAGAGCGAGATTAAAGTCGCCACCGCGAACAATACCATCGCTCTTGCCCCAAAAAATACGTTGCTTGCCAATAAGCCCGGTTATCTCTAAACCATCTGCGGGACGCAACTTAACGCGAAAACCTTCGACAGCGTTGTCAATTCCCAGGGCACGTTCTTCGTAAGCGCGGAAAATCATTCCACTACCGAACTGCTCGTAGAAATCACCGACAGTTGCAGAAAGGAACTCATTGCTCCACGAAGCATAACGGTAGGAAACGCCATAACCCTTATATTGTGGGTCGTAGCCCAAAATTGGATTGAGATAAGCTTCGTAACGCAATCCAGCGTTGAAATTATCAAGTGTATAGTTCAGATTGAGAAAACCGTTAGAAAGGATTTTCTCTTTGACTTCGGGTGCACCGATGAGACTATCTTTCTTGTAAGTTTGAGCTTCGAGCTGAAAATTCCCACTGATTTTGCCAATATTTTGCGAGAACAAAACAGAAGGCACTAAAATAAGCAGGTAAATTAACCTTTTCATAACACTTCAACGATTAATAAAACAAACAGTGATTAACAAATTATCTAACCGCTTCCCATTCCTTGGTAATAGACTTATTGAATAGCATAACAGTTACAGCATTAAGTCCCCAGTAGAGCAAAGTTTTGAAATATCCATATTTTCTGAAACGGCGGGTAGATTCGAGAACTACAATATTGCGGCAAAATTTCACTTTTGCAACTTTGTTAATACGGCGGTATAAATCGAAATCTTCGCCGGCGACAATTTCGCTATTGTAGCCACCAACTTGTTCGAAAATGCTTCGCCGAACAATCTGGCATTCGCCGCGACCCATACCAAGCCCGATAAAATTGAGAAAGGCAACATATTGATTATGAAGGAAATAGAACACTTTATCTTTAAAACGAATTTCCGAAGGAAAGCCGCTCACATAACAGGCAATCGCCCCACAACAGTCCGATGTATCATTAGCCCAAGCCAAGATTTCAGAGAAGAATTTATCTAAATCTGCGGGATATGAATCGGCGTTGAGGAAAACCAGAACATCGCCAATCGCAACCGACGCACCATTATTTCGCCCGGCAGCAATTGTCTGACGTTTGTCGCAATCGTGCAGAACAATTTTATCAGCGTATTTTTTAGCAATTTCGACAGTTTTGTCGGTGGAACCGCCATCGGAAACAATAAGCTCGAAATTGTATTTTTTTCGTATCTCGGGCGAAAATCGTTTTAATTGCTCTTCGAGAAGCTTTTCTTCCTGAAAAGTAGGGATAATCAAGCTAAGCTTCGTATCAATTTGCTTACGAGTTGAACCGATTTGTTTGAAATCAGGATTTAGAGCGATTTTCTCTTGTGGCTCGTATGATAATCTATAATGCAACTTTTCCCTTTAAGTTATATACAAATTATAAAATTAATTATTTTTTCGCTATTATTCAACTTAAATATAATTTTGAATATTACAATTGAGAAAATGAACAATATTAAATTAAGTTTATGAATAATCAATATAGAGGAAATTATGGTTTTAGTAAAAAGTTGCGATTTGGGTGAAGTCGAAAAAACACCTGAATTATAACCATCGGAAATTTTTTCGCAATTTTATTTAGCCGAAATGTAATTAATCAAATATTTTGTGTCAATAACATAACAAAAACAAGAAAAAATAATTTGGGAAAAATTTGAAAAAATTGTATTTTTGTTTTCTATTGAAAATGAAATTACTTATTTGGAGATAAAAATGGCAAGAAGATGTGAGCTTACAGGCGTTGGTCCAATGACGGGCAATAATGTTTCGCACGCAAACAATAAAACACGCAGACGTTTTCTTCCGAATTTGCAGAAGAAGAGAATTTGGTTGCCTGAGGAAAAGCGTTGGATAACAATCAAAGCTACTGCTCGTGCATTAAAAACTTTGGATAAGAAAGGCTACGCAGCAATGATTAAAGAATTAGCAAAGTAAACGCTAAGCAACAGATTTTTTTATATGAGCGAAAACACGGGGGTTTTCGCTTTTTTTTTAGGAGAATTTTATGTATTGGGGTGAAATAGCTGCATTGACAGCAGCATTTTTATGGGCAGCAGGTTCATTTTTATTCACTTCGGCAGTCAAGCGAATTGGCAGCATTCAGCTCAATATAGATAGGATGACACTTGCAGCAATCTTCATTGCAATTACAATGCTGGCGGCGGGAATATCTTTTAGTTGTTCGTTAAATCAATTGCTATATTTAATTGGGAGTGGAATAGTAGGTTTGATTATTGGCGACACAGCATTATTTAGAGCATTTCGGGAAATGGGACCACGCATAAGTTTGCTAATTTATTCGTTCAATCCCGCATTTGCTGCAATTTTAGCGTTTATTTTGTTCGGGGAAAAGCTCCCATTTATTAGTATTCTTGGGATTTTTCTTACACTTCTGGGAATAATACTTGTTGTAACTGAAAAACCGCAAAAAGACAACCCGATGAATTTCAAAGTAACGCTGCCAGGTGTATTATTTGCGTTTATTTCAGCATTGGGGCAAGCAGGCGGACTAATTTTTGCCAAATATGCTTTTAATGATAGCTACATACATAGTTTTACGGCTACTTTTTATAGAATATCTACCTCCGTTTTATTGTTTCTTCCACTTGGAATTCTACTGAAAAGATATGTAAATCCTTTTAAATTATATGCCAGCGACAGAAAATCCTTTAAGCAAATATCAATTGCGTCCATAATTGGACCGTATCTTGGCATAACACTTAGTTTTTTTGCAATTTCACATACTAAACTTGGTATTGCTTCAACGCTGCTTGCAACGGTTCCGGTAATGATACTTCCAATGACAAGAATTGTATATAAGGAAAAGCTCACCTTAGTATCGGTGTCGGGTGCAGTTGTTGCATTTATTGGAATAGCGTTGCTCTTTGCTTAATAGAGCAATTTTCAAATTGCGTGAAAGGAAATTTAGATTGAAATTACAATTTCATTATTTTGACGACATTTTCCGGGAGTGATGTTTTATCAGATGTTCCTGTTACAAAGATAATCTTCTCCCCTTTTTCAAAAATATTGTTGTCTACCAAGAAATTGCAAATAGTTTTAACAATATCGTCGGAATTATTTAGTTCTTCGAGCCAGAAGGAACGCACCCCCCAGATAAGAGCAAGTTTTCGTTGAGTGTCTTTAAGTTCGGTGAATGCAATAATTTCCTGACGCGGTCTATATTTAGCAATGTTGATAGCAGTGAACCCGCTGGTGGTCATAGCAATAATAGCAGAAGCATTCACCTGCGCAGAGACTTCGCAGGAAGCTTTCGAAAGAGCATCAGAAAAATTATGGCGTTCGTCGGATGGGACAATACGAGGTTCGAGCATACGGTGAAAATTCTTCTCAGCGGTGCGAATAATTCTATCCATATAATTAACAGCTTCGCAAGGATAACTGCCCGTGCTGGTCTCGCCGCTTAGCATAACGCAGTCTGTACCATCGATTACAGCGTTGGCGACATCACTTGCTTCGGATCGGGTAGGACGTGGATTAGTAATCATTGATTCAAGCATCTGAGTGGCAACTATCACGGGTTTACCGTAAAAATTACATTTTTTGATAATGTTTTTTTGCAGAATGGGAACTTCTTCGGCAGGAGTTTCGAGCCCTAAATCGCCGCGAGCAACCATAATTGCGTCTGATTCTTCGATAATCTCGTCGATGCGTTCGCAGGCTTCGTAACGTTCAATTTTCGAGATAATTCCAACGTTCTTTTTGAAGATTTTCATAGCAGTTTTTAGTTCTATGACGTCTTTAGCAGAACGCACAAAGGACAGAGCAACGTAATCAACACCTAACTCCAAGCCAAATTTCAAGTCTTCTATATCTTTTTCGGAAAGTGAAGGAGCGAAAGATTTCACACCCGGGGCAATAATCCCTTTGTTATTCTTTAAGTTGCCGCCTTTAATCACTTCCGTAATAATATCGTTGCCAATCACCTGCTTAACTTTCAAAATTAAATAGCCATCATCGAGGAGTAGGGTGTCGCCCGCAGAAACTTCTTTGACAAGGTCTTTGTAGGTGGTGGAAACGCGATGCTCATCACCTTCTTCGAGGCCGTCGGCAGTAATGATAAATTCGCTACCGGGAGAGAGAAACACAATTCCATTACGCACGTTTCGAGTGCGAATTTTAGGACCCTGCAAATCCTGAATAACGGCGATGGGCTTGCCGGTGATTTCTTCGGCACGACGGATATTCGCAAACATCTCTTGATGCTGCTGGTGAGTGCCGTGAGAAAAATTAAGTCGGGCAATATCCATCCCGTTTTGAATTAGCTCGACAAGTTTTTCAACATCAGCCGTTGCCGGACCTATGGTGCAAATGATTTTAGTCCTTCTGCTCATTTGGTTCTCTATTTAATTCGACCAATAAACACAGGATTTTCGTTTTTTAGTGTTTCCATAATGCTATAAGCATTTTGTTCGGTTGTAATTAGAACCATTCCGATACCTAAATTGAAAACCTGTCGCATTTCATCTTCGGATACGTTGCCAGTTTTTTGAATAAGTTCGAAAATAGGCGGTCTGCGCCAGCTTTCCCAGAAAATTTCTAATTCGAGAGGTTTGCGGACAACACGAGAAGTATTGCCAACAATACCACCGCCCGTAATATGGGAAATCCCACTCAATAGACCTTTTTCAGCCATTGGATGGACAAGATGCAAATACGAACGATGAACTTTGAGGAGTTCCTCGCCCAGGGAGCAACCTAAATCTTCGATATAATCATCAACTTTATATTTTGCGAAAAGGACTTTTCGAGCAAGAGAATATCCATTTGTATGAAGCCCGTTCGATGGCAATCCAATCAAAACATCGCCCGATTTAACAGCACTACCATTTAGTATTTTCGATTTATCGACAACTCCAACAATGGTTCCGCTTACGTCGTACTCGCCGTCAGCATAAATTGAAGGCATTTCGGCAGTTTCGCCGCCGATTAAAGCGGTAGAATTTTCGCGGCAAGCTTTGACAAACCCTGAAATAACTTGCTCGGCAACAGTTGGTTCGAGCCGACCCGTAGCAAAATAATCAAGAAAGAACAAAGGTTTTGCACCACAGGCAAGAATATCATTAACACAATGATTAACAAGGCACTGCCCGACAGTATCGTGCTTGTTTGCTGCGAAAGCAACTTTAAGCTTGGTTCCGACCCCGTCGGTGCTGGCAACAAGCACAGGTTCGGCATACCCCTCGAACTTTGCTTCGTAAAGCCCGCCGAAAAGTCCAATTTCAGAGAGAACTTTTTCATTGAAAGTAGTTTTGACAAGTGGTTTTATTCTACTGACTAATTTTTCGCCCGCTTCAATGTTTACTCCTGAGGCTTTGTAAGTTTCGTTCATTTTTTCTCCCTAATCAAAAAAACAAAATTACAATTAAATACAATAAGTTAAAAACAAGAGTTGAACGTTTTTCGATAATTAACAATAATTCATTGTAAATTAATGCAAATTGTATGAAAATTAATAATGTGGATTATCGCTCGCTCTGGGAAGAAAAGGGCAAAGAGCTTGCAATCAATGTAATAGACCAGCGATTATTGCCGTTCGAGCTTAAAATTGTAAAAATCACCAAATACAAAGATATGGTAATGGCAATAAAAGATATGACAGTTCGCGGTGCCCCGCTTATTGGAATAGCAGGTGCCTATGCAATTGCGCTTGCTTTGCAGGAGATGATACATAAGAAGCAACAGGCGGAAAAGATAAACGAAATAGTTGGAGAAGTGCGCTCGGCGCGCCCAACGGCAGTTAATCTTATGTGGGCAGTGGATAAAGTAGCTTCGATGTTAGATTTTTCGCTTTCGTTGGAGGAAAACTATGAATGCGCTCTTGCTACTGCACGTCAGATATTTTCTGATGAAGTTGCTTCCTGCGAAAGTATTGCAAAATTTGGTTTTGAATTGATAGAGGATTTACACACTGAAAACCGCAGACCAATAAATATATTAACGCACTGCAATGCGGGATGGCTTGCAACAGTGGATTGGGGGACGGCACTTGCACCCATTTATTACGCACACCGCAAAGGAATACCGCTACATATCTGGGTAGATGAAACTCGCCCAAGAAATCAAGGAGCGAAGCTTACATCGTTTGAATTGCTTGGCGAAGGCGTTCCGCATACAATAATCGCTGATAATACGGGTGGCTTGCTTATGCAAATGGGCAAGGTAGATGCTGTAATTGTTGGAGCCGATAGAGTTACAAGCAAAGGTGATGTTTGCAACAAGGTGGGAACTTACCTGAAAGCATTAGTAGCAAAAGAGCATAACATCCCGTTCTGGGTGGCTTTTCCAACAAGCACCATTGATTGGGAAACTGATGATTTCAGGAAAATACCAATTGAAGCTCGTTCTACGGAAGAAATTGATTATATCGAAGGGCTTTATCAGAACAAAATTACTAAAATTCGAATTACACCGATTGGTTCGAAATCTTTGAATTATGCATTTGATATTACACCAGGTAAATTTGTTTCGAAGTATATTACCGAGCTTGGTGTGTTTGATGATATTCAAAAGCTAAGAGAGTAGAAATATGGAAATATAACTCCTTTCCTACAATGTTTTCAATTACTTAGCGAAATATCAGGAAAACCTTCGGAAGGTTACAAAAAGAGGCTTTTGAGGCACCAATACATAACGAAAAAAGGCTGCCTTTTAAGGGGCAGCCTCGTAAGATATTGCAAAACAGTTTGTAATGGTTGCTTTTACTAATTTTTGTTTTGTTTAGGGTCGATTGCACTTCCCCAGCCATTAATATCAATAGTTTTGGATTCTTCATTGTCGGTAGTGATGGAAACACGAATTGAATTAACACCGATTTGAGTTGGCGTGAATTTAACTTCGAGAGGTGTTTCTGATTTTGGTTTCAACACATCGTTAGCTTTGAGGTTTATTTTCAATGATTCAGGATTAGTCTTTATGTCTAAAATTTTAATTGGGGCGTCAGTATTGTTTTTGAGCATAACTTTGGAACTGGCTTCCTGCATATAATAGAGCTCGTTGAAAGGAATATATTGCGGAACAACAACAATCGGACGGAAGACATTTGCTTTGATATAGTAGTAGAAGGATTTTTTCTCGGGGTCGGTCGATTCAATCATAATGCTTTTGACAACGTTGTCGGAATAACCTGTGATATTCAATGTAATATCCAGGTTGGCAGAATCGCCCGGAGGGAGGATTTTTTTATCAAGTGGAGCAGTGGTGCAACCGCAACCTGGCTTCACATTAACAATGTGGAGTTCTTCGTTGCCGTGGTTGTAGATTTTAACAGTTGCTTTCAGCGGGTTATCGGTTGATTTAACCTTGCCCCAGTTATATTCATTCGGTGGGTACATTTCGAGTTTTGGCTGGGAATATGCAACTACACTCAAACCGATGAAAGCGACAAACAAACCTAATAATCTTCTCATAGCATACCTTTAAACAAAATTGATGAAACTAACAAACAAACTTAATAAAAAAAATAACTATATCAAATTAAGGTTGATTTTTTAGCAACATAAAAGTATCACGAATTGCATAAGCTGAACCAACTACGCCAATTCCACCCTCGACGCTTCCGAGCAAAGGGTTGACAGAATTAACACCAACGTTTTGAAGATACCAGCGGACTAAATTCCAGTCTGCTGACATAATAGCAACTTCGTGCTTGCCAAACCACTTAAAAGCAGACCACACGACGCGTGTTTTTGTTGCGGGAAGCAATCCCGAACCCGATTGCTCTTTGTAACGATTTTCATTGATAAAAGGATTATACACCCTTCTGTTTTTTTCATTTGTCGGAGGGTCGAGATATTTGCCATATTCGAGTGTATCCAGACAAGTAATTGCAATGATATAATAATTGAACCCGGACGCACGTGTCCAGGAAATCGAATCGCTTGGTGGAAGATTAATAGTATCTTTCGGATATTGAATGGTCTTGTTGATACGGGTTTGCCAGGAAATTTCAGATGGTGTAGTAGTTTTGCCGCTGAGAATGGTTCCATCGGGAAGTTTTACTTCAATTGAATATTCGGTATTTGGTTTTACTTTGTAATTTGCGTCGGGATAGTAATAGCCAGGTTTTACGGTATCATAGTTAAATATGAGAGGGAAAATTTGACCATCGCCTCTGATAATAACTTCTGCATTTTTGATAAAAGCCTGGTAATGGTTATATTTGGCTGTTACAGGCTGAGTTTTTAAAACTGCAATATTCTGTATTGGTTCGCCGACAAGCAGAATTGCTTCGAGGACGTTTTCGGGTTTGTAGTCGGTCGGGACATCATCGCCACAAGCAGCAAGAAACACCAACGAAATTAATATATATTTGAGCAATTTCATTTTCGCCTCCTAAAATTTAATTTCATAAGAAATAGTTGGTAAAATTGGGATTAATCGCACATCTTCAACCTTTGTTTCTTCTTCTTGCAGGTTGTAGTATCTGAACCAGATATCGCGCCGATTATAGACATTGTAAATATCGAAAATAAGCTTTGAATCTAAACCAAAAGACTTGAAGGAATAAGTAGCATTGAGATTGAGCTGGTGAGAAGGCGGAAGACGCAGTCCATAACGTTGAGAAGGAACGATTTTGCCACGACCGTAAGTTTGAGTTGGCAGGAATGACTGGAATCTTGAAGTCGCTCCTGTATATGATTGCCCCGATTGGAAAGTGAAAGTAGCACCAATATCCCATTTTTCGGATAAATTATATTGCATTACTACTTTGAAGTCGTGCAGTCGGTCGTATTTTGGTCTGAACTCACGTCCGTAGTTGATACTATCGAATTTAGCGCGAATATAGCCGAGTGCATAGCCAGCCCAGCCGGTAAGCTTCCCTACACGTTTTTGCAAGAATACTTCGAAACCATAGGAATAGGCATTTCCGATGTAGAAAACATCGCGAACGTTAGAACCTTGAAGAGCATTATGGTTGAGTTCGCTTACGTTTCTATATTTTTTGTAATATATGTCGAAGTTTAAATCAAAGTTCTGAAAAGGCTTTGTTTCGACACTGAAAATGTAATGAATTGCACGGCTTGCAGGAACTGTGGAATCAGTAGGCAACCAGGTATCGAAGAATGAGAAATCGGGCTGAGTGGCAAGGCGAAGGTTCTGACTGAACACACCCCAGGCAGCTTTCAAAGCAATGTTGTCAGTGAGAGTGTATCTTAAAGCCAAACGCGGATCAATCAAAATAATGTCTCTCATTTGCCAATAGTTACCACGCAATCCGGCTTGAATTGCAAATAGTTCTATCGGAGAGTAGTTTATTTGAGCGTAGGCAGAATAATTATAGTCTTTCACTTTTAGGTTTGTTGTTCCCGCAGACGAACCTACCTGAGTGCTATCGGTTTCGCCGGTGAAATTTTGCAGGAACTGAAAGTTGTAATTATTAATTTCGAGACCGAAATTATGAGTGATTTTTTCGTTAGTAAACCATTCGAAATTAAGTTTTGCGGAATAATCAGTAATTGAATTTTCAATTAAGAATTGGTATCCCGTTTGGTCGCCGTCAAAGTTGTTGAAATAATGGCTTGCACTGAGATTTAAATTGGCAAAAAGAGAATTAGAAAAAATATGTGTCCAGTTCATAGAAGCAAGCCTATTGCCAATGGACAAGTCCATATCAATACCGAAAGAGCTGACCATAAGGTTGTCCTTGCTTATGAATCCGCTTAATGATAATTTATCGTTGCTACCAATGTCCTGAGTAATTTTAGCATTAACATCGTAGAAATTAAAGTCGGGAATTGGTTGCTCGGGATTATTATCGATTAAGCTTTTGACAAGTTCGAAGTAAGTGCGACGCCCACCAATGAACCAGGAACCATTGCCAAGCGGTCCTTCCAGAGTAGCACGAGAGGAAATAGCACCGATTGATGCTAACCCCTGAGTTTGGCTTCTGTCGCCATCTTTTTGAGTAATGTTCAGCACAGCCGAAAGCCGCCCACCGTATTGAGCTTCGAAACCGCCTTTGATGAGTTCTACGTCTTTGATTGCATCGGTGTTGAAAGTAGAGATAAAACCGAACAAATGAGTTGGATTATAGACAGTCGAGCCATCAAGTAGCACTAAATTTTGGTCGGGCGAACCACCACGAACAAACAAACCACTGGAAATTTGCGATGAAGTGAGCACACCAGGCAGGTATTGCAAAGAACGGAATACATCGGATTCGCCGCCTATGCGTATTTCCTTAATAGTTTCCACGGGGACATTTACTTTGCTAATCATCACCTGGCGTTGCTCAATTTCTCGTTCGGCTTCGACCAGAACGTCTTGTTTACGAACGGCAGTTTCCTTCAATGAAATATCAAGGCGAAGTTCTTCGTTTGCTTTCAGAGTGATTTTTCTTTCGAAACGCTCGTATCCGAGGAAGGAGACAACAAGAGTGTAGCTGCCATGTGGAATGCTTGATATGCTGTAGAAGCCGTTTTTGTTCGTCCTTGTTCCTAATTTTGTGTCTTTGAGCATAACAGTGGCGGAAATGAGCGTTTCTTTGCTTCTTTCATCACGCACAAAGCCTGCTATTGATGCTGTATTCGGAGCATTTAAATTTGCACTGAGATTATAGAAGATAAGCACGCTAAAAAGACAAATTGAAATAATAATCTTCATAGTTCCTTGTAAGTTGTTGATAAATTACCGAACTTATAACGTAAATAATTATCAAAAGTTTCAAAAATATTATTGATTTACAATAATTAACGATTTTAACAGTGTATTATTAATTTGCTATTAATAAATGAAGATTTAGATTGATTATATTAATTATGGTGAGAAAATGAAAAAATACCTGTTTTTGCTTGGAGTTCTATTTTCTGTAAGTAATTTGTTTGCAATTGAACCATTGCTGTTTAAACCGCTTGTTGGGAATACGTTTGAGCCGCGGGTTGGAACAATTTACAATATTGATGATGAAAAATTGCGGTTGGATATTGGGACTTCGATTGATTTAAGCACGTTGCATAAAACTGATTCGTCGGAGGTGCGCCTGGGCGGTGATTTTTTCACATATACACGGTTGCGTTCAGTAGGGCATTTTAAATTTCCGGTTGAGGCAAGCGATTATTTTTTTGGGGCAAATGTTTCAGGAAAGACCTATTTAATGGAGCAACCATTCGAATGGCGAGTGAGGTTAGCCCATATTTCGGCACATCTGGTAGATGGCTATGCAAGCGATAGCGTATTTCTTCAACGTCCGTTCAGTTATAGTCGTGAATTTATTGAGGCAATCGGTGCAGTGCGTTATAAAAACGTAAGATTTTATGGCGGGACGACGTTTATTTTTTCCACTTTGCCGAAAAATTTAGGTAAGTGGGTGCCGCAATTTGGATTTGACGGAGAATACAAATTTTGGCGGAATTTATATCTATCGTATGGGTATGATTATAAAATCAGCAGAATAAAGAAAATCACAAAACTCAACGCAACGGGGCAATTGGGAGTAATATTTAAATCTACAATGAAAACAGGAATTGGGTTTTATATTTACAATCACAATGGCTGGAACGAACACGGAATGTTTTATGATAAAAAATTGAATTATACGGGCATAGGATTTCAATTAATATTTTGAAATTACAAAAAAATTTCGTTGATTTGAAAATTGTGTTTTTATTATCTTTTTAGAATAAGGTTAGATATATGGCAAGAAGTGTTAACCGTGCCACATTAGTTGGCAATATTGGGCAAGACCCAGAATTACGCTCCACTCCTGGTGGGAGAAACGTATGCAGTTTCCGTATGGCAACATCCGAAGCTTACAAGGACAGCAACGGAGAATGGAAAGAAATTACCGATTGGCATACTGTTGTGTGCTGGGACAATTTAGCAGTGCAGGTTGCTGAAAACTTCCGCAAAGGCACAAAAGTATATGTCGAAGGGAAAATTAAGCACCGCAGCTACGAAGGCAAAGACGGTGTTACTCGCCACGTAACAGAAGTTATTGCTAACACCGTTATTTCTCTTGGTAGCCGTAAAACTAATGATAATCAGGAAAAAGAAACTTACGACGAACCTGATTTCAGCGAAGGCACACCCGACGACGACGTGCCATTTTAAGGTTCAATGAAGAAAATTGTACTTTTTGATATAGATGGTACTATTTTAAATGTCGAAAGTTCGCTCGCCAGAAGTATCTTTATTGATACTTTTGGCGAGATGTTTAGTATAGACATTTCTCAAAATATCCCATCATTCCACGGAAAAACTGATTTGCAAATAATTGCTGATATTGCTCAGTTATACAAAATTGATTACAGCAGTAGTATTGAGCAAATCTGGGAGAATATTTTCGAAAAATTTGAGCAAAGAATTTCAAAAGACAGCATAACGATTTTGCCAGGTGCAGCTGAATTAATCGAGGAGATTGACAGGGCAGATAATTTCGAAATGGGATTGGTTACGGGCAATTTTCGGAAGAATGCGTATTTGAAATTGTCGCTGGTGGGGCTGGATAGGTATTTCCCTTTCGGTGGGTTTGGGGACGATTGTCCAGACCGCAATAAATTACCAATAATAGCGATTGAAAGAGCAAAGCAAAGCAAAATTATCGACGAAAGCTACTCAATTTCTAATTCAGTGATAATTGGAGATACTTTCCGCGATATTCAGGCGGCGAAAAGCAATTCGCTCAAAGCAGTTGCTGTTGCCACAGGCAAAGCACCGTCAAGCGAACTGCGTCATTATACTCCTGATGTGTTGTTTGAGGATTTATCCGACTACAAAACAGTGTTCGATTGTCTGAAAAAATTATAAAAAGTATGAAAAAAATTGTGATTGCAATAGATGGTCCCGCAGGTTCGGGCAAAAGTTCTTCTGCAAAGATTGTAGCTGAGCGGCTTGGGTATATATACATAGACACAGGTGCTATGTATCGTGCTGTAACGCTGGAAGCAATTCGACGTGGAATAGCCGAAAACGAAGCTGAAATTTGCAAAATACTTGATGAATTAAAAATCGAACTTCGCACCTCACCGCAGGGACAGCGAACAATACTCAACGGCGAAGATGTATCCGAGGATATTCGACTGCCGGAAGTAACACGGTTGGTTTCCCCTGTTAGTGCAATAGGATGCGTTCGCGATAAACTTGTTGCAGAGCAGAGGCGAATAGGCGAAAGCGGCGGAATAGTAATGGATGGGCGCGACATTGGAACAGTTGTTTTTCCGAACGCAGAGCTTAAAATATATCTTGTAGCGTCTATCGAAGCAAGAGCAGAGCGGCGAGCAAAGGAATTGCGAGCAAAAGGCATCCCCGTAGAAATCGAGGAGATAAAGAAGCAAATTATCGAACGAGACAATTACGATAGTAGTCGGGCGATAAGCCCATTGCGACAAGCCGAAGACGCAATATTGATTGATACATCAGAAATGACATTGGAGCAACAATCGGAGTTAATCATTGAACTTGCTAATAAAATTATAAATTCATAAGTTAAGAAAAAAAAATTTTGTCAATAAATATTATTATGTTATTTTTGTAATCCGTTTATTTTATAAATTTTTATGTTGTTTGATATTATTTAAAATAACAATAAAAGCGAGGAAAAATGAATTATACGGGTCCAAAGGTCAAATTATCCAGAAAATTAGGGATAAATTTAACCGTTAAAGCAAAAAAATACAGCAGCAGAAAACCAAATCCTCCTGGTCAGCACGGAGCTGCAAAGAAACGTGCAAAGCTTTCGGACTACGGACGTCAGTTACTCGAAAAGCAGCGTCTTCGTTTGCAATATAACGTTTCTGAAAAGCAAATGGGCAACTACTACAAGAAAGCAACAAGAATGCAGGGCAACACAGCCGAAAATCTTGTGCTATTGCTTGAAACACGCCTTGATGCTGTGGTATATCGAGCGGGATTTGCTCGTTCGATTTATGCTGCTCGTCAGTTTGTTAAGCACGGGCATTTCCTGGTGAACGGGCGCCGTTTGGATGTGCCTTCGTATCAGGTGAAGACTTCTGATGTAATCCAATTGCGTGAAAAGAGCCGCAATATAGAAGCATTCCAGGAATCAATTCGCAATTCTGCACCACCTGCTTATCTTGAAGTATCGAAAGCAGATTTTTCAGCGAAATTGCTCTATCCGCCAAAGAGAGAAGAAATTCCTGTTCAATGCGAAGTTTCACTTGTTGTCGAGTATTATTCGAGATAATTCTATCAATATATTGCTCAAAGCCCGCTATTTTTTGAAATGGCGGGTTTTTTATTCAAAAATTTATAAAATACTTTGTTAATTTATTCGATATAAGCATAAAAGTAAAACAATTTGGAGGTGTGTAATGTTCTGGACCCCTGAACTTGCAGCATATTTAGAAGATGCACCCTGGCCTGCAACAAAAGAAGAACTTTTCGATTACGCTATGCGTTCGGGCTGCCCGCAGCAGGTGCTTGACAACATTGCCGAGCTTGAAGATAGCGACGAACTTATCGAAGGAATGGAAGATTTGTGGCCTGAATACGAAGATATGGCAAACGAAGAATATTTTTATAACGACGACGAAGAAGAGCAATACATTTAAGCAAACAGTCGGGGCTTATTGCAAAGCCCCGATTTTGTTTGCGTCGCTATGTCACATTATTTGACTATAGTTATTGGTATGGCAACAGTTTCTTTTTGATTGCTAAGGCGAACGAAAAATTTTCCGGCACCGATTTCATTCAGTTCTATTGTATTTGAATATAGTTTCCCTTCTTTTACTATTTTACCTTCCAGCGAAACAATTGAAAAATCATCGAAATTTAAATGATTAGCTTCAATTTTAATGAAAGATGTTGCGGGATTAGGATAAACTTTTATCATTTGTGCTAAATCCTTTACGCTTGCAAGCGGGCTAACCCAAATGGTAACAAAGTCGTTTGCAGAATAATCAGGGTTGTTTATCAAGGCAGCAACGAATACATCATTATCATAATAATTTCCCCAGAGCATTCCTTCAACTTTTTTGCCTGCATTAATGGTAATGACGGGTTGATTTTCTGTCGTCTTGAATTCATAAATATTTCCATCATAAGCTGAAACTCTGAATTTTGTGCCTTCGGGATTGAACACTAATTCACGGGGACCATCCCAACCAGTTGTCCCAACTTCATATTCGAAAGTTTCATCAATATCGAGAGCGTATCTGAACACTTTATGGCTTTCGTTAGAAACAACGTAGAGCTGGTTGTCTCTGATTTCAAAATAATTGCCGAATGAACCTGCGGGATAGGATTTAATTTCTTCTTTTGTTGATAAATCATAAACAGTTACGTAGCTGTCTTCTGCACCCGTTCCTTCGTTAAGCACAAACAATTTTTCGTTGAAAATCTGACACATTTGCACATTCATTTTGGCTTCAATGGTGTCTTTTGCTTCTTTTGTAGCAAGGTCGATTGAAATCACGTAATTGTGCTCGGGCGACCAGGAACCTGGTGGGGTTACGCGGGTTGAAACATAAAGCAAGCCATTATCAATGAAAAAGCCATAAACAGTGTGTTCAAATTCAATAGAGTCCACAAGGCTACCGTTAGTAATATTATACTTCCAGATATATCCATTGGTTTGAAGATAAAGGAATTCTTCATCGAAAAGTGCTCTTACGGGGAAGCTATTCAGTCCGAAAGGGAATTCAATGATTTTCGAAGCGGAAAGCGGTCCCATTCCAATCGGGTCATTACGCCAGAGTGAGGGCGGTTCGTCTGTGTCGGGGTCGTAATTGCCATCGAAATTGGCGTCGACACCTTTACATAATACATAAAAATCGGAATTATAGAGATAAATCATAAGTGGCTGCAAGCCAACGGATACATTAATTTGAGCATTTAAATAGAAAATGCTGACAAACATTAATGCGAAAAACGCATATAAATGCTTCATAAAAGAAACCTCCAATTATTTAATATATCTATAAAATCTGAAGGAAATGAAAGAAATATAGTGTCCTTTCGCTTCCCTCATCCATCAGTTTGCGCTGATGTACCACACCTGGTGGTCAATGAGCATTGCAAATCGGTCTTCTGACTTGAGCATCGAACCCTTGTGCTTTGCCTTCCCATTCTGTTCGAACAGTGGCTGCTTGCACGGATAGGCAAGCGTAAAGCCAAAGTAGCTCTTACAGCGGCGCAACCGTACAGGATTTTCACCTGTTTCCCGTGCATTTGCAATGGCATTATTCTCAAAAATAGAAAAATAATGTTATTTAGCAAAAGAAAATTAGTTTTCAATCAATAAAACAGCAATCAATTATAAACCATTGATAAATAGCTACTTAAATCTCAATGCTGATACGGGCTTTATTTTTGCTGCTATCAAAGCGGGAAGAACCGAAGCAAGCAACACAAGCACAAATGTAATCGAAGCGACAAGGACGTAATGCAATGGTGAAATAAATATTGGCAAAGCATCTAAAAAGTATATTTCACTTTTGAGATGAATAAATCTAAATTGTTGCTGCAAAACACAAAACATAAACGACAAAACGCAACCTGCAACAATTCCATAAAGCCCAATTTGCAAACCTTGATAAGCAAATATCTTGATAATACCAGTTTTGCTAATGCCCAGAGTTCGCAAAATTCCAATTGTGCGGGTTTTTTCGATTACGGTAATTATCAAAGTAGTGATAATATTCAGCATAGCAACAAGCGAAATAATTCCCAGCACCAGTGGAATTGGCTCACGTTGAAGTTCAATCCAGGCGAATAGTGATGAATGAATTTCATAATAAGTCAAAGTCCAGAATGGGAAGCCCAAAAACTTCATAATCGATTGCGAAACATCGCTTGCTTTGTTTATATCTTTGATGAAAATTTCAATCTTATTTGCAGAATTTAGTGGCAAACCATAGAAGTTTCGGGCAGTTGCCTCGGGCAAAAGCACAAGGGTTTCATCATAGATGGTCATACCCGTTTTGTAGGTGCCAACGATTTTGAATTTGTTGATTTTATATTTTGTAGCGTTATCCTTAATGCTTATTGAGTATAAATTAACGAAATCGCCAATTTTCAGAGCAAGTTTTCTGAGTAATGGCTCGCCGACAATAACTTCATTGGCACTGACACACGAAAAATTTTTTTGTCCGTTGATAAGATTAGAAAAACCATTTGGGTCGTATTCGGGATTGTAGGTTCTGAACATAACGCCATCAACAAAGCCCGCCGCACGGACAAGCCCCTCGCCTTCGATAACAGGATGGATTGCAGAAATGGCGTCGAATTTTGCACAAATTTGTTCGGTTATTGCTTTTGCGTTACCAATTGGGTCTTTGTTGTAGCTGAAAACCACGATGTGAGAAGTGAATTTTGTTGTGTTGTTGCGAAGTTCATTTTCGAAGCCGTGGAGAATAGCCAAGCTTATCAACAAAGCAACAACACCAAGCATAACACTCAGCAGCGACACCAACCGTGCAAATCGCAGAAATCGAGTTTTTCGTGATTTTGCAATTGATGAAGAAATGTATCTATATAAATTCATTTATCACTCAAAAACTTCAATTTAGATAAAATATAAAGACACAATTTAATAAATATAAATTAAATTTTGTTTCAATAATTATCATTATTTTGCGTTTCTAAATCAATAATTATTAACAAAATAGCAGTTCTTTGATGGAGAAAAAATATAAGATTTTAGTTACAAACGATGATGGGATAGATTCGCCTGGAATTTTCGCATTGGCAAGCGCTATGTCGCAATTGGGAGAAGTCGTCGTAGCTGCACCAGACCGCCAGCAAAGTGCAGTTGGGCACGCCCTGACGGTTGCACGCCCGCTACGAGTAACGAAAGTTAAACGAAATGGTGCGCTGTTTGGTTACGCCATAGATGGAACGCCTTCGGATTGTGTAAAAATTGCATTATCGAATTTGTTGGAGGAGAAGCCTGATTTAGTTGTTTCAGGAATAAATCACGGGCAAAATACAGCAATAAATATCCTGTATTCGGGAACAGTTGCAGCGGCAACGGAAGGAATGCTTGCGGGCGTTCCGTCGATAGCAATTTCGGTTGCCTCGCACGATACGAGCGTCCCGATGGATGCAGCAGCGGAATATGCGCTCATAATTGCAGGGAAGTTGCTCGAAAGTAAGTTAAAGCCAAATTTTTTGCTGAATGTGAATGTTCCGGCTATCCCAAAAGAAAATATACTTGGTATAAAAGTTGCTAAACATAGTTCATCATATTGGAAAGATACGTATGAAATGAGATTAGACCCGTTTGGAAGGAAGTATTATTGGTTTGCAGGTGAATATTACCTGGAAAGCGAAGATGATATAGAAACAGACGATGCTGCATTAGCAAAAGGTTATGTTACAATTACGCCTGTTCATTTCGACTTTACAAAATATGATGTTCTAACTCAATTAAAACATTTCGAGGTTTAAAGATGGCAAAGGTCATAGCAGTAGAAGACATACAAGATGGAATGATAATAGCAGAACCGATTGTAAATCGTTACGGGCAGGTTTTACTTGCTGCGGGGGTAGTGCTTTCGCAGCAGCATTCTACTTTTCTGAAAACCTGGAACATTCGGACGATAAAGGTAACAGCAGGTGCAGAAGATGAAGAAACATCGGAAATCTCGGAAGAGATGCGAAAGCAAATATTAGAAAGCATAGCTCAAAGAACATCCTGGACGCCGCGTATTCCAATAGAAGAAGACTTATTCAAAGTTGCTGTCTATCATCTTGCGAAAAAAATGTCTCACACAGAAAAGAAGTGAAATGGATATTCTTAATAAATTAATTGCCCGTGCGGATGAATTCCCAACTTTGCCAACAATATATTCCACATTGTCGGATGTGATGTCCAATCCCCGTTCTACTGCACACGATGTTGCAAATATAATTGCAGAAGACCAGGCAGCAGCAGCAAAGGTATTGAAAGCGGCAAATTCACCAATCTATGGATTTAGAGGCAGAATATCGACAATTTCGCAGGCAATAATTTTCATTGGTTTCGAAGAGGTGCGAAATCTGGTGATTGCAATGGGAATAATTGACGTTTTTCGCAAGATGAAGGGAAATTTCCCGATAAATCCGGTAGATTTGTGGAAACATTCAATTGCAGTAGGCATAATAACACGATTGCTTGGGAAAACTCTACGAATAACTAACCTCGAAAATTATTTTCTTGCAGGAATTTTGCACGATATTGGGAAGTTGCTTTTCTTGAAATTCATACCTGATGAATATGCAAAATCAATTGAATATGCAATGGAGAAAAATTTACCCGCTCGCGAAGCAGAAAATGCTGTTTTAGGAGTAAATCACATTATTGCGGGTGAAATCTTAGCTGAAAAATGGAAATTGCCTCAATCTCTGAAAGATGCTATAAGATACCACGCCGTTGGCAAAATTGATAATGCGAATAATGTGCTTGTCGGATGTGTCCATATAGCAAATACTGTTGCTTCTCTACTTGAACTCGGGCAAGCAGGAGATGATATCGTCCCCACACCAAATCTTGATGCGTGGAAAGCACTGAACTTACCTGACAACTTTTGGTCGAAAAATTATGATACTTTGATGCTCGAATATGATGCCGCTATTGGTATTTTTTTATTAAATTGATGTTAGGTATATATCGAATAAATAAATGATTATTGACGAACAAACAGGTTACCTTCAAAGCATTTATTATGATGCTATACAAGAATTTATTGTAGTTAACAAGAAATTCAATAGGTTACCTGATATTATCAGAAATGGGCTGAATGTATTTATAAAATTTCCGAATTCAGTTTCTACGGCGATTTATCTATTAAAGAACAACTCTTTTGAGTTTGAATTAAATAGCTACTTCCCTGAAAGTGAAAAAAATAACCTTGAAAAAATATTCAATTCGTGTGTTCATAATGGAATAGTTGGCTCTGCACTTGCGAATGGTTCTATATCTTTTGGTTCGTCAGGTTTCGATGAATTGGTTACAATTGCGGTGCCTCTGGTTGCTTCATTTGGGGTGCTGGGAATAGCTTTAATAAATACTAATGATGACACTCTAATCAAAACTGAGCTTAACATTGCTACCACTTTATTTTCGAGGGTGCTTTCTGCCAGTCTGGAAAATGTATTGTTGCAACATAATTTAAAAGCGACAAAGTCGAGTTTGGAGCAGATGGTTGCGGCAAAAACTATGGATTTAGCTCAAAGCAGAAGGGAGTTGAATGCGATTTTCGATGCCGTCCAGACGGGTATTATCGTACACGATTGGGATACATTTGAAATAACAAAAATTAATCCAGTTGCCGAGGGGCTCATTAATTTAGATGGCAGAGAAATACTTGGAAGGAAAATATACGATTTTTTAGAAAAAATTGATTACAACGACCCTGATTTCTCATCTGAATCATATAAAAATTTCGAATCTTATTTAATTAATACCAATGGTGATAAAATTCCGATAATTCGCACAACTTCTTTTGTTAGCATTGGTTCTGCAAAAAAAAGAATTGACTGCTTCATTGATATTACTGAGCTTAAAAAATATCAAGAAGAGCTGAAACAAATAAATCAAACATTGGAACTAAAAGTAGAAGAGCGAACGCAAGACCTGCAAATATTGGTCAAGAAATTAAAAGAGGAAATTGATCAACATCATAAAGTGCAGCAGGAATTAAAATTATTGTTAGATAAGGAAAAAGAGCTGAGCCAGTTGAAAACGCGCTTTGTAAGTATGGTGTCCCACGAATTTCGCACACCGCTTACAATTGTTCGTTCAGCTGCACAAATGCTTGAGAAATACCAGGACTCTCTATCCGACGAAGAGAGGCAAGAATACTTGAACAGAATTATGAAAACTGTGGACAACTTAACTGATTTAATTGAAAATATGTTGTTCATCAGCAGAGAAAAAGAGAAAGTTGTTGAAACGGACATTACCGAACAAATAGATTTAATTAAATTTACAGAAAATCTGATAAACGAATTTCAGACCACCTTGCTTCAAAGAAGGGATATATTTTTCATAAACATTGGTTACAAGAATACAGTCGAAACAAATGAACGATTGCTTAGATTGATACTACTAAACTTGCTTTCAAACGCAGCAAAATATTCATCGCCGGACACACCAATAGACGTTAAACTATATTTCAATGAAGATAACTTTGCGTATGCAATAAGAGATTATGGTATTGGAATCCCCGATGACGAACAGGAGAAAATATTCGATTTATTCTATCGTGCCGAAAACGTCGGGAAAGTGTCGGGAAGTGGTATTGGATTGCAGGTAGTGCTAAATGCAATCAAAATGCTAAATGGCAAGTTAGATTTTACAAGCAAAATTAACAGAGGAACTACTTTTACAGTAACAATTCCATATAGTTCAGGTAATTAAAATGAAAAAGAAAATATTAGTAGTCGAAGATGAAGATAATATCAGAAACGATATTGCAAGAATATTAAAATTAAATGGGTTTGAAGTATACCAGGCAGAAAATGGTAAAGAAGGAATAAATGTTGCCTTATCAGTAATCCCAAACCTTATTATTTGCGATATAATGATGCCCGAAATGGACGGGTTAGGAGTATTAAAAGAACTGAGAAATTACCCTTCTACTGAACTTGTTCCTTTTATATTTTTAACGGCGAAATCAGCTCGTCAGGATATTCGGGAAGGTATGAACCTTGGTGCAGATGATTATATCACCAAGCCGTTTGATTTCGACGAACTGGTAGCAGCAGTGCAGAAACGCTTAGAAAAAGCCGAAACAGCAGAGAAAAAATTCAACTCAAAATATGAGATGCTCGCAAATACTTTACGAAGCTATATGCCTCACGAAGTTCGCACACCGCTGAATATTATTCTGGGATTATCTGTTTTTTTGCGAAAGCACTACGACCAAACAAATTATAGTGAAGCACGTGATATTCTGCAAAACATAAATGAAGCAGCAAAAAGAATTCAAAGAATATTCGAGAATTATCTATTTTATTCAAAATTACAATTAATAATTTCAAACGAAGATGAAGTATTGAAGTTGCGTCAGAAGAAAACACCGCTTGCAGATTTTCTAATTAGAGATATAGTGGTCTATTCGGCGGGAAATGCGGGACGCTCGAACGATATTGAACTTGATCTGGAAGAGGCAAGTGTTGCAGTTCCGGAAGATTTATTTATGAAAACGATTGAGGAAATATTAGACAACGCCTATAAATTCTCCGAGCGAGGCAAGCCAATCAAAATCAGTTCAAACGTTTCGAGTGGTTATTACTTTATCCATATAACAGACTTTGGTCGAGGAATGACACAGGAACAAATTGCCAGCATAGCACCACACATTCAATTCGAACGCGACACGTATGAACAGCAGGGCTCTGGGCTTGGGCTTGCAATTGTTAAAGCAATTGCTTCAATAGTTGGTGGTGATATAATGATACAAAGCCAGCCGAATGTTTACACAACTGTTGCGATAAAATTCCCACTATTGAAATCTGAAAAATGAACTTCACCGGTTGCATAATTGCAAAAAATGAAGAAAAACACATTGCAGGTGCAATACGGTCGCTTTTGCCAATTTGTTCGCAAATTGTAGTTGTCGATACGGGTTCGATAGACGACACACCCAAAATTGCGGCTAATTCAAATTGTGAAATTTACTTCAAGAAATGGAACAATGATTTTTCTGAAATGAGGAATTTTGCTTTGGGTTTCGCTCGAAGTCACTGGATAATTTTTCTTGATGCAGATGAAGTGCTACTTCCATTTTCATCCGAACAAAATCAAAAGATATTTCAAGATGATAGAATTGGTGGCGTTTCCTGCATAATAAAAAATTATCTAACAGACGACAGAACAAGTTTTATAGAACACCGTTATACTCGAATTTTCAGAAATCACCCAAAAATTCGCTACCAAGGTGCAGTCCACGAGCAAATTTCTGAAAGTATTTTCGAGCTCGGGCTGGAAATAATCGAAGCTGATATTACAATTGAGCATTTTGGCTACATAGATAATTCTACTGAAAAGAAGCAACGTAATCTGGAACTTATAAAGAAAGAGCTCGCACAAAATCCATCTGATTATTTGCTTTTTCATCTTGCAAATACCGAATTTTCGATGAATAATCTTATAACTGCCAAGGAAATTTTTCTGAAAATTCTTTCTTCGCGTGATTTATCAGTCGAAAATTTGGAGCTTTCGCAATTGCGTCTGTTTCAGATTGCAACAAGTTTGAATGACTGGAAATATATACTGGAACATCAGAATTATGTCTTTTCGAATAGCAATTACGAAGGTTTGAAACAGTTTATACTTGCAGCGTGCTTTATGCACCGCAAGCAGTGGGAAAAAGCATATCATTGCTTGCTTTCAGCGGAGAAATGCAATTCGAGCCTTGTCGATAGGGAACTGCTGAGAAAATCAATCGAAGCAGTCGAAAAATACATAGATTTCTTTTAATCCTTATTGCCCGAGGTTTTGTTTTTATGTTTTATTGCTTCAATTTTCGCAATAGTTTGATGTCGGAGTTCCTCTAATGTACGAGCAGAAAGCATTCGCAAGGCTTCCTCGCGAAGTTTTCCCCATTCGTCGTGCACGGGACACGGTTCATCGTTCGAGCAATTCGGAAAACCAAGCACGCAACGATGGAAAACGTCAGTTCCATCAATTGCTTCGACAATATCAATCAGTCTGATTTCCTTTGCAGGACGAGCTAAATAAAAGCCACCTGATTTGCCTTTGCGAGAACCGACTATTCCACATTTGATGAGCATTTGAAGAATTTTTGAGGTGAATTCTTTTGGAGTTCCGATTTCTTCTGAAATTTCCAGAGCAGAAGTAGGAGCATCGTAGTCCTTATGTGCTAAGTAAAGCACTGCTTGCAAAGCCAATTCGCACTTTTTAGAAAATATAACTGTCATCGTTTTCAATAAATATAATAATGATATTTTATTAAAATTAAGTATTTTTAACATATTTGAAAAGTATAAAATCATTATGAAGCGATTAATTATTTTCTTACTGCTTGCATTTTCATTGAATTGCTATTCACAGGGGACCGCGGGAGATGCTGCTGCCTTTGAAACTCGCGACGTAGTAGATATGCCGACAGCGGGAGTTATTCCAAAGGGAGATTACGCTGTCGACTTGGTGTATTTCGATGGTGGAGGGCTGGCATTTACTTTCAATTATGCACTCTGGAGGAATTTCAATATTGGAGCGGCTATTTCCGCACAGAATTTTGTTGGTTCGGGCGAAATAATTTTGCAAAATATTCCCGCAATACTATTAAAGTATAGATTTGTAAATGAAACAATTGAAGTGCCTGCATTTGCGGTGGGACTATCCACTCGTGGAGCGGGAATGTATTCGAACAGCTCGAACAGATATTCAGTTGCCTCGCCTGGTGTTTTCCTTGCGTTGAGCAAGAATTTTCGCTGGGATTTGGGTTCGGTTGCTACGCACGCGGGGTTGAATTATTCATTTGAGAACGTAGCGGATGATTTTTTCGTCAACTATTATGCGGGTATCGAGCAATCTATCGGGAAGCGAGTTGCAATAAATGCTGAATATAACGCAGGAGTATTCGAATGGAAAGCAGGAAGAACAAAAGGACGTGGATTTTTGAATACATCTTTGCGTTATTCGCTTGGTTACGGTTTTACTCTTCAATTTCAGTTCCGAGACCTAATGAAGAATTTCAAAAATTCAGAAGAAATTACTCGCTATTTTGGAATTGAGTGGGTCGGCAAGCACTGATGGATGCAGAAGAATTACATAATTTTTGTCTTTCGTTGCCTGAAGCAACCTTCGATTTTCCTTTCGATGAGGACACAGTTTGCTATCGAATTTGTAACAAAATTTTTGCTCTTGGCTCGTTGGAGAAAGTTCCGCTCTTGGTTAACCTTAAATGTTCCCCCGATATAATAGATGAGTTGCGAGAGAAATTCAGTTGTATCCGACCAGGCTACCATATGAACAAACGTAACTGGAACACTGTTGTGTTCGATGGGGTGTTATCCAATACTGCATTGATAATTTTAATACAGCATTCTTACGCAATGACTTTTCGCTCACTTACAAAGAAGCATCAGGCAATTGCTTTGCAGCAATCGCCTGAAATCAAGCAAATCCTTGATAATTTCTCGACATTAGAATTAGAGAAAATACGCTAAAATTGTATTGGCAAGCCTATTTTGAGAGACTCGACAGCATAGAAAGTTGCCTCAGTTGTTTTAATTATCTCTTCAATTGAGATAGGGCTTGGCTTTGCGGAACGAATTGCATCAATGAAGGCACGAACTTCTTCGGCTATACCTTTTTTGCCATCAAATTTGAGAGTTTGGCGTTTCTGACTGAATAAATCAAGAGTTGTAAAATTGTTCATTATGGCAGATTTACGTTCGCAATGAACTTCGCAATATTCTTTTTCGAGCAAACTGCTACCATTTGCGAAATACAGAATATTAGCAATAGAACCGTCGGAAAATTTAAGATTAATGGACACATTGTCCGAATTTGGCATTTGCGAGTGGTCTGCTGAAACGCTCGAAGCAAAAACGCTAATTGGCAAAGCACCCGTAAGATATACGGCACAATCAATAAAATGGCAAACTTCACCGATAATTCTGCCACCTTGCTCAGGGGAATGAATCCAGTGGGTGGTGGGAATAAATCCCGCATTAATTCTATAATTTATTACCATTTTATCCTGACGATTTGCGAAAAATTCCTTCATTTTTGCAAATGGAGCAGAAAAACGCCTGTTAAATCCGACAAGAAGCCTTGCGTCGGAACTTGCAATTGCTTCTTTGATGCTATCGAGTTGCTCGAAATTGACTGCAAGGGGTTTTTCGACAAAGACATTTTTCCCCGAGCGAAGCGATTCGACCACATAATGCGAATGGCTATCGTGGCGAGACGCAATAAATAATGTGTTTATTCTTGTATCATTAGCAATTACATCAGAATTTGTCGTTGCTTCGTGGAAACCAAAGCGTTCAGCAACGCTTTTGGCATTAACAGGAGTTGCAGTAGAGACGCTCAGAAATTCAACATTGCAGTTTTTCAGTGCGGGCAGCAAATTGTTTTGTGCAAAATTGCCCGCACCAATAAAGCCAATCTTGATGCTGTTTTCTTGCTTGAATTGAGATTGCTTGATTTTAATGGTGCTTTCGGGCTTAGAGTGTTCGTTGTAACGAAGAAGGATTCCAAGATAGCGTTCGTTGGTTTTGCCTGTAATCAAATTGTATGCATTAACTGCATCGGTAATTGGGAAAGTGTGAGTAGTGAGGGTGCGGCAATCCATTTTCCCATCGGCAATGAGTTGCAAGAAAGCCATCATATTACGATTTTCAGTCCAGCGAACATAGGCAAATGGGTAATCCTGACCGTATTCCTCATAAAATGGGTCGTAACGCCCAGGTCCATAACTACAAGAGATGCGATAATCAATTTCTTTTGTATAAAATAGGCTACGAGGAATATTCATACCGACAGCACCAACGACAACGATTTTGCCACGCTTGCGGCAGATGTTCAAAGCTAATTCAGTGGGTTCGTTCGAGCTTGTGCTTGCGGTAATAATAACGCTATCGACGCCATTGCCATTGGTGAAAGAATTGACAGTGTTCACAATTTCGGGTGAATTTTTTGCATTCAGGAGCAAATCGCAGCCGAATTTTTTCGCATAATCAAAAGTATCGGGATTAATATCCATTCCAACAACGCGGCAGCCAGCAGATTTGAGAAGCTGAACAGTGAGCTGACCGAGCAAGCCAAGACCGACAACGGCAACTGTTTCGCCAAGGACGGGTTCAGCCTGGCGAAAACCTTGCATTGCAATTGCTCCGAGCGTTGTATAGGCAGCATCTTCGAAAGAAACACCTTCGGGAATACGGACAACAAGATTTTTCGGCACAGCCACAAATTCAGCGTGAACGGCATAACCTGCACCCGCTGCAGCGACTTTATCGCCGTGGGCAAATTCTTCGACATCACTTTCTACGACAACTCCGGAAACCGAATATCCAAGCGATTTATATGAATCAAGTTTATTGAGAACTTTGCCAATTGTTGTGCGAAGCCCATCGCGCTTCACCATATTAAGCACCTGACGCACCTGCTCAGGTTGCTTACGAGCACGCGACAGCAAACTTGATTGTGTGTTCTCGACAGAGGTTCGCTCGGTGCCCGCACTGATTAAACTAAAACGTGTTTGAATAAGAACGCCACCTGCGGGACATTGCGGCGCAGGAAGTTCTGCTACTTCTAAACGCCCATCTTTTTGATATTGAACAACTTGCAACATAGTTTGAAATTCATATTAAGAATAATCACAAAAATAAGAAAGTTCGGACACATTCTTATACGAAAAATAGTATTTTGATTATACTTCAATTACACTATTTTCATAAAACGGTATTAATAGAAACAAATAATTTTTGAAAACAATAAATAAATAATATTAGATAATCTGCGTCAAGTAAAATATGAAAACATATAATTACATAGCAATAGTTTTAGTTTTGCTACTCAGTTTAGGGCAGGAACTTAAATCTGACGTAATTAAAATAAGCGTCGAGGGAGGAATTTCTCCTGCTACAACATTATTTATCAAAAATTCAATTCAGTATGCGGAAGACAGAAAAGCAGAAGCATTGATTATTCAGCTGAATACGCCTGGTGGATTGCTCGACGCGACACGCGATATAGTGCAGGAAATTATGGGTGCAAATGTTCCGGTGGTGGTGTGGATTGCTCCATCGGGCGCAAGGGCGGGCTCGGCGGGAGTATTTATCACGCTGGCGGCACACATTGCAGCGATGGCACCTGGAACAAATATTGGTGCAGCTCACCCGGTTGGTATGGGCGGGGAAAAGATTGATTCGACAATGAACGAGAAGATTACAAACGATGCTGCTGCATTTATTCGCTCAATTGCGCACGAACGCAACAAGAACATAGATTGGGCAGAGCGAACTGTTCGGGAAAGCATATCCGCAACTGAGAAAGAATCGTTGCTTGCGGGTGCGATTGATTTTATTGCTCCAAATTTAGATAGTTTGCTTACGCTGATAGATGGATATGAAGTCAAAATTGCAAGCGGGACGAAGATAATTTCGACCAAAGGGAAAAAAGTTGTCGAAAAGCAAATGACCTGGCGCGAAAGTCTTCTATTCTGGTTGGCAAATCCCAATATCGCGTATATTTTGCTGATGATAGGAATTTATGGGTTGCTTTTTGAGTTTTGGAGCCCCGGGGCAATGTTTCCGGGAATATTGGGGGCAATTTTGTTGATGATTGCATTGTATGCATTGCAGATGCTGCCGCTGAATTATGCAGGAATTGGGTTAATTTTAATCGCTATTATTTTATTTATACTCGAAATTAAAGTGGTGAGCTACGGATTGCTCACTATTGCGGGTATTTTGTCGCTTGCAATTGGCTCAATTATGTTAATAGATGCACCAAATGAAATTATGGACATTTCTATGAATTTAATAATAACAGTTGTGATTATTACAACTTTGCTATTTCTTGTGTTAATTGTATTTGGCATAAAAGCACAAACTCGCCGTGCAGTCACAGGAGATTTGGCATTAATCGGGCTGCGAGGTATTGCTATGACGGATATTTCGCCGGCACAAAAAGGGCAGGTGAAGGTCTCTGGTGAGATTTGGAGTGCGGTATCTGATGAGGAAATAATGGAAGGAGAAGAAATAGTCGTGCAAAATGTTCAGAATTTTGTGCTAAAAGTGCGTAAATACATTGCGTGATACTTTTTTGCCAATTATTTGTCCATCAAAGTTTTCTTTGTATATTTCAGTAATATAGGCAAAGGCATCTACCTGGTCGTCGTGTTTGCCATCGGGGAATTGAGAAAGTTCCTGTTCGAATTCAGATAACCATTCAGAATAGTCAGGGAAGTAGATTTTACCAGCTTCGAGCATTGCGGCAATGGGAATCGCACGAGTGAATTTATCCGAGTAAGGTTTAATTTCTTTGACAGGAATTCCAAGAGAAGAAGCTTGACGGACCAAAGCGGATTGATATTGAACTGCCTCTATCCCCCACAAGCGAACGTTGTATTTCACTGATAAGCTTCTTAATATTTCAATGTGTTTTGTTGGTTGGCAGCGCGTGCGGACTATGTCTCTAATCAATACTGATTTTTCACAAGTAACAGAAAAGACCAGGAAAACGCTCCAATCAGCATTATGATTTGTGGAGATTGCCAAATCTGCAGTTGCGAAATTTATGCAATCAGTTAAATCAACCGACCGCCCGTCGAGCAGAACGTGGTCTCCAATTTGCTTGAAATATTTGAAATTTTCGCGTTTGAATAGAGAATTTGCGGTGTCGGAGGGTTCTTGTTGGTATAGAGCATTGAACCAATATGAGCCTAATTGCTTTTGTATTTGCTGCAAAGTGTCGATGGGAAAGCGTTCTTGCCATAGAGCTTCGCCGGGTTTCCTGCCGAGTGGGTCGTCGCTGGTTGCAATGGCAGGGATTTTCAACAGCTGCCAATCACTTGAAAAATCTTCGAGCAAACGCCCGACTAAATCTTGCTTATGCCAGCGTGTCATAATAATAATGCAGGAACCGTTGGGTTCGAGCCGCGAATAGGCAGTGGAGACGAACCAATCCCAGATATTTTGTCGAATAGTTGGGCTGTGGGCTTCTTCGGCGTTTTTTATTGGGTCGTCTATGATGAGCAAGTCGGCGCCTTTTCCGGTGAGTGCTCCTCCGGCACCTGCTGTCATCATAGTGCTGTTGTTGGAAAGCTCGAAGAAGTTCGCAGCAGATGCTTCATTAGAGATTGCTACGTTGAAATATTTGCCGTAGCTATCAATTAAAGCACGCACTTTGCGACCCCAATATGCCGCGAAATTTGCTTCATAAGAGGTAAGCAGTAATCTTTTCCCGCTGAAAGTGGTTAAATACCAGAACGGAAAATACTTCGAAATGAGTTCGCTTTTTCCGTGCCGTGGCGGCAAACATACAATCAAACGTTGTTTTTTGCTGAAACTGATGCGATAAAGAATGGTATCGATAAATGCAATATGTGGTGGAATTTGATAAACACCATTTGTTATGATTTTTGCCAGCAGAGCAGGCGAAAGTGTATATTTGCCGATTTCTCTCATCGTCGCTTACTTTTTCCACAAAAATGAAATATTCGAGCAAACTGATTAAACAATTAATTTTAAAACGAGTTATATAATTGAGCGGAGAAGAAGCAATAATTGAAAAATGAATGTAAGTGGAAATAAAGAATTGAAATAAAAAATGTCGCAATCGGTATAAATTGCTCAAATATAATAATTTTTTTTTCAATTTTTTAATAATTATCTTTGTAAATCTTTTAAGTTGTATCGGAAAAAGATTAATGATACAACTTAATAATTAATATTAAGAATAATTTGGAGTAAAGCAATGAAAATCTTGGTGTCTGATGGTATCGAAAAAATTGGTGCTGATATGTTGAAATCAGCAGGTTTCGAAGTAGTCGAGCAAAAGCTAACACCAGAAGAATTACTCAAAGAGATTGAAAAATACGATGCAATTATTGTTCGCTCCGCAACAAAAGTAACAAAAGAAGTGATAGAAGCAGGAAAAAATTTGAAAGCAATTGCACGTGGTGGAGTTGGTCTGGATAATATTGATGTAGAATATGCAAAATCCAAAGGCATACCTGTTCTGAACACGCCTGGTGCATCTTCAATTTCGGTGGCAGAGCTGACAATTGCTCATATGTTTGCAGTTTGCCGATTCCTCAATCAAAGCAATATTGAGATGCGTCAGGGGAAATGGCCAAAGAAAGAATATTCAAAAGGTATTGAGCTTACAGGCAAAACGCTTGGTTTGCTTGGATTTGGCAATATTGGCAAAGAAGTTGCCAAGAGGGCAATTGGGCTCGGGATGACGGTTATTGCTCACCGCCGATCTGTAACGCAAACTGATATGAACGTTCGCCTTGTTAGCAAAGAAGAAGTAATTAAGCAATCGGACATTATTTCATTGCATATGCCACTGATTAAAGGTGAAGGACCAGCAGTAGGCGAAAAAGAAATAGAGATAATGAAAGACGGTGTAATAATAATCAATTGTGCTCGTGGTGGAGTAGTATCCGAAAAAGCATTGCTCGAAGGGTTGAATTCGGGGAAAGTGGCTGCTGCGGGAATAGATGTATTCGAAAACGAACCCCCAACTGAGGCACAGGCAGCGCTTATTAATCACCCAAGAGTATCAGTTACTCCGCATATTGGTGCATCAACAGTGGAGGCGCAAAATAGAGTAGGCAAGGAAATCGCTCAAAAAGTAATTGATGTATTGAAAAAGTAATTATCAATAAATTAGGTAGAAAAAATGGCTGTATTCCGTCCTTTCAAAGCATTTAGACCAAAACCTGAACTTGCTGCCGAAGTTGCAGCAAAACCTTATGATGTGCTCAATTCCGACGAAGCTCGCGAAGAAGCAAAAGGGCATCCGCTTTCTTTTCTTCACGTGGGCAAACCCGAAATTGATTTAGACCCATCAATTGATTTATACGACCCACGCGTTTACGAAAAAGGTAAAGAAAATTTACAAAAATTGATACGCGATGGTGTTTTGGTCGAAGATAGCGAGCCGTATTATTATATTTATGCTCAAACTATGTTCGACAGAACTCAGTATGGGCTGGTTGGTTGTGCATCAGTAGATGACTACTGGAATGATGTAATTTTGAAGCACGAGAAAACCCGCAAAGATAAAGAAGAAGACCGCTGCCAGCACGTTCGCGTAACTAATGCTCACACCGGACCAATATTTCTTACTTACAAGGACAAAGCTGAAATAGACGAAATCGTCAATAGATACATTGAGCAAAAGCCCAATACTGATATAATTACAGTTGATGGTATTCGCCATCAAGTGTGGGTGATTTCCGATAAGAACGATATTGCGAAAATCCGTGAATTGCTCGCCGGTGTGGATAAATTCTATGTAGCAGATGGGCATCATCGCTCAGCTGCTGCTGCAATTGTTGGACGTGAGCGTCAGCAGGCTAATCCAAATCACACAGGAGAAGAAGAATACAACTTCTTCCTTGCCGTGCTATTCCCGGCAAGTCATCTGTATATTATGGACTACAACCGTCTTGTGAAAGATTTGAATGGGCTTTCGAAAGAGGAATTTCTTGCTAAGCTTGAAGATTTGTTTGTAATTAATAAGGTCGAAGGACAATTTGCTCCGAAGAAGAAAGGACAAATCGGAATGTATCTCGACGGGGAATGGTTTAGCCTTGACGCAAAAGAAAAGCTGTTCCATCCCGAGGACCCTGTAGAAAATCTTGATGTTTCGATTTTGCAGCAGCACGTTTTAGACCCAATTTTAGGGATTGACGACCCACGCACAAGCAAACGCATTGATTTTGTTGGTGGTATTCGCGGACTGGGAGAATTAGAACGCCGTGTGAATTCGGGCGAAATGGCTGTTGCTTTCTCAATGTATCCAACATCTATTGAGGAGCTAATGGCTATTGCTGATGCGGGCAAAATTATGCCACCAAAATCTACCTGGTTCGAACCGAAATTGCGTGATGGATTATTCGTTCATTTCTTAGATTAAACAGACGGGAAATTATACATTTTCGCAGGTTGCCCCACAAAGGCAACCTGTTTTGTTTGGTAATGAGATTATATTCAAGGAAATATTATATCTGGTTGATTGTATCTTTATCGATGTTCAGCAATATTTCTACATAATTTTCGTAGAGAAAAATATATTAAATTTAAAGAAAAGATGTATGAATGAAGAATTGGTTCGTAAATTAATTGAACTTGCCAAAAAATATAATGTAACGAAGTTAGTTCAATTTGGTTCATCATTAAGTTCTTTTGATGAATGCAGTGATATTGATTTTGCTTGCGATGGATTATACGACAAAAACTTTTTTAAATTTGGTGCGGAGCTTGAAGAATTATTTAATAAACCAGTAGATTTAATTCCGATGCAACCACCAAACAAATTTCTTGATTACATTTTAGAAAAAGGTAAAGTAATTTATGAAGCAACAAATAATTGATGAGATAAGCATAGAATTAGAAGCAATGGCAATAATTGTATCGGAGGTTGAATCACTTATCGAAGAAGTGAGTAATAATGAACCTTCTAATATTCAGAAAACTGCATTAGGTGGATTTGCTTCACATTTTTATAATGGTGTTGAGAATATTTTCAAAAGAATTCACAAATACTGTAACATTGAACTTCCACAAGGTGACAACTGGCATATTGATTTATTGAAGAGATTTTCTAAATCATCTGAATTTGACTTGCCAATTAAACTTAGTGACGAACTGATTGAAAAACTAAATAATTATCGGAGGTTCAGACATTATTTTTTCCACGGTTATGGTTTTAATCTGAATTGGGAAATTCTTTCAGATGGAGTAAAAGATATTAGAGAGGTCTTTTCCCAATTTAGTCAGGAAGTTCAAGATAAATTGCAAAAAATATAGATTTTCAGTGAGTTAATGTTATTCCACGAAGAATAACAATTGCTGAATAAACATTTTCGCAGGTTGCCCCACAAAGGCAACCTGTTTTGTTAATTATACGTATTCGAAATAAATTAGATTAGGCTTTGACACTTTCTTTTCGTAATTGACGCAATTTTTCGAAAAGAGATTTTTCTTCGTCAGTTAGATTTTTGGGAACTTTAATCTGAACGTTTAGATAAAGGTCACCACGCTCGCCGTCGGAATTATATTTAGGCATACCCAATCCTTTTAGTTTTAGAACTTTGCCTGAACTTGTCTCGGGTGGGATAGTAACTTTCACCATACCGCTAAAAGTTTTGATTTTAGCGGAACCGCCCAAAACAGCAGTAAATAAATCAACGGGCAAATCGAGATAAAGGTCGTCGCCACGACGCTCGACTTTATTGTGGGGCAACACTTTGACTTTAACCATCAGGTCGCCTTTTTGCCCGCCGTAGTTTCCGTCGCCGCCCTGCCCGGGAATTTTCATTACCTGCCCATCGGCAATTCCGGGTTTGAATTTTACCTCGATTTTTTTGCCATTGACCTGTATCTGACGGGTTGTTCCGTTGTATGCTTCGGCTAAAGTTAATTCAACTTCGACTTCTATATCCTCGCCGCGTTGCGGTGGATATTTAAATCCCTGACGCGAAGAAAATCCCGAGCCGAAAATACGTTCGAAGAAGTCGGAAAGACCGCCACCAGAAGAGAAGAAATCGCCGACTGTCTGGTAAGTGGAACGAGTGCGGCGTCCGGCAGATTGCTGAGCCTCGGCGAACCAGCTTGCCCAATCGAAATCGTCGCTCGAACCACCCGTTTGACGATGACGATTGAATGAATTATTCAGACTATCGTATTTTCTGCGTTTTTCCGGGTCCGAAAGCACCTGATAAGCTTCGGAAATTTCTTTGAATTTATTTTCGGCGTTGGGGTCTGATTTATTCGAATCGGGATGATACTGACGAGCAAGTTTGCGATATGCCTGCTTAATTTCGTCAGCAGTTGCAGTTTTATCGACGCCCAATATTTTATAATAATCTTTAAATTCCACTAAAATCACCTCCTTGTGAATTTATTCGATGAGAATTTTGCCTGTCATTTCCTCAGGTATCGCAAGCCCCATAATACTGAGAACAGTTGGGGCGACATCGGCTAAAATACCATCTTTTGCTGTTTTGTATTCGTCTGAAACGACAACGAAAGGAACGGGATTTAGAGAATGAGCCGTGTTTGGCGAACCATCAGGATTTTTTGCATAGTCTGCGTTGCCGTGGTCTGCAAGAATTAACACAGTATAATCATTTTTTCGAGCAGTTTCGACAACTTCCGCCAAGCAAGCGTCCACTGCTTCGACTGCTTTGCGAATTGCGTCGTAAACACCCGTATGCCCCACCATATCACCATTTGCAAAATTTAGGCAAATGAAATCGTATTTCTGAGTGTTAAGCTGTTCGACAAGTGCGTCTTTTACTTCGAAGGCGCTCATTTCGGGCTTCATATCGTAAGTTGGAACTTTTGGCGAATGAATTAGAATTCTATCTTCATTTTCGAAAACTTCCTCTCGCCCACCGGAAAAGAAAAAAGTAACGTGGGCATATTTTTCGGTTTCGGCTATTCGAAGCTGACGCAAACCTGCTTTTGAAATAACTTCGCCAAGCGTGTTCGAAACATTTTCTTTGTCGTAAATTACGCGAACGTTCTGGAAAGTGTCGTCGTAGCGCGTCATAGTAAGATAGTATAAATCGATAGTATGCATATCGAATTCGTGCATATCTTTTTGAGTAAGAGCAATTGTAATTTCGCGAAGCCTATCTGTACGGAAATTGAAGCAGATGAAGACATCGCCTTCCTGAACCACCCCGATGGGATTGCCGCTGTCGTCCGTGCACACAATGGGTTTGATGAATTCATCAGTAACTCCTTCGTCGTAAGATTCCTGAATTGCTTTTAGAATGTCAGTTGTCGGTTTGCCAATTCCTTTTGTAATTAAATCGTAGCCTTGCTTTATGCGTTCCCAGCGTTTGTCTCTATCCATTGTATAGTAACGCCCGCAGAGCGAAGCAATTTTTCCATTTGAATTTTCAAGATGTTCGAGCAGATTTTTAATATAGCCATATCCGCTGCGAGGGTCGGTATCGCGACCATCGGTTAATGCGTGAATGAAAACACGCTCTAATCCGTAATCTTTGGTTAAATCGCATAATTTGTAAAGGTGCTTGTCGAGCGAATGAACACCACCATCGGAGACCAGTCCAAGAAAATGAACAGCCTTGTTGTTTTCTTTAGCATATTTAAATGCTTCCACAAGAACGGGGTTTTTGTCGATTTTACCTTCGCGAATTTCTTTGTTGATTTTCACCAAATCCTGGTAAACGATGCGACCTGCACCAATATTCAAGTGCCCAACTTCGGAATTGCCCATTTGACCATCGGGAAGCCCAACATTTTCGCCACAAGTTAGCAATTTAGAATTAGGATAGGTAGCAATCAATTTATCCCAATATGGAGTATTGGCAACGCTAATAACGTCAGATTGGCTTCCATCACCAATTCCCCAACCGTCTAATATTGTTAGTAGAACTTTTTTTCTCATATTATTCCCAAATTAGTTTTCAGAATTATAAAGACGATTTTCTAAACTATTAATTTTCAATAATTATTCTTAATTTGTAAGGATATATTAGGTGTAATTCGATGAAAATTGGGTATTTATCATATTTTAATTCAAAGGACGTTCGTGCGTGGTCGGGTTCAATCTATTTCATACGTCGAGAACTTGAAAAACGGGGCGCCGAAATTGTTCCGATTGACGACCTTGGAAGTGTGCTTGACGAATTGTATAAGATTAAGTCGTTATATTACAAGGTGGCGGGGAAAAATCACCATCGATTGCGTGAACGCAGAATAATGCAAAGGGCAGCTCTCAAAGCCACAAGACTAATAGAAAAGCACCGACCTGATGTGCTATTAAGTCTTGGTTCGCTGGAAATATCGATGCTAAATTGCGATTTGCCTGCAACGTTCTGGACTGATGCAACATTTCGCCAGCTTGTCGATTACTATCCTGAATATTCGAATTTATCGGCGACTTCGCTGCGAGAAGGTGAATTTTTAGAAGAAAAGAGTATTCAAAATGCTGCTCGAATGTTTTTTTCGTCTGAATGGGCGGCGGAAGGTGCGGTAAAATATTACGGTGCAGATGAGAAAAAAGTTAAGGTATTGCCTTTCGGGGCAAATTTGTATAATCCACCAACAGAAGCCGAAGTAGAAAGTTTTATTGAAAATAAAAGCTTTGATGCAATTGAACTGCTATTTGTTGGTGTTGCATTCGAACGAAAAGGTGGCAAAACTGCTCTGGAAATTGCCCGCAAAATTAAGCAAAAAGGGCGAAAAGTGCGACTGCATATTATAGGTTGCCAGCCAGAAATTGACGGAACCCTTGATTTTGTGGAAATTTACGGATTTCTGAACAAAGCCAAGCCTGATGAAATGAAAACAATTGAGGAATTGTATAGAAAAGCACATTTTTTTGTTATGCCATCGATTGCAGAGTGTTATGGAATAGTATTTTGCGAAGCAAACGCTTACGGGCTGCCCGTTGTTGGTGCCAATAATGGTGGTATGCCAACAATAATTAAAGAAAACACAAATGGCTTTTTGTTTGATTATTCGAATTATGAGCAAAGCCTGGAAAGAATTGCAGATAAATTAATCGAGATTGGGGAAAGCCGAAGCGTATACCTGGAAGCGTCGCACAAATCGTATAACGAGTATAAATCACGGCTGAATTGGGAAGCGTCTGTCGGCAAATTAATAAGCGAGTTGGAGACGATAAGTAAATAAAAGCATAGGACAGCAATTGAACTTTGGAAGGTAATCATACGGGAACATATAAGGCAACATCTATTAAATACAATATCTATTACTTACACGTATTTTCACAGACAACTGCTCGTATTCTCACAGGCAAGAATGACTGTGCTACTTTGAATTAAATAAAAAACCTTCCGGTGATTGGGGAAACATCGGAAGGTTATGAGAAAGTTCTAATTTGAAGAATTTAAAGCAGAATTAATCATTCATTTCGAGTGATAATTTCTTTTGACGACGAGCGGCTTTAATACGCGACATACGTTTTTCGACCGAAGGCTTCACATAAGCTGTTCTTTTTTTGAACTCGCGTAGAATACCAGAGCGCTCATATTTTTTCTTAAAGCGTTTTAAAGCGCGGTCGATATTTTCATTAGTTTGAAGAGTTACGCCTATCACTGCTATTTTTCACCTACCTTTCGCGCAGATTTAATTTAGTTCAACATAATTATGATAATTTTTCAATTAGACGTTTTTCGTTGTTCTTTTCAAATTGAACAATAATAGAATGGCCACCATTGCTTGTAACTTCCTTTTTACTAACAATGCCCACGTCCTGCCAAACTTCGTGATAGATAACATCGCCGATTTTATATTCGTTTTTAGGGGAATAAGGTTTAGCGTCTTCACGAGTAATGTGGAAGACAGCTTTGGACTTATCCTGGTCTTGTTCTATGGCATCAAGATTAACAAGTTGAGAGTGGCGGCTTCGTGTGCATCTTGCCCATTGCTGGCGACCGTTTTCGGTTTCGATTGGTTCGCCGATGAGCTCGTGCTTGGTTTCTTTCATTAAAAAGGGAGAGTATAGAGTAATGTACTTAGCTCTACGAGACCTTCTTTTTATGGCCATATTAAATCTCTTTATGAAAAAGAACAAAAATTATTTACAAAAATACGAAAAAATTTGTTGAAAATCAAAAAATATATTATAATGCAAAATTGTATTGCATAAAATGGAATAAAATATTTAATTTTTGTGTTTAACTAATAAGCCCCAATTCTTTTCCAACTTCTGCAAATACCTCTAAAATTTTGTCCAGATGTTCTTTTTCGTGAGAAGCCATATATGAAGTTCTCATCATACTCATATTAGGCGGAACGCCCGGTGGAATGAAAGCATTGACGAACACGCCTTTGTCGAAAAGTTTTCGCCAGAAAATGAACGCAATTTCGACCTGCCCGACAATTACAGGAACTATTGCTGTTTTGCTTTCAACAATATGGAAGCCCAATTGCTTAAATCCTTCGCGCATATAATTTGCGTTCCCGATTAATTTGTCGACAAGCTCGGGCAGCTCTTCCAGAATATCGAGCGCGGCAAGAGTTGCAGCACAGGAAGCAGGAGTTGGGCTGGCACTAAAAATAATAGCAGGAGAATTATGCTTCAAATAGTTAATAACACGTTCGGGACCACCAACGAAACCACCCAATGAAGCGAAAGTTTTCGAGAATGTTCCCATAACAAGATTTTGTTTTACATCCATTCCGAAGTAGCTGTGAGTGCCACGACCACCTTCGCCAATGACACCTGTTGAATGAGCATCATCGACAAGCACACGAGCACCGTATTTTTCAGCAAGTGCAACTAATTCGGGAAGGTTAACAATTTCGCCGGTAACTGAAAAAACACCATCGGTTACGATAAATTTGCCAGCGCTATCGGGAATTGATTGAAGGACTTTCTCCAAATCTTCCATATCGTTATGCTTGTAGCGTTTGAATTCGGCAAAAGCACCTTTTGCCATCATCGCACCGCTTACAATACAAGCGTGGTTTTCTTTGTCGGAGATAATCACATCGCCTTTTTGAGCAATAGTCGAGATAATTCCAAGAGCAGTCTGGAAACCCGTGCTGAACAGGAGAACGGCTTCGGTTCCAAGGAATTTGGCAAGTCTTGCTTCCAGTTCGTTATGAAGGTCGAGTGTACCAGTCAGATAGCGTGAGCCGGAGCAACCGGTTCCGTATTTATTGATTGCGTTGTGGGCAGCTTGCTTTACTTTTGGGTGTGCTGTAAGTCCTAAATAGTTGTTCGAACCCGCCATAATCATTTTTTTGCCATAAACAGAAACAACCGGTCCTTCGTTTTCTTCGATAGCGTGGAAATATGGGTATAATCCCTGAGCTTTTACTTCATCAGCACGAGTAAAGGCAAAACATTTTTCAAAAACGTCCACAGTATGTCCTTTATGATAGTTTATTATTCACTCAAAACATACAAAGATATGAAAAAATAAAAACTTAAAAAAGAATTAACTTACTTAACAGAATATTAATTAATAAATTAATAAATTAATGATTTATTCATATTTCATAATCTATTGTAAAATAAGTTATTTGTTGCGGCAATTCAAGAATTAACTCTGGAATTTTGTTACAAATATTATAATTATTGCAAAAAACCTTCGGAGCCTTAAACTTCCGAAGGTTTTTAAATTTAATGTTAGTTGAAATGATAACACGATGTTTACTTTAAGTTTGCCCACTTGCAAAGGTACATTTCAGCGGGATGAACAAGATACTTGTGTTTTGGAAGAACACGAATTGTAAATCCTTGCATACCTGTATCGGGGCAAATGTAGCTGCCGCTGAAATAATGAACGTCATTTTCTGTTTTTACGTAAAGAAGTTCTTCTGCAACAGCATTCTGGAATTCGCCGTGGTGGTCAATAGAGCCATAATAAACTTGAACAGAAACATCATCAGGTTGAATTTCACCAAGTTTAACTTTGACTGAGATAGGCACTTTGCGTCCAACGTAATAATCGCGTTTATGTTCGAAATCGACTTGAAGAATATCAACGTTTTGCCAGTGCATACGGATACGGTCTTTCCACACCTGGAAATTTTTGGCTTCGGCAGCACCATTGTCAGCAAGAATGCGGTATTTTTCGGCAGCAGGTAGATAAAATTGGTCGGTGTAGTCTCGCACCATACGATGGGTGGAAAAGCGTCCCGCAATAGTTGCGATAGAGTTTTTCATATATTGCACCCATTCTTCGGGCACTTTATTAGCGGAACGTTTGTAGAACATAGGAACGATAACAGTTTCGAGAGTATCATAGAGCATATCAGCTTCGATATTTTCCATTTCGGGGCTATTGTCGTGTTCTTCGCCGGTTCCGATAGCAAAGCCGTTTTGAGAATTAAATCCTTCGTCCCACCAACCATCTAAGATTGAGAAATTCAATGTGCCGTTAATTGCGGCTTTCATACCGCTTGTGCCACTTGCTTCGAGCGGGCGAATAGGATTATTGAGCCAAACGTCGCAACCTTTGACCAGCATACGAGCAATTACCATATCGTAGTCTTCGAGGAAAACAACGTGTTTTTCGAGCCCCCATTGGCGGACACGCTGAATAATAGATTGGATAACTTCCTTGCCCTGAATATCGTGTGGATGCGCTTTGCCGGAAATAACAACTTGCACGGGGTGTTCGGGATTGGTCAGGATTTTCTTCAATCTATCCATATTCTTAAACAGGAGCAAGGCACGTTTGTATGTAGCAAACCTACGAGCGAAACCAATAGTCAGAGTGTCGGGATTGAGCAATTCGTTAATTTTGCTTACCTGGTCGGGCGGAAGCGAGTGTTTTTGCTTTGTATTTAGATAATTACGTGCAAAAAGGATAAGTCGAACGCGGCGGCGTTGCTTTTCGCGCCAGATTTCTTCTGATGGAATTGAATGCACCATCTGCCAGATGTCTTCCCTATCTGTTTCGGAACGCCAAATCGGGGACAGATACCTATCGAATAGTTCAGCAAATTCGCGAGCAATCCAGGTTTGAGTGTGAACGCCATTTGTAATGCCGTGGATTGGCACTTCGTTTTCCGGGAAGCATTTATAGAGTGAGTGCCACATTTTTCGTGCTACTCGCCCGTGCAATTTGCTAACCCCATTGTGATATGAAGTCATTTTAAGTCCGAGGACAGTCATCGAGAAGTTGCCCTCGGGATTGAAAGAACCGATTTGCCCCATTTCGAGGAGTTCTTCGCGAGATATACCAAATACATCTTTATAATAGAGCAAATTATTCTCAATTCTGAAAAGTTCGAAAGTCTCGTTGCCGGCGGGCACGGGAGTATGAGTGGTGAATACGGAGCTTTCTTTGCATAAAGTTTTTGCGGAGCGGAAATCAAGGTTGTATTTTTTCATAAGCTGTCTTGTTCTTTCCCAGAGAGCGAAAGCGGCGTGTCCTTCGTTGATATGAAGCACTTCTGTGTTAATCCCCATAGCTTCGAGAGCACGCATACCACCGATGCCAAGTATCATTTCCTGCTGTATGCGTGTTTCACGGTCGCCGCCATAGAGCTGGTCGGTAATGTCCTTGTATTCAATATCGTGGTTATCATCGATATTGGTATCCAGCATATAAAGGCAAATTCTGCCGATGTTAATTTTCCAGATTTGAGCAAAAACGTTGCCTTTTGGCAATTTCACTGTAATTTTGAGGGGTTCGCCATCATCACCACGAACAATTGTTAGCGGTAGCGAAAAGAAATCATTATAAATATACTGCTCGTTTTGCCATCCATTTTGAGTAATCCGCTGACGGAAATATCCTTGTTGATAAAGTAGCCCGACACCTACGAGTGGCAAACCAAGGTCGCTTGCAGATTTCAAATGGTCGCCTGCAAGCACACCCAGACCACCCGAATAATTAGGAAGGCTCTCGTTTATTCCGTATTCCATCGAAAAATATGCAATCACACCATCAGTGGAAATGTGCTTGGACTTGTAGTATGTGTTCGCATTTATGTAAGAAAGGAATTTGCCGTGAATATAGTCAAGGTAGCTGACGAAATCTTGCGATTCGGCTAATTTTTTCAATTGTTCCTGCGACGTTTTGTTTATCAAAAGAACGGGATTATGATTGACTTCTTCCCAGAGACTTCTGTTTATTCGGATAAACAACTCACGAGCGTCGGAATTCCAGCACCACCAATAATTATAGGCAAGTTCTTTGAGTTTTGCAATGCGTGCGGGCAAATTTGCGGTAACAACAAACGAATGAAGTGGCTTCATATTCATCTCCAATTAATCTAAATAATTCTGTTCGAATAAATTATAATGAAGTTTAATATAAATAATTTATTTTAGAAAAATAAAAAAATTATTTCACTAAATTTTTTGTTGTGATGAAGCGACAAAATTACATTTCACCATTTTTAGTATTTATTGCAGCATTCGTTTGGTTTCTGCTTGGAGCAAACTTTGGGTTAAATATATACGATGAAGGAATTGGAATAATTGGTGCGAAACGAATTCTAATGGGCGAAGTTCCATACCGTGATTTCTGGACAATTTATTCGCCGCTGTGGTATTATGTGTTGGGCTTGTGGATAAAACTTTTCGGCAACGAGATATTTGCGATACGTTTGCTTACTATTTTGCTCAATAGCATAAGCATATCAATTCTGTATAATACGATAAAGTCTCAAAATATCAATCCATATCTTGGCACACTCGCAGCCTTGATGTTTTTGAGCATTTCGCCGTTTTACGGTAGGGCTATTCCGCTGGCATTACTTCTCGTCTTTCTTACGATTTATTTACTCTTGAATAAGCGAAAGGATAGTGATTACGTTATTATTGGTATTTTGGCTGCATTGATTTTTTCCACCCGGCACGATTTCGGAATTTATGCAATAGCATCAACAATTTGCGTTGCAATATTTGAAAATAGAATATTAAAAGAAAAGAGAGCGAAGCAGTATTTGATTTATCTAACTACATTACTCTTTGTTCTTTGCCTGAATTTTCTATTTTTGCATAAAATTGGGTCTTTGGGCGGATATTTCGAATATGCTTACAAGTTTGTGTTTGAAAAATTTGGTGTGGTGCGTTCGTTGCCTTTCCCAAATCCGTTTATTGCTTTGTTCGAGGATATCCCAATTACAAGTAGAATATATAATTTATGGCTTTCGGTTGTGTTTTATTTGCCGTTTGTGTTAATTGGCATATTGTTCTATTTGATAATCAAATCGAAAATAGAAATCAGCAGCGAGGGGAAATTTTTCGTAACTGTAACGTTATTTTCACTGATTTTCAGTGCACAGGGAATGGTTCGCTCGGGGTATGAGCATATTTTACCATCGTTACTGATAATAGTGATGTTGATTACGCCAATTATGGTGAAACTCAATCTGGCGAACAAATTTTATTTGCTATTTTTGCTGATTTTCTTTTCGTTTCCGCCAATAGCAAAGAAAGCACAAGCATTGATTTACCTATATTCGGGCAAATCATCGGAAATAAAATCGCATTCATCGAAATTCATCAAATTGCCGAAAGAAGAAGCAGAGAACTACAATAATCTAATCGAATATGTGAAAATTTTCGACCGAAGCGAATATTTATACTCGGGTGTGCTGTACCACGATAAAATTTTCATTAATGATATTATGCTTTACCATCTCACAAACCGTTATCCCGCAACGAAATATCACGAACTTCATCCAGGGCAGGCGACCGAAGCAAGCGTTCAGCAGGAAATTATTGCACAATTGCAAAGCAAAAAGCCACCTGTAATAGTTCTCTACTACAACAAAGAAAGCGAAAAGCAGAAAATAATTGGCGAAAACTACCTTGATGAGTATATAAGGGAATATTATATTTTAAGCAAAATATTCGGCAATTATTATCTATTCAGAATAAACAAGGAATAGAAAAACGCAATAAGTTTATTTTTCGATGCTTTTCTTGATATTCAGAATATCTTCGAATAGTTTTTCCTCGTTCTGATAAGAAGAAAAGCGAAGCCGCAGGTAACGTTTTCGTTCGGGAAGTTTAATAAGTGCAATTTTAAATTTTGAACGGATGCGAATAGATTTTTCATATTTAATGATAATTCTTTCAATGTCCGTAAATTTATACTTTTTCTCTTTTTTGCTGACACGGAAAACAATATAATCATTGCCGATTATGATAAATCTGCGTTTTATAGAATTAACAAGCAATGAAATAGAGGCAATGACAATAAACAAAGCAAGCAAAATGGTAATTGGGTCGAGCAGGCGAATTGTGATGTATCCGCCTTCGATTGTGCCTCTCAAAATACTGTAAAACACAAGCACAATTGCGTCAATTGCAATTGTCTGATAGTAGAAATCGAGCCTTTGAGGATAGATTTTTTCAAGGTTGTTTAAATCGTTCATATTACAACTCATAGCCAATTGTTTTTAATACTTCGATAGCAACATCACGAGCTGCATTTGGTCGAGCAAGTTTTCGGGCAGCGTCGGACATACGGGCTAATTTGTCATCGGAAAACAGTGAATTTATCATATCAAGCAGTATTGCCTCAATTTCGTCGTTCAGAATGATTTCGGCAGCACCATTTTTTTTGAGGATTTCGGCGTTGAAAAGCTGTTCGTTGTTGGAAGCAGATGGAAGTGGAACCAAAATCGCAGGTTTTGCTGCAACAGTGAGTTCCCACACGGTAGTTGCACCCGAACGGCAAACAACTAAATCGGCGGCTGCGTAGTAGTCGGCAATATCGTCGATAAATTCTTTAACAATCAGATTTTCGTGCTTAATGCCGTTGTACTGATAATATTTGCCAGTTTGCCAGAGGACGAAATATCCGCTTTCGAGCAGGCTATCGAGGTGCTTTTCGACGGCTTTGTTAATTGCGGAGGCACCCAGACTTCCACCAAAAACAAAGATAGTTTTTTGGTCGTGTGGAATGCCAAGTTTGCTGCGAGCATCGATTTTGCTCGGAAAGTTCAGAAATTGCTTGCGAATAGGATTGCCAAGAGTAACAATTTTATCGTGATATGATTTTTCGAAGTAGTTTATGCTTTCATCAAAAGATGTGATTATTTTCGTAGCATATTTGCAAAGCGATTTAATTGCTTTTCCGGGACGCACATTTGATTCGAGCAGGAATAGAGGCAAATTGTGCAAACGAGCAGCGTAACCAGGGGGGAAACTCAGATAAGCACCTGTTGCGATTACAGCAGAAATATTCTTTTCTCGTATCAGTTTTCTACATTTATTAATTGCACTTGCAATTTGATATGGAAGCAAAAGAATAGAGAGAGATTTCTTTATTCCCGAAATTTTAATAGCAAGAAAGTTGTAACCAAGCGACGGCACCACCCTGCTTTCAATTTTATCAGCAGTGCCGACGAAATGGAAATCGCATCTGCCACCGGTAATATCATTGAGTTGCTCGCAAACAGCAATTGCAGGAAAAAGATGTCCGCCAGTGCCGCCTGCTGCAATTAATATGCTTATTTTATCATTCATATTACAAATATAATAAAAAGTTGCGAAATATTTTTTTTTGAGAAGAAAATGTTTAATCATCAATTATTATTCATAAAACAAAAGGGGCAATCGAAGAAGGTTGCCCCCTTAAAATTCATATCTAATTTGAAAAATTATCATTAATTATTTTTTTCAGGTGAAGTAATGATGACAATTTCGGTTCGGCGGTTGAGCTGCCTGCCGAATTCGTCTTTGTTGCTTGCGATTGGACGGCGTTTGCCATAGCCAACTATGGACATTCTACTTTTGTCGACGCCTTTCGAAGCAAGATAATTCATTACGCTTTCGGCTCGCTTTTGCGAGAGAACGTAGTTGAATGCGTCGGTTCCAACGTTGTCAGTATGCCCTTCGATAATAATTGAAACATTCGGCTTATTAATCATAAATTCAGCGAGGATGTCGAGTTCTTTAATAACCTCAGGCAAATTATACTGTCCTGTTTTGAACAAAAGATTTTCAATGATAAGTTTACGTCCAAGTTCGACAATTGGAATAACCTTTTTCACAAGCTTATTATCTGTCGGGTTAAAGAGAGCAATTTCAATTGAATCAGGAATAACGGGTTCGTCTGAACGGTAGCTAAGAATATACAGATTAGTGAGTTGTTTGGAGAAATTATCTAAAATATTGGAAAAGGGCAAATCAAGGTCGAAAGCAGCACCACGAGTGGAACGCGAGATTATTTCGTAATTTTTCAAGCGAGGCGGGGCAATGCTAAAGACGCGTATGTCGTTTTTGATGAGCTTTTCGATAATAGATTGAGTGGTGTGTCGGGTTGTGCCCATACCTTTTTCGCCTGCTTGATGGTAAGGAGCGTCGGTGATAAGAACAACGCAACGAACAGCATCAGGACGGAAGCGGAAGCGGGTTGCTTCGTCGAGAGCTTCGAGAGCGTTTTCTTTTTCGTCGCCACCGCCAAAAGCACGCACGGGAGCGAGCCAACCAATGAAGTCGGCAACTTTATTTGTTGGTTTGAACACTTTGCTAATATCGTCGTCGAAAAGAATTAGTCCTAATCTATAATCAATACCGCGTTTAGTCAGATTAGTTGTAAAATCAGCAATATTGTCTTTTACTTGATTAATATATGTTTGCATCGAACCCGTAATATCAATGGCAAAAATAAAATCGACCAAAACATTGTCAACGACAGGGATTTTTTCGACTTTGGTGACTTTTTTTGGGACGCCTTTTTCGAAAACGAATAGGTTATCGGATGTAAGAGTATCAACAGGTTCGCCGAGTTTATTATAAGCTTCTATTATAATACGCATTTCAGGGAATTTGGAAATATCCACGTTTCGGATGGAAATTTCAATTTCTTTCCGAGCCGATTCTACTTTTGTTTCCTGCAAAAGTTCGATGCGATTGAACTTATCTTGAGAAAAAAGCGATGAAACGAAAAAAAATACGAACAAACTAAAAACTGATTTTCTGATAATCATTTTAATTCTTTATTTTATTTATACATAAAAAATTGCCCCAACTGAATAGAAACAGTGGGGCAATTATAGAAATACACAGAATTATATTGTAATTCTCAATAAAGGTGAAATCATAAAGAAGTTTTTGATTTCATAAGGACGCTCGGTACGCAAAGGAGTAGAATATTTTGCTTCGAGATAGAACCAGTTGCTAAACAGTGGCAACCAGATGCGTCCTAACATAATCTGATTAGAGTATTGAATGCTTGCACCGAATGGGAAAATTGCCTGATTGCGGTATTCAACTTTTGCAAACATCCAATCAGCAAATTCTTTTGGTTTGTATGTTTTAAGTCCCGTAACATTTTCGACAGTAATTTCGTAGTTCAGTCCGTTTGTTGTGTTCGGGTAATGATAAAGAGCAGTTTCGCGAACTTCCGAGTAATTAATACCGAGGTCGAAACGGAAGAAGTTTTCAGGATTAGATTTGTCGAGCCACCAGTTATAGAAAACAGTTGCATAACCGGTAGAGCGAATAACAGGAGCGACAGCTGCAATAGTAGAAATATCAGCACGCACATCACCTTCCTTAAATTGGATTTGGTCGAAATGAGCTGGGACGTAGGTGCCGTAGGTTGTTCTATCAATGCCATAAGTAGTGAGCTGTTCGAGAGGAATTTCAGCGGTGAAGGCAACGCCTAATGCAGGGTGGAAAGGCATATGGAAATCAAAGCCTGCAATTAATTTTCCGCCGGGGGCTGCATTTAATACACGTTCAGGAACCCACGAGAATAGGTCGTTGTCGCCGAGCCCGGAAGTCATACGATATCCACCGCCTAAATAAGCATTAATCAAGTAAGGAATTCCCTGGCGTGTAGAATAATCGCTATTAACATATAGAGGTCTTTGGAGAATAATTTTGGATTCGCCAGCAGACCAGAATGGGTAACCTACGTGGTCGGAGCCAACTATCGAGCGGAGCCAAAATCCCGTTGCACCAACTTTAAGAGATTGCTCGAAAAGCGAAACAGTGAAAGCTTGCTTGACGTTTGTTGGTTGCTTTATATAATCAAGAATAACCTCAGCTTGGGAAGCTTGCAAAGGATATTCAATAGGAACTTCTGTATAGCAATAGTCTCTGCGAGCGACGTCTGCTGGAAATCCTCTATCTTTTCCCTGATAAACATATTCACCTGTAAGGAAGCGAACAAGTTTATCGCCCATATAGTATTCGATTTGAACTGTATTCATCGAGGCTTTGCCACAAGTAATCATAAGCAGTTCATAAGGGTCGCGTTCATCTTCGCGAGGAGCGGCGAGGATTTCAATATTTTGCTCATTGAGGTCGCTTTTGCTGAACCCCATAAAGAGGAATGTTTGATAAATTTGAATTTGAAGGTCGGGTTCGCACACCTTCCAGCGAGGGAAATATTTAATAATTTCGGGGTCGATAGTTGTTAAGGAATCAATTATTTCCCTTTCATTAGTAATTCTACCTGTTTGAGCATTGACAACACTTAGTGCTGCGATTGCTAAGATAACTGTCAAGAAAAATCTTTTCATAGTATTCTTTCTATTTAATTTAACTAATCTACTTAATTAAAAAGTAAAAATAAATCTTGCGGTTGGCATAAACACACTGTTTAGTTCCCAATCGCGAAGTTTGCCCTTCATAGCAGCGGAATAGCCTTTAGCATCGAAGCGAACGGCAACGCGGTTGCGAACAATTGGAACAGACAGCCAGATATTCGCAAAGATTGATTCATCAAAATACTGGATAGAAGCACCATAAGGAGTGCGTGCATTTTTAGCCATAAAGTCGAGTTTAGCACTAATGCCCGTTACATTATCAGAAGACTTTTTAGTATATTTAGTTTTTACAATTCCATTCTCTTCGTCTTCGATAACTTTGTTGTACCATCTATCGGCAGTATAGGTTGTTCCGCCGAGCCCAAAACGCAGCCAGTAGTCGTCATCGATAGCAATACCAAATGTATAGTGTAGAGAAGCGTTAAATCTAATCATATAATCTTCATCGTTGAACAAAGCATTTCGCATTGCAGCAATATCGGAATAATCATCTATGCTCTTTTTACGATTTTTGTAGTCAGGTTCGTTTGCATCACCAAAAATGTAACCAAATGAGAAATTAAAGATACCACTTTGAGGAATAACTTTAATCGGGAAATCGCCTGATGCAGAGATACCAACACTGCCGGAAGTAAGTTTTCTATCTACATCGTAGAAGTCTTTCGAAAGGGAAGCCCAACCGGAAGTAGGCAAAATGAAACCAAGTTTCACATTTTCCCAAATAGCCGATAGAGTTAATCTTTCGCTCCAAAGGCTTGGATAGTTTATTTCATCGATACCGTATTTTAGCTCGACACCGTATTGAGGTAGGCTCTGGTTCGTAACAGTGGAAAGAGTATCGACATAACCGTCGGAATAAACAATCATAGGCTGTTCGTAGTGGCGCCAGCTAATCAAATCGGAGCTTAAAATTAATTCATTTTTGCGAAGTTCGTAATCAAGAGGTTGTCCATCGGAAATTCTCATAAATGTTTGAACGTCGAAAGGAGTAATTTCGTATTCGTTTTTAACAAGCGATTGAGAAGTTCCGTAAACTTTTGGAGCAAATTTTTTGAAAGTGCCGAAGCCCTGAGCTTCGAGGGTTTTATTTTCAACGTTACCCTGACGGAAAGCAGTAACAATAAGTTCATACATATTGTATGCACGGTATTCATTTTCGTCGAGGGTAAAAGCAAAAAGTTCAGGATTAGTATAAACATTGCGAGGTGGCACCTGACGCAATGATTTTTCAATATCATCTTCGCTATCGTAGGAAACAAGCATTGCAATGATAGATGAGGGGACAATCTGGTCGCGTTCCATACGAGTAGTAACAACGTAAACGTTCTGAACAGTTGCGATGGATTGACCTTGCGATTGCAAGCTCTGGATAATACAATCGATGTCGTCGGGTATATCGTAACCACGTGCAAGCATTCCTTGCTTAATTGCAATATCGCTTGCACCGGCTTCGACCTGGGAGCGGACGAAGTCTACGATAGTTCTATCGGCATTTTTGACGCAAGCTTCGTCTGCAACAGCAACGGTGCGGGTAAGCGCTTCGTCCTGGACACGAATAGCTTTGCGAATATCGCCAATATCTTTGATACGGTAGATAGAAATTGTTGAAAATCTGTAATTTTTGAACTTGTTTAAAATACTTTCGAGTTTGATGCGGAAAGATTCATCAATTTGAGCATTAGCCTGGAAGCTCAAAGCGACCCCGAAAAGTATACTTAGAATTAATACCGATGATAATTTCTTCATCATTTTATATCCCTTGTAAAATCATAATTTCAATAATAATTTTTTAATTATCTGAGCGGAGGCATCGAAGTCTCCGCCCAGGAATATAATAATTATCTACGTCTTGGACCGCCACGTTCAGGTGAATAATCGATGCTAACAGTAACTCTTTGAGCACTTGAACGCGATTGTTTATTATTTATCGGATTAATTGCCACAACATTAACAGGAATTGTTAAAGTACCTTTAATTTTTGTTTCGCCGCGTGGCAAATTGCCGGACATTTCGAGGTTAATGTTATAAGTACCGTCGCCCGCATCTTCGATTTCCGGACCGGCAGCAAGTTCGTAAGCGTTTAAAGTACCAGTTTTTTCGGAAATAGTTTTAGCTTCGGCACGAACAGTAGCCAGAGTACCTTCGACGCCCGTAGTAGGTTTGGAAATTCTTATACCTTTGATGGAAATCTTTATTCTTTGTGGTTGTCCGGAAACTTCAACTCTCATATCGCGAGTATTGATTGAAGCAGGTTCTTGCTTGATTTCGAATGTACGAGTTGGGAAGAGTTCCACTTCAACACCCGAAGCAGGCTGAACCCAGGTAACACGGATTGAGATATTATCTTTATCAGGAGTATAGACAAAATTCATATTACGAGTAATTGCAAGCCCTTCAACTGGTGGCTTTTGCATATCTTTATCAAAGTATGCGTAAATACGGAACTGGTTAGCAGCAATTTTGTTGCCTGATTCTGGTATTACATCAAGCAGAAGCGAACCACCATAATAAGCATAAGCATCGATAGTATTTACTATCTTACGTTCGCTTTCATCAGTCAGACCAGTTCTAAATATTCCGAGAGTAGCTGATTGAGTAGCACGGCGAGATTGTAAATTATGAACAACTTCGATTTTGTATTCTCCGGGTGAAAGTTTGGCTTCGACGGTACCGCGATAATCACGTTTTTCACCCTGACGTGGTGTTGAGACACCCGAACCAGGAATTTCGTCCAATGCTTTGAAAGAAATTCTTGAAACAACATTTCCACTCTTATCAAGCACATTACCTGTAACAGTGTTCTGACCAGGCTGATAAGGAGAAATTGAAATATCGAAGACGTGATTAACTGCATCGAAGCAATACATAGCAGAAGCCATATTGATAGTAGGTTCTGCAATGTTCGGTTTAGGAGTAATTACACGAACGTTAAATTCGATGCTGCCACGGTTCTGGTCGAAATTGGAGGACATACCAGGTGCCAGCAATTGAGCAATGTAGCTGAACAGCCTAATTTTACCAATTAGTTCAGTTGCTTCGCGGTCAGACATAGCAACTTCGATAGCAGCCTGGATTTTTTCGTTGAATTTATCAATATCGCGAGTTTTGATGAACTCATCAGCATCAGGAAGACTGAATTTTTCGAGATTATTTTGAAGTTCTTTGAGAACTTTTCGCAGATCGCGAACGGTCAATTGAACAGTACCGATATTGACAGTTGCATCGTCGCTAATATCGGCAGCACTCTGGTCCGAACGAACACCAAGAATACGGTTAGTGCGAGAGGAGAAACGCAATTTATACCAACCTGCTCTGCTTGGTGGCTGGAAATTAACTATAAATGAACGTTTATTTAGCCCGCTTGCAGTAGCAAGTTTTCTTGTTTCGGTTTCGGAATAGAAAAATACGCTATCCTGAGATAAGTTTGGTGGTGCATACGAAGGACCAATGACAACTTCGCTGCTTTTAGGATAAACAGGGGAAATATCAGCAGTTGATTTCAAATTAGCAAAAACAAGTCTATCGAAAGTAGCCCTTGAATCTAAATTAAGCTGGCGAACAGCAAGGAGTTCCCAATCTTCACCATTAGGACCGGGGAATTTTTGTCCCGGCTGCATTTTAAGAAAATCTATATTATTCTTCTTGATATATTCGTCTGTTTGGAACATTGGAGCACTTGTCGGGTCCTGACTGCTGCTGTAAAAGATTTGATATTGAAGTTCAGCAACATTAGCAAGTTCGACAAGTTTCTGCAAACGTTCGACGTGTTCTTTGTCGGTTTCACCCTCGCGTCTTTTCAGAGACGTGGTTACGTCAGTAACACCAACTTCAACACTGTAACGACGATAGGATTTGATGTCCGAGCCAATCATTTCACGCATATTGATGCCGGGAGGAGTAATGGTGATTTCGTCCTGCGGACGAGTGTTAATTCCTTCGGTGCCGGCACCGGATTGAAGTTGAGTAAGAATACTTTCCACAATTTTCATTGTTTCTTGTTGTTTTTTGTGGAGATGCTCTTCTGCTTCGTCTCGTTCAACGATGATAATCAGAAGTTCCAATACAACGGCAAGATAAAGTACGAAATATACTTTCCCTGCTCCGCCGCCTTTTGACATACTAAATACCCTCCAAATTTATAGATTTTTCAAAATGTCTAAAATATTGTAGTGTAAAATACGACATATTTCAAATATTACTAAACAACTTATTAACGAATTTTTAAAAATCTAACAAAAAATATGTTAATTGCAAAATATATTTTCTCAATGTTGAAATTTATTTTAATTAATATTGATTAAGATGCAAGAGCTGACTAATGATTTAAAAAGATTATTGCTTAATTCAGAAAAGCCATCGGATTTTTTCGATTACTTAAAAAATAATAATAAATTGAATCGGTTTCCCGAACTTTATTATTTAATTGTAACCTGTCAGGATGCCAGTTGGCATCCCGAGGGAAGCGTCTGGACGCATACTTTGATGGTAATTGATGTTGCAGCAGAATTGCGAAGCACTTATGAAACAGAGAAAGATGCTTTAGCATTTATGTTAGGTGCTTTATGCCACGATTTTGGCAAACCATACACAACGATTATGAAGCAAGGTAGAATTAAAAGTCCTCTGCACGATTTGATGGGATTGCCGCCGACAAATTCATTTCTCAAAAAATTGGGATTAAGCGATTTTTTTCCCGTCGTTTCTTCATACATAATGGAGCATCTAAAACCAATACAGTTATACAAGAATAGAGAAAACGTTTCCGATGCAGCAATATTAAGGCTTAGCAAGCGAATAAATATAGTTGATTTATACAAACTTAGTGCCGCAGACCATTGGGGGCGCACCGACGAAGAAGCCATCAGGCGAATTCACCCGGCAGGCGATTGGCTACTTGCAAAATACAATGAAATTTTAGCAAAAGAAAGAGCGATTAGTGGGTTGCCTGCCTGATGAAACTCAAATAATCAACAGGCAAATCGGCGTAAAGATACATTACCACAGCAATAGTGGCAATACATTTTTTAAAGTCCTCGGCTACAATTTTGTCGAAAGTGTCCCACTCGGAGTGATGATAGCGGAAATAGTTGCCTTCGCTATTAGTCCACAAACTCATTGCCGGGACACCTGTGCGAACCATTGGGTCGATATCAACTCCCCCACCACCAACAACAACAGTAATGCTATCAATTTTTTGCAATAGAGGCTCAAAAAATTTTACAATCGAGAAAATAGTATCAGGTCCCGAGAAGCCAATTCTCCAGGGACGGAAGCAACCGGCATCTAACTCGAACATAAGCGAATGATGCTGGTGCGAATGTTGGTCGCGGTATGCTTTTCCACCACGGACACCGTTTTCTTCGTTTGCCCACATAACAGCACGAAGGGTGCGGCGTGGGCGAAGCCCAGCATCTTTGATATACTTGACCGCTGCCCAGGTTGCAACGCAACCACAAGCGTCATCGTGAGCGCCGGTGCCGACATCCCAGGAATCAATATGCCCGCCAAGTGCGATGTATTCGTCAGGTAGTTCGCTGCCAACAAGTTCGCCACGTAAGTTCCACGAAAGAAAATCGGGCAAAGTTTCGTTGAGCAATGTTAGACGCAAACGAGGAGTAATACCACGATTTTGCAATCTAAGGAGCAAATCAGCATCTTCGGAGGTGAGCGTTCCGTGAGGTATTTTGACCACATCATCGCTGTAAATCATCATCCCTGTGTGCAACGAATTATTCTGTGGGGTAACTGAACGAGCAAGGCTCGCTACTGCACCGACTTCTGCTGCATTAATTGCACCCCGAAAGCGAAAAGGCACCGCCTGTGAGTAAGTAACGAACGGAACGTTATATACAACTATTTTCCCTTTTGCTAATTCTGCTTTTTCTTTGAGTTCTTCGAAGCTTGTTACAACCAAAACATCGGCTTCAATTCCTTCTTTTGGAGTTGAGATGCTGCCGCCATAAGCCATAACGGGAATTCTTTTCTGCATCGGGAAAATGAGCTCGCAATTTTCGTCCTTACGAACCCAATGAGGCACCCAAACGCTGTCTTTTGCAACATTTTGCAAACCGTCCTTTTTCATTTCTGAATACAGCCAATCGAGGGCACGTTCCAGATTTTCCGAACCGCTAAGCCTATGCCCAAAGACATCGCACAAATATCCCAGGCGTTCGTAAAATGCATCGTCTGCCATTATCATTTTAATTAGGCTATCGACTTTGCTTTCATATTTAGAGAGGATATATTCTTGTGTAATCTGTGCTTTAAGATTAAAGACGCAGAAAAGAATTGATAATAAAACTATCTTTTTCATATTTTGCTCGATAATTATTTTTATACAAAAATACACAAAGGCTTGTATTATTAAAAAGAAATAATTATTTAGATATCCAGTAATTGGATATCTAAAAAAATGGAAAAAATTACAATTTTTTCGGACAATTTTTTGACACTAAATATTAGATATTACTGAATACGACATAAATAAAATATTAACAAATAATTAACAAAAAACTGCAAAATTTTCTTTAAATTAAACGTCTAAAAATTTTTAAAGTTTCTGTTCTATCCATAAAAGGAGAATTAAGTTATGTTCAAAAAAACACTCTCTTTTCTATTTGTGTTTTTGTTAATTTCGGGTAGTTCGCTTTTTGCTCAGCCTACTTACCCAACCCCATTCGATTTATCGAGTGGCGACTATTCACTAACAGAATGGGCAGCAACCAATGCAGCCGGGACATATCCACCAAATATGATTTTCCACAATGCAACTGTGCCCAGCACGGGAACAGACCCCGATTTAGCATACGAAATGACCGGCAATTATACTGGCGCTTACAATTTAACAAGTGGGACGCGTATCAACGGAAAAGGCACAGCAGGATTTAGTTTTGTCAACACATCTGTAACTGTGAAATTAGGTGCAGCTGTCCTTGCATTGAACACAACAAACCGAAATACTATAAGAGTGTCGTGGAAAGGCGCTGTTCTTGCTACAAATGCTCGCATTTATGGTATCAGATTGCAATATCGGATTGGAGATGGTGTATTCAAAGACGTAATGGACGAAAACGGAAACCCCGTTGAGTATTTATCAACAACTCCGCTGAACGAAATAGTTTCGTTCAATAATATTTTGCTTCCAGAAGAAGTAGAAAATCAGCCAGTTGTGTATTTACGCTGGAAATATTATTATGTGAGCGGTTCTGGTGGCCGCCCAGAAATGAGCGTTGATGATATTTTTGTTACAAGCCATTCATCTATTGGTACTCCGACAAAATTGCTTGTTCAAAAAGTCACTCCAAATGTTCCAAGTTCAAACTTCCCATTTAGCGTTCGAGTCGTTACTACTGATGACAATAATATTCCAAAATTTGTAACTAACAATACTGATGTTTCTCTTCAAGCAGTTACAAATTTAGTTATACCAGAGCAAACAAAGACAATTACTGCTGGGACTTACGCTGTTGAATTTACAAATTTGCGTTATTTAGATACAAACTCAATTACATTAACATTCACTTCTACGGGATTGGCTTCTGCAAGTGTTAATGTTAGTTTTGTAGAAGGTCCTGCGGGTCTTGCAATTGATAATTTTGTAGGAAAAACTCACAAGAATTTCCCGCTCGCTACTTTCACTGTTCGTGCAATAAAGGCAAATGGCGAAACATTTGTTGATTACAATGGTCCTACTGTTACAATTACTGCCAGTGGAACAGGAAACATAACGGGGACAACAAGCAAAGCATTTTTCAATGGAGTAGCAACATTCGACGATATTTCATTTGATGCTGCGGGAAATTATACTTTGACAATTACTTCACCTGGCTTTTTAGAGCCGATTGTGGAAAATGTCGCGGTAGCTGATGATATTACATTTACAGAAATTATTATTCCCGACTATATCAAAGGTGTTGGAACGCTTGGAACTGACCCATACGGTCCTCGTATGCCAGCTTTTGCGTTGGTGCAGGTAGACAATTTGCTTCCAAATACAACTTACAGGTATTTGACGGGTACAACTAACGACCCGAATTATGATATTGTGCCTGCAAATAATAATGGAGCAGGGAACAATATTCATTTCAATGCTGATGCAGGAACTTACATTTACAACAGTTTGCGTTCGTTTGTTGATAATGAAGCATATTCATATTTCACAACAGGACCAAACGAAACATCAAGAAAAATATGGATAAACATAGTTCCAACTGGCAATGCGGCATTCAATAATCAGAATAATATATATTGGTTGTTCGGAATGGCATTTGAAGATGGAAGATTTTTGAAACGCTTCAAATCGACCAAAACATCACAATCCAGAGATTTCGGTTCTGAACAATCGCTTGTAACTGGTATATACGACCCGACAAGCTGGCTTGAACCGAACTCATTTGTCGTTCTCTACGACGAGAACGATGCACCAGTATCAGTGGGAATAGTTCAAAGTATTGGTGCAAGAATTATAACTCCGGGCTATCCACCACAAACACCCTGGTGGTTTGCTGATTACGAAGAAACAAATAGCGCCTGGGCTACCTATATACCGAATAATTTAGCAAACGGTGTCCGTAAGTTAAAGAATTTCGACTGGATGGGCAATGAACTACGCACCTGGACAGACGACGACGGCGTCTGGGCAACAGTAGACACAAGAAACGCAAATGGCGGAAGGTTAAATCCAATACTGTTCGGCACTCCACAACTTGACCTAATTATGCCATACGACAATGAAGAACTTTGCAACCACGAAACTTATCACATTATCTGGAACTCGAATGGTGTTGATAAACTCAACATTCAAGTTTCAGAAGATGGCGGAGTTAACTATACAACTGTATTTGCAAATGTCGATGCACGCAAAGGGCATTTTGAATGGAATATTCCAAGAGGCACATATTCCGAGAAACAGCTTGCATTTAGATTAATTAGTGTTGAGCATCCGTATATTTTCGATGTTTCTAACAATAACTATATTTGGGATACGCCACTACAATCGGGTGGTTCGCCATCGACTGCATTGTGCGAAGGTGAAAATTACACATTATCGGTTGATGTTAGCGGTTCCGATTTGAAATATCAATGGATGAAGGACGGAAAGGCTATTAAAGGTGCAACAAGCAGCACACTTGCATTAAACTCTGTTAAATACGAAACATCGGGCACTTACACTTGCCTTGTGGTAGGCAAACCAGTATGTCCGGAATTGATAACTGAACCTATCGAAATATATGTAGTTACACCTGCAACTGTTACAACACAACCCGTTTCGCAATACACATTAAAAGGTGGCGAAGTAACGCTATATGCAGAAGCACACATTATTGGTCCGAACGGAACACGTCCCGCAAAAGATGTGGAAATTCAATGGTATCGTGGTAATACACCGCTTGTAGATGACGGCAAGCACATTGCGGGTGCTCGTTCGAATATGTTGAGATTATCAAACGTTCAGCCAACAATGGAAAGCGACGAATACTACGTAACATTTACAGGAAAATGTCCAAATACAGCAGTTTCTTCGAAAAAAGTATATGTAAGGATAGCTGACGTATTATTCACAGAACAACCCGTTGATATTCAAGCTTGCACAGACAACGAAGTTACATTCAAAGCGAAAGCAGAAACCGCACTTCCAGCAACAATTTCTTATCAATGGTATTTCGAAAACACACCACTTGTAGATAATTCACGTATTTCGGGTGCAAACACAGAAGAACTTACAATTACGGATGTAAATCTGAACGATGCAGGCAAATACCGCTTGATGGCAACAGTGGAAGGCTATGGCGTGAAACTTTGGAGCAATAGTGCAACATTGGATGTTGCAACAGTTCCTGAAATCACTGTTCAACCCGCAGACAATGTTATAGTGAAACAAGGCGAAGAGCTTGAAATCGAAGTTGTTGCAAAAAGTTCGTTGCCACTGCAATATCAATGGTATAAGGACGATAGCCCAATAGCAGGTGCAACGTCAAATATTTACATAAAAGATGATGCAAACTCATCAGATATGGGCGAATACTACTGCATTATCAAGAACGACTGCGGCGAAGTAAAATCGAATATTGCATACGTAACTGTAACACGCAAAATTTACGCATCAGTTGATGATGTTGTCCTGCGTGGATTTGGCGTTATGCCAGTTACACCAAACCCCGTCAATGGAACAACTGAAATCAGGTTCGTTGGCAACAGTGCAGAAAACCTAAGATTAACTATCACAGACGCATTGGGCAATGAAGTTGCAAACCTATTTGAAGGAAATGCAACAGGTAGCTTGCAGAACGTTCAGTTCAATGCTGCGAACTTGCCCGCAGGCTTCTATTTTGTTACTCTGAAATCTGCTCGCGGCATCGCAACTGAAAGAATGGTTGTAGTAAAATAATATTATTGCAAATATTAAGAAACTGATAAGCTTCCGAAGGTAAGAAAAACCTTCGGAAGTTTTTTATTTTAGATGAACTGGTGGAAACCTTCCGAAGGTTTGAAACCTTCCGAAGGTTAAGAAAAGATAATTTTTAGATAATCGCTTTCAAAAAATATCTTTCATATCCATAGACAGTAATAGAAAAAATCTCACAGACAGGAATGTCTGTGCTACTATTTGTTTTTTCGCTTATTCTTATGGAAAAACCTTTGGAAACCTTCCGAAGGTTTGAAACCTTCGGAAGGTTAAGAAAAGCTGATTTTTTGACAACCGCATTCAAAAAATATCTTTCATATCCATAGACAGTAATAGAAAATTGGATTAGCACGTTCACAGACAGGAATGTCTGTGCTACCTTTTTGTTTTTTTCGCTTATTCTTTTGGGATAACCTCGGGAAACCTTCGGAAGGTTTGGAAGCTTCCGAAGGTTAAGAAAAGAAAATTTTTTGTAATGCAATATTTTACTTTTTTATACATTCTTTTTTATTATACAATTATTTGTTAGATTGTCAATAATCAACGAATATCAATAATAGAAAAATGGAAATTCTTGAACGAATTAATCAATTGATTGAAAAAGCGTATACGCACGAACAAGAAAAGCTTTTTGCAAATGAGATAATACAAGAAGCTCAGAAATTCAAGCTTGGCAACGATATTTTGCCACTTTCTGCATTTATGAATATTGATTTGAGCAAAAAGGAATTAGTTGCCGCACTGCAATCAGAATTTGGCGACGAACTGATTAAAAATATCGAGCTTTTCAATAGAATAAGCAAGGTTACAATTCCCGAAACGCAAAAACGAATATCAGACCTGAGAAAAGTATTTATCGAAATCACTGATGATTTGCGGCTGATTATTCTGAAAGTAATAGAGCGACTTGTAACGTTGAAATATGCTGCGACCGTCAATAGTTCGGTAATTGTGCCACTCGCCGAAGAGTGCTTGTATTTGTATTCGCCGATTGCCCATCGACTTGGAATAAGCAAGCTCTATCAGCCGCTCGAAGATATATCTTTCAAAATACTCGAACCCGACGAATACCGCAAAATTCACCGTGCAATCGAAACACGCCGCGAAACGCTCGAACGAAAATTAAAAACAATGAGCTACAACGTTTCCGAAGAACTAAAAAAGCATTCAATCCCTGCTGAAATTAAATATCGGGTGAAAAGACCGTATAGTATTTATAGAAAACTGAAAAATCAGAATACAACTCTTGATGGAATTTACGACTTGATGGCGTTGCGTGTAATCACCGATACAGAAGAACACTGCTATGTTACTCTTGGCATTGTTCATAGCAAATGGATACCTATCGAAAAACGTTTTCGCGATTGGATAACCTATCCAAAGCCAAACGGTTACCGTTCAATACAAACAACTGTTCACACAACAAGCGGGGACAAATTTGAAATACAAATCCGCACTCACCAGATGGATATTGAAGCGGAATACGGCGGGGCTGCTCACTGGGCTTACAAAGAACGCACCACAGGAAAGAACGATTTATGGGTTAAAAAACTGAAAGATTTTCTCGAAAACGATGAGTATTTCGAAAATCCTGTGGAACTATTCGAGATGCTCAAATCAGAGATGAAAAGCGACTATATACACGTTCTGACGCCAAAAGGGAACGTCATATCGCTTGTTGAAGGGGCAACTGCGTTAGATTTTGCATTTGCAGTGCATACAGATGTTGGCTATAAAGCAATTGGTGCAAGAATAAACGGCAAATTTGCTAAATTGAAAACAGAGTTACACAGTGGAGATGTTGTCGATATCATCACATCAAACAATAGCAAACCATCGCGCGATTGGCTCGAAATTGTCAAATCAACCCGCAGCCGCTCGAAAATATTGAAATGGTTCAAGCAGAACGAACGCGAATTATTAATCGCAGATGGGAAAAAAGCGTGGGAACAACTGAAAAAACAATATAAATCCAAAATACGAGGTTTCGACGACGACGCAACCTTCCGCCATAGCATTGAACAGCTGGATTTTTCGTCGCCCGAGGATTTCTTTCTTTCGCTCGGCAATGGAAATACAAAATGTTCGCTCAATTTGCTGAAAAAAGTATATCCCAAAGCTTTCGAAAAGCAGAAAGAACAGAAAAAACTTTCCGAACACGACATTAAACTTAAGAAACTGCGCCCACAGGTAAAAGTAGAAGGATTGAGCGATATCGAAACCAAATTAGCAAAATGCTGCTATCCAATCAAGGGCGAACCAATTGTGGCTTATGTTACGAAAAAGAGCGAAATCAAGGTGCATCGTGCAGAATGCCCATACGTAAAAAATATTGCAGATGCCGCAAATCTCAAAAAAGCAGAATGGTGCGACGACGTTTCGTTGCAAACTGTTCAGCTGAAGATATTTGGTTCGGATTATTCGCACCTGTTGGCTACGTTTGTAAATGAAGCGGCAAATGCCTCGATTATTGTGCTAAACACCGAAATGGTGCAACTTGGTAAGAAAGGAACAGCACTTTCTGCGAAAATTCAAGTGAAAGATATTGAGCAATTGCGGAAATTTACGAACAAATTGCGACTTCTGCCGAGAATTGAAGGCGTTCGTTCGAATTAGGCTGCGGCTCGGTGCTATTACGGAAACCTTCGGGAAACCTTCGGAAGGTTTGGAACCTTCCGAAGGTTAGGGAAAGTTATTTTTTCAATAGTTCAGCAATATGTTTTTCGATGCTTTCGGGAGTGGTCTGCGGAGCAAATCTATCGACAACTTCACCGTTTTGATTTACCAGGAACTTAGTGAAATTCCATTTGATATCGTCGTTTATGAAACCTTTGGCATTAGCTTTCAAAAACTTATAGAGTGGGTGTGCATTTTCGCCATTGACGTCAATTTTGTCGAACAACTGGAAAGTTACGCCATAGTTTGTGGAGCAGAAGGATGCGATTTCCTCGTTTGTGCCTGGTTCTTGCCCACCAAACTGGTTGCACGGGAAAGCAAGCACTTCGAAGCCAGCATCTTTATATTTGCGATAAAGTTCTTCCAAACCTTTGTATTGTGGTGTAAAGCCGCACTTGCTTGCAACATTTACGACGAGAAGAACTTTTCCTTTATAATCGGCAAGCGATTTTTCCTTGCCATCGATAGTATTAACCGAAAAGTCATATATCGAACCCATATTTCCTCCATTTGATTGAGAACTACAATTAATATTAGCAAAAGCAAAAGCGAGGAGTAAAATTAAGTATTTAAGCATAGACCGAACCTTTAAATTTAAACTAATATTGTTTTTAGTTGAAACGAAAATCAATTGATAATATTGTAGTTTCAAATTGTAGTGGAATTAATAGCCAAATGTATTTGTGTTTAGAAAACTTATTTGAAAACCTTCGGAAGGTTAAGAAAAGCTATTTTTTAGGCTATCGCATTTAGAAAAATATATTTCTTTTTAACAGAGAAGTCAAAGAAATTATTATTTGCAAGCTCACAGACAGGAATGTCTGTGCTACCTTAAAAACGATAAATATTATTTCATAGATTAGTCATTGCAAAGCAAAAAAGAAACAAAATTTTCATAAATCGAGAAAAATCAAAACAAATAATCAAAATTTCTTTTATTTTTGTATTACTTACTTAATTTTTTGGTATAATTTTATTAATAGGAAAAGTTATGAATATTTTAGTTCTCAACTGCGGTAGTTCCTCATTAAAATTTCAAATTATCGATACCGATTTGGAAAAAATCGAGAAAAACGAAGACCGTGAACTTGCACGCGGGCTTATAGAAAGGATTGGTTCGGAAGCACTGATTTCCCTGAAAGTAGAGGGAAAATCGACAATTAAAACAACGGCAGCTATTCGCGACCATAAAGCCGCAATTCAGCATATTATCAAATGGGTAACAAACCCCGAAACAGGAATACCTGGTATTAACTCGCTCGAAGATATTCACGCAATTGGGCACCGCACTGTGCACGGCGGCGAAGAATTCAAAAGTTCGGTGCGCATAGACAACGATGTGATTGCAAAGATGGAGGACAATATTGAGCTTGCACCGTTGCACAATCCTGCCAATCTGAAAGGTATTTATGCTGCAAGAGAAGTGTTCGGTCCGAGTGTTCCGCAGGTGGCAATTTTCGACACAGCATTTCATTCGACAATGCCCGAAACTTCATACCTTTATGCAATACCCTATCAATATTATCGCCGTTATAAAATTCGTAAATATGGATTTCACGGGACTTCCCATAGATATATCGCATATCGCTATCGTGTGCTGACAGGTAAAACAAAGGAAGACACAAACATTATCACTTTGCATCTGGGGAATGGTTCGTCTGCCTGTGCAATCAAACACGGCAAATCTATCGACACGTCGATGGGATTTACTCCGCTCGAAGGATTGATGATGGGAACTCGCTGCGGCGACATCGACCCAACTATAATTGATTTCCTGCACCATAAAGAAGGTTCCTCGATTGATGAAATATTCAATATGCTGAATAAGAGGTCTGGACTGCTGGGTATTTCCGGGCTTACTAATGATATGCGCGACCTTGTAGTAGAAATCGCAGAGCATCAGGATAGACGCGCTCAGCTAGCAATTGATATGTTTTGCGCTCGAATAGTGAAGTATGTCGGGGCGTATCTGACAGCGATGAACGGCGCTGATGCAATTTGCTTCTCTGCGGGAATTGGCGAGAACGCACCTGATGTTCGTGCAAAAGTCTGCGAGCATTTAGAATTTTTAGGCGTGAAAATTGACAAAAAGCTGAACAATAAGATGATACGCGGCAAAGAAGGTGTCGTTTCCACCCCGGATAGCAAATTGCAAGTATTTGTTATTCCAACAAACGAAGAGTTGGTAATTGCAAGAGACACTTGCCGTGTTGTGTTGAATGCTCCATTGCCATAATAATTTTAATAATAATAAGGATTGTTTGCTATGTCTCAAATTCCATTTATCGAAACGACAAGAAATAAAGCAAAAGCAGTAAATGCACTGGTTGCGTTCCCTGATGCGGAAGACGAACGCACTTTACGTGCAAGTCGCTACTTGCTGGACGAAAAAATTGCACGTCCCGTGCTTGTAGGAAATGAAAGCAATATTATAGAATTAGCAAAAGAAAAAGGCATTTCGCTCGAAGGTGTGCAAATCACCGACCCTGCAAAAAGCGAACTTATCGATGAATTTGCCGCTATCTTGTACGAGAAACGCAAAGCAAAAGGAATGACGCTTGAACAGGCTCGCCAAACAGTTGCGGACCCGCTGTATTTCGCGGGCTTATTGCTCGAAACAAACAGAGTGCAGGTAACTGTTGGTGGAAATGTGTCATCGACGGGTGCAGTGCTCAAAGCTGCAATATATACAGTTGGAGTGGCAGCAGGGATTTCGATTGTTAGCAGTTTCTTTATTATGGCGTTCCCCGACAAAATGTATTGCTTTGCTGATTGTGCGGTAAATCCTGACCCAACTGCTGAGCAACTTGCCGATATTGCAATAAGTTCAGCAAAGAACTATAAGGCAATTACGGGCGAAGAACCGCGTGTGGCATTCCTTTCGTTCTCGACAAAGGGAAGTGCCGAACATCCACTTGTGGATAAAGTGCGCACGGCAGCAAAAATTATGCAAGAGAAAGCACCGGATATTCCATCTGATGGCGAATTGCAGCTCGATGCAGCAATTGTACCTGAAATTGGCAAACGCAAAAGTCCAGGTTCTGCAGTGGCAGGGACAGCGAATGTGCTTGTTTTCCCGGACTTAAATGCAGGCAATATAGGTTATAAGTTAGTTCAAAGACTTGCCGGAGCCGAAGCTGTGGGTCCAGTTGTTCAAGGTTTGGCAAAGCCATATTGTGATTTGTCGCGTGGTTGTTCAGTAGATGATATGGTAACAGTTGCAGCAATATGCTCACTGATGGCGTAGGAAGAAGGGAAATAGAAGGAAAGGGGCTGCCTTGACTTGGGCAGCCCCTTCTAATTTTACCCTCCAAACGCACCTTCGTCAATGAATTGTTTCGTTGCCGCCCAGCAGAATTTTCGATGGTAAGATATTTTCCCAGGGGGATTTGAATACAAGAGCCATTACAATATAACCGAGGACGTTTCTATCGATTTTAGTATCGAATTCGCTTGTAAGGATACGGTCTATAATAAAATCAATCTGGTCGTTGGAGATAAGACCAAGAGCCTGGTATTGGAGCAAATCGCCAAGAGCCTCGGGTGTGAATAAGTCCTTTTCCATTTCGTTAAGCATACGGAAGGAGTGAGTTTCTTCGTCGGTTGCAGCGATTTCGCGGTCAACCAGCCAGCTCAAAGCAGTAGAAATCTCTACATCGGTATATCCAAGCTTGTGCAAGCTTTTGATGTGAGATTCGGTCAGTTTATCATTAGTGTGAAGTTCTTTCACCACTAAAACAATAATTTGCAAGATTCTTTCACTCACTTGTGTGCCCCCTCCAAATATTTGTTTTCGAGCTTTGTCATATTTTCTCGGTCTATATCAGTAGCATCATCGTAGCCAATAATATGCAAAACGCCGTGAATAGCAAGCCGCGAAAGTTCATTTGTAAGGCTAACTTTATACTCTTTCGCTTGCTCGCAAGCAACTTCCAACCCAATGTAGATTTCGCCCGTAAGCGGATTTTCATCAAGCGGGAAGGAAATTACGTCAGTTTCCCAATCGTGTTTCAAATAACGATTATTAATATCCCTAATATCGTCATTATTCATAAAAACTATAGAAATTTCCGCCTCATTAATTTTTTCGCCCCGTAGAACGTTCTCCACTGCCTTCCTGATTTTTTTGTATTGAAGGCGTTTATGATTTGTTGTATTTGTAAAATCAATTTTATACATATTAAAAAAGACGAAAAAAGTGCCAAAATAGTTAAAGTTTATTTTCGATAAGCGAAAGTTGCATTGAAGCAAGCAAAACTGCGGGGTCGAGCTCGGATGGGTCGCGATGCAACATTTTCTTATGGATGTTTGCATAGAACGAGCAGGTGTTTCCTTTGCCAACAATCAAGCAGGAAAGAGTTTTCTTTTTCGAGCATATAAAAATGATTTCGTCGGGTTCGAATACTAAAAATCCCGTTAAATTGTGCAATTCATAATAACCGTGGCGAGTTTGAACAGAAACAATTGAACCTTCCTTGTCTCCATCAAAATTTATAGAATTGTAGAGATTGATAATCATCGGTTTGTCCGAAGCGTCATTTCGAAGGTTCCAGGTCCAGGAATTTTCGAATGCTTCGGGTTTCTGACCCAGAATGCTTGAAATTGTCTCAATATCTTGCTCTATAAAACTGAACGCCATAGTATTATTCCAAATTGTATTAGAATATATTTCAAAATAAACTTACAAACTTAAAATTCAAAGTAATTTTTTACGTCTTAAAATATGTTTATTGAATACTAACAAAAAATTAATATTAATGAAAAGAGAAATAATTGACGAAAAGAAGTTATTTGGCATTTTAGAGAATACCCGCAAGCCGGACAAAGTTCAGATAGATGAAATATTGTCGAAAGCGTTGGAGCTCAATGGGATTGACCTCGAAGAAACAGCAGCGTTGCTAAATATCGACGACCCCGAACAACTCGAAAAGATGTTCCACACTGCCTACAAAGTGAAGGAAGAAATATACGGACGGCGTTTAGTCTTGTTTGCTCCGCTTTATACTTCCAACTTTTGTGCGAATAACTGTCTTTATTGCGGTTTCCGAGCGGATAATAAAGAGATTACACGCCACGCACTCACAATTGAGCAAATCAAAGAAGAAACACTGGGAATATTAGAGCAGGGGCACAAGCGAATATTAATGCTGATGGGCGAAAACCACAAAGAAAGTTCGCTTGACAAGTTCATCGAAGCGATAGAAGCTGTTTATAGTGTTCGCGATTCGAAGGGTTCGTCTATCAGAAGAATAAATGTTGAAATAGCACCATTATCGGAAGAAGAATTTCGGCGTTTCAGTTTAATTCCGATTGGCACTTATACGGTATTTCAGGAGACTTATCACCGCGAAACATACAAAAAGATGCACCCATCGGGCAAGAAAGCCGATTACGAATGGCGTTTGTATGTAATGGACCGTGCACTTGCAAACGGTATGCACGATGTTGGGATTGGCGTATTGTTCGGGCTGTTCGATTATCGTTTCGAGGTGCTTTCATTAATTGAACATTCGCGTTATCTGGATAAATACTATGGAGTAGGACCGCACACAATTTCAATCCCACGCATAAAACCCGCAAAGAACGCACCCGTTTCGAACAATATACCTTATCCGGTTTCGGACCTTGAACTGAAAAAAGTTGTTGCAGCATTGCGTCTGTCGGTGCCATACACGGGGATGATATTATCCACACGCGAACCAGCTCAGCTGCGAAGCGAGCTGTTTGATTTAGGCATTTCGCAAATTAGTGCAGGTTCGCGAACAGTGCCCGGCGGGTATAAACAAGCATTTTCAGCATCGAGCGAATACGAAGAAGGGCAATTTGTGCTTAATGATTGCCGCAGTTCAGGAGAAGTTATTGCCGATGTTATTCGCCACGGTTATATTCCATCGTTTTGCACTGCTTGCTACCGCTCGGGACGAGTTGGCGAGGACTTTATGGACCAGGCAAAGCCGGGACTAATAAAACTATATTGCCAACCTAATGGACTTACCACGTTAAAAGAATATTTGGTTGATTACGCTGACGATGAAACTCGCAAACTTGGTGAGGAACTTATCGAGCGCGAAATTATGCAAATTCCTGATGAGCACGTTCGTCAGCTTACACGCGATTATTTGCAAAGAATTGAGCAGGGCGAACGCGATTTGTATTTTTAAAAAGGGCTATTATGTCAATTGAAGAAATTTTATCGAAAGATACACTTTCGCGGGATGATATTGCTCAATTGCTGTCTGCTGAAAGTCCCGAAGAAGTTGAAATACTTCGCCGCAAAGCATACGAAACGATGCTCGAAAATGTTGGCGATAAGGTATATCTTCGCGGGCTTATTGAATTTTCGAACTATTGCGTTAATGATTGCTATTATTGTGGGATTAGACGAAGCAATAGCAATACGGAACGCTACATTTTATCGGTCGAGCAAGTAATAGAGGCGGCAAAATTAGCAGCAGAATTTGATTATGGCTCTGTTGTTCTGCAATCGGGCGACCGACGCGATAATCAATTCATTGATTATGTAATTAGTTGTATCAAAGGAATAAAGGAAGCAACCCGAAGCGAGAAATACCCCGAAGGCCTTGGAATTACTCTTTGCGTTGGCGAACAAACCGAGGAAACATACAGAAAATTTTTCGAAGCGGGTGCTCATAGATACCTTTTGAGAATAGAAACAACCAACCCCGATTTATTTTCAAAGATACATCCACAAGAGCAGCGATTAGAGGCACGCATTGAAGCACTAAACGCACTGAAACAAGTTGGATTTCAGGTTGGCACCGGTGTTATGATTGGGCTCCCCGGGCAAACCCTTGATGATTTAGCAGACGATGTGCTTTTCTTCCGGAATATGGATGTGGATATGATTGGAATGGGACCTTACCTTCCGCACAACGACACCCCGATGGGCAAGCAATACGAGACAACTGAGGAAATTAAGCAATGGCGTTTCAATTTATCGCTCAAAATGATTGCGATATGCCGAATTCTTCTAAAAGATGTGAATATTGCTTCGACGACAGCGCTGCAAACTATTCACCCAACGGGACGCGAGGAAGGGCTTCGCTACGGTGCAAATGTAATTATGCCACAGATAACCCCAACTGAATACCGCAAAAACTATATGCTTTACGAGGACAAGCCGTGCGTTTCGGAGTTTGCGGCAGAATGCCACAGTTGTATGCAAATGAGAATAGCCTCAGTAGGTCGCTCAATTGCTTATGGAGTATGGGGCGACCCACTTCATTTTCGAAACAAGCAAAGAAATTAAAATTTCTGCTTTGGAGTGATTTCCTCGAATTCCCCTTTGTCGCGGTTTTTCTGGCAGTTGTCCCAATTAAAATAGCGACCGTTCATAGCGATATAGACGCCTGGCGGAAGTGTCTGGACAAAGGCAATAGCACTGCCTAAATTGAAAAGTCCGTCGGAACTTCCGAATTTATATGGTATCATTGCACCCGTGAGAACAATTGTTTTATCCTTCACCTTCTGGGCAATAACGCGAGCAGTTTCGACCATTGTATCGGTGCCGTGCGTGATAATTATTTTATTCTCTTCGGTTTTTTGGCAGTTCAAGGCAATTAATTCGCGGTCGGCATCGGTCATATCGATGCTATCCATCATCATCAAAGTTCTAACTTCAATTGGAACGCGGGCACGCCCTAATTTCAGCATTTCGTTTATATGAGTATCTTTGAAAAACAGAGTTCCATTGAGCTCGTTGTATTCTTTGTCGAAAGTTCCACCCGTAACAAAAATTCTGATTGCCATAATTATCTAAATTTACTCCAACAAATAAACTCAAAATTAACAAAAATATAGATGTAGAAAAAAGTATAAAATACAATTTATACGATTGTTCTCAAAATACAATCAACTTTTGATGATTGAAGCATTAATAAAATGAATTTTATATGTGATAGATTTATAATAATTTTGTATAAGTAAATATAAAAATCAAGATATGAAAGAAAAGCAAACCCCGCTGATGCGGCAATATAATCAGATAAAAGAGCGATATCCCGATTCTATTTTACTATTTCGGTTGGGTGATTTTTACGAAACGTTCAACGAAGATGCCCAAATAACTGCAAAAGTATGCGGTATTGCACTCACCAAGCGGAACAACGGAGCGGGAGCCGATATGCCACTGGCGGGATTTCCTTACCACCAACTGGACAATTATTTGCCGAAGCTTGTTCGTGCGGGTTATCGTGTAGCTGTATGCGAGCAACTCGAAGACCCAAAACTTGCCCGCGGAATTGTCAAACGCGACGTTGTCGAAGTAGTTACCCCGGGTGTTGCTCTTTACGAAAAAGTTCTGGATGCGGGAAAGAACAATTATGTTGCTTCGATTTATCTATCGCAAGATAAAAAGCGAAACAACACAATTGGCTTTGCGGCAATAGATGTTTCGACGGGCGATTTTTTCACAACCGAAATTGCATTTTCGCAACTTGTGGACTTGCTCGAAGGGATTGTGCCATCGGAAATAATTGTTGCAAAAGTGCAGATGGCTTTCTTCCTTGAAACATTGAACAAATTGAGCTTTAAGCCTTCGATTACAAAGCTCGAAGATTGGTTTTTCGATTATGAATTTGCAAGCAAATTGATTTTAGATACATTCTCGACTAAAAGCTTAAAGGGATTTGGAATAGACGAACTTCCCGACGGGATTATCTCTTCGGGTGCGGTGCTTCACTACGTGAAAACGATGCAAAATGGGAATATCGGGCATTTGCAGTGCATTCGTCACTACAACCCAACAAACTATATGATGCTCGATGCAGCAACGCGAAGAAACCTTGAAATTACATATTCTTTTGCGGGAACGCAGGACGGTGCATTGCTCAAAGTATTAGATAGGACTTCAACTTCGGTGGGAAGCCGAATGCTAAAACGCTGGGTTACTCATCCACTTAAAGCAATCAACCCGATAAATCATCGATTGGCTGCTGTCGAAGAATTTTTCAACAAATACGAAACAAGCCTGTTGCTTAGAAAAAAGCTTGGCGAAACAGCAGATTTGGAACGTCTCTCGGCAAAAGTTGCTACCGGCAGAGCAAATCCAAGAGATGCCGTTGCAATTCGCAGCACATTGAAAATTATTCCCGAGCTGAAAGAAATATTGAGCGAATTTGCTTCTCCGCTAATCAGTGAAATAAATATCTCGCTACTTACGCTCGATAATTTGCTTGAAATATTAGAACGGGCACTGCTGGACGAGCCATCGGTCAATTTTGGGAATGGGAATATATTTCGAGAAGGGTATCATTCGGAACTGGACGATTATGTGAATGCGAAGTTTTCTGCTAAGAAATGGATTTCGGACTTTCAGGAAGCAGAACGCGAACGCACGGGAATACCATCGCTAAAAGTCAGTTTCAACAATGTATTCGGCTATTACATTGAAATTACAAATACTCATAAAGATAAAGTGCCTGCTGATTACGAACGAAAGCAAACTCTAACTAATGCGGAACGCTACACAACACCAATTTTAAAGGATTTCGAGAACAAGATACTATCGGCAGAAGAAAAAATCATTGAGATTGAACAGCGGCTTTTTGCAGAATTGCGTTTAAATATTTATTCTGAATTGCCCCGCTTGCAGCAAAACGCCGAAAATCTTGCAACACTCGATTGCTTGCTTTCGTTTGCAACTGTTGCAAGAGAGAACAATTACACACGCCCCGAAATTGACACAAGCGAAATCTTAGAAATAGAAGATGGTCGCCACCCCGTGGTCGAAAAGATGTTGCCGACGGGCGAAAGTTTCGTACCTAATTCTACGAAAATGAACACGTCGGACAACACTATTCACATAATCACGGGTCCGAATATGAGCGGAAAATCCTGCTATCTGCGACAGGTTGGGTTGATTGTTCTGCTTGGGCAGATGGGCTCGTTTGTTCCGGCGAAAAGAGCAAAATTCGGGATTGTGGATAGAATTTTTACACGCGTGGGGGCACAAGACAATATCACAAGCGGCGAAAGTACATTTCTGGTCGAAATGCAGGAAGCGGCAAATATTATAAATAATGCAACGCGCCGAAGCTTGATACTGCTTGATGAAGTCGGTCGCGGCACAGCAACTTTCGATGGTATTTCAATTGCCTGGGCTATTGCCGAATATATTCACAATGAAATTAAGGCAAAAACGCTATTTGCAACGCACTACCACGAGCTCAACGATATGGCAGAACGATACGCGGGAATTAAGAACTACCGCGTGGAAGTAATCGAAGCAGATGGCAACGTCGTATTCACTCACAAAGTTTCGAGTGGCGGCAGCGACCATTCGTTCGGTATTCACGTTGCACAAATGGCAGGGCTTCCCGCGAAAATTATCGAACGAGCAAATGAAATTATGAAATCATTCGAGGGAGCTGCAAACGAACCACAAAGCGAACACAAACCAGATATTAGCAGAATAAAGACGCGTCAGAAAGGACAATCGCACCAGCAGCTTTCAATTTTTGAGTTCAAGGACGACGCCTTGCGTGAAAAAATTAAATCAATTGACGTCGATAACATTACACCAATCGAAGCACTTAAAATTCTTAATGAGCTGAAAAAAGAAATAAAGTAAAACCTATTTTCGTTTAATTCGTAATTCAAGTGTAATTTTTATTTGTTTTAAGTGTATATTTAATTGATGAAACTGAAAATAATCGCCATATTAATTGTATTTTCGTTACAGACTGCTAATAGCTACTGGGAAGAAGTAACTAATATGCCTGATTTATATAGACAAAGCTACTGGCTCGATGTTTATTTTCTCGAAAGCAATCCGCAATATGGTTGGGTGTGTGGTTACGAAGGTAAGGTAATACGCACAACTGATGGTGGTCATAGCTGGCAAGGAACGCAAATAGCAGAGATAGACCAAATCGAAAGCATACACTTTGTTTCGCCTTTTGTTGGGTATTGCTCGGGCGAAGGGAAAATTTTCAAATCTATCAATGGAGGAGCAAGCTGGGTTAATATTTCGCCGCGTGCTGATGATGTATTGCTATGGGGCACATATTTTCTCGACGAGAATTTGGGCTTTGTGATAGGTGGCAACTGCGTAGGTTATCAGAAATTCTTCAAAACTACGAACGGCGGGCAAAATTGGACTTCCTATGATTTCTTCTATCCAAATACGAAACTTGCTGATTGCATTGTATATCCTGATGGAACGGGCTACGCTGTAAGCAGTGGATTGATTTGGCGAACGACAAATATGGGTACGAGCTGGTCGGTGTTCAGTCGAACTGGTGGATTGGATTGGCACGAAGAAATAGCACACAAAGGTAGGTCGTTCCTTGTTCCCTATTCCTTATCTTGCGACGGAACAACAACAAACCGCGGAGGTATTCGCTTTTCAACAAATATGGGCGGCAACTGGCGGGATTATGTTACAAATGGTTCGATGTATGGTTCGTTTCTGCTGGACAGTCTTCGCGGTTGGGCTTGTGGGCTGAACCGTGAAGTGTATTATACTTCTGATGGTGGCAAAACCTGGGAACTACGAAATTGTGGAATTCCACCGGGGAAAAATCTTGATGATATCTGGTTTGTAGATGATACAACGGGCTGGCTTGCGGGCGAAGGACTTTATCGATTGCGTCGAAGTTCAATTCCACAACCGAATATTTTATTGCTCGGGCAAAACGATATTTGCGAGGGCGACACAGTTGAGCTTGTCGTGGAAGGCAATTATAAGAAAATTCGATGGTCTACGGGCGAGACAACTAAATCAATCAAAGTGCATAAGAGCGGAAAATACAACGTTTATGTGGAAAATTCAGAATGCGAATATGCTTATTCGGGCGAAATCGAAATCATTGTGCGGCAAGCCGACAAAATTGTTCTGCAACCAAGTAAATCGACGCCTTGCGATGGGGACACCGTCTTGCTTAAAGTAATTTCCAATCACAGTAATATTCGTTGGAGCAATGGAGAAACGGGAACCGAGATATTATTAACCAAAAGCGAAAAAATTAAGGTTGTTGCTGAGGACGCATTTGGTTGCGTGGATACATTAGATTACGCAATTGTGTTCAACCCTTTGCCTGAACCGAAGATTATTCCGCTTGGCAGGACAAATGTATGCATCGGAGATAGCGTTTTGCTGCAAGTAGTGCCTGATTTTCCTGTTGTTGAATGGTTCGACGAGCAGGGCAGGCAAGTTGCCAGCGGGCAGTTTCTAAAAGTGGGCGAAAGCGGTAAATTTATGGCGACGGTTGTGGATAAGAATGGCTGTGGTGGGACGACAGAACCAATAGAAATTACCGTTCGCCACGAGACTAATAGATTAACTGTTCTACTTTCGGGCAAAGAATTTTTTGTCGATAGTGTGCATTATCCCGAATTGTCCTGCTCAAAGATAAAGATTAAGAATATAAGCCAGCTGAATTACACAATAGATAATCCATACTTGTTCTACAAACTTTCGTTCTCAATTCCGCAAAGTCAACTGCCGATATTTATTGCGGCAGGCGAAGAAAGAGAAATAGCGGTTTGTTATTCGCCGCGTTCGCTCAATTTTGAGCGCGATACTTTGATAATTGAAGATGTGTGCAACGACCACATAATTCCACTTGTTGCGTTTTCGGTGCCGAATAAGTATTATGGAGATACACGCTGCGATGCAAGTTTGCTACTTGAAACGGTGAAAATCAATTCGGGCAACAACTTTGTGGTTGCATCGCCATATCCCAATCCTGCCTCGAAAATTGTATATATTCCTTACTCGAAGGTTAAGTCCACGCAAACGCTCAAAACTGATGTGTTTGACGTGCTTGGCAACCAAATTGCGTCGGGTAAAGAGGTTGTCAAAGAACAATTAGAAATTGATGGGACTGAAATTGAGCAGGGTATAATTGAAATAGACACAAGTGGATTAAAATCTGGTATGTATTTTGCGGTAGTAAAATCAAATACAAAAGTGGAGAAAATTAAGTTTATAATACAACAATAACTTGTTTTTTGAAATAGAATTTAATAAACTACGTTTTTATAAATACTTAGCTAAATCAAAAAGAGAAATTAATGAAACCACTGCGTGTAGCGTTTTTATGGCATCAGCATCAGCCATATTATAGATGGGAGAATGAATTTATTCTTCCATGGGTTCGTATGCACGCAGTAAAAGATTATTACGATTTGCCTTGCCTGCTGAAATCTTATCCAAATTTGAAACAAACATTTAATTTTGCCCCATCGCTAATGTTGCAAATCGATGAATATCTGAGCGGAAAGGTCAAAGATAGAGTTCAAATATTAACAGAAAAATCGCCATCAGCACTAACTGAAAACGACAAAAAAGAAATATTGAAGCAATTTTTTGTAATAAACTATGAAAATTTAATTAAGCCGCACAAACGATATCTGGAACTTTATCAAAAGAAGCAATCAGGTGAAGATTTCAGCGAGGAAGATTTTCTTGATTTGCAGGTTTGGTATAATTTAGCGTGGGTGGGCGAAATATCGAAGAAAGACGAAAAAATTCAGAGCTTGATTGCCAAAAATAGAAATTTCACAGAGGAAGATAAACGCTACGTATTGGAATATCATCAAAAAGTAATGGCAAAGGTTTCTCCGCTAATGAAAGAGCTAATGGAGCGAGGCCAGGTGGAAATATCTTGTTCGCCTGAGTATCACCCGATTTTGCCATTGCTTATTGATGCACGGAGTGCTCTGGAAGCGATGCCGTGGCTGGATTTATCGGAACTGGATTTTCGTTATCCCGAGGACGCCCAGGCGCAAATCGAACGTGGTATTAATATTTATAAAGAGAAATTTGGCACTATGCCAGCGGGTGTGTGGCCTTCGGAGGGTTCGCTATCGGACGCCACTTGTGATATGCTTGCCGAGCAAAATATTCGTTGGGCTGCAACTGATGAGCAGATGCTTAAAGAAACTGCGGGCAATAGTTTCTATGATACGATGAAGTTTTTCACGCAAGTATACAGAAATGATGAAAAGAATCAGGAATTACGTTTGTTATTCCGCGACCGCTTTCTCTCTGATAGAATAGGCTTTGTCTATTCAAATTGGGACGCAAAAGAAGCAGCAGACGAGTTTTGTTCGCATCTGGATAGCATACGCAACGAAATAGTGCGGCTCTACGGCGAAGACGCACTCGATTTTGCCGCTGTAACTGTTATTCTCGACGGCGAAAATTGCTGGGAATTCTACAAAAACAATGGGATTGATTTCCTCAACCACTTGTTCAGCAATTTAAGCAACGAAGAAAAATACAAGACAATAACTTGTTCCGAGGCAGTCGATGCGCTTCATCCTGAACACTCGAAAGTGTTCAACCACATTCACGCAGGGTCGTGGATAAATGCTAATTTTGGCATCTGGATAGGGCATCGAGATGATATTACAGCGTGGAAAATGCTATCGCGCGCCCGCACAGAAGTGGAATTCAACAAACATAGTCTAAAAGATGATATTTTACAGGAAGTAATGCGAGAAATCTACATTGCCGAGGGTTCAGATTGGTTCTGGTGGTATGGTCCCGAACACAATGCCCCGAACAAACCGGATTTCGACATACTTTTCCGAAGGCATCTACAAAGAATATACGAATTGATGGGAATAGAAATTCCGATTAGTTTGCTTTCGCCAATTTCGCTAATAGATACATATCAACAATATATTGCTTCGTCGAAACAAATTTTCCCGCGCTGCAACGGTAAATCGTCCGAAATGCCCGAATGGGAATATTCAGCAAGGTTCAATACTGCGGGCGTTATGACTACGATGCACCAAAGCGGCGAGTTTCTCAAACGGCTCTATATAGGTAATAATTCGGACGCACTTTTCTTCCGTTTTGAGCTGGAACGAGCGCTCGAAGAAGATGACTTTATAGAATTGCGAATTGACAACGACTATTATATCTTTATTTTCAGAGATAAAATTGATATAGTGAATAAGTCGGATTATCTATGTTTCCGAAAATTTGCTCTGGGCGAATATATTGATGTTGCACTTGATTTTATGAAAAAGACCAAATATAAAATTAATATCACACTCAAAACAAACGCAAAACGAAACATAATTGAATATACGCGGGAATGCCCGATTGTTTATTACTTTGTCTGACGAAATGAAATCCACACTACGTAAAGAAATTTTAGAGAAATATACAAAATCTGCCGAGTTTGTTCATCAACACTTTCCCCGTAAAATACATACAGCAATAGTTGCAGGAAGCGGATTTGGCGAGTTGTTTGAAGGCAAAAATTTGCTTCGAGAAATCCCGTACTTGCAAATCCCAAATTTTCCGCAACCAACAGCCGCTGGACACAAAGGTAGCCTACTATTTGTAGAAATTGCTGATAAATTGTGTATGGTTTTTAGTGGGCGGTTTCATTTTTATGAAGGATTTAGAGTGGAAGAAGTTGCGTCGGTTTCAATTTTGGCAGGTTTGCTTGGGATAGACAAGATGATTTTTACGAATGCGGCGGGCGGACTAAATCAATTCTATAATGTTGGTGATTGCGTCCTTATTCGAGATACGATAAATTTTCTTTACAGAAGCGAGGCTTGCTTGTTTAGTGCTTATGAAATAAAAGAAGAAATTTTTTCGATTATCTGGAATGATAAATTAACAAAAAAGCTTGAAGAGGTCAAAATTCCGTTTAACGAGGGTGTTTATATAAGCACAATCGGACCGAGCTACGAAACACCAGCGGAAATTCGCTTCTTCCGTCGATTAGGTGCGGATTGCGTTGGTATGAGCACAATAATTGAAGCAAAGGTTGCTTCGCAACTGGGAATTGAAAGTTTAGGCATTTCTCTAATTACCAACAAGTTAGTTGAGGTTGCAACAAGTTCGATTTCCCACGATGAAGTGTTAATTGCAAGTAGGAAGGCACTTCCTGTTGCCAAAAGAATAATTGAAGAAGCTGTTAATATTTATTAATCAAAAATGAATTGTTCCTTATTTATTTTACATTTATCAATTTAATAAGATATTGTAAAATAAATTACTTATTTTGATAGTCAATAATATATACTTCTAATATAAATTAGGAATTGCAGATGAAAAAAATTTTACTGTTTATATTTTTAAGCACAATAATTTTTGTCGACTTGCGCGCTGCCAAAGAGATAGAAATAAGCAGGGAATTCACCTTGCTTACATCTCAGCACGCACAAGGCTATCTGAAACCGCTTTTTACAACTCTGGGGGAAAGCCTCAATTCGGGTCTGTTTACCAAAGCAGATTATAAAAAGACTTTCACTCTTGGAATTGACATTAACGTAATGGGTATGTATATACCAAACAGCCAAAAAACTTATGATGCAGAGCTTCCCGACCTATATGGGAACACCGACAGAGTGCTCACTGCTGTGAAAAAAGACGGCACAATAATACACAACGTCAGAGGCAGCTGGCAGCAACCAACAATTTACGGCGGACGCTCGACTGCGATATTTGCGGCACCACAGAACCATTTTGCACCGGATTCGTTCTACCGTTCGGTTGCGTTTATCGAGGGAAACAATATAAGATTTATGTCCGGGCTGCCTGTTTTGCAAGTGTTTATGGGATTGCCAACAAGGACGCAGTTTCGCGGGCGATTTATATCTGTTCCAATTGACGGAAGCAATTTCACTTATTACACAATTGCGGTAAATCAGAATATCGATAGATTATTCGATATGTTCGAGGACAAGAGCCATTCTCTGGCATTGCATTTTGCGTATCATTCGATGAAGAGGTCGCCCGGATTTGAAATTACGTCGTTTGCAGTTGGTGCTCATTACAGTTATGAAATTGCTGAGAATTTTTATGCAACTGCGGCAATGCAGTATGAAGATTTCAGCGGTAAGTTTCGTGCTGTAAAAGAGAAAAGCGAGGACCTGGAATTAGTCAATAGCCCATATCTTGAAATACGCGAAGCCCGTCCATTCAATTTTAATATAGAAAGTTTCACAAAATTTAGGATTGGCGGAGGTTTGTCGTATAAATTATCGGCAATGGAGTTTAGTGCTTCGGCATATTATGCTTCGCAGCCGGTGCTATCAGCAGGATTTTCACTATATTTGATTGAAACTAAGGAGAAACAGCCACCACCACCGCCACCACCAGCACCAGAGCCTGAACCAATTCCTGAACCAACATTTGCCGAAGAAATTAAGTTCGAGCAACCAATTATTGAGCAACCGGAAGTCAAAATAGAAGAGAAGAAGACACAACTTACAGCCGATATTGCTGCTTATGCAGTCGAAAATGGCACCGAAAAGCCATTGCTAACGATTAAAATGGAAGAAAATATCTCGAAGCATATTTCTCCGTTGCTTCCAATGATATTTTTCGACGATAATTCTGCTGAAATACCTGCCAGGTACGAGCGAATTTCGGCGGATTCGGCAAGACGTATGGTTGCAAAAGATGTCTCCGAAGGCAATGCACTCGACGTGTATCACAGAATTCTCAATATTATTGGTATGAGAATGAAGAAGAACCCCGATGCTGTTATCACGCTAACGGGCACTAATTCGGGAGTTGGAGCGGAACGCAACAACCGCCAGCTTTCGCAAAATCGCGCTGAGAATGTGAAAAAATATCTTGTTGAAGTGTGGGGAATTGAGCCTAATCGCATAAAAACTGTTGCTCGCAATTTGCCCGAAAAAGCTTCGAACAGCAGAGATGCTGATGGTATTGCAGAAAATCGCCGCGTGGAAATTTCCTCGAACGACTGGGATATTATTGCTCCATCGGTTATTCAGGATACAACTCGGTTGATACTTCCGCCGATTATTCGCTTCCGTTCTGATGTAGCTTCGGACGCCGGAATTACTGACTGGCATTTGATTGTAACTGCAAGCACCAGAAAAGTCAGGGAAATATTCGGCAAAGGTGAGCAAATTCATTTCGACGATTGGTTTGTCAAGGACGACGAAACAGCAAAAGCATTAATCAAGCATAATATGCAATTTAATTTATCTGTTACAGACAATGAAGGCAATCATTACATTACTGATGTTAAAACATTGCCTGTCGAATTGAAAACTATTAGCAAGGAAACTGCAAAATCGGGCGACACAATAACAAATGTGTATGATTTAATTCTGTTCGATTTTGATAAAGCAACGCTTTCGAGCAATAATATGAAAATTATCGATATGATAAAGAAAGAAATGCCAGAATATTCAATTGTGAAAATTACGGGATATACAGACAGAATGGGCAACGAGGACTATAATGAAAGATTGTCGCTATCGCGTGCAATATCCGCAAGCAAAGCGCTCGGTCGCCCCGATGCTCAGACAATTGGTTCGGGAGAAAAAGTGTTGCTCTACGACAACGATTTGCCCGAAGGACGCTTTTATAGCCGTACGGTTATTATTGAAGTTAAGATACCAGTAAAATAGGAGGAAAAAATGAAAAAGTTAGCAATAATAATTGGATTATTAATGTTGGGCGGCTGCTACCAAAATACCGTGGATAGTTTCAGTACGTTTAATTTTCAGATGATTGTAAAAATCAATGCGACTTATTTAGATAGAGCGGTACCAGACCAGTCGCTTGATTTTTCAAATTTGAATAAATATGAAGAATATCATAAGAATAAGGATAGAATAAAGAAATCGCAATTGCTTCAGTTTAATTATTGGATTGATTCGCTTGTGCTGGATAATAATCAACCTTACGACCCGAACAAAGATTTGCTTCAATTAGATTACATTATCTACACGCTTGTTTTTGCTCGCCCTATTGCGGGAAATGAAAATTCAGAAAATCCGGCAGATTTTGAGCCTGACCCAACAATTCCTGAATATGAACTTGGAAGGTTTACTAACGTAAATATTCGGGATTATTACAGGAAGGCACACAATATTAAAGAAATTCCTAAAGAAATTTCGGACCAAATATCTGAACATATTCTCAGAACACCGTATTTTTACATAAAAACAACTTATGGGAATGTTGCAGGTTCGCTGGATAAGTATCGTTTCCCGCTGATAAAAGCAAACTTCAATTTAAATATTCGCTTTACAGTAGATTTAAAAGAATAGGAATTTACGGCGTTTTCTTGATTTGGTGATTTCTAAAATTTTATAGAAAACATCGGCAGAGACAACCTCATTACCAAAATTCAGTTCGTCAGTCGGGCGGTTGCCGTGAAAATCGGAGCCGCCTGTTTGCAAAATGTTGTATTTGCGGGCAATTGCTCTGTATTTGTTCCGTTGAGTAATATTGTGCATAGGGTGAACAACTTCAATTCCATCGAGCCCAGCTTTAATAAAATTATGCAAAGTATCTTCATCAACAAAGTTTGCGGGATGAGCAAGCACGGCAAGCCCACCTGCCGCCTGAATTAGTTTAATTGCTTCGGCAACAGGGAAATGAATTTTCGGTTCGTAAGCCGGGGCATCGTCGCCAATGAATTTGCTGAATGCTTCGTAATAGTTTTCGGCATAGCCAGCGGTAGTAATCGCTTTTGCGATGTGCGGGCGAGCAATTGGAGCATTGCCGGCAATTTCAAGAATGTCGTCAAAATTTATATTGATACCAAGCCCGAGTAATTTATTGTGCATATTTTTGGCACGCTTAATTCTAATGTCCCTGAATTTGCTAATATGCCTGGATAGTTCCTTGTTTTCAATATCGAAGTTGTATCCAAGCAGATGATATTCGAGTTGATTTTCGGAGCAGCTCAGTTCAATTCCAGGGATAATTTCGATTTGTTTGGTATGTTCGCTTTGGAGTGCAATTTTGTAACCGTCTATATTATCGTGGTCTGTGATGCTAATATGAGTGATATTATGCTCAATTGCTTTCGCAAGCAATTCGTCAGGGGTTAAAATTCCATCAGAGCAATTTGTATGTGTGTGTAAATCAGCAATTTTGTTCATTATCAATACAAGTTTCAAATAAAAATATAGAGACGATTAACAGGCAATAAATTTTTTTCTAAAAAAAATGATTTTTTATTATTTTTATCTTTTATAATTCAATTTTTTTTTTAAATTGTTATGAACAAAGAATAAATTATATGTGAAAAATCAAATTTGTAATAATTATTACTACAAAAGTAGAACGATTTTTTTAAAATAAAGTTGTTTATTAAAGGAGTTGAACTCTAATGTCAAAAGCACAATTTTCAACAAAAGCCAAGAAGTACAAAATTGGGATGCCACATATTGTAGTATGGGGCGCAATGGTAGTTGCTTTTTTCTTGCTATTCCAATTTAAATTAATTCCTGTTGGCATTTCTCAATTCGTTGTGAAACTGTTCGAGCCGAGTGGCGACCAACGTGAAAAAATTGGTTTCGTTAAATTCGAGGGATTAGTATGGGCTTCGACCTCGCTCGATAACGAAGCTAAATTGCAAGGCAAGCAAGTAGAAATTTCCCGCGAACTAATTAACAGAGAATACATATTTGACTTCACTTTTAAAGCAAGAACAGAGAAAGAGCACGGATATGTAAAAAGCTCCACTGAATTCTATGCAAAGTCCCCATTACTTGGAGAAAACGCAATTATCCTGGAACCGTGGGTTGCATTCTGGTTCTTGTCTTTGATATTCTCGCTTGTGTTGGCATCGTGGATATCGATGTTTATGCCATCAAGCATCGGGCTTATGGCAGTATTGTTCGATAGACAAATAGATGCGACAAAAGTAAAATTGCGTTTGCAAACAGGATTTAGCGATGATATTATCGAGCTTCTTATTATGCCGGATGATAAATTAAGAGAAAAAGAATTGAATGAAGTGCGCGCTGCTTTCAGAACTATTTGGGAAAGAACAGTTACCGACGAAGGTTCATCACCATATCAAAGCACACGTTTTGAAGATGTATTTGACGAAGATACTGATATTGTGTTCTTCCGCAATGAAGCAATATACACAAGAATTAAAGAATACTTCTCTGATTTCGTATTGAAAGAAATCATCGATACAAAGAATGGCTTGATTTGGAGAAGAAATCGTTCTCATTTCTTGCACGGCTTGCGTTTATATATGTCGCACCACTTTACAGAAAAATATGCAAACTTCGTTACGGGTCTTGCTTATGGTGGTGCTGCATTGCTTATCGTAGCAGTTGGTATTCGTGGTTTGAAGTTTATCCCCGCATCACGTCCGTCAATCATTTTGTTGGCAATTATTCTTGAATTCACAATGCTTTCGTTGCTGGCGTTCACTCTTATATACACAGAAGAAGAAGAACGTATGGACAAGATGCTCAAGAAGATGGAAGACGCAAACCGCAGCCAGCTGGAAGCTTTGCGTAGCCAGCAAGCCGATATTCACCAGCTTACAAACGCTTTGGTTGGTCAGACTTCTGAAATTATTCGCAACCGTGTAGAAAAATCAATTCAAGAATTTGTTACAAGCGGCGACCATATTCAAAAAATGATTGCTGAACAAATTGCTCGCAATATTCTCATCGGATTGCGTGAAAACGAACCAAACAAGAAATAGTGTTTTAAATAGACTTTTCGAAGTGAGGCTGTCCCGAAAAAGGACAGCCTTTTTATTTTGATAAACTGGGCTGTCTCACAATTCAATGTTAATAAATTTAGCAAGGTTCGGAAAGATTACGAAAATTTTTCCAAGCAAATCGCCGCAAAAATATTGGAAAGTAGCACATAAATTTTTGTCTGTGAATACTTATGGCGTAAAATAGACATTATTGTAAAATCAGGTTGTCTGAAAATTATAGACAATAACCTTCCGAAGGTTTGAAACCTTCGGAAGGTTTCCAATAATGGACGTAAAGATTTAAGTTAATTAACGGACAAGTGTATGAGCAGTGGTGGGATTTTCCGCATTTACTTTTATTTTTGCTCCGACTTTGATTTTATTCATATTCATTTGAATTTTAGTATTTTACCCGCCATTGCTTATACACAATGTTCTCGGCAGTATTTTTTTCTTATTCTTCAAATAATGATTTTTGTTTGATTTCCTTTATATCTAATATTGAATAGTTTGAAATAAATAATTCTTTACCTTTTTGATTCCCATTGTTTCCAACATTTCTCATACCGTAAGTCAAATTCCATTCTCTAATATTAGCAAAAGAAAACAAATCTCTTATGTATTCGCTGTCATCATAGGTTATCAACCATTTATGTTTTGTATTTTTTAGAACTTCTGCAAATCGTTCGTGGTCAAATGTTTTATGAAGATTTCCATTTTTACCGTATAAAGCAGATTTTGTTGCAGAGTAATAAGGCGGGTCAAGAAAAATAAAAACATCTTCCCCTTCTTCTTCGACTACTTGTTGATAATCAAAATTTGTAATTTTTGTACTGTCCAAAATTTGAGACAATGCTTTAACTCTTTCAATACTTGATTGCGTAAATCGTTTATTAAAAGCTGCATTGGAAAATCCGCCACTTTCCGTTGTCCCAGAAAAAGTTATTCTATTAAAAACAAAAAATGCAGCTGCCTTTTTAAGTTCATTAAAATTATTAATATTTCCCGACAAGTATTTAAACAAGTCTTTCCCATTAGTCGTATTGTTCTTCCAATATTGAATTTGTTCGATTAATTTTTCAGGTTCTTTTTTAGCATATTTCCAAAATAGATATAAATTTTCATAAATATCATTTATCCAAAATTTTCTATTTGGATATCTTTGTTTTAAATATACAAATACAGAACCTCCGCCAACAAATGGTTCTCTGTATTCTTTAAATTCTGGTATTAATTGAGTAATAAACTTGATTGCTCTACTTTTTCCGCCAGGATATCTTAATGGACTTTTTATCATTATTATACCGTTTTTTCAATTATTAATTCAAATCCATTTTCGTTGGCTTCCACAAACAATTTGTTGAGTATTTCTTTTTGACTTTTGTTTAAAACTGTATTGGTTTCAATTTCAGATTTAGAAATATCTGTTGGTAATTTTGACGAAGTTAATTTTAGCACAGGAATTGCCGTGTAATTATTGTCATTTATTGATACATTTTTAAGATTTGTATAGAGTATCATTTTAAGTAATCCGTCTTTTATATCGCTAATACTTGGCAAAATTGAGTTTTTTGAATGTTTAGATTCAATTAAATAGATTTTGTCTTTTTCAATTCTTATTTCATCGGTAGTGAAATAATATTTTCCGCCAAGATAATTTTCAATTGTTATGGTCGCTTTGGTTAATGTTGATAAAGCTTCTTTTGGTTGAACAGTCTGCATTTCACGATTTTGGGCTTCTTGTGCTTTTAGTCGTGAAGTTTTCATAAAATCTTTTACGCCATTGATAAATTGTTTGGCAAATTTGTCTATACCTTGTTCGTTGTGAAATTCAACAGCTAATTGCTTTCTGATTGTATTGTAGGATGTTTTTGCTTTTTGAATTAGATCAGGAAATGATTCTTTAATTTCTTTTAAATTCCAATGCAATGCGGAACTATGATAGTTTTTTATTTCGGATATTTTTTGTTTTACCAACTCATTATCAAACTGTTGATTAGTTATTTTGTTAGCTCGTGTTTTATGTTTTTCAGCTGTTTTGTAATACGCAAAAACTACAAAAACATCAAGTAAACTCATTAATGAAATCGTGTCCCATTGGATAAAATCTCTGTCGCCTTTTTTCCCCTCATCTTTGATAATGGGAATAACCGTTATTCGTTTTGAAGTTCCAAGTGTATTATAAACTCTTTCGTAAGGATAAGAACGAGTTCTTTTGGGCGAAACCCATTTTGACAATCCAAATGAAAAACCATCATAATTTATCAAACAATTTGCAGGCAATTCATTGATATTAAAGTTATTAAAATCAAAAACTGTTAAGTCATCAGTTAGCTTCGGATTGTATTTAATTCCTGTTATTTGTGCTGTTATATTCATATTTTTTAATTTCCTGCTTTCAAAAATCTTTTTTATAAAATCAATTAACCACATTTTTTCTTTTTTCAATATAATCCAATGTCACAAATCTGTATTTCCCCTTGTCCCTTTCTACAATTTCCAAATTATTGGAATTAACTTTTTGTCTTATAATTGTTTCCAAATCTCTAATTATTTCAATGCCTATTGAATTCCGGTTTAATTGATTAGCTACTTTCATTGTTGTTCCGCTACCGAGGAATGGGTCAAGTACTGTTTCGCCAACATACGAAAAAAGTTTTATTAGTCTGTAAGGTAATTCGTCAGGGAAAGCTGCAACTCCTTTTTCAAGTTTTGAACCAGGTAAAACATTTGTTATTTCCCAAATAGTTTTATGCCAATTGTTATTTTGAAATTCTTTTTTATCAATTTTTGATTTTTCCCTTACTTCTTTTGGAATTGAGCGATAATTAAATTTCCCTTTTTGAAAAATAACAATGCTTTCCAAAAGATTATCAGGATAAAAATACATTGGATAAGGGTTTTGCAATAATACTCCGCTACGCTTACTTATTCGTAAATAGCCGTCGGGTTTTTTCCATACAATTTTATCTCTGTATCTAAATCCTACATTTTGAAAAATTTTTATTGCATCGGCTGTTATAGGATATTTTTCGCCATTTACAAGCATATCGTCAATGTTTAATGCAAAAATTCTTCCTTCTTGCAAAACTCTGAATGCTTCTTTTGCCATTCTTCTAATCATGCCAAGATATTGGTCGTAATTTTCAAAAAGTCCTTTGTAGTCAAATGGTGCGTTAAAATACGGTGGAGAAGTAATAATTAAATGAATACTTTCATCTAGGATTTCTATCATATTCATAGAATTGCCAAATATTAATTTATGTTGTGTTTTCATTTAATCTTTTTCTCCAAAATTACATTATACATTCTTATTTACCAATTTTATTTTTCATATTGCCGAGAACATCATATCGCCCTCTAAAGATGGTATAAAAATGACTATTGAGATATTCTCTGCAAAAAACAGCAATTTTTTTAACAATTTTTCTCTTTTAGAAAATTCTTCGTTTGTTTGCGATATTCGACAAATCAATAATAAATATCTAATATGCTATATTCACAAACATAAATTCAGTTTATTATATTTAATTTTTTTTGTATATTTTGTAATCTATTGGCTTTCAAATATTAATTAATTTTAATTGATTTAATTGGTTCTTCCTATGGATAAGCAAGTAGAAATGTCGAAAATCCGCCAAAAAGCAGAAAAATTATTAAGCAAAAGCGGTCCCATTCTTGACGAGAAGGAATTGCAAAGCATAAAAGATGCATTCTACGAGATTCAAGTTTATCAATATGAACTTGAATTGCAAAATCAGGAACTTATTCGAACTCGTGCTGAACTTGAAGTATTAATTGATAAATACAGCAGGCTATACAACAATTCGCCAACAGGTTACTTTACTTTAAATAGCGATGGATTTATCCTTGAAGCAAACAATCCCGCAATTAAATTGCTTAATGAAAATAAAATTACAATTGCTTACAAACCTTTTACTAAATATGTCGAAAGAGATTATTTAGAAGTTTTCGAGAAGCACCTTGAAAAACTCACCGAAGATGTTACAAAAGATAGTTGCGAGCTTCTGCTTGTTCGCCTAAATGGGGAAACATTTTTCGGTCGGCTCGAAAGCATATCATTTAGAAATCCCGTCAATAATTCAATTCAAATACACACGAATTTGATTGACATAACTCGTGAAAAGCATATTCAACAAGAACTAATAAAGAGTAAAGAATTTTTGCAGATGATAATTGATGCTATTCCCGACCCACTATTCGTTAAAAACAGTAAATCAGAATATATACTATTGAACAAAGCACTTACAAAATTTATCGGCAAGGAATACGACGAAATCATTGGAAAAACTGATACAGATATATTTCCAAAGGACCTTGCTGAAGACTATCTACTATCGGATAAAGTCGTTTTAGATAAGAATTCTGAATATATTTACGAAACGGGGTTTGTTGATGAAGCAGGCAACCACCACGTATTGTATGTAAAGAAAGCTTCGTTTGACGCAAACGATGGGAATTATGTTGTTGGAATTGTCCGAGATATTACTGAACTAAAAAAGATGCAGGAAGCAATTGCTTCCCATCGTGATCAGCTTTCGAAAGAAGTTGAGCAAGCGACAAAAAACTTACTTCAAATAAACAAAGAGCTGGAAGATGAAATAGAAGAAAGAAAAATGATAGAAGCAAATCTGGATAAAGAACGATTACTTTTGAATTCTTTAATAGATGCTATTCCTGACTTGATTTTCATAAAAGATTATGAATACCGTTATACAATGGTTAATAAAGCGTTTGAGAAATTTACAAATCTCGACAGGGATCACATTTTAAGCAAAACAGATGCAGAATTGTTCGACGAACACACGGCAAACGGACTTTTCGATAAAGATAAATTCGTAATTCAGTCGAACCAGCCTGCACGATATGAATATTGGTTTAATAAAACAAACGGCGAACAACTAATTTATGATATTTACAAGATACCGTTTATAGATAAGAACACCAACATATTAGGTCTTGTTGGCATTATGCGTGATATTACGCAGGCAAAACAGATACAGCTGGAAACCGAGAAAGAAGATAGAATTTTCAAAGCGATTGCCGAAATTTCCACAGCTTTGCTCGAAAACTACTCATTCAGGAATATTTTACAGCAAATTGTCGTTACACTTGGCGAAGTTGTAGAAGTAGATAGAGCCTATATCTATGAAAAATATTATCAAGCTGAAACAAATCGGGAACTTTTCCGACTAACATATGAATATTATGGAAAGGGTCTTCAATCGCAGATGCATTTGGGTGAGTTGCAAGCATTATCTATCGAAGAGACAATTCCTTCTATTGTTAAGCCGCTTTGCCTTAAACAGCCGATTAACGTAATTGTTTCCAAATTGCCCGGAAATGAACAAAATATGCTAATCGAACACGAAGTTAAATCATTTTTAATTATTCCAATAGTCGTAAAGGAAAAGCTCTGGGGGTTTATTGGGTTCGACAGCGTTAAGTACGAGCGTGATTGGACGGTGAAAGAAATATCAATTTTATCCATAGCGGCAAATGCAATAGGTTCGGCAATAGAGCGAGAGGAAGATATAGAATTAATTCGCCAGACAAGCGAAGCAGCAGTTGCCGCAAACAAAGCGAAAAGTGAGTTTTTAGCTAATATGAGCCACGAAATTCGCACTCCAATGAATGCTATTCTTGGTTTCTCTGAATTGTTGAAAGAAGAACTTGGCGACAATCCTAAATATTCAGACTTTATTACAGGCATTACAAACAGCGGAAAAAATCTTCTTGAACTGATTAATGATATATTAGACCTCTCAAAAATCGAAGCCGGGAAGATGGAAATCAAATACGAAGCAGTTAATTTACGAGATATTATTGATGAAATTCGAGATATTTTCTCAATCAAAACAACCGAAAAGGGCTTGGCTTTCGATATTATCTACGACGAAAAGTTGCCAAAATCTTTGATATTAGACGCTACACGAGTTCGCCAGATATTATTCAACCTTGTTGGGAATGCTGTAAAATTCACTGATAAAGGACAAATTCGTGTTGTAGTCGCTTCCAAAGACCCCGACAAAGAAGGAAGCAAAATTGATATTATTCTTAAAGTGCAGGATACAGGAATTGGGATTGAAAAATCTCAGCAGGAGATAATTTTCGAAGCATTCCAGCAGAAGGAAGGTCAAAGCACTCGCAAATACGGTGGAACAGGGCTGGGACTGTCGATTACCAAACGGCTAACAGAAATGATGGGCGGAAAAATATTTCTTGATAGCACACCTGGAATTGGTTCGACCTTTACTGTTGAACTCTATGGCGTGCGTATTGCCGCGGGAATGAACACGAGAAGAGAAAGCAAAATTGTTCAGAGCGTTAAATATAATTTCGAAGGTGGCAAAATTCTATTGGTTGAAGATGTGGACACAAACCGTCAGGTGATTGAATACTACTTGAAGCCATATAATTTCAAGATTGTTGAAGCAACAAACGGACAAGAGGCAATTGAAATCTTGGAGAAATTCTCACCAGACATAATTTTTATGGATTTGCATATGCCAATAATGGATGGCTATACTGCAAGAAAAATTATCAAAAGCAATCCCGCAACAAGTCATATTCCTATTATTGCACTAACGGCATCTGCCATTAAAGAAGAAGTTGATGAAATTTTAGAGATGTTCGATGGATATTTACGCAAGCCAGTTACAAAACAGCAATTGCTGAATGAGTTAGCAAGATTTTTGAGGCATACCGAAGAAGAAAAACCGAAAAGCAGTGAAAATATTGTTACTTACCAATCGATGGACGATATTATCAACGAAATTACCGATGAAATGATACAGGATTTCACCGAGAATATTCTACCAGAATTTCAAATTGTAAAAAAATCTTTATATATTAGTAAAATTAAAAGTTTTGCTGAAAAATTATTGGACTTTGGGAAGAAGCATAATTATCCGAAAGCAGTGGAATTCGCAAATGAATTGATAAAGCAGGCAAATGCATTCAAAATTGATAGAATTATTCAAATTTTCAACGACTTTAATGTTCTAATCAATAATTTAAAAAAGCAATAGAGCAATGAACGGAGATACAACAAAAGGTTCGGTGCTAATTGTTGATGATATACCCGAAAACTTGCAGGTGCTTGGAAACGTATTGCTACAAAAAGGATTGGACGTCGGATTTGCAACAAACGGCGAGGAAGCACTGGAGGCAGTTAAATACAACAAGCCAGACTTGATTTTGCTTGATATTATGATGCCGGGAATGAGTGGAATTACAGTATGCCAGAAATTGAAATCAAATCCAGAAACTCAGGATATACCTGTAATTTTTCTTACAGCAAAAACCCAACCCGAGGACATAATCAAAGGTTTCGAGGTTGGTGCAGTCGATTACGTTACCAAACCATTTAATTCAGGCGAATTGCTTGCTCGGGTGATGACGCAACTTGAATTGAAGAAATCGCGAGATTTAATCGCAAAACAGAACGAAGAACTTATGGAGCTCAACGCAACCAAAGACAAGTTCTTCTCGATTATTGCTCACGACCTTCGAGGACCATTTAGCGGCTTGCTTGGGCTGACTGATTTGCTCTCGCAGGAGGGTGATACTATGTCTTCGCAGGAGGTAATCGACCTGATAAAAAAAATGCACCAAACACTGAAAAATCAATATAATTTGCTTGAAAACCTTCTGCAATGGGCAAGCATACAAACTCAAAGGCTACGCCCTCAGCCAATTAAGGTAAATTTACTGAGAACAGCAAAGGATATAATTTCACTTCTTCAAGCAAATGCTGAAAAAAAAGATATCGTAATAATTAACGACATTTTGCCAGAACATTTTGTATTTGTTGATAAGCAAATGATAACATCAGTAATACACAATTTGCTGACAAATGCAATCAAGTTTACATTCGAAGGTGGGAAAATCACACTAAAATCTGAATATTCAGACAACGGAATATTGCTCAAAGTAATCGATACAGGAGTTGGAATTTCGGACGAAGTGAAAGCAAAACTGTTCAAAATCGATAAGCATCATTCGAGTTTGGGAACAAAAAATGAAAAGGGTTCGGGGCTGGGCTTAATTTTATGCAAAGAGATGGTCGAGAAAAATGGCGGCAAAATCTGGGCTGAAAGGAACACAGATGCAAATGGAACAACGTTTTTCGTCCTATTGCCGGAAGCAAATTAGTTTGAAAATTTCATTAAAATATACTGTGGTATATCTTTTTTGGCTGTGTTTTTTATCACAAATTGCGTTTGGCAGCCAGTTTACTTATCAAAAATTAGTTCCATCGGTTCGCTTCCCTGAACAATATGAAATAGGAATGATACGCTTTTCGGGCAATTCATATTTTTCTGAAAGTCAATTGCGTAATATCATTCAAACAAGAGAGACAAACCGAAGTTTCCCTCACAAAGTATTGCAAGCATATTTGAACGAAAGCAAGAAGAACAAGGCTGCACCACGTGTGTTAATGCGTGAAATCAGCACTGCAATTAAATCGCTCGAACACGAGATAAGTCTGCTCGACATAAAACTTATCGAAGCTGATTCATTTACAATCTGGCAATTCTACAATATTCAGGGTTTTCACGATGTCCGGGTGCGAGTTTTGGTTGTTCCCGATTACAAGAAGCGGCAAAATACATTGAATTTTCTTATTTCCGAAGGTAAACGCTACAAGCTGGACACCCTTGTGCTGCTTGGGCTCGAAGATTTGCCAATGGATGTTATAAATAAAATAAACGCACAATTAAACAGATTGCCTAATATTGAATTTTTCGACGAACAAGCGATAATGGAGAGAATAAATACAATTTACGAAACACTCTTAAACAATGGATATTATTCAGCATCATACAGGAGGCCAACTGTTGATATAGACACGCTTGAAAAGAAAGATAGCGTTTCAGTTGTATTTAATTTAGGGCAAAGAATAAAATTTGGGAATTTGTATTTTATTGATTCTACTCGCGGACAGCACGTTGTTACTCACGAAATGAAGCGGCGACAATTTGAAATTAGCACGGGCGAATGGTATAGCCGCAGCAAAGTCAATTCAACAATCGAGAATTTGCTTACTCTTGGGACTTTCGAATCAGTCGAAATTGACACCTGTAGGAATAAAAATAGCGATACAGTTGTAAATTTTTGTTTGAGAACAGTATACAGAAAGCAAAAGGAATGGAGTTTGGCGTTGTTTTCGAACCGCACACCTATGACGAACTTCAACGCAGGTATCGAGGGAAACATAAGCCATCGAAATCTTTTCGGGAATGCTCAAAATGGTTCTTTCTATTCGAGTTTTTCGTTCAAAGATGTGGGCAAAACGCTGCAAGATATAGATAATTTGGATTATGAGATGCTTGTGGGTGTGCGTCTCTACCAGCCACTGCTATGGATTGTGGATAACACACGAGTTGCAGCAACAACGAGTTTGAATTACTCAATTCGCAAAGTATATAATCTATTTCAGTTGAATACTCTTCAATTTCCTGTGCGTTTCTCACTTATTTTGCCAAAGAAAACATTTTTTAATTCAGTTAGTATTGATTTTACTTTCGAACGTGAAAACCCTGTAAACTACAATACAGCAATAGCCGAAGCGTCGCGTCGGACAAGCAACCCGGACGATTCATTACGCGTTATCGAATCATTTTATCTATACAACAACCTTTATCAATATCTAAACGAACCCGATTTTCATCTCTGGACTTCTAACACAATGGGTATCAACTTAGTAAGTGATAAAAAGAACGATGTTTTCAATCCGAGCAAAGGTTCATATACGTTGATAAACATTGATGGATGGAATATATTTCTATCGCACCCATCAATTTCGGGAATAGCACGGTATTTTCGGGTGCATTTTCTGCATAGTCAGTATTTTGCGTTGAGCAAGAATTTAGTATTTGCAGCAAAAGGACGGTTTGGAGCGATAAAATTGATGCAGGAGGCGAATGTGTATGTTCCCATCGAGCGGCAATTTTTCGCAGGAGGAAGCAATAGCGTTCGTGGGTGGAGTTCGAGAACTCTACGCTACACAAAAATCACATCGCAAACTTTTGGCTCGAATAGAACTTATCAATATATGCAAAATTTCATCGGAAACGCAGGACTGCTCGAAGGTAGTCTGGAATTTAGATATAGATTTTCATATTATCGATGGTTGAATGAATTTCTTGCGGAACATTTAAGCAATATTACATTTACAACATTTGCGGATTTCGGGAATGCGTTCGATTGGTTTGTCGGAGTGGAGGATTACAAAATGAAATTTACAGATTACTTCGTAAAATTAGCAGTATCGGCGGGGATTGGCGTTGGTTATATCACACCGATTGGACCGTTCCGACTTGATGTAGCAACACCGCTTCACGACCCGACGGGAAGGCGAAAAGCATTTTCCCGCACAGTTTATCATTTTGGAATAGGCTACGCATTTTGATTATCGCTTGCGGCTGCGGAAGCTTGGCGCTTTCGCAATCCAAAGGCAGCCACCCAGATGCTAATTTCATAAAGCAAAAACAAAGGTGCAGCAAATATCAGCTGGCTTATTGGGTCGGGCGTCGGAGTAATCACAGCAGCAAGGATAAGAATAACCACAACTGAGTGGCGCCAATATTTTCTGAGTTGTTTGGGAGTAATAATTCCAAATCGGGAGAGAACGAAACTTATCATCGGCATTTCGAATAATATTCCCGAAGCAAGGAGTATCATTGTAAGAAAGCTGAAATACTCATTAATATCTATGATGTTTTTTATTTTTTCGCTACCGAAGCTTGCGGTAAATGACAGCATTGAGGGAATCATCACAAAGTAAGAAAATGCAACGCCTACAAAAAAGCAAAGCGAGGTAAAAAAAGTAATCGTCGATACCCAGCGTTTCTCGTGTTCATACAGTGCAGGTTTGATAAAAGCCCAGAGCTGATAAAGCATAAATGGAAACGAAAAAATTATCCCAACAACAAGGATTACTTTAAAATAAAGAAATGGTTGCCCGAAAGGTTTGAGGTTTTGCAAATCAAGATTGGCACTTGCGGCGGGTTTGAGCAGCACCAGGTCCACAATATCGCCAATAAATACACCTGCGATTATGCAACCTAATAATATTCCTACAACTGAATAAATTATTCGCCGTCTGAGTTCTTCGACGTGGTCCCAAAAACCCAATCCGCCGTCTTCTTCTATATCTTGTTTTTGTTCGTCGCTCATAATCAATAATTAATTAGATAAAATACAAAAATAAGTAAAAAATTTATTGATTTTTTCAAAATTTCTTGTTAAGTTTATTTAATTAGTTTCAAGGGTTATTATGAAAAAAACTTTACCAATATTTTCGCTTATTGTGTTTTTGCTGACAAGTTGCGGAGTGGTCGATAACCCTGTTGAAGGCATAACTTCGATTAAAATTAAAACTGAAACAAAATACAAGATTAATTTATCAAATCAGTCAGAAAAACAAATTTTATACAAGAAAAATTACTCACGCGACCAGAAGATTATTGACTATACTGAATATTTTCCGAACGGTGGTATAAAGTTTTATTCCGAATTTACCTACGAGAAAACGAAAACAACAGAAGAACAGAAAAGATTCGACGAAAATGGGATTTTATTAGGAACTTCGCGAGTTCTTTCCGTTGTTGATGAAAACGAGAAAATCAAGGAAAAGACACAAATTTCTGGCGATGGTAAAATCATTTCGAAAGAAATTTACACTTATGACGTTTATGGCAATTTGCTGAGGAAGGAAGTTCAAAATTTGCAGGTTGGAACTGTTTTGCATTATGAATATGCTTATCTATATAACAATGGAAGCTTAATCGAGCGAACAGTAAGCGAGAAAAATTCCAGCGAAACTATTATTACGAAAGAATCATTGAACTACAAGCAAGAAGAAAAAGCTTTACAAATCATAAATTACGATAAGAACGGCTCAATTCAAAGAATTAGAACATTCTATTATAACAGGTACGGGCTTATTTCAATCGAAACTGTGGCAGATTTGAACGGGAATTTGCTTGAAAAATATCAATATAGCTACATTTACTACTAATCTAATTTCTCTGGGAATATACTGTTTTGGGCTGTCTTGGTTGGACAGCCTTTTTGCATTTTGGGTAGCATCATCAGAATATAAAACAACCTTCGTAAGGTTCCTGCCCTTCCGAAGGTTCTAAGCCTGGTAATATTGAAAATAGCGAATTGAAACAATATATTTCACTAATTTATCCAAGAAATATTCACAGACAAGAATGTCTGTGCTACCATTTTTTAAAAAACCTTCCGAAGGTTCCAAACCTTCGGAAGGTTCCAAGCTTGATATTCAAAAGAAAACCTTAGTAAAAAAAGCCAATTTTTCTCCAAGATTTTTTCACAGACAAGAATGTCTGTGCTACTTTATTAATAAACCTTCGGAAGGTTCTTGCCCTTCCGAAGGTTCGAAACAGATGCTTTCGAGACATACAATTAGAAGATGCAATCTTCAAAGATTAAGATTTATTTTCTTCTTTCGTTGGTTTCGCTTTTTTAGTTTTTGCAGGAGAGAGAATAACCGATAGGTTTTTCCCTTCGAATTTTAGAGGAGAATCAACTTTGGCAATATCGGACATTTCTTCAATGAATTTTTCGAGAAGTTCTTTGCCGATGTCGGTATGGGCAATTTCACGACCACGGAAAAAAACAGAAGCTTTGACTTTGCTTCCCTCTTCGATAAAAGCACGAGCGTGTTTGAGCTTGAAATTAAAGTCGTGCGAAGCAGTGCGGGACTTAAACCTAATTTCCTTCATCTGAGAAGCAGCGGAATTCTTTTTGATTTGCTTCTCTTTCTTTTGGAGTTCGTAAGAAAATTTACCGTAGTCGATTAATTTACAAACTGGGGGATTGGCTTGTGGAGCAATTTCTACTAAATCAATTTCACGTTCTTCTGCTAATTTCAAAGCGTCTTTGATACTCATTATTCCGAGCATACCGCCGTCAGTATCTACAACTCGAACTTCTTTTGCAGTGATTTCATTGTTAATTCTGTGCTTTCTTTGTGGTTCTTTTGTTTGACTTTGTTTCCCAAAATTTGGGTTTCCAACAACAAATGCAGATTTCAAGCAGTTCCTTTAAATTTGTTAATAATACTTTAATTAATATTGCAAATATATTATTTGGTAAGACGAAAATCAAACTAAAAATTTGAAAAAAAATTTTTTTTTCTTATATTTATACGAGTAGTTTAATTAATTAGTGTCGATTTGATTGCTGCTTTACTCATAGGTTTAATCGTAGGCTTTATTCTTGCGTTGCCACCGGGACCGATTGGGGTGCTATCAATTAAGATGGGACTTAACAGAAAAATACGCCCTGCAATGTATGTTGCAATTGGTTCGGGTGTTGCAGATTTTATGATTTGCTTCGTTGCAATTACCGCAGCTACGGCAGTTGTGCAGGCATTGCATAGTTTTTTCGATTGCCACCCAATTTACTCAATATTGTTTCAGTCAATTCTTATTGCTGCTTTTCTTTTCTATGGACTATACAGTTTAAAAAGCAAACCACATCAGGAAAAGCATATCGAAGACGCAGATTTAGAAAATCAAAACAATTTCGTTCGTCATTTTAAAGAAAAAGGACCGTTTTTGTTGGGGTTCGCTCTGGCAATTGCGAACCTTGCAAATCCAACTTTTCTGCCATCTATCGGGTATGTTGGAGTGCAGGTGCAAAAATTCGCTTTGTATGAAATTACAACTTTCAACAACCTTTTATATTCGATTGGTTTTGGTATAGGGAACTTTGTATGGCTCTACACTTTATCGAACATAGTGTTCAGACTTAAAAATAAGTTTTCAGACAATCTAATAGTGCGTGTAAAGCAATTTGCGGGAATAACATTTATTAGTTTCGGCGGAATATTAGGTTGGCGACTGCTATTTTTCACCAAATGGTCGGAAGTATTAAGGCTAGTGGTTGCTTCCATCTGATAGAATTCTCTCGTAATCAATAAATAAGTGCTTCTCTTTAATATAATTAATCATTTTGAAATACACGGGCGAGTGCATTAAAATTTGTGCATTACCAATGATAATTAGTTTTTCCTTGGCACGGGTAATTGCAACATTAAGTTTTCGGTCGACTATTTTTCCATTGAAAGAGGAAACATTTGAAATCATATCAATTTCTACGGGCTTATTTACAGCAAAGGAAATAATAATTGTTCTGCGTTCGGAACCCTGAAAACGCTCGACTGTATCGACATCAATAATTCGGGAAAGTTCGCCAAGATTTTTAAATATCTCGTTGCCTTGCATTCGGAAGGCAACAATTATTCCTATGTCGGAATTATCAAGGTTGCTATCTGATTTTTGAGCAAGAGATTTAGCAATTTTTGTAGCAACTTCTGCTTCAATTTTGTTTGTTTTGCTGGAATTTGTTGCGGGCGTGTTAATAAAAATAATATCGTCGGAATTCAAAAGCATAAAATCGTCGCAAAATCGCTGTTCGGCTGAATTTCGATATACAAACTCGGAAAGTTGAAGCTTGTTTTCGTAGAATAGATAATTGGCTAAATCCATTATAGGTTGCTTCATTCGCGATTGGTAGGATAGCATTCCGTAGAATTCGTCCCAGCCGTTCTTCTGTGCAATTTTTAGCAAGCGTTCAAAATAGGAAACGCTTAAATCGGTCATTTCTATTTGCAAGAGCTCAGCGTCCTTGATTTTTGCGCGCCCATTTTGCAATGGGACAACTGCGGGAAGTTGCTTTTCGTCGCCAATTAGCACAAATTTTCGCACTTGCGTAATTAGTGAGTAAATGTACACTTCCAAAATTTGACTTGCTTCGTCGACTATTGCAATATCAAAATTCTTTATCTGGAAAAGTTCGTTTGATGTAAGAACTGATGAAATAGTGCTTACAAACACGCGGCAACTTTTAATTTTCAGGAATAAATCCGAGAAACGCATCTTTTCGGCTAAAAATGCAATGGAATTATCTTCAATTTCGGTTGCTTCTTTGTTTCCAAGGCGCAGGAAAGGGAAATCGGGCGATATTTTTTTCAATGTGAGACAAATTTCATCAACTGCTCGATTTGTGTATGCTACAAGCAAAATATTCGAATTGGTGTTCTCGAAATAATATTTAACTAAATAGCGAAGTAAATATGAGGTCTTCCCCACTCCGGGCGGTCCCTGAACAAGGAAATAATCGTTGGCGGCAATGATTTTCCGTAGCAGCTCGTTTTGTTCAGATGTAAGTTCGGGATATGAAATATCGGGCAGAACGGACGATTGCGGTCTGTTCAGCCCAAGAAGAAGCGACCGCCTTTGCTGTGGGCATCTCAAAAGCGAGAACACAGAAGAATAAAGATAGCCCGTAATTGCATCGCTTTGCTCTTGTTCTATCGTCCATTTATGATTTGCATCAAAATTATAATTAATAAGTTTGTTGATTAAACTTATGGTAATTTCGGAATTAGAGATTGACGAGATAATGCCTTTAAGCACCTGGTTGTTGTTGCCTGACGATGTGTCGTAGTTTTGCTTTTTCAATATACAGAGGTCGCCTTTGCGAATAACGTTGATTTTAGAAAAAGTGCCATTTTGGGCGAAAGTAAGGTGCATTCGAGTAAAGTCAGATTTTTCAGGAATAAGCGATAGATTTGCAATGATAGTTCCTTTTTCGATTTTTTCTTCGATGGATTCGAGCCATTGAGACGAAACACTTGTCGAACCAATTTCATCACCAATTTTGTTGTGAAAACTGAGCTGTGCAATAAAACCAATTGCACGTGCAATTAGCTTTTGTTCCAAAGTAGAAATGGAATTGAAATGCTGTTTAATAAGGTTGAAATCGGCAGCAATATAAGGTGGCAAATTCGAGGAATATTCCGCATCATTGAATATTTTATGAAGCTGGTTTTCGGGACTGTCGGCTATTTTTTTCAGAAGAATGGCAATAGAATTGCGGCAGCGAATAATTTGCTGTTTAAGCAACAAAGTATTCGGGACGTTTCGAAGATGGTTCTGAGCGGCGGCGATATAGAGTATGCTTGCGAAAACTGTTTTGTTGACAAAGTTTGCTTCGAGCAGCATAATGTAACACATTGCCTGAACAACGTGGTTTTTCCAAATCGCAAGCGAGTATGATTTGTCGTAATCTGTGTAGTATAAATTAGAACTCGGGGATTTGCCGCTTTTAAGTTCGACAGCAAATAGTTCGTTCAAGTTTTCTGCAAGCAAATCCAAACGCCCGCTTATTCCGTATTCGGGTGCGATGAAAGTAGGTTCGATGTAAGCACTTTCATAGGATATTTTTTCGATGTTCTGCTTAATTACGTCGAAAATTTTGAGCAGTTCGAGATAGAGTTCTTTCATTTCGTCAATAGAACGGACTGCCGCGACTGATTGTAGTGGCTTGTTTTTAAGTGATTTCTGGAAGCAGTCCTGGTAGTTTGCCTGCTTGTCGAGAATGAGTTCGTCGAATAAGGTATTGACGATATTTCCTTTTAAAATAGCGGCGTTGGTGGTTCGTTCGCTGATTTTTTTGATGAAATAGAGAACGGGATTGTAATCATTTTGCGAGAAGCATTCAGAAATATCGGTTACATCTATCAAATAGTCGGGTTCATAAACAACAAGAGAAAAGCGATTAGTCTCGAAAATATCACCATTTTGAGAAAGATTATGAAATTGCAGGGTTGTGTTTTCAGACAGTTCGCTTTCGAGAAAGCGCCAGTGATGATTAAGTTTCACCTTAAATATAGTTCCATCATCATTTTCCATCGTGAGCAAGCAGAAATCGCTTTCGGCGTTTGCTTCAACGTGCTTGACGTAAGCTCGAAGGCTCGATTTTGTAAATGGCAGAGGTTTGGCGTGTTCGCCTGAGATTAAATCAATGTTAGTATAATTTGCAAGCTGGTTGTCGGGAAAGGCTAATTTGTGTTTTGCAACAAAATGGAAAATTAGAAATAAATTAGCAAAATAGGTGAAGAACTGATGTTCAGTAAAATTTTCATTACGCTTTCTCACTTGATTTGCAATATATCGAATGAAGTGAATTCTTCTGGCAAGTTTGCTGTCGAAGTTATTTTTTTTAATTATGTAGATAACTCGCTGGTAGAAGCTGGAAAAAATCTGCAAATTCTCTTCATCTAATTTAATAAAAAAATCCTTGAACACTTTGAAAGAAGCAAGGATTTTTTGACGATTGTTTAAATCAGAGCTAAGATAAATTTCGCTTATTCGTTCAACACAGTATTTGGCAAAATCGAAGTTTATCATTCATCAGGTCGAATGTCTCTAATAGAAATCTGAGGAGATTTTTGCCCATTAATGTTATGGGTTTCGAGATTGTAAATAATAGAAAACGATTTGCCACCGGTGCAAAGGTGAATTTTGTGAGCAAGATTTGGACCAATTGCATCAATGACAAAGTTATTTTGAATAGCACGGAATTTGATGCTGTTGCTACCGACAATCTTAACGCCATTAAGCGAGCGAACACCACGAGTAAAGAAATAAGGCTTGTTGTTGACAAAGCCAAAAGGAGCAAATTTATTAAGGATTTTCAAAAATTGAGGTGAAAGCTCATTAAATTGAAGTTCAGCGTCAATTTCAATTTTGGGAACAAGCATATCTTCAGTAATAAATTGGTGAGCAATATCATCGAGAGCCTCGCGGAATGCAGGGATATTCTCGATTTTGAGCGATAGCCCGGCAGCGTGTTTGTGCCCACCAAATTCAAGCAAAAGATGTTCGCACTTTTTCAGAGCAGAGTGAATATCGAAGTTGTTTATACTACGTGCAGAACCCTTGGCAATTCCATCGATAGTGGTCAGAAGCACAGTAGGAAGGTGGAATTTATCCACAAGGCGAGAAGCAACGATACCGATGACACCCGCGTGCCAGTTGGGACCGTGGATAACTAAGCTGCGTCTATCTTTTTCGGCAATAAGTTGTTCAGCAATTGGGACAGCTTCGTCGAAAGTTTGCTGGTCTAAGAGACGGCGTTTGCGATTTTCGTCTTCGAGCATTTGAGCAATACGGAACGATGCGTATTCATCTTGCTGTATCATCATTTCGACGGAGCGACGCGGGTCGCCAAGTCGACCGGCGGCATTTATGAGCGGAGCAATCGCATAAACAATGTTTGATGCAGTAATATGACCTAACTTCAAGCCGGTGCAATAGATAAGTCCTTTGATGCCGGGGCGTGGTTCAGTATTAAGTTGCTTCAAACCGTAATGAACCATTATACGGTTTTCGCCAATGAGCGGCACCATATCAGCAGCGGAAGCAATAGCAACGAAATCTAAGTATTTATAGGCAATTTCAGGTTTGCCAATTGCTTGAGAAATAGCCTGAATAAACTTAAAGGAGACACCGCAGGCAGCCAGAGGTTTGAAAGGATACTGGCAACCGGGGATTAGCGGGTCCAGGATGGCGAAGACGTCGGGGAGTTCGTCGCCGGGCTCGTGGTGGTCGCAAATGATAGTATCCAAGCCACTTTCGTTAGCATAGCGTAGAGCGTCGTAAGAAGTGATACCGACATCGACTGTAATTAGAATTTTAGCATTTTTTTGGCGGGCTAAATCAATACTTTTTTTGGAAAGTCCGTAGCCATCTTCGAAGCGGTCGGGAATATAATAATCAATCTTTGCCCCAATTTCGCGCAGGAAGAGGCACACCATAGACGCACTTGCAGTACCATCAACATCGTAATCGCCGTGAACCCAAATCTGCTCGCCGTTATCTCTTGCTTTTAGAATTCTCTCGACTGCTTTTCTCATATCCCTCATAATGAAGGGGTCGTGAAGCTTATCGAGAGATGGTTCGAAGAAGTTTTCTGCTTCTTCTGCCGTTTTCAGGTTTCTTGCAACAAGAACGCGTGCCAGACTAACCGGTATCTTTAATTGCTTTGCTAAATCATGTACTGCTGTATCGTCTTCATTCTTAAAGGTCCAACGATATTTCAATTTTAACCATATTATTTACTCAATTAATTCAAAATTAATAAATTATACCAAAATATCAAAATGATATGTGTAATTATTTACACACTTTTTAATTTCGAACGGAAATATGACGAAAAATTAATTTTATTTATAGTTATTATTAATAAATGTTTAATTTTTTGTTAATTTTTTGAACTATTAACGAGTTTGGGAAAAATGAGAGTTGCATCTGCAACGATATAGCGAAATCTATGGAAGGTTATGCATTATTTATTGTTGGGGCTATCTCAGCGTCAGCAATAATAAACCTTCGGAAGGTGCGGAACCCTCGGAAGGTTTAATCAATTTGCAATTGCTGAAGAATTTTCCGAAGGTATCGCTATCTTTGGGGATGCAATAAATCACTATTTATCGAAAATCATCGTCAGAAGTGCCATTCGCACGTATAAACCGTTTTCAGCCTGGCGGAAATACGCTGCACGTGGGTCTGCATCTACCGAATGGTCTATTTCCACTGAACGCGGAAGCGGGTGCATAATTATTGAATTATACTTCATTCTCTGCAACACATCAAGATTAATGTTGTATTGCGATAAATCGACGTGTTTGTTTTCGAGACGCTCGCGTTCGATGCGTGTTTGATAGACAACGTCGACTTTTCCGATAATATCGTTGATATTATCCAGGAGTTGGTAACTGACGCTTTTTTCGTCCAGATGTTCGAGAATGTCGGGCTTAATTTGTATCTCTTTCGGGGCAACGAAATAGAGTTTCACACGCTCGAATTTGCTCAAAAGGTATGCAAGCGAGCGAACTGTTCGCCCATAATCGAGCGCACCGACAAATGCTACGGACAGTCCATCAAGTGTTTTGCATTCGTTGTAGATAGTATAAAGGTCGAGCAAAGCCTGGGTTGGGTGCTGACCGCCCGAACCATCGCCTGCATTGATAATAGGCACAGGGGAAATTGCAGCAGCACGTTTAGCACCGCCTTCCTCGTGGTGACGCAAAACAATCGCATCGCAATAGTTTGCGATTATGCGAATAGTGTCCTCAAGACGTTCGCCCTCGATTTCTGACGAAAATTCCATTGCCTGCTCGGTGGAGAGAACCTTACCGCCAAGCCGAAACATAGCTGATTCGAACGAAAAGCGAGTTCGGGTAGACGGCTTGTAGAAAAGCGAAGCCATAATTTTGTTTTCGTAGTCGCGAGTGCCGCCACGAGCAACGATTTTTTTCATAAGCTCGGTTCGTTCGAACAATTCGAGGATTTTTGGGACGGTGAACTGCTGGGATTCGACAATATGACGCATATATTTTTCCTTGAAGTAGTTTTTGCAAATATAAGAAAAAAATTAATTAGAAATGTGTGTTCCTGCTTTTTCTTCGAGGGCGTCCATCAAGCATTCAAAAGAAGTGATGATAGCTTTTTTACCGCCATTTTTGATAAATCTAATCACAGATTCAACTTTTGGTCCCATACTACCCGCGGGGAAATGTCCCTCGTCGTAGTATTTTTGCAGTTCTTCTGTTGTTGCATAACGCAGGCCTTTCATGTCAGGCTTTTTGTAGTTTACGTAAACCTGGTCTGCATCAGTAGAAATGATGAACAAATCAACGTTCAGCCCGTTAGCGAGCAAAGCAGATGAACGGTCTTTGTCAATTACAGCTTCGCAGCCGACAATAGAGCCGTCGTCGCGTTTGACTACGGGAATGCCACCTCCACCAAGAGCAATTGTAATAATATCTAAATCGATAATTTTCTTTATTACTTCCAGTTGAAGCACCTCCATCGGTTCGGGCGAAGGGACAACGCGACGGTAGCCGCGCGCAGCATCTTCGACAATGTCCCAACCTAATTTTTCTTTCTTCTCCTGAGCAACTTCTTTGGAGTAGAAAGGTCCGATTGGTTTGGTAGGTTTCTGGAAAGCGGGGTCGGATGGGTCGACGGCAACCATAGTAGGCACAACAGTAACTAATTTATTAATGCCGAGCAAACGCAATTCGTGTTCCATAGCGATTTGAAGCATATATCCGATTTCGCTTTGAGTAGTAGCAACGCACATATCGAGGGTGTGAGTATACACTTCGCCGGCGGCGCGCTCTGAACGAATCAGAGCGGCGCCAGCTTGCGGACCATTTCCGTGAGTGATGAGCACACGCCAACCCATTTTAATCATTTGAGCGATAGATTTTGCAGTTGCGTGTGCATTGGCAAGTTGTTCTTCGATAGTGCCGCGCTCCCCAGCTCTTATGAGAGAATTGCCACCAATGGCAATTAAAGCTGTATAAGCCACGATAAAATCCTTTTACTTTTTCATTAATTGATACATAATAGCTTTTTGAGCGTGGAGACGGTTTTCAGCCTCGTCGAATACAACAGAATATGGAGCATCGATAACTTCGTCTGTAACTTCATCGCCGCGATGAGCAGGCAAGCAATGCATAAATATTGCATCGTCTTTTGCGTGCTTCATAAGTTCAGCATTAACCTGGAAAGGCATAAATATCTGGCGGCGTTTTGCAGCTTCTGCCTCCTGCCCCATAGATGCCCAAACGTCAGTATAAACAACGTCTGCACCTTTAACACCTTCTTGTGGTGAATGAACAACTTCGATTTTAGCACCAGTTGCTTTTGCGGCTTCCGTAGCTTCCTGGAAAGCAATTAAGTTTGGTTCGAAGCCTTTCGGGCAAGCAACAGTAACGTTTACACCAAGACGAGCACCAGCATCCATAAGTGAATGAGCAACGTTATTGCCATCACCGACGTAGCAAAGTTTCAAACCTTCGAATTTTCCTTTGTGTTCCAAAATAGTCAGGAAGTCTGCCATAGCCTGGCAAGGATGGGAATAATCAGTAAGACCATTGATAATAGGAATTCTTGCATAGCGAGCAAAATTCTCAACAATGTCGTGCCCGAAAGTGCGAATCATAACACCTTGCACCATACGTTCCAAATTTTTAGCAACGTCGTAAACGGATTCGCGTTTGCCTAAATTTATTTCATTTGGCGAAAGATACAGGGAATATCCACCTAATTGCTGAATGCCAACATCGAAACTTGTACGAGTACGAAGCGATGGCTTTTCGAAAATAAGAGCAAGAGTTTCGCCTTCCAATGCTTTCGAATACTTTTTGCGGTCTTTTTTCATATCTTTTGCTAATTCAAAAGAAGCCAGAATTTCATCTGTTGTAAAATCCAAAACTGAAAGGAAGTCTTTTTTCATAATTATCTCCTAATCATAAAAAATTAAACAAAAATGTATGAGACGTAAGGTTCTATCAAACGGGAGCATCAGTCTGGTAGTGCCGGAATTGCAATATTTTGCCGGCACGAGATGCGGGAAGAGACAGTGGCGGTAGGGAAATTCTTCGCCGCTCTTTTGTGCTGAAATGACAATATGAAATTTTTAATGTATACATTTATCCAATAATGCATTAAAACACAAAGATAATAAAAAAAATAGAGATAAAAAAGATTAAGTTAGAAAAAAGGCACAAATTCAATGAAAATGTGCCTTGAAAAAAATCATAAACTTATTTTTCAAGCATCATCCTGGTGGCCAGAGAAGTTGCCGCCCACCAAGCAAATGACAATGCAGGTGGAAAACAGTTTGTCCAGCGTCTTTATTGCAGTTCATCACCAGCCGATAGCCGGATTGGTCAATTCCCATTTCTTTTGCAATTTTTTTTGCTGCGATGATGATTTTTCCGATTAGTTCAGCGTCCTCGATTTCGATATCATTAACAGTAGGAATGGGCTTTTTGGGAATAATCAGAATGTGGATTGGTGCTTTTGGGTCGATGTCGCGAAAAGCAAGGACATCATCGTCTTCGTAGACAATATCAGCAGATATTTCGCGTTTGATGATTTTTCCGAAAATTGTATCCATAGAGCAACTCCAAATTCTAACATAAAAAAAGAAGATGCCTGCATAAGCAAGCATCTTCTTTTGCAAAAGAAATCATTACTTAACGAATGACATCTTGCCAGTAACTACTTCATTTCCGGAGGAAATTCTGTAAATGTATGTTCCTGCGGGAACGATAACGCCATTGCTGTTAGTTCCATCCCAGGAAACAGTGTTCAATCCACGTTGGAGCTGACCTTCGTAGAGAACTTTAACTAAATTACCAAACATATCAATAACTTCAATGCGAGCATTTTGAGTAGCAGGCATATTGAAGTCGATATTAGTAACTGTTCTGAATGGATTAGGTGAATTTTGAGCAACTTTGAGTTCGTCAACCATATCGAAAGTAACAGTAAGCACTTCGCTTGTTGGGCAGTATTGAGTACCGTCCATATCAGTTTGACGCAAACGGTATTGGTAAGTTTCGTTCAGTTTAACGCTTCTATCGGTGAAATTGTAGTGGCGGATAGTTGAAGAATTGTTAGCGCCGTGAACAAATCCGATAGTTTTCCAATCAGATTCGTTTTCGCCAGCTTTGCGTCTTTCGATATAGAAGCCGTAGTTGTTAATTTCGGAAGCAGTTTCCCAGAATAGGTCGATACCAACGTTTGAACGGATGTCGTAGCGGAAATCGAGTAATTCGACAGGAATATCGTCGATACAGATTTGGACGACATTTTCAGGTTCGAAGACTTTGAATCCGAAGTATGGACGAATCATAGGAATGAAAGTGCCACGCGAGAAGGTCTGAGTAGTACCGTCTTGTGGTGGAATACCCCAGTGGTGTAAGTGAGCAAAAGCGGGGTTGCCATAAGTTTTCATAAATTCAGTCCATTGACCGGAGCCAGCATGGTCTTCATAGCAGAAGAAGTTGTCGTTAATATATTCGTTGTTCACCCATTTACGGAATTGTTTGTCAATCATCAAGTTGCAAGCAAGTGCAGTACCAGCAAGGTTAGTCTGAGGATCAACATATTGAGAGGTTGTTCTCATACCCATACGATAGCCGGTAGCACCCAGATGCAAACCTTCAAGACCGAGCTGAGCAATAGAAATCCAATAAGTACCTTTGTTAAGTATAATAGGTTGGCGACCGTAATCAGTAACTTTGTAGAGAACGTACCTATCGAATTGTGGGAATATCATTCCACTACCAAGACCACGTTTAGCAACAATATTTGAGTTTGTATAAAGTGAAATAGGAGTATTAACATTTGGATCGCCAGTATAGACTGAGAAAGCGATATCGTTCATAGCCTGGTTCAAGCTACCAAATAAAGCTTTATATCCATAGAGAGTATCAGCATTGAACAAAGTGAATTTCATTGCAAACTGACCTGAACCACTACCAGAACCGGCACCGTTGCCACCCATTACATAAACTGGATTTGTATAAGAACCAAGCCCTGCTCCGGTACCACCATAAGCCTGACCGAAAGAGGAAAGACCACTACCACCAATTCCGGAGAATTCTGGGAGCTGGTTTTCTTCTCTATTAGGATTGTCGTAAGCAAATGAATCACCAAATTTGATTTGGAAATCGGTGTATGTAGTATCGTTCTTTATGTAAGAATCTCCACCTTCAAATATCGAGATAGCCTGGATGCGGTAAGTACCTTCGCCTGTAACTTTAGCATTCCAGTTTGGCATAGATACTTCAATTGAGCGGCGAGCGTTGAGGTTTGCAAGTTCTATTACTCGACAGTAAACTGGGTCGCCGAAGGAACCAGCACCACGGAATACTTTCACTTTTACTTTGAAAGATGAAGCATTAATATCAGAGTTGTTGCTAAGATTAACTAAAATAGGAATATCAGTTGCTTGCGAAGCAGGAGCAAGAGTATATGGCCACAATGGTCTAACCTGAGTAACTTCGAGATCGGGCTTGTTCGAAGGCATAACTATGCGAACGTTATCAACAAGGAAGTCGTCGTCGTCATCTTGAATGTTAGGTGGTTGTCCTTTCCAATGATTACGTGCATTTACACGAATACGGAAGCGGAAGTTTTTAGCACCATCGTTCGGAGCCAATATAAAGGAATCCGGAATTTGAATTTGGAAGCGGCGGAAGCCCCAATCAATACCATCATCAAATTGGTCGAAACGTAATCCGTTTTCATTCGGGTTGGTAGTTGGGTCGCGTTTTAATGGAACGTTTGGATTCTTTTCGTCCCATCCCATAAAGTAACCGCCCATACCAAAGAGTGCAAAAGCGGGAATGCCATAGTAAGGAGTAGAGTTTGGAACTGGGTGCCAGCGCCAACGATTATAATCTTTGACATTTGTAACAAATTTAATTCCATCTGGGCTTGGGCGCATAAATTCAACCACAATAGAGTCGCCATCGGGACGGCTAACAGATGCGGCATTTGTGTATAACGTTGCTTTATCGAGATTGCTAATCAAGCGTCCTTCAACACCGACTATTTGCTGGTCGGAGAAGCCACGGTCCCAAGTATTATCAGGTCCGTTGATAGTTCTCTGAATAGCAAAAGATAGAACAGCGCCGCGTTTATTGCGAAGGTCTATCGGGAACGATGTTACAATATCACCACCAGGTGTGTTTTGATTCGGGCTCCAATCAGAACCATCAAGATTTTTTCTATTCATATGGAGAACTGGTGAACGAAGCTGGTCGTTAGTGCTATTGACAGCTGAGAAAATACCACGTGGTGGAAGAGGATAGCGTGAATTTTGTTCACCATCAGCAACAATAGCACCAATGTTTACCCATTTGTGAACAGATGGCATAGCTACTTTGTATATGCTATGATATTCGCTGAAATCATCATTGAATTCTTGCAAACGTTTCATTACGATAAAGTCAACGTTAGTGGTATCGTCGAAAGGCCAGCTATCGCCAAGAGGTGGCAATGATGGGTCGGGTGAAGTATTAGCATCAGCGATAATAAATGCGCGCATTCTTCCGATGTGGTCGGGAATATATTCATTCGGTTCAAATGGTGGGAAGAACACTTGAACAAATCTATATGGTGGGATACCATTAACACCTGCGGGAAGTGGGAAAACGTGAGTTGCATTGTAATTGTTACCATTTTTAGTAACATTCGACAAACGAACCATAGTATATGGGTCGTCGCCGCAATCTGGGTCAGCGGTTTGTGCAGCTAAATTCAAACATTTTTGAGTTACTCTAATTAAACGGTTGTAAACAACTCTTGGAATTGGCTGACGGAATTTCGTAACAGGATTTTCAGTATAAGTAGCAAGGTTATAAATCATAAAGCGAGCTCTAAAAATAGCATCCTGAGGAGTGAAGTTCACACCATAAGGACCTTGAATATCGTTGGAAACGTTTTGAATCAAAGCAACAGGCTGAATAGCACCTAATTTGGGTTCGCCTGCAAGTAATTCGTAGTTTGCAGCTTCTTCGGTTGTGATTTGCTTGCTAAACGACAAATCGGAAGCAGCAGTATTTTCGTCGCGAACACGCCATTGAATATCAACAACTCTCAAAGTATTCTTCCATTGCTTGAAACGAACAGCCAAATCATCGTGAGGCCACAAGTAGCTTAATGCTGAAGAGTTCACCCTATCGAAATAATGTGTAGTTTGTTGGTATTCAGATGCAGAAGTTGGACCCCAAGGGAAGGAACCTGTACCTGTCTTTGTATCATAAGCAGCGTCGCGAGCCCAACCTGTAACACCAGCAGTTGCCAATACACCGAAAGCAGTTGCAGAGGGAACTTTTTGTCTCGCACTTATCGGATACATTCCTGTAAATTTTTCGTAATAAATAGTAATTGAAGAGTCCAATCTATTTAATATTACCTGTGCATTAGCTGAAACATAACCGACATCACCAGGGCGACGATTGCTCTGGGCAGAATATGTGCCTTGTGGGAATTGGTAGGTGCCTGCTTGTGGCGCAATATTGACAAAGTAAATAGTTAACTTGCTTCCATCAACTTCGCGTTTGTAGTAAACACGCCCGTGGTCATCAGGACGATTATCACGAACACTCCACTGCGAAAGATGCATTGGTCCCCAGAACGGGGCTATATATGCACCACGATTAGTAGTTGTGGATAAGTTTTGCAATTGGTTGCCACCATTAGCACGAATACCAGCAGTAGCGTTTGTAATCTGATTGTTTAGAACAGACACTCTATAACCGAAATCATCTGGTTCAGGGTCGTTCAATCCATTGCCAACTCTTGTTGTGCGGACAAACCAATCCATACTCATAGGGTCGTAAGCAGTAGTTGCACCAGGTGGAATTGTTCTTTGCCCGGCAGAGTTGTAGTAGTAGCGGCGGTTTGTAAGTGCAATCACACCATTAGTCGAAACATAGAACGAATCGTAGCGAATACCATTAAAATAGAAACCGAATCCAATTGGAATTGGACCAGCAATAGCATTATCGGTTGAATCGACTACAATTGGGTTATTGTTTGCATCACGATGACGGAAGAAATTCACCTGAGCAGGATTACGGAAGAATCTCAAACCTTCTTCCTTATTAGTTTGCCAGTAAGTCGAATCTAACAATCTTGGTCCGGGAAGAATTCTTCGCCAGGTTGTTGGTTGGAAAGTAGTATCAACAAATCCATCTTTTGGTCCCCATTCAATAGAACGGTCGTCGCTATCGACGAAGTAATAACCGGTCGAAACAGCGCGGTTCACACCCTGCCTATCCGTATTAGTTTCGTTGAACTGAATAGGGTAAGTAGTCCCGGCACTATTTGGCGCAGGACCGGCAGGAATATTCAGCCCGCTTTTGCGAAGGATTTCATCGCTCTTATCATTGTTTGCGAGCACATCATTGGCAAGCAATCCAACAAAAAGTGCGATAAATAGAATAAATTTCTTCATTGTAAACTCCAAATGTGTATTTAAAACTAAAACAATCTATTTATTGAATAAACATTCATAATCTATTAATTAACGTTTAAATCTCCAACCTTTATCTTCGAATTCGAAGAGCCAGCCTGCAATTTTGCCTTCTTCGAATGTTTCGAAATGGTTCCAATAATCTAATGTGTAAGAATATCTCGAACCAGTTTCGTCTGCGGGCACCTGACGTGCGTGAGCTATAATTTTTTCGCAACGTTCCTGCCAATCGCGGAAGCTCTTCGGACGAAGGTCTACCCATCCTTCGTAGCACCATTGTTCGATATTTTCAGGTGTCATATCGAGTTCGGTTTCGCCACGGCGGACAGGGATTATCACATCTTTTCCGCGCAAATATTTCTTGCCATCGGGCAGAAGGACTACCAGTCCAATTGATAGCATTTCTGCAAGAAGTTTTTCATCGTTTTTCACAAGTTCGAGTGCTTTTTGCGAAAGTTCTTCGGGTGTGTATTTCGAGATATCTTTCATCGCACCGACAATTTTTCTCAAAATAAAGCCTTCGTAGAGAAGTTTCGAAAGTCTTGGAGGTCCGAGCAATTCAAAGGCAACGGAATCAACACCATATTCTTTTTCTAATTTCTTGATTATTTCGAGAGCTATATTTCTTAGCATACCGCCACGATATGTAGGTCCCAATGTGCAAGCATCGAGCCCTTGAATAACATCACGTCCAGTGTTGCCACCGCGAATTTCGAATACTAAATATTCTGCAATTTCTTCGGGAGTAACAATTTCCATTTGTCCGAGTGCGCTAATAGCTTCAAATTCGCCTTTGGAGAAAATTCCGTTTTCGCCTGTATCGATGAATACTGACTTATAGACATCGCCTGTATCAATTACACCCGTAGCATCATCAAACACGAATTTACCTTCTGCGGGACGAGCATCATCGAAATTCATCTTCACAAGTGGAATAGCACGTCCGCGGCGTTTTACTTCTCCATAAGCAATTTTCTTCCAGGCAATTGCTGCTGTTGGCTTAATTTCTTTGACAATTGGTCCCTCGGGAGTGCGGGCAAGCAAGAAAAGAAGCAAAGTCTGTGCGCCAGCAACAGCAGTTTTCGAAAGCAAAACGCGCGATGGGCGTTCTTCGCTATGAGTATAAGGAATGTTTACTCCCATACCGCCTGTTCCGCTTGTGCCAACTTTGAAATACATTTTTGCTTTCGCATCAAGCAAACCGCGGTACAGAATTTGAATGTGTCTGATAAGTTGAGGAACGTAGGCGCTTGCAATAACTCTTTCGATAAGCGCTCTATCGAGCTCCCCTTTGTCGATTTTCTTAATTGCGTTGATAGCAGTATTATAAATGTCTAAATAAGCAATTGCAGTTGCTGTATTTATACAATCTATTACTAAATCTGGTTTTGTTTCGACTATGAGGTTATACAAGGCGGAATGTTTAAGAATTTTATCGTCCAAATCAAAAAATATATCTTTAAGGAATTCGCCACGCATTGCATCATCACCAATCACATCGCCCCAGTTCATATCTTTCCATTCAGTGCGTGCGAAAATGTTGCCCCATTTTGGAACGAACATATTTGGGTCGGCAGACGGGAATTCACGTTTCAATTGAGCAACAGCGTCTTCTGCTTCCCATTGATTTAATGACAATATAACTAATTGAGCAGGTTCGTGTTCCATTAATTTGCGGCATATTGCGGAACCAACAAGCCCCCAGCCACCTAAAACCAATACTTTTGACCCTTTTATTTCCATAACTCGTCCAATTTTGTTAATAAATTATTTGGTTAATTAGTTCTATTCATTATATTAATTTAATAAAAATAGAAACCTATCCCAAATAAAATTAACAAATTTTTATATTTTTTATTCATTTTTTTAGTTTTATGGTAATTTGTTTTTCATAATAATTAATACAATTTATAATACTACTGACATAATTATAATTAATTTTTGTTCTTATGTAATTAACATTATATAAAAATAATAATTACACTTATTTTTTAATTTTTCTTTTAATCTTAACATAAAATTGTTCTTTAATTGTTAATTTTGTCAAAAACTGATAGAAATGTATGATATATATATTTATTGCTGCTGTTGCTGTATATCTTGCTCGAACATTGTTTATGTTCATTGGAGCAAGTAAAATCAGAAGAAAAAGCGTAGGAAGAAACGACTTTGTTCCATCGGTGAGTGTGCTTGTTCCTGCTCGGAACGAAGAAGATACAATAGAGGAGTGCCTTATGGCACTTGCTTTGAGCAACTACCCGAAAGAAAAATTTGAAATCATTGCCATAGACGACCGTTCAACCGACTCAACGCTGCAAATAATGCAAAAAGTCGCCGCCAAATTTGATAATATTAAAGTATTAAGTATTAAAGATGAGCAGCAGAAGCAAAATTTGCGTGGCAAGGCTGGTGCTTTGCATTATGGAGCTGATGCCGCCGTAGGAGATATTTTGCTTATGACAGATGCAGATTGTATTGTCCATCCCGATTGGATTAGAACAATTGCGGAATGCTATGCAGATGACAATATCGGCTTGGTTGCGTCATTTACACTGGTTGGTGGAAAGCGACTTTTCGACATTATTCAATCGGTAGAATGGATTTATATGAACACAATGGCTTCTGCGGGCGTTGGTTTAAATATTCCGCTTGGTTGCTATGGAAACAACCTTTCTGTCAGGAAAAAAGTGTATGAAGAAATTGGTGGATATAAACAAATTCCATTTTCGGTAACCGAAGACCTTTCGCTGCTGAAAACAGTTCATAAATATGGGCATTCGCTGCATTATGAAACAGACGTAAAGGGAACAGTCGTAACAAGACCTTGCAAAACCTTCACAGAATACATAAGCCAGCACCGCCGTTGGGCGATGGGTGGATTAACTCTGGGCTGGAAAGCAGTGGTTTTTGTTCTATCAAGTTTTCTTATGTGGATAGGCATAGTAGCCTCGTTGCTCACGGCAAATTACTTATTTGCGATATTGCTATTGCTTTTGAGATTTGCTGGCGATTTATCGATAATTTTTCCGAGCGTGATAAAATTAAAACAAAACAAATTGCTGATGTACGTAATCCCATCAATTCTATTTTTCTTAATAATCGAGATTATTATTCCATTTACATTATTTACCAAAAAAGTTCGCTGGAAAGGGCAAATTTTCAAGGGATAAAGTTCGATTATTAGATTTCACCTAAATAATTAATGATTTGTAAGCAAGAAACAAGCTTTATCTAAAATATATAAAAGTTTTTTCGTCATATTTTTTATTGTTTTTCAAATAATTAATATTTGGAGTATTTAATGCCGCATATATATATAGATGGGAAACGCATAGAAACGCAAAGCGGTAAAACAATAATTGAAGCTGCATACGACAACGGTCTATATGTCCCACATTTTTGCTGGCACCCCGAGCTTTCGGTGGCGGGGAATTGCCGAATGTGCCTTGTAGAGGTTGGGTTGCCCAAAAGGCTACCGAATGGAGAGTTCGAAACAGACAGCAACGGCAATATAGTTGTCTCTTTTCTGCCGAAGCTTCAAATTGCCTGTGCTACGCAAGTTTCCGACGGTATGCACGTTCGCATAAACCACGATAAAGTAATAAAAGCACAAGAAGCGGTAATGGAGTTTCTGTTAATAAATCACCCGCTCGACTGCCCTATTTGCGATGAAGCAGGGCAATGCAAACTGCAAGAATATGCTTTTAATCACTCGCGTGGGGAAAGTCGCTTCCAAGAAACTAAAAATCACAAGGATAAACGCGTTCCGTGGGGACCCAACGTGCTTTTCGATGCAGAACGCTGCATATCCTGTTCGAGATGCATTCGTTTTGCAAAAGAAATTGCCAAACAAGATGTGCTTACGTTTGTTCAGCGTGGCGACCACGTAACTATAAAAGTGCAGGACGGTGCAAAATTCGACAACAATTATTCAATGAATGTGATTGATATTTGCCCGGTTGGGGCGCTTACAAGCCCTGATTTCCGATTTAAATCGCGTGTGTGGGATATGAGTTTCAACAATTCGATTTGTATGGGTTGCTCGCGTGGCTGCAACATACAAATTGGAGTGCGGAACAACGAAATTTTGCGGATAGAACCGAAAACTAATATGTATGTGAATAAATACTGGATGTGCGACTACGGACGTTTGTCTTACTATAAAAAAATCAACGAAAATCGCGTAACCAACCCAACGGTCAAGAAAAATGGTGTTCAAACAGAAGTAACCTGGGACGAAGCAATTTCTACTGCTGCATCGATTTTGCGTAAATACAAGCCGTCGGAAATGATGTTTATTGGTTCGGGACGCTCTTCGACTGAAAATAATTATGCTTTGGCACGATTTGCTAAAAATGTTGCAAAATCTATGAATTTAGATTATTATGAACGTATAGACCAAACATTTGCAGATGACTTTTTAAGAACAAACGATTTAAATCCAAATGCAGCGGGCTGCCGCAGTGTTGGGATTGTTCCATCATCTGATAAATTTTCTTTGAAAAATATACCTGAAAATATAAAAAATGGGTCGATTAAACTCGTTTACATTATGGACGAGGACTTCGATTTAGATGAAAAATATATTCAAGCCCTGCAAAATGCAGAAGCAATAATTGTACATTCTTTGAACCACTCGAAGCTAACCGAAATAGCTGATGTTGTGTTTGCGTCTTCATACTTTGCCGAAAGCGAAGGCACTTTTGTCAATATAGACAAACGCGTTCAATATTTCGAACCTGCACTTGTAACAAGTGAAAATCTTCACCGAATGGGAATGAAGATGAGCCGATTGGATAAGTTCGGTGCACCGAACGACCGCTGGACGCAAAAGGAATTGCGAAATTGCCGTCCTGCCTGGAAAGTTCTGAATATGCTGGCATCGCAATTTTCCGTCAATTTCAACTACAACAAAGCCGAAGATGTGTTCAATGATATTGCTCACAATATCGGGCAGTTCAACGGTATGAGCTACCGATTACTGAAAAAGCATCAAGGAATAATACTTGGGAAAGCAAGCAATCCTGACCCCGTGTTGCATAATTATGAATCACATTATATGAAACCAAATTGATTTATGAATTAATTCTGGGAAATTATGGAAAATTTAGGTTGGATACTTTTAGAAGCATCGATAAAAGCATTTGTAATCTTAAATATAGTATTGCTTGGAGCAGCTGCTTCGGTTTATTTAGAACGCAAGGTCTCGGCAGCAATACAGGATAGAATTGGACCAAATCGAGTGGGACCATTCGGGATATTGCAGCCATTTGCAGATGTGTTTAAGCTCTTTTTCAAAGAGGATATCGTCCCGCGGGCAGCTGATAAGTTTTTTCACGCACTTGCACCTGTTATTTCGCTTGGGGTGGCAATAGCAGTTTATGCAGTTATTCCATTTGCACACTATGTCGAAATCAACGGTGTAAAGTATTATTTAGGAATTGCCCCCGATGTGAATGTTGGTTTTCTTTTCATACTTGCAATGACTTCGGTCGGTGTGTATGGAATAACTCTTGCAGGTTGGTCGAGCAACAACAAATATTCATTGATGGGTGGGCTTCGTTCGTCTGCACAAATGATTTCGTACGAACTATCGTTGGGGCTATCGTTAATAGGCGTGGTTCTCATAAGCGGTTCATTTTCGCTGAATGATATAGTTTTGCAGCAGTCCGGATGGAAATGGAATGTATTTTTGCAACCACTGGGATTTATCATTTTCCTTGTATCAGCATTTGCTGAAACAAACCGAGCCCCGTTCGATTTGCCCGAAGCCGAACCTGAACTTGTCGGTGGATACAACACTGAATATTCCGGAATGAAGTTCGGAATGTTTTTTCTTGCTGAATATGCAAATATGGCAACTTCATCTGCATTTATGGCTTTGTTGTATTTCGGTGGGTGGCAGCTTCCGTTCCCTGCTGAATGGTTGGGATTGCAGGAAGGTTCAATTGGACTTGCACTGGCACAATTTGCAACATTTATGATAAAAGTTGGAATTTTTGTGTTGTTCTTTATCTGGGTGCGCTGGTCTGTTCCTCGCTTTCGTTACGACCAGCTTATGAATTTAGGTTGGAAAGTTCTATTGCCGCTATCGCTATTAAACGTGATTTTGACTTCAATTGGAGTTCTTATTTTCAAATAAGGAGTAAAAAATGAACATAAACACAGAAAACATAGAAAAAAACAGGATGAATTTCTGGGAGAAGATATATCTTCCCGAAATTGCACGCGGATTGGGACTTACTTTGAAACGTATGTTTCGTCCGAAGATGACACGGCAGTATCCCGAAGAAAGGTGGGATCCGCTTGGTTCGTATCGCGGGCGTCCTGTTCTGGTGGATGAAGACGGCAAAGAACGGTGCGTTGCTTGCGGATTGTGTTCGCGCGTTTGTCCGGCACTGGCTATCGAAGTACAAGCAGCAGAAACACCTGACGACAAGGAACGCTTTCCCGCAAAATTTGAAATAAATATGTTGCGTTGCATTTACTGCGGTTTTTGCGAAGAAGTTTGTCCCGAGGAAGCAATTGTTATGAGCAAAGATTACGAGCTTGTGTTTGCAAGCCAGGAATCAGCAATAATGAACAAGGAACAATTGCTTGTTCCAGTTGCTCAATTGCAAGATAGATTAGAATTTTTGCGTAGATATAAATAATTTTGAATTATTAATTAGAAAAGCCCGGAAACGTAATTGTTTTTGGGCTTTTTTATTGTCCGCTCCGAACAATATCGTGCAAGCGGATAAGTCCCCAGGCAGCTTTCCTTGTTCGACAACGGGAAGCACATTGATTTGACTTTGACAAGATATAAATGAAAACTATATTTTAATAAGGGCTGATACTTTCTTTATAGTCTCGACAAGAACAGCCTCAGGTGCCTTTGCAATGAATTCTGCATTTCTAACTTTCCAATCGAGACTTTTAATCTGGTCGGAGATAATAACGCCACTAACAGGAAGATTTTCCGGCAAAATCACTTCGAAAGGATAACCTTTGATTTGATTTGTAATTGGACAGAACAAAGCAAGACCAGTCTTAGAATTATAAATTTGAGGTGAAATAACAATTGCAGGTCGTCTGCCTTTTTGTTCGTGTCCGCTTTGAGGATTGAAATCAAGCCACACAATATCGCCGCGTTCCGGACAATATTGATTATCGTTTGCGGCTATGCGACGTTTTAATGGCGTATAGCCGCTGTTAGCGGTAGTGGTTTGTTATTTCTTTTCAAGTCGTTTTATTTCTGCTTTTATCTCCTCAATTACTTCCTTATTTTTTATTTCTTTTCGTTCTCCTACTTTTTCTGAGAATAAATAAAACACCTTTCCACCAAAAACTTCTGTAAATTTCTGATGAGATTCAAACTGTAAGTTATATTCCTTAAATATTTCAGGTAATTGAATACCGGCATTGACGGGTTTTATCTGTAAGCCTATGTATTTATCATTGATTTTTATATAGAAATCAACATTAAACAATCTATCCCACTCGTCAGGAGCTGGTTCTATTTTCACTCTTAATATTTTTTGTAATTGACCATATATAGTTTGAATTTCCGTAATATATCCTTCATAGGTACGGTCAATTACTAATTGTATCATATAATCAATACAATCTTGCTCAGTAATTTCAGATACTTCTGCTTGAATTACTTCAGTTATTTTGACATAAAGTTTTTTACCAAGTTCAATAATATGTTCCTTTGGTTTTACATTTTTGAAATAATATTCTCTCCATTCATCAATATTTTTAGGAGCACATTTTCTTATGGATTCTGAAGTCGGGCCAACATTTCTTTTGAAATTGAGTTGGAAACGATTCATCGCTGAATTTAATATCCATTCTTTAGCCATTGTTTTTTCCTAAATAATTTAAAAATTTTTGTTTGTATTTGTATTCCAATTCAGTATCTACCTTTACTAAACCACTTTTAATTAAGTGTGCGTTGATGAACGTTTTATTTTCAAGATACAAATAGCAAAGAAGATTGCTTTCATTATCATATTTTATATTATCATATTTTATGAATACGCGTTTTCCTTTTGTTTTTTCAATTAAAAAAGAAACTGCCTTACCGTTACTTAATAGGTCTTGTTTTATTCCCAAAAGTTTTATTATTAAATCATTACTCAATCGGATTTTTTCTGGGCTAATAATTTCCTTTACTGTGAATAATTCTTCTCTTTTAACAGAACTGTTTTTATCAATTTTCGAACCAAATTGTAGTTTTTTTATATCTATTTTTTTGTCAAGTGCGTGAGGGTCTCTAAAGATATAGGGCAATTTTTGGATTTCGTTGTCAAAATTGCAATTAAGTTGTCTTTGTTCTATAAATTCATATTTTGTCTCGAGTATATCTGGTTGATCAGCCTCTAATTTTTCTTTAATAATTGGAATAAATTCAGGATTAATTTCATAACCTATAGAATTTCTATTAAGCTTTTTGGAAGCAAGTAAGGTTGTACCACTACCAGCAAAGGGATCAAGAACTGTTTCTCCAACAAAAGAAAACATCTTAATTAACCTGCGTGGTAATTCTTCAGGAAACATTGCTATGTGATTAGTTTGTCTTTCGCCAGGGAAATTCCAATGGCCTGCAAAAAATGTATTCCATTCTTCTGCGGACATTTTAGAAAGTTCCTTTTGTTCTTTCGTTGGTTTAGGACTATCGCCTAATTTTTTAAAAATGAGAATGAATTCGTAATCTAATTTTAAAATGCCATTTCTAGGATAAGGATAGGAACCCATTTGAACTCCACCACCTGTTGTATTTGAAGTCGTAACTTTTTGCCAGATAATAGCACCCATATAATCAAATCCTATTGTTTCACAGAATTTGATTATTTCTTCACGAATAGGAATAACTTTATAGCGGCCATAATAAACTGAACGGGCAAATTGGTCACCAATATTTACGCACAGTCTACATCCATTACAAAGAACTCGATAGCATTCTTTCCACACCAAATTTAAGTTATTGATGTAGTTTTCATAATTTTCATGAAATCCAATTTGCTTTTCTGAACCATAATCTTTTAATTGCCAGTAAGGTGGCGAAGTAATTATTAAATGTACTGAATTGTCTGGCACTTCAACCATTTGTCTACTATCACCAAGAATTACTTTATGATGTGTGCTCATTTTTTGAATTCCTCTTAGCAAAAACACAAAAATCTTTTCAAATTCTGTTAATTCGGTATTTTTATGCCATTACCGCTAACTACCATTTTTCTTTACCTTGTTTGTAGCCTGTCTCTGCTTCATCGTGAAGATTTTCTTCTGAAATCAAACTGATTAAATTATCCAATTCGAAAACATCTGTATCTACCGGAATAAGTTCGATTTTATTTTTTTTGATAACAAGGTTAATTCTGGAGCCATCCTGAATATTTATTTGATTAGCAATAGACTGAGGGATCCTAATTCCCAGACTATCACCCCATTTTATTACATGTAATTCCATTTTCTTATATGTATAAACAATGTATATACAAATATACATTATCAACAAAATAAACAAAAAAATATTGAAAATAATTATTATTTAGATTTTATTGCCCGCTCCGAACAATATCGTGCAAGCGGATAAGACCAAGCAATTTTCCGTTTTCGACCACAGGAAGCACATTAATCTGGCTGTGGCGGTTTTCCATCAAAGCAAGAGCGTTCAGCAGAAGTGAGTTTTCATCAATAACAATCGGGTTGGGTGTCATTACTTCGCTAACAACAATATCTTTCAGGTTGTCAAATCTATTGAGCAATCGACGGACATCGCCGTCGGTAATAATTCCGAGCAGATTTTGCTGGCTATCGCAAATACAAACGCAACCGAGAGGTTTGCGGGACATTTCAATCAAAGCTTCTTTGAAAGTTGAGTTGATTTGAATTATTGGGAGAGAGTCGCCTGTATGCATTACATCTTTTACACGCAAAGTAACGGAACGGCCAATTTGCCCGAGAGGGTGCAAGCGTGAAAAGTCTTCAATAGTAACACCTTTCACCTTCATAGTAGCAACAGCCAGAGCATCGCCGAGAAGCAGAGCGGCTGTTGTGCTTGAAGTTGGAGCTAAATTGAACGGACAGGCTTCGCGCGAAACCTGCCCGTTGAGCACAGCGTCGGAATGTCTTGCCAGATAAGAATTTAAATTGCCCGTGATTGAAATAATATAAGCGGAAGATATTTTCAAGTAAGGAACAAGGCGGATAAGTTCTTCTGTATTGCCACTTTTAGATAGAAGAATGGCAACGTCGCCTTTTTGGACAGCGCCAATATCGCCGTGCAATGCTTCGACGGGATGAAGAAACATCGCCGAAACACCAAAGCTGGAAAAAGTAGCAGCAATTTTTTTTGCTATGATGCCGCTTTTGCCTACACCCGAACAAACGATTTTGTTTGCTCGGGAAATATAATCAACGGCGCGAACAAAATTATCATCAAGATTTCGGGAAACGTTTTGCAATTCCGTTATTTCGCTGGCGAACACTTCACGAGCAATGGCAAGAACATCCAAATTATCCATTTAGATTAATCCTTTCTTGTGTTTTTCGGTAAGTTTTTCAATCATATCTTTAGTCATTGAATAAATATCGAAGCTTGGTTGCCACCCCCATTCGCGACGAGCGCAGCTATCATCGATTGAGTAGGGCCAGGAATCTGCTATAGCTTGACGGAAGTCAGGCTTGTAAGTAATTTCGAAATCAGGGATAAACTTGCGGATTTCGTCGGCAAGCTGACCAGGAGTGAAGCTAAAAGCAGCGACGTTAAAATCGCTATGGTGAACTAATTTATCGGGGTCAGCTTCGGCAAGATTAATAGTTGCTTTGATGCAATCAGGCATATACATCATCGGGAGCATTGTATCTTCTTTCAAGAAGCAAGTGTATTTTTTATTTTTGACAGCTTCGTAGAAAATTTCGACAGCGTAGTCTGTGGTACCGCCACCGGGCAAAGTTTCGTGAGAAATAATACCGGGATAGCGAAGCCCACGGCAATCGAGCCCATAGCGGTAAAAATAGTAATCGCAAAGACGCTCGCCGGCAACTTTTGTAACGCCATACATCGAAGTTGGACGTAGAACACTATCTTGTGGGACGTTTTCTTTTGGGATGCCGCGTCCCCAAACAGCCATCGAGCTTGGAACAATTATGCGAGCAAGTTCAAATTTAACGCCAAGGTCAAGCACATTCATAGTGCCGTTCATATTAACGTTCCAGCAAAGTTGTGGGTCCTTCTCGCCTACACCCGAAAGGATAGCTGCCATATGAAAAATAGTGTCAATATCGTATTTGATGATAGCTTGACGTATATTGTCGGCTTTTGTAACATCGACGACTTCGTATGGACCGCTATCGGCAATATGTTTGGGCGGATTTGGGCGTATGTCTGATGCGATGACGTTAGCATTGCCATAACGGCGGCGAAGTTCCATCACCAGTTCGCTACCGATTTGTCCCAAAGCCCCAGTAACCAAGATTTTCTTAATTTCTTTTTTCATAACTAATCAATAATAAAGTAAATAAAAATAACTTGCAAATTTCGTAAAAAAAGCAAAAAAAGCGAAGAGATATTTTAGGGATATTCGTTCAATTTCTCTGCAACTTTTCTCATCATCACTGCCATTTCTACATTATGGACGCGGATGATTTCTATCTGCTTTTGCCAGAGCAAGGCGTGTATTAGCATAGTTGCGAAATCTCTTTCCTTTGGTTCGGGGATTTGCAGGAATTCTCCAATAAAGCGTTTTCGTGAAATGCCGAGCAATAGCGGCACACCAAGGCGACGGAAATAATCAATATTGCGAAGCAACTCCCAATTCTGCTCGAATGTTTTGCCGAAGCTTAAGCCTATTCCTACATCTGCGTAAATTTGCTCGACGCCTTGACTTCGTGCAAAAGCAATTTGCCGAGAGAGAAAAGTGTAAATATCGTCGAGCAAATTATCGTAGTGTATGCTTTGTTGCATAATTTTCGGTGGTGCAGGCAAATGCATAATGCACAATGCCTTATTGTGTTTGGAGGCAAGTTCAGCAAGACGGGGTTCGAAGGTGAGCCCACTTATATCGTTAATCATATCAGCACCGTTTGCGATTGCTTGCTCGGCAACCTCGTATTTTGTTGTATCAATAGAAATATATAAATGCGGGAAGCGTTCTTTTATCGCCTGAATTAGCGGAATAGTTCGCTTAATTTCTATTTCAGTGGGAACCGGTTCGGAGCCGGGGCGGGTGCTTTCGCCACCAATATCAAGAATATCAACACCGAACCCAAGCCAAAGTCCGACTTTTTCCAATACAACGGACAGATTTTCGTTATCTCCACCATCGGAAAAACTATCGGGAGTTGCGTTTATTATTCCCATTATTTTCATTTTTCAAGTAATATTATGAAACATTACGTTTTAGATACATTCAATATAATCAATAAATTCAAATTGAGCAAATCTCACAAAAAAGATGCTCAAACTGCTGTTTCTTCGCTGATTGAACTTATAAAAGACTATCAATGCAAGTATTCCTCTTATCAATTTACATTGGTTTGCGATGGTCGAGTTCAGGAACCTATCAATCTTGTGGGAAAAATCAAACTTGTCAATTCAGGTAACGAGAGTGCAGACACAATTATAAAGCAAATAATTGATAAGGCGGCTGTTCGGACTAATCTTGTTGTTGTAAGCTCAGACCTTGAAGTGTATTCCTATGCAAAGGCAAACCTGTGTTCGGTGCTGACAGCAGAAAATTTTCTTAAATTAATAGAGCAAGCACCTCAGAAGAATATAAAATCGCGCCAACACATCAAAGAAAAACCTTACGCACCAAGCAAACGCGAAATCGAAGAATATAAAAAACTATTTGGAGTTGAAGATGAGTAATTTTACTTATGGAGTGGTTGGATTAGGAAAGGTTGGTTATGCAGTATGCAGGAAACTTGTTTCGAATGGGCAATTAAAATGGGTTGTTACGAGCAAACCGCCAAATGAAATTGAATTTTCGGGAAGCGTTCGGATATATTCAGCAATTCAACAGGTAAAAGAGACTGTTTCGGTTATTGCAATTGCAACAAGCGACGGTGCGTTCGAAAAAATCGCACGGGACGTTTGCGAAGCGTCTCGCAAGAAAAAAATATGTTACGCAGCATTTCATTTCAGTGGTGCAACATCGCGTGAAGTGCTAAGCCCACTTACCGAATTAGGAATAAAGATATTATCGCTGCACCCGATGCAAACGTTTGGGAAGTATCGCGAGGATATTTTCGACGGGATTTTCTGGGGTTGCGATTGCACTGCGGACGATTTTTCGATTGCGGAGAGTATAATTGCAGACCTTGGGGGAATTGCCCGTCTGCTCGATGAAAAAATATTGCGAAATAAGCCACTGTATCACGCAATTGGTGTGTCGGTTGCAAATTTTTTGCAGGGAGTAGTCGAATTTGCACGTTTGCAGTGCGAAAGCATTTCGCTGCAACCATCGGAAGTGCTTTTGCCCATACTTCGCACATCATTCGAAAATGCTTATTCTGCAATAGAACAAGGAAGTGATGTTCCCATCACAGGACCGGTGGCGCGCGGAGACGCCGAACGTATAAGAGTGCACCTCGAAAGCCTGAAAAAGCACAGCGAATATGCTAATGAATACACATTATTGACGCAATTTTTAGCTTCGATTTTGCAAAAGCAAGGCAAAATTAGCAACGATGCATATCATAAAATTAATGATATAATAAGATAAATTTTGCTTGAACTTTTGTCTTGTAAAGTGGTTATTCTTGATTTTCTTGGATGCTGACATTGCATTGATTTTCAAGTTTTAGGCTAATTCCAGCTGCTAAACTCATTAAATGAGGATAACCTGGTACAAAAGAAATTGCCAAATCAATTTTATTTGAAATTGAGTATTTATATTCAAATTCGCCGCCGTACCATAAAAATAAGTGTTGCCATTTATCATTAATATCACCTACAAATACATTTGGATTAACATAACCATCCAATTCAAGCCAATTGCGTCTGAAAACAAAAGTTGGACCTATCCCACCGAATAAACTATGCCTTTCGATTTCGAAAATTTTCAACCTTATTCCTATGTGTGAGAACCCTCCTAATCTTTCGGCACAATCAGCATATAAAGCTTGAACAAATTTAACAGAGAGAAAATCTTCATAGATAAACTTCTCATAAATGAATTCACCGCCAAGATTAATAACAAGATATGCGTTTTTGTCAAGCTTATTTGGCATTAATCTGGCATTCAGCTTTTCACCTTTTGGGTGTATGCTCAAACCAAAGTACTTAATACCTATATTATCTTGTGAGAAAACTATTGAATATGGTAGAATAGAAAAAAATAAACACAAAATTATCCCAAATTTTCTCTTGAACATATTAAACATAAGCATATAGGAACTATTTTGGGAAACCTTCGAAAAATTTGTCGAACACTTTGCGCACTTTTCGAGCAGTTTCCTGACGAGAGCCGCTTGCATCAACGACAACAAATCTGTTGGGTTCCTGTCGGGCAATATAGTTATATCCTTCGATAACTTTCAGGAAAAATTCATCGCCTGCTTTTTCAATTCTATCGAACTCCGGGCGAGAAGTTCGGCGTTTAGATTCGTCGAGCGAAATTGATAGATAAATTGTAAGATTTGGTGTAAGTCCACCGGTTGCGAATAAATTCAGTTTCTGGACAAAATCGAGCGGCAATCCCCGCCCGAACGCCTGGTAAGCAGTGGTAGAATCATAAAATCTATCGCAAATCACAATTTTCCCACGCTCGAGTTCGGGTTTGATGACGGTATCGACAAGATTAGCCCGTGCAGCTTCGAACAGCATCAGTTCCGAGCGAGCCCCCACTCTGTGCCTTGAAGAAAGCAGAATATTGCGTAATTGTTCGGAAAAATCGCTTCCGCCGGGTTCGCGCATAGTTACAACGCTCAGACCCTTGCTTTCGATGTATTCTTTGAGCAACTTAATCTGGGTTGTTTTACCGCAACCATCTATTCCTTCGAATGTTATCAGCATATAATACCTACTTTTTTCCTTCTAAAATAACAACAAATTCACCTTTGAGGTTACTTTTATTTTTAATTTTTTCTTTGACTTCCTCGATAGAGCCACGAATATACTCTTCGTAAATCTTTGTGAGTTCGCGAGCAAGACAAATTTTTCTTTCAGCAGCAACCATTTCGCTTAATTCATCGAGCAATTTATGAATTCTATAAGGTGATTCATACAAAACTGCTGTAATATCTAATTCAGCAATTTTTTGGAGAAATGTTTTGCGTCCTTTTTTGTGAGGAGGGAATCCGAAAAATGCGAATTTATCGGCTGCAATTCCACTTGCAACAATTGCGGTGAGAAATGCAGATGCACCAGGCAATGAAACGATATGAATTTCTCTTGCAATTGCCTCCTGCACAACAGCCCAGCCAGGGTCTGAAATAATTGGAGTGCCTGCTTCGCTGATAAGTGCAACGCTTTTTCCATTCTGGATTTTGTCGACTAATTCTATAGCACGTGCACGTTCGTTATGTTCGAAGTAGCTTACGAGCGTTTTCGGCTCAATATTGAGCAGTTTCAGCAATTTAGAGGCAGTTCGGGTATCTTCGCAGGCAATAATATCGCACTCTTTGAGTATTCTCACAGCTCGAAAGGTAATATCTTCAAGGTTCCCAATTGGAGTAGGCACAATATACAAAGCAGGAGCAATCGAACTATCCATTTTTCCTTTCTCGCAATTTTTTGAAGAAGTCTTTAAGTAGCAATGAGCACTCTGTTTCGCACACACCGCCAAGAACATCGAGCCTGTGATTAAGTCTGACGTCGGAAGTAATATTGTAAAGGCTTGCAGCAGCACCCGCTTTGGGGTCGAACGCACCAAAAACAAGTCTTCGCAATCGAGCAAGGACAATTGCACCGCTGCACATCGGACAGGGTTCGAGCGTAACGTAGATATCGCAATCGAGCAAATGCTTGTAGCCCACCTTTTTGATAGCACGTTCTATTGCAATGATTTCAGCGTGAGCAGTGGAATTATTCCTTTTCTCCACCTGGTTGTATCCACGAGCAATAATTTTCCCGCCTTGCACAATCACAGCACCGACGGGAACATCTTCCGACGCAGAGCATTTTCTTGCTTGCTTAATTGCCTCGTTTATGTAATATTCATCAGACTTCATTGCTAAAATCGGTATCCCAGCATTACATTGAAAACACCATTGCCCAGAGCATTTTTGCCCGCAATATTAATATTATAGCCCGTATTGATGAAAACATTGTTATCGAACAAAATATTAAAACCAGCACCCAATTGCAAAGTTTCCTCGTTCAACGGACGGCGTCGCAAATTGAATTTTGGCAACTTTGAATTATCTCCCAGCGGAAGGAAATATCGCCCAAAGAACAGAAGTTGAGTGCCAGGGACAGACACGATGCCAATTTTTGAATTCAAGATAAATCTTGGTTTTAAATCTTCATCTCTCCAATTGTAGATACTGCCAAGTTCAAAATTCACATTTTCGATAGTATGTCTGAAATTAGCACCTGCAAGCAATTCAAAAGCACCGTCGCACAGGAAATCATAATCGGGGTCGTCCTGCCCACGATAGAACCCAAACGGCACATAAACGCCGCCAACAAGGGACAAAGCGGTCGCACCATCTAATATCACATATTCGCCCGTTAGTTTCAAATTCTCCACCTGGAACATATTGAAATCGGCTTTCGGTGCTTGCCTGTAATTCGAATCGTAGGTATATTTTTCATTGTAATTGGAATAAACGAATGACAAATTCGCATCAATTGTTAATTTTTTCGTCGCTCTCCATTTGAAATTTGGGATAAAGTAATATCGTGAAAGTTGAAATGTGTATTTTTTATATCCGACAATAGAATCGTTTTTGATAATTGGCACTGTGTCGGTTGCTCGGGACACAATATTTCCCTTGCTGCTGAAATAAGTGGAAGCGTTGCTCATCTGGTAATCGAAAGATAGTTCATACCTTGGCAATTCCTTTTGTTTCGGACGCTGCACTTTCAAAGGTTGCGGGAATAATTCGGTAGAAAGTAGAATTAACAAAAATCCTAAAAACAATAATTTACGCATAGCAACTCCAATTAATCTTATAAAATTAACAAAAAATAGCATAAATCAAAAGATTAATTAAACTCGAACTTCTCGATTGTATCATAATATAGTTTAGAAAAATACGTTTCTAAATTTTTAAAACACTTTTGGGAGAAAAATGGCAACACGTATCGAAAAAGACACAATGGGCGAAATCGAAGTTCCCAATGAATTCTATTATGGAGCACAATCGGCTCGTTCGTTAATCCACTTTGCAATTGGGACTGAAAAGATGCCCCGCCCAATAATTCGTGCGATGGGTATATTGAAAAAAGCAGCTGCGCTGGTGAACTCTGATTTAGGAATTCTGCCAAAAGAAAAGGCAGAACTAATCGTAAAAGCTGCCGACGAAGTTATCGAAGGGAAACTTGACGCTCATTTTCCACTTTCTATCTGGCAAACGGGTTCGGGCACACAGACCAATATGAACACAAACGAAGTGATTTCGAACCGTGCAATTGAAATTGCAGGCGGCGAGCTCGGGAGCAAAAAGCCAATTCATCCAAACGACGACGTAAATAAATCGCAAAGCTCGAACGATACTTTTCCGACTGCAATGCATATTGCCGCAGCTGAGGAAATAGTTCGCAGGCTTATTCCTGCTGTTACCAAATTGCGCGATACATTAGCGAAGAAATCCGAGGAATTTAAAGACATCATTAAAGTTGGACGAACTCACCTGCAAGACGCTGTTCCGCTTACGCTTGGACAGGAGTTTTCCGCTTATGTGCATCAATTAAACAAGGCACTTGAACGAATAGACAAGGTTCTGCCAGATTTATACGAGCTTGCTATTGGCGGGACTGCCGTCGGAACAGGGCTAAACGCTCATCCCGAATTTGCAGAACGCACAGCAAGGAAAATTTCCGAGCTAACGGGCTTGCCATTTGTTTCTGCACCAAACAAGTTCGAGGCACTTGCCGCACACGACGCACTTGTATTTGCGCACGGAGCAATGAAAACACTTGCCGCTTCGCTAATGAAAATTGCAAACGACATTCGCTGGCTTGCTTCGGGTCCTCGTTGTGGTATAGGCGAAATTAGCATACCAGAAAATGAGCCGGGTTCATCGATTATGCCGGGGAAGGTCAATCCAACTCAGTCAGAAGCAATGACAATGGTCTGCGTTCAAGTTTTCGGCAATGATACTGCAATCAATTTCGGCGGTGCTTCGGGGAATTTCGAGCTGAACGTGTTCAAGCCAGTGATAATTTACAACTTCTTGCAAAGTGTTCGATTGCTTTCGGATACCTGCCTGATGTTCGAAGAGCATTGCGCCAAAGGCATAGAGCCAATCAAAGAAAAAATCGACTACTACGTTCAAAATACGTTAATGCTTGTTACAGCACTTAATCCTTATATCGGTTACGACAATGCCGCAAAAATTGCAAAGCACGCCCACAAGAATAATCTTACTTTGAAGCAAGCAGCAATCGAACTGGGAATACTCACCGAAGAAGAATTCGATAAATATGTCCGACCCGAAAAAATGCTCGGACCAAATTTGTAACTGCTTTCGAACCTTCGGAAGGCGGGAACCTTCCGAAGGGTTTCCTATAATTACCGTGCTTATAACCTTCGGAAGGTTTAGAACCTTCCGAAGGGTTTTTATAAAAATGGTAGCACAGACATTCTTGTCTGTGCAATGCACACCACTACAAATCGCCATAACCTTCCGAAGGTTTTGAACCTTCGGAAGGTTTTTTATTTATGAAATTCCTATCTGTGATTGCAAAGGGCTGGAAATAGAAATTTTTGTTATCAGGTTTTCTCGCAATTACCGCGCTTCGAACCTTCGGAAGATTTGGAACCTTCCGAAGGTTTTCTTAAATATGCAGTTTGCACTTCCCTATGTTCGCTTGACCATTGGCAAAGTTAGCATAACAAGGTTGCCTTCTTCGCCGCCGAAAGTCTCGACGCTCATCGCACCGTTCATTCTGCGAATAATAGATGATGCTTTCGCTAAATTCAGCATCACATCTTGCTTGTCCCGACTGATTACGTTAATTATATTGTTCTGGTTTTCTCTGTAAATCTTAATTAAATCAGCAACTTCGCTATTGCCAGGACCAAGAATTTGAAGTTCGACTGCACCATCGTAAGTATTTTCCTGCACTACTACATCAAAGGAAACATTATCCATATCAGTAGCGAGAGCATCATAAATTAGTACAAGCGATTTTTCCAGAAGCGACGGGCTAACCACAGCAGTTGGAGTTGCCCCCGAAGTATCAATATTGAGCGAAATGTTTTCCTTGCGGTCTTGTTTTTTATACACATCAAGTGCATTAACGAGTGCTGGTTCGATTTTTGTTGTAACGAAGCTATCGAGAGAGGATTCGCCCTGGTCCAGAGCAGCATCGACTATATCGGAAACGAAGGTGAATATTTCTTCCGAGCTTTGCTCTGCATATTGCAAGTAGGACATCATTTCTTCTTCCGTTTCGTAGAATTTGTTCGAAAGGAGTTGCAGATAACCGATTATACCGGTTAGCGAGTTGCGAAGCTGGTGGCTAAGCTTAATCATAAAGAAAGATTTAGCGTGGCTTGCTTCGAGAGCATATTGCTCGGCGATTTCGATTTGCTTGCGTTTGATTTCTGCTTCCTGTTCGGCAAGTTTTTCGAGCGTTACATCGCGACCAATTGCATAGACAAATCCATCAGATTTAGAAATAGTAAGGTTCCAGCTTACCCAGACAAGATCGCCGGAGCGGTTTTTCATCTGGAAGTCTGCTTTTTCGGTGTGTTCGTCCTGTGCGTTGTTAATTATGTTTATTAGTTGATTATAATCTTTTTCCTGCATAAACAAATCGGCAAAATTCAAAGCAAGAAATTCTGTAATCGAGTATCCGAACATACCCTGCACCGCGGGGTTGATAGTTTTCCATTTGCCCTGAAAATCGATAACGCCAATAACATCTTTCGTTGCTTCCAATATTCTTCGTTGCGAACGAGTGATACGTTCTGCAATATCTTCGGCACGGGCACGGCTGGTAAGGACCGAGATAATAAAGCCAAAAAGGAAGAAGCTCAGCAAGAACGACGCTGCAAAAGATAAATCAGGCAAATATGTTTGCAATTTCCCGCCATAATTAGGGATAGTGTAGAAGCGTCCAAGGAATTCTTTATTACCTACGCTGAGTTTCACTTCGTCGCTCAATAGCGGTGTGAAACCAGTTTCGAGCAATTTAGCATTGTCGGAAGCGAAAATTTCTTCCTGCTTGTTGTCAACAATTTGATAATACTTGAAAATCACTGATGTATCCGAAGGGAAAAAGTCGTCTTTTTCGCCTTTGAGCGCCGTTTTGAAAAAGTTCAGGACATCAATTTCCATAACAAGCGAAGCATAATAATTCAAACGGCGGCTATCGAGAGTGGATACATCTACATCTTGATTATAAATAGGCAAAATAAGGCAAAAACCCATTGTATCCTGACGCAACGGGAACACCTTTGTTGAGACCATTTTGTTTTCGTCGCGAGCAAGCTCAATGCTCGATAAAATTTCAGGAACTGTTGAGTAGTCAAACCCAATTCGATGAATGTTTTTGTTGTAATCGACGCAATGAAGCACCGGATAGTAGAATTTTCTGCTGCCGGGCGGCTTTAATTCATAATCATAATAACCCTGTGAGCGAGCAGAAAAAAGGAAATTGCCGATGTTATTTCCCTCAACAAACGGCACATAAGAAAGGCTCAAAATCGAGGAATAAGTTTTTGCGGGAACAGTCCCGTAAAGCTCGAAATAGTCGCGAACAACTTCAACATTTTGATAATATAGACCGTGAATAGATTGCAAAACTTGCCTTTGACGGTCTAAATAGTTTTCTATGCGGGTTGCAATAGAACCGACAGCTTTGTCGAATTCTTGGCGGCGAGTGCTTTCTACATTTTGCTTAACAAAATCGCGAATGGCAAAGCTGGCTGCCACAAGAACAATCAAAATAAGGTAAGCAATATAAGTTCGCCGAAAATCGAAGAGAATAGATTTTCGCTTTTGACCCGCTTGCTTGACGACTATATCAAAAGATGTATCATTTGCCATATTTCAATACTTTTATTTTTGGTTAATAATATTTTCAACATCAGAAACAAATGTAGTCGTATTGATTGGTTTGGAAATATAACCTGTAAAGCCAATATTTACGAACTTTTGCCTATCCTGAGTAGTGGCAAATCCCGTAATAGCAATAATTGGAGTAGCGGCGTGAATATCAATTTGCCGCACCTGGTAGTATAGGTCGGTGCCATTCATATCAGGCAACAGGATATCCATAATAATTGCTCTTGCGGGATTAGTCGATAACCACTCAATTGCAGGTTTGCCTTCTTCGAAATCAACTGTTTCGTAGCCAGCACGTTTCAATAAAGTACAATAAAGTTTTCGGATTGGAGTATTATCCTCGATTACACAAATCAATTTTTCTGCATTCATAAAAATTATCTCCAATTAATTTATCTTGGAACAACGATTATTTCGACACGCCTATTCTTTCGTTGATTAGCAGGAGTATCGTTTGGAGCAACAGGAATAAGAGCGCCTCGGCTTGTTGCAAGAACGCGATTTGCAGGTATTCCTTTTTGATTAACTAAATAATTACGCACATTATTTGCGCGGGTAGCAGCGCGTTTGGTGTTCTGTTGCAATGTTCCCTGGTTGTCGGAATGCCCTGTGATACGGATTTCAAAGTTGGGATTGGCACGCAAAAAATCAGCGAGCAAGTCCAGATATTCAATAATCTGCGGGCTAAGGTTTGTTGTTTCGGGTCTATCAAAGTTGAAGACAACCATCTGGTTAGGGATAATTCTACGGCGAACCTGTCCAGGGACTTCACGCTGGCGAAGTTCTTCCTGGAAAATTGGGGTTGTAACTTCGGCAATTTCCTCAACAATTTCAGGCAGTTCTACCATTGCAAGCCACGCTGCAACAAGCGGTTCGGGCGAACGAAAGCCCGTAAATTCAACGCCGCTTACAGAAACCTGAGCCAAAAATTGCGGTGGCTCGACGTAAGTTTCATCAAACCGCAAGGTGTCGAATTCGCGGTAATCCTTGCCAAATTTAATTGCAAAGCCGACTTTCAATCCAAGAGTTTTCCACGAGGAATTCAGCTGCGAAAGTGCTTTTGTCCCGCCATTTATTGCAATGTATGGGTTACCAATAAATCGCGATTTCCCTGCATAATCAGCAAGCAAAAATTCATAGCCAATTCCCAGATTAAATTCCATACGAACGTTCGGTTTTATTCCCGGCACACGGACAAATTCGTCTATAATACCGGAATTTATATAGCGCCTTGCTTGCTTGGCAGTTGCTCTAAGGTTAAGTCCAACATCAAGCCCACCATAGTAATAAAGCCCGCTAACGTCTGAAAAATACTTGACCTGTGGCGAAATGATTATGTAATCAAGCACCGATTTATATTCAAATCTTGTCTTTAAGCTGTCGTCCATTTGATTGGTTCGTGTGGAAAAGGCTTTGCGGTCGAGCAGCGACACTCCGAGCGAGTATGCTAATCGTTCATTACGCGGCTTGTATTCTGCCATTGCACCGAAATAGAACCCGCCACCAAAAGTTGAATTAAAACTGATTTTCGGATTATAAAGAGTGTCTTTGATAAGTGGGTTTATTTTGCTGTATAAATCTCCGAAAAACAAATTAATGTTGGGTCCGCCGAATACTCCAAACCACCAATCGCCGTAATAGCGTTCCACTTTCAAGGTATCCAGCGATGGCAATGTGTAGAATTCTCGCAAATAGCCATCGGGAATTTGTGCATTTAATAATGGAACCGAAAATAGTGTTATCAGCAAATATTGTATCTTTTTTCTTATCATTAATTTACTGCGATAAATCTTGTATTTAAAATATACCCACTTTCAGAAATTAAATTAACAAAATATATGCCATCGGGCAAATTCATTTTAGAAGAAATTTGATTAAAACCGTTTGTTAAGTAAATAGTTTCGGTTGCTTTCACCTGCCTGCCTGCTGCATCGAAAATTCGCAAATGATACATTCCCTGCTCTACTAAAAACAAATTTAGAGCAAGAATATTGTTTGAAAATTTAGCATTAATTTCAGGTTTTTCGTCAATAATAATTGACTTGCCGTTTTCCCAGACGCAATTTGAAGAAACTTCCACATTGGAACTTTCGCTGAAATAATAGTAGAAATCGGGGATTTTCGAAATAATTGTATCAATTACGACAAAGGATTTACCTATTTGCGAACCAAGAGCAAGAAAATTCAATTTTTCGGAAACTCCACCAGCTACTTCGCCACTCATATTGTGCTGAATTTTGCCCGGGACGCGTTCATTATCCCAATAGAGTAAGTTGTGTGGGTAATTTGCGTGAAGTTCGAAGAAGTATCTATCGAAGGGCATTCTATTCGGTTGATAATTATGTTTCATTTTGAGTTCGACAACTTTCTTTTCGCCGAATTTTGCTTGAATATCTTGCAAGCGGGCAGAAAATTTATAACCACAGTTGAGCTCGATGGTGTCCTGGCGGGCAGTTATTTCAGGCAATTGGAACACAACAAACGAGCCATCACGAGCCGAAGCGGCAAGATATTTCCCATTGCTTGAAATGGTGGAATAAATCAGCTGCGAATTGTATTTATGCTGGTAGAAAAGCAAACCTGTGAACAAATCCACAAAATTCAAGTTGCTATCCAGCGAAGCCGAAACAAAATACTTCCCGTGCTTTGGGGCAACGACTGAACGAACGTGCGACGAGTGCAATTCAACTTGACGCGACAAAGATAAATCCGAAAGCTGCCATACTCGCACTTTTCCGTCCGCCGCAGCACTCAGAGCATACGGCATTGCACCCGCGAAAGATACATCGAAGACAACTGTATTTTGAGTGCCCGAACCGTGCCAGCCAAACCTGCGAATATCGCCCGTAAGAGTATTGATTAGATAAAGCGAACCGTTGTATGCACCACAGAGCAGGCTATCGCCCGTGAGAGAAAAAGCGATGCTGTAAATTTCGGTCCCGTCTGCGGGTAAATCAACGCGGAATGTCCTGACTGTGTCGAACTTTTGGTAATCGAAAACGCAAACAAATCCGCTATCAGCACCGAAAGCAATGATTTTTTTTGTCGGATGGTGGGCAATTCTTCGCACATTACCCAAGAATAAGCCTGCGGCTAAGTCTTTTTTTTCAATGCGAGCGGCATCGAACATATAAATTCCACTGACTGTGCCGACAAAAAGCGTGTCTGCCGTTTGCGATGGTAGAACGAAACGAATTTGCCCGAATTGTTGCAAATTTATCGTTTTGATAAGTCGGCGATTTGCAATATCCCAAAAATTCACTTCATTTGCGTTGGCGGTAACAAGTGCAAAATCCTGCGCAGCAAAAAAAACTGAGCGAACCTCGGACGGATGAGCGTTTTCTTGATGCCACAGCAACTCTGGTGCAGAATAATTTTCGAAGTTTGCAACAATTTGTAAATTTTTTGCTTTAACATAAGGAACTGCGAAGGAAAATTCTGCATCGGTCAGCGGAATTCTTCCGAAAAAGTAATACTGCAAACTATCAAAACCGAAAATGTCTGCAAATTTGAACTGATTTGGCTGAAAGATGAGATGAACTGTATCATCGACAAAGTGAACGAAGCGAGGATTAGCAACAGAAAAACTTTGAGTATGCAAGATACTTAAAGGTATCAGCAAAAGACAATATATTATCAGGATTAATCGCATTATGATTACTTACTGCGAACATACAGGACTTTGACGATTGCACGAGAAAGTTCAACGCCCGGATCGTTAATCGGGTAAGCGATAAATACAATGTCGTAGCTGCCCTGCGAGGTGATTTCCGACGCTTTGAAGTATGTTTCGTGCCAGCCACGTGGGGTAATTCGTGCTTCGAGAAGTTCGTTTGTGGCGTTGTCGCGCAAGGTGGCAATTTGCTTACCGGCACGGTCGTAAACGTAGCAGGATAGCCGAACATCATCGCGAACAAAGTAGCGAACTTTGGTTTCCGAAACAAATGGGTTTGGGTCTGCCTGGGCAAATTCTATAACAGCGTTTGGAACGGGAACAAGTCGAGTTGCAAGCTTGATTATTCTATCGTTTTCGTCCTGGTAATAAAGTCGGTAAATGTATTCGACACCGCGAAATTCGATATCATCTGTAATTATGCCGTATTCTTTTCCCGTTGGTGAAGTGTTGAGACCTGTGAGCATACTGGTAAATTTCGGGTCGTTCCAATCGGCAACAGTAACAGTGAAAGCTGCGTCGGGGATATCTTCCAAATTCATATCAGAGGAAGGAACACGCACTGCTCGCTTGATGATGAACCCTTTTGTTTTGTATTCCGAATGAGTTTTGAACCAGAGTTCCACTTTCAGGTTTCCAATGTAGCGAGCGAAGAAGTAATCGAGAGATGTTGCAGGTGGCTTGGTGGGGTCGTCTTTGTATGAAACAAGGGTTATCGATAGGTCTCCCATTTCGATATTATCATCAGATTGGACGTCCAAAATTTCGATGGGGACGGGGTCGCCCTCGACGTATTTAAAAGCAACAGCCTGATAATAATTTGTAGGGCGTTTCCAGTAGATATTTTCCTCTATTGGGGAACCATCGCGAGTAGAAAGACGAAAACGCCCAATTTTGACACTCATATCGGGCGGAATTAATAGTGCATCATTAAGAGTTTCGGGACCCAGAACAATAATTTGAATTCTATCTTTCAGAGTGCCGGTGTAAATTCTGTATGGACGTCCGCCGGGAAGCACAAGCGGCAATTCACTTGTTTGAGGAATCAAGTCAAGAGATAATTTGGTGTAGTCGAAATCGGGCATATTTGCAAATTCGAATTGAAAAGTAGAATTGGCATAATATCGCCATAAGTCGCTTGTTCGCTGGATATAGACATCAAATTCAAGTGTGCTTGGCGAAGTTTTGTAAGCATTTCTAACAGCTGCAACAGCCAGAGTGTCGTCTATCAACACCTGCGATTTGAGTGGGATAAGCGATAATATAAAAACGCTTAATAATATAGATATTATGTATTTCATTAGGGAACTGCCGAAACTCTGTTTCTATTGTTGAAGCTAATATTAAAATCGCGTGTGGTAATTATTCCATCCATATTCAAATCGCCGACGAGGTATCCATTAAATAAGTCATAGCGCCAGATACTTGCATCAGGAATAATTGAGTAGTAATCTCTGTCGTCAATTCGTCCGTTTTCGAAAATACTGCCGTTCATTTCGCCTGCTATTAAAGCATAGACGAAGCTGCCATCGAGCTTTTTATCCACACGTTTCAGCGAGGAAACACCGCCCATAACTAAATCGGGTGAGGTAAAATCCAAACTGCGAGTAGCCCCAGGAATAACCGTAACTTGTTCTTTGGTAATTACTGCTAAATGGTTTCGGTGGCGAATTGCAATATAATAGTCGCCGCTATCCAAACGGTTAGTCTGATTATAATTTGCAACAGCAATTACGTCATTGCCATAAATATCAACCAAACGTCCGTCGCGTTTGACAAGGTAGGTGCGGAAAATGCCCGGTTGGGAGAAGCTTTTGCGAAATTCTACAACAACCCAATCGACAACTGAATCAGGAAGCTGAGTAGTAAAGTAGAAATGACGCATTGGGTCTAAGTTATATGGGTAAATATCAGGTGGTGGCACCGGCAGATAGCCCCTCTGGCGAAGGTCGTCCGCCATAGAGCCAAAACGATAAGCACCTTCAAGAAATACTTTGCCCGCAATCTGGAATAGAGAAGCGGCAGAACTACCAATAGCGAAATAACCTAAATTGCTAATGTTTGTTGCGAAGCTATAAGCCCAGCCGCGAGCAGTGTCCCACTGCGGTTCGGCAGAAGTTTCCAGATCAACCCACGAATTTGCAAACCAATTTTGCAATTTCAAAAGTTCAAACTGCAAATTGTTTTGTTCATCAAGAGTATCACCCGGCAAGCGGCGCCAGCCGTATCCAAAAAGCATATTGGTGCCGACATCAACAAATTCGCCGACGGAATTTTTTCCGCGAATTTCGAATAAACGGCGAACTTTTGTATTGCCGAGCGGTTGAAGTGGGAAAGTAGCAGGACGCACCGTTGCAATCAACTCAGTTATACCATTTGCCGAAGCTTCGTTCGGGAAAATAGCATAAGTGAATGGATTGTGCAGTAGCATTCGTTCGCCACCAGTGCGAATGCGGGTAAGCCGCAGAGTTCCGCTTATTTCAGAATTTGGGTTATTTTCGTTGAAGACAGGATTATTTGTTGATGCAATTGTTAAAGTATCAGCAAGCAGAATTCTACCACCAACATAAAGGCTATCATTTACAGTTACATTTTTATCGATAATCAAGTCGCCCGAATTTGCTTGAATTAGTTTTTGCAGTGAGTTGGGGTTTGATGGGAGCTCACCGCTGGATACAATAGAACCACTGCCCGAATAGCGAACATCCACGCGTCCCTCGAAAACGGGTTCGACCGACAGGCTGCTTCCGGTGAAATGTTCGATTTCGGTAGAGTCTGCCATTGCGAAATTCTCTGTTTCAGTGTTGTTTAGAGTGCCACGAGAAAGAGTAAGTTTCTCAGTAATCTGAAATCCACCGCTTACGATATTCACACCGAAAGGATTGTCGATATTGAGACGTGAGAACTGACCATTAGCCAGAATGATCTGCGGGGCTGCGTCATTGCTCAAACGCAAGTCGCGGGGACCATCGAAGCGGGCGTTGCGGTTGACCACTGTGGAGCGAGCTATGACGTCTTCGGGTTGCAATCCAATCCAGCGTGTTGTAAAATCAGCGCCATCGGCAATAATGAGAGAATCGAGAACTACAAGATTGCGAACGCGGTTGTTCTGGTCTTTGTAGTCGGCAATGATTTTTTTTGCGTCGTTCTTAATTACAAGTTGATTATAAACAATATTTGGGACAACTTGCTGCGAGCCTTCTCGTTGCTGCAAGAATTCAATGCGTCCGCCAAGTGTATCGGGTAAAGCATTAACCTGTCCATTTTTGACTTTAATTGTACCTTTGTTGTTAATTTTACCGCCGGAATTATCCAATACATATTGAGCAGCCAGCTGGCTGGAAATCAATATTATTGCAGCAATATGTATTAGTATTCTTTTCATTTTCTTTTAGTTTATAAAAGCCCGGTTTCTCGATGATTTGAGTGTTTTTTCGATACGCCGGGCTTTTACGAACAATTAATTAACAATAATTATTGATTAATTTCAATAATACCTTCGTTGTTGATAGTACCGTTGTTCTGAATTGCGTTAGTTTCAAGCACTGCGGGGTTCGGTCCATAAGGAGTAATCCAAACACCATTGAAACCAGGATTAGTAAGGAACGTGGATTTATCAGCAATACCTGTTCCGAATGCGGGTTGCATAGTGTTTGTGTTCAAGTTCTGGAAAGTAACGCCAAGAGTTGATTTTGTCTTGAATACATAAGTAGCGCCGTTGTCTTCGTTGCCAAGGATAAATGCAGCGTTCGGCAAGTTAGCAATAACAATTGAATTTGCAGCTGGGTTAGTGCCATAAACGCTTGCTTCAGATGTAGTGTTGCCAGTTGCAACAGTTCCCGCAAATGGACCAGCAATACCAGCATAAACCATATGGCGAATTTCAACATTGTCGTCTTCCGATGGGCGAACGCCTTCATCCCAGGTGTTCGGGTTTGTCCAACGACCGTCTGTAATGGAGTAGAAAGTAGTAGGACCAGCAGCCAGTACCAGGTCGTTTCCGCTTGCGAATAATCCGATACCATTAGGCAAAGTAGCAGTTGAAGTATTGCCGATACCAGAAAGTTCTACATAACCAAGTGCAGAAGAAGTTGCTGCGCTTCTTGTTGGAGTTGCGCCAGTACCAACTTTTTCACGTGCAGGCTGATTTGTTGCTTCGTACATACGAAGTGATGCTTGTGTGTATGGAGCTGCCCAGCTTGTTCTTTCGTCTTCACGATAAGCAGCGCGGACAGTCATTGCGAAATCACCTGCATTGCCTGCGTAGCTAAGGTTGATTTTTCTATTTACGTCAGTAGTTGAGTTATAGTCAAATGGATTAGTACCAGGACGAACGTTCAAAGTAATAGAAGTTGGATTGTCTGCATCAGCAGCCAAAGTAATGATTGTATTGGAGTTGTTGAAAGTATATGCTTGTGCAGTTGTGTTTGTTACACGTGAGAACAAACCAACAACTTCGTTCATATCAGTGTATGTAGCAGTTGCAGTCGGGGTAACCATACGGAAAGTGCCATTATTTGCAACCATATCGAGGTTTCCACCATCAAGCGAGAAGTTGCCGCACACGTTAATGTCGTTGCCATAGCTTGCAGTGCCACCAGTTTTAAGTCCAGTGCCGGAAAGGAACAGATTGCCATAACGTTTTCCATCCTGGTTCAAAGTTGGAAGAATAGTTTGAGCGCCACCATTATAAGTAATGTTGGAACCGCAAGCAAAGTTGAGATTTGTTCCGTCGCCATTGTTAGCAATGCTGCTTGAAATGACAAGGTTATTGCCCGTGCCAAGATTAAGAACACCAGTTGAGCCGATGGTTGTAGCACCAGCAAATGTAACAGTACCAAGATTTCCTGCACCACCATCATTAGCAGTAAGTGTACCGTTCAAAGCTAAAGTACCATTAAAAGACACAGCACCAGTGCCCGTAACATTAAAGTTAGAACCGCTTTGAGTAGTTACTGCATCGCTGAATGTAACATCACCAGCACCAGTATTAACAGTACCAGTTCCATCAACTGTAACAGGAGCACCACTTGCAAAAGTAGAAGCACCATCACCAAGGTTCAAAGTACCGGCAACGGCAAAGTCGTCAGTTGCATTAACTTGATAAGCAGTTACAGTAGTTGCAGCAACGACAGTTGCCTGGCTGGAAGCGTTAATAATATAGTATGGGTCAGTTGTTGGATAAATGTTCTGCGAACCGCCCGTTGCAGCGTAGTAGAATGTGCCTGTTCCAAAGTTAAGCGACGAAGCAGTAGAGTAGAACGGATAAGTTGAGAGCTGTGAGTAGCCAGCAAGAGGAGTAGGGCAAGCCTCGCCAATAACCCGAATCCCGTCCTGCATTACTTTTGAGCCACCCGAAACAATAAGTCTCTGGTAGTAATAAGGCTGAACCACTTGGTTTGCTGCGGTAGAAGCCCAATCTACAACACCAGGGATAGCAGTAGCAGCATTCTGCCCAAGGTTTGCAGTACCAGTAATAGTAGCATTTGTAGATTTAAGCTTTATAACGCCACCGCAAGTAGCATTATAATTGCCATTGTTGATAAAGCTTTGAGCAAATAGCTCTGCACCGGCTAAGCTTAGAACTATTGCTGAAAGCAAGATTGTCCATAATTGTTTCATTTTGTTTCTCATATTGGTACCCAATAATGTATTTATTAAAAAATATTACTTTTACATCTATAACAAAAATACGTTTTCGATGCAACAAATTTTTAAGTAGAAATACTGAATTTTAAAAAACTTACTCACCTATTTCAATGACCCCTTGATTGTCGATAGTAGCGTTGTTAATCACATTTTTCCTAACAGAAAGAGCATTTATTTGGTTAATATTCAAAGTTGCGTTATCTTTAATCAACAAATTTCCTAATATCAATATAGGAGTGTCAACAAATTTTGTGCCATTTCCTGATAGAATTACATTATTTGGATAATTTGATAAACCGAAAGGATTAGGAATTAGCGTCTGAGTGCCATAGAATTCGATATTTGAGAATTCTTCGAGGATATAATTAGCAAAACCTGATAGCACGCTTGTGGTTGGGTTCACGTTGCCACCGAAGGCGACAGTGGAGCTATCGAGCAATCGGAAAGTGGAACTGCCGGTGATGATATTGCCAAGCATAGAGCCCTCGTTGTGCAGGTCAAGTCGTCCGTTGTAGAGCAATGTAACGCCGCCGACAGATAGATTTGCAAGGTTCAAGCGGACGTTATGAAGCGAATCGTTCCAACCGATGATAACCGAATCGCCTGCAAATTCACTCACATTGCCGGGGAATTCCCCTACGGGAGCAAAAATTGTTCGGCTTTCGTTGAGAGCCCAGGTGTTGTGGTCATTCCATAAACCGCTTTGTTTGCTATAAAAGACAAGATTTTTCTTTTCCCCGATGTAGAAATCGCCGAAACCACCCCAATAGTCTGCTGCATTTGCAATTTCTACTGATGCGGCGGAAGTATTCCAGCTGAGCTGAGAGTACTGGCGTAAATTCCAGAGAGGTGTTGCAGCGGGGAATGATTTGCGTAAAATATTCGCATTGGACACATTTCCACCAGGGAAATTATTTACCTCAGACGCAGGAAAACTGAATTTTGTATTCAATTGCCTTGTGCCAAGTGTAAAATTATTCTTGCTATGGATTTGCCACCAATAATTCACACGACGAGTTTCATGAATTCTCGCGGAGTTTATACTTGGTGGAGAATTTGCAATGACAGAAATAAATCCGGGATTGCCACTGCCAGAATATAGAGTAAGTTCGGCTGGTGTGTAAACATTTCCAAATCCAACTTCAAACTTGAATGAACCTGCACCTGAACCAAATGGACGCAACAACAAGCCATCGATGTGCCCGATGCCGTTACGAACAATAGAGGTTGTGTCGTACAAAAGCCTTACAGCTTTATTGTTTGTCCTTGCATCTACAATAGAATTGTTGGTATTAGCAAAAGTTAGACGACGTTCTATTTTGATTTCAGTAGAATCAGTTGACCCTGAAAGAATTAAATTACCACTATTCTTGTTAATTGTAAGATTATAGAAATTAACGCCAGAAGTATCATTCATAAGAATGTATTGATTGCCGGTGCCGTTGAATGAAACATTTGAAGTGCCGCCAAAGACTTTTGTTCCGCTATTAGCAATGAGATTGCCAAGCATATTTACAGTAGCATTGCCGAAGGAAAGATAGCCAAGGTCGACACGAACAGTATCATCAACAGTAAAAGTAGCCGGCGAGAAAGAAACAGTCTTGCTAAGCGAACCAGTATTATTGACAATAACAGTTTTTGGGTTTGTTGGACCGTCGCCAGTTGCTTGATTTAGTGAGCCAATATATTCAAAAATACCTTTGCCATAGGAGCGAATGTTAGTAGTGCGAATAGCACCGATATTTGGGAAGGAACCAGTAACTGAATTAAATCCATAAGCGTCGTCGGTTACAAGATAGCAACTATCGCGTAGCTCGAACGATAGACCTCGAATATAACGTTCATCAAGAATAACAAGTTTTCCGGGCAGTCCATTGTTTTTCTCAACTGTGAGAGAGCGAATCCGCGGATTGCTTTGATTGACTGTAACAACACGTCCGTTTCCGATGAAAACTCTGTCTGTTTCTAAATTTGGCAAACGTGGGGCAACCGCACCGTTATAACCTTGTGTTGACCAGGTATTTATATCGTTCCAATTACCAGATTGACGCGAGTAGAAACGCAATCCTGCAATTTCTGCAATAAAGAAATCACCAAATTCGACATTATTTTTTGATGAAGTTGAAGAATCGGTACGCTCATCAGGAACAGTTGTGTACCAGCTGCCAGGTGAGTTCCAGGCAGGGGTACGTCGGAAGTGCTCCATAATACCGAACGAAGTGCCAACTTTAAGGTCGCCAGAAGGAAGGTAACCTTTCAGGAAGAAGGTTGTGAGTGTATAAGTTCTTCCCGAACCTAACGCAAATTGAGGGCTGCCAGCAGGAACAATTCGCCAGTAACGGTCAATTTGTGTGTTGGTTTGGTGGAGATCACAATTTGCTAAATCGGGGTGCGGCACACCATAGGCAGTAACCGAGAGCAATCCTTGTGTTCCGGTACCTGAGGAAATATCTAATTGTGCAGGTGTATAAACATCGGAAGAACCAACTGTAAACAATATATTTTGCGCACCATTATTTATCCACCGGCGCAATTCGCCATTGACGTGCCCTTGACTGAATCTCTGGATTGAAGCTAAATCGGTAGACGCAGTACCGACCTGAACGTATCTATTATTTGTATTGATAATTGCCGTATTACCGATAGAAAATTCGAGCGTGTTTCTAATTAGCAAATTGGAATTTGGATAATTTGCATCGCTCGATAAATCAACGGAACCACCATTGGACTTGCTTATAGCAAGATCGTAGAATGGATCGTTGTTTGTACCCTTAATTCTTACTGTTTGAATTTGCTTGGTTGGCGGATTGGAGGAGCTGTTCCCGATGAATGCGAAGCGGCGCGACCCAACGTTATTGGTAATGAAACGCCCATCTATTGTCAAATCACCACCTAAATTCAAAGTGTTGCCATTAAGATTGAAAGTTGCGCTATCGCGTATAGTTAAATCGTTCCTGACAGTGATAATAGGGCTACCGAGCAAAAGCTCCTTGCCGTAAGTTTTGGCTACGTCCAGGTTCCAGAATGGAACGGAAGAGATAACATCGAAATTGAGAGTGTTCGAAAGCACTGAGTCGGGATGCCCTATCTGGACTGTTCCGCCGGTAACTGTATTGACAGCTGTATTAACGAAGTAGTCGGGGTCTTTTTCGCCAATGGCGCTTGTGTCCATAGTTCGAAGCACAACGACACGTCCGCCTGTCATAGTAAATTTTGAGTTTGCTTCGCCGAAATCGAATGCTGCGCGTCTTTCGGCTGAATTTGTGGTAGCGCCTTTTATCATAACGCGAATTTCGGCACTATCACGCAAACGGAAATCGACAGCAGAAGTTAAAAACCGTCTTCGTAAGGAACCAGCAACATTCAAGCGACTTCCACCCTGGAAATCTATTATAGTAACACTTTCATATTGAAAATGTTCATCTTTTTGATTGCCAATATTCATTGTTCCGTTGAGAAGCCAGACAGAAGCATTTTGCCCGCAAATTAATCCATCGCTATATGTAACGCTACCATCACGAACTACAAGCCCGACTAAATCACCAAGGAAAACATCGCCATCGCCATCAGTTGATAGTGTAATGTTTGCAGGATTGTCGTGGTAATACATTCCGGCATCTAAAATGAAATCGACACTTGGTTGCGAAAGCACCGCACTGGTAAACGCATTTGAAAATGATTGGGACTGATTGTGCAAGTTATATATTGAATCTGATTTGAATACTCGAACCGTGCCAATTGAATGGTAAGCACCTTCGCCCTGGATAAATGAGTGCTTGCTACCCTGAAATACTAATCTCAGATTGACAGAATCGTTGGAGAAAGCTCGTACACCACGATTTGTTCCTACCCCATCGTTACGGAAAACGCCATCGATATAGAGAGTATCCACACTGCGAATTGGGGGTCCCATTACCTTTCGCAAACTACCATTCGGACCGACGTGTAATGTATTTCTAACTCGTAGCGATTTATTTAAAGACTGTCCGAAATACAGTTCAGAAGTGCTGCTGGAAGAATTAATATACACACTATCGAGAGCAAAGCGCGGGCTTCTATCTAACGTAATCTGGTGGTTACTGCCAATGATGACGGTATCACCCTCGAAAAAGCCAGGTGTATTAAGTGCTATTACATTGCTTGAATGAGGGTTACCGTTATTATAATAGTTTGTCCACGAGAATGGGTCGCTCCAAATACCAGTCTGCCTACTCCAGTAAATGCGAGGACGCTCGAAGGATGAAGGATCACCAGCAGTCCAATCGTGATTTGGCAAAGTCTGAGCATTATCAATAATAATAAATTTGTTAGTAGTATCTATTTGAAGATTAGATGCATTGAAAATAGCAAATCCCCAACCTGGGTCAGCAGGTTCGACGTCCGCACGGCGATATAGCAATGGGCGATAGTTAAGAATATTGCCGATGCGTTCTGCATCGTTATATTTAAATCTTAACGATGAAGTGCCACTTCCCAGTACAATATTGCTTGTGTTCAAACTCCAATATTTCCTGAGCATATTAGGATTTGCATTCGGGGCTTGTGGATGTGGATAATTGCTCCTTAGAGCAACTTCTAAGTAATTGTTTGCGTTGTATGTTTGGTTTGTTAGAGTAACACTTGCTTGGCTGTATCTAACTGGACGCAAACCTAATGAATCTTCGCCGATTGGGAAGGTAAAAGAATAAGTTTGGTTTGTCCCTACTGGATAAGTTTTCCTTACACGTGCAGTATTAGGACCGCCACTTACTTTGAATAAACGAGTAGAGTTGAATAAATCCAAACTATCAATTATAGAATTAGCACCAAAAGTTGTAATTGTATTATCGTTCAGTGCAAAAATTGTATTAGTGCGGAACTGAACGGAATCGCTAAACTGTATATTGACTGAGGAAGTAATACTGCCTGATGGTTTATCGATTCTTACTGTTTGAGGGAAAGTTGTCAAGGTGGCAGTTCCTCGTATTTGTTGTTTAAGAGTATCAGTTAGATAAATACGGCGGTTCGAAGGATTTGTTTGATTATGGAAGCCGACATCGTTTGAGTAATTGACAATATCACCTAAAATAGTAATTTCACGGAGACCATCGCGGTTGCGGAGGCGTCCATTGCGAAAAACGATACTATCGCGAATTATAAGCGGAGCATTTTTCGATAAATCCACATAGCGAGCGTTTCCCGTTCGGTTGTAATTTATTTCAAGCGAGCCAATTACATTAGGCAAGCCCGAACCTGTTTGCTGAACGGCATCAGATGCGGCTCCAATATAGGCAAAATTATTAACTCCAAGACCGTTCCAATCGAAATTGATAATAGAGCTGGACGTTAGTTGCCTGATGTTTCCTTGCGTAGTGGAGTTCTGCACTATACCTTGAACCGAACCGATGTAGAGTTTGCCACCGTTTTTCATTACAAATTGGTCGGTGCGAATGTAGCTTTCGCCAGGCATTACTAATTTACCAACGCCATTAGCTGATTTTTCGAGCAGGACGTAACGCAAATCTACATTGGAAAGGTTGAAATAAACTGAATCGCCGTCTCCAATAATTGCATAATCGCGGGTGGATGCGTTATTAAACCTTGGGTAGTCGTTAACGCTATTTGTTGTTATGGCATAACCTTGCTCGGTGTCCTCATATAGAACAGTAGAAAAAGCCCAGGTATTTGGGTCGGTCCAGTTGCCTGAATTACGTGAGTAGAAAATACGTTCAGAATAAGTTGGAGGGTCTTCCCCAATCATCAAGACAATTGATTGCGCATTAGAAAACTGAGAAGTAACATTAAAAATATTATTCCCACCCAAAGACGGATTATTCAATGCTACATCTAAACTGCGAGTAGTATTATTGCTTGTAGCAATATTTGCTGTTCTCGTCCAAAATCCAGTATTGAGTAGCCTGAAAGCACGATAATTGGTCGGACCAATACCACCTCTTGGTTCATCTTGGGTGAAGAACAATCTAACATTAAGTCTATAATTACCCTGGATATACTGCGGGCTCATTCCATAAGGTAAAGTAACTTCATAATAGCGTTGAATATTTGTATTAGGATTAATACTACTTGGATTAAATTGTGGATGATTACCATCTACAGCTATTACTTCAATTAATCCGCCCTGCTGTCTTTGACCCGCTAAAATAACAAACATAGAGTATTTAGTACGAGTGCCAATCGGAAAAATTCTATTAGAACCAGTTTCGTTTGCACCAATATATCTTATTAATCTACCAAGGACATAACCAACATTCGAATAATACGCACTATCAGCAACACTTAAATCATATCTGAATAATGCATAATAGCCACCTGTTGAATCATAAACAAGTAATCTTTTATTATTTGAAAAGACATCAAAATTAGAATTGTTTCCTATCTTGAACCAAAAAACGGGTGTTCTAATATCAAATCGAGAAATAACATTCCCAGAGCGTTTTGAAAGACTTATTCGATTAAAGACAAGAAATTGCGTTGTATCGAAAGTACCACATATATATTGGTCACTGTTCCCATTAAAAACAACCACACCGTGCCACAAAGTAGTATCTCTTTGGTTCCTTTGTGCTGGAGTAAGAGAATTGAAACCTGATACACTATCAGGTCTGAATCTACCCGGATTAAAAGTAGCACCATTATCGATAACAAAATTGCCGCTAACTTTGGTGATAGCATTTCCGATGTTGGTATTTCCACTCTGGAAGTATAAGCTATCGGTAATGTATAAAATCACCGGTGTTGTCCCTGTTATAGATAGCGTTCCCGAGGGTTTATTTACCCTGAAAGTGCGCATCGTAAGCGGCATTCCGTTACCAGTTTCCTGGCTGCCCGTGCCTGCATAGATGAAGTGCCCGCTATTGTGATTGTTGAAGTTGTATTGGCGTGTCGTTGTCCGTATGCAACCTGTACTGCCTGAGGCGGTAATACCCTGGCTATGCCTGATAGTCAGGGCACCTGCACTATCCAAGCGGAAAGTGCCTGCACCGGTAAGCAGAACCGAACCATTTGCAAATTCGAGATGCCCGCCGGGGAAGCCAGCCCCGCCCGTTTCGACGATAACACTTCTGCCCGCATCGACACTGTGATTGACATTAAGGACTACCGTTTTTCCGTTGCCTATGCGAATATTGTCGCGGCTTTCGGGTGCTCGGGTTGAAGGTTCGGTGCTTGTGTAGCTGGCGGTCGACCACGTGTTTGGATTATTCCAGTTGCCATCGGCAATGGAATAGAAAGTGAAAACACGCGGCTCGCCGATAATAAAGTAATGACCTGAATTGTTGTCCAAATCGCTATTGTTAATCATAACAGTAGAAAGCGGATTGCGAGCACCAAGTTCGACACGGTTCCAACGTCCCGTGTTAATAGTAGTATCGCGGTGATATATTTCAAAATTGAGTGGATTGCCGCGTCCGGTTGTGTCTGCGGGAGTAAAGAAAAATTCTGCGTCGTAGGTTCGAGTGGAGGCAAGAACAAATCTGTTTTGAGTAGTTGTATCTGCATTGATAACCCACACTTTGCGAACATTCCGAGTTGTATCCAGTTCAGGACCATTTGGCAATTGAGTTTGGATAACAGCGCGAGTTATATTTGGAGCAGCTGTATCTACAAGCACATAAGCATCAAGATAGCCAGCAGCACCGCCCCAGCCATTAATCGATAGGTTAACAGGTGCATAATGATTGCCTAACCCAATTGGGAATAGTTTTGAAACAGAGTTCTCGCCAAAAGGCAGTCGCAAACGCCCATCAATATGACCCGGGTTTGCTCCGGGACGAGTAATGGTGCCATCGACAACTATTGGTTTGTTCGGGACAGATGTTGCATTGCGCCCGCTGATATTGCCTTGAACAAGCGTTAAGTTGTTTGTTACTTTAATGAGTGAATCGCCATCTAAAAGCAAATTGCCAGTTGATTTATTAACAGTTAAATTATAAAACGCACCTTTACCATTGTTTATGATGCTTTGATTGCCAACACCGTTGAAATACACACGCCCGTTTTGAGCAGCAAAAGTGCCTGAATTAATGAAGTTGCCACGAATTGCGAGAGCAGTGCTATTTAAATCGCGGAAGGTTGCGGGGTCGATGGTCAGATTGCCATTAATAGTTGTGCTATCAAGATAGTTGACAACGCCGTTGATAGCCGTTCCCTGAATTCTAACATTATTGAAAGCGATGCCGTTGGAAAGAATACTTGTAACTTTGCCGTCCGCTTCAAATGTTACAAGACCGTTTCCCGCGTCGAACTGCCCGCCGGGCTGAGTAACCCACGAATGGAGCAGTTTGATATGCTGGTCGTTTGCGACAAGTCTGCCTGATATCAGAGTGATATTATTGCGGACAAGCATAAAATTATTGGCGGGGTTGGCATCGTTCGGCGGCATAACAATTTTGTCGCCCGCGCCCGCAATATTTAAATTATGGAATTTCAAGCGATAAACTAAATCTGTTGGGGTGGGATAACCCGTGTTAATATTTTGGTTGCCGTTCCCGTTAAAAACAACAGTGGAACCGGTAACGATAAACCTATCAGCAATTGGAGTTGGATGGAACGAAAGAGCAGAAATATCGAGTTCGCCACCTATTCTAATTTCGCCAGTTGGGTCTAATGTAATATAAGTATTTGCAGCACGATTCCCCGTAATTCTGATATTGTGATATTGAGTAACAGCGGGTTCGCCAGGCGATGGACTTCCACTGCTTGGCAAACGGAAGGAGCCAGACCCGTCGAAAACAAGAGTTCCGGCTGTAAATACAGCATTTTTGTATTTAGTTGGGTAAGTTTGCATCACAAAATAACCGCCACGCATAATAATCTGGCGAATGGTTGTATCGGCAGTTTCCCCGTTTGCAGTGAAATTGCCATTCTTGAATAGGTGAAATGTCCCTTGATTGATAACCAAAGAATCTTTGATGAGTATGGATTTTGTAAGCGAGACAGTATCAGTAGAGTTAGTTTTATTAATAATCAGGCTACGGACAATATCTGGGAGCCCGTCGCCCGTAACCTGGTTAGCGTTGCCTATATATTCATAAATTGCGTTTTGCGAGTAGGACCTATTTTGAGTGCGGACGTTTCCAGCATTAGCATTTTGAGTAATACCATCGGGGCTGGAAATGTTTAATTTGCCACCATCTTCGACAAACAAAGAATCGCCCTGCACAAAAGCATTAAACACAGGGAACGAAAGCTGCCCGGATGATTGCACCAGAATTGTTTTTACTTCTGGCGTAGTTGCCGAAACAGAAACATTTCGTCCGTTTCCGATGAACACTTTGTCGTTAATTGTCGAGGGGTAGCTTCCCGCAGGCGAACCGAAGTAACCTTGCTTAGACCAGGTATTCGGGTCGAACCAGTCGCCATCGGCACGGCTGTAATAAAATGTGCTTATTGTTTCTTCCTGACCGGCAGTCCAATCGCCATCAAGCAAAAGGTATGAGCCACTTAATGTATCTTTTTTATTGATTTCATCAATATAAAATCGATTATTTACAGGTTCAACTCCATAACCAGCACCAGGATTAATATAGAAAGTGCCGTTAGGACCGTCGTATGGTCTATAAAACAAAGTTAATAAATACTGATTTTCGACACCTTGAATTTCACTATCGTTGTAATTGAACCTTAAACTATATCCGCCGGGTTGAACGAAAATATTGGCGAAGTCTGTTTTCCAGTATTTTCGCAATGAAACGCCTTGCACTTCAACATTCGGGTGTTCAGCAGCGATGCATCGAACCGATAGATTAGCATTGGCAGTTGTTGTCATCTCGCCAGCTGCGAATACATACCTAACAGGTGAGTAGTTGCGAACTACGGGATTAGCAGTATCGAGAGGCGTCCCAATTGGAAAACGAACGTTTAAATCGGAAGTTAAACTTGTGATAACGGGCAATTTTTTTACAATTGCACCGCTGAGCTGGCGTTCTCCACTGGTCATAACAAATTTTTGCGAATTGAATGGGTCGACAAGCGGGTCGTTTGTATATGTTGAAGTTGAATCCGGGAAAATATTAGCCCCTTCTTCGATTATCAGATTAGAACGATGTATATTAAATATGTTATTCGAAATGAGACGCAATGAATTCGAAATTGTCAGGTTGCTCAGAAGAGGGGAAACATTTACCATCGAGGTTCCATTTTTCATCACCCAGACGCGTTCGAAAGTCTGATTTGGCAAGCCAGTAATCGAATCCTGCAATTCCCCGAAGAAACGCAAAACACCAAAACCGTTCTGGTTGTAGTTACCCAAGTTTCTGAAAATTCCCGAAACCCATAAATTGCTTGATTGAGAATTATTATGCGACAAAGTAGCATTCGACGCTATTTCTACACCACCATTAATAGAAACATTTGCTCCCGAATTCAGATAAAACACAGCCCCATCTTTCAAATACAATACCTGCGAGTAAGAAGAAATTGCACTGAAAAAGATGGAAACAATGATACAAATTTGTATCAAAGTCTTTTTCATCAATTTCCCTCCCAAGTATCGTTTAATATTTATCATAAAAATTTCTTGTTAATAGTAATAATTAAGGATTTTGACGCGATAGTTCAACCCATTTTGTTCCACTCCATATAAAAGTAATAGTATCATCTGGCTTGTTTGTAGCCCAGGAAGCTGAAAGAGTTTTTAGTGAGAGGTTTGAACCTATCAAAGTTGAATGAGCAGTATTTAATTTATGTAAAATCAAAACTTGACCTGGCGACTGTCCATCAGAAATAGAGAAATTTCCAGATATGTTAAATTTTACATAGGAACGATTACCAACCTGAATAGGCGAGGAAGTAGCAACATCAGGCGGATTTAAGGACAAAGCACCGTTGATATCAGCAGATACCGCCGCATTTTGCTTGCCCACAGCAAGATTTCCGACAGCGACGGAAGAAGTTGTGTCGTTCGAAGCAACTAAATCAGTCCAGGTGTTTTCTTTTCTCACCCTGATATTTTTTGTGGTGTTATCGTAGTACATCATTCCCTCGAAAACAGTTCCCGGAGGATTATTTTGAGGTTGTAGGATTATAGCGATTGGGTCGATATTGCCATCGACTACAAGGTCGCCTGTAACACGCAAGTCCCCATTGACCTGCACTGTGATAGAATCAGGCGAAACATTAACACTTTCCCCCATTCCAATTTTACCGCTGTGAGTAATTCTAAACCGTTCGATAGCGTTTGTATACATTTGAATGTTAAGAGGTTCGTTCTGTCGCAAAATTGCGTGACCATTTTGCTCGATACCGATATCGAAGCCGTCATTTGCACCTCTACCGGTAAGAGTTCCACCAGTGAATTTATGCAAATTAATTTGTGTAGTGCCCATATCTTGATGAAGAGCAGCAGCAGGATTTTCAGTAAAATTGCCTATTGCAATTCCCGAGTTTGTGTTTCTAAGGAAGCCCGAAGCAAGCCAGTTGCCACCACTGAAACGTAAAGTTTGGTTGTCTGAGCCATTCGGAAGCAACAGCAGCGAAGCCCATTGAGGAGCAGAGTTCGCCCCCGTCGACTGCAAAAATTGCCCGTTTGTCCCGAATGGAAGTTCAACAATCTGCCCTGAAATGTTGGAATAGAAAAGCCGCCAGCTGCTTGCATAGAGATTAGTCATTGGGTGAGTGTGGTCTCCTTCGGCAATTGTTCCGGAAGTTAGACCAAAATCAGGTGTTGAAATGGTAAAATTAGGATAAGTGCCTGTAATATTTATCAAACCACCTTGATTAAGAACAACGGTCTGGTCGGGGGCAGTGTTGGTAATTACATTTCCTGTAATATCAATACCTGTTCCTGCGGTATAGGTACCCGAAGACGAAGCTTCGTCGCGCCAGGCGGGGACACCTGCCGCATCTGTTTTCCAAACCTTATTTGGATTGCCGCTGCCCGCAGCAACAACGCCCGCAGAAGTAGCTGAATTTTGTTCAATTGAGATTGTATTACCTGCTCTCGAAAGAGGTGCGTTGAAAGTTAGAGGTTGTTCAATACCTGCCGCTGCGATGGTAATTGAACCCGCTGCGTTTGTAATATTGATATTAGAACCAGCAGTAAGAGTGTTAAGAGCAAATCCTGTTCCATTGCCGATTAGCAACTGTCCGTTTGAAGGAGTTGCCGAAAGCCCCGTTCCACCGCGGTTTATTGGTAAAGTGCCTGAAACTTCTGTTGATGCCAAATCAATACTTCCAGCAGTAAGCAATCCGCCCGCACCCGTTTTTACGATGCTATTTGCCGCAAGAGAGGAAAAAGTAATGTCCCCGGACGACGAAAGCCCTGTTAGACCTGTGAGCGTCCCCGTAATTGTGCTGTTGCCCGTAATATTTATACCACCAGCGGAAACAGTTAAAGCATTTGCAAGAGTTAGCCCGCCGTTGCTCAAAAAGTTCGTTCCCGAATTACCTATATTTGTAATTAGATTATTATTCATATTAATGTTGCCGCTCATAGTGCCGCCGGAAAGCAAGAGGAATAGATTATCTGTTTCGGCATCGACTATTCTAATCCACGCAGTGCCAGTATAATAGTAGAAGCCTGCGACTGCGTCAGTTTGAAACACAAGCAAGCCTGTTGCAGGCGAAGGAATAGCAACTCGTTCGGCGAGCGTCATTCGTGGGACAAGAAAGCCGAGTTTTGTGGTGAACGACGGAGCAGATACGTCTAAATCTAACAATGCAGAGCTGTGCGGATTAGTTGTCCCAATCCCAACGTTTTGCGGTTGCGACCACAGGCAATTTGTTGCCAGCAGAGCCACCACAAAAATTTTGAATAACCAAATTAATTTTTTAGACATATCTATTTCCTCCGTTCATTTTCTATTTCACCATTACAAAAATACGACTATCAATTTCATAAATTTTAAGTAGAAATACTGATAAATAATTAATTCTTAATAAATGCATCTGTTATAACTATAATTTTGCTTGATAATAACTTAACACTCAAAAAATATACCATATATTTTTTTTGTAATTATATTTTAATCGTTGAAAAAAACTATGAGATTGCAACATTTATTTTTTTGAAATTAAAAAAGTTTTATTTAATTTTTAAAAAAATCTTGTATTGTTGGAAATAATTCGAGCTATAAATTGAAGCGAATTTTTACCATTATTGGGTTATTCTTTTTATTAATAATTATTAATTGTGCTAAAGCAGAAAAGGTATACAAAGCAGTTTTTGATTACGATTACTATCCCTATGAGTTTGCAGAAAATGATACAAGCAAAGGCTTTTTAATAGACATTCTGAAAGAAATTTCCCGCGAAGTAGGAATAAATATCGAAATGCAATCTATGCAATGGGGCGAAGCCCTGAGGCAGTTCGACGAAGGCAAATTCGATATCATCTGTATGTATTATTCCGACGAAAGAGCACAGAAATACAATCTTTCGAATTCTATAATTAATGTAACAGCTAATGTTTTTTATAGAAAAGGTGCTAAACCGATTTCAACGCCTGATGATTTGAAAAATCAAAAAGTATTGGTAGAAGTAAGTCCATTGGTTCAGCAACTATTCAAAAATATAGCTCCCGACGCTGAAATAGTTACTGTCGATAATCCAATGCAAGCAATCGAGCTAATGATTAGAGAAGGTTACAGCTATGCAGTCCTTCCCAAATTTATGGCATATTATTCAAATAAAAGAAATAATCACGATTTACTTGTCTCATCTAATATTACAGTATTTAGCAACAAGTATTCTTTCAGCACTCACAAAGATAACATCGAGCTTATCCAGAAAATAAACGAAGGGCTCGATTTAATCCACCATAACGGCCGCTACCTGCAAATCTACAATAAATGGTTCGGCGAAATTGAAACACTCTATGAAAAAGAATCAATTATTGCCAAATATTGGCTTCCATCTCTTATCACTCTTTTAGTGTTGTTTGCTTTGTTTTTGCTATGGAACTATTTGTTGAAAAAACAAGTAAAAATAAAAACAAAAGAGCTCGAAAAGCAATTCCTCGAACGTATCCAGTTAGAACAACAGAATAAAATGGCACAGTTTGTCATCGACCATTCTATTGATATGATTTTCGGTATTGATAAAGATTCCCGATTTATTTACGTAAATGACGCAGTTACCCACAATTTAGGATACACACGAGCAGAATTGCTTAAAATGACTGTCAAAGACATAGATAGTTCCTTCAAAATTGATAAATGGCAAGAAACATACTGGGAACTAATTAAGAAAGGTGAGTTCAATCATTATAGAACTTTGCAAAGAAGAAAGGACGGTTCATATTTGATTGTAGAAGGTAATATTTTCTATTTCGAGTTCGAGAAAAAAGAATACGTTTTCGC